>ENA-OWXB01000094-OWXB01000094.1-human-gut-metagenome-genome-assembly--contig:-NODE-94-length-48198-cov-36.5825_pt1 | contig 48198 bp, 53 predicted proteins | sample MGYA00249243_ERZ652053 | MGnify/ENA primary metagenome ERZ652053 (study PRJEB26925, sample SAMN05827240) | human gut metagenome | biome: ENVO:2100002; feature: ENVO:00000062; material: ENVO:00002003... | reverse complement strand
ACAATCCGGGCTGAGTTCCCTTTCAGTGATCTACTATTCCGCGCAGCTATTTAGTATAATTCGTTTGGGAAACTGACCTCGCTTTTCCATAAACGCACGAGTAGAAGCGGGTATACTGGTCATCCAAAAACATTCTTCTTCACGAATAACGCGCTCCAAATTAGGTATCAACTCAAGCTCTGCTTTACTCATAAACTTATACATTAGGCCCCCCCTCTGCTGTATCTGAACTGATTAGCGAATTCAGATAGTCAACCCATCTCGTTAGCGCATCAAGTTTTGCTGCCAAGTATTGGCTCCGATTATAAATACCCATAACACCCGGTAGCGTATGCCCCAAGAGTTGTTCGACGACATGGGGATCAACCCCCATATCATTAAGATTGGTTGCAAGAACTCGACGAAGGTCATGTAAGCACCATGATTTTTCATGTCTGAATTTACGCCAGAAACGACCACCAACTGTGCTCATAACATTTTGTTTTGCAAATTCACCATTCAGTAATCGCTCTGTGCCCTCCTCTTCTGCAATAGCACGAAGGTTAACAAGCCATTGACGTATTTGTGGCGGAATTGGTCGAGTTATTTCACGCCCATTCTTACTGTGTTCTTTGGGAACCGTCCAAATCCATTCTTTAAAGTCCCATTCATTCCAAAGTGACTCCCGCAATTCACGTCCACGGCAACCAAATACCATCATTATGACAAGTGTCACCCTATTAATGGGTGATAATTTGGAATTGTTTTCCTCAGTATTCGCCCAATACCAAACGTCCCGCACTTCATCAGCTGTGAGTACACGATCCCTTTTTTGCGCCCTTTCCCCCATATCCATAACGGTAAAATCTTCCAGTTCGTTGGAGATAGCATAACGGCGTACCCGACAAAACTTGAGTGCCTGTTTTACGTCTCGGAATGTATGGCCAGCAGCTACCGGAGCTGTTTTTCTCACCTCATCAAAACATTTTACCCACATTGCGGCATTACACAGAGTTAGAGGCACATCCCCCAAGCGACCATAAATGTATCGAGCAAATCGTTGTTCACTGACCTCCCAAGTTCTGCGCTTAGGCTTGGCGTAATACTCTAACCAATAATCAAGCGCATCTTTTACGGTGACTGGTCTTTCCGACACATCAGTGATTGAGCCGATGCGGTGACGTGGGTCGATCCCTTCAGCGAGCCAAGCCCTGCATTCATCACGTTTATCTCGTGCCATTTTCAATGACATATCCGGATACTTGCCCAGAGTCAGCCATATTGGGGAAGTATCTCTACCGCCCAAACGGTAGAACATGACAAAGCTCACAGCCCCATTCTTGCTAACTCGCGCCGACATTCCGCGACCGTCTGAAATCAACCGCTGCTTAGTCTGCGATTTACCCTGTAGCGCTTTTAGTTGCCTATCACTAAGTTTATTTTCCGCAGCCATCTTCTCACTCTCTGCACACTCAAAAGCAATACACACTGCAATACACAGTTGCCCGTAACGGAGAAAACGGATGCGTTCATGCTCGAACATCAAAATCAAAAAAAACCATAATTCTCATTGAGTTAACGAACAAACACGAACACTACCGTCCCTCTGAAACCTCTATGTTGTATGCTCGTGATATTCATCAATGATGGCGCATGATGGCGAATCACCATCCCCCGGGTCACCGATCACAGGCGCAAAAACCGAACCGTCAGGGCGCGTCATTTTTTTTGCCCAGGGTTTTATCGAGAATTTTTGCCGCAATGCCGGCAGCTTTTTCACCATTTGCAGCGCCGGAGAAAATACCTTCCATGCCTGTTTTTCAGTCGTGGCGCCGCAATAGACTTCTGCACCATGCTCGCCATCTGCACAAAACATATAATTTCCTACAGCAGCGGCAATAGCGGATTTCCCGTTCTTTCTGGGCACCTCGATATAGATTTCAGAGAAACGACGCAGGCCTGTCTTCTTGTGTACCCATCCAAACGGTACGCCAAGAGCAAACTTCTGCCAGGCTTCAAATTCAATCCGGAGTTTACGCCGGGCCCATTCCCCTGAGGTATGAGGCATTTTCTGGGCAAAACGAAGAAATCGTTCTGCTTTGTTTTTATCGAAGCGGTAGGGCCAGTGGGGATCCTTTGCTCGTTCGAGGTCGTCCAGATGTCGCTGACAGGCAAGTATCGTTAACTGACACGCCAGAATCTTCCCGCCAACGATATCCCGCGCATACTGGTTCGCTGCATTGACGTTCGGATAGGTTGCCATCAGTCAAACTCATCGAATTCATTCCCGTCATCGTCCGGATCCTTTTGTCCGCTGGTCATGCGAAGACGACTGAGCGGATCTAACCCCAACAGAGAGCCCAGGCGGGCAAGCTGGGAAACCGAGTCATTCCGGACATTAACTGCAGGGTGTTTTTTCAGCCCCCCCATTTCACTTTCTGAGGTCAGTCCGCTGGCCAGCATTTTTTCGGCTTCGAGCATCAGATGAAAAGCATTGCAGTAAGCCAGCAACAAAGGTGCGTCCTCCAGCTCAAACACCCCTCGGTCGATGAGTATTTTGCTTTGCGTCTTCCACATTCTTATTGCCGCCTCCCCCATTAACTCAGCGGGAGGCGCAATACGTGTTAATTTGCTTTTTTGCCCGGTGGGTAAAGTGGGTTTTCGGCCACCACCGGACGATCGAATTCCTCCGGCCATAAACGTTCCTTTGATAGATGAAACCTTCCGGAAAAAAGTTTCTTATTTCTGGCGTGTAAAAATAGACTTCAACGGGCAGTCCCGAAGCGCGAAAGGGGTCAGGGATTTGCTCCCCCCTCCCCCTGGCTGCAGCTGCCTCTGTCGAGGTGGAGGTCGTCATTCCGGCTGCGCCGGCGGCGAATACGGTTCGCATTGCGTGGGCCGGCGTATCTCAGACGTTCAATGAACACCAGTTGTTATACCGGCGATCAGGATCCTGTCTCGGTAGCGGAGCCTCCATCGGCCTGCAGTACGCTTTCTGGTAGCCGTTCATCTAATGGCTGGTTCTCGAACACCTTCATGCCAAACTGACCGATCCAGGTGCTGACTGAGTTGATGTTCCCTGCGATGAAGTCGGTCACCTCGGCGATCAATCCTTTAACGACGACATCCGTACTCTGACGCCAGTAATTCTCAATCGCGACCAGCAACGGATCGGAACCATTACTGACAGATTGTTCACCTACGCTATACGTTTTTTTCTTCGCGCTATCGGTGATACATCGCAGCTGGCTGGTCTGGACGGCCCCAGCCTCTGCAGCGATGACCTGCATCGTCAACGTAGCCACTTTGTTCCCGTCTGCATCAGCGCTGGATGCATAGAACATGGAAAGCGTCAGATCCGTGCGTTGATACATCATTGCTTACCTCCACGACGATGACGTGAACGGCGACCACCGGGAACCATTGTCTGTTGTTCCTGCACCAACTCCCCCTCTAAAGGCTCCTGATCCAGTGCAGGTGATGAAACAGGGGCCGGAGCAATATCATGTGCAATCGTCAGTTTCAGCAGTGGGCGGCCGCCCTGGACATGCTCAAAATGGATGCCATGTACGGCTTCATTCATTCGTGACTGACCATCCGTCTCCAGAACGGTCAAAACACCATCAATGTATTCAATTTTGAAACTCTTCATCGGGTTCTCTCTGTTGCTGTTTTCTTGCTGTGGCAGGTCCAGCACAATGACTCCAGATTAAAGTCATCATCGGTACCGCCATGAGCTTTAGGAATGATGTGGTCGACACTTGAGGCTTTCGTGGCAATACCGTCTCGCCTGCAGTTCTGACAAAGGTATTTATCCCTCTTCATGATACGGGCCCGTTTAATTTCCCACGGTCGACCATAACCACGTTCCTGCCGAGTTTTTCCGGGCTGATAGTTACGCCAGCCATCACCAGCGTGTTGCTGCCTATGCATCTCACAGTATCCTCCGACATCATTGGTCACAGCCGTGCATCCTCTGTGCCGGCAAGGTCGTTTAGCTCGTGGCGGCATAAACATCCTCGAGCATGAGTTGAGGGAGAAGAGTTAAAGCGGCACTGTCGATGAGAAACTCTGAAACGGGCAGCGATGAGCATGACAATCCGTCACACTCAATCGCCACCAGCTTCTCGTCTACGTATGCAATTTTTAAGTTCTTCATCGCGTTACCTTTTGCGAATAGATGCGAGGCTACTGGTTAAATATCAGGGTGTTACTGTGAAAGCTCAGAGTGTAAGGTTGCGGCTCAGCCTATCTGTGGTGGGACACAGTTAAATATTGTACTTGCAGAGGAATGGCTGATTAGCTCTGCTTAAGGAACTTTAAAATGGAAGAAGAAATTAAATATAACATCGAGGTGGATTGCTCAACTCTGGAGTCTGCAGCAAAAGAAATAAGAGCTCTCAAAGGTCTTCTGGCAACTATGTTTGTTTGCCTTGATCAGGATATGAAGGGTGTCGTAATACATCAACTTTCGCAGATTGATGATGAATACAACCAGAAAAACTTGGAGATGCTAAAGCAAATCCAACATATCCATAACCGACCTTAATAGCTATGGCAGACGGTTACAGGCTGTCTGCCGATCTATTATTTATTTCGATATCTTAATTGTAGTTCCGCAATCTTACAGCCCATAAAGTGTAGTAGTGCCTCAGCAGCATCTAACCGTTTGAATACCTCATCAATGTTTGGCTGCATACCTGAAGCGTATATCTTACCCTGCGTTTGAATGCTCCAAGCACTGACAGAGGTCAGGGTATTATCCGGTTTATAACACTCTGCAGAGGAAATTGCCGCTGAGACTACAAGCTCCTGCAGGTCTGGGCGATCATGTTCCACCACCAGAGATTCATCATTCGCATTGACATCATAAGATAAGGTAAACGGAGCGGTAGCCTTGCCTGATATAACCTTCTCGACCAGCACGCAACCAGACTGAATGACTTTAAATCTGACTTTGACCCCACAGACAATGCCATCATTAATCTGTTGAAGGTTTGTAATAGTGACTTTCAACGTTTTCAAGTTGCTTCTCCTCATTATCTCTTAAAAGGGATATCGTTTTTTTATCCCTTGGAGGGGATAGACGTTCGCACCGATTCGTAAATCCGCTCACAGGGCATTCCTGTTTCCCCTGATTGGTTTTGTCACATATTCTCGTCCAGGATGTCCTCAAGCCATGAAACCGGCTAAAAAAAAGGCCGCATAGATATGCGACCTTTGGTTAGTACCAGTTAGAAAACTAAAATCTCTCAGGAGCCACCCAAGAGAGGCTTTTCTGCTTTTTAACTGACCACTGCCGTTTCGGTGTTGGCTGGCAGTGATAACGTGATGATAGCTTCATTTAAGTTATCGATAGCATTTAAATATCGAAAGAGCTCATTGAACCAATCATTTTCAACTTGCCGGAACATTCAACCAGAGCAACAGGCTTCTATGCTGGTCTTTTGAGAGCAATTATCAGTTCGCCCTAACGAGGCTGGTAACTAACATATTATTCGATGGTTCCTTAGACAGTGACCCATAAATCTAATTGTTTAATGTACCATTGGATGGGCACACAAATAACCACACCATCCCCAAAGTTAACAGATTTGATAACACACCCTTGTGGCGGAAAAAATTCCGCACCAGTCTGGGGCCGGATCGAGCGCTCAATGCCGTAACGATAACCGCATGGTAGTTGTGGTAGTAAGTTTACTGTCATGAGTGGCTACTTAGTTAAGAGTGGTTTGAGATCCTATAGTGCATGACATCCCCTGAATTAGATACAAACATTTCGATGCTGAAAGCTTGAATGTCTTGTTTTCAGATTTTTTGTTCACTTAAGGCCACTTATTTCATGTGCTATGCCTGTTACTTACTCATCGCCCGATAGTACGCCTGCCAGCGATACTTATCCAAACGGAGCTGGCGCAGGCATTGAGCGGTTTCTACATCAGACTGTAAATCTTCATCGCTGTCATTCCCTGCGTCACTTGCTTTGCACGGCGGACTCATCAAATCCGGGGATGGAGTTGGCAGCATCGATGGCGCGCTGACGCAACTGCACAGCAGCATCATCAAACCTACACACAGTACGATTCGGAGACTGAACATATTTCACCACGTCGCGGGTTATTGTTTTGTAGATGACCTTACCCGCTTCGTTAGCAGTCGCGGCCTTTTCCTCTACAGGCTTAATGGCATTCTCGGCCTTCTCTCTCTTCTTCGCAGCCTGAGCATTGATGTGATCAGCGTGGGAACTCCATCCCATACGCCATGAAATGGCACAGGACATTAGCAGGATTGCTATTGCGATGATAACGGCGGTTAAGCGACTCATCTTTGCTCCCATAAACACACTTCACGCTCAATTTCCCTCCGGGTAATAAGTCCTTTCCACTGCTTACCTTTGGCATAGGTCCAGCGGCGCAGCTGATCACACGCACCTTTCTGGTCACCCTGGTTGATTTTGCGAAGCAGAGTAGAGGTCTGGAAGTTCCCGGCACCGACGTTATAGGCAAATGAGTACAGAGCCCCACGCATTGTTTCGGGGATCGGTTTTTTGATGTAAGGGTTGATCTGCCTGGCGACGGTATTCAGGTCTTTATTTAGTAGCGCCCGACACTCTGCCTCGGTATAGGTTTTGCCGAGCATGATGTCTTTACCTGTGTGGCCGTAACAAACCGTCCAGACACCTACCACATCCTGATAAGGCTCGTATCGCACTCCCTCAAGCCCATCATTACCCGTCGGGCCAGTAATAAGTGCAGAGGCAATCGCAAAGGCTCCACCGCCGACTGCAGCAAGAACGCTTTTACGTAGTGTCGGAGACATTATTCACCTCGCACAGCTTTTCGCCGGTCTTCTTTAATTTTGAAATACAGATTCGTCAGGTATGTCAGCAAGCCAAATACCAGACTTCCCAGAACACCAATAGCGGCCCACTGGGATGGGGATACTTTGTCGAGCAATTGCAACATCCAGAACCCCGCGTTACCTGCGGACGTTCCGTAGGCAATACCTGTTGTTAGCTTGTCCATTCGATACATACTCCACCTCCGGATTAACGGGGTGCTTTGTGCGTGTAGGGGGTCAGGCCCATCGGGCTGATTTAACAACGAGCCGTATCGATGATGATTCCCGTGAGCCTGAAATGAAAAAGGCCACGCAAATGCGCAGCCTTCAAATGATGTTTACCTTTTCTTTCTGAAGCGCCCTATTGATGGCGTAAAAAAGCCCGCCTGAAGGCGGGCAGAAAGTAGGCATTCTAGGTAGTAACGAAACGAAGGAACTCCTAATAGTCCGAGCTACCGATTTACCAGGAAGCATTCACTTTTGCCGTTACGTTCTATAAACATAGAAGGGCAACCGCAAAAGTAAACCCACTATGAAATATTCAATATGCTTAGTGACAGTGTGGTGCCGGGTGCCTCCCGGTGAGCATGCCCCAGCCGGCATGGCCCGCGCTGCATTTACAGGTTTCTGTAACTGACTGGTCGCCCCTCCGCATAGGGGGATTCACCACATCAATAATTTATGATGCAAACAATCGAAGCGTCAATGTCAGAAATATATCTGGCGCTGGTTACCCCCACCGAACTTAACCACAGAAAGCAGCAAAGCTACTCACTGGCCAATCTTCATGTTACCTGTACTTCAACTCCAACAGCTCAAGACAGCTATTGAGGTTGCAGAGCGTTTTCATTGACCGCACTTCCGGGTTAACAGAACGCCTGGAAAGGCATTGGCCTCAGGCTTAGCTGACAAGTCAGCCCTAGAGGTTTTAGGCTGGGCCTAAGATGCAGAGGTTCTGTCGTCTGGCTAGGTTTTGATGATTAAGCTGTGTGTCGAAGTGACCACTCTTAACAGATTACGATAGTTTTTGCGTACGCGTTAGCCTTTTTGTATTCTACACGAGGTGTAAGGTTGATGTGTCCAATGACTAATAATAACAGTGGTGAAAGATGAGCGTAGAAATAAAACATGTAATAGTTCATGAGCTTATTAAAGAAGCCAAAAAAGATTTCGACTTCTCTAACCCATATAACTTGAGAGAAACTCCCTTAGATAACCAAAACCCAGTTGTCATAAAGTTAATTACTGAAATTTCTTCCTTATATGGTTCAAAGGGAAATTCAGCTCATTATGGAGTATTCAAAGAAGAAATAACAGAGCAAGGGCCGATCCCATCTAAGTTTGATGAATACACTCAAAATACTGACTGCACATCAGATTTATTCGTACCACTGTCAATTGCTATCATGAAACAATTAGTAAAAAAAGCTCAAGAGGAAATATGGTCTTCTGGTGGCTTTATTGTGTTTTGTGATTACACTATAAATGACAATCAATTTTTCTTGATCGCAATGATTAAAAAGAAAAATGGTGTAACCATAAGCACAAAATTAGAACCAGAAGAAATGATCCATCTTGATTTATCAAAAATCCATCAAGCAGCCAGAATCAATTTCGACTTATTTGAAAAATTTAAGCATGCAAGTGAAAGTGAAAAAATCGATAGCAGCTACTTAAGTTTTGTTAGTAAAGGAGTTGGTCAATCAGCCTCTGCATACTTCATCGCGGCAATAGGTTGTGATAAATCCCTTGCAGCAACCAAAGCGACTAAAAAACTCCCTTCCGAGGTTAAGAAATTCTTTACAAGCAAACCTGAATTAAAAGAACACGCAACTAAATTTAGACATGAGATAGTTTCTTACCTCGATAAGCAAGCATCAAATGATGTGTCAGCAAGGTTAAGTGATATCGAAACAATTGCATTATCACATATGACTTACCTTAATGATGAAATACGAGAGAGCTATGTTAAGGAGTTAATGGCTCATTTAAACAGCGAAGACATAAGAATTCCCACTGAATTTGTTGTTAGTAAGCGTGCACTTAAAGAGGTGAAAAACCTTACTTACAAAGGTGATGATATTGGTTTCAGTTTTGAAAAGGCACTTCTTGGCGAGACAGCTGACTATGATGTTTGGTACGATGAAGAAAGTGGGCGGCTTTCATTTACTAATCTACCTTCAGAAATGAAGGTAGCACTAAGCCAAGCAGTCCGAGAAAATGCAAAGTTACGGGAGTCTACAAGCACAAATGGCTAACTTTTCAACAGTTGTAGAGCTGTATCGAGCATCATCGAAACCACGTTTCGATGGTCGTTCGTTCTCTGCAACTGTTGTTTTGGATGATGCTTTAACATGCATTATAAAATCATTATTAAATGCCAACAAAAGCAATGGCTATTTCGAAGACATCGAAATTGATGATGAATTATTTGATGAAGATTATACCGAAGACATCCAGAACCACATAGGAAAAAAAGTTGCCTACACTTTTATTACACCTAGAAACGGTGCAGAACGTTTCTATAGTTCCCTTGAAGACTTCCTCTCTATAAACACACTAAAGAAAGGTGTTTTACCTAATAGTTATTATATTACAGACAGCGATTTTTATTCGTTAGATAATGATAAGCCGTCGGGCATTAATAAAATAGAAAAAATATGTTCCATTATTACGTTGCTATCTGAAATAGCTCATTATCATGATACAAAGTCAGAATCATCAAATTACCGTCTAGTTTTTGTAAAAAACTCAGACTCTAAATCGACATCTGTTGTTTTAGAAACTTGCATTACAGACAAGATGCTACAAACTGATGGCATAAATGATGATGTATTAAAAACACTGCTATCCCCAGAAGACTCTGCGTCCCCCCACCACTTAGAAAAAATTGGTATTTTTCGCAATACTATTGTTGAACACACTATAGAAAACAATTTAAATTTCGAGATGTTAATTTGTAACTGGCCTTTGTTTCTAAAATTATACAACAACAATCTGTCAACTTATATGAGTGGTTTTTCATTCCATAAGGCCAGGAAGGATGTAGCTACTGCCGAGGCTGAGTTTGCCGAAAAAATATCAAAAATAATCACTGAACTTACAGGTAAGATTTTATCTATTCCTGTTTCTCTTCTAGCATCGGTAGGAATTATTAAGCTCAATTCCATATCGGAGATGAGCCTCGTTTTAGCTGGAGTCGTTCTAACTTCTTTTTTGTTACATATGGTATTAGTGAATCAGGAAAAACAACTCAATATAGTAACTCACGCTAAAGATCTGGCGTTTAAATCCTTTATAAAAAACAGCACGAGTTATCCTAAAGAATTGAATGATGATATACAGGTAGCCATAAAAGAATTAATTAAAAACCAAGCGAAATGTCAAAAGACAATTCGCTTGTTTATGTGTTTAACTTGGCTACCGAGCTCTATTGCCTCTGCAATATTCCTTTCTAGATTTTTTATTTAAATTCAATAATTTAGCATACTGATAACACCCTCAACAAATCCCATTGCAGACTGCAAATCCTTCCTGATGGTCCCATCAGAACACTTCCGCTTCTTCGCGATGGTTCTTAATGAGATGCCAATAACAAAATGAGCAATAATTAGCTCATATTCTTCAGGTTTATATATCCGCAATCGCGCTACACAACCATCAACCATGATTCCTTCATCATCATCACATTGCTGGCGTGTTTTCTTTCCATGAGGTAACAACCCTTTAAACCCAGCAGCAATAGGTTGCCAGTCAACACCACTATTATCGGATGCCGCCCAAGCTCCCCAACGGTCCATTATTTCGTACATATCTCTCATTTTTAAAGCTCCTCAGGATAGAACGCCGAGCGAGTAAGCCCGATCCAGCAATTTAATAATCAATACCGGCTGGGTGCCGTATTCGCTCTCAAAAGAGACAGGGTCATGGTGCAAAGCGCGGTGGTGCTTGCGGCATAATGGGATCGTAAAAATATCGTGGGCCTTGGTGCCTACGCCGCCCTGCCCCCAGCCAATAAGATGATGTGCATCATCTGCAGGCTGCCCACAGCACATACACGGCTGTTTTTTAACCCATGAGATAAAGTCAGCTGATAACCATCGGCTCCGCTTAGGTCTCGCGAATAGTGTCGCCGGTGCAACAGGATCGACGTTCACAGGAACCAGAGGTTTGCCCGGCGTTGTCATTGCCGTTGACTTGATTGCTTTTTCAAGACGGGGAGAAAGAATACTGGTGGCCGGTACCGACGGAACAATCTCACTCTCCCTGTAAACCGATTTAATGCCATCGTCTTTAATACGCAGGGATCGGCGCGCCATTTCTTCTGTAATTTCATCGCCAATCCCGGCGCCTACCGCCCACCAGCATAGCTCCGCCAGTGACAATGAGCGCTGAGCGTCCAGACCAAGCGCGATGCGGGCAGTGTCGATTACCCAGTCAGCGTTGTTAACACCTACCAGTTGATCGAGGGTTTGTCCCGTTTGGTTTTTCAGCTCATTATCACAGTGCCAGCATGCGATTATTACACCCGTCGAATGGCGAAACGGGACGAGCTCATGGTGATGGTAATTGGAATGTGTCCACTGACAGTTTTTAACCTGCCTACGCAACCATGACTCGAGGGCACTAACCCCACCAGCTGCAGTGATAACTGCCTTCTTCATGAAAAAAGGTCTGATCCCCATATCATCCCGCAACGGCTGCCGGGCATCAGGAATACGTCCACTGGGTATCTTTTTCATGCTTGCCGGCGGTATTTCCACAAGAACCCGGCCGGCACCGAATAACGGCATTAATTCACTACCCGGCTTAAGCAGCACAATTCCAAGATGGCGTGCAATATCCACGTTAAGCAAAGCTCGCATCAGTCCCTCCACATCTTCTGTATGTAGGTCCTGTCAATCCGTGGCGGCTTCTTCGATTCCGGCAACAGCACGCGGATCTCCCACGATGCAAAGTCTCTGGACAAGCTTTTCTCAACCACACAGTTATTTTTACGGTATCGCTCCACCAGCTCTGTAGCCTCAGCCTCTGAAAGCTGCTCGTGTAAAAACCAACTTTTCTTCATGGCTGATCACCGAAAAGTCGCAAAAACTCAATCGCTCTTTCCCGCGCTCCGGGTTCTTCAGCGATCATTTCCTGCAGCAACTGCACGGCGAGCATAGGCTCCTTTCGCCCGACGATGGAAATTCCTCTGGAGACACGGCGAGAGAGTTTTATAAAATTTTTTCTCTCTAACGCACGCAGATGTAACAGGACAGCATTAGACGAGCTAACGCCGAGCATATCGGCCAACTCAGATAGCGTAGGTGGGTAGCCATGCTGATTGATGTAGGCCACCAGCAGATCGAAAACTTCCTGCTGTCGAAAAGTTAGTTTTGAAGACGAAAGCAAACCGGCGCTCGATGAAGGAGCACCAGTCTGATGGAATTTTGATACTTCGGGGGTTTGCGTCATGGTTTCTCTCCGCGACGCAGCAGGTATAGGTTGTTCAGGCCTATGACGGGAGTGTAACAGAACCAGGCGGAACCTGGTAACCAACTCCAGACCTAGCCTTTTCAATCATCTGTGAAAAGAGAGAGAGAGTCCCCACGATCTCATCCGGCTGCAGAGGCATAAACGAAACAGTATCGCCGCGCCGGTACATCAAAGCGCGCTCACATACAGGAAAGGATGTCAGACGGGCAACGATCACACCATCGTCGCATCTGATAATTGCATAGCCGGTGTTCGGCATTTCTTGTTTTTTACCCACAGCAAAATCCTCAAAATAAACCAGGCAAGCCACTGGACCTCAACTTAACAAAACCAGTCATCAGCGCTTTCCCAGGTGTCCTGCAGGATTTCCTCAATACGTTTTTTATCTCCGTCCATTCCACCAAGCACGGTCAACCCATCGGAGCTGGCCCGACGAATCACAAGACTGCAGTTATTAAAGTTTTGATCCAATCGCCGCAGTAGCTCCTTCTCCAGAGCAGGCACAGCGCCATCCGGCAATTTTTTTTGGCGATCAATTGTGATTTCCACTTTCATAACTAGCTCCTTACGCAAGTACTGTATAAATAAACAGTATACTTGTTAGATGAAATGTTCAAGCGTTTAATGCCACTTTTCGCTAACCCATGCTCATGTTTAGATTGATCTTTTCTCCACAAAGGACGAAATCCGCTATCACAGGGATACAGTCATTTTTGTAGTGATCAACACCGTTGATAGCTCCAGATTCCGCTCTTGGCACAGAGCGGACAACCTGAATGGGATGAAGGTCTGCTTCGAGCGAAAAGCGGACCTAATGATTTCAATCTTGAGAAATATTACTTTAACGGTACAACAGTTGGCATAACTAGTCCGTCTGTTTGTGGTTTACTTTGCTCTTCTAAGTGAAGTGCTAATGATAAATATATGATTGAATTTCTTGCAAGTTTCATAAGGGTTAAAGTCCTAGATTCAAACTCACTAATTGTTATGAGCAAAGAATGTGTGGACATTCTATGTTTCTCATCTATTAATGATTCAAGTTTTTTCTTCTTAATTTCTAATTCTGATTTCCTCTCAGCAAGAGTTATCACATCATCCAAATTGCTATCATTTTTGATGTTCTTTTTCTCATGATGCAATTTTTTTAATTCCGATTCACATTGATCCTTTTCGACTATGTACTTTTTTAATTGAGCTGAGGTGCTCTCTTTTTCTGATTGCATTAATGTATATCCAAAATCATCGATGATTTTCAATGATCTATGCTCAATAGAGTTTCTTATATCAGAAAATGACTTTGCATCGGGGTCAAGCCAACGGGTTGTAGGGGTTGCATCTTTAACATCTCTGATATCCTTTAAAATATAAAATAAGGCATGAATGAACTGATTTTTACTCTCTTTTAATCGTGGGTGAGGTACCCAAGCTTTCTTTTTTGAAATATCTCTAAATATTGCATCAAAAGATATTTTGTTATCATCTTTGATATCATTAAGCTCTAAAAACCTATGAAGAAAATAAGACACTTTATCAAATAGCGAATACAGAGTTCTAAATGCACTTTTATAATGATTTGCTTTTAAATTGGTTAATGAGTGTGACATGTCTTCAACATGAGGATATGTGTCGTTAAAAAAATGGTTTCTATCCTGAGGAATGTTTAACGCTGTGTAGTAAAGATAACGAGCATAACAAAAATCGTTTTTTAACTCATCAAAATTACCATGATACATTAACGTTTCATGTATGGACAAAGATTGATTCAATTTATAACTGAAACTAGGAAGCGTAATTATATCTTGATAAGCAACTTCAGAACAAAGCACGTCATTTAAATCATTGATAAAAAGCTTGTTTTTTCCACACCATGCAAGATAATGCTTCTTCTTTCTTGAGTCAAAGTCGTAACTTTGTTGTTCGAAATCGTAAAAAGAGGATTCAGTAAAATTACTTTCAAACCAATGTTTGAAGCTCATAAGATCACCATCTTCATGAAAAGCAACTTGCTGATCTTCATATAAATAATTTTTGTATTTCAACCCCTGAACGATAAGTTTGTAAGCGACAAAGTAATGATATTCTTGATGACCAGGGTCATATAAAACCTTAGCTAAATATAGCTCGTTCTGTGCCTTACAGATCATTGCAATAGGATTGTTTTGGCTGATGGCTTTATCCCATAATGGAATGCAGCAGAATGCTCGACCTTGAGCACTTAATAAATTTGCAAGGTTTGTTTCAATGCAACTTTTAAAATAAAGGATTTCTTTATTTGGGTGCTTTAATTTGTTTGCAATATTTAAAGATTTTCTGAAAGCTATCACGGCCTTACTGAGATCGTCAGAATACCATTCCATTTCTCTATGCTTATAAAGAGCCTGATAACAATTCCCCACTATATATAAAAATTTAGATTCATCTAGTTTATTTTCAAAATGCATAGAACTGTCATTTAATTCTTTTACAAATTCTGATAATTCAAGGGAACTACCATTCAGAATTAGCTCATCAGCCTTATTGGATAGTTTTCCCAAAATATCTTTGCTAACTTCAGCCTTGTCATTATTTTTCATCCATTCCTCATAATATTCTGTTGTATTTAAGGACTATCAGAAACTATAAACGAATTTGAGTTTTTTATGCTTATTAGCTTCTCATTCTTAACATCTGATGCTTTCTCCAAAGCCCGCTACTGGCACGGAATGGACCGACTGAAGATACGTAAGGTCTGCTACGAGCGATAAGCGGACCTAACATTATTATTTTTTGAATAATAAGAGACGGTCAGTTGGCTGTAAGTCTGGCTTAGTTATCCAAAACAGCTTTCCTTTGTATTATTGTTCTAATAAATGCTGCTGATATATGCAACACGAATTCAGCGTCGTATTCCAAGACAGAAGAAACCTTGTTGCTACCATGTCTTACTGCTGGCTCTGCATTTGTATAAGCGTAAAATTTCTCTATTACAGTTAATAGCATAGGTGAGATAGTGTTTTCTTTTTTCATCAATTTTAATACCTCGCCCAAGGTTGAGGCTGAAGGATAATAAGTCCGACACATGCTTTCTATTGCACTTATTGATTCTTTTATGGAATTTTCTGGATCTTTATGCGCACCTAATGCAAAAGCCCGGGCTTTCACATAGTGCCTCCTTGCAGGTTCAAACTGGTCTTGCAATAAGTTGTTAGTTTCATCGATTTTTTGTTCTAGTTCATTTGGTAGTGGTGTTTCTAACCTACCAGCAGAATTCATTTTCCAGTCAATATTTCGAGATGCGAATAACTCGTTCAATTTCCGACGATATGATGTAAAAGTAATGTCTTCTAATACCTTCTTACTACAAGTATGGCCTCTTTCGACATCTCTTTTTCTTAATAGATCTCCGATAATCTCAACAGCATCATAAAATTGAAACCAACGCATATGTTGCAAACGCGCTTTCAAAGCATCATGGCAGTACCATGAATCGAAATCCTCATGATCTGTTTCTTGACCATTCTCTGCGCAAAGTCGCTCGATCAAAGCCTTAATACCCAGCGGCTTGTTCTCATCATTCGCAATGCGGCTATCACCATCAATGTACAAAAAATTATCGAGGACAGTTACAAAAAATAAAGAGCGAAGCCACTCTGGAGCATCTTCCCGTATCGGCTCTTTATTATACTCAGGATCAAAACCATGTCTGTACGAGAACTTCATCCCACATCTCCCATTCAACTATAGGACTATTAGATAATTATACAACCAACACAAATCCCTTTGCGAATACAAAGAGTCAAAAAATCACAACGAATTTAAGAACTGATCGCTTATTTCTCCTATGGATGTCCGCTTCTGCTACGAAACGGACCACCTGACACACTGCAATGTCTACGACGAGCGAGATGCGGAAGTTGGCAGTTGTTCTCACAACCGATGAAGGCATCACTTAAATTCCGGTACCTTAATCAATGGGAAGCAAGTCATAAGTTTTCTCTCAGGATAAGGTTTGCCATCGAACGTAGGGAAAGAACATATATCAGATACTAAAGAACTCAATTGCTTCTGTAATGTTATACATCATCTGATTATCACCGCTTGTCACCGCCTGATGCAAAAGGCCAGAAAGCATAGCATCACGTGTGTTAGCTGGTATGACGCAGGGGCTGAGTATTCCACGCGACTGCGGATATCTATCCCAGTGAACGCCGAGTTCTTTAGTACCGCCGTTGTATTCGTTCTTATGGTCATAGTGACCATATATTAATACCATCCCATCGTCTTAATGTTATGATTTAATATTTTTCAATATGAAATCATGTTCATTTTATTTCCTCTAGTCGCAATGAGTTAAGTTAGGCTACCATACCCTGATTGATATTAGCACTTATATTCTTGATGGCAGACCAATACATATTCTCGAAGCTATTATCCATTAATTTTATTATAATAACTTCGACATTAAATGCTTCAAGCAACCCTTTTTTCTCATCGCTAATATCGTGGGTGTAAAAATATATTTTGTTATTTATTGTTGCCTCAGATGAAAAACGAGCGCGTTTGTTTAGCAACCACCAAATGTCAGTTTCGCTGTAGTCTAATGAAAAACCGAGAATGTGGACATTGCTTGAGAAAAAGAGATCAACCCAGGAGGTGTGGCAAAACGAAGAGTCACTAATTTTTTCTAGCATGGATTTAACAGTAACGTCAACACCATTAATCTTATGTGAGTACTTACCTTTAACATATGCATCGATTTTGCTAACTGAACCACAGTAATGATCCAAGCCAAGCATGATGGATCTAGGGTTATCTATTTCACCATGTATATTCCAGAGAAACTTTGTATCGTTCTCTAACTCGTACATCCTCTTTCTTCGCAGGCTGTAGATATCCTCAGAACTGAGTTTAACTGGTGAGATGTTAAGCGCCTTTTCGAGGGCGTAGTCGTAATTAGTAGTAAGATAATGCTCAATGGGTAATAATGCTAACGCCTTAAGAACCTCATTTGTTCCCTGCTTGCGCAGTCCGTTAGCTATAACATTTTTTATTTCAAACTCATCTTTTTTTTCGCTTGTATCTGGTGCATGTTTTTCCAGAAATATTCGTTCATACACCATAGTGTTGGGCAGTTGCCCACTCTCGAATTTGTTGATACCTTTTATATTATCCAGCAAATCACTCCAGGTGATGTTATTTTTAGAAAGTCTGTTTATTCCATTACCAAAAAAAATAGTGTTTCCCATATGCGCCATTTATTTTCAGCCAGTTAACTATGTTATTCATTTTTAAAAAATAATCTTGATCCACGATCATTGCTATTCATTAGTATCGTGAAGAGATCAAGTGCTCGTTCATAATCAATTTTATGTTTTCCGTGGGGTGTCGCCTCGATGAATACCCGCATCTCCTGTGGAGAAAACGAGAAATTTTTCGGCAATTTAAGCATCCTCTTTACTGTGCCATCCGCGGAATTACACTGATCACAGATGAGTGTCTCAGGAAACCGAGGCACTCCTAGACTCATGTAGTCAACAGAATGGTCGTGGTGTTTGTGTAACGCTGCAACCCAGTCCATAAAAGCGACCTGTGTGTTCGGAAATCTGAGGGTCCATCTCATGATCTGAAATTTGCTTCGTCCACACCCAGGGCAACTCCAGTCGTCTCCCGTTGCTTTCCATAGTCTATGGTAATGGAGTCCAGTATGGTTCCGGTAATCTTCGTATGAAGGTGTTTTGTTCATTATTATTTCACTTGTGCTCCACATTCAAGGCACTTATGCGGTTGGGTTGCAATTCAGGGTGGCTGGCACATCATTTTAATCTATAGGTCATAGCATGTCATCTGAGCACCGATATGACCGATCCGAATCAGTCTTAAATCATCATCTAGAGTGGTCATACACTGGATGGCGTCGTTAAAAACGGGCCTCTTCTCCATCAGGTGCAAACCACAAGAACTTAAGTGACGGATGTTTCCGGGCAAGGATTTATCAGAGATCAATAATTCGCTTCCCACTAGCTAGGGAAAATTTTCGCGCTCACAGCGCATAGGGTACGGCAAGGGCATTTCTACTGGTTTAACAGTGGTAAAACATCCAAACTATCACATCCGTATTGGGCATGCTTACAAATGCAACTGCCTTTCATGCTTCCGCCATGCTCATGCAAGAATTATGGTATTAATAATTATCACAACCGCAGATAGATGGCTATCAATCCATTTCGTTCACTGCGTAACGGACCTGTTATCAATTGATTAATACAGGCTGAGGTCAGCAACGTCCGCTCTTGGCACTCCGCGGACATCTTAGCTTTGCCTAACCCCGGAATAATTAAACTTAGCTTTGACATCCCGTACCAGCTGCTGTTGATTTTGTTTAAGGCATAATCAGCACCTCGCCGCATTGCGCAGGCAGCGGTTACGCATTTTGGCAAGCAACCAGAGTTCGTTTGCTGTTGTAGCCATCCCAAGCGTCGATGTGTAAACAGTCGCAGCCCGGCGCCACAGCTTTTTGTCTTCCAGGGTCTTAGCCAGGGACAGTGCGTCCTGGACTTTTTTCACATCTTCTTCAGATAATTGTGTTGCAGCCTGCGGCAGGGCAACATCGGGAACCTCAACGCCTGCAACCACTCGATAGACATACTGGTAGCCGTTATGGGTACGATGGAGTTTTCCCGCGGCATGGAGCTGCCGCAGTAAGTTACCTGCTGTACTGGCTTGCAAGTCGAGCGCATCGCAGACATCCTGCAGGACGCATTCTGGCGTCCGGCTAACGATGGCAAGCACCATCTGTGCTTTGGTTACTTTGGTTTTTGATTGTTTGGTCATGGTCAAAACTCGTTTACTTGGTTGAATCTGCCGCCTTGCGGCGTTTGTACTCTTCCATCAGAATCTGTGCTGGGGTCGGTCCTGCAGGGTGTCTCGGTGCTGCCAACTGCTGACGAATTGGCGGAATCGAAAACCCGTTAGCCAGGTGTTTGCTCCATTTCGTGAGTAAGTTTTCTGCCAGTTTTTTCAGCTCTCCCTCCGTCAGCTTCCTCTCAACTCCGGTTCTGCGCATCTCAATGCAAATGTGATAGAGAACATCCTGTTTCCATGGGTATTTGTCGCTGCCCGAGTATCGGTAAGACTCATTCCTCCAGCGCTTGTATTCCGCCATTACAGATTCGGATGTCAGATTGAACGGGTTAGCGCCGCTGGCAGAAACCAGAGCAACGAATTCAGCCAGATCCGGTGGCCATGTGTTACCCGCGGCGCAGCGCTCCATGCACTGACTGCAGACCAGAGTAATCTGGGCTTCACTCATCGATCCAATCTGGGCAATCCACATATCCGAGGGCGCCGCCCCGTTCTTCTGGGTCCACCGGTTCGAAAATATTTCCCCCATGACTGTCCATAGCCGCCATGCCGTATCCGCCGCCAGCAAGTCCGTTTTGCTTTTCCCAGCGTTTTCTGGCTGCCTGAATTTCCTGAACTGCCCGCGATGCGGTGTTAACTGGTTGAATTCCTGCATGGTCTTTACCTCCGGTTGCTGGTTGTGGTTTAGATTTGGCTCTGGCACTTATCACGCTGCGGGCAAATTTCTGCTCCCATTGAATCTGAGTGAACACTTTCCCCTCGGATTTCCAGTACGCGGTGAACTCTGCCAGCTCTGTCGGCAGGTATGCCGGTTCGGGAAGCGCTATACCCCAGGTAGCAGCCAGTCGCGGCCAGTCCTGTGACGGCAGCCAAAGGTCGTGCATGGCAAATTTCCCGATCGGAATATCCACTCCAGGCAGATACTGAGGTTGCTGGGGAAAATTTCTCTCCTGCGCATAGAGAGTGGGGTTTGATCCTTTTCCCTTCCCTTCCCTTCCTTTTCCGTCAGTGAGTCCTCCATGAGGATTCACTGAGTCCTCACTGAGCCCTCCTTGATTAGGAGCTCTCTTTTCTTCCTTTCCTGCCTTAGACTCAGTGAATTCTGGCGGAAGAGGTATTTTTGAGGCCGAAGGCCTGTTTATTTTTTGATGCTTAAGGAAACCTTTAATCTGCAAATAGCAGACATCATTCACTGAATACTCAGTGAGTAATCCATGAGTAATCAGTTCCTGTATTAGTGGTTCGCAATCGAGCGCGTCCGCAGGGAAGATCTGCATCTTCAACCGTTTTGGCGAACGCTCAAGGCATCCCATGTCGTTGGCGAAGTTGAACAACCCGATAAACAGGAGACGCGCTGGAATTGAACATTCCACCACCTTCTCATCTGTCCAGAATTCAGGTTTAACTGTTCTGATGCGGGCCATCTGAAACCTCTTATTAGCCAGCTGGTGCTGGTGGTCATTGTCAAAACTCGATTAGAAAAACTGCGGCGCTACGGCGCTGATGCTCGCCAGAAGTGGTCCCGCCGCATCTGCAGGAAGCATGTTAAAAAGTGCAATTGCTGCCTCCCGAATTTCACGCTCTAACTTCTGTAACGGAGCACCAAGCAATTTTGCCTGGTGCGCTTCGCTACACTCTTTGATTGCTTGAGCCACCAGCTCGCTTTCAGTCAATCCACGTTTCAATCCGTGTTTGCGCGCAATCTCAATAGGCATCGCATCAGCGATCGCTCCTGAAAGCTGCATGACGTAGCTGGTGTACTTCTCTGATCCGGATTCGTTTTTCAGGTAGCGGTACAGATTCTGTTTATTGACGTTTATTCCGCGACCGTTTTGTTTTCTCCATTGCTCATCCACCAGCTGCGCGATGTGGTCCTGTGCACGTCCAGGTAAAGTCGACTCCCATTCCTGAACGGCAGCAAAAATTGCTCTACTCTTCATCCGAGCCCGGCGTAGACCGGAAAACTGATTTTCTGAGTTCAGTTGCAGGCCCATTACCGGGTTATGATTTTTAAAAGAGATGGTTTGCATGCTTACTCCTTCGGTAATCCATCCGTTGGGTTTGGGTAGAGATCTGGTCTGAGTTCATGCGGAGTAACTTTCCACTCCAATGCCTTACTGACTTTCAGAACCAACTCGCCGGGAACTTTATGTTTGAACCAACCATTTACTGTTTGTGCTCGCCGATTAAGCCGCCGTCCGATTTCCGATTGGCTACACACGGCAAGTAATTTTTTTTGAAGTGATGGCTTCATACGCTGCTCCACTAAAAACTGTAAATTTGAATTACAGTTTAATCAGTTTATTTTGATAGTGTCAAATCATTCGATATGAGGCCTGAAGAAAAAATCTGTATAATCTTTCTCATGTGTTTGTTTGGGGGGATGAAGATGAACTTTGGTGTTCGACTGCAACGAGTCTTAGATGAGATAGGAATGTCTCAATCAGAACTGGGGCGGAGGATCGGTGCGACATCCCAATCAGTGAATGGCTGGTGTCAGGCTGGAATCCTTCCCAGAAAAGAAATGCTTGAGCAACTTCCTGATATAACAGGAAAACCTTTGTATTGGTTTTTCATGACAGATGAAGACGAAGAGACGCTGCAGCCGCCAAGATCGGAAGATATCTATGTCCTTACCCCGGAGACCAAAAAGCTCATAGAAATTTACGATCAGCTTCCTCAAGTGGAGCAAGAACGATTCGTCGGGTTAATGCAGTTAAGGTTGGAAGAACTCGATGCTTTCATGAACGAATATTTAATGAAACGAAAGAAAGACTAGAACAGCCTTCCCCCCCTTCATAAGCGCCGCCTTTCGGGCGGTTTTTTTGTGCCTGCTCCCCACCTCACATCCAATTCTGAAATTTAAATCATCAGTTTTAATTGACAGCTGTAGTTTATATCGATAATACTATCTCCGTCCTATGACGTCATCGAGGCAGGAAGCCCACGAAGTAGCTGCCGGCGGCATACGAAACACCGGATGAGATGACAGCAATATCAATCGCAGCAGGTTCAACGTTCGGCTGCCCGGCCTTAAGGGAAGGAAATGAGTATGGATAAAGCATACGAAGACTATTTTGAAAGCCTCTCTGAAGGTGAGGAGGCACTGAGTTTCAGCGAGTTTACCGCGGCGCTTTCAGGTAAGCCGGCAGACTGCGCCTCTTCTGAAATGTAATGGAAATCCTGCGCGCTTCGTGGTGGTGAATTGCAGGGTGAAAAAGCTCAATCGTGAAGATCAGCGTCACGACACCACCGACGAAGCGCGTCGAAGTAGTGAAAATAAAAAATCAGGGTTTGCAATGCGGTGAATGCGGCTATGCGCACGCGACACAGTTAAAAAAGTAAACATGGCGGTTATTCACACGTTGTGGGGAAAAAGTTGTCGGCGGTAGTTGTTAACTGGCTGCCGTCACCGGGAGGCACCCGGCGCCGCATTGCAAAACCATATCCTAATACTGAGTTAACTGGAGATAACTATGAAGGATTTTGCCCGAGTACCTACCGGGAACCAGGCGACTCGCCTGAACTGGTTCGAGGTGAGACTACGCCAGCTGTGTTACTTGCTGGCGCAGAAAGGAAACCCTGAGGCTGAAGCATGAATACCCTGTTTGCCCTTGTCATCAGCGTGTGTGCTCTCACTGGTGAATGCTCTGATGTTCTGATCGGTGTTTATCCATCAGAGGCCAGTTGCAACAGCAACGCCGATGAACAAAAAGTACAGGGCCAGTGTCTCCCCTACCGAAATGCACAAAAAATGGCTGACGACCAACGGCCTGCAGTGAGTTTTTGAATCGAGTTTTGACCAATGGCCGTTACGGCCGGAGAAGTGATTATGGAATTTGGAATGAAACGCGTTCTGGCATCTGTCCAGGCCGCCGCCACTTTGAATAAGCTCTATGACGGCTCGCCCGTTTCACTGACGGCCATCAGTAAAGAGTCAAAGCTGTCTACTTCATACCTTGAGCAGATCTTCAAAAAGCTGCGGGCGGGTAACCTGGTTATTTCACAGCGTGGCCCAGGTGGTGGTTATAGCCCCCGCGGCGATGACATCACCGTTACAGAAGTGATCACTGCGGTATCTAAACTGCCAGCCCATAAAACTTTTGAGCCTATCCTGCGAGCGCTTGACGACGTTCGCGTATCACAGCTGCTGCGGGGCGATTCGCCAGCCCCATAAAGCACAAAACCCGCGCAAGGCGGGTTAAGTACCCGGTCAGCCGACCAAAGCTTTCCGGAATCGAGTTTTGACCAATGACCACCACCAGGGCGGCTGCCATCAGCTGCCGGGTATCTTACAATCCAAAGGAGCCCAAAAGCAATGAACAACTACCCGTATCTCATTAAAGCTAAGGCAAAAGCAAACGAAGCGAAAAGTCTCTTCTGCTGGTTCTCTGCTAAATCCGATTCTCGCGCCGAGCGCAAAATCCTGGACATCCTGGAAGACGCTGAAATTAACGTTGGCCGCGGCGCCAGCCATCAGCTGCCGATCCGCACCAATTGGCTCATCGTTGATGACTTACCGGAAGAAGGTGTACTGGATGACACCTGGTGCGATCGCTACGAGCTTGGTGGTGAAGACGGGCTGACATGGCAAAAAATCGTTGCGCCGTCGGCTGCTGAACCACAGCCCTCCAGTAAACCAGAAAACGATATCTCTCCTGCAAATAGCGATGAAGAGGACTATTCGAACAATGAAGAAGCACTCTTCAATTTGGCGGAAATGTCATTCCGCACGCAGCTGCTTGCCCAGTATATGGCCGACGAGCGTCACGTGTATCACATTAGCATTCCTCATCGTAACCGCCTTTCAGCGATGGAAATGGATACGGATAATCACGGTGTCCAGAATCTGCTGCTGACGGCAGAAAACATTCCGGAGCTTAAAAAATATGATATGCCTGGCCTGTGGAAATTTACCAGTGCATTTAAGAGCGTATTTCCTGTGGGGAAACGCCATGAGCTCGGCAAGCAAATTCAGTTCGCCAAATTGTGGCTTGAAACGTCGCACATTGACCGCGGGATCCTTACAAAGGAATGGGCTGCTGGAAACTATATCACCTCAATAAACAAAACCGATGCCGGCGCCAATGCTGGCGGCGGTAACAAAACTGACCGCAATCCGGATTATCAGCATTCGCTGGATACTCTGGATATAGAGATCGCCCTTGCGACGATGCCTATGGATTTTGATATCTATAATTTTCCGGCATCAGTCCACCGCCGCGCGAAGGAAATAGTACAGAAGAAAGAAAGTCCATTTAAAGAATGGTCTGCAGCATTACGGAGCACACCATGCATCCTTGATTATTCCCGTGCAGCGATTTTTGCACTGATCAGGGAAGCATCCAGTGGAATAACTCCTTTTCCAGATCGGTTGCGTGGCTACATCAACGCGAATCTGACTGAACATAAGCATGATACCCCGAGCGCTGAAACGCTTGCCAAGGCGGGGCATATTCCATCTGCAGCAGTCACTCTGGATGCAATAAACCAAGCAATCGCCGGAGAGGATAGCAGCGCAAACCTAGAAACACTCTCCTCCGACTTTAAAGCAGTTGGTACCGAACTGGTAAAAGAGGCTCAAAAGCAACGTCCAGACGCTAATCAGGTTCTGGCCTCCGAGCGCGGCGAATATGTTGAAGGGATTAGCGACCCTACGGATCCGAAGTGGGTAACCGAAGACCTTACCAAGACCAGGCAGCCTGAAGTTTCAAAAATTGGGGACGGAGTATTTTCCATTGACGGTCTTGTTGATGTTAAGGGCAAGGTTAACCAAAAAGAAAAAACAGATGAAATTGTTCATCAAACGGATGCTGTAGATATTGAATCCGGTCATCATAATAAGGATGAAGATCAGCCAATTGATTATGTTCACGTTATGGTTGATCTGGAAACCATGGGTAAAAAACATAACGCCCCTATCGTCGCTATTGGTGCGGTTGTTTTTGACCCGGCAACCGGCTCTATTGGAGAAAGTTTCTATAAAGTCGTATGCCTTGAATCCTCTGTGAACTGGGGCGCCGTAATCGATCCGTCTACTGTTATCTGGTGGCTTAAGCAGTCCTCCGAAGCACTCTCTGCGATCGTAAATGATGATGCTATCCCGTTGCAGGATGCATTACTCCAGTTCAGAGAATTTGTTTCTGATAATGTCGCTGGTGGGAGCAAAAAGGCGCAGGTATGGGGTAACGGTGCGTCATTCGACAACTCTATTCTGCGTTCTTCTTACGATTGCATTGCTGAAGATTATCCGTGGGAATACTGGAACGATCGGGACGTACGAACAATGGTAGAGCTCGGCCAGGCCATTAGCTTCGACCCCAAAACAACGATCCCGTTTGAAGGGTCTCGTCACAATGCCCTCGCTGATGCTATTCATCAGGCCCGCTATGTATCAGCGATCTGGCAGCGAATAATTGCCGGCAATCAGGTGCTGCAAAAATTGATGCAAAACTGATTTTTTATTTTCAGATACTGGCCCAGCAATGGGCCATAATGAGGTAAAACACATGCTTCAGATGTTAACCCTTGAAGAGTGGGCAAACGAGAAATATAGAAGCAATCCTCCAAGCGTTTCCACTCTCAGGAATTATGCTAAACAGAATATGTTTTCTCCCCCAGCCAAAAAAGAAGGTCGATTCTGGCGCGTCAGGGAGGATGCTGAGTTGGTCGGTACATTGACCACTCCTGTAGTAAAGAAAAGCGACCCTGTTCTTTTGCAGAGGATTTTGAACGATGGCTGCCAGACCACGTAAAAATAATATATCTATTCCAAATTTATACCCGCTCTACAGTAGAAAGGTTAATAAAGTATACTGGCGTTATAAGCACCCGATAACTGGTAAGTTTCATAGTTTAGGAACAGATGAAGCAGAGGCCACGGCAATAGCTATTGAAGCAAATAAAAGACTGGCGGAACAACAAACCCGCCAGATAATGGCAATCACTGACAGAATTTCCACCAGCTCAGGAAAATCAATATCAACTAACACCTGGCTTGAACGTTACTGGAAGATTCAGCAAGAAAGATTAAAGTCCGGAGATATTAAAGAAAACACTATCAAACAAAAAGCAAAACCAGTATCTCTGCTTAAGGAGCGGGTAGGAATGAAATTAATATCCGCTGTCAATGTTCGAGATGTTGCGCAAATTCTTGATGAATATTTAGCGGAGGGACAACCCAGAATGGCTCAGGTCATTCGCTCTGTCCTAATAGATGTTTTTAAAGAAGCTCAGCATGCGGGAGAAGTACCTCCTGGTTATAACCCTGCACTAGCAACTAAACAACCTCGTAGAAAGATCACTCGCCAGCGCCTCACTCTTGAGGAATGGCAAAAGATTTTTGATATAGCCGATGAAAATCACAAATACATGGGGAACGCCATGCTTTTAGCCATAGTAACAGGACAGCGACTAGGTGATATATCCCGTATGAAATTCTCGGACATCTGGGACGATCATCTACACGTTGAGCAAGAGAAAACCGGAAGCAAAATCGCTATACCATTAGCTCTGCGTTGCAACGCAATCAACTGGAGCCTCCGAGATGTAATCAGTCGTTGCCGGGATTATGCAGTAAGCCCTTATTTGGTTCATTTCTTTAGAACCACCTCACAGGCTGAGCGAGGAGCACAGGTGAAACCCAGAACACTGACCATGAATTTCAGCAAGGCAAGAGACAGTGCAGATATTGACTGGGGACAAGGTACACCGGCAACTTTCCATGAACAAAGATCGCTTTCCGAGCGGTTATATAAAGCCCAGGGTATAAACACGAAAGATTTACTTGGACATAAAACTCAACAACAAACGGATAGGTACCATGATGATCGAGGTAAGGGGTGGACAAAGGTGGCCTTATGAGGTTTTTCGGGCGGGGTTTTGATAACTTGTTTTGATAAAATTTTGATAACCGTTCGAAAACTAATAATAAAAACGGGAACCACTAGGTTCCCGTTCTGACATAATCTGAGGGGCAGATTACATGTTCGCGATAATTGCGTCGCCAAACTCGCTACATTTCAGCAGTTTAGCGCCTTCCATCAGACGTTCAAAGTCATAGGTCACGGTCTTAGCGGCGATAGCGCCTTCCATGCCTTTGACGATCAGGTCTGCGGCTTCGAACCACTGCATGTGGCGCAGCATCATCTCTGCGGACAGGATGATGGAGCCCGGGTTCACTTTGTCCTGGCCGGCATACTTCGGCGCAGTACCGTGAGTCGCTTCGAACAGCGCGCACTCGTCACCGATGTTGGCGCCCGGGGCGATACCGATACCGCCAACCTGCGCCGCCAGGGCGTCAGAGATATAGTCGCCGTTCAGGTTCATACAGGCGATAACGTCGTATTCCGCCGGACGCAGCAGGATCTGCTGCAGGAACGCATCGGCGATCACGTCTTTCACCACGATCTCTTTGCCGGTGTTCGGGTTCTTGATTTTCACCCACGGACCGCCGTCGATCAGCTCGCCGCCGAACTCTTCGCGAGCCAGCTGGTAGCCCCAGTCTTTGAACGCGCCTTCGGTGAACTTCATGATGTTGCCTTTGTGCACCAGAGTGACGGAATCACGATCGTTGGTGATCGCGTATTCAATCGCGGCGCGCACCAGGCGTTTGGTGCCTTCTTCAGAGCACGGCTTGATGCCGATGCCGCAATGTTCCGGGAAGCGAATTTTCTTCACACCCATCTCATCGCGCAGGAATTTGATCACTTTGTCTGCTTCCGCAGAGTCGGCTTTCCACTCGATACCGGCATAGATATCTTCTGAGTTTTCACGGAAGATAACCATGTCGGTCAGTTCCGGGTGCTTAACCGGGCTCGGGGTGCCCTGGTAGTAACGTACCGGACGCAGGCAGACGTAGAGGTCCAGCTCCTGGCGCAGCGCCACGTTCAGAGAACGGATGCCGCCGCCGACTGGGGTGGTCAGAGGACCTTTGATAGCAACGCGGTAGTCACGAATCAGATCGAGGGTTTCAGCTGGCAGCCAGACGTCCTGGCCATAGACGTGGGTTGATTTCTCACCGGTGTAAACTTCCATCCAGGAAATTTTACGCTCGCCCTTATAGGCTTTCTCAACGGCGGCATCAACCACTTTCAGCATCGCTGGGGTAACGTCAACGCCGATACCGTCACCTTCAATGAACGGGATAATCGGATTGTGAGGGACGTTCAGTTTGCCGTTTTGCAGGGTGATTTTTTGACCTTCCGCCGGAACTACTACTTTGCTTTCCATTAACCTCTCCTTCGAGCGCTTCTGGTTCTGCTCTTCCCTCTTCACGCGAGCCTGGTGTTGGCTGAGTCGGCCAGCTTCGGCGTACCGGGTCTTCCCGCTAACCGGAGCTATCGCGTCCGTGTCGCCTTCCTGCCTGTAGTGCGAATCGGTTTGAGCAATTTTTTGTTAATAATTTGTAATGAGCATGTCAATACTACCTGAATGTTTGCGTCCATGAAAGGCATTCGTAATTAGGCTATAATGCGGCAATTGATAAAGCCTGAAAATACCATGCAGAAAACTTCATTTAGAAAACATCGCGTTGAGCGATTCAGCACACAACAAGTCACCAGACAACGTAAAGAACGCCAGCCAAAAACTGTGATCTTGTTCAATAAACCCTATGATGTGTTGCCGCAATTTACCGATGAAGCCGGGCGCAGCACGCTGAAAGATTTTATTCCGGTGGCGGGCGTTTACGCCGCAGGTCGGCTAGATCGCGACAGCGAAGGCCTGCTGGTGCTGACCAACGACGGCGCGCTGCAGGCGAAGCTGACCCAGCCGGGTAAGCGCACCGGCAAGATCTACTATGTTCAGGTGGAAGGCGAACCCACGCCCGAGGCGCTGACCGCCTTGCGCGACGGCGTCACCCTTAACGACGGCCCCACCCTGCCTGCCGGCGTAGAACTTGTCGAGGAGCCCGTCTGGCTGTGGCCGCGCAACCCACCGATTCGTGAGCGCAAATCGATTCCCACCCGCTGGTTGAAAATCACGCTCTACGAGGGACGCAACCGCCAGGTGCGCCGGATGACCGCCCACGTCGGCTTCCCCACCCTGCGGCTGATCCGCTACGCCATGGGCGGCTATACGCTTGACGGACTGGCCAACGGCGACTGGCGTAAAGCCGAATAACTGAAAAGGAAAAGCGATGTTTAAACCTCATGTCACCGTTGCCTGCGTGGTTCACGCCCAGGATAAATTTCTCATCGTCGAAGAGACCATTAACGGCAAAGCGCTGTGGAACCAGCCGGCCGGCCATCTCGAGGCCAATGAAACGCTGCTGCAGGCCGCCGAACGTGAACTGTGGGAAGAGACCGGCATTCGCGCCACGCCGCAGCACTTCATCCGCATGCATCAGTGGCTGGCTCCCGATAACACGCCGTTTCTGCGCTTCCTGTTCGCCATCGAACTTAGCGATCTGTGCGCCACTGAACCGCACGACAGCGATATCGATCGCTGCCTGTGGCTCAGTGCTGAGGAAATTCTTAACGCGCCGAACCTGCGCTCGCCGCTGGTTGCCGAAAGCATTCGCTGCTACCTGCAGGACCCGCGGCAGCCGCTGTCGCTGATTGGCGCATTTAACTGGCCGTTCACAGGGGGTGAATGAACGGTGAGCGCGTGCTAGAATACGCCGCCTCGAAGTTCAATGTAGCGAGTATTTCCATGTCAGAAAGCCAGAAAAAAGTGATCGTCGGCATGTCCGGCGGCGTCGACTCCTCGGTCTCCGCGTACCTGCTGCTGCAGCAAGGGTATAAGGTGGAAGGCCTGTTCATGAAGAACTGGGAGGAAGACGACGGCGAGGAATACTGCACCGCCGCCGCCGACCTTGCCGATGCGCAAGCGGTCTGCGATAAGCTGGGCATTGAACTGCACACCGTTAACTTTGCCGCCGAATATTGGGATAACGTCTTTGAGCTCTTCCTGGAAGAGTACAAAGCCGGCCGCACGCCGAACCCGGATATTCTGTGCAATAAAGAGATCAAATTTAAAGCCTTCCTCGAGTTTGCTGCCGAAGACCTCGGCGCCGACTACATCGCCACCGGGCACTATGTGCGCCGCGCCGATGTCGACGGTAAAAGCCAGCTGCTGCGCGGCCTCGACGGCAACAAAGATCAGAGCTACTTCCTCTACACCCTTAGCCACGAGCAGATTGCCCAGAGCCTGTTCCCGGTGGGTGAGCTGGAAAAACCGCAGGTGCGTAAGATCGCCGAAGAGCTGGATCTGATCACCGCGAAGAAAAAAGATTCCACCGGCATCTGCTTTATCGGCGAGCGTAAATTCCGCGATTTCCTTGGCCGCTATCTGCCGGCGCAGCCGGGCAAAATCCTCACCGTCGACGGCGAGGAGATCGGTACCCATCAGGGGCTGATGTACCACACCCTGGGCCAGCGTAAAGGGCTGGGTATCGGCGGCACCAAAGAGGGTAGCGAAGATCCATGGTACGTGGTCGATAAAGACGTTGAGAATAATATTCTTATCGTCGCCCAGGGCCATGACCACCCGCGCCTGATGTCCGTCGGTCTGATTGCCCAACAGCTGCACTGGGTAAACCGTGAACCGCTGCAGGGCACCCTGCGCTGCACGGTGAAAACCCGCTATCGCCAGACCGATATCCCCTGCACCGTTACCGCGCTGGATGAAGACCGTATCGAAGTCCGCTTCGATGAGCCGGTCGCGGCGGTGACCCCGGGCCAGTCCGCAGTGTTCTATTTAGGGGAAGTGTGCCTCGGCGGCGGAATTATTGAACAACGACTGCCTCTGCAGTCCTGAACGCGCGTTATTTCCGCCGGGACGAACCGCCCTGGCGGCTGACAAGGAGTATGTGTGGCGAAGAATTACTATGACATCACCCTGGCGCTGGCTGGCGTTTGCCAGGCGGCGCGACTGGTTCAGCAACTGGCGCATCAGGGACATTGCGACAGCGATGCCCTGCATGTGTCGCTGAACAGCATAATCGACCTCGATCCTGAGTCGACGCTGGCGGTGTTCGGTGGCAGTGAAGCCAATCTTCGCCTCGGTCTTGAAACGCTGCTCGGGGTGCTCAATACCAGCAGCCGTCAGGGCCTCAATGCGGAACTCACCCGCTATACCCTGAGCCTGATGGTGCTGGAGCGCAAGCTCGCCGCCAGTAAAGGGGCGATGGACACGCTCGGCAACCGCATCGCCGGCCTGCACCGTCAGCTGGAACACTTTGACCTGCAGTCCGAAACGCTGCTCAGCGCCATGGCGGGCATCTATGTCGATGTGATAAGCCCGCTGGGGCCGCGTATTCAGGTGACCGGCTCCCCTGCCGTGCTGCAAAGCCCGCAGGTGCAGGCGAAAGTTCGCTCAGCGCTGCTGGCGGGTATTCGCGCCGCGGTGCTCTGGCATCAGGTGGGCGGCGGACGTCTGCAGCTTATGTTTTCCCGTAATCGTCTGGTTAACCAGGCAAAGCAAATTCTTGCTCATTTAACCCCGGAGTTGTGATCTATGGAATTATCCTCACTGACCGCCGTTTCCCCTGTAGACGGCCGCTACGGCGATAAAGTCAGCGCGCTGCGCGGTATCTTCAGCGAATTCGGTTTGCTGAAATTCCGCGTTCAGGTGGAAGTACGTTGGCTGCAAAAACTGGCCGCCCACGCAGCGATCAAGGAAGTTCCTGCTTTTGCTGCCGACGCAAACGGTTTCCTTGATAAAATCGTCGCCGATTTCAGCGTTGAAGACGCGGAGCGCATCAAAACCATCGAGCGCACCACTAACCACGACGTGAAAGCGGTAGAGTATTTCCTGAAAGAGAAAGTCGCTGACGTCGCCGAGCTGCACGCGGTATCAGAGTTTATTCACTTCGCCTGTACGTCTGAAGACATCAATAACCTCTCCCACGCGCTGATGCTGAAAACCGCCCGCGACGAAGTGGTTCTGCCTTACTGGCGCAAACTGATTGACGCGGTAAAAGATCTGGCGACCCAGTACCGCGATGTGCCGCTGCTCTCCCGTACCCACGGCCAGCCGGCAACGCCGTCCACCATGGGTAAAGAGATGGCGAACGTCGCCTACCGTATGGAGCGGCAGTATCGTCAGCTGAACCAGGTGGAAATCCTCGGTAAAATCAACGGCGCGGTGGGTAACTACAACGCCCACATCGCCGCCTACCCGGAAGTCGACTGGCATCAGTTCAGCGAAGAGTTCGTTACCTCGCTGGGTATTCAGTGGAACCCGTACACCACGCAGATCGAGCCGCATGACTATATCGCTGAGCTGTTTGACTGCATCGCGCGCTTCAACACCATTCTGATCGACTTCGATCGCGACGTGTGGGGCTATATCGCGCTCAACCACTTCAAACAGAAGACCATCGCCGGGGAAATCGGCTCCTCCACCATGCCGCACAAGGTGAACCCAATTGACTTCGAAAACTCCGAAGGCAATCTCGGCCTGGCCAATGCGGTCATGCAGCACCTGGCCAGCAAACTGCCGGTTTCCCGCTGGCAGCGCGACCTGACCGACTCCACCGTTCTGCGTAACCTCGGCGTGGGCATCGGCTATGCGCTGATCGCCTATCAGTCCACCCTCAAAGGGATCAGCAAGCTGGAGCTGAACCAGGATCGCCTGCTGGACGAACTGGATCACAACTGGGAAGTACTGGCTGAGCCGATCCAGACCGTGATGCGTCGTTACGGTATCGAAAAACCGTACGAGAAGCTGAAAGAGCTGACCCGCGGCAAACGCGTGGACGCGGAAGGGATGAAGCAGTTTATTGACAGCCTCGCCCTGCCGGAAGAGGAAAAAGTGCGTCTCAAAGCGATGACCCCGGCCAACTATATCGGTCGGGCAACCACCATGGTTGACGAGCTGAAGTAATCGCCCTGCCCCTCTTTCCGCCGGAAAGAGGGGCGTTTTATCGCCGGAAAGGGATCAGATCCAAACGTCGTTCACCGCCGTCCGCTCGCCGCCCTCGTGGCCGGTATTCAACACCCCGCGCGGCTCAATCAGCATCAGCTTCGCTTCCGTCTCCGCCGAGGTCTTATGTTCCACCCCGCGCGGCACGACGATCATCTCCCCGGCCTTCACCAGCACATGCCCGTCGCGGAAGTCCACGCGCAATACCCCCTCCACCACCATCAATGTCTCATCGGTTTCCGGGTGGCTGTGCCAGATAAAGTCGCCGGCGATGCGCACGACCTTGAACTGATAGTCGTTCATTTCAGCCACCACTTTGGGCTGCCATTGTTCGCTGAACAGGGAAAATTTATGAGCAAGATTAACGAGTTGATACATGGGCTGTCTCCTTGTGATAAAGGCAGTCAGCATAGTTCGCCTCGCCGCGGTCACGCTTGAACGATTGTGCAACCTGAACCGCGCTAGCCGCGGATCGCCCGCAGCCAGCGGCCCGGAGAGAGACCAAAGCGGCTGATAAACTGGCGCGTCATGTGGCTCTGGTCGGCAAAGCCCGCATCGGCGGCAATATCCACCAGACGCTCCCCGGCGCGCATCCGCTGGCGGCAAAAATCGAGCCGGCGCATCATGACGTAGCGCCACGGGCTGGTGCCGTACAGCGTTCTGAAATCCCGGCTCAGGCTCCAGCGGTCCCGGCCGCTGACCTGCGACAGGGTGTCGAGGGTCATATCCTGCATAAAACAGGCATGGATATACTCCCGGGCCCTCTCCGCCGCCTGATAATCAAACGCCTGGCGACGGGAACGTTGGCCGCCGACAACGGCCAGGGTCTGCGCCAGGTCGTACAGGGCGTCCTCTTCCTCCAGCGGCTCAAAGGTATCCGTGACCGCTTTTAATAACGGCAGCGCGGCGCACCGCAGGCGCGGATCCGCCGACAGGCCGCCGGGAATAAACGGCAGCGGCCTACCGCCGAGTATCTTCTGGATGAGCGCCGGTTCGATATAAACCATACGGTAGTGAAACCCCGCCTCGGTGCCCGCCTCGCCATCGTGTATTTCGTCCGGATGAAGCACAATCGTTCCGCCGGGCAGGCTGTGCTGGCGTCCGCCGCGATAGTGAAAGCTCTGCACGCCGGCGATCGTCTGGCCGATGGCGTAGGTGTCATGCCGGTGCGGTTCGTAGCCGTGGCCGCCGAAGAAGGCTTCGATGCGTTCCGTCCGGCTGGGCGATTGCGCCAGCCTGACCCAGTCCGCGCTCTGCTGCTGAAACATAATGGATAACCTGCGGCGTTCTTGAGGGGTGATTCCAGCACTATTACACAAAAAATTAACATCACCAACCCGCTCGCCGTTCGCATCCTGCCGCTGGGCGTTTATTGAAATTACGCATAGAATGAAGGAGTTCCATGCAGTATGCGCAAAGGGCGCCGCCGAATGCTGGCCAGCCCGGGGGCATCAGGGGCCCTTTTTATAAAAAGCTTTATTTAACAGCCGTTTATATTTTGCGTATATAATGAGCGTCAGACTACTATCGAAAATGCTAGGGAGAACAGCCATGCGCGTACTCGTGGTTGAGGATAATGCCCTGCTGCGTCACCACCTCAAAGTTCAGCTGCAGGAGCTGGGCCATCAGGTCGATGCGGCGGAAGATGCCAGGGAAGCGGACTACTATCTGGGCGAACATCTCCCGGATATCGCCATCGTCGATCTCGGCCTGCCGGATGAAGACGGTTTATCACTGATCCGCCGCTGGCGCAGCCACGACGTGTCGCTGCCGGTGCTGGTGCTGACCGCCCGCGAAGGATGGCAGGATAAAGTGGAAGTGCTGAGCGCCGGGGCGGATGATTACGTCACCAAGCCTTTCCATATTGAAGAGGTTGCCGCCCGCATGCAGGCGCTGCTGCGCCGTAACAGCGGCCTGGCCTCGCAGGTGATCTCCCTGCCGCCGTTCCAGGTCGACCTCTCCCGGCGCGAGCTGTCGGTGAATGACCAGCCGATCAAGCTGACCGCCTTTGAATACACCATTATGGAAACCCTGATCCGTAACCGCGGCAAAGTGGTCAGCAAAGATTCGCTGATGCTCCAGCTTTACCCGGATGCCGAACTGCGAGAAAGCCACACCATCGACGTGCTGATGGGTCGGCTGCGCAAGAAAATTCAGGCTGAATACCCACAGGACGTCATCACCACGGTGCGCGGCCAGGGCTATCTGTTCGAATTGCGCTGATGAAGGGACTGTTGCGGCATATCTTCCCGCTGTCATTACGGGTTCGCTTCCTGCTGGCGACCGCCGGGGTGGTGCTGGTGCTCTCCCTGGCCTACGGCATGGTGGCCCTGGTGGGCTATAGCGTTAGCTTCGATAAAACCACCTTTCGCCTGCTGCGCGGCGAGAGCAATCTCTTTTATATGCTGGCGAGATGGGAAAACGGCGCTATTGACGTCGATATCCCGGAAAACCTGAATATGGAAAGCCCGACGGTGACCCTTATCTACGATGAGCAGGGCAAACTGCTGTGGGCGCAGCGTGATGTTCCCTGGCTGGCGAAACGCATTCAACCGGAATGGCTGAAACGCAATGGCTTCCATGAGATTGAAGCCGATGTCGACAGCAGCAGTATGCTGTTGCGCAATAACCATGAGATTCAGGAACAGCTGGACGCTATCCGCGAACAGGGCGACGACTCTGAGATGACCCACTCGGTGGCGATCAACCTCTACCCGGCCACCAGCAAAATGCCTCAGCTCAGCATTGTGGTGGTCGACACCATTCCGGTGGAGCTCAAGCGCAGCTATATGGTGTGGAGCTGGTTTGTCTATGTGCTGGCCGCCAACCTGCTGCTGGTGATCCCCCTGCTGTGGGTCGCCGCCTGGTGGAGCCTGCGGCCCATTGAGTCGCTGGCCAAAGAGGTGCGCGAACTGGAGGAACATCACCGCGAAAAGCTCAATCCCAACACCACTCGCGAGCTGACCCGGCTGGTCAGCAACCTCAACCGCCTGGTTCGCAGCGAGCGCGAACGCTATGACAAATACCGCACTACCCTCACCGATCTCACTCACAGTCTGAAAACGCCGCTGGCGGTGATGCAGAGTACACTGCGCTCGCTGCGCGGCGAGAAGATCAGCGTCGACGAGGCGGAGCCGGTGATGCTGGAGCAGATAAGCCGCATCTCGCAGCAGATTGGTTATTACCTGCATCGCGCCAGCATGCGCAGCGGCGGCACCCTCTTGAGCCGGGAATTACACCCGATCGCCCCCCTGCTTGACAGCCTGACTTCCGCTCTCAACAAGGTCTATCAGCGCAAAGGGGTCAATATCTCGCTCGACATCTCGCCGGAGATCACTTTTGTCGGCGAGCAGAACGATTTTATGGAAGTGATGGGTAACGTTCTTGATAACGCCTGTAAGTATTGCCTGGAGTTCGTGGAAGTTTCCGTGCGCCAGACCACCGACAGCCATCTGCACATCCTGGTGGAAGACGATGGGCCGGGGATCCCGCAGAGCCAGCGCCGGGCCGTTTTCGACCGCGGCCAGCGGGCTGATACCCTGCGTCCCGGCCAGGGGGTAGGGCTCTCCGTTGCGCGTGAAATTGTCGAACAATATGATGGAGAGATCATCGCCGGGGAAAGCCTGCTCGGCGGCGCCTGCATGGAGGTGGTGTTTGGCCGCCAGCAGATGGAAGATAAACAGAGTTAATCGTTGAGATTTTTCACGGCGCCTGCATCGCCAGGGCGCCGCATCCGTTATAATCCCTGTCAGACACCTGCAGTGGAATATCAATATGGATTATCAATTAACGCTTAACTGGCCCGACTTTATCGAACGCTACTGGCAAAAACGGCCGGTGGTATTGAAGCGCGGCTTCGCCAATTTTATCGACCCCCTAAGCCCGGACGAACTGGCAGGACTGGCCATGGAGAGCGAGGTCGATAGCCGCCTTGTCAGCCATCAGGATGGAAAATGGCAGGTCAGTCACGGTCCTTTCGAAAGCTACGATCACCTGAGCGAAAACAACTGGTCCCTGCTGGTGCAGGCGGTTAACCACTGGCATGAACCGTCCGCAGCGCTGATGCATCCGTTCCGTGCTCTGCCGGACTGGCGTATCGACGACCTGATGATCTCCTTCTCGGTGCCGGGAGGCGGCGTCGGCCCGCATCTGGATCAGTATGATGTGTTTATCATTCAGGGCACCGGCCGTCGGCGCTGGCGCGTTGGGGAAAAGGTGCCGATGAAACAGCACTGCCCGCATCCGGACCTGCTGCAGGTTGACCCCTTCGAGGCGATCATCGATGAAGAGATGGAGCCTGGCGATATTCTCTATATTCCGCCGGGATTCCCGCATGAGGGTTATTCGCTGGAAAACTCGCTTAACTATTCGGTCGGCTATCGCGCGCCGAATGCCCGCGAGCTGTTTAGCGGCTTTGCCGACTATGTCCTCCAGCGCGAACTGGGCAGCCAGCGCTACGCCGATCCGGACGTGCCGTCCCGCGACCATCCGGCGGATATTTTACCGACCGAACTCGACCGCCTGCGCGAGATGATGCTGGGTCTGATTAACCAACCGGAGCACTTTAAGCAGTGGTTCGGCGAGTTTATCACCCAGTCGCGTCATGAGCTCGACGTCGCGCCGCCGGAGCCGCCCTATCAGCCAGATGAGATTTACGATGCCCTGCAGCAGGGCGATACCCTGGAACGCCTGGGCGGCCTGCGGGTGCTGCGCATTGACGGCGAGGTATTCGTTAACGGCGAGAAGATCAACTCCCCGCACCGTCCGGCGCTGGACGCCTTAGCCACCCATCTGACGCTGCGCGCCGACCATTTTGGCGATGCGCTGGAAGATCCTTCTTTCCTCGCCATGCTGGCAGCGCTGGTCAACAGCGGCTATTGGTTCTTTGGCGACTGAGCCATCATCCTGCCCGGCGGCGCTGCGCTTGCCGGGCCTACGGGTTCCGCGCTCACCGGCTGGACCGTAGGCCGGATAAGACGAAGCCGCCATCCGGCATAAAGACAGGCTCCCGCTCTGATGTTGAACGCCCGGCGGCGCTACGCTTGCCGGGCCTAGGGGTTCCGCGGTCACCGGCTGGATCGTAGGCCGGATAAGGCGAAGCCGCCATCCGGCATAAAGACAGGCACCCGCTCTGCTGTTCACCGCCCGGCGGCGCTGCGCTTGCCGGGCCTACGGGTCCCGCGGTCACCGGCTGGACCGTAGGCCGGATAAGGCGAAGCCGCCATCCGGCATAAAGACAGGCACCCGCTCTGATGTTGAACGCCCGGCGGCGCTGCGCTTGCCGGGCCTACGGGTCCCGCGCTCACCGGCTGAACCGTAGGCCGGATAAGGCGAAGCCGCCATCCGGCACTTTGTGGTTTCGATGGCGGCAATGTCTTACCCGAGTATTATCTCCTCTCGCCTGCATCAAATTCGCTTACCTCACCCGCCCAATCCGACGGATACCATCCCCGGCGCACATCGCGATGAAAGGTCGAATACGGCCAATCCTGCACCCGACGGACATGACCGTGCTTAACGGGATTGATATAAACGTAATCCATATGCCGTCGGTAATCTTCTTCATTACGGATGGCATGTTCCCAGAATCGCGGCTGCCAGATATGGCGCTGCGCCAGCGCTCGGGTAAACATTTTTTTAATGTCCCGCCAGCGACCGGAATAATCGGTATCCCCCTCAGGTAGGGTCCAGATGCAGTGCATATGCTCTGGTAAAACCACCCAGGCGTTAATCAGAAAAGGTTTTTTGCTTTTAACAGACGCTGTAGCGGCACGCAGATGAACAATATGCCGCGTCAGGAGATCGCTGCGCCGATTTTGCAGGTTAACGGTGAAGAACCAGCAGCCGCCAGGGATATAACTGCGACGATAATCAGACATGTGAGGTTCCCTCCTCAGTATTAGCCTTATCGCTTTTGCCCGGCGGCGCTGCGCTTGCCGGGCCTACGGGTTCTGTGGTCACCGGCTGAACCGTTGGCCGGATAAGGCGAAGCCGCCATCCGGCATAAAGACAGGACCCGCTCTAATGTTGAACGCCCGGCGGCGCTGCGCTTGCCGGGCCTACGGGTTCCGCGGTCACCGGCTGAACCGTAGGCCGGATAAGGCGAAGCCGCCATCCGGCATCTTGTCCGACACGCGGCCTTACCGGGCCGCCTGAGAAGATTAATGCCCTTTGCGTGCCGCCGTCAGCTCGGCGATACGCACGATCACCTGCACCGCTTTCTCCATTCCTTCCAGGGTGACAAACTCATGTTTGCCGTGATAGTTGTAGCCACCGGTAAACAGGTTTGGGCATGGCAGTCCCATAAATGACAGCTGCGCGCCGTCGGTGCCGCCGCGGATCGGCTTCATCTGCGGTTCAATATCGCAGTCCACCATCGCCTGGCGGGCAATATCGACCACGTGCGGATGGGCGATCACCTGCTCATGCATGTTGTAATAACTGTCCTCGATCACCAGCTCAATATAACAGTCCGGGTGCAGTCCCTTGCCGACCTTTTTGGCGATCTCCATCATCTTGCGCTTGCGCGCCTCGAAGTGCTTACGGTCAAAATCGCGGATGATGTAATGCATCTCGGCCCGATCGACGCTGCCTTTCATGCTGGTGAGGTGATAAAAACCTTCATAGCCTTCAGTGGTCTCCGGCGCTTCATCGGCCGGTACTTCGGCATGAATGCGCGCGGCCAGCGACAGCGCGTTGACCATCACCCCTTTCGCGGTGCCGGGGTGCACGTTATTACCGACAATTTTTATCGTCACCGAGGCGGCGTTGAAGTTTTCAAACTCCAGTTCGCCGACCCCGCCGCCGTCGACGGTATAGGCCCAGCGGGCGTCAAAGGCTTCGACGTCGAAATGCTTCGCCCCTTTACCCACCTCTTCATCAGGGGTGAAGGCCACGCGGATATCGCCATGAGGAATATTTTTCGCCTGCAGGGTCGCCAGCGCGGTCATAATTTCGGCAATGCCGGCTTTGTCGTCCGCCCCGAGCAGCGTTTTCCCGTCGGTGGTGATCAGCGTCTGTCCCAAAAGCTGATGCAGAACCGGGAACATCACCGGGGAGAGCACCTCATCGCCGATACCCAGCGCGATATCGCCGCCGCGATAGTTTTCAACAATCTGCGGATTAACGTTTTTACCACTGAAATCCGGGGAGGTGTCGACGTGGGAGATAAAACCGATGGCCGGGATATCGCCCTCAACGTTAGCGGGCAAAGTTCCCATTACCGTCCCTTTTTCACTCAGCGTTACCTTGACCAGTCCCATTTCTTCCAGCTGCGCCTGCAACAGGCGTAACAGCTTCCACTGCCCTTCCGTGCTGGGGACCTGACGAACGCCAGGCTTTGACTGCGTGTCCAAAGAAACGTACTGCAAAAAACGCTCAAGCAATTTATCCATGTAGCCACCCTCTTCTTTTGTGACAACATTATTCATAAGCCAGAAAAGACAAATATTGCGTCAGGTCATTTTTAGCCCGTAAAGCGAAATTTAATAACGGAACCGACGTTATGGTGTAAAGGTAGACTATGCGGGCGTATCAAGGATTGGCGATTACCCTCGTTTGCCGTAGAATGCTGGCCCTTATTAAAAACGTGCAACCCCAAAGGTGGTTAATCACAAACCCCGCAGCGGCCGGAAATTTGCCGTTGCGTCTACATGGGACAGAGTCAAAAATTGAATATACAACCGCGTTCGCGTTCGCCGCTGGTGCATCTGGCGGGAATTCGCAAGAGCTTTGATGGTAAAACGGTCATCGACAACCTTAACCTGACCATCAACAATGGTGAGTTTCTCACTCTGCTTGGCCCCTCTGGCTGCGGTAAAACCACCGTTCTGCGCCTTATTGCCGGCCTGGAAAACGTCGACAGCGGACGGATCCATCTCGAAGATCACGATATCACTCATGTTCCGGCGGAAAACCGCCACGTCAATACCGTATTCCAAAGCTACGCCCTGTTTCCGCATATGACGGTGTTCGAGAACGTCGCCTTTGGCCTGCGGATGCAGAAAACCCCGGCGGCGGAAATCACCCCACGGGTGATGGATGCCTTAAAAATGGTGCAGCTGGAGGCGTTTGCCCAGCGCAAACCGCACCAGCTCTCCGGCGGCCAGCAGCAGCGCGTGGCCATCGCCCGCGCGGTGGTCAACAAACCGCGTCTGCTGCTGCTCGATGAGTCTCTTTCGGCACTGGATTACAAGCTGCGCAAGCAGATGCAGAACGAATTGAAAGCGCTGCAGCGTAAGCTCGGGATCACCTTCGTCTTCGTCACCCACGATCAGGAAGAGGCTCTGACCATGTCCGATCGCATCGTGGTGATGCGTGATGGCAAAATCGAACAGGACGGCACCCCACGAGAGATCTACGAAGAGCCGAAGAACCTGTTTGTCGCCAGCTTTATCGGCGAGATCAATATCTTTGACGCCACGGTAATTGAACGTCTCGACGAACAGCGCGTGCGTGCCAGCGTTGAAGGACGAGAATGCAACATCACCGTCAATTTTGCCGTGGAGGCCGGCCAGCGTCTGCATGTCCTGCTGCGCCCGGAAGATCTGCGCGTCGACGAGATCCACCATAACAGCGACGCCGATGGCCTGATCGGCTATGTCCGCGAGCGCAACTATAAAGGCATGACTCTGGAGTCGGTGGTGGAACTGGAGAACGGCAAAATGGTGATGGTCAGCGAGTTCTTTAACGAAGACGACCCGGATTTCGACCACTCTCTTGACCAGAAAATGTCTATCAATTGGGTGGAAAGCTGGGAGGTGGTGCTGGCCGATGAAGAACACCAGTAAATTCCAGAATGTGGTGATCGCCACTATCGTCGGTTGGCTGGTGCTGTTTGTCTTCCTGCCCAACCTGATGATAATCGCCACCAGCTTTTTGACCCGCGACGATGCCAACTTCGTCAAACTGGTCTTCACGCTGGATAACTATTCGCGGCTACTGGATCCGCTCTATTATGACGTTCTGCTGCATTCGCTAAACATGGCGCTGCTGGCGACCCTCGCCTGTCTGGCGCTGGGCTATCCGTTTGCGTGGTTCCTCGCCCGGCTGCCGCAGAAGGTACGGCCCCTGCTGCTGTTCCTGCTGATCGTCCCTTTTTGGACCAACTCGTTGATCCGCATCTACGGGCTGAAGATTTTCCTCAGCACTAAAGGTTACCTGAACGAGTTTCTGCTGTGGCTGGGGGTGATCGACACCCCGATACGCATTATGTTCACCCCCTCGGCGGTGATCATCGGCCTGGTGTACATCCTGCTGCCGTTTATGGTGATGCCGCTCTACTCCAGCATTGAGAAACTGGATCGCCCGCTGCTGGAAGCGGCGAAAGATCTCGGCGCCAGCAAGCTGCAGACCTTTATCCGCATTATCATCCCGCTGACCATGCCGGGGATCATCGCCGGCTGTCTGCTGGTGATGCTGCCGGCGATGGGGTTGTTCTACGTTTCCGACCTGATGGGCGGCGCCAAGAACCTGCTGATCGGCAACGTGATCAAAAGCCAGTTCCTCAATATCCGCGACTGGCCGTTCGGCGCGGCAACCAGCATTACCTTAACCCTGGTGATGGGCCTGATGCTGTTGATTTACTGGCGCGCGGCGCGCCTGCTGAATAAAAAGGTGGAGCTGGAATGATCGGTCGACTGCTGCGCGGCGGCTTTATGACCGCCATCTACGCGTATCTCTACATCCCTATTATTATTCTGATCGTTAACTCGTTTAACCGGTCGCGCTTCGGCATCAACTGGCAGGGGTTCACCACCGACTGGTATAGCCTGCTGATGAACAACGATAGCCTGCTGCAGGCCGCCCAGCACTCGCTGACCATGGCGGTGCTGTCGGCGACCTTCGCCACCCTTATCGGCTCGCTGACCGCCGTGGCGCTGTACCGTTACCGCTTTCGCGGCAAACCGTTTGTCAGCGGCATGCTGTTTGTGGTGATGATGTCGCCAGATATTGTGATGGCCATCTCTCTGCTGGTGCTGTTTATGCTGATCGGCGTCCAGCTTGGTTTCTGGTCGCTGCTGTTTTCGCATATCACCTTCTGCCTGCCGTTTGTGGTGGTCACCGTTTACTCCCGCCTGAAAGGCTTTGACGTGCGGATGCTGGAGGCGGCGAAAGATCTGGGCGCCAGCGAGATGACCATCCTGCGCAAAATTATCCTGCCGCTGGCCCTGCCGGCGGTAGCCGCTGGGTGGTTGCTGAGCTTCACCCTGTCGATGGATGACGTGGTAGTCTCCTCGTTCGTGACCGGTCCGGGGTATGAAATCCTGCCACTGAAGATCTATTCGATGGTCAAGGTTGGCGTTTCGCCAGAGGTGAACGCCCTGGCCACGATTTTGTTGGTTCTGTCGCTGGTGATGGTCATCGCCAGTCAGTTAATTGCACGTGATAAAACTCAGGGGACGTTAAAATGAAAAAATGGTCACGCCACCTGCTCGCGGCGAGCGCTCTGGCAATCGGCATGGGCGCTGCGCACGCGGACGATAGCAAAACGCTCTATTTCTATAACTGGACCGAGTATGTGCCGCCGGGCCTGCTGGAGCAGTTCACCAAAGAGACCGGCATCAAGGTTATCTATTCGACCTACGAGTCGAACGAAACCATGTACGCCAAGCTCAAAACCTATAAAGACGGCGCGTACGACCTGGTCGTCCCGTCGACCTACTTTGTCGACAAGATGCGCAAAGAAGGCATGCTGCAGAAGATCGATAAGAGCAAGCTGACTAACTTCAGCAACCTCGATCCGCAGATGCTGAATAAACCGTTCGATCCGAATAACGACTACTCCATCCCCTATATCTGGGGGGCGACGGCCATCGGCGTCAACAGCGAGGCGATTGACCCGAAAACTATCACCAGCTGGGCCGACCTGTGGAAGCCGGAATACAAAAGCAGCCTGCTGCTGACCGACGACGCGCGCGAAGTGTTCCAGATGGCGCTGCGTAAGCTGGGCTATTCCGGCAACACCACCGACCCGAAAGAGATTGAAGCCGCCTATAACGAGCTGAAAAAGCTGATGCCCAACGTCGCAGCGTTTAACTCTGATAACCCGGCGAACCCGTATATGGAAGGCGAAGTGAACCTCGGGATGGTATGGAACGGCTCGGCTTACGTCGCCCGCCAGGCCGGTACCCCGCTGGAAGTGATCTGGCCGAAAGAAGGCGGCATCTTCTGGATGGACAGCCTGTCGATCCCGGCGAACGCCAAAAACGTCGACGGCGCGCTGAAGCTGATTAACTTCCTGCTGCGCCCGGATGTCGCCAAACAGGTCGCTGAAACCATCGGTTATCCGACGCCGAACCTTGCGGCGCGCAAGATGCTCAGCCCGGCAGTGGCCAACGATAAATCGCTCTATCCGGACGCCGCAACCATTGAGAAAGGCGAATGGCAGAATGACGTCGGCAGCGCCAGCGCCATTTATGAAGAGTATTACCAGAAGCTGAAAGCGGGCCGTTAATCCCGCAGGGCGGAACCGCGGTTCCGCCTTTTTTTTGCTCTCACCTTAGCCCCGCAGCGCGCGCCAGAGGAGCGCCGGCAATTTGCGCCAGCGCGGCCGATGGTAAAAATCCACCAGCCGCTGCGCCACCGCTTCCTGCCCCCGGTGGGTGATGAACCAGGGCGGCAGGGGCATCAGCGTCAGTTCGCCATGCCAAAGACTACGCGGAAACGGCCGAAACGGCGCCTCAATCACCGTGCGCTCGGTTTTCTCCAGCATAAAGCTGTTATGCACCTTGCCCCGCCCGCTCTGAATATCGTCGAGCGTGTGGCCGGGAAACGCCCCCCACGGGCAAGGGGCTAACAGGAAGGCCACCCCACTCCAGCAGTTGATCGCCACCGTGCCGTAGCGCAGCTCGGCGATCAGCGCATTAAAACGCTTACGTCCAATCGCTTTGCGGGTGCGCGGGTGGATCACAATATTGGCCCCCAGCGTGCCCTGCAGCCGCTGATTCGCATAGCCGATCGCCTGGCGCAGAAAGCTTTCCGCACTATCGGCCTCAAGACGGGTGACCGACAGCCCCGGGCCAAAGACCTCCTGCTGGCAGAACCCGGGATCATCGTCGGTATTCGCCACAATCAACGGTAGCGCGTCACCGCGGGCTATCTCCAGCGGCTGACGGGCGCGCAGGCGAAAGTCGGTCAGCCGGTTTTCAGCGCCGGGGTAGTAGTCCGGGCGGGTATTCGCGGCGATCAGTCGGTACAGCTGATTCAGCAAGGCCGTCGCAGGCTCCCAGCCTTGCTGCAGGATCAGCACCTGGCTGGCCACGCAGTTAAACCCGCCGTTGTTCATCTTCTGCGTCGCCAGCTGCTGCGCCTGAAAAGCGATGTCCGCCTCGCTCCACGGCCCGGGTACGATAATGGTGGGGCTGACGCCGCCCAGCTCCGAGGTCACCCGACGCGGGTTCAGCGGCGTCCCGGCGGCCCGACGCTGGCGAGCCGTCTCACCCTCGCCCCAGACGATGACGTCATGGGTCTCGCGGGAGCCAGTGATATGGATCTCATCGACAGCGGGATGGGTAGTCAGCCACGCTCCCGCCCGGGCGTCGCCGGTGACGATGCGGAGCGCATCCATGGCAATCAGCGGCGCCAGGGCCTGGGCCAGCAGATCGTGCAGATAATCATTCACCGGATTGAGCTTCAGCAGGCAGACCTGATTCTCAATAAACAGCTTGTGTAGCACATCCAGTGGCGCAATCGAGGCCACATTGCCGGCGCCAAGCACCAGCGCCAGCTTGCCCTGCCGCGCGGCAGGCGGGATGTCGTATGCCCGCGCCGCATAGCGGTCGAGATGGGCCCGGGTGACGCCTGGCTGCATCCATATCTCAGCGCGAACACCAGACAGAAGCAGCCGATCCCAGAGCGTGCCGGGCACCACCCGCAGCACCAGGCGGCCGTCCGCCAGCGTCCGCAGTGGGATCCGCCGCAGAAAGGTCTTCTCCCCCAGTTGCTCCAGGGTGGCGATAAGCCCGTTGCAGCCGACCATTAGCGCGCAGGGGCCCGCCAGCCACTCCTCCCCCGCCAGCGGATCGCCCGCCGGCAGCCCTTTGGCCGCCGCCGCGGCGGCCACCCACGCCGGGGCAATGCCGGCCAGGGCATCCTTGATCTGGCGCAGGAGCGCCAGACGACGGTTCACTGAGGTTTCCGCCCAGCGCTGGCGCGCCGCCGACAAGGCGTGCAGGGCCGCATCATACTGAGAGCAGGTCGTCAGACCGGGTCGCGCATGGCTCATTTTCCCTCACTCATTAAAATCTCTCCGTAGGCCTGGCGCAGCTGATTTTTGAGCACCTTACCCGTGGCGCTGACCGGCAGCGCATCGACAAATATCACCCGGTCCGGGATCTGCCATTTAGGCACCCGCTTCTCAAACCAGCTCAGCAGATCGGTCTCCTCCACTTCGCCCCCTTCCGCACGGACGCACAGCAGCACCGGCCGCTCGTCCCAGCGCGGATGGCGGGCGGCGATGGCCGCCGCGCTGCGCACCCCCGGATGCGCGATGGCGATATTCTCCAGCTCAACGGTGGAGATCCACTCGCCACCGGACTTGATAATATCCTTTGCCCGATCGCTGATCACCAGATAACCATTGGCGTCGAGCGTACCGATATCACCGGTATCAAACCAGCCTGCCGCGGTCAGGGCGCTCGCGTCCTGACCATAGTATTGCTCTACCACCCAGTGCCCTCTGACCTGCAGATACCCCTGACTTTGACCATCCCGGGGCAACGGTTCGCCATCCACGTCCACCACCTGCAGTTCGATGCCGAAAATGGGCCGCCCCTGACCGGCGCGCTGCTTTTGCTGCTCCTGTGCCGGGAGCGCGTCATGTTTGCTCAACGGTGTGTTGATGGTGCCGATGGGCGATGTTTCGGTCATTCCCCAGGCGTGGGTCAGCGCAATGCCGTAATCACGCTGAAAGGCCTCGGCCATCGACGGCGGCAGCGCGGAGCCGCCGACCAGCGCACGTTTAAATTCAGGCAGCCGGACCTCTGTCCGGCGCATCGCCGCCAGCAAGCCGGCCCAGATCACCGGCACGCCAAACCCCACCGTCACCTTCTCGGCGGCCAGCAGCTGCAGCAGGCTGTCGCCATCGAGGTGCGGCCCCGGCAGCACCAGCCGCGCGCCGACCATGGCGGCGATAAACGGCGTCCCCCACGCGTTGACATGGAACATCGGCACCACCGGCAACAGGCTGTCCTTCGCCGATATGCCGGCTGCGTCCGGCTGGTTGCCGCTCAGGGCGTGCAGGACCAGCGAACGATGGGTGTTCAATACCCCTTTCGGCCGGCCGGTGGTTCCCGAGGTGTAACAGAGCGAAGCCGGAGTCAGTTCATTGAGCTGCGGCCAGCGATAGTCTGCCATCCCCTGCTGCAACAGATCGTCATAAAACAGCAATGAGGGCAGCTGGCTGAGCGCCGCTTCGCTGCGGGACTCCATCAGCACGACGTGTTTCACCGTCGGCAGCTGCGGCAGCAGCTGCGCTACCAGCGGCAAAAAGGTCTGGTCAAAAAACAGCACTTCATCGGCAGCGTCGTTGAGGATATACCGCAGATGGTCAACCGACAGCCGCGGATTGACGGTGTGCGTCACCCAGCCGCCGGAGGCGACGGCAAAATAGATCTCCAGATGGCGGCGGTTGTTCCATGCCAGCGTGGCGCAGCGGGCGCCCGGCGGCAGCCCCAGCGACGCCAGCGCCGATGCCAGCCGCTGAGCACGGCTGGCCACCTCCCCCCAGCAGCTGCGCTCCTTCTCACCGCCAGTACTCACCGAGACAATCTCGGTCTCGCTGTGATACTGCGCCGCATGGCCGAGCAGCGCGGCAGTGGTGAGATCCTGATAAATCATCGGTGACGGCATGGCGGGGTCTCCTTTACAGACGTCCGGCGGAATCGAGGGGCGCGGCGCGATCGTGCGGGCGCCTATTGAATCTGGTCTACATTTGCCGGTCTGCACAAAAAAACGTACAGAAATCAGCGGTCACGCACAAAATAGAGTGGGAAATGGTTCAGAAAGGAAAAGACAAACTCATGATCGGAAGAGCATTACTCAGAGAGCGTATCGCCCGACTTCGGGCCGGGCGATAGCGGTGGGGATTTACAGCAGTGCTTTCGCTTTAGCAACCACGTTATCGACGGTGAAGCCGTACTCCTCGAACAGCTGCTCAGCCGGCGCAGACTCACCGAAGGTGGTCATGCCAAC
>ENA-OWXB01000040-OWXB01000040.1-human-gut-metagenome-genome-assembly--contig:-NODE-40-length-93143-cov-16.4926_pt1 | contig 93143 bp, 88 predicted proteins | sample MGYA00249243_ERZ652053 | MGnify/ENA primary metagenome ERZ652053 (study PRJEB26925, sample SAMN05827240) | human gut metagenome | biome: ENVO:2100002; feature: ENVO:00000062; material: ENVO:00002003... | reverse complement strand
ACCTAAGTTTATAAATATTTCATTGAATAATAGACATATAGCGATAAAAGTATTAAATTTATAGTGTCTAATTATAGAGTTTAAACGATTACCGCTATGTTCCCAAAATTTAAAGTTACGGAAATTTATTGTATGGCAGATGATTTATGCAAGGAATTTGCATTGCAACAGAAAAAATATATGGTTGAAAACAAGAACTGCAAGCACCGGAATAAGCCGAACCGTATGAGCGATACGGAAATAATGGTTATTCTTATCCTGTTTCATTCTAGAGGTTTCAGATGCTTCAAGCATTATTATAAGGAATATGTCTGCAAGCATTTGAAGGGTATGTTTCCTCAATGTGTATTTTACAACCGTTTTGTGGAATTGGAAAAGGGGTACTACTTCCACTGACTATTTTTATAGGATGTGAGGATATTTTAGTGGAAAACTGTGTGGGTTGGACGGATTGCACCAATGTGTTTTTGGCCGACCCGTGGAGTGCGGAACGTTTCGTGAATCTCGTCCGGATTATATCCAGAATGTGACTTATAGAAACTGTATCGTATTGGAGACACCTACATTGTATGATAACAAGGAAGGGGATGAGGGTTGGAGAGGAGGATGTGCGGCTATTAATCATGTGTTGGCATATACGAGGAACTTGGCGGTGGGGTGGACGGATGTCTGACATTCCGTTCGAGAATATACAATTTGAGAACTTGTATGGCGGACGACCAATTGCTGTGGAGATAGTAAGTGACGGTAAAGATACGGGAAGTTTGTCCAAAGTTGTCTTTCGGAATATAACTTTTACAGACGACAAATATCTGCCTGCTCAAGTGCGGAGAGTGAGTCGTGAGTTTCCTTTGCGGAATGTGGTATTTGATAATGTCATGTTTAACGGAAGACAGATAAAGAAGGCTGATTGTAGAAAATATCTGTTTGTCAATCCATATATAGAGAATTTACAATTTAAATAAATACAAATTACCATGAAAAAACTATTAACAACTTTATTGTTTGGAAGCTTTTTTTCGGCTTGTGCTGAAAGACAACCGGTTCCTGCCATTCCATCAGATCCGGAAATAGAAGGAAAAATAGAGAAACTGCTTAAAGGCATGACCCTTGAAGAGAAGATTGGCCAAATGTGTGAACTGACCATTGGGGCAGTGACAGATAAAAACGATAATAAATTGAGTGAAGCGTTACTGGATACGGTGATTGGTAAATATAAGGTAGGTTCGTTACTGAATATTCCCTTCGGAGTCAGCCAAAAAAAGGAAGTATTCGCAGAAGTGATCACACAGATTCAAAAGAAATCTTTGGAAGAAATTGGGATTCCATGTATTTATGGTTTGGATCAGATTCACGGGGCTTCATATACACAAGACGCTACTTATTTTCCTCAAGGCATCAATATGGCGGCTGCTTTTAATAGGGAACTAACTAGGCATTGTGCGGAGATTACGGCTTACGAGACTCGCGCTTGTTGTGTACCATGGACGTTTGCTCCTGTAATGGATCTCGGGCGCGATCCTCGTTGGCCGCGTATGTGGGAGAGTTTCGGGGAAGATGCCTATGTGAATGCGCAAATGGCTGTGCAGGCTGTACGTGGTTTGCAGGGGGATAATCCGAATAAGGTGGATGAATATCATATTTCATCCTGTATCAAGCATTTTATGGGATATGGGGTTCCAGTCTCCGGTAAAGACCGTACCCCTTCTTCTATTACCGATATTGACATGCGTGAGAAATACTTTGCTCCTTTCAAGGCGGCGATTCGTGCGGGTGCCTTGTCGCTGATGGTCAATTCCGCCAATAATAGCGGGGTGGCGTTTCATGCCAATAAAGAGTTATTGACCGGATGGTTGAAGGAGGACTTGAACTGGGATGGAATGATTGTGACCGATTGGAATGATATTAATAATCTGTATTTTCGCGACCATATTGCAAGCAGCAAGAAAGATGCCGTCAGGCTGGCTGTCAATGCGGGTATTGATATGGCAATGATTCCTTCGGAGGGACAGTTTTGTATCGACTTGAAAGAACTGGTTGAGGAAGGGGCTGTTTCAATGGAACGTATTGACGATGCCGTACGACGTGTATTACGTTTGAAATTCCGCTTGGGATTGTTTGAGAATCCATACTGGGATATTCGGAAATATGACAAGTTTGGAAGTCGGGAGTTTGCAGAAGTGGCATTGCAAGCTGCTAGGGAATCGGAGGTCTTGTTGAAAAATGAAGGAGAACTTTTGCCTTTACGTAAGGGAACGAAGATATTGTTGGCAGGTCCGAACGCCAATGCTATGCGTTGTCTCAACGGAGGATGGTCTTACAGTTGGCAGGGAGAGTTGGCGGATGAATTTGCGCAGGCTTATAATACTATCTATGAAGCATTATGCAACAAGTTTGGTACGGAAAATATTATCTATGAACCGGGAGTGACGTATGTTGCTGATCCTAATGATAACTGGTGGAAAGAAAATCGTCCGGAAATAGGAAAGGCAGTTACTGCTGCCGGTAGGGCGGATGTGATAATAGCTTGTATAGGAGAGAATACGTATTGTGAGACTCCGGGAAATCTGAATGACTTGAATCTTTCTTCCAATCAGAAAGAGTTGGTGAGAGCACTTGCGGCAACAGGAAAGCCGGTAATATTGGTTCTGAACGAAGGACGGCCGCGTATAATCCATGAGATAGAACCTTTGGCAAAAGCGGTGGTTCATATTATGTTGCCGGGAAATTACGGTGGAGATGCGTTGGCTGACTTGATTGCCGGAGATGCGAACTTTAGCGCTAAATTGCCTTTTACCTATCCGAAATTCATCAATTCGCTTGCTACGTATGATTATAAGCCGTGTGAACAGATGGGAACTATGGAAGGGGAGTATAATTATGATGCGGTTATGGATATTCAATGGCCCTTTGGACATGGATTAAGTTATACGTCCTATGAGTATAGTAATTTTAAAGTGAATCGTACGACTTTCAATGCGGATGATGAACTGATATTTGAAGTGGATGTAAAGAACGTGGGAGAAAGGGCAGGTAAGGAAACGGTCCTGTTGTATTCCAGTGATTTGGCAGCTAGTGTTTCGCCGGATGTGATCCGTCTTCGTTATTTTGAGAAAGTTGAATTACAACCGGGTGAAACAAAGAAAGTTGTTATGAAGTTGAAAGGAAGCGATCTGGCTTTTGTCGGTCAGGATAGAAAATGGCGGTTGGAGCAAGGACGTTTCCGCATGAAATGTGGTAGTGAGATACTGTATATAGACTGTGAAAAAGACAAAATTTGGGATACTCCTAATATTGACTAAGCAGAAACAGTATAAAGAAACTGATTGCAATAAGTGTAATATCCGTTGTTATAGCTGCGTACAATACTTTAGAAAGGGTGGAGGATTATAGGAATGTAATTCCTCTATCACATGAAATAGTAATGGTAGCTGGGAATCCTTTTGTTATTGAAAAAGATACCCGCATTCTTTATCTTGAAGATAATATTCTTTTAGAAAGGAACACACAATTCCTTGCCGGATACATTAAAGAAGCGACAGGAAGGCGGTTAAAAGTGGAATCCGGACAGGATGTGAATGACAAGAATATGATTATATGAGGATGTAAATTAAACTGTGTCAGCAAAAAATAAAATATTAATTTTGCTGACACAGTTTAATTTACATCCTCTATATTTCAGTTCAAAAAAATGCGTAAAAATATTCCAGAAGAATTATGGCAAATGAGTGAGCAAAGAGAATTGTATGTTGTATAATATTGTATCTACACAGTAGACGTGTAATTTTAGCATGGACTTCTAAATAGAATTATTAATTCGATCGATATTTATATTCTTAAGTATTTGAGGGGCTTTATATTCTAAAAAGTACTTTACTCTTTGGAATTCCAAGGCATTTTGTTTGCCTTTGTGTTAATCAATATATTGAATATGAATAATAGTAATAATAATCAGATAATTCGTTTTGACTGGGCGATGAAACGTCTGCTCCGGAATAAGGCAAACTTTAGTGTACTTGAAGGTTTGCTTACTACGTTGCCGGGTGAGAAGATTGTTATTCAGAAACTCCTTGAAAGTGAAAGTAATCAGGAGGATAAGTTTGACAAGTAGATATGCTTGCCGAGAATTCTAAGGATGAGCTTGTCTTGATCGAGGTACAGGATAATAATGAATATGCTTACTTCCAGCGTATGTTGTTCGGTACTTCTAAAAGTATATAAATAGAGGAGAGAGTTATGACAAGGTACGTAAAGTATATAGTATTAATATCGTCTATTTCTCATTAGGTCATGGGACGGACTTCGTATATCATGGAAAGACAGAATTCAGGGGTATTTATCAAGGGGATATTTTAGAACTGACTCCATTTCAAAAGCAAACATTCAAGGTGGATACAGTTAGTCAGTTGTATCCTGAATACTATATCTTAAAGGTAAATGGCTTTAATCAGATAGCCAAGAGTCCGTTGGAAGAATGGATTTACTATTTGAATACAGGTGAGATTCCTTCTAGTGCTACAGTTCTAGAGCTTGAAGAGGCACGGGAGAGATTGAAGTTGGATAGCATGACTAAGGATGAATTGGTGGCTTATTATCGTCACTTGGATAATATAGTAATTCTGCATGATAATATCTATACCGAACGAGAAGAAGGAAGGGCGGAAGGGCGTGAAGAGGCTAATTGGGATAATGCTCGTAATCTGAAAAAAACTGGGAGTAGCTATTGATATAATTTCACAAGCTACGGGATTGTCTAAAGAGGAAATAGAAAAGTTATAGAGTAAATCTTGAATAAGTTATTGATTGAGGGGACATACAGTTTACTGTGCATTCCCTTTTTTATTGCTGTTCGAAATAGAGATGATGAGAACGAAAAAAGGAATTTTAGTTTAATTTGTTAGGAAATGGGGGATGAATAGAGTTAAAGTAATATAAGTATAGTGCTTTCTGAGTGGGGAGTAAAGCCATTAGTGAAAAAGAAAAAGCTCTGAAAATCAGAGCTTTAAATCTTTTGTAAGTGGAGCGTATCGGACTCGAACCGATCACCTTAACACTGCCAGTGTTACGCTCTAGCCAGATGAGCTAACGCCCCTTCTTTAATCTTATATGATAACGTTTGTAAACGAATCTTTTTTGTTGGCGCAAATATAATGCAATATTCTGAAATAATTGCTATGTTTGCGGTAAATAATAGTTTAAAATAAAGAAATGCTGATTTATAATACGACTTTTCAGGTGGATGACGACGTTCACGATAATTTTCTGATTTGGATTAAAGAATCCTATATTCCCGAAGTACAGAAGCACGGTGCATTGAAGACGCCGCGTATCTGCCGGATATTGAGCCACCGGGAGGAAGGAAGTGCTTACTCCTTGCAGTGGGAGGTAGAGAGTAGCGGGATGCTGCACCGCTGGCATCTGGAACAGGGAGTGCGCCTGAATGATGAACTTACAAAAATATTTAAGGATAAGGTGATTGGTTTTCCGACATTAATGGAGGTGATAGAGTGATTCAACCGGTAAAAGAAAAGATAATCCTGGGTATTGACCCCGGTACTACGATCATGGGATATGGGATCTTGAGAATAAAAGGAACCAAGCCCGAAATGGTTGCAATGGGGATTATCGACTTGCGTAAATTTGCCAATCACTATCTGAAACTACGCCATATCCATGAGCGTGTATTGAGTATCATTGAAAGCTATCTGCCTGACGAACTGGCTATTGAAGCACCATTCTTCGGCAAAAACGTGCAGTCGATGTTGAAGTTGGGGCGTGCGCAGGGAGTAGCAATGGCAGTGGCCCTAAGCCGTGACATACCAATCACCGAGTATGCTCCTTTGAAAATTAAAATGGCTATTACCGGAAACGGACAGGCCTCGAAAGAGCAAGTGGCGGATATGTTGCAGCGAATGCTTCGCTTTTCGAAAGAAGATATGCCTACTTTCATGGATGCGACAGACGGTTTGGCGGCCGCATATTGCCATTTTCTGCAAATGGGACGGCCGGCATTGGAAAAAGGATATAATAGTTGGAAAGATTACATAGCAAAGAACCCGGATAAGGTGAAATAATTGAGGATATAAGTTCTATGCTATAAGTTTATAGGTGCGATAAAGCACTATATATCAAAGGAAAGGGTTAAGATGAAGATGGGAACTAATTATTTAGCAATACTGGGAGTAACTACGATGACAACAGTGATGAGTTGTTCTTCTGCAAAAAAGGAATACGCTTCTTATGAACTCTATCCCGTTCGTTCGGGGAATCTTGTCGAAATGGAGTATGCTCCGGGGGCTACCAGGTTTACGCTTTGGGCGCCTACGGCTGATGAGGTACGCCTGATGCTTTATGATGCAGGGGAAGGTGGTCATGCTTACGAAACGGAGAAAATGGAACCTGCTGAAGACGGAACATGGACGGTAACCGTGGACAAAGATTTGCTGGGTAAATTCTACACCTTCAATGTGAAGATTGATGATAAATGGCAAGGAGATACACCGGGTATTAACGCTCGTGCTGTCGGAGTAAATGGCAAGCGTGCTGCTATTATTGACTGGAAATCGACCCAGCCGGAAGGGTGGGAGAGTGACCGGCGCCCTACCCTGAAATCTGCTGCCGATATGATTATCTACGAAATGCATCATCGTGATTTCTCGTCGGATTCTACTTCGGGGGTAAAGAACAAAGGAAAATATCTTGCCTTGACCGAACGAGGAACCATGAATGCTGATAAACGTCTGACAGGGATCGACCATTTGAGAGAACTGGGGATCACGCATGTACATCTGCTTCCTTCTTATGATTATGCTTCCGTAGACGAGACGAAGCTGGAAGAAAAACAATATAACTGGGGATATGATCCGCTGAATTATAACGTGCCGGATGGTTCTTATTCGACCGACCCTTATCAGCCTGCGGTTCGTGTGAAGGAGTTCAAACAAATGGTACAGGCACTACATCAGGCAGGTATCCGGGTGATAATGGACGTAGTGTACAACCATACGTTCAATACGATAGAGAGTAACTTTGAACGTACCGCTCCCGGTTACTTTTATCGCCGGAAAGAAGATGGTTCTCTGGCAAATGGCTCGGGATGCGGCAATGAGACTGCAAGTGAACGTCCTATGATGCGTAAATTTATGATAGAATCTGTCCTTTACTGGATTAATGAATATCATATTGACGGCTTCCGCTTTGACCTCATGGGAATACACGACATCGAGACGATGAACGAAATCAGGAAAGCTGTCAACAAGATTGATCCTACCATTTGCATTTATGGAGAAGGCTGGGCTGCTGAAGCTCCTCAATATCCGGCGGATTCGTTGGCCATGAAAGGAAATGTTGCCCGTATGCCGGATATCGCTGTCTTTTCGGATGAACTGCGTGATGGGCTTTGCGGACCTGTATGGGAAAAAGATAAAGGTGCGTTTCTTGCCGGTGTTCCGGGAGGAGAGGCGAGTGTAAAGTTTGGTATTGTGGGTGCGATTGAACATCCGCAAGTGCGCTGTGATTCGGTGAATTATAGCCGGCAACCTTGGGCGAAGCAACCTACACAGATGATTAGTTATGTTTCCTGTCATGACGGATTATGCCTTGTTGACCGAATAAAGGCAAGTATGCCGGGAATTACTCCCGAACAGTTGGTCCGTCTGGATAAATTGGCGCAAACGGTGGTCTTTACTTCACAAGGTATTCCTTTTATTTATGCTGGCGAGGAAGTGATGCGTGATAAGAAAGGAGTGGACAACAGCTACAAGAGTCCGGATGCGGTAAACGCTATTGATTGGCGGCGCAAAACTACGAATGAGGATGTTTTCACCTATTATAAGCGTTTGATTGACTTGCGTAAATCTCATCCCGCCTTCCGTATGGGAGACGCGGAAATGGTTCGGAGACATTTGGAATTCCTGCCTGTCGAGGGGAACAATCTGATTGCGTTCCTTTTGAAGGAGCATGCGAACGGTGACCGTTGGGAAGATATTATCGTTGCTTTCAACTCCCGCACTACTCCCGCACGTCTGGAAGTACCTGCCGGCAAATATACGGTAGTATGTAAGGACGGTGTGATAGATGTTCGCGGACTTGGGACGCAAACCGGACCGGAAGTAATTGTTCCCGGCCAGTCTGCACTGATTATGTATAAATAGATAAAAATAGAAGAATATGAGCCAAAATACATTCAGCATGGCGGGGGGCGTAGCACGCAACCCGCTTGTGCGTTTAGCCAAACCCGTCACGGCAACTATCGGGGCAGACGAACATATAGCCATTGTAGGACCGAACGGTAGTGGTAAAAGCCTTTTTGTAGATACGCTGATCGGTAAATATCCGCTGCGTGAAGGAGCGCTGCAATATGATTTTTCTCCTTCTGCTACTCAGACCGTTTATGATAATGTAAAATACATCGCTTTTCGTGATACCTATGGAGCTGCCGACGCCAATTACTACTATCAGCAACGTTGGAATGCCCATGACCAGGATGAGGCTCCCGATGTCCGCGAAATGCTGGGCGAGATCAAGGACGAGCAACTGAAAAACGAATTATTCGACCTTTTCCGTATCGAGCCTCTTCTGGATAAGAAGATTATCCTTCTTTCCAGTGGGGAATTACGCAAATTCCAGCTCACAAAGACCCTGCTGACTGCTCCCCGTGTTCTGATTATGGATAACCCGTTTATCGGACTGGATGCTCCTACACGCGAATTGCTTTTCTCTTTGCTCGATCGTCTGACGAAGATGTCGTCGGTACAGATAATTCTGGTGCTTTCCATGTTGGATGATATTCCTTCCTTCATTACCCATGTCATTCCCGTTGACAAAATGGAAGTCTTTCCGAAAATGGAACGTGAAGTCTATTTGGATGCTTTCCGTTCAAGAGATACGGTCGTTCCTTTTGACGATTTACAACAACGTATTATTGATTTGCCTTACAACGGCAATAATTACGATGCCGATGAAGTGGTAAAACTAAACAAAGTCAGTATCCGCTATGGTGACCGTACTATTCTGAAAGAACTCGATTGGACTGTGCATCGTGGGGAGAAATGGGCATTGAGTGGAGAAAACGGCGCAGGCAAATCAACCTTGTTGAGTCTTGTTTGTGCGGATAATCCCCAATCGTATGCCTGTGATATCAGCCTGTTCGGACGAAAAAGAGGAACCGGGGAGAGTATCTGGGAAATTAAGAAACACATTGGCTACGTCAGTCCGGAGATGCATCGTGCTTACCTTAAAAACCTGCCGGCTATTGAGATTGTAGCAAGCGGTTTACATGATAGTATCGGGTTGTACAGACGTCCGCAACCGGAGCAGATGGATATTTGTGAATGGTGGATGGATGTATTCGGTATCGCAGCATTGAAAGATAAAGCATTCCTGCAACTTTCCAGTGGCGAGCAACGGCTGGCTCTGCTGGCACGTGCTTTCGTCAAAGATCCGGAACTGTTGATTTTGGATGAACCGCTTCACGGACTTGATACTTACAACCGTCGCCGGGTGAAGAAGGTGATTGAAGCCTTCTGCCAACGTAAAGATAAAACGATGATTATGGTGACACATTATGAATCGGAGCTTCCGGGTACGATAACAGACCGCATTTTCCTGAAAAGAAATTAGATGGCACACCGTTCAAGTTTGGTTTCTAATCTTCTTTTATGAATTGATTATTCTATTCATTTATATAAGTTATTGACTAAGGTTTTTCTCAAACCATTCTCACTGTGATGAGAATTTTTTCTCATCACAGTGAGAACTTTTTCTCATTACTATGAGAATTTTTTCTCGTCATGGTGAGAATAATCCTTGCCCTGAATGTATTGTAACGGGGTTCTGGAAGTAAATTGTGAACCTGCTTTCCGGGTTAGCCGAGTGGATGTGTAAACCAGAAACAGGAACCCTTTCCGGGTTCCGAGTCTACTCCGATCTTTCCTCCGAGTTGTGTGATGATACTCTGGCAGATAGAAAGACCGAGACCGGTGCCGGGAATAAAATTATTGAGTTTGACAAAACGGTTGAATACAGCCGTTTGCTTTTCCGGTTCGATTCCTATACCCGTATCCTCTACGGAGAATTTCGCTTCTTTTCCTTTTATTTGGTAACTGATGGTTATACTCCCTTCGGAGGTAAATTTTAACGCATTGACTACGAAGTTTGATAATACTTGGTAAAGCCTACTTTTATCGCTGGTGAGTTGCAAATCGGGCAGATCGGGAGACAGGCGGAGTTCCACCTGCGGGGAGGTTCGCATCTGCATTGCTTGGTATAATTCATTGCATAACCGTTTGGCGTTCACTTTCTCGAAGGTAAAGTCAAAAGTTCCAGCTTCGATTTTTGACAAGTCGAGAATATCGGAAATAAGTTGTAGCAGGCGTTTGTTGTTCTCTTCGATGATGGTGACATACTGCAGTTTCTCTTCCGGATTGTCCGCCTCTTGCAGCATACTCGAAAAACCGACAATCGCATTGAGCGGTGTACGTATCTCGTGGCTCATATTGGCAAGGAAGGCAGACTTTAGCCGGTCGGATTCTTCTGCTTTCTCTTTAGCTTGAATGAGCATTCGTTCCGTTTCTTTCAGTTGGGTGATATCAAAGTTGATGCACAACATTTCGATGATATTATCCTGTGGGAGATAATTCCGGACCAACACATTCACGCGTGTCCACGTATAGTTTCCGTCAGCTCTGCGAATACGCATATCACGACATAATTTGCTACTTTCCCCTTTAATGACCTTATCCAGAAAATCAAGCATTACAGCCCGGTCTTCGGGGTGGAAGTGGGAGTGTATGCCGATGATTTCCGGTAGTGGGGTACCTTCTTCCTCTCCTATATTCCTGTACCAGCTGCTCAGGGCATAACCGTCCCGGCTCAAAGCGTCGAAATGGGCATAACCAACTTTGGCATAGTCGCCTACCAGGTCGAAGAAATTTTTGAACTCCTGAATCTTATTATAAGCAATGGTATTTTCGGTCTTGTCTACGTTAATCACCAAGTAATTGATCGGCTCATGATTATGGTCGTACAGCGTAGTTACTTTGGTTGTTAAATCTATACTGCCTCCCGAACTTTGTGACTGGTAGTATCCGTTTATCTTGGAAAATTCATAGCAGAATGTAAAGTCGGCGTCTTCATTATTTCTGAGTTTCTGTTTGATCTCTTCCGGAAGCAGGGGATTCTCGAACAGATTAACTCCCAAGACATCTTCTTTGCTGGCTATATGAAACATTTCCAGTTCCTTCTTGTTAAGGTCGATCAGGAGCCCGTCTTTATTGTATAATTCGATGCCTACGGGGATATTTTTATAGATATTATGCAGAATGCGTTCACTGTTCTGCAATGCCTGGTAAGCGGACGCCATATGTGGTCCGTCTTGTGTTTCGGCTATGCCATATATCTTGGTGTTTCCTGCCTCGTCTGTTTCCTGGTAACATATCTTGCTGCGTATCCATACACCCCCTTTAGGAGTATCGAGCAGATATACTTCTTCAATCGTCTGCTGTAATTCATCGAAAGAGTGGGAAGTGGTGTGTTGCTGGTCTTCCCTCAGAATCCGCTTGTTGAAATCATTGAAACTAATAATACCCTCCTCGTCGAGACCGAGAAGTTGGGCTATGAAGCCGGAGCATTTGTAACACTCTGTTTTTACATCTGCCTCCCACCAGCCGATGTTGGCTTTATTCATTAATTTCCGTAGGAAGATGTCTTCTCTGTGTGTGTCTGTTTCAGGCATTTTACAGTTTGTTCTGAAGGTTAAAAATTTGTTTAATATGTAAAAGTAGTCATTTTTGTCGGATTCCTGCTAATAAACCACCATTTTTAGGTATTGATAACTCCTTATTCTTTCGTGAACTTTGTGGAGAAATAAAATGTTCTATATATAATGCGTAGATATAAAAAGAAAGGAGATCATTAAGAATGAAAAAAATAGTATTACTTCGTCACGGAGAGAGTGTATGGAACAAGGAAAATCGTTTCACCGGCTGGACGGATGTAGACCTTACGGAAAAAGGAGTTGCCGAAGCCGAGAAGGCAGGGGAGACGCTGAGAGAATATGGCTTCAATTTCGATAAAGCCTATACTTCCTATCTGAAACGTGCAGTGAAAACTCTGAACTGCGTGCTTGATAAGATGAATCTCGACTGGATTCCCGTGGAAAAGAACTGGCGCCTGAATGAGAAGCATTATGGAGAGTTACAAGGGCTGAATAAAGCGGAAACCGCCGGGAAGTATGGGGAGGAACAAGTGCTTGTATGGCGCCGCAGCTATGACATTGCTCCTAATCCGCTTGCAGAGAATGACCTTAGAAATCCACGTTTCGACTATCGATATCACGAGGTACCCGATGCTGAACTGCCCCGTACCGAATCATTGAAGGATACCATTGAACGTATTATGCCTTATTGGGAATCAAATATATTTCCTGCATTGAAAACTGCCCATACTTTACTGGTGGTAGCTCACGGTAATAGTTTGAGGGGGATTATCAAACATCTGAAACATATTTCGGATGAAGATATTATAAAACTGAACCTGCCTACTGCCGTGCCTTATGTGTTTGAGTTCGACGAGAATCTTAATGTAGCCAATGACTACTTTCTGGGTAATCCCGAAGAAATCAGAAAATTAATGGAGGCAGTAGCCAACCAGGGAAAGAAAAAATAGAATAAAGTTATACATTAAAAAAATGAAGTTATGAATAAAGTTATAGAATTATTAGGAGATAAATCCTGTTATTATTTGGATCACACCTGTAAAACCATCGATAAATCGCTGATTCACATTCCCTCTCCCGATACAATAGATAAAATCTGGTTGGATTCAGATCGTAATATAAAGGTATTGAATAGCCTTCAGTCTCTCTTGGGGCATGGCCGATTGGCAAATACCGGATATGTGTCCATTCTTCCTGTCGATCAGGATATCGAGCATACCGCCGGGGCTTCTTTTGCTCCGAACCCGATCTATTTCGACCCGGAGAATATCGTGAAACTGGCTATTGAAGGCGGCTGCAACGCCGTGGCTTCCACTTTCGGAATCCTGGGTTCCGTAGCGCGTAAGTATGCCCATAAGATACCTTTCGTTGTGAAGTTGAATCATAATGAACTGCTTTCTTATCCGAACAGCTTCGACCAAGTGTTGTTTGGCACCGTGAAGGAGGCATGGAACATGGGGGCAGTAGCTGTCGGAGCTACTATCTATTTCGGTTCGGAACAGAGTCGCCGTCAGTTGGTAGAGATTGCCGAGGCGTTTGAATATGCGCACGAACTGGGTATGGCAACCATTCTGTGGTGCTATCTGCGTAACAATGATTTCAAAAAAGGAGCAATAGATTATCACTCTGCTGCCGACTTGACCGGACAGGCTGACCGCCTGGGTGTGACCATTAAGGCGGATATTGTGAAGCAGAAACTTCCGACGAATAACGGCGGCTTTAAAGCTATCGGCTTCGGCAAGGTGGACGAACGTATGTACACCGAACTGGCGACTGACCACCCGATTGACCTTTGCCGTTATCAGGTTGCTAATGGCTACATGGGGCGTGTAGGACTGATTAATTCCGGTGGGGAATCTCACGGAACTTCCGATTTGCGTGATGCCGTCATTACTGCCGTAGTGAATAAGCGTGCCGGAGGTATGGGACTGATTAGCGGACGTAAGGCTTTCCAGAAACCGATGAATAAAGGGGTAGAATTATTGAATGCTATCCAGGATGTTTATCTTGATCCGTCAATAACGATCGCTTGATACGGTTGTGAATAGAAATAATTTCTTATCTTTGACTATTAGATAGTTAACCATTAAAAAAATAAGAGTATGAAGTTTTTTATTGACACAGCCAATTTGGAGCAGATTAAGGAGGCACATGACCTCGGTGTACTTGACGGAGTGACTACCAACCCTTCGCTCATGGCGAAAGAAGGTATCAAGGGAACACAGAACCAGCGTGACCATTATGTCAAGATATGTAATATCGTCAACGGTGATGTGAGTGCCGAGGTGATAGCGACCGATTATGAAGGGATGATTCGCGAAGGCGAGGAGCTGGCGGCGCTTAATCCGCATATCGTAGTGAAAGTGCCTTGTATTGCCGACGGTATCAAAGCCATCAAGTATTTCACGGAGAAAGGAATACGCACGAACTGTACGCTGGTCTTTTCGGTGGGACAGGCGTTGCTGGCGGCTAAAGCCGGGGCAACTTATGTATCTCCTTTCGTCGGCCGTCTGGATGATATTTGTGAAGATGGGATAGGACTTGTTGGGGATATTGTACGTATGTACCGCACGTATGATTACAAGACGCAAGTGCTGGCAGCTTCTATCCGTAATACGAAGCACATTATCGAATGTGTGGAAGTGGGGGCGGATGTTGCTACTTGCCCGTTGAGTGCCATTAAGGGATTGTTGAATCATCCGTTGACGGATTCGGGACTGAAAAAATTCCTGGAAGACTATAAAAAAGTCAACGGTTGAGAGTAGACAAGGCTCAATATATAGAACAAACGGTGAACATCAGGCAGTTCGTTGCTGCACAGTGTTCACCGTTTTTTATTTTTTAGTTGTCGGATGGCTATTCGTTTTTCTTTTCCTGTTTCCGCTTTTCCTTATACTGTGTCGGCGTTTCGCCTGTATATTGTTTGAAAGCCGTACTGAAATAGCGGGAAGTAGTAAACCCGACTTTCTCGGCGATTTCCGTAAATGACAGCTCCGTGCCAGTCATTAATGTGATCGCTTTCTCCATTCTGAATTTGTTAATATAATCATTGGCCCCCATATCGGTAAGAGCTTTTAGCTTGTTATAGAGCGAAGCCCGGCTCATGCCGATTTCTTTGCAGACCAGAGCGACATCCAGATTACTGTTATCCAGATTTTCCTGGATAATCTTATTCATTTTGAGTAAGAATGTTTCGTCCGCCTGACTGAACGTGCTCTCTTCCGGGGCAGGAATCAAGCCGGCATTCAGATACCTTTTCTTGGTATGTTCGCGGTTTTTCAACCGGTTGCGGATGAGTTCCATTAACATTTCTATTTCAAAAGGCTTGGTGAGATAGGCGTCCGCTCCGTTTTTGTAACCGCTCAGCTGGCTTTGTTTATCATCTCTTGCCGTCAGCAGGATGATAGGGATGTGGCTGATAGTAATATCCTCTTTGATGTTTTTACACAATTCATATCCGTTCATTCGCGGCATCATTACATCACTGACGATGATATCCGGAGTATGGCTCTTGATAAGTTGAAGGGCTTCTACACCGTCTGCAGCAATTACGATCCGCTTGAAATATTCTCCTAATGATTTTTTCAGGAAGTCCGTCAGGTCGGAATTGTCGTCCACTACCAGAATACTGTAAGGGGTCGTGTCGAAATTGTCCTCATCAGGAATCTGTTCATTGTCATTGTCGCCTATCAGTTCGTTCAGATATGCCTTAGGCTGGCAGATAATTTCTTCGGTCTTTTGCTTCAGTGGCAGTTCAAAGAAGAAAGTTGCACCTGCTTCCTGATTGTTGCGGGCACCGATAGAACCACCATGCAGCTCAACCAGAATCTTGGAATAAGATAATCCGATTCCCGTTCCGCTTTGTTCTCCTGTCCCTTGATAGAAACGGGTAAAGAGTTTCCGGGTGTCTACTTGCTGCAATCCGTTTCCCTGGTCGATTATGGAAATACGTATTCTGCTTTCTTCTGAAAGTAATTCGGAGGTAATTGTAATTTCTGTATTTTCAGGACTATGTTTGAGCGCGTTGATAAGCAGGTTGCTTAAAATAGTCTCGCACTTGTCCTTATCGAAACTGACAGTTTCAATCCGTGGGTCGAGCTCATAACGGATTCGCACATTCTTGGCTTCACCTTCACTGATAAAGTCTTGTGATACGTCCTCAATCCATTTATTGAGCGGATGAGGCTGTATCTGCATTTTACTTTCTCCGACTTCCATTTTACGCACATCAAGCACCATGTTAATCAGGTTCTTCATACGTTGTGACTGTCTGTAAATAGCTTTCAGGGGAAGGTATTGATGATCTTCGGAGGAGAGTGATTTCAATATTCTGCTAAGTGGAGCGTGTATCAGTGTCAACGGTGTACGAAGCTCGTGGCTGATATTGATAAGGAAGCGTACTTTTTCTTCATACACTTGTTGCTCGTGCTCTTTCATAGCCCATTTGAGCTTTTCCTCTTTGCGTTTCAAGGTTCTTCGGAAAGTCTCTATAATAACGGCGACAACGAAAACTGCGCAACTGAGGATGAACCACCATGTACGATACCAGGGAGGAAGAATCGTTAACTCCAGTACTTCTTGGTTAGGAATCCAACTACCATCTTTGGCCGTACAGGAAGCCATGATTTTATAACTGCCCGGTGGCAGTGAGCGTATAGCCAGTTCAGGGTTGTAGGATTCGATTTGTTGGTCATTCAACCCTTCTATCTGGTATTTATATACTTTTTGGCGGAAAATGTCTTCCTCTTTCGACATGATTCGGATAGTAATATTGCTGTTCCAAGGAGCGGAGATACCTTTCGGATTACCGCTTAACTTATCGTTGACGGATTCTCCGTTGATAATGACATTTGACAATTGGAGTTGTGGAAGTTCGGAGGTGGTCAGCGGGAGCTTGCTGTTGATATGAAGCAAGCCTTTTACACCGCCCATGTAGATATCTCCCTGCATACTTAATAATTGAGGCTTGGAAAGATATTCGTTTAAAATAGCTCCATCCGACTCTCCGAATAGGACAAACTTCTTTTCTTTGATCAACCAGGCAAAGAGCATACTGTCGGCTCCTATCCATACTTTTCCCTGCTGGTCGCATACGAGCAGAGTAATTTCGCCGAACAGGGAAGTCGGTATCAGAGTCTTTGTCTTGGTTCCGGGATGATAATGTATCAATCCGTAATTGCTCCCGATCCAGAAGTGTCCTTCTTTATCTCGTGAAACGGAGTTGATAACAGTATCTTTCCGGCAAGAGTACAATGCTTTCAACCGGTTTGTACGGTTATCCAGTTCGTAGATGTGTTTTGTATCGTTTATATAAGTATAATCCTGATAATTGCCAATAGGTAAAAGGGTACCGATGATATCTTGCCCTTCCTGCTCGGTAGCAATATTGAAAGTCTGTTCTTTCAGATTGTATTTATAAACATGATCTCCCAGGAATAATATGCTGTGAGGCGTGTTTTGTAGTAAATTCACGGCTTTTCCCCGGTTACAGAGACGGGTGTTCGTTTCATTATCGACAATGGTGAAGGGATGTTTTTCTCCTGTTGCCGGATTGAAAATGAATACTCCCTGCGAGAAAAGGGAAATTAATAATTTACCGGGAGTAAACGGACAGATAGAGGCTACTTTGTCTTCCCAAGTCGAAGGGTAATGGGCGAATTTCTCCGTAAACGGGTTAAAGCTGTTTATGCCTCCTCCGTCCGTACCTATCCAGATCCGGTTTTCGGATTCCTGAAAAAGGCTCAAAACAGTGGAGTTGCTTAATCCGCGGTCGTTGCCGGGCAATACATCTTTATATGTTTTCATAGAAACTTCCCGGATGCTGATTAATCCGTTTCGGATGCTGCCTGCCCACATATTATTATTCCGGTCGTTATAAAGACATAAGATCGAATTGGCAGGAAGTGAATAGTTATCTCTTCCGGGGATGTGTTCCAATAGGGAAAATTGCCCCGTTTCCGGGTCAAGGATATTGATGCCTCCTCCGTCTGTTCCAATCCATATCTGCCCTTCCCGTTCGGCGAGGCTTAATACAACATTGTTGCTCAGATAAGAATTGCGGGTGGTATAGGTGGCTAGCAGTTTTCCGTCGCGGGTCAGGCAATTCAAGCCTCCGTTGTAAGGTGCCACCCATATCCTTTTCTGTGAATCGATGAATATATTCATGATTTCTTTTCCGCAATCGAAAGGGGGAGGGTTATATTTTCCGGTTTTTAAGTCGAGTAGTAGTAAGCCCTGCCACCGGCTACAACAGAGCAGGGTATGTTCATCCCAAAGGGTCAGCAGGGTGACATTGTAATTCGGTTCCCGCTCAAATGATTGCAAGAGGCGTAAGGAAGCATCCTGATAATTATAGAAAAAGATTTTATTTTTTGAACCGAACAAGACGCCTCCTTTTGTCAGGCAAACTGAATAAACGATAATGTTATTTCCCGACTCATTCGTTGGTATGAAGAAGTCATCACTCTGCCGTCGATAGCGCGCCACTCCTTTGTCCGTCAGAATCCAGATATTGTTTTGTTCGTCTTCTATCATCTGATAGATAAAATTATGTGGAATGGAATGAGGATCATCGGCCTGATGAACATATTTTTTGAGTTCATGCCCGTCGTATCGTCCCAGCCCGGAACGGGTTCCAATCCATACAAAGCCTTGTTCATCCGTCAGGATACAGCGCACGGTGGAAGGTAGTCCGTCTTTCAGGGAGATTTGTTTATAGTAATAATGTCCGGCTTGAAGGGGGAGAAGGCCGGTAAACTGTATGATAAATGCTACGCATAGTAGTACCAATATGTTTTTTCTCATGAAATCAGGTCAGTTTAACTGAAACAAAGATAATGTATTCGGATGAATATTACTTAAATCAGCTCTCTTATTTTTTAGTTTTTATCCCTATCTTTGCTCGAAAATATACGATTATGATTACCGAAGAACTACAAAAACTTTATCTGGCATATACGGGAGTTCCCGCCGAGAATATAACAGAATTACCTTCTTCCGGCTCCAATCGCCGTTATTTCCGGTTGGCGGGGGTGCAAACATTGATCGGAGTTTATGGAACCTGTATCGATGAGAATGAGGCTTTTCTTTATATGGCGGCCCATTTCCGCAGATGCGGTTTGCCTATTCCTGAGATTCACATCGTGTCGGAAGATAAAACCTATTATCTGCAAGAAGATTTAGGAGACACTTTGTTGTTTCATGCCATAGAGAAAGGACGTGCCACGAGTGTCTTTTCCGAAGATGAAAAAGAACTGCTTCGAAAGACGATTCGCCTGCTGCCCGCTATCCAGTTTGCCGGGGCGGACGGATTTGATTTCTCCCGTTGCTATCCCCAGCCGGAGTTTAACCAACGTTCTATCCTTTGGGACCTGAATTACTTTAAATACTGTTTTCTCAAGGCTACCGGCATGGAGTTTCAAGAGGATAAACTGGAAGATGATTTCCAGAAGATGAGCGATGTTCTGCTTCGTAGTTCTTCTGCCACTTTTATGTATCGTGACTTCCAAAGTCGTAATGTGATGATTAAAGACGGCGAACCATGGTTTATTGATTTTCAGGGCGGACGTAAGGGACCGTTCTATTATGACATTGCTTCTTTCTTATGGCAGGCAAAAGCAAAATATCCTGATAGTCTCCGTCAGGAACTGCTGCAAGAATATATTGAAGCACTCCGCAAATACCAACCAATTGACGAACCTTATTTTTATAGCCAGCTTCGCCATTTTGTACTTTTCCGTACTTTGCAAGTGCTTGGAGCCTATGGCTTTCGTGGCTACTTCGAAAAGAAGCCCCATTTTATCCAGAGTGTTCCTTATGCTATCGGGAACCTGCGCGAACTGTTGAAAGAGGAATATCCGGAATATCCGTATCTCTGTAAAGTACTGCGTGAACTGACCGGGCTGAAACAAATTACGGACGATCTGAAAAAGCGCCAGCTCACAGTCAAAGTCATGAGTTTTGCTTATAAGAAAGGGATTCCTGACGATCCGACAGGCAATGGGGGCGGCTATGTTTTTGATTGCCGCGCTGTAAATAATCCCGGAAAATATGAACGTTACAAACCTTTTACCGGACTGGATGAACCGGTGATTACCTTCCTCGAAGAAGACGGAGAGATTCTTCGTTTTCTCGATCATGTTTATGCCTTGGTGGATGCTTCTGTGAAACGATATATGGAACGGGGATTTAGTAATTTATCTGTTTGTTTTGGCTGCACCGGAGGGCAACATCGTTCTGTTTATTCCGCCCAGCATTTGGCGGAGCACCTTAATAAGAAATTCGGAGTAAAAGTAGAATTGGTGCATCGTGAACAGAATATAGAACGTACGTTTGAAGCAACTATATAGAAGACTAATGAAAGCTATGATATTTGCTGCCGGTTTGGGCAGCCGGCTGAAACCGTTGACCGACTCTATGCCGAAAGCCCTTGTTCCCATAGCCGGACGTCCGATGCTGGAACATGTTATTCTGAAACTGAAAGCATCCGGTTTCACCGAAATTGTGATTAATATTCACCATTTCGGTGAACAGATACTCGATTTTCTGAAAGCTAATGATAATTTCGGACTTACCATACATATTTCCGACGAGCGTGAACAGTTGCTTGATACGGGAGGAGGAGTCAGGAAAGCCTGTACTTTCTTTGAACATTCCGATGAGCCTTTTTTAGTGCATAATGTCGATATTCTTTCGGATGTGGACCTAAAGGAATTATACGACTATCATTTACAAAACGGCAGTGTGGCTACTTTGTTGGTCAGTCGGCGTAAAACTTCACGTTATCTGCTTTTTGATACGGACAGGAGGCTTTGCGGCTGGATTAATAAAGACACGGGACAAGTGAAGCCGGAAGGCTTTCGACGGGATGAATCACGTTATCAGGAATATGCATTCAGTGGTATTCATGTTCTTTCACCTGCTATTTTCCGCTTGTTGGATGTTCCTTGTTGGGAAGGCAAATTCTCTATTATGGATTTTTATCTTGCTACCTGCCGGCAGGTGGAGTTTTCCGGTTATCTGGTAGAAGATTTGCGACTCATTGATATCGGTAAGCCTGAAACACTGGCTAAGGCTGAAGGCTTTTGTTCCGGAACACTACATAGCGATGCCTAACGGGGCCAAACAGCTCTGTTTTTAGCATGAAACAAAAGATTTGCGTAAATTTACCCGGTTGAACAAACTATATTGTAAACTACGCAAATCTTGCTGTATGGAAAATAGATATCATCAGACTTTGGTAAATGAGATAACGGATAAATTGTTACATAATATTTTTTAATGATTTATCTGTAGGATTGGAATTATACGATAGAGCTGGTCTCATGATAGATATTAACCATTCTCGGTTGAAATTAATGGGAGGCAAAGAAAAAAAGATCTTTTAGGACGTAATTTGTTCAATCATACGGCTTTTCCTGATGAAATAAAGCAGCAAAGTAAAAAAGGAGAAAGCCGTCCTCTTCTTTCATCTGAAAAGTAGACCAGACCACTATTTTCTTATTTCTTTTTTTGATTCAAAAAATGTTCAAAGATGTCTATTGTATTATTATTAATCGATGAAATGGGTGGTTTTAGACAAATTTGGAAAAAACATAGCTGTTTTTAAACACTTCACTTTAAACTACGTCTTTATATTTGCAATGAATTTCAACGAAAGGGAATTCAGAAAAAACTTTTTAATCTTTAATTTAATAACTTATAAAAATGACTTCTATGAAGAACCTATTGAAAGTTTTTCTAATGTGTTTCATTACGTTATTTGCTTTTGCAGGGCAAATGATGGGACAACAAAAGACCATTACAGGTAGGGTAGTGGATGCTCTTAATGAGGGTATGCCTGGTGTTAATGTACAAGTAAAAGGTACTACCTCAGGAACAATAACTAATATTGATGGCGATTTTTCAATTTCCGTACCTAATACAAAGTCTGTATTAGTATTTACTTTTATTGGATATGTGAAGCAGGAAGTTGCTGTGGGAAACCAAACAAAACTGAACATTCAAATGAAAGATGATACACAGAGTTTGGATGAAGTCGTGGTAGTTGCTTATGGAACAGCTCGTAAAGGTGATTTGACAGGAGCACTGACGACGATGAGACCAGATGCGAATGAAGCTGCAAAAGCCGTTTCCATAGATAATCTGTTGGAAGGAAAAGTTGCCGGTCTAGTCGTGAGCACGGCTTCTTCCAATCCGGGAGCTGCTTCGTCCATTACGATTCGTGGAGCTAGTTCGTTGCGAGGTGATAATCAGCCTCTTTATGTCATTGATAATATTCCGCAAGCTTCAACTGGAGAATTTTCTTCTTCGGGTATTAGCGGAGACTTTCAGATTGCTCAAGATCCGCTGTCATCATTGAACCCTGCCGATATAGAGGATATTACGATATTGAAAGACGCATCCTCTACTGCTATTTACGGTTCTCGTGGTGCGAACGGTGTTATATTGATAACTACTAAAAAAGGTAAGGAGGGCAAAGCTAAAGTGAACGCTTCGGCTACTTTTACTATTGCTAATGCAAGCAGGTTGTTGGAGATGATGAATTTAGAGGAATATGCTGCTTATCATAATTCAAGAATTACGGATGGCAAAGTGCCTTTCCATATTGTTGGAGATGAGGTGAGATATGTATTTAATGGAGCTTACGATAAATATGATCCTGCTGATCCTGAAACTTATAATGTAGTAAATTATCGTAACTGGCAGAAAGAAATCTATACTTCTGCTTTTTCTCAGAACTACTCTTTATCAGTAAATGGTGGTGCAGGTAAGACAACTTATTATATTTCCGCTAATTTTAAAGATATTAATGGTACTGTGAAGCAGACCGGTTTGAAGCAAGGAGACTTGCGTGCAAATTTGAGTGCACAGCTTTCCAAATCTGTAGATTTAAACATGGCGTTAAGCGGATCCTTGCGACAGAATAATATGATGGCAGGTGGTAATACTCTTGGCGGTGCTACTGGTGCTATTTCACGTACTGCTCTTGATTATGCTCCTTTCGAATTGCCGGAGAATGACCCGTCTTTTACAAATGAAAATAAAACGAATGTGTTCAGCTGGCTGAATGATTATGTGGACTTGACAGATGACAAAACTTTTAAAGCTAGTTTGAATCTGAATTGGAAAATAAATAAGTTTTTCACTTATAGTCTTCGTGCAGGTGGTAATATCAATACGAATGATCGCAAACGATGGTATGGAATGCAATTGTATCAAGGAATGAATAATCAGGGTTATCTGGCAACCTCTAATCTTTCAAAAAGTAATTATTCAGTAGAAAATATAGTGAACTATAATACGAAACTTGGTAGTGTAGGTACATTGGCTGCAACAGTCGGTATGACTTATGATGATTATAATTTTCTAAATAAAAATGTGATTGGAAAGAACTTTACGATGTTTGAGTTTCGTGAGAATGGAATGCATATGGCAGGTGATGTAATTACGTCGCAACCTATACAAAAAGATTATCAGTTACTTTCTTATTTGGGACGAGTTAATGTTAGTTTGCTTGATAAATATTTGATTACAGCTTCTTTGCGTGCCGATGGTTCCAGTAAGTTTGCGAAAAATAATCGTTGGGGATATTTCCCTTCTGCATCCATAGCTTGGCGTATGGAACAAGAAGAATTTTTGAAAGATGTTTCATGGCTGAATCAATTGAAGTTGCGTTTCAGCTATGGTGCAACCGGAAATCAAAGTATTGATCCTTATACTACTTTTTCGATGTATGGACAAGGATCTGGTGAAATTTCATATGCGGATGGAACAGGAAATAAAACGACTGCAATGGTGGTGACCAACTTGTCAAACAGTAGTTTGAAATGGGAAAAAACATCTTCATGGAATGTCGGATTGGACTTTGGTTTGTTTAATTCCCATTTGAGTGGTACCTTGGATATCTATCAGAAGAAAACAACAGATTTGCTTATTTCAAGGAATTTGCCGGGATCAGCTGGATTTAGTTCTACTTATTACAATCAAGGTTCATTGAATAATAAAGGTGTTGAATTTTCTTTGAATGCACAAGTCATTGACAGTTCATCTTGGAAATGGTCTGTAAGTGGTAATATAGGTGTCAATAGGAATGAAATTTCAGATTTAGGTTTGTTGCCTGCTGATTTTGGATGCTTGGGTGAGAGAGTTGGGTATTATGGTAATAGTTTAGGGGATCATTTTGGTGTAGGGCATATTTTCTTGGCAGGTGAAGCTCCGGGATTATTTTATGGTTATGTGACTCAAGGGATTGTCCAAAAGGAAGATATAACAGAAAATGGAATTAAGTACATTAAACAAGATGGAAGTGTGGGATATTACCAAACGGTGAATAAAACGACTCCGGTAGCCGGTGACGTGAAGTATGTGGATAGAAATGGAGATGGTGTAGTGGATGACAATGATCGCGATATTATTGGTAACCCGAATCCTGATTTTACTTATGGTTTTCAGACTAAAGTATCTTGGAAATCCTTGTCGTTGTCTGCATCCTTTAATGGGGTACAGGGTAGGGATATTTTAAATGTAGGTAATCGTTACAATAACACTCCGGGAACTAAATCGAATAATGTGACGCGTAAAGCGTTCCAAAATATGTGGACGGATGAGAATCCAAGTAATTTATATCCGAAATCAACATTTGTCGTACAAAATATGGTGATGGATCGTTATGTGGAAGATGGCAGTTATTTACGTTGTTCTGATATTACACTGAGTTATGTACTTCCTGCCAAATGGACGAATAAGATTGGTATAAAGAATACATCTGTTTATGCTTCTGTAAAAAATGCGTTTGTGATAACAGATTATAGTGGTTATGATCCTGAAGTAAATAGTTTTGCTTTTGACGGTTTACGTCCGGGTGTTGATATGAACTCATATCCGACTCCTCGTTCATTTGTTTTTGGCTTAAATTTAACATTCTAATTTCTAAAATCACGAAGACATGAAAAGATTTAAATATTATATTTTATTATTGGCGTCAGTTGGCTGTTTCTCAGCCTGTACCTCTTGGTTGGATGAAGATCCGGTCTATTCTCAGAATAATGCAGTTGTTTTTTCATCAAGGAGTAATGCCGAATTGGCTCTGCTGGGATGTTATGGATATATGACGACAACAGGGGCGTATGGACAAATGTGGCAGGAACTGCCTATCATAGCTTCCGGATTTGCTTTCGGACAGCGTACTGCTTCTACGGCAATTTCATTGGAGGCTGTACCTAGTGATGACTTGATTCCTATAGCCTGGAATGGGATGTATAAAGTGGTGACTGAAGTAAATGCTTTTTTGGAAAGTCTGGACAAAAGCAGTTTGAGCGATACAGATAAGGTACAAATGGGAGGGGAGGCTAAATTCTTGAGAGGATTAGCTTATTATAATTTGGTTTCTTTGTTTGGTGATGTGCCATTAAAAACGGCTGCCTCTTCATCGGATGGTATTTCTGTACCTCGTTCTCCTCAAGCTGAGGTTCTGGCTTTGGTAGTTCAGGATATGAAAGATGCTATGGCTATTGATAGTAAGATTGTAGACGGGCGTGCGAATTCATGGGCTGCAAAAGCTTTTTTAGGTAAGGTTTATTATAAAATGGCGTGTCTGGGTATTGACGAAACTGCAAATTGGACGAATGCCAAGAATATGTTTGACGATGTTTATGAAGCTCATATTTTCGATCTTGAACCTAAATTCGGAGATTTGTTTGGTGATTATGTGACCGGATCAAAGGAGGCTATTTTTCAGTTGAATTTTACAACTTCTTCTACCGTTTGCTTTAATCGTGCAAGTAATCGTTTTGCTCCTCCGCAGGCTACTACGGGAATTTCTTGGGGAACTTATAAAGCGTCTAAAGCTGCTTATGATTTACATGAAGGTACTTATCCGGGAGATCCTCGAATTAATGAGACATTTTTGACTCGCTGGAGAAACCGTAGCGGTAACAACCAGGCTAATCCAAAGCCGACTGTGGGAGATGTACTTTCACCTAATGACTCTACTTACTTGTATCCTTATTTTGCATATGTAAATGGTGATATTGACGAGTATGTGATGAAGAATGGTGTTGCTACCAAAGAAAAAAAGAAATATGTAGGAAAGTTGCCTTATAAAGCATTCATTGATCCCAAGAACCCTACTATTGAGACTATTGAAAATTATGCTTCAACGCATGGCGTTACATTGGAAAATGTAGCTATCACCAAATGTTTAAAAGAAGTTTTTGTAAAAACCGGATCTCAAAATGCTTGGCCATGTTTTCAGAAGTTATATGATCAGAATCAGGTAGGTACAGCGAGCCATAAAAACTTAATGGTTTACCGTTATGCTGAAATGTTATTGTTGATGGCAGATGTGTACAATGAATTGGGGGACACTCCTAAAGCCATATCATTAGCAAAAGAAGTTCTAAATCGTGCACGTAATTCGGGTATGAAAGTTTCTGCTCAGCCGGCTGACTGGCCGACATCCTTGAATCAGGAAGAAGTAAGACAGAAATTGTTTTTTGAGCGTATCATAGAACTTTGCGGTGAGCCCGGAATGTATGAAATGCCTCGTATTCGTGGGACAAAGTATTTTAAGATGGCTTTGGAGTTACATAATAATCATGAAATAACGATAGCATCTGACGCATTGTATCCTGCTAGTTCTAATGCTTGGTTAGATCGTATTTATAATGGTACAAGAGGATTGACGGATGAATTTTTGAAAAAGAATTTGTTATTGCCAATTCCTAGTAGCGAGATTGACGCCAATCCGGCCCTTACTACTTCAGACAATAATTTTGGCTATACGAATTAAGTAGAAGCTTAAACCCCTTAAATGACCTGATAAATTTCCGGATGCGGGGATATTTGTCCTGGCATCCGGAATTTAGGGTTATAATCAGTCTTTTTGAACATTTATGGAAATAAAATGGCGATAAATGGAAGTCGATTATTAATCAAAAAACTTATTTTTGCCGATGATGAATTCTTCGTTTACTTAATTTATTATATATGAAAAATCTACAATCCGGACTATTTTACTCTTTGACTGGCGTTACCGCCGTAACTTCCCTTGTTTCTTGTTCAATCAAACAAAAGCCTGCGGAGCAGAAACCACTGAATATCGTCTACATAATGACAGACGATCATACGGCACAAATGATGAGCTGTTACGACACACGCTACATGGAAACACCGAATCTTGACCGCATTGCTGCCGACGGTGTACGTTTTACCCAAAGCTTTGTTGCCAATTCTTTAAGTGGTCCCAGTCGCGCCTGTATGATAACAGGAAAGCATAGTTGCGCCAATAAATTCTATGATAATACCACTTGCGTATTTGACAGTTCGCAACAGACTTTCCCGAAGCTGTTGCAGAGAATCGGCTATCAGACAGCATTGGTGGGTAAATGGCATCTTGAAAGCCTGCCCTCCGGCTTTGATTACTGGCAGATAGTCCCCGGACAAGGTGACTACTACAATCCGGATTTCATTACGCAAAATAATGACACAATTCAAAAACATGGGTATCTTACGAACCTTATTACTGATGATGCTATCGACTGGATAGAGAATAAACGCAATCCGGAGAAACCTTTCTGTCTTTTGATACATCATAAGGCAATTCACCGTAACTGGCTGGCAGATACTTGTAATTTGGCTTTGTATGAAGATAAAACCTTCCCGTTACCGGATAATTTCTTTGACGATTACGAAGGTCGTCCCGCTGCCGCTGCACAAGAAATGAGCATTGTAAAGGATATGGACATGATTTATGACCTCAAAATGCTCCGTCCTGATAAAAAATCCCGTTTGAAATCCTTGTATGAGAAATATATCGGTCGTATGGATGAAGCGCAACGTGCCGCATGGGACAGGTTTTACACTCCGATTATAGATGATTTCTATAAACAGAATCTTCAGGGTAAGGAACTTGCTAATTGGAAATTCCAGCGTTATATGCGTGATTACATGAAGACTGTAAAATCACTGGATGACAATGTTGGTCGCGTACTCGATTACTTGAAAGAGAAAGGTTTACTGGATAACACACTTGTAGTCTACACTTCCGATCAGGGATTCTATATGGGCGAACACGGTTGGTTTGACAAACGTTTCATGTACGAAGAATCTATGCGTACACCGCTTGTCATGCGTCTGCCGAAAGGATTCGACCGCAGAGGTGACATCACCGAAATGGTTCAAAACATTGACTATGCACCTACTTTCCTCGAACTGGCGGGAGCAGAGATACCTTCCGATATTCAAGGTGTATCTCTTGTGCCTTTGTTGAAAGGTGAACATCCGAAAGACTGGCGGAAAGCTCTTTACTATCATTTCTATGAATATCCTGCTGAACACATGGTGAAACGTCATTACGGTGTACGCACAGACCGCTATAAACTGATTCATTTCTATAATGATATCAACTGGTGGGAACTATATGACCTGCAAGCAGATCCGTCGGAAATGCACAATCTCTACGGACAACCAGAATACGAACCGGTGGTGAAGGAGTTGAAAGAAGAAATGCTGAAACTTCAGGAGCAATACAATGATCCTGTCCGTTTCTCACCGGAACGTGACAAGGAATAAATCCAATGTACATACATCATGAAAAAATATATCTTAATCATTCTCATTCTGCTTTCGCCATTGCCGGTGTTTTTGCAGGCTGATAACTTAACATCCCCTTTTAATTCAATAGTTCCACGCCCGGCACAAATTACGCCGGGTAGTGGTAGCTTTATCTTTTCTGCAAAAACTACATTTGCAGTAGAAAATCAGGAACAGGCCACAATTGCTCACAACTTTATCGATTTGTTTGTCCATGCTGCCGGGATAACCCCCATGTTAAATGTCGGGAGCAAGGAGGGGCAAGTCATTTTCGTGACAGATTCTTCTTTAAAAACTGAAGCGTATCTGTTAAAGGTTACGCCGGAACAGATACTTATTAAAGCTTCGGATACAAAGGGCTTTTTTTATGCATTACAATCTATCCGTCAACTTCTGCCTGCTGCCATAGAATCGGGACAACCGGTAAAGAATGTCGTGTGGAGTGTTCCGGCAGTGACAATTCAGGATGAACCTCGTTTTGGTTTCCGGGGATTACTGTTGGATCCGGTACGTTGTTTTATTCCTAAAGAAAATGTACTGCGGATTATCGACTGTATGGCGATGCTGAAAATCAATAAACTTCATTTTCATCTGACAGATGATAACGGTTGGCGGATTGAAATCAAGAAATATCCTCGTTTAACGGAAGTCGGTGCATGGAGGGTAGACCGTACGGATGTGCCTTTCCACTCACGCCGTAACCCGAAATGGGGAGAACCAACACCGATAGGCGGTTTCTACACACAGGAAGATATCAGGGAAATAGTGGCTTATGCCGCTGACAGGCAGATTGAAGTTATTCCCGAGATAGATGTACCGGCACATAGTAATGCGGCGCTTGCTGCATATCCTCAACTTGCCTGTCCGGTCGTGAAAGACTTTATCGGTGTACTTCCCGGATTGGGAGGACGGAACTCAGAGATTATTTATTGTGCGGGAAACGATAGTGTATTTACCTTTCTGCAAGATATTTTCGATGAAATTCTGACACTTTTCCCTTCCCGCTATATTCATGTTGGGGGAGATGAGGCACGAAAGACGAACTGGGAAAAATGCCCGCTTTGTCAGAAGCGGATGAAAAAGCAGCATTTGACTAATGAAGAAGATTTACAGGGCTACTTTATGAAGCGTATCAGTGATTATCTGCGTAAAAAAGGACGTGAAGTGATTGGTTGGGACGAGTTGACAAACAGTTCTTTTCTTCCCGAAGAGTCTATTATACTTGGTTGGCAGGGAATGGGAACGGCTGCCCTGAAAGCTGCTGAAAAGGGACATCGATTTATTATGACTCCGGCACGCATCATGTATCTGATCCGTTATCAGGGACCTCAATGGTTTGAACCGGTAACATATTTCGGAAACAATACACTGAAAGATGTTTTTGACTACGAGCCTGTGCAGAAGGATTGGAAACCGGAATATGAATCTTTATTAATGGGCATACAAGCTTGTATGTGGACAGAATTTTGTAATAAGCCGGAAGACGTGGATTATCTCTTGTTTCCTCGTCTGGCTGCTCTGGCAGAAGTAGCATGGACGCCCACGGGCACAAAAGATTGGTCCGGTTTCTTGAAACGGATGGATATATATAATGCACATTTGGCGGAAAAAGGGATTGTTTATGCCCGTTCGATGTATAATATCCAGCAAACGGTGACGCCGGTGAACGGACATCTGGAGGTGAATCTGGAATGTCTCCGTCCGGATGTGGAAATTCGCTATACGCTGAATGGCAGTAACCCGGCGATGTCCTCACATCGCTATGACGGACCTATCCGTGTGACAAAAACGCAAATAGTGAAAGCCGCCACCTTTATGGACGGCAAGCAAATGGGAGAAATCCTGGACTTGCAGCTTACATGGAACAAAGCCACGGCAAAACCATTGCTTGGTAATAAGAAAAATGAAATGTTATTAGTCAACGGATTGCGGGGAAGCCTGAAATATACTGATTTCGAATGGTGTAACTGGAGCCGGAATGATTCAATTTCTTTCACCATAGATTTGCTTGGTAAGGAAAAATTGAATAAATTTGCCATTGGTTGCATTACGAATTATGGAATGGGAGTGCATAAACCGAAAATGATTCGTGTGGAAGTTTCCGATGATAACCGGACATACTGTGCCATAGGGGAGTTGAACTTTTCTTTGGAAGAAATTTATAAGGAAGGAACTTTTAGAAATGATTACTCGCTGGATATGGGTGGCGTATCTGCCCGTTATGTACGTGTGACGGCGAAAGGAGCAGGGATATGCCCTAAAGATCATGTCCGTCCCGATCAGGAAGCAAGAATCTATTTTGATGAAGTAATGATAGAATAAGAGTCTAGTCGTTAAAAATAATAATTATGAACATTAGCTTAAAGAAACGAACCTTTTTAATCTTATTGGCAGGACTGACTGCTACCTTCGCTTCGGCGCAGGAACAACCGTTGCCCGAATGGCAGAGCCAGTATGCGGTAGGACTGAATAAACTCGCTCCTCATACCTATGTATGGCCTTACGCCAATGCTTCCGATATTGAAAAACCGGGCGGATACGAACAGTCTCCTTTTTATATGACCCTGAACGGAAAATGGAAATTCCATTGGGTGAAGAATCCCGATAACCGTCCGAAGGACTTTTATCAGCCTTCTTATTATACCGGAGGTTGGGCGGACATCAATGTTCCCGGCAATTGGGAACGTCAAGGGTATGGTACAGCTATCTACGTCAACGAAACGTATGAGTTTGACGACAAAATGTTCAACTTTAAGAAGAATCCGCCGTTGGTCCCTTATGCAGAAAATGAAGTTGGCTCATACCGCTGCACATTTAAAGTGCCTGCCGACTGGAAAGGACGTCGGGTAGTACTTTGCTGTGAAGGTGTTATCTCTTTCTATTACGTATGGGTGAACGGGAAACTGCTCGGATATAACCAAGGCTCGAAAACGAATGCCGAATGGGATATCACGGATGTCTTGAACGATGGAGAGAATGTAGTGGCTTTGGAGGTATACCGTTGGAGTGCGGGTGCTTATCTCGAATGCCAGGATATGTGGCGTTTGAGTGGTATCGAACGTGATGTTTACTTGTACAGTACTCCCAAACAGTACATTGCCGACTATAAATTGAATGCTTCTTTGGATAAAGATAGATACAAAGACGGTATCTTCGGACTGGAAGTAACTGTGGAAGGACCTTCTTCTACTACCGGTTCTATTGCGTATACATTGAAAGATGATTCGGGTAAAGCTGTCTTGCAGGACGCTATTCAAATTAAATCCCGCGGATTAAGTAATTTCATAGCATTTGATGAAAAGAAGATTCCGAATGTGAAAGCCTGGGATGCGGAACATCCCCACCTTTATACACTCGTGCTCGAACTGAAAGACGACCAAGGTAAAGTCACTGAACTGACCGGATGTGAAGTTGGTTTCCGTACCTCGGAAATCAAGGATGGACGTTTCTGTATCAACGGCGTTCCGGTATTGGTAAAGGGAACCAACCGCCACGAACATTCGCAACTTGGACGTACGGTAAGTAAGGAACTAATGGAACTGGATATCAAACTGATGAAACAACATAACATCAACCTTGTTCGGAACTCACATTATCCTACCCATCCTTACTGGTATCAGCTTTGTGACCGTTACGGATTGTATATGATTGATGAAGCCAATATTGAATCTCACGGTATGGGCTACGGTCCCGCCTCTCTTGCCAAAGACAGTACTTGGCTGACAGCCCACATGGACCGTACACACCGGATGTACGAACGTTCCAAGAATCATCCGGCCATAGTTATCTGGTCGTTAGGAAATGAAGCTGGCAACGGCATTAACTTCGAACGTACTTATGATTGGCTGAAATCTGTAGAAAAGACCCGCCCCGTGCAGTATGAACGTGCCGAACTGAATTATAATACGGATATTTACTGCCGTATGTACCGTGGCGTAGACGAAATAAAAGCGTATGTAGCGAAGAAAGACATTTACCGTCCTTTCATCCTTTGTGAATACCTGCATGCAATGGGTAACAGTTGCGGCGGCCTGAAGGAATATTGGGATGTCTTCGAAAGCGAGCCTATGGCACAAGGCGGTAACGTATGGGACTGGGTAGACCAATCTTTCCGCGAAATAGACAAGAGCGGGAAATGGTACTGGACTTACGGCGGTGATTATGGTCCGCAAGGAATTCCCAGTTTCGGTAATTTCTGTTGTAACGGCTTGGTCGGTGCCGACCGTGAACCACATCCGCATCTGCTCGAAGTGAAGAAAGTGTATCAGAATATAAAGACCACTTTACTTGACCGGAAGAACATGAAACTTCGTATCAAGAACTGGTACGATTTCTCTAATCTGAATGAATATATATTCCATTGGAATGTAACAACCGATAGTGGAGAGAAACTGGCAGAAGGGACTAAAGTGCTGGATTGTGAACCGCATGCTACCATAGATATACAGTTGGGTAATGTGACTCTTTCGAAAAAGGACCGTGAGGCTTATCTGAACGTTAGCTGGACCCGCAAAGAGGATTCCCCGATGATAGATAAAGACTGGGAAGTGGCTTATGACCAGTTTGTACTTTCCGGCAATAAGAATTCTACGGCTCATCGTCCGCAAAAAGCAGGTGAAACAACATTTACCGTTGATAAAAAAACAGGAGCTCTGACTTCGTTGAGCCTGAACGGCAAAGAGCTGTTATCTACTCCATTGACATTAAGTCTTTTCCGTCCGGCTACGGATAATGATAACCGTGATAGAAACGGAGCACGTCTGTGGCGTAAAGCAGGACTGGATAATATTACCCAGAAAGTCCTATCACTGAAAGAAGGCAAATCCTCAACGACTGCCCGTGTTGAAATACTCAACGCGAAAGGACAGAAAGTTGGTACGGCTGACTTCATCTATGCACTGGATAAGAATGGCGCATTGAAAGTGAGCACTACTTTCGAACCGGATACAGCACTTGTGAAATCAATAGCTCGCCTGGGGGTAACGTTCCGCGTGGCTGATATGTATGACCAAGTTTCCTATTTGGGACGTGGTGACAATGAAACGTATGCCGACCGTAACCAATCCGGTAGAATCGGACTGTATCAGACAACCCCCGAACGTATGTTCCACTATTATGTCACTCCGCAATCCACGGGTAATCGTACTGATGTACGATGGGCGAAGTTTACGGATCACTCCGGTGCAGGTATCTTTGTCGAGTCAAACCGTGCTTTCCAGTTTAGTATCATTCCTTTCTCGGATGTGTTATTAGAGAAAGCCCGTCATATCAATGACCTGAAACGTGATGGAATGTTGACCGTGCACTTGGATGCAGAGCAGGCTGGTGTAGGAACAGCTACTTGTGGCCCCGGTGTATTGCCGCAATATTTGGTTCCGTTGAAGAAACAGCACTTTGAATTTACCCTTTATCCGGTAAAATAAGTGTTGAACCAATAGGTTATTAGATTATATATAATAGGTGTGGATTTTACTGGCTTTTCTGAATATTGTCAGAAATGTTCTATGAAAGTAGTGAAATTCACACCTTTATGTTATCTTTGCGCTATCAGTATTAATTAAATTTTATATCATGAACAAACTACTGACCGCAGTATTATTATCCTCTGTCATAACATTGAGTGTTCAGGCACAAAAGGCAGAAGAATATTATGTGAAGCACGTTGAATTTCCCCCGAACGCGACTCTTGAACAGAAAGTAGATATGGCGGCGCGCCTGATACCTACTCCCCAACAGTTATCCTGGCAACAAATGGAACTGACCGCTTTTCTCCATTTCGGTATCAACACTTTTACCGGACGCGAATGGGGAGACGGAAAAGAAGATCCTGCACTTTTCAACCCTTCGGAACTGGATGCCGAACAATGGGTGCGCAGCCTTAAAGATGCCGGATTTAAAATGGTGCTTCTGACAGCGAAACACCACGATGGATTCTGCCTTTGGCCTACGACCACCACCAAACATTCCGTAGCCTCTTCTCCTTGGAAGAACGGACAAGGAGACGTTGTGAAAGAACTCCGGAAAGCCTGTGATAAATATGGAATGAAGTTCGGAGTCTATCTCTCTCCGTGGGACAGAAACGCGGAATGTTATGGAGATTCTCCCCGATATAATGAGTTTTTTATCCGCCAGTTGACGGAACTGCTGACCAATTACGGTGAAGTGCACGAAGTCTGGTTCGACGGTGCGAATGGAGAAGGACCGAACGGAAAGAAACAAGTATATGACTGGGACGCTTTCTATAAAACGATTCAACGCCTGCAACCCAAAGCTGTTATGGCAATTATGGGCGATGATGTGCGTTGGGTAGGAAATGAGAAAGGACTGGGACGTGAAACAGAATGGAATGCCACTGTGCTCACTCCGGGAATTTATGCCCGTTCGGCGGAAAACAACAAACGCCTGGGTGTCTTTAGTAAAGCGGCGGACTTAGGAAGCCGTAAGATGTTGGAGAAGGCCACGGAACTGTTCTGGTATCCGTCGGAAGTGGATGTGTCTATCCGTCCGGGGTGGTTCTATCATGAGGCGGAAGATAGCAAAGTAAAGTCTTTGAAACATCTGTCGGATATCTATTTCCGGTCGGTAGGCTATAATTCCGTGCTCTTGTTGAATATTCCTCCCGATCGTAAAGGCTTGATAAGTGAGGCGGATGTGAATCGTCTGAAAGAATTTGCTGCTTACCGCCAACAGATATTTGCTGACAACCGGGTGAAAAAAGGAAGAAACTACTGGAATGCCACTTCGGGTAGTGAAGCTGTTTATTCCTTGAAGCCGAAGTCGGAAATCAATGTTGTAATGCTTCAGGAAGATATAACGAAAGGGCAGAGGGTAGAGGCTTTTACCGTTGAGGCTCTGACGGATAACGGTTGGAAAGAAGTTGGTAAAGGCACGACAATCGGATATAAGCGTATGCTGCGTTTTCCGGCGGTAAAAGCCGGCAGGCTGCGGGTGAAGATTGATGAATGTCGTCTGACTGCTCACATTAATCAAGTGGCTGCTTATTATGCGCCTCCTTTACAGGCAACCGTTCAGGGTGAAGATTGGAACAACCTGCCCCGTACCGGTTGGAAACAGGTCGCTGCTTCGCCGTTGACGATAGACTTGGGCAAGTCGGTGACATTGACCAGTTTTACCTATGCTCCATTGAAAGCGGAAGCGAAACCTACAATGGCTTTCCGTTATAAATTCTTTGTGAGTGCGGACGGCAAGAACTGGAAGGAAGTTCCTACCAACGGTGAGTTCAGTAATATTATGCATAACCCGTTGCCGCAGACCGTTGCTTTCGGTCAGAAAGTGCAGGCACGCTATATTAAGTTGGAGGCTACTACGCCTACCGCAACAACCGCAAAAGTGGAAATGAATGAAATAGGAGTGAAGATAACCCCCTGACGGAGTTGTCATCATTGAAAGATATGCTTAGAGAGTAGCAGTGAGGACTGGCGGTCTTGATTTCTCGTGAATCAGACGCCAGTCTTTTTTTATTAAACCAAATGAACCTTTTACTGTTATTAATTAAAAAAGACAGAAGTTATGCTAGTAGTAGATTTAGGAAAGTGGATGAACAAAATCCTGATAGATTGGGGAATAGACCCGAAGGTAGCTGATCGTTTTGATGAAACTATTATTGCTTTGCTGATGATAGCGATTGCTATCGGTCTGAATTATCTGTGTCAGGCGATTCTTATAGGAGGAATGAAGCAATACACCCGTCGGAAACCACATCTTTGGAACACGTTGTTGATGAAGCGTAAGGTGTTTCATAATCTGATTCATACGATTCCGGCTTTTCTGGTTTATGCTTTGCTGCCAATGGCTTTTGTTCGTGGTAAGGATTTATTGCTTATTTCCCAGAAAGCTTGTGCCGTTTACATCATCTTTTCTTTGTTGTTGGCAGTTAATGGGATTTTGCTGATGATAATGGACATCTACGATGGAAAGGAGTCGATGAAGAACCGCCCGATGAAGGGATTCATTCAGGTGTTACAGGTACTTTTGTTCTTTGTCGGAGGAATTGTAATTATTGCTATTATCGTGAATAAGTCTCCGGCCAGCTTGTTTGCCGGATTAGGTGCTTCGGCAGCTATTCTGATGTTGGTGTTCAAGGATTCCATATTGGGTTTTGTAGCAGGTATTCAGCTGTCTGCCAATGATATGGTTCGTCCCGGAGACTGGATTACGCTTCCTTCCGGCGCAGCTAATGGTACGGTGCAGGAGATTACGTTGAATACAGTCAAAATTCAGAACTTCGATAATACGATCTCTACCGTTCCGCCTTATACTCTGGTCAGCAGCCCCTTTCAGAACTGGCGGGGAATGGTGCAATCGGGAGGACGAAGGGTGATGAAGAATATAACCCTGGACTTGACTACCCTCCAATTCTGTACGCCGGAAATGCTCGACCGTTATCGAAAAGAAATACCTTTAATGGCAGATTATCAACCCGAGGCAGGAGTCGTGCCTACCAATTCGCAGGTTTACCGTGTGTATATTGAACGGTATTTGTGTAGTTTGCCTGTGGTGAATCAGGATTTGGACTTAATTATCAGCCAGAAGGAAGCCACGATGTATGGTGTGCCTATTCAGGTATATTTCTTTTCCCGTAATAAGGTCTGGAAAGAATATGAACGTATCCAGTCAGATATCTTCGACCATTTACTGGCAATGGTTCCTAAGTTCGATTTGAAGGTTTATCAGTATTCGGATTGAATGATTATATTCTCAAAGTATTCTCACCATGATGAGAAAAAAATCTCATCATGGTGAGAATTTTTTCTCATTACGATGAGAATTTTTTCTCGCTATGGTGAGAATAATCCCTTGTCTGAGGTATGCTGGGATGAGGTTTGTACTTCCCTGATAATGGTTGACTTGTTATTTTCTTATTCTTGTTATAGTTTGACTATAAATATTACTCTCCCTATCAGGAGTTGACCTTGTAGTTTGTTGTTCCTATATCCGGTTGACTTGATTTTCTCTTATCTCTGATATGGGTTAACTAAACCTTTTGAAAGAAAAAAAAGCGAGGGGTGCTTCCCTTTTTCCTCTTTCTTAGCTCTTTTCAGAGCATTCTTTGTCTTTTCTGCGTCAAATGTACATAATTATTTCAAATACATGCTACGCTCAGATACTTTTCCCTGTAGCTAATCCACTCTTTCTTGATTGGACCTACCATTTGTCCTGCCTGCGCCGGAGTTAGCATGTTCAAGCTCATATGGGGTCTTTCATTGTTGTAGAAGTGTACAGCCATATCAACAGCCTTCTTGACTTCTTCTATGGATTTAAAACGCATTCCCTGCAACAACTCGTTCTTTATAATGCCATTCACACGTTCGGCTATGGCATTATCCTTGGGATTGCCATTTTCTGTCATACTTGGAAGAATTCCCTTGTGCCGTAATATGGCTATATAATCCGCACAGGCATATTGTACTCCTCTGTCCGAGTGGTGTATTAATCCATTGACTTCTATCCCTACAATACCTCCGATTGCCATTTCCAGTGCTTTCACTGTGTAACAGCTCCCCAAAGTATCTCCTACGCAATAACCGATAATTTCCTTGGTATAAGCATCTGTTACCAGAGACAGGTAGCAAAACACATAACTACCGTCCGGAAGCCATATTGTTATATAAGTAATATCACTAACCCACAACTGGTTAGGATGGTCTGCCAGCAGCGTTCGTGTCAAGTCAGGATACTGTGGCAGATAATGGGAAGAGTCTGTGGTACGCGGAGCACGGAAACGTTTGCGCACTGTCAAGTGATACTTTGATAATATGGCGCAGAAGCAATCACGACCAACCGAAGCGGAACTAGTGCCGAACTCATTACGGTACATCAGCCAGAGCTTCTCACCTCCAATTCCAGGATCTTTTTCACGCACACGCTTTACAAACTCAAGTACAAAACGCTCACAGGCATGGGTGTCCATGCTATGGTCTACATACTTGTAAAAGGCTTGCTTTGTTACACCAAACAGTTTGCAAAGAGAAGTGACAGTAGGGCCGCCACACTCTTTACAAAGCCTTTTCATTGTTTGGTGCCGGCTTTTTTTCGGATAGGAATGTTAAACATTTCCTCAGCAACATCAATCATGGTATCGTAAGCCTGCGCACGCAATTTCTCGTGCTTGAGCGCAGTACGCAAACGCTCGTTCTCAAGGAGTAAGGCGGTTATAGACGCTGAATCCTCTGAGGGGGTGGGAGACTTTTCTTTTTTCATATATTGTGCCATTTCGGGATTTGAGGACTCAAAGATACGAACCCAGCGCATAAATGTACTACGCGCAATACCTTTTTCTTCCGCAAATTTGTAACTAGGCAAGGAGGACAATAGTACTCGCGAAGAAGTACAATCTGTTCGAAACTAAATGAAATGTCTGATTCTTTCATCTTTTATTGTTTTAGTTGATACTTAGAGTAGTCAACCAAATCCAGGGTAAGACAGTTTATGGTCTTAATTAATAAAGTATCAGATTAAAATCGACATAGATTGGCAGATGATCGCTAATACCCCCCTGATATTTCATTCCTTTATAGGTGCGGAAAGGTTCCTTATCGCCATATTTCTTATCTTCGGTCAATAGAAAAGGGAGGTTGGAAACGGTTGCTTTGTTTTCGCTTGTGGAAAAACTGTTTGCTGAGTTAAGTAGAGAACCGGATACAATTAGGTGATCGAGTAATCCCCATTCTCCCCGATATTTGTATGAACCGAAATTTTTGGATTGGGCTTTTCGGGCAAGTAAATGGTAAAGCTTTAAAGGAGAAGGAGCAGTTGGCGGAGGAGATTCTGCTTCCAGTATTTTCTGAATAGATTTATTGGTCGGATAGTCATTGAAATCTCCCATAATGATAATTTGTGGATGAAGCCGTATGTTGAGAATACTGTCAGCCTCTGTGTACAGTATTCGGGCTGCATGAAGGCGGTACGGTTCGGATTCTTTTGCTCCGCCGGAACGACTTGGCAAGTGGCAGACAAATACGTCCAGTGTGTCTCCGGTCAGTAGCAAACCACTGACGTGCAACAAATCTCTCGTGGGGCGAAACTGTTTCAGGGGCGGAATAGAGACAGAGCGGAAAGACAAGAGCTTGAATAAATCCCGTTGATAGAGCAATGCTACGTCAATGCCTCTTAAATCGGGAGAGTCGGTCATGACATAGCGGTAATTCAATTCCTTTAAAGGAGAACGGCGGGTGAGGTCGCGAAGTACCGTATCATTTTCTACCTCACATAACCCGACTAATGCCGGAGGTTCCCATTCGCCGACGGCAGTAATGACACGCGCCATATCAGTCAGCTTTTTCTTGTATCTGGTGTAATTCCAATGACGGAGGGCATCGGGAAGAAACTCACGGTCGTTTTTCAACGAATCATGATGTATGTCGAATAGGTTTTCTACATTCCAACTTACAACTCTGAAACGGATTTGTTGTGCAAAGGAGAGGGTGCAGAAGCCCATAACAAAAAAGATTATGGCCATAGCTGCTCTTTTTCTGCTACGACCACAATCTCCTTTTTTATAGTGGCTTATCTGTCCGTTACTTTTTGGCAGGTACATGTGCCAGAATATCCAACAGATGTTTCCAGAATTTCTCTACGGTAGGGATAAGCATCCGTTCGTCAGGAGAGTGAACTCCTGTCAAGGTCGGGCCGAAAGAAATCATATCGAGCGTCGGATACTTGTCGAGGAACAGACCGCATTCCAGTCCGGCATGAATCGCCTTTATTTTGGCATCTACGCCGAATAGACGTTTGTATGATTCGGCAGCCACTTCTAGGATAGCTGAATGTGGGTTCGGTTTCCAGCCCGGATAACCTTCACCGAAGGTAACATTGGCTCCTGCCAGTTGGAAAGCGGAGCGGACAGTATTTGCCATGTCGTCGCGTGCGGACAGGATAGAACTGCGTTGGCTGGTTTCGATACGGATGACATTGTTCGGTTTCATCTTGACAGAAGCCAGATTAGTAGACGTTTCTACCAGTCCGGGGATGTCCTGACTCATGGCATAAACACCGTGAGGGGCTGCATACAGAGCTTTCAGCAGACGGGCGGTGGTATCCTGATCGATAGCTGTTTTACGGGGAGTTTCCGATTCAAGGACTAGTCGCAAGTCCGGTTCGGTAACGGATAACTCGTTTTCTACTTCGCTGGTGAAGATATTCAGTTCGGTGCGGACGTCATGTTTGGCGTCTTCGGGAACCGCGCAGATTGCGTATGCTTCGCGAGGAATGGCGTTGCGCAGGTTACCACCGTTGATTTCGCAGAGGTACAGGTCATGTCTGGTAGCCATGCGGGTGAGGAAGCGGTTCAGTATTTTGTTGGCATTGCCTCGTCCGAGGTGGATGTCACCACCGGAGTGCCCTCCTTTCAATCCTTTCACTTCTACTTTGAAGAAGAAATATCCGGCGGGAACTTCAACCTCTTTATAAGTAAACTCTGCAACGGAATCGATACCTCCGGCGCATCCGATAAAGATCTCTCCTTCATCTTCCGAGTCGAGATTAAGCAGGATGTCACCACTCATGAAACCTTCTTTCAGGGCGAAAGCTCCAGTGAGTCCGGTTTCCTCGTCTACGGTAAACAGGCATTCCAGCGGACCGTGCTCAATGCTATCGTCGGCCAGAATAGCCAGTTCGGTGGCTACGCCGATACCGTTGTCGGCTCCAAGGGTGGTACCTTTCGCTTTCAACCATTCACCGTCAATTTCTGTTTCAATGGGGTCGGTGAGGAAGTCGTGTTGAACGTCGTTGTTCTTTTCACACACCATGTCGATATGCGATTGCAGTACGACAGTTTGCAGGTTTTCTTTTCCCGGAGTAGCGGGTTTCTTGATAAGTACGTTACCGGCTTCGTCCACTTTGGTTTCCAGGTTATGTTTTGCTCCGAATGCCTTCAGGTAGGCAATCATTTTTTCTTCCTTCTTCGAAGGGCGGGGCACCTGGCAGATTTCTTCGAAATACTTGAATACGCCGGCCGGCTTCAAATCTTTTTTTTCCATGCTGTTTCTATTTTATAATAGGAATAGAAGAGTGGTTTTGGCTTCTTCTATTGCTAAATATGGTTAATTTGATTGGCTTATCTGAACTCATATCTCATTAAAGCCTATCTTTGCACTCACAAAATTAATAGAAATGGTTGAGACTATACTGATAACTTTGTTAATAGTTGCTATTTCCCTGGTATTATTAGGGGTGAAAGTATTCTTTACGAAGGGAGGGAAGTTCCCGAACGGTCATGTGAGTGGGAATAAAGCGCTGCGTAAGAAAGGGATTGGGTGTGCACAGTCTCAAGATCGCGAAGCACAGAAGAAGCCACGTTTTTCTATTGATGAGTTGGAAAAAGCCTTGAACGATAGTATGAATTAAATTATTAAAAACAATACACTTATTAAATTATGAATAGAATGAACTACCTCATGAACGGTTTGGCTGCTCTTGCGTTTATTGTTTTATTTTCACAATGTGCCGGCAAAACTGACAATCAAACTTCAACAACTCCGGCTCAGGTGAATGCCGAACTGTCAGGAATGAAAATCGCCTATGTTGAAATAGATTCGCTATTAGCTAAATATAACTTCTGTATTGACTTGAATGAGGCAATGGTGAAGAAGAGCGAAAATGTTCGTATGACACTGAATCAGAAAGCTACTGCTTTGAATAAGGAAAAACAAGACTTCCAGAAGAAGTATGAAAACGGTGCTTTCCTGTCACAGGATAGAGCTCAACAAGAATACAATCGTTTGGCTAAGATGGAACAAGACTTGCAAGAGTTGAGTAACAAACTTCAAAACGGTTTAATGGAAGAAAACAATAAGAACAGTTTGCTGTTCCGTGATTCTATCAATGCTTTCTTGAAAGAATATAATAAGACACATGGATATAGCTTGATTTTCAGTAATACAGGTTTTGATAATCTGCTTTATGCTGATAGCGCGTTCAATATCACAAAAGAAATCGTAGACGGGTTGAATGCAAGATATTCACCTGCTGCTAATAAGTAACTTTTTTTAGCTTTTCTCTTATAAAAGAGATTTCATTGTTTATATTAGAAATATGTAAATTATAATGTTCCTGTTCTAGGCTGTGAAGTTTTGGACAGGTTTTTTTATGCCCTTTCCTTTTCTTCTTCCTGTGGAATACGGAAGGCGGTGTAGAGTTCGAGTATGGCAGCAATAGTGAGGCAGGCAATCCATTCATTGCCTCGTGTGGTAAACATGAAAGCACCAGTCAGTATAAGAGCGAGTGCTCCGAATATCTGCTGAACACGGAGACGTTTCAGTGTCTTGCTTTTCCCTTTTACCGGGGTGTTTACTTGTGCCAGTGCAATGAATCCGGCTCCAATAGTATATATGTAGGGTGCATAAATCCAGCCTGTAATGAATACGGCTGCTCCTGTGAGGGCCATTACAGCGCCTACGCCAAAGAGGGCGGGTACTAGTTGCTTCATTCTTTAATCTTCAAAAACGTAAATATCTTCATTGGGTTTCTTCATCAGATACTTTTCGCGGGCGATCTGTTCGATAGCATCCGGATTGGTACTTATTTCATTAAGGCGCTTGGTATTCTCTTCGTAATCCGCCCGGTACTTTTCTATTTCTTCTTTCAACTGGCTGATCTCCCGTTCGTATCCAAGACGGCGAAGCAGGCTGTTTTCATCCAAAAAAACGATAATGACAGCAAATGCGACGATAGTGATAAGATACTTGCGTCGGCATATAAATTCCCAGATACTGATTAGTTTACCCATAATTAATCTTTTTAATCTCCGCAAAGATAAAACTAATAACTTAAAAACTTATCGCTTCTGCTTCAAAACTTCTCTCTCTATCCCTTATTACTTATCACTTTTTTGTGTACATTTGCAAGCAAAGCAAAAATAGAGAAAATCCCGGATATGGAAAACTATATTGTATCGGCCCGTAAATACCGTCCCTCCACGTTCGAATCGGTGGTAGGACAGCGGGCGCTGACCACTACGCTAAAAAATGCAATTGCTACTCAGAAACTTGCTCATGCGTATTTATTTTGCGGACCGCGTGGGGTAGGAAAGACTACTTGTGCACGTATCTTCGCCAAAACAATCAACTGCATGACACCTACTGCCGACGGTGAAGCTTGCAACCAGTGTGAATCTTGTGTTGCCTTCAACGAGCAGCGGTCGTATAATATCCATGAGCTTGATGCAGCCTCCAACAACTCGGTGGACGATATTCGTCAGCTGGTGGAGCAGGTGCGTATCCCGCCACAGATTGGCAAGTATAAGGTTTATATCATCGACGAGGTACACATGCTTTCGGCTTCTGCATTCAATGCGTTTCTGAAAACGCTGGAAGAACCTCCCCGTCATGCTATTTTCATCTTGGCCACGACGGAGAAGCATAAAATTCTTCCGACCATTCTTTCCCGTTGTCAGATTTATGATTTCAATCGTATCAGTGTGGAAGATACGGTGAATCATCTTTCGTATGTTGCTTCGAAAGAAGGAATCTCAGCAGAGCCGGAAGCACTGAACGTGATTGCCATGAAAGCAGATGGAGGTATGCGCGACGCATTGTCTATCTTCGACCAAGTGGTGAGTTTTACCGGAGGAAATATCACGTATAAAAGCGTGATTGACAACCTGAATGTACTTGATTACGAATATTATTTCCGTTTGACGGATTGCTTTCTTGCCAATAAAGTGAGTGATGCGTTGTTGCTTTTCAATGATGTGTTGAATAAGGGATTCGACGGAAGTCACTTTATAACCGGATTGTCTTCTCACTTTCGCGATTTGTTGGTAGGCAAAGATCCGGTAACACTTCCTTTGCTTGAGGTGGGAGCGAGTATCCGCCAACGTTATCAGGAACAGGCGCAGAAATGCCCGTTGCCTTTCTTGTATAAGGCGATGAAGCTCTGTAACGAATGTGATTTGAATTACCGCATCAGCAAGAACAAGCGTTTGCTGGTAGAACTGACCTTGATACAGGTTGCGCAGCTTACCACCGAGGGGGATGATGTGAGTGGTGGGCGTAGCCCTAAACAGACTATAAAACCCGTGTTCTCACAACCTGCCGCCGCTCAGCCGTCGCAGGTAGCTTCCGCTTCATCTGTACAGCAGGCTCCTGTTCATTCGTCACCGGCTTCGGTTACTGCTAATGTCACTCCCAACAGGCAGCCGCAGATGGCTACGACGGCAAGGCCTGTATCGCCTTCTGCTACGAATACGACTTCATCCGCTCCTTTGCCGGGCGCAGGAATTCCTTCGGTTGCCAAAGAGGAACGAAAGGTTCCGGTGATGAAGATGTCCAGCTTGGGCGTATCTATCAAGAATCCGCAGCGCGATCAGGCCGCGCAGAATGCAACTGTAGCTCATGTTCCCAGAGTACAGCAACCGGAACAAGACTCTAACTTCAATGAACGGGATTTGAATTATTATTGGCAGGAGTATGCAGGTCAGTTGCCGAAAGAGCAGGTGGCTATCGCAAAACGCATGCAGGTGCTTCGTCCGGTGTTGCTCAATAACTCTACCACTTTTGAAATTGTAGTGGATAATGAGATTGCTGCAAAGGACTTTACGGCATTGATTCCTGAGTTGCAGGATTATCTCCGTGGCCGGTTGAAGAATAGTAAAGTGGTGATGACGGTACGGGTAAGTGCACCGACAGAAACGGTTCGTGCAGTAGGTCGTGTGGAGAAGTTCCAGATGATGTCTCAAAAGAATCAGGCATTGATGCAGTTGAAAGAAGAATTCGGATTGGAACTGTATTAGTTTCGGGTAAGAAATTCCCGCTTCCTTTTTCTGCAAGACAAGAATAGAAATGACAAACGCCGGCAGACTTGCAGTGTTCTCACTCAAGTCTGCCGATGTTTATTTTTAGTGTAATCGGTTGTTCATACGGTCCTCATATCCATCTCCCGGTCTTCTTTCCGGCATTACGATCCATAGGATGATATATATGATGATTCCGGCAAAAGCGGTGAAGATTGTTGCTAATACATAGACGATTCTTAATAGGGTGGGATCCCAGCCGAAATAATCGGCGATTCCAGCACATACCCCTGCAACCATTCGGTTACCGGCGGAAGCTCTGGTTAATTTTTTGTTATTTTCCATAATATACTGTTTTTGTATAAGAAAAAAGCTCCGAATATTACTACTCGAAGCTTTCATCAATTACTCTTATTGTTGGGGTGGAAGACCGGACTCGAACCGGCGACATTCAGAACCACAATCTGACGCTCTAACCAACTGAACTACATCCACCATGTCTGCGTTTCTCTAACGCGGTGCAAAGATAGATATTATCTTTAAATCTCCAAAGAATTCTATTACTTTTTTTTATAAAAAGTGTATTCTTTTATTCCCCGATTGTGCTTGCTGAAAAGGGATCGCGCATCATTCGTGAAGATTTTCAACGAGTTACGGGCTTTTAAAGGAACTAACTCTATCGGTAAGTTTACCGGAAGTAATTGGTGATTTTTTTTCTCAGATTGAACCGGTCGTGCTGTCCATACTAAGCTATACTCGCAGTTGTTGAGGCGGACGGTACTATCCTTTACCAGTTCCATTTTTACCATGAGTCCGCCGTCGGTACGGCGGGCGGACATATTGGAAATATAATTTCCCAAAGAATATACGACAAGATGTTTGTCATTTGTCAGGCTATCCGTACGGACTTCAATTGGTTGGACAACGTGCGGATGTGAACCAATGACATGGTCTACTCCTTTTTGAAGAAGCCAGCCGGCAAGGAACTTTTGCTCTTTATCAGGAAGGGATTGATATTCGATTCCCCAATGCATACAGGCGATAATGGCATCCGGATGCAGTGTCTTGCTCACTTCGATGTCTTTGGCGATAATAGCCGTATCAATATAGTTCACGATATTGGGAGGAGTAACGGCGATTCCGTTGGTTCCATACGTATAGTTGAGCAGGGCGATACGGAATCCGTTCTTTTCTAACAGGAGCGGATATTTCTTTTCGCGTTCTTCGGCATTGGTGTACGTACCGGCATGAGGGATATTCAGAGAGTCGATCAGAAGAATAGTACGTTCCAATCCTGATCTTCCGCGGTCGAGACTGTGGTTGTTGGCTGTCACCAGTACGTTGAAACCGGCGTCGTGAATGGCGGTGAGGAATTCGTCGGGTGCGCTGAAAGCAGGATAACCTTTATAGGGCTTTCCACCCAAAGTAACTTCCAGATTGGCTATGGCAAGATCTACACTCCCAATTTCTTCTTTCACGTATTCAAAGCAAGCGGAGTAATCATAAGTCCCTGTTGCGGTACGCGCAGCATTGATCTGTCCTTGATGTTGCATGAGATCGCCTACGAAAAGAAGCCGCAAGGTGTCGGCAGACATGATGCTGTCGGGTGTCGACAGAGTATCAGATAAGGTATTAATAGAATCTCTCCTTGCCTGCGACCGGGAGGTGCAGGACAGGGAGAGAAATAAAATCATCAGAAACAGTGCATGTCTCATTGATAAATGGCTTTCTTACCGGCTAAAAGTGTATTTTTCATTAACGATACTATCGTCATCGGACCAACGCCACCCGGTACGGGGGTGATGTAAGAGCATTTTGGCGCTACTTCGTCGAACTTCACGTCACCGGTCAGCTTGAATCCGGATTTCTTAGTTGCATCTGGCACACGGGTAGTACCTACATCAATTACGACTGCACCTTCTTTTACCATTTCAGCCTTCACAAAGTTGGGCTGTCCCAAAGCGGCAATGATAATGTCGGCTTCCTGACATTCTTTTATCAGGTCTTTGCTGCGGCTGTGACATACGGTGACGGTTGCGTCTCCCGGATAAGCCTTCTGCATCATCAGGGCAGCCATAGGCTTGCCGACGATATTGCTTCGGCCGAGTACGACACATTTCTTGCCCGAAGTCTCAATTTTGTAACGCTTCAGTAGTTCGAGGATACCGTTGGGAGTGGCAGATACATAACACGGAAGTCCGATAGACATACGTCCTACATTAATAGGGTGGAATCCGTCTACGTCCTTGCGGTAATCAATCGTTTCGATAACTTTCTGTTCGGAGATATGTTTCGGTAACGGGAGTTGGACGATGAATCCGTCTACGTCACTGTCTTCATTCAGTTCACGTACTTTGGCGAGCAGTTCTTCTTCGGTCACGTCGCTTTCGTAGCGGATGAGGGAAGATTTGAACCCACAAACTTCGCAGGCTTTTACTTTGGCGGCTACATAAGTTTCGCTGCCACCGTCGTGTCCCACAAGGATAGCTGCCAGGTGGGGACGTTTACCGCCCTGAGCCACAATTTCGGCTACTTCGGCTGCAATCTCTTGTTTTACTTGTTCGGAAATGGCTTTTCCGTCTATCAGAGTCATATTTTCAGAGTATTTATTGGTGATAGGCAAAAGTAAAATAAATAACTGAACTCTCCAAAAGGATTGTTGTTTTTGTCGGGATACAAAAAAAGCAGAGGCTCTATTTAGGTGAAACAGAGCCTCTGTTTACCCCAAATAGAGCCTCCATTTGATGCAAATAGAGCCTCTGTTCGGAAACAGGCTAAAAAGGACTTTTTCCTGATTAGATTTCCATATTCTTATTCGTTAATAGCTGTCCTTTGTACTCTCCGGTCAGTGTGCGGAGGAAGGCTACAATCTTATCTACTTCCTGTTGTGGCAAATCGATGCCCAACTGGTATTTAGCCATTGCACGGACTGCGTCATCCATAGTAGCCATGCTGCCGTCGTGGAAATATGGAGCGGTCAGTTCGATATTCCTCAGACCGGGCACTTTGAAGCGGTGGCGGTCACGTTCTATTTGAGTCTGTTTGAAGCGGCCGTTGTCTTCTTCAGTCATTTCTGCCTGTCGATCGGCAAAGTAATCGTGCTGTACGCCTATCAGTTCATAAGATTTCCCTCCCAGGATTTCTCCTACATGGCAGGTTGCGCAATCATACTTCTTGAAAAGTTCGTATCCGGCGATTTCGTTTTCGGTGATTGCATCTTTTTGTCCTTTCAGATAGCGGTCGAAGCGTGAGTTGGGAGTCAACAAAGTCTTTTCAAACTCCTGAATGGCGTCTGTGATATTCTTCTCGCTCAATCCGTCGGCATACACTTCGTTGAATGCGGATACGAAATCTTTGTCTTCAGCCAATTTATCGATAATCTGGTCGAATGATTCGCAAGCCATTTCCACTGGATTCAACGGAGGACCGGCAGCTTGTTCGGCAAGAGTTCCGGCACGGCCATCCCAGAATTGAACGAAATTGTATGCGGCGTTGTATACTGTCGGGGCATTGACGCCACCAAACTGTCCGCCTACACCTTCGGAATATTGTTTGTTGTCCACGCCGCCTGTATCCAACCCGTGGCAACTGGCACATGATACGGTATTGTCAGCAGATAAACGTGTGTCATGATACAACAAATTACCCAGAACGACTTTGCGTACATCCACTGCGATAGAATCGGCAATGGGACGAATGGGTTCGTTGGCAAATTCCGGTGCTACTGTAATGTCCGTATACATTCCCATACGGTGACTTTTTACCCAGTTCAGTGCGACTTCCTTTTTTGCGTCATTGAAGGAAGCCCCCCAATGCACAAGGTAATATTTTGCCTGGGGCATTTTTCCGTCGAGGATCACTTTTTCTATTTTGGCCAGGTCTGCCGGATTGAGGGGCTGTCCTGCTTCCAGATCTGCCTCCATTTGGGTCATGTCGAAGGCACGGTATGCCTTGCTGACGTCTTCCATTACAATTTTTCCGGCCACAGGCATGCTTGCATAGAACGGTAGGTCCGGTGTTGAGGTATGACATCTCAAACATCCTGCATCCGTAATAATCTGCTGCATCTGCGCATTTGCTTCCAGATCGGCAGAAGGTACGCGGTGCATAAGTCGATAAGTGACTGCTAATGCCGCTACTACTACCAACAGTGCCACAATTAGTTTTGTACTTTTCTTCATTTCACATTTGTTTTTTTAGATTAGTTATTACGATTATATAAGTGTACGCTTTGTTGAGCCGCCGGTAAATAATTTACTCCGTACCAGCACATCTGCAAAGCCAGGAAGGACATGATGAGCAACACATAAAGCGTTTTCCGTCCCGTTTTCCGAAAAAGACGGAGGTGTACGTAAAGTAAATACCCTGCCCAAGTGATGACTGCCCAAGTCTCTTTCGGATCCCAGCTCCAATAGTTTCCCCATGCTTCTTTTGCCCAAAGGGAACCTAGCAGCATACCAATGGAGAGGAATGCTATTCCCGCATAAACCAAATTGTCGGCTGTGTGCAAGTATTCTTCCTTATGGCGGAACAACCCAGTCAATGCGATTATAAAAGCACAGCCCAATACAGAGTAAGAGAACATATATACGGTGACATGGGGAATGAACCATATGCTTTGCAGAGCCGGCATTAGTGACTGGTCGTGTATCTCGGGTTTCATCAGATTGATAATGACAAAGACTGTGGCGAGCAGTGCCGAGAAAGAAAGAATCCAACGATACTGCCATCTGATATAAGTCAGTAGTCCGGCTATGCCCATGAAGAAAGAGTACCACAAACGGGTTTCCCCCATAGTGCGTAACGGAGGACGTTGCAGGAAGAGCCATAATCCAGTAATGAATACGGCCAGAACGATAATTCCGCCTGACGTAAAACCGATTGCTGTCTTACTTCTCGTTGACGAGCGAAGGGCAAATACTGCTCCTATCAGCCATAAGCAGATAGATACTGCTGCAAATACATAGAAATTATCCCAGTTTATCATCTGTTTTAGGTCCGTTAATGAATAGAAGAATAGCTCCCGCAAGCATCATCAGGATACCTGCTACTATTATATATTTCCAGGGTTGCTTTACTACCTGCAAGATGCAGTACTCACTCTCGTTGCCTTTCGTTACGTCATAGCCGGTGAGGTAAATATCTTCTCCCAACCGATAGGCGTATGGGTGATTGACCTCAAGCAATGCTTTTTCATTTCCCAGACGTACATTGGCGGCAAAGCGGGAAGGACGCCCGTTCGGGTAGTATTCTACGGCAAAAGAGTTGAGTTCGATTTCATAATCCAAATAATGCGATGCACCGTTCATGTCGAATGCTTCGCGTGATGGCTCACCTTTATATATAGGTATACGTAAAGTCTGTGTGTCACTGCTTCCTAGAAAACCGGCAAATAGAGCCAGCCATAGCCCCGCGTGATTCAGGATGAATCTCCAACGTGCCTGTTTGCGGTAATGATAGGCGTGAATGGTAATCATTGCCAGGTTACTTAATAAGAACAGAAGTATGGCGATGAATATCCAGGAAGTCATAAAGTTATAGCAACCTAAAAAGGCTGGAAGCCCTTCACGCATTTTTGCTTCCGCATCGGATAGTTGAGGGAAAAGACCTATTATCAGGCAACCGCAGATGAGTAATCCGATAGATAGGATACTTGCTTGGGAAGAATAGAGGAATCGGGTAAATTTTGCAATTTTATATTCCTTATACAACATCCATAACAAGAAAAGCCATAGCGCCGCAAAAACAAGATTGAGCGGAAAGGCGAAAAAGGAAACCGGAAAATTTCCCGTAAGTAGTTGCATCGCAACTGCCAGTGAAATATATACCATTACGTAGACGTAGTGCATATTCGTGCTTTTGTTCTGTTATTTTTTGCAAAGTAAACAAATAAAAATGAATATACATATAAAATCTATGTAAAATTGTAATCATTACAATTGAATGACAGAGCTGATGTGATTATAAGGAGAAAATCACATAAAGTAGATGTAGGAAAGGAGAGGAGGGGTTTAAAAAAATAAAGAAAGGAAGCCGGAAGCTTCCTTTCTTTATTAGAATTTGAAACGAAATCTTTTATTTCTTCATCTTAGGCATCATCTTACCCATTTTGCTGCTGGTTACCATTTTCATCATTTTACGAGTCTGGTCGAATTGTTTCAACAGGCGGTTTACTTCCTGAATCGTTGTACCGCTACCTTTCGCGATACGTGTGCGGCGTGAACCGTTCAGGATTTCCGGGTTGGAACGCTCTGCCGGAGTCATGGAGTAGATGATAGCTTCGATACTCTTGAAAGCATTGTCATCGATATCAATGTCTTTGATTGCTTTTCCTACTCCCGGAATCATGGAAGCAAGGTCTTTCAAATTACCCATTTTCTTGATTTGTGCAATCTGGCTGAGGAAGTCGTTGAAGTCGAATTGATTCTTGGCAATCTTCTTCTGTAAACGTTTAGCTTCTTCTTCGTCGTATTGTTCCTGCGCACGTTCTACCAACGAAACGATATCACCCATACCGAGGATACGGTCTGCCATACGGGCAGGGTGGAACTGGTCGATCGCGTCCAACTTTTCGCCTGTACCTACAAACTTAATCGGCTTGTTGACTACCGAACGGATAGAAAGCGCCGCACCACCACGGGTATCACCGTCGAGCTTGGTCAGTACCACACCGTTGAAGTCCAGACGTTCATTAAATTCTTTGGCCGTATTCACAGCGTCCTGTCCGGTCATGGAATCAACCACAAACAGAATTTCGTTCGGATTGATTGCTTCCTTGATAGCGGCAATCTCGTTCATCATCTGTTCGTCTACTGCCAGACGTCCGGCTGTATCGACGATTACGAGGTCGTATCCTTTGGCTTTAGCTTCCTGGATAGCGTGTTGCGCGATTTCTACCGGGTTCTTGCTTTCCAGTTCGCAGTACATCGGTACGTCAATTTGCTCTGCCAACACACGCAACTGTTCGATAGCTGCCGGACGGTAAACGTCACAAGCTACCAGTAATGGCTTGCGGTTCTTCTTGGTTTTCAGCATCCGGGCCAGCTTACCGGAGAAGGTAGTCTTACCGGAACCTTGCAAACCTGACATCAGGATTACTGCCGGGCGGGCATCAATATCAACTTCGACAGTCTCGCCACCCATTAACTGGGTCAGTTCGTCGTGCACGATTTTCACCATCAACTGGCTTGGTTTCACTGCTGTAAGTACGTTCTGTCCAAGAGCTTTTTCTTTCACGGTATCTGTGAAATTCTTTGCTACCTTGTAGTTTACATCGGCATCAAGAAGTGCCTTGCGTACATCTTTCAGCGTTTCCGCCACGTTAATTTCGGTGATTTTGCCTTCACCTTTCAGAATCTTGAATGACCGTTCTAGTCTTTCACTTAAATTATCGAACATAGTTATTTAATTACGAATTAATATTTTGAGCCTGCAAATGTACAAAAATCTCTTGTATTTATATCTTTTTATTCTGCCATTTTGCTTTTTTGAGATAAATATAACTCGTTATCAATAACAAGGTATAGTACACAATCTCAATGGTAAAGCAGATTTCAATCGGTGCTTTGAGCCACATCCCGATGAAAATGATATACGAGCCGTAAATGATAATTGTAATTGTTTCGAGCAGTAAGGCGGCTTGTGTGTTTCCTGTGCCCGAGATACCGTTGAACACAACATTGGCTACCGATGCGATGAGCATGGCGATACAAATCACATAGACTGAAGGGACGGATTCTGCAATCAGTGCTGCCTCACTGGTATAGACGGACAACAGTAGTTGCGGGAATAGTGCTGTGACTGCTACCAGCCCCAGCATAATAAAGAACGAGAATCTCGCAATTTTATTAATAAGCGGCATTACGTGCTTGATACCTCCCGCACCGATAGCATTACTGACAAGACTGTTTGTGGTGGTTGCCAGTGAATTGACCGGAATCAGCAATACGACGTAGATACTCCGGACTATGTTGGCAATCGCCAGTTCCCGTTGTCCCAGCCGTTCTACGGCAACAAAGAATACGAACCATGTAGCCATTGACAGGAAGTATTGGAGCATGGTGAAGCAGGAAATGCTGAGAATCCGCATCAACAGTGCAGGGTCGAACGAACGCAGACGGTTCAGTCCGTATTTCTTTAAGTCGATAGTGACATATGTGTAGATGAGGAAGAATAGGATAGAGGAGGCTTCGGCCAGTACGGAAGCAATGGCGGCTCCCTTGATACCCATTTCGGGCAGACCGAATTTCCCGAAGATCAGTGCGTAGTCCAGCACGACATTGGTCAATGCCATGACGACTGCGTTAATGGTCAGCACTTTAGTACGTGTGATTCCGATATACAGTGCCCGGAACATAACATTGATGAATGAGAAGAAGAATCCGTAGATACGCCAGTCCAGAAACTCCATTGTCCCTTTGTAGATTGATTCCGAGGAAACCAGCAACCGCATGATGTTGCCGCCGAAAGCCTTGGTGAAACCGAAGAGTAGTAATGCCATTACAAATAGGAACATAACTCCCTGAATCATCACCGGACCTACATCTGTGTAGCGTCCTTCGCCGTTACGTCTCGCAATGACGATTTGCGAACCGGTACTGAATCCGAATGCGATGGTGAATACACATATATAGAATAGTCCGCCCATAGCAGAAGCTCCCAAGGCAACTTCACTTACGTGACCCAGGAACGCCGTATCGGTGACATTGATGACATTTTGTGCCAGCAAGCTGAGTAGTATCGGGCAACTGACACTCCAAATCTGTTTGTTGGTATACATATTAAGCGTTTAAGTTTACATTTTGCAAAGATAGCGCTTTATTCCGAATCGGAAGCGATCGGGTAGGTGAAAACAATTTCCGGACCCTCCGGGGTTTGGGTATTGATTTGATAGGTTCCTCCGAAATGTGTCAGCAATAATTGGTTGATTTCGTGCCGGATGACAGTTTCCTGTGAGACAAAGGTAGTATCCGCCAACGGCGAATTAATGATTTGGAAATGAAGCATTTCATCTTTCCGGCTGAGTATGAAACGGATGACGCGTTCCTGTTTTTGGTCTTGCTGGTATTCATGCGGGTAAACCAGTGTGCTAAGTATCATCTGTGTCAGGCGGGCGGTATCTGTGCGGACGGGCTGTGACTTCGTTTCTGTGTAGAATCGGACTTGGATGCCTGTCGTTTCATTCTTCATACGTGCCATATAACATGCTTCGTTGCATAGTTCGACAGCATCGTAAACTTGTATCTGGAATTTCATCATTTGAGCTTCCAGGCGTGATAAGTCGAGCACATCGTTGACAAGTCTCATTAACTTTTCAGAGCTTTGGTGGATTATGTTCGAATATTCCTTCCTTGTTCCTTCATCAATATTCGGTTCGCACGCTATGAGTTGCGAGAATCCTACTACGTTATTGAGCGGAGTGCGGATGTTATAACTCATGTTCGAAAGAAAGCGGTTCTTTATTTCATTCGTTTCCCGAACGGTTGCGGCGGCTTTGCGGATTTCGTTTTCCGAACGTTTCAATGCCTTTCGTACCATAGCCAGACGGAACATGAAAATGAATAATACAAATAAAACAACGATAATCACAGCCAGAAAGATGAGGCGAATCCGGTTGTTGTGCCGTTGTTGTTCCATATTGATTTTATCCAGTTGATAACTGCTCTTTATTTGTTCCATTTGATTGTTTGCAAGCGACATGGAGGCGGAATCTTTAATGGCAAGTGCCTTCTGATATAGTGGAACGGCCTTTTCGCTATCGCCGGCCTTTACCCATATTTTAGCTTTCACCAATAACTGTTCGGCATAGTCGCTGGCATAGTTGTCTTTCAGCATGACTAATGTGGTGTCGATATAATCTGAGGCTTTTTGATATTCACCGATATATTTGTAATATCTGGCGTAGGTGTCGAAATAAAGTACCTGATACATGAAATAGTTGTTCTCGTTCTGATATTCCTTAGCTTTCACCAGATGTTCATAGGCTCTTTGCGGCTGTTGGGTATTCAGGTAATAATAAGCATAGAACAATTCGTTGAACAGAAATACGTCAGAGAAACCGTCTTTAAGAGAAGGATTTTCCTTGATATGTTTATAGAGTGTGCTTTCGAGTTCTTGCAGGTATTTAAACAGCTTGCTGTTATTCTTCATTTCTTTGGTGACAGATACCAATTGCGACAGTACCGAGATGCGAACTACCGGATTAGCGTCCGGAGCAAGTAGCTTGTAGGCTTCTTCCAGTGCTTTGATGCCTTCCTCCCAACGTTGACTGCCGATGTAGGCATTGCTCAGACACTGATGAGCGGCTACCAGTCCCCGATGATTGTTTTTTTCGAAAGCTTGTTGCTTCATCTTGTTTGCCTCGCTAATGGCACGCTCGTATTCTTCGTTGTAAGTGTACAAGTCGATCTGGAAACGTTTGGCGTCGAAGAAATAATCCCATATACCGGATTTGTGGACGTGTGGTTCCATTTGTGTAATCCATTTCGCTACGCTGTCTGTTTTGTTGTGGTTATAATAGTACAATAGGTGATAATAGGCTGCCAGTCCTGCGTATTTATCATCCTTCTGAAACAATGCTTCTTTCATTAAAGTGTCCGAGAACTGGATGCATTTAGGATTGTTCTGTTCTATTCTTATAATGTTGTTTAAAGCTACAAGACGGGTTGAGTCATGAGGCAGGTTTTGAAACACCTGTATCAAACTGTCCGTGTTCATTTCATAATCGGCTTTTCCGACAAGAAAGCAGCAACAGACTATGTGCAGTAGTATTAATCGTTTCATCTTGTTTCCTCCTTTCCTTGGTCGCTTTTGTCAATAGGATGTGTAAACAAGAAACGTGAACCTTCTTCGTAATCGGGGTCGATCCAGATACTACCTCCCAGTTGTTCGATGATGAGTTGGCAAATCGATAGTCCGAGCCCCGTACCTTGGGCATTTTCATTGAGCTTCTCGAAACGGTTGAATATCTTTTTCTGTTTTTCTTTAGGGATTCCTGTGCCGGTATCGGTGACAGAGAAAAGTGCCGTATCTTCCGTTTGTTGCTCAAGTTGCAGAGTGATAGAGCCTTGTGAGGTGAATTTAGTTGCATTGATAAGCAGGTTGATCAGTACCTGTTGCAGGCGGGCACTATCTGTCAGTAGTTCCAAGGAATCGAGAGGAGTGGAGAAGCGGACGTCTGCATGGGTCTGCTTTATCTTTTCCACCATATCAATGACGTTTCTGCATAGTCCTACTGCATCGCATATTTTGAACTTGAATGTCATCTTTCCAATTTCAAGGCTGGATAAGTCAATCACGTCATTAATCAACTTTAGCAACAGTTCCGAATTTTGCTGGATAATATCATTGCACTGTTTCCTCGTTTCTTCATCAATGGATTCTTCCGTCAGAATGGTGGAAAAGCCGGATAAGGCGTTGAGCGGAGTACGAATCTCATGACTCATGTTAGAGAGAAAAAGGCTTTTAGTGCGAATCGAATTTTCTGCCTGTTTCTTTACTTTTTCTTGTTCTTGTTGCGATTGGATCAGACGTTTGTTGTTCCTTTTGATGCGGAAGATGAAGAATATAATTAAGGAGAGGACAGACAGGATAATAAACCAGCTCCAGTATAAGATTTTCTTTTGCCTGTTTATGTTGTTTAATTCATTCTTGTCAATCTGATAGAGAGTATGCAATTCATTGATCTGGCGCAGATAGCTATTGGCGTCAAGTGAGTCTTTGCGTGCGTTAATCACTTCATATTCCTCACATGCTTCTTCGATACGTCCCATTAATGAAAGAACTTTTGCCCGTTCTTGTGATATCTGTATGTCTTTGTACGAACCGGATTCTTTGACGTATGGCAGTAATTCATCATACGATTGCAATGCCTGGGTATATTCTTTTGCGGCGATATGGTAGGAAGCATATAAGTATTTGATTAACAGAAGAAAATATGGATACGGATGTTTGGCATAGATTCGCTCCATTTTTTGCAGATGTTCCAATGCCGAAGGGAGTTTGTCTGACTGTATCTCATAAAACGCACGGCAACAGGGAAGATAAAAATAGCAAGGTGAATCGGGCCTTTTGTCGCAAAGAGCTTCCAGGTAGTTGATATCTTTCTCAATTCCTGCCATTTGCCGGTTATTGAGCTTAATAAGTATCATTTGAGATAATGCGTTTTTTAAATAGATGTCGGCTTCGGGTATCTGTTGCATAATCTCTATTGCTTCTTCATAAGAACCTATGGCAACTTGTGGTGTTGATGAGCTTAAATATGTATTTCCGATTGCACGTAGTGCAAGAGCTGTTCCTAGCGGGTAGTCTATCTCTTTAGCTTTCTTATACATTGAATTGGCGTTGTCAATAGCCAGGCTGATATTTCCTTCTGTTATTGATGACTGAACCGCCATTGCTTTGAGCTGGAATAAGATGTCGTATCGTTGCTGCTTTTCAAGTTCAGGTGTTAACAGCTTCTCCCATAAGATAATACTGTCTGTGGTGACGCCGGTGTTAAAAGCAAGGTCATACTGAATGAGCGGCTGTAATAAAGACAGACGTTCTGCATTAGTATGTGCAGCGTACAATGTTACCGATATGAATACCGTTATAATTGTAGTAATTATGTGGTGTAAGTTTCTATTCACCGGATGTTTGTTTGCAAGGTTTTATGCAAAAGAAACAAAAAGAGCGAAGACTGACAAGAATCTTCGCTCTTTTTTTCTAATTTATTTTCTTTTGATAATATCACGTGCGCTAGGGCCTTCGTGGTTGGGGTAGCCGGGAGTATGATTTCTGCATCTCGGGTCGGCGTCTACTTTCAGACTGCGGTAATTATCTTTTGACCGGGTGATGTAGTCGTCGAGCATGGCACGGTGTTCTGCAAGAACCTTGGCATATTTGGGATTCTTGGCGAGGTTCTTACGTTCACCCGGGTCGTTCTTCATGTCATAGAGTTCTTCTCCGTTGCCTTCCAAATAATGGGTGTACTTGTATCTGGGGCCACGTACCATACGTCCGGGAGTAACTGTGTATTCATATTCACTATGCCATTCGGATACAACATATGGATGAGTCTTCTTTTGTTTTTCTCCTTTTAATGTCGGTGCGAGGCTGATTCCTGCCTTTTCTGCGGGAACAGGAATGCCGGCCAGGTCACAGAGGGTTGGCAATAAGTCTAGTGTAGGCTGCGTGAGTAAGTGGTCTACCGGTTTTTTCTGATGCTTGATACCGGGACCTGCAAAGATAAATGGTACGTTTGTCATTTCATCATAGAAACTGATGTGCTTGGTCACCATACGGTGTGAAGTCATTCCGTCACCATGGTCGGCAAGGATAACAACGATTGTGTTCTTTCCTGCGGGGGTGGAGTATAATGCTTTCAAAACACTGTCTACTTGTTTGGATACCATTTTTGTATAGTGCTGGAAAGCGGCGATGTAATGGCGGTAATTTTCCTCACTCCAATGGGAGGCTTGCGTCATACGCCGGTGGCTGCAACAGATGTATTGCACCGGGGTAGGTATGTTGTTCCAGTCTTCTACATCGAAATTGTCGGGCAGTTCCGGAAGTGTGCCGCTGACAGGTCGGTCAGTATGTACTCCTTCATTTTCTCCTACGAATCCGCAGATATTATGGGGATTCTGAAAATCGGCAATGCATATGAAAGGTTTTTCCGAAGGATTGCTTAAATAGGAAACAACGTCCTCGCAGGTTCCTACGTCCAGAAAACTATCATTATTGACCGGAAATTCCGGGTCGGTAAATGGCTTTGCTACCGGCTCTTTATGTTTGAATCCTCTTAATGAACCCATATCGTGCGTTTTTCCGAAGTGTACAGCTTCGTAACCGTTTTCCGAAAAAAGGCTTCCTAATGTCGGAACGTTTTCCGGTATAGGTGTATTGATCGGTTCGCTGGAGTTGGAGCGTACGTTAGTTTGATGAGGCATCATGCCACTCCATAAAGCGGCGCGTGACGGTTGGCTGAGGGGGCAGCCTACATAAGCATTGGAAAAGATAACTCCTCTTGAAGCTACTTCGTCGATAGGAAGGGTGCAACCTTGTGTATGACCGTAGGCGCCAACGACGCGTTGTGTAAGATGGTCGCATTGGATAATCAGAAAATTGGGCTTTTCTTGTGCTTGGGCTGCTATGCCGCAAAGAGCCAATCCCATGAAAGGATAAATTGTTTTCATTCTTGGTTAGAATTAAGTGATACTTGATTTTGAAGCAAAAGTAGGAAAAAAGGGAAAGCAAAAAAGGGGGGAATACTTGTTTTGGACGCAAGTGAAAGTTTTTTGTACAAAATTGGAATAAATGACGGGTGATAAAACTATAAACGGTGAACAAACTGCGATTATAACGCATTCTGTTCACCGTTCATTATTTATGGTTTACTGCTAATTAGCTGTTCATGCTCATCAGGAATTCATCGTTGTCTCTGGTTTTTTCCAGACGGTCTTTTACGAAGTCCATTGCTTCGATCGGATTCATGTCGGCAAGATATTTACGGAGAATCCACATACGGTCGAGAGTTGTCTTATCAAGTAACAGATCGTCACGACGAGTACTGGATGCGGTAATGTTGACTGCCGGGAAGATACGTTTGTTGGACAGGTTGCGGTCGAGTTGCAACTCCATGTTACCTGTACCTTTGAATTCTTCGAAGATAACTTCGTCCATTTTAGAACCGGTATCAATCAATGCAGTTGCGATGATTGTCAGTGAACCACCATTCTCGATGTTACGGGCAGCACCAAAGAAACGTTTCGGCTTATGAAGTGCGTTTGCATCCACACCACCGGAAAGTACTTTGCCCGATGCAGGAGATACTGTGTTGTATGCACGTGCCAGACGAGTAATAGAATCAAGGAATATAACTACGTCGTGGCCGCATTCTACCAGTCTTTTTGCTTTTTCCAATACGATACCTGCGATTTTCACGTGGCGTTCTGCCGGTTCATCAAAGGTAGAAGCGATAACTTCGGCATTGACGCTGCGCGCCATATCTGTTACTTCTTCCGGACGTTCGTCGATAAGCAACATAATCATGTATACTTCCGGATGATTGGCTGCAATGGCATTTGCAATGTCTTTCATTAAAATTGTCTTACCGGTTTTAGGCTGGGCTACGATTAAAGCACGTTGACCTTTACCGATTGGAGCGAAAAGATCTACTACGCGGGCAGACATGGAATCCGAATAACCGCCTTTGCAGAGTTTGAACTTTTCATCCGGGAAAAGCGGTGTCAGGTGTTCGAAAGGAACACGGTCGCGAACGAAAGCGGCGTCACGTCCGTTAATCTTCGATACCTTTACTAACGGGAAATATTTCTCTCCTTCTTTGGGCGGGCGGATAACTCCTTCTACCACGTCACCGGTTTTCAGGCCAAATAACTTGATTTGCGACTGTGATACATAGATATCGTCAGGAGAAGAAAGGTAATTATAATCGGAAGAACGGAGGAATCCGTATCCATCCTGCATAATTTCCAGTACGCCTACTCCATTAAGGATGTCATCGAATTCATAAGGCTTTTCACGCTCAATAACTTTACGTTCCTGCTGCTGTTGTGGTACCGGAAGATTTTCGTTCGCGTTGTTTGGCTGGGCAGGACGCGGCATCGGTACACGCTGCTGGTTCTGATTTTGGTTATTGTTACGTTGGAAGTTATTATTGTTATTATTATTGGCGTTATTGTTATTATTGCTAGCATTATTATTGCCATTATTGTTGTCACGCGGACGGACAATGCGTGGACGTTGTTGCTGTTGTTGCTGATGAGCCTGTTGTTGTGGCTGTGGTGCTTGTTGTTCGGTAGCAGTTTGTGCCGGTTCAGTTTTGGTGGCTTCGAATTTTCCAAAAAGTTCGGTGGGAAGTTCTATCTTTTCTGAAGGCAGATCTTCGATAGGAATAAAATCATCGTCGTCGGCACCGGATAAGATATTGCTTTCTTCGTCTATAACGGGTTCGGCTTTCTTTTGCGGTTGCGGTTTCACTACTACTTTCTTCTCTTCAGCAGGTTTGTTGGCTTTTGTTTTCTTTTCGGGAGCTTGTGCCGGGACTGCTTTTTCTATTACTTCAGGAGCTTTCTCAGTAACTACTTTATCTTCCGTTACTTTAGGAGTTGCCGGAGTTGCAGTTTTCACGCTTTCAACTTCTTTTTGCTCTGCTGCATCGGCATTTTTACGCGGACGGCCTACTTTACGTTTAGGAGCTGCGGTATTTTCTGCTTTAACTTCAACAGCAGGAGTCTCTTTTTCTTTATTTGCACTTTCCTCTTTTTTAGAAGGCTGTTGTGGCTTGGCAGGAGCAGCTTCTTTGGCTTTCTCAGCTTCTCCTTCCTTGGTTGCGGAAACTACTTTGTTATCTTTCTTGGCAGGCGCTACGCGTGAACGCTTTTTCTTTTGTTCTTCTTTGCGTTCTTCTTTAAGCTTGTCTGCGGCAACTTTCTTTGTGGCTCCGGCGATTGCTTGTTCATCGAGTATTTTGTAAACAAGGTCTTCCTTTTTTAATGAGTCTGTTTTTTTTATGCCTAACTCTTTGGCAATAACTTGAAGTTCCGACAGATCTTTGTCGTTTAATTGGATAATGTTATACATATAGTATGGTAAGTTATTAATATTTCTTTTTTGCTGAATTATGGACAGCATTACTATGACTCTCCGGTCACAGATATGCGAGCATACGTTTTGTTTTTATTATGAATTAGGGATGTATATGTTGAATCGTAGAATGTTTCAACGGGGCAAAGATAATAAATTTTTTTTGGTTTCATAAACAATCAAACCTTTTTTTCAACGTAAAAGTGTATCTTTGCTACATAAAAGAAAATAGTATGACAGTAAATGAAGCTCATTTAATTTATTTTTCGCCTACACACACATCAAAACAAGTTGCCGAGGCGATTGTTCACGGAACAGGAATAAAAAATATTCTTCCTGTTAATGTCACTTTGCAGACTACCGGGGAAGCTGTAATTCCTGCATCTGCATTGGCTATTATCGTAGTTCCCGTATATGGAGGTCGTGTAGCTCCTTTGGCAATGGAACGTTTGCAGAATATTCGTGGCTTGGATACACCTACTGCGTTGGTTGTGGTTTATGGCAATCGTGCTTATGAAAAAGCCTTAATGGAATTGGACGCTTTCGCCCTTCCCCACGGATTGAAAGTGATTGCCGGCGCAACTTTTATCGGTGAGCATTCATATAGTACGGATGAACATCCGATTGCTGCCGGACGTCCGAATGATTCGGACCTGGCTCTGGCTACGGAGTTCGGGAAAAAGATCATAGAAAAAATAAAAACGGCTACCGGCCCGGATACTCTTTATCCGATAGATGTTCGTGCTATCAAACGCCCGAGGCAGCCTTTCTTCCCCTTATTTCGTTTTTTGAGGAAGGTTATCAAGTTACGTAAAAGTGGCACACCGCTTCCTCGTACTCCGTGGGTAAAAGATGAGAGTCTGTGTACACATTGTGGGTTGTGTGTGGTTCATTGTCCGGCGGGTGCTATTACAAAAGGCGATGAACTAAATGTAGATGAAACCAAATGCATCAAATGCTGTGCTTGCGTGAAAGTCTGTCCTAGGAATGCAAAAGTGTATGATACTCCTTTTGCGGCTTTATTATCGGATTGTTTCAAGAAGCAGAAACAGCCTCAGACTATTTTGTAAATAACAACGCGTTTCGTTGTTTCATCAATACGGAAGCGGTTATCTATTCGTTCGCCTATCAGCCATGCAATGCGTTCTCCGCAACAGAGCACCCATTGACGCTCTTTCTGACTGATAGAAAATTTGCGGTCGGTCAGGTAATCGCTTATTTTTTTCTTGCCTTTCATTCCGAAAGGAATAAAAGTATCACCGATTTGCCATTTACGGTGATAGATTTCTTCATTCAACTTGTCAGCGTCAAAACATGCTGTTCCTTTTTCCCGTGGAATCTGAAAATTTGACGTGTATTCTTTCTCTTCTTTAATTAATTGAAAAGGGGGGATGTCTTTTTCTTCAGACCGGATTTCTTCCAGTAGCAAAAATTCCCTGTCTTTAATCACTCTCCATTCTTTGCTGGCAAACTGTTTTCCCGATTGTCCATGAAGTGAGTTTGCAATATCTTTGATTTGTGTGGAGTTAAAGCCGAGTGGATGCAGAGTCTCGAATAAAATAGTTTCGGGTACAGTTTCTTTTAACAAACTGCTGATCCGGATTCCTTCTGGTGTGACTATTCTTGCTTTTGTTTTTGCTATACATTTATTGTATATAGTAGCTACATCATTCAGATAATTACTCGTCTCCACCAGACTATTCTTGACGGATGGATTAATCCCCTCCATAAGTGGAAGGAGGTTGAGCCGGATCTTGTTGCGGGTGTATTCATCTTCCAGATTTGTACTATCAGTTACATAATCCTGTTCAATGTTTTGTAAATATTGAATGATCTCTTTGCGGTTGACACAAAGGAGTGGACGTACAATAGCTCCGTTTCGAGGACGGATTCCGAGTAATCCGGTGATTCCTGTGCCACGGATTAGATTGAGCAACATTGTTTCTATACTGTCGTCCTGGTGATGAGCAACGGCAATGACATCGGCCCGGTATTTATTTTTAATTTCTTCAAACCAGTTATAACGGAGTTCCCGCGCTGCCATTTCTATCGAAATATGCTTTTCGGCTGCGTATTGGGTTGTGTTGAAATCAGCGGTATGCAATCGGATGTTGTATTTCAGGCAGAGTTGGCGGACAAATGATTCATCGCGGTTTGATTCCTCGCCGCGTAAATGAAAGTTACAATGTGCGGCTTCGCAGTGATAACCTGCTGTGTGGAGAATACGTAGCAGTGCCACAGAGTCGGCGCCGCCGCTCAATGCTACCAGAATTTTGCTGTCTGATGAAAACAGATGATTCTTTTCTATATATTGTGTAATCCGTTGCTGTATCATGTTTGCAAAGATAATAGTTTCTTGCTTAGTCTTTTGAATTTTTCAGGAACTTCTCCTTCTGTTTCCTCTTTTTCTGATTACCAGATCTTTTTTAGTGAGGAGGTTTTTCGATTAGAAATGACTCTTATTTAAAAACAATCTAAATAATTTGCGTGCTCCGAAGTTATGAATTATCTTTGCCGAAAATTTAGAGAGTTATGCGTTTGTCCGAATTAACAACAGGCGAAAAAGGTGTCATCGTAAAGGTGCTGGGACACGGTGGTTTTCGTAAACGTATCGTGGAGATGGGTTTTATTAAAGGTAAAACCGTTGAAGTTTTATTGAATGCTCCATTGAAAGATCCCATTAAATATAAAGTCTTAGGTTATGAAATTTCTTTGCGTCGTCAGGAAGCTGAGATGATTGAGGTAGTCAGTGAAGAAGAAGCAAAAAAACAAGCCGGCGAAACTATTTATCACGAAGGTTTGCCTGAAGATGTTTCTGTAAAAGAAGAAGATATGAAGCGGTTGGCGTTAGGTAAACGCCGTACCATTAATGTTGCCTTGGTCGGGAATCCGAACTCGGGCAAGACTTCTCTTTTCAATCTGGCTTCCGGTGCCCATGAGCATGTCGGAAATTATAGTGGTGTGACTGTGGATGCCAAAGAAGGGCATTTTGATTTTGAAGGGTATCATTTTCGTATTGTAGATTTGCCGGGGACATATTCGTTATCTGCATACACGCCCGAAGAAATTTATGTCCGTCGTCATATTATAGATGAAACGCCGGATGTGATTATTAATGTAGTAGACTCCTCCAACCTCGAACGGAATTTATATCTTACGACGCAATTGATTGACATGAATGTCCGTATGGTGGTGGCTTTGAATATTTATGACGAATTGGAATCCAGTGGGAATACATTAGACTATCATTTGCTGAGCAAACTGTTTGGAGTACCGATGTTACCTACTGTCAGTAAGAAGAACCGTGGATTGGATACCTTGTTTCATGTCGTAATCAACCTTTATGAAGGCGTCGATTTCTTTGATAAACAGGGGAATATGAATCCGGAAGTATTGAAGGATCTGACCGAATGGCATGATTCTTTGGAGGACCGTAAGAATCATGAAGAGGAACATCTGGAAGATTATGTACGCGAACATAAAAGGACCGGGCGTGTGTTCCGCCATATTCATATCAATCATGGACCTGATTTGGAGAAAGCTATTGAGGCTGTAAAAGAAGAAGTTTCCAAGAATGAGTTCATTCGCCATAAGTACTCTACCCGTTTTCTATCAATAAAATTGTTGGAGAATGATCCGGACATAGAGAGTTTTGTACGTACTTTGCCGAATGCGGAGGAAATCCTGCGTATTCGTGATAAAATGGCCAAACGCGTACAGGATACGATGAATGAAGATTGCGAGTCGGCTATTACGGATGCGAAATATGGTTTTATCAGTGGTGCGCTGAAAGAAACTTTTACTGATAACCATTTGGAACAGGCGCAGACTACAAAAGTGTTGGATTCCATTGTCACTCACCGTATTTGGGGATATCCTATTTTCTTCCTTTTCATGTATCTGATGTTTGAAGGTACTTTTGTGCTCGGGGAATATCCGATGATGGGGATTGAATGGTTGGTGGAACAAATAGGCGATTTGATTCGTAACAATATGACGGATGGCCCGTTGAAAGATATGTTGGTTGACGGCATTGTGGGTGGTGTAGGAGGCGTTATTGTCTTTTTACCAAATATTCTGATTTTGTATTTCTGTATTTCATTAATGGAGGATTCCGGTTATATGGCTCGTGCGGCGTTTATTATGGATAAGATTATGCATAAAATGGGGTTGCACGGAAAATCGTTTATACCTTTGATTATGGGATTCGGATGTAATGTACCTGCTATTATGGCTTCACGTACTATCGAAAACCGGAAAAGTCGTCTCATTACGATGTTGATTAATCCACTTATGTCATGTAGTGCGCGCTTACCTATTTACTTGTTGTTGGTAGGAGCTTTCTTTCCGAACAATGCGAGCTTGGTATTGTTAAGCATCTATGCAATTGGTATTTTTCTGGCTGTGCTGTTAGCACGGTTGTTTAGCAAGTTCTTGGTGAAGGGTGACGATACTCCGTTCGTTATGGAACTCCCGCCGTATCGTATGCCGACTGCGAAATCGATCTTTCGCCATACATGGGAAAAGGGAGCGCAGTATTTGAAAAAAATGGGCGGAATTATTATGGTCGCTTCTGTTATAATTTGGTTTCTGGGATATTATCCGAATCATGATGCATACGAGACAGTTGCCGAGCAACAGGAAAATTCTTATATCGGTCAGTTAGGACGTGCGATAGAGCCGGTGATAGAACCTATGGGGTTTGACTGGAAACTTGGAATTGGCTTGATTTCAGGAGTGGGGGCAAAGGAGCTGGTGGTAAGTACATTGGGAGTGTTGTATGTCGATGATCCGGATGCAGATTCGGTAAGTTTGGCAGAAAGGATTCCGATCACTCCGTTGGTCGCATTCTGTTATATGCTTTTTGTACTGATTTACTTCCCGTGTATTGCGGCATTGGCTGCTATAAAACAGGAGTCCGGTAGTTGGAAATGGGCATTGTTTGCAGCTTGTTATACTACGGTATTGGCTTGGCTTGTATCCTTTGCCGTTTATCAGATTGGAGGATTATTTGTATGATTAATTGGCAGGAATGGGTAGTAGGAGTACTGGTAGTACTCTGTATTGCTCGTATTATATATGGAATCTTTCTTTTTTTTCGTCGTACGCGAGAAAATAAAAATCCTTGTGACAGTTGTGTAAGTGGCTGTGAACTAAAGGATATGCTAGAGAAGAAGCGTAAAGAGTGTGGTGTAAAGAAAAAAAGTACAAAGAAAAATTGCTGTGGATAGTTGGTAATTTCAAAATTTGTACTACCTTTGCAACCGCAAACGAGAAAAATGGTTCCTTGGATGAGTGGCTTAGTCAGCGGTCTGCAAAACCGTGTACGGCGGTTCGAATCCGCCAGGAACCTCAAGAAACCCCTTTGGATTGATTCCAGAGGGGTTTTTCTTTGCTCTTAACAGAAAATGTTCCCACTTTGTTCCCACCTTTTTATAACTGTATTGGGAGTGGTACTACATTGGTACTACAAAATTAGAGTAGGAGAAGTATGATTCTTCTTCTCTCACGTGTGTAATAACCCAAAAAAATCTTTGTAGTGTATCAGTTCCAAATAACGGTTATTTGGAGTTATAGAACATGAGGATTGTCAAAAATCACATTTTCCTTGCCGTAATCTTGCCGTGATTCTTTAGTTTATTCTTAGGGTAATCTTAGGGTGTTTTGCTCGTTTTCCCGCCGTATTCTCTAGTTATAAGACGGGAATAATCACCTATTGGAATCTAAGCGAATAATGTAAATATAGATAAATGTACATGAATTGGAAAACAGTGTATATTTGAGGAACTTATAACCGTTTTCAAACCGTTTAAAAGAAGTGTGTTTCTATTTGTTGTTTATACTCGATGTAAGGTAATTGATAAATCGATCACGCCATTAATTTATCAAACTCAATCATTTCATTAATATATTCAATAAGCCTTTCATTTGCGCCACCATCCCGGGCAATGTCGGCAGCTTCTATAAAAGGGTTTTCCGGGTTCTCTCTAGCAGCCTTCCAACAGTTAGGGCGTGCAACGGATTCCAATTCAGCAAAACTCATACTTCCGTATTTTGCAATGCAATCCTTCAGTATTTCCATATCGGATATAGAAAGGTAATCTGTATTAGCTTGACGCTTTGGTAGCAAATAGTACTGGGAAATATAAACACTGTCTTTCAAACCAGACAAAACCGTTTTATCCCCTTTGATAGCCTTGTATAATTCTATTGGTGCGGGACCATGTGGGAAAGCACAAAACTTATCATCTATCATTGGGTAACCCCATTCCAGAAGGTTTCGTTGATTGCCAAAGTATAGTATAATAAACAGGCGTTGGTAATCAATTCCTCCTGTTTTGTTGATTATGTATAAGACTATTTCAATTAATGCTTGTATTCGATCCCGTCTCATAAGAATACAGATATTGCATGTTTATGATATAGTAGCCAAAAAATTAGAAAGGCTTTTGAAATCGCTAAATTCTTTCATTTCGGCATTGTCGGTTTTCCTTATTCGTTTATTCTTTCTGCTTTCAGACACAATAGACAGCATATTTTTTACAATGCCTTTTGCGTTATAAATTTTGATATTGTCGCTTTCAGACAAATTGCAAAGCTCATCCGCAAAAGACCTAGAAATAAATGTTATTTGCGATAGGTCAATAATAGAAATATTACAATCCAAGATTTTTTCACGCAATACATCGGTATTAGAGCGTGAACGTATTTCTGTTCCAAACAAATCGTAAAGTTTAATCATTTCGTTCATAATACTACCTCCTACCTTATATATTTCATGTAATCAAAAGAATTATTTACTTCCGTGATCGTATATGTCCCCGAATTTTGCTTCTATGAAGATAGGGTATATCACACAATCCATTATCAAACAAACAAATGGTCTATTATCCCCTCCATATCTGAATACGGCAAGCTCCTTAATATCCTCTGTTATTACCGTAGGAAGTGATGTTGGTTTCAACTGTTTAACCGGTATCATTTCAAAACCGTACTGATGTCTCCCGGACACATTAATATCTTTCCAAGTAAGGCTGCACAACTTGTGTATTCTCGTCACAAAATCCTTAAATACACTATTATCGCATCCCTTTAAAGAGGTTTTCATATCCAAGTACTTAAAGCAGAAAAGAGGCTCTTTGCTTCTCGCATCAACCTCCTTATCTTTTAAATTGGGCTTTACATCTTTGCGCTTTAACTTAAACTTGCTACCCATTTATTACGCTTCAATTTGTGTTTTGAAAAATGCCGCCATCTTATCCCTACTTATGACAGAATTTATTTCTGTTGTTTTCCAAGGGGTTTCTTCATGTGTCATTTTCATCAAAGCTACAGCGGAAAATTGATTATATTCCTCATAAACATTGTTGAAAAGTTCTTCTTCGTCATCTGATAAAGATATACCCTCTTTTGACGTTGATATAGAGTTAGATTCAAATGATTTGTATTCCTTATACACAGAAGGAACAACCGGGCCATACTGCCAGGCAACAATATCTTCGTCAAACAATGGCGTTCCAAAATATGCCAGATGAAAACCTTGCTGATAATACATCATCTTCTGCAATTTCAGATTTGATATAGTATCACCGTGTTCCAAATCAGTTTTGGATATAATTTTATTTGCGATGTCTAATGCCTTATATGCCATAATATAATATTTTAATCTGGTACAAATATAGTATGTTTCTATCGTTTTCTTTATCTCATTTTATCTTATTTTGCTATTTTGTGTCGTTTTTCACCCGAAATATGCCGCAAAACATAAAACAAACGACAAAGATAGATAAAGTTAGACAAACCATATCGACGATATTTTATCAGGGAGAAGACAGAGTATTACAGTCTATCAAATCCGTAGTTTGTTTACATCTAAACGATTTTCTCACACCGGACAAAGAAACTATCATCCGAAAAGATAAAGCCTTAAAATCGCAAATATCGAAAGGAATACGGGCATAAATAAGAAATGCCGCTTCGTTTCGCAACGGAACGGCATAAACGCACAAACATAAAACATAAATAAATGAATCGACAACTAATTTTGTATCAAAATATAAACCTTAAATTCAAAACCAATACAAAGATACAATTTTTATTGATAGATTCTACCTTTGCGATGAGGCCATTTATATGGCTGAAATGGAAATAAACTATCGTTTTCCGGTAATATTACCCCGCTTATAGGTAATTTCAGCCCGTTTTTATTGAATTTCCGGTAATTTTACCTGGAAATAAGCCTCTCTTTCGGGCGTTCCTTTTGCATTGAGTTCCGGACATACACAGCCGGCACCATGACGTTTTTAAATGATAGCTTTTGCCGTTCCGGAACACCGTGCGATCATAGAAACGATGAAGGGGAAGAACCTTGCCGCAATGCGTGCATCTCTTCCGTTCTACTCCGTCCACTATAACCCGGTTCTTTGGCTTCCGTTTAACCAACTGGCACGAAAGGCACTCACGTTCGCCATATCTCCGGCAATAGGCTATGGAGCGTTCGCCGCATTTGGCAAAGTGGGTGCAATCGGTACGGGGTAATGTTTGATGTATATTCATAATTCGAAAGTATTTTGTGCCAGGCTATTTATTTTTATGATTACACTTATGTTTTCTACTGGAAGAACGGTTCTTTAATAGGTCCTGATTAATGGAGCGTAAATCAAAATTTCCGGTTGTAGGAAGAAGATCTCCTCCTAATCCTTTGATTATCTCTCTTTGTATGCGGACCACATCAGCCAAGTTGCTGATTGTATCAAGTAAATCATCTATTGTGCTCATCTTTGATTCTATTAAAATTATCATTAATCGACTTTAAATAACTCACAACCGGTTTTCTCCTTTGCACGTTCCAGAAGTTTAACCGTATTTTCATTGTTTACAACAAGCCGGATACCGGAGCATCCTACCGTTTGCGGCTTCTGAAATAGCAAGTCGCAGGGCTGGCCGTAGTACACCCATAAGAAAGTAAATTCCGACAGGTACATATTGTCTATCTTGACAATGTATTTAGACGGTATATCCATAACTCTACCTCCTATTAAGTCTTTTTTTCGATTCTCATAGGGATAATCTTGCGCGACTTGTTTCCGGTGTCCGTTTTTGAATTTGATGCATTCTGCTTTTCCAGGACTTCGACTCTTTTAGTCAGTATAACGACAGCCTCAGCGATACGATCTATATATTTTAATAATTCTATCTCGTTCATAACTAATTCTATTTATGGTTCATTTCAGGTTTACATACGCAAGATTCTACGTATGTAAAAACATAAGGTTATAAGAACGGTTTTCCGTTCTTATCGTTAAACACTTCATCCCATATGCAAAAAGCAAGAAGGATAATACAAGAAATTAATGTAGTACTCATAATCTGATTTTTTATGTTGAGGCTGTAACACTAATCATTGTAAAAGAAACGTTCGTTCCCTTTGCGGAACATCCTATATCCTGCATACAGGATGCCCAGTGCAATAAATAACTCTATCATGGTAACAGGGTTTGTTTTCGCTTGGTTAGCGGATGAGATGCTAACAGCAAGCGGTTATACAAGCGTTTCGAAAATAAGATGCTCGTTTCGTGAGCTGACGCAATTTGTACGGTACTATTATTCCCGTTCAAATAACTTTCATTTGGTTGTTGCATGAAATGAAATTATCTGAATAAAAAAGAAAGGAGAAGCCTACCCCAGTCTGCAACAACCTCTTTACTGCTATGTGGCAAATAAAGACACGGGTATAACTTCTCCTATATGTATTTAAAATATATGCCGTATGGACATAAAAAAACACATAGCTATTTTGTAAAAAAGATTGTTGCACTACAAAAGTACGTACATTTTTCAAAATCGCAAGCGTGAAAGCCAAATTTTCCATTTTATTTCGATTTAAATAATTGCAATCTGTTGGTATATTGTGGAGGCTCTTATTATCTCTAATGGTGTGCCGGTCACTTCTATTGCTGTGTACTCTTCGTATTCGAATACATTATGGTTTATTCCTTCTATCTTTAGCATGGTAGTGCTATCCTCTACTTGCTTGTTCTTGTGAATCTTATAAACCTTTGTTTCTGTCATAATGAATGTTCTATGATAGGGGTAATTACCCGTATCAGGTTAATATTCTAATCTCCCACGTAGTTTCCCCAACCGCTAAAGGTCGAGTAATGATAACCCATTCCGTAGCCGTATGCATCACCGGCAAGATTGCGAAATTTTATCATTTCGTCCTGAACAAATTTTAAAACCTTTACTTTAAATGCAGGGTTAAGCCACATAGCAAAATCAATAAACATAATTGGCGAAAGCCATGTCCCCGCATTTTCTCCCCTTGATGCTTTCGATTTTACATACGGTGAATTCCCTTTTGTAAACTCTGGCTCTAACTTTAAAGCCTTTATAAATTCTTCAGTCTGTGACATTCTAAAGTAATCATGCATTTCTTTTTTACTTCCCATACCTGATTCATTCCATTGCTTCAACAATGAAGTTGCATTGTCGGATAGTGTTATGCAGGGCTTTCGCCCTGCTGGTTAAACTTATATATTCAAACAACAAACTGACATATCACACTCTTCATCGTATTCATAACCGAATAACTTACCTTTAAAGTATGTTTGTAAACGGTTGAATACTTTATCATCTTTATTGTCCCACGCTATTGTTATCATGTTTGTGCGAGCAAATGTTATTTCAACGTTTATACCTGCTATTTTTGATAAATTGTTTTCAAGCATTTTCTTTGTTGCCATAATCTTTATTTTTTAGTTGTTATTACTTTATTTCCTTTTTGATGTTACAAATGTAAGTAGTTTGTTTTACGCCGCAAAATATATGACAAATAAAATACTTTCGTTTAACAATATTTTGTAAGTAGTTTGTTTTACATTTGTGGATTTAATGTATATTTGCACTGTATTAAAACTGTTGAACCATGAATAGAATAAAGGAAGTATTAAAAGAGCAAGGTATTACTATAAATGAACTTGCTGATAAGATAGGAATAAGCCGGGTGACATTATCTACCCAAATAAATGGTACTGCAAACATAGTATCTTATGAAAAGATTGCTACTGCTTTGAATGTTCCTATGTGGCAACTATTTGCTTCTCCGGAAGAAGTACAACCCAAGAAAGACGGTCTTTCTCTCACTTGCCCTCACTGTGGAAAGGATATTAATATTAAAGTAGAATAGCCATGAACCAGCTAGAGTTAATCCAGAGCAAAATATACGAGATAAGAGAGCAAAGAGTAATGCTTGATTTTGATTTAGCGGCATTATACCAAGTGGAAACCCGTGTGCTCAATCAGGCGGTAAAACGAAATATGAAAAGGTTTCCTTCTGATTTCATGTTTCAATTAACTTCGGATGAGTGGGCTATCTTGAAATCACAATTTGTGATATCAAGTTGGGGTGGAACTCGCAAACTTCCTTACGCATTTACCGAACAGGGTTTAGCTATGCTTTCCGGCGTTCTTAATTCAGATATTGCCATACAGGTAAATATCAATATCATGCGTGCCTTTGTCGCTGTCCGGCAAATGCTGGCGAATCCACCTATAGACCGGTTAGGCAACATTGAGAAAGAAGTTAAAGAGCTAAAGGAATACATAGAAGAAGTATTTGCGGACTATAACGACATCAACGACGATACCCGGATGCAACTAGAACTAATCAACCAGACTTTAGCCGAGCTTCAGGTGCAAAAGAAGATAGAGAATAAGCCACGTAATCCAATCGGTTTTATTAAGCCAGAGAAGAAATAGAGAGAACGCCCGTACATGGTTTGCTAACCTGTGCGGGCTTTTTATATCTTATTTAGGATATTGTTAGGTTGCTGTTGAATAAAAAGGCCCCTGGTTATCACAACTCGAGGCCTTATTTGATATACTTAAAACTGAATTATAGTATATTAATAGCAGCTACAAAGATAAGAACATTTTTAGATTTTGAATCTCGATACTATTAGAAAATTGCCCGTTACAGGTTGAGACAACGAAGTACCCCCACACAATTTCTATTTTTACCCCTCCCATAACAGGGCGTTTTTTATTTGCTATTTCCGTATAATAATGGGTACCCCTATACATCCCCCTATCATCCTATCAGATCATACATGTTTGATACGATCGTATAGATACGTGGCAATAATCCGTTTCGCTCCGCTATATCCAGGTTATTCTCTTCCGGGTATTTCTTCTTATAGGATCGTATTGATATGTGGTAACGATAATACAGATGATTATATACTTTATGCCAGATATTACTCTGATTCGTGCTTGTTGCCCTGGCTATCTTATTGACAAGCGACCGGATACAATCACGTTGAGACATTTTCGGAAGTTCTTCCGCCGGGGACGGAAGCCCCTCAAAACAGGTTCTTCTTTCCTCTATCACTTTAATACGCTGATTCATGTCAGACAATGCGCGGGTATAATCTTCTTTTATAGCCTTTTCCATTGCGTTAAAGGCGGCGATATAAGCCAACTTAAACTGAAAAGCCCTTTTCCCGGTAAATCCCATTACAAGCAAAGTGAAGCCGTCACGATTCATAACATACATAGGGGCTTTCTTTATTCCGCCCGTTCCATTGTTAAGAGAAACGTCATACTCCACCAAAGCAAACATTTCGCTAAGTTGTTGATTATTAGTTTTAACGGATTTTTCCGCTGAAACAAATAATTCTCTAATTGCGTCTAATACATCAGCGTGACGCTTCCCGAACTTTTCAGCGACTAACAAACTATTTGTTAACGCCCGGTTGTCGGCACCGCGGAAAACTAGATTGTTCATAAATTATTCTATTTTATATTTATTCTTATAAGTATCTGATTTTCACCAATGAGCATTTTTGCTCTATGGCTTTCATCTTCTGCAAGAGCTTTCATTATTCTATCATTTACTTTTTATAACTACTTGATTATCAATTTTAGGGGAATTTTCCCCTAAACCGTTTTTCCGGGTGATTGAACCACATTGCAAAATCTAAAAACATAAGAGGGGTCATGTATGTACCTCCGTTTTTTCCTCTTGTCACCACAACGATTGATTTTGGAAAGTATTTATAATCAGCGTTTTCCAAAAGGAGGGAATTCCCGTCTTTAAATTCACCCATTTGGCGAATCATGATCTGATTTGTTTTCATAGTTCTATTATTTACTTTTTTACAACTACTTGACTATCAATTTTAGGGCAAAATTGCCCTAAACCATTTTCAAAGAATAAAACTACATTCATTTTGTATCATTTTTTCTTTTCCCGCAATTTCACCCCCACGGCCATTTTCCAAAAATCAAAAAAATGTCTCTCCTTAGGGGCAGTGGATTTGAGTGATTGAGGGGTCAGAAAAAACACCCCCCCCCTATCGCTAAAATTCTTTTATTTTAACACCATACAACATTTCGACGTTTTGACCGGCTGGATGCATATTGACGGCACTTTCCGCCAATCTTCGGCATCCTTCGGGTAGTCGGTTCTATGGTTCCCCTTTCCGGCCTTTGGTGTATCTCCTAACTACCCGTAGGATGCTTCATTGAGAGATGCTTTCTATGAGAGATACCGCCTCTATAGGATGCACTTATAGAGCACACCCGTTTTCAGGCTTATTTGCGGTCCGGCTGTTTATTCTTATTAATCTTCCGGTTTTTCTTTATAATCCATATTATACACATCTTCCGGCTGTACCTCATCTTCTTCATCGTGCCGGCCGGATTCATCTTCCGGAAACATGCCGTCTATTGTTAACTCCCGTGCTCTTTTGGGGACATCTCCGTAGTTTGTTTCCTGATATGATGTGTTCCTTGCAAACTCCCGCCTTATTTCCCCTGCAATGTTATCCTTTATTTGCGGCCCGGCTTCATGTAGCAGATATTCCAGTATGTAATCAATACGTGTACACCCTATATTCTCTCCGATCCGGTGCAACGCTGTGTATATGGTCGGGAAAAGGGTGTACATTATCGACTTTAGTATATCGTTATTGTTGGAAGTAATGTGCGTATCTTCTCCTCTGAATGTCATATACCTACAACAATATCCCTTACTGCCTTCCTGATTAAACAGCATGACGGAACCAACCAGCCTTAATGCCTTTCCCTTTTGCCGTGGACCTACGGTAATAAGCCGGTTCTTTTTATTTTCGACTCCTTCCCAAATCTTATACAAGTCGTATATTTCCGAAAGTCTGGCATCCTTTCCTCCGGTATATCCGGGGTCTGTATATCTAAGAAATGCTTCCAACAGACATTGCATTATTTCGTACCGGCTTTTAAAACTGTACTTTACTACTATATCGTCTAACCTTGCAGCAGCTCCAGGAGATATTTTAGCCTGTATGCTTATAAATTTTCTTTCGTTTATATCTTTCATATTAGCATATCTTAATTTAATCGGGTGTATTTTCAATCATTATCTCCTCCGAATCATCCGCCCACTCTATTTTTTCCGAAAGAATACGATACTCCTTACCATTTCGAACAAGCCTCATCATCGGATTCAAATAACTCTGTTCAACTGTTATATTCAACTTCTCTATAACTCGGCCGTAAACCCGTTTTATCACATTTAAAAGATTTTCCTCCGGCAGCATATTTGCATCTTCCTCTACAAAATATAGCGGTCCGACATCCCGACCGGCCCCCGACAATGTATTATAAGCAGCCGGATTATTATTTTTACTTGCTATTTTCAGATTTAACTCTTTCTCTCCGGAAGAGCTTCTCTTAAGCATGGATACGTATACATTTTCATTTTTATCCGATTTCCCAAGATTAGCAATATCATCACTTTTATAATAATCTACTTTCAGATTATCAAGATACAACTGCCTGTATGCAGAATCATTTACTATGGCATGTATTGTCAACTCAACAATTCCGGATAAATCCTCATTTATTGGCATAACATATCCATCAGCGCCATTATATGGCATATCCAAAGTTTTTGTACTTATTATTTTCCCCGGCACCGAATCTCCTTCTTCGCTTCCGGCTTGAATTGTAAACCATGTATCCGCACTAGTCCAACCGCTACCATTCCAATATTTATCACCCACTCTGAATTTTATTTCTATGGGACCGGCACCATTTGTCGGGATATTGGGATTCAACATCACCGATTGCTCATAACCATATATTTGAGCCGATATAACAAACGCTCCGTTGCTGTATTTGGCGGCATTTGCCGATTTCATTGTAAGAACAGGCATTTCCCTTGCTTGTTCCAAACTAGGGCGGGGAACCACTTGATCTGACTTTACGGTTATCCATACTCCGGATTTATAGTTATAGTTTCTTTTATTTTGCAAATCGGACGGAGTATATATGTCTCTCTTAACATACATGGCACCTATACCGTATGTCACATTTTCAAAAGTATATGGAGATACTTCCCATATATAATTCTTATTATAGTATCGGACTATATATGTTTGCATCTGTACATTGGTATTTTCGGAAGCATAAGCGATCACTCTTTTATATCCTGTAACCGTACCGTTTGTTGCATATTGGATTGTTCCGTTATATATGACGCTCATATACCCCTCATCAATGGAAGGGACAACCGTTCCTACAACATCTATTTTCGATACTATCTTTACCTTATTAACACCCTGCAATATCTCCTTCTTATTATCATCTCCATCCAACGACAAAGAAGAAAGATTAGAACGGGCTATTGAAGTTATACTAAATGAAGGGTTTCCATTATAAACAATCTTTCTTAAATCCTCCACCGTTGTTATATAATGCAATTCGGAATTTCCAAGAAAATATAACGTCTTCTGTCTCTCATATAATGTCCAACCCCAAAATTTACAGAACTCCTCCAAAAAAGAAAGGCAAGTATCCGCATCATATCTCTCCCAGTCTTCCGCTTCACGTTCATCCGATCCGTTGTCCGTGAAAAATGTCTGCCGGGAAAGACTCACACTAAACGGGGTTTGGGCGCTCTCATCTTCACTGAACCATACCTCCCGAGGGAAATAGATTCTATCAAAATCAACACCGGTCGCTTCTATGCACTCCAACAGCAATTCTGCCAGCATAACAACTCCCATACCTTTATTCTGATCCAAATATATTCCGTCCAGTATACCCAAGGAAGATATAACAGGATATTCCATAACCAAAGGGGTTATGTCCCAATCCTCTGAGAAAGTATCAGCCTGCATATACCCACACCATTCCAAGTTGTTTTTTATATACAACTCTATATAGTGCTGACTATTATCTTCGGGCATCAACCCTTCCAAATCACCGTTATCTATAACTCGTAGATATCCGGTATGCGTTCTTACGGGTTTTAAATAATCGTCATCCGAATCCTCCTCAGTAGTGAATGGATTTTCCGCCGGTTCCAGTTCTGCGATACCGCCCGTCCAGCCTTCTTCATATATATCGATTCTTGCATCATTTTCTTTCAGTGTCTTAAACTTCACCTGCCAACGAATTTTTCTTGCCATAATCTTTATTTTATTGGTTATTTATTATCCATTTTAATACTTTCATAACCTTTCTGTAAGGTCATACTACGCATTATCATGTCGTACATATCTAAAGCGACAACATAAACACGTATCAACAGCCCATAGCGATCTACCAAATCCAAGACTTTTTCTTTGGGATGTCTCTCACAGGATGAGAACGATATATGATAACGGCTATGTAGCTGACGAAATATCTCATACCATAGGTTCTTTTTCGAAACCTTCATCCTTTCCGCGCAATCATCGATCAAATATTGTATGCTATCACGTAGGGAAATTCCGGGCGTTAGCCTCAACAGGTAAGAAAGTTCGTTTTCAGAAGAATATTTTTCTTCCAGCGCTTTAATACGCTGATCCATGCTGGATAATGCGCGGGTATAATCTTCTTTTATAGCCTTTTCCATTGCGTTAAAGGCGGCGATATAATCTTCTTTAAATTTCATTGCCTTCTCACCTGTGTAACTCATAACCAAAAGAGTAAACCCGTCTTTTGTCATTACATACATAGGCATCTCTTTGTTTTGACGACTAAGATATGAGGACAGCACGAAATTGTGCTCCCTAAATAATGCACTACAACCCATTTCCCGAATATCCTGCATTACTCTTTTATGTTCTTTCCCGAACTTTTCAGCGACTAACAAACTGTTTGTTAACGCCCGGTTGTCGGCACCGCGGAAAACTAGATTGTTCATAAATTATTCTATTTTTCGTATTTTAAAATTATAATCCCCGTATTTTTTGAGACAACAAACAAAGATATTGTTCTATTTTTCTTATCCTTCTATTTCCCCGTTATATGAGGCCTCATCTATTATTCACTCCGATAATCTTTTATTTTCTATTTTCTTTGATTTAAAGCACTTTTATACTTTGAGCAATAAATATACGTCTTGACAATAAAAGAGCCATAGAGGCAAAAAGAATCATATCTATGCTTTTGTCTTACCGTTTACTATCTCCTTGAATTTGTTCACAAAGTAAATCTGTCCCTTTCCGGTAACTTTGCAAGTGTATCTCATGCAGTTCAACCCTTTTATGTGCTCCGCATGGAGATGAAACAGATGCAGGCGCACTCCCTCCTGCGACGGGGAATAATCGTTTACCAATTTCCGCCCGATTTTCCGTTGCCTTCTCAACAGATACCCGTTCTTCACCAACCACGCAAACAACTCGTTGCGGTTTATTATATAGCCGCTTTGTGTTATCAGTTTTGCCAAATCATCCATACGGATAGCATCGTTACTACTTGCTACGCTTTCCGCGAATATCACTGCCGGCTGCTGGGCCGTTATCTGATTGTGAAGCTCCATGTTATTGACTGTAATGCTTTCTATCTGCTTTTGCTGTTCTCTTGTCTTTTGCTCCAAAAGGGTACGGTTCATGCTTTCACAGCCGATGAAATAACGTCTCATTCTACAGCCTATTTCGCTTCTTTCCATCATGCAAAGCTCTTTCGCCATTTCGATAGTTATAATATAATCTATCTTGCTAACATACTGATTTTCACTCGTCAAATTGTCCGCTTTGACATCTATAATATTTCCTCTATAATCAAAACATATTGTCTGAAAATCTATCCCTTGTTGATAACCACACTTTTTAATCCGGTCCTTAATCCAGTTTGAAAAATCTTTCTTACTGCCTAAAAAAGCGTGCAAATCACGTGCATTAACCCCCTTTCCATTAGTGGACATAGGAATAAGACTACTAAGATCGTTCGTATTGATTAATTCACCCATAATTGTATAGATTAAATTTTACTTTGCTTATTAATTCATAATTACCGGGCTGACGGTCGGTTTTCCGTTTACAACCTTCTGAAACAACTGATAGACACGGAACATGTCTTTTATGAACCGTAGTACATCATGCCGGCTTACAGGACTTACACACCCGTCCGGATCAACCCTCACAAACGTTCTTTCAAATTCTCTATATGAATTACATTACTAGCTGACAAGTTTTTATTTAGAAACTTATCCAAACTCTTTTGCGCCTTCTGTAACCCTCCGTCATATTGGGTTACATCCATGATTAAACGTGATATCAAATTCGCCATAGCATTTAAATATTAAATTAAAAATTCATGTTTCTGTTATCGGGTGGAAACTGACCGTTTGCCCGTATTATTTTCGCTTTATTTTCCCATGCCATAAAGGACAATATTTTCAAAGCCCGATAAATAAGGCTTTTTGGTGCATTTTAAACCGTCCCGGTTGCCTCTCGGCACTCTAAGACAAGTATCCTTATATATAAAGGCATATATATAGCGCCATATTTGCTTAATGACTGTTAAAACCAAGCATTCCAAATTCATAATATATTGATTATTAAAATATTAGCTTTTTAAATAAACATGCCCTTTTAGACTTTTTATAATTATCTATAAATTAAGAGTTTATCTTTTTCCTTACAATTTTGTGTTAAAATTTTAACAGATTTATTTTTACTCTTATTTTTATTCTATCATTCTGAAAAACAGCTTTTTAAATCGCTTTTTGTATTCAGATTCTTCTATAGACGGAACGATTTTAAATCGCTTTTTATGTTCATCCCACATCTGGGCATATTCGCGGTTTACCCGGTACTGTTTCGGGGTTATCCTTCCCTCCCGGAGATTATTACGGTTTTCTTCCATATACTTGTCGCGTCCGACCGTCATAATCCTTTGCGCACGTTCTATCTGGCTGCTTTTGGTGCCGCTCTCACAAACAATCGTTTGCGGAAATGATATATTATACCAATCCCGGAAAAACTGGTTTGTGAGGCGGGAAATATAAGCCTCATCGAAAAAATCCGGTAACGGGATCTTTTGCCGGCGGTAAACCGTTTCAAGGCGAAGGATATTATCATCCACCGCCTTTCCCTTTTGCCTATACTCAAAGCTTTTATCGTATATCTTTAGGACCTTTCTTTTATCCTTGTCCTTTTCGGTTGTTTTCTGGCGGTCCTTCTTATAATCGGCATCGGAGTACATTTCGCGGGCATCATCCGTAGACATCACCCGTTTGATGTATTCCGAAGGATCGCGGCTCATCTTCATATTAAGCCCGATCTCAAAATAAGTAACCGTAACATGGGAAACGTCAATCCCTATTGAATCAAACAGCAGGTTTAAAGCTGTCCTCCCCTCGGAGACGGTAAACGATCCGGAATTGTCCAGCCTATTACCTCGGGCATACTTGGAGAATATCTTCTGTACGCTGCATACAACTTTCAAGGTCCTTCCCTCTATTTTAAGGTGGATACCGTCAAATTTGCCATACTCGGAACTCTCATAATAAGATCTGTTTCCTTTGGTGCAAGGTTGCAGATGAAAAGCGGAAACAATGTGTCCTATGTCCTCCTCACCGCAAAGGACCGTTTTAAAATCCATTCTGTCAAACATACTCCATTTCATAAGCTAAGCAATACATAGGGTTACATCTGGTTAAAGGACGGTTCAATACGTATCCATTTGTTGAGGCTGTCCCTTTCTTCAAAGTAGAACCGGATAACAGTTCCTTCTACCGTGTTGCTTTCACGGAACAACTGCATGATAGAGGTATATTCCTCGTCATTGAAATCTTCTTCCAGTTCATAGAGGCGGGAAATGGATTTATAGTCAAGATCCCCGGATTCGTTACGCTGCAATAATGACATAGCCAGTTTATAAATAGGGTTTCTTTCGCCTTCCCCTTTCTTGGCTATCCATTTTTTCAGGTAGTCAATGAGGCGTTTTTCGGCAACGTCCGCCCGTTCATCAAAGCGTTTAACCCGGTTCCCTTTCACCTGGACACGGAAAGTGTCATTATTTACCGTAAATCCTAGTTGTTCATCACGTTTCAACTCTCCATACTCTTTCAGGGCATTATAATAGGATTCTGATTCCTGCCTCAACCATTCCTTTAACTCCTGACCGTCCTTTACATATTTGCGGACACGCTTTTCAACGGAGGCCAGAAACTTGGTACGGAGCTTTTGGTAGTTCTTACGCTTGGCGGTGGCTTTCCGCTTCTTCTCGGCTGATATTTTAGCCAGCAAGTCGGAAAGTTCCTTTTCGGATAGGTTGTCTATGTTCATGGATAAACTCTTTTATATTTAAACATAGTATCTTTTTTTACAGCCTCATCGATTGCTTCTGCGTCATACAAAATTCTACTGCCTACACGTTTGGAAACAAGAAGTCCATCTCTTGTTAACCTTGCCAATGTAGGAAGGCTAATATGAAGCATTTGAGATACTTCCTGGCGACTATAAAATCGAGGTTCTTTTTTAGTAGCAGACAATACTTTTTCAGATACCCGGTCTACTATTTCATCAATGAAAGGAGCAAACAAACTCATTACTGCTTGCTGTGTTTGATTGAGTGGAAACGATGCGTTTATACCACTTTTGGCACTCTTGTTTATTTCCATATTTTCCGCTTATTTAATTTTTATGTAGCGAAAGTATGTAATAAACCGATATGTTTTTTTTAACTTTACTTTTATCTTTTATGAGTAAAAAAACGTTATATTGTATTTTGCATATCCGTATAAAAACGCACAAATCTGCTAGGTAAACTTTACACTTTATTTTTATCTAAATATTAGATGTGTACAGTTATTTAGGCGGATTTAGGCAGATTTAGGCAGATTAGATTAAAATATTGTGTATTTTTTTCTACCTCTGCCGTTAATAGTGTACAGTTAGTTAGGTAAACTTAGGTAAATTAGATTAAAGTAGTGTGATAATTTTTATCATTACTATTAACGGTGTACAATTATAAGTTTGCGAAGTGTGGCGATTAAATCAATTTTTGGCCCCATCATTACTACAAGTCCCTTCTCTATCCAGTCATCTATGGTAACACGGGACTTTCTGGTTAATCTAGAAAATTCTGCCTTTGAGCAAAATACTTTCGGACATTTCTTTATAGCAGATATAACTTCTTCTACACCTCGTATTCTTGGCAAGAAATACGCTTCTATATAGCTTAATTTAATATATTCTTCATCGTAGTCAGATAGAAAATCGATTAACTCTGAAACTTTTATTTTCATATAGTATTATTTGGAGGGAAAACGGGATTATTTAGCTATTCTCAATTTCGTGAAATAATTCTCTTTTGCTGCCAGCATACTCTTTTCTGATTCATCCAGTTTAAGGTACGTCTTTAGTTGCTGCTCGCTGCTGTGTCCGGTGATAGCCATTATAGAACTCAATGAAGCCCCGGCTTTATACATATTGGTTGCCAAGCTTCTCCGGCAGGTATGGGTTTTAAGAAGGTCGCAAAAGCGTTTCTTTGCTGTATACTCCATTGCTCCCCGTTGTTCGTCCAACTCTACTATTTCCGTCCATCCTAAAGCTTCGCCGATCTCTTTGATATGGTCGTTTATCTTTTGGTCGTAGACTTTGGGAAGTGCACCGTTATATTTGTCAAGGATAGCCGCAACCCGATAATCAAGAGGAATATAAACGATATTTCCGGTCTTTTCCTGTTTAAGTTTGATATACTTATTGCCATCGGTAAGGATAACAATCATTTTCGCATTGATGCGCTTATAATCACTTACTCGTTGCCCGGTCAGACAGCCGACTACAAACACATCTTTTATCTTTTCCCATGCCGGACGATTGGATAAATCGTACTCATAAAGTTCCTGTATTCGTTCTTCAGTCAAATAGACATTATCAACATCTTTATAGATCACATCAAAACCAAACCGGACGTTTGCCGCATCCATTAGTTTAAGCTGTTCGGCTGCATAACAGATTGTTTTGCATATCTTCACCATCCGGGCAATAGTATTAGGGGAATATTCCTTATCTGTGAGGAATGATCGAAAGTCATTATAAAACTCTATTGTCAGATCCTCAAAATCAATAACCTTTAGCCTTGTTTCCTGATACGCTTTAAACTGGGATTGAAAGCCTTTGTAGCTCTTGATTGTTCCAGGAGATATATTTGTGGTTCCTCCTTTCTTTTTCCGTTTTCCGGTTTCGCATTCGTGAATGAATTGTGCTATGAAGTCGTTGAAGTTGGTAGCTTGTTCTTCTTCCAGAGCTTTAGCTTCGGCTTCTGCTCGTTCTTTTTCGGTTGCTATCTGTTCAGCATATACTATCTCATAGATACGTTTATTTACAAGCTCATTAGTAACGTTTGTATCCGAATCAAGGATATTATTTAGAGTTTTCTCTATCAAGTCCAGTTTATTAAAAAAATCTTTATTGTTTTTATCATTCCTGTAGTTTTTCCTTTTTATTGCTGATTCTTGGGACTTTTCCCATGCTGATACATCAACTTCTAGCAAGGTTGAGGCTTTGATGTCTATATCTTTAGCTTTGCTTCTGATACGGGCAAATAGAGTGGCTATCTTTGCCTTCTTGTTTCGGATAAAAAAAGATACTGCCATAGCTTTATATTTTAGTTCGAATTCTTACTATGATAAGGTGGGAACAAATATACAATAAATGTTTTATATGTTCCCACTTTGTTCCCACCTTTTCTTTATCTTATTTTATTCCATTTTCTTTGTGTGATAAATAATTTGTTGCTTTTCAGTAATTTATGAAAATGATGTTTTGCTGGATAAATAAGGAAAATAAAGAAAAAGAGGTCCGCCAGGAACCTCAAAGAAACCTCTGAAACTACTTATAATAAGGCGTTTCGGAGGTTTTTCTTTTTTGGAGGGGCGGAAATAGGGGCGGATTTATATTGTTTTACCACTCATGTCGATTTCTTCTATTGTTTAGATTCCTAAAAGCGTCTCTTTCTCTTTGGTAGTGCTCTTCATTTTTAGCTAAATCAAAAATTCCATTATTATCGCAATGCGTACATTTGAAGGAACCTGTATCATAGCATTTGACTTGAATTAGTTTTTTTTCATAATCCCAACAGCGAGAACAATACAATATTTGAGAATCATCGCCATTCAGTGTTATATACGGTTCATTATGCCTCTTAATTTGGTTTTCAATGTCTCTTAGTTTTTTTAGCTCTGCGTTTTCTATGGAAAGGCGAGATATTTCATTTTGCATATCTAATGCTTGAGCACTTAAATCAATAAGCTGCCTGTATAGTTCAATATTATCAGCTTGCTGAATCACTTTTGCTACATCTTTAATTCCTTCGTAAAGTCCCATATTTGCTTTTTTATAAAATTATCGAATAATGAATGATATAAAGTCTTTCCCTTTGGAAGTCAGTTTGTCCTCTAATGTATGAATCGGATGACCGTTGGTTTGTAAACGATAACTACTTGCTTTTTCCATAAGCAACCTATTCTCTTCCAAAAAATACATTGATTCTGAAATATCATCCTTTGGTGCTTTTATTAGCCTACATAGCATTTCAAAGGCTTCATAAACCATAGAATACTGAATTCCATTTCTAACGCCTGGTCTAATCCAATTTGGGTCTTTGATTATTTCTCCTTGTTGTTCATTGTATCTTACTGGATTTGAAAGAATCCTCAAAATAAATAGTTCCAAATTACTCATTTGGTCTAAAATCCTCAAATATTTTTCGGTTTTATCATAAGTACAATCATTTCTTGTAATACTATTGATAAAGACATTCCTAAACAAAATTCGTTTCTCTTCGGTGCGTTCATTGATAATATATCGGGCTGTTAATTCAAATATATCAAGAAAGTCGGGTTGGCTAATATAGACAGTCGTTATTTGGTCTTTGAGAAGTTCTATCTCCTCTTTTAATGCAATATAAAACTCCTCAAGCCGTTCGTGCTTTCGTTTGGCTTGTATTGCTTCAATATCTGACCATACGGAAGCTAAAGTACCTCCAAGAACAGGTATCATTGCCGTGATGCCTTTAATCGCCACCACTCCTTTCTCAATAATGTTCTCTTTCTTCATATCTCTATTTATGCCCGATTTAGGCTTTTATCTGCTTTTTACAATGATTTTATCCCGAAAGCGAAGCCGTGTAAACCCACGAGGGAGAAAGGTGAAATTTCGGCACGAAAACGATTTAGGAGAAATTTGCATCAAAATATACTTCGTAAACCCTCTTCTAAGGCTTCGTTCCACTCAGCCTTAGAATTACTGCGTTTCCCATGATACGGCATGAATGGTGACAATCCAACACCTATATACATTCGTTTGCGTATATACACCAACCAATATTATAATTACACTTCTCCATTGTTCTTTGCGCTTCTATTGCACATTACTATTGATATGCCCAATACACAATACCACCCAATTATATAGTGGCTGTTCTGTACACTCCTTATTGCATTTCCATATTACACCAATACAAAGAAGGGCTTTATATTACACAACATATATTTCTCCAATTACAAATACTCTTATATCCCCAATCCCTTAGTATAGGGGTTTCTTTATATACAGAGTAACTATTCCTACTTGTTATTGCTATTCGTAACTCCGCAGACACTTTTTACCAAAGTCGGGAAATGAGCGGAATCATCTTTTATACTTTGTCGCAATAACGCCAATATAATATCTCCCCGCAATACTTTTTTGTTATACTCTTCGGAGGAAGGATATTTATCAAAAGCTGCAATAAACTCACGATAAGCTTTACTTCTTGCCGTTTTTAATGCTCCGTCACTTACTCCTTTGCAGTACGACAAATAAGAATCAAGGAATCTTTTATATTTCTCTGCAAACAACTCAAATTCGTCCACGTCCTCGAATGATTCTATTTGGTCAAATCCAATTAAAGAAATCAAGAATAGGTATTCTTTGGGAGTCATAGAGTTATTTTCTTCCAAAGCATTCATAATAACAATATCGTTTACATTCTTTGCCCAAAACTCATACAAGTTAGAGTAGTTTATATGCAAATCGCCAATAGTTTTTATAAATCCCATATGACTTTGAGTGAACGCCTTTTTGTTATCAAGAGTGAATTCAATCCGCAAGATATGATTGCCTTTGGCTTGCATAACGCCAATGGTTTCTCTTAATTCTTCATTCTTTGCTGCAACTTCGGTAGTTTTATCATATATTTTCAAATGCTTGCAACTACCATTAAAATAAACGGTTTCGTCCAAAACATTATCTCTATCGTACAAATGATAATCAACTATTTTAGGAATAATTTCTTTGCATGAAGTTTTTATTTTTACATTCAATCCTATTTCGCATTGAGTAAATTTCGTTTTACCCAATTCGGAGGGGGGGATATGCAGAGCTTCCGCAAGTTTGAGTACCACCTTTTCAAAATCAGAAGCGGTTAAATCTCTGAAAGTGGATTTACCATAGAGCCAGTTTCTAAGACTTCCCGAAACAACAACCTTCTTTTTGTCTTCTTTATTAACGCCAACAAACAAAGAGTGGTCTCCTTTCCTGGAGGAGCGAGGAAGTCTATATTTGTCCCAATCGGATTCTTTTTTGATTAATTCTCTTTGAGGTCTGCAATTATCAAGGCTTCCTGAAAAATTACTGAATCGAATGACTATCTTATCAATCATAGTCCTTGCTTTTTAAGATTTTCCATATACTCGTCAATATCTTGCTTCCTAAACATTACACTCTTTCGCCCCTCTATCTTCACTGAAGGGAAATTGTCATAAGTCCTCATACGATATAGGGTAGATGCCGATATTTCAAGCATACTGCAAACGTCTTTTGAGGAAAGCAAATCGGATGGTGCTCTTTCTCTCTTCTTCTCCTTCTTTAGCTCTTTGATTGTCAGCTCTGCTATTTGGGTTTGAATCTCAAATAGCTTTTCTGTCATTACTAAAATCCCCTTCATATAAGCTTTTTGCCTGCGAAGTAACTTTTGAATATCTATGACCTCTTCCATTGATTGTGTATTGCATTTTATTTATCGGTCAAATATAGTCAATCTGAATGATATAGACAAAAAAGACTACCCCAAAAGCAGTCTTTGAAACTATAAGCCAAAAATTTAACAATTGAATCAATTAGGGGCTTGATAAATACGATCCATAAAGTTCTTCTTATTGCAACTAAACTCAAAAGTAAAACTCATTGATGCTTCTTCTTGTAACTTGTTTTCCACATAATATTCTAAACTGTTTTCTACAATCACTGCCTTTATAAGATATTTCCCCTTTTCAAATAATTCAAAATAGGGATTGTAGTATAGACTTCCTTCAATATCACAGTATATTGATTCAGCATTCTCTCTATCAATACTATTTAATTTGCGTTTTAGTTCATCGGTATTAGTTATACTCCACTTTTTCGTCTTTTTGTCTTTGGAAGCATTGAATTCGATAATTGTCCTGTATCTTGTCGATTTTTGAGTTATGCGTAAATTAGCTTTTGCCGAAACAATCAGCGTTGTATCTAATTGATTAAATTGTAAAGTGGCATGATTTTGAACGATAGCATTACTTTTTATATACTCCCATAGTACTTTTTGAGTTGAAGTAAATGTGATAGAATCTTCGGGTATAATAAGTTCCAGTGTTTTATCTTTTGAAATAATGCAATTAAATGTGTAATCAATATTTTCATCCCAAGCAATATGCTTGTCGCTGCGAAAGCCATCTACACATCGAGCCATTTCTGCTATATCAAGAGTGATTTCAGGTTTATTACTCAAAGCGTGAAAGCCAAACGAACCTCCATTTATTGCTAAATCAAAGGTATTTTGCTCTTTGACTAAGTTGGCTTTCATTTTCTCTTGTTGTCTCTTTTGTTCTATTTGCTTCTGTTTTTCTTGTGCTTTTTTCCAAATTGCATCAGCTGTATCGTGTTCTTGAATCGTAAATCCAGCATTTTTGAGAGCAAAGTATGCCATTTCCGTACCATAGTTATAGTACAAATCTAAGATGAAATTTTCTGCATAATCGAGATGATTATTCAATTTTGCAAGGATTCTATCAGCAACATCTCTGCGATTTTGAACAACCTCGGCGTTTGCACTCGCAAATAATGATAGCATTCTCGGATTATTCCGACAACACAAACCTATTTTCTTTGCCATTGTAGAGGTAACTTTCGGACTTTTAGTTTTGGTCTGGCAGAATGCTACTGTTCCTAAAGTTATGAATAGGAAAACACAAAAGAATTTTCTGAAATTTATATTTTTCATATTGCTCGTTTGAGCCTTTCGCAACCTACAAAGGCATTATACAAAAAAAGAAGCGGGCTGCCGTCCACTTCTCGTAAGGTATCGCCAAACACCTGCACACAAATAGACAAACAACCCGCCCTATGGCGAGCTATTTGTACCAAAGTGTGCTCTTTATTGTTCAAATTGGCGATTTTTACGAGAAAGGCACTTCTTATTTTCCACAAAAATGTTCCGAAGAACATTGCAAAGGTAATAATACTTTTTGTCTTTGTATGCTATCTTTTTATAAATCTACCTTTTACCCAAAGGTTTTTATTTCTTTTGCTGATTCGACTGCAATAGATAAATCATATTTTAGATAACGCATTGTCATATCAATACTTTTATGTCCCAAATATTTTGAAATGGTGAATATATCTACCTTGTCTTGAACCAAATGGGTTGCAAAAGTATGACGTGATGAATGATAGGTTATATGCTTCTCAATTCCAGCCATTTCAGTGAGTTTAACAAGGGTTTTGTTCACAGTTGGTTCAGCAAATCCGTAAAACACATTCTTTGAACTACCGAACAAACTTTTTCCTTCCGAAAGTTCAAGAACTACCGCACGAGCCATTGTAAACAAAGGGGTTATTACCTCTGACTTGGTTTTTATCATCTTCTTTTTTATCATCTTCTTTTCAAAGTCTATATGCTTCCACTTCAAATCTATTACATCCGAAAAACGCAAGCCACAATAACAAGCAAATAGATACATTTGCAGGACTTGGTACATTGTCGAAGAGTGTGAGAACTGCGAGCGAAGTTTTCTCATAGCATCCAGTTCCTCATGGTCAAGATATATCTCTTTTGTATTGGCTTGCGGAATTTTGAACCAATTGTATGGATTCTTTATTTGAATATCATGCTTTAGCATATCCAAAATAACAGTTCGCATATTTTTGTGCTTTGGATTTCTACCACCTGATGAGTTGCCATTTACTTCCTTCATATGGTCGTCAAACTCCTCTATGAACGAAAGAGAAATATCTGAAAGTAAAAATTCATCTCGAAACTCTTTCAGTACATTGTAAGTAGTCATATACACTCGGATAGTTTCAGGGTTCAGCCCTTCTTTTCGTTTTCGTTCTACAAAATCAAGATAGTAGGTATAGAAGGACTGGCTTTCTGGTTTTACTTTTCTTTTTCCTGAATAGAACTCCTTAACCAAATCCATGGTTAATTCCTGCCCGTCTGCCAATGCTCGGTTAATATGAAGGTCTAAGTCCTCACGCTTCTTATTAAGCTGGATTAGCAATGCCTTATCTTTTGGCTCTTTCTTTTTATCATCCCAACGTTCTTTTTGAATGTCAATTCCTGTCGGAACTTTAGTCTCTTTGTCTCTCACTCGGATTCTTAAGTATATTGGATATTTACCGTTTCGTTTCATCGGTTTATCCGTTCTTATCCAATTTATAATGGAGTATTCTGCCATGATATACGATTTGATTTACAATTTACATGTACTAAGGTAGTTACTTTGTCAATGCGCGCAAAATTTCTGCCAAAGAAATATTTTTCTAGAATAAAAATCGTACATTTGTTAGATATATCTATTAACCTCCGTAAATCATGAAAGACATTAATAATGCAAAGGAAGAAAATAGTAAAGAAATAGATAAAGATATTTATTCTTCTCGATGTTCTGGCTTAGCAGGGCAAAAAGCTCGTAGAAAATTGGATAACCAAATAGTATATGCCGATTATGCTACTAAATCCGATGGACCATTTTATTGTCCCGTTTGTTTGAGTGATGCAATAGTAAGAAAGTGTACAGAAAAAGTGGATCATTTTGCACATAGTGCAAGACAAAGTCCTATTATTGGAAAGAAAGACAGATTTCTGCATGAACAATGCCAGAATGAAATTCTAGAATATCTCCAAAAAAGCTTTCCTTTGGGAAAATGGGAAAAAGAACGTCCAATACCAAAGAATGAAAAATATGGTACTAAAGAGGTCGTACCTGATATTAGTGGTAGAATTGGTGATTTACCAATAGCGATAGAAGTGCAAATAAGTCCATATACAATCAATAAAATATATGATAAACTAGTAGAATATCAAAAAAGGGGTGTTTTAGTTTTATATATAATACCATTATATAAAGAACTTGGAGAGGAAGTATTTCGACCACGATTATTTGAAAAATATCTTCATAGCTTATATTATGGGAGGGTATATTACTGGACACCTAATAATAACAATAAAATAGTTTCTGCGCATTTTGGACGTTGTACGAGGTGGATAGAAGAATCAACTTGGTTTAGTGAAGATGGAGAAGAATGTAGTGGTGGTGGATATTATCTGACTTTTAGAACTATAAGAAAACCTCTTTTTGGAGAACAACTAGATATTGTGAAAGATTTTAAGCAAATACAAAGAAAAGAGTTCATCCCCGTTAATGCAAAGAAAAAGATTCCAACTTGTTCTCTCTTTATAGATAAACAGATGAAATGGTGGAACAAAAAAGAATATGTCATTCAGAAGGAATCAATAGCTGAATCTACAGAATTAATTGAAGAGTATGATCCCATTGATGATTACGATGAATACTCAGATGATTTTTAGGGGCGGATATAGGGGCGTAAAATATGCAATAATGTGACTTCCTTTGGATTTTGATTTGAAATAGATATTTTATATCTTGATAATATTGAGATTTATATCATTCAAATACGGTCATAAGAAATCAAAGTGAGCTTCGCCAGGAACCTCAAGAAATCCTTGCAACTAACTGAAATTCAGTAAAAGTTGCAAGGATTTTGCTTTTAGGATTAAAAAGAGGATTAATCTCTAATGAAGTTCTGAATCGCCAGATAGAGCGAATCAAGGAGATAGAATAGTTATTCGCTTGCTCGTTTCAGCCTTTCCAAAATTACCTCAACAATACTGTTTATGCTGTCATCTATCCCGAACTTACATTCTTATAAAGCAACGAAACAAATGGGCATCGTTTTTTTTCATTTGTGTAGCGAAAATTGGTTGAATCTATGAATCGTATAAAAGGTATACTTTATGCAGCGGTATCCTCCTCCACTTTTGGGCTGGCTCCGTTTTTTTCTATCACTTTGCTATTAGCCGGTTTTTCGGCTTTCGAGGTACTTTCTTATCGTTGGGGAGTGGCGTCGATTGTATTGATTGTGTTTGGTTGGTTATCCGGTTGCAATTTTCGATTGGCTGGAAAAGATTGGGGAGTTGTTTTTCTGTTGAGTTTGTTGAGAGCCGTTACTTCATTTAGTTTGATTATTGCTTATCAGAATATAGCTAGCGGAGTGGCTTCTACCATACATTTTATGTATCCGTTGGCTGTTGCTTTGGCAATGATGTTTTTCTTCCGGGAGAAGAAGTCTCTCTTGGTGATACTTGCAGTATTGATGTCTTTGCTGGGAGCAGCTTTACTTTCATTGGGAGAGTTGGAGGCGAAAAGTGGAAATACAATGGTTGGTTTGGTTGCTGCCTGTGTTTCTGTTTTTTCATACGCAGGGTATATTGTTGGAGTGCGGACAACGCGGGCCGTACAAATAAACTCTACGGCATTGACTTGTTATGTTATGGGGTTGGGAACTATTTTTTACCTCATAGGCGCCTATTGTACTTCCGGACTTCAACTTGTGTCGGATGGATATACCTGGCTGATTATTCTTGGGCTGGCATTACCGGCTACGGCTATTTCCAATATAACTTTAGTACAAGCTATTAAATATGCCGGACCTACACTGACTTCCATCTTGGGTGCAATGGAACCATTAACGGCTGTTGTAATCGGAGTTTTTGTATTCAAAGAGCTTTTTACTGTGAATAGCGCTGTTGGAATTATACTAATCTTGTTGGCAGTAAGCATAGTAGTGTTTCGCAGACAAAAATCCTGAATGATATAATCAATAAGAAGGTGTGTCGTAATACACGATGCGCCTTCTTTTTTTTCATTGACTATAAAAATCGACTCATTTTTTTAAGCTGCGATATTTTGAG
>ENA-OWXB01000006-OWXB01000006.1-human-gut-metagenome-genome-assembly--contig:-NODE-6-length-260991-cov-30.0342_pt1 | contig 260991 bp, 200 predicted proteins | sample MGYA00249243_ERZ652053 | MGnify/ENA primary metagenome ERZ652053 (study PRJEB26925, sample SAMN05827240) | human gut metagenome | biome: ENVO:2100002; feature: ENVO:00000062; material: ENVO:00002003... | reverse complement strand
AAATCCAGCCAGCTACAGGGTCGTTCGCACGAAATCTTATTTATTCAACAAAGCCTGCCAGAAGCTCTGAGCTCCAGCGTGATCGCTGGTAGCCAAAATCGCCGGGAGCATGTTTTACCAGCTCACGTAATAACATGCAGATATGCTCAAAAGGCCAGCGACGGGCACACCCGGCAGGTAATGATTTCAGTCCTGCAACACCCGACAGCGTGAACCAGTTAATCCAGCGGCCGACGGAGGAACGGGCACAGCAAAGCGTTCTGGCAACGTCGCTGACGCGACAGCCGCGGTGCATCATCAGCATGGCAGTCAGCCGACGGGCATAATTTTTATCGTGCGTTTTATGGATCGCTTTCTGCATCAGGCGTCGTTCGTCACGGGGAATTGGTGCTATGATCGGCATCACTCAGTCCGGTCAGTGATATTGGTTGGTTTGGCGATGATCAGATCGCACAATCCGGGCTGAGTTCACTCAAAGTGATCTACTATTCCGCGCAGCTTTTTAGATTTATGTAACCTTCGCCTATTGGTGGTCATTTTGGTGGTCTTGACAGCATCGCAATTCAGGTTTAGCTTACTTATTAGCCACTTAAAGGCAAAAGCGATCCCAGTCAGAGGAGCCAAATTTAAAAATCCCGCTCAGGGAAACCTGAGCGGGATTTTTGCTTTCCGTGATCCTCTCCGCTCCCCAAGCATGCAATCTTATCCTGGTGTAGGTGCTATTTTCTTGCTATGAGGCAAGCTGAACGGCCGTGAGCCCCACGCTCCCGCAAAGGCTTAAATAAAGGCGGTTTAACCGTGCCGGACCATACCTGGGTGTAAGGCGATAATGCGCGGTTCCAAAAAAGATTGGCAACACCGCCGCTTCTGATATCTCTCCGCCAGCGGGTATAAGCAGCATCGTACCGTAGGTACCGTCCAAGGTTCCGTATGTGATCCCCGCAGGTGAAAATCAGCGATGCTGCTCCCAACCTTATGGCTACAGACTTTCGATCCGGCGGTAACCGCTGGGTCTGCCGCTGCGTAGCAGACATGGAGGATGCTGAAAACAGCCTGTCCAGTGCGGCGATGACGCCCAGGGGACGGCTACGGGTGGATGTACCGAGTCCGCTGGCCCGCCTTATTCTGGTGCCGGCGCTACCGGCTTTCCACGCCCGCTACCCTGATATCCAGATCGACATGGGTGTGAGCGACCGGGTAGTGGATCTGATCGGCGACAACGTGGATTGCGTTCTGCGCGGTGGTCAAATCACCGACCAGTCCCTAATCGCACGCCATGTCGGCGATTTGCAAATCGGCGTCTACGTCGCCCCCAGCTATGTGGAACGCCTTGGCGCTCCCGCACACCCGCGCGAGCTGCAAAATACTGACCATTGCATAGTGGGATTCTTGTCCTCACGCACCAGTAAGATTGATCCTTTGGTACTGTGCAGTGAGAATGAACGTATTGAAATCACGGGCAACTACGTACTTGCCGTGGATGATGGCAATGCTTACCTCGAAGCTGGGTTAGTTGGCTTAGGCGTGATTGCGCTGCCCAACTATATGGCGGCAGCGCATCAGGCCGTTGGCGCTTTGATTCCATTATTTACACAATGGCGGATTAGCCCAATGCCTCTGTACCTGGCGTTTCCACCGAACCGCCATGTCAACGCCAAGCTGCGCGTTTTTATTGACTGGATCGTTGAATTGATGGAGCAGCATGTCCCCATTGCCAACAATCAGTGACGCCATCCCCTGATTCGCTTATCAGCGGCGATGGGGGTCATTCCCGTTGTTTTGAACGAAAGTGAATAATAGAAATCGTTTTCCCAATTTAAATATTTATAACGAATCCAAGAACTATAATGCGGAATTGCCGTCCTATTCGGGATTCGCTGTAAATATTTCCCTAACACTAGCCTGTTTACCTAATTACAGTATTCATGGGATTACCGATGAGGTACACTTTATCTTTAATATCGTCATTCCCGTATCATTCATTATAATGATAGGAAATTGCATTTAATAAAATAAGGATATTAATTTATGACAAAAGGTATAAAAATTTTCATCACTGTAGTCTTCGTGATTCTGGCATTGTTGAGCGGCATGATGAGCTTCATGATCGTCGGGATGGGGGTCAGCGGTAGTGGCTGTGGTCAGGAGTGTTTTGATAATATGGATTCTGCAAAATTCATTAGTATTATATTCTGGATATTGGCTATCATAAGCGGTATCTTCGCTTTCATGGACAATGGCAGCCAAAAAAAAGATCCTCAGTAACAATATTAAGTCCATAGATATATTTGCAGACTTTATCATCCCCTCCTGAGCATCTCCTGGCGCCCTCATTAAAACGCCATCACAGCCACTATTGATAAGTTAAGGATCGGTTTCCCGATCCTTATTCCCAACAACGTTGAATGCATCGTCAGCAAAAGAGCCTTCTTACAATAGCCGTTAATCAGACTAAACGACCCGCTACAAACTTCCCTGCGCCGCTGTGGCGCTGATATTCACCGGCATGCCGGAGCGGCGCTGCAGGGTCTGCTCGACCTGGGCAGGGCTCACTCCCGGCCCCTGGGTAAAGTCGCGCAGCGCCGAGGTCATCGGCAAGGGGACTTTTCTGTCGGATTCAAACTCCGCGCGGTTGCGCGACAGCGGCTCGTGCACCTCCAGCCAGTGACTGCCGTCCGGCTCCACGCTGTACTTCACCGGCTGATCGATCAGCTGAACCCGCGTCCCAACCGACACGTTATCAAACAGGAATTTAATATCGTCATTGCGCAGGCGGATGCATCCCTGGCTGACGCGCAGCCCGATACCAAAGTTGGCATTGGTGCCGTGGATGGCGTAGAGCCTGCCGATGTAGATCGCATACAGCCCCATCGGATTATCGGGCCCGGGGGGCACCATCGCCGGCAGCGTTTTGCCCTCTTTCGCATACTCGCGGCGGGTATTGGCGGTTGGCACCCAGGTGGGGCCTTCCTGCTTACGCTCTACTGCCGTCACCCAGTTACGCGGCGTTTCGCGTCCCGCCTGACCAATGCCGATTGGCAGGACTTCGACGCTATTGCCCAGCGGCGGGTAATAATAGAGACGCATTTCGGCAACGTTGATCACGATCCCTTCGCGCACGGTGTCGGGCAGGATCAGCTGTTGCGGAATAGTCAGCGTCGAACCGGAGCGTGGCAAATAGACATCGACCCCGGGGTTGGCTTCCAGCATATTGCTTAACCCCTGGCCGTACTGGGCGGCAAAACTTTCCAGCGGCTGGGTGTTATTGTCCGGAACGGCAATGGTAAATGCGCTGCCCACCAAACGGCTCCCCTCCGGCGGCAGCGGATAGCTGACGGCCAGCGCGCCGTGGCTGGCGAGCAGCATCAGCGCAGAACAAACTAATTTCACACGCCGCATCGTCATTTTCCCTTCCTCAGTCGCGACTCACGTGTGTGAATTATAGCGTTATTTCCACTCCCCGACCCGCTGGCCAGCATTTCCTTAAATCTGATAGTCGATTGCGGCCTCTTCCGGCTCCATCGCCTGACGCTTAATCTCATCCAGCGACAGTCCGGCATTGCACAATTCGATAAAGCGCCAAACGTAATTCCGCTGCAGCTGGCCCCGCTTCAGTCCCAACCACACGGTATTGGCATCGAACAGATGGCGGGTATCAAGACGCGTAAAGGTGTCCGCTTCCCGGGCATCACCGGACTGCTCGGCGACCAGCCCGACGCCCAGCCCCAGCTCCACATAGGTCTTGATCACATCGGAATCCTGCGCGCTCAGCACGATATCCGGCATCAACCCCTTGCGGTTGAACGCCTCATCAATGCGCGAACGGCCAGTGATCCCCTGGCGGTAGGTGATTAACGGCCAGCGGGCGATCGCCTCCAGCGTCAGGGGGGAAACCTGCGTCAAAGGATGATCCTTCGGCACCAGCAGGCTGTGATGCCAGCGGAACCAGGGGAAAGCCGCCAGCGTCGGATCGTTGCTCAGGCGCTCGCTGGCGATGCCGATATCCGCTCCGCCGTTATGCAGCAGCGCTTCGATTTCCTGCGGGGTACCCTGCACCAGCTCGACGCGAACATCTGAGAACAGCTCGCGGAAAGCTTTAATGACCGGCGGCAGGCTGTAGCGCGCCTGAGTATGGGTGGTGGCGATAGTTAAGACGCCTGACGCATCGTTAGTGAAGAGATCCGCCAGCCGCCGAACGTTACTGGCTTCATTGAGGATCCGCTCGGCAATCGATAACAGCGCTTTACCCGGCTCGGTCATGCCTAACAGGCGTTTACCGCGGCGGATAAAGATCTCAATCCCCAGCTCCTCTTCCAGTTCCCGGATATGGCGACTGACGCCTGACTGCGAGGTATAGAGCATATTCGCGACTTCCGTCAGGTTGTAATCCTGACGGGCCGCCTCACGGATAATTTTCAGCTGCTGGAAGTTCACCCTTTCCTCCGGGCCAATGGACTTAACGTATCTGCTATTGTTAAAGTCTGTTGTCCCAGGTAACAAATAATAAAAACCAGCAACTTATTCCTTAAGAGAATATACCCTAACTGACCAGCTGCAGTTCACGGTTTTCCAGCGATGGGCGGCTCACCAGAGACAGCAGGATCTCTTTCACCGCCTGCGCCTGCGGCGACAGACTGCCGCGAGCCGACATGTTCAGCGACAGCGACAGGCTCATTGAAGGCGTGCTGATCCGCGCCATCCAGCCGTTCGCCGCCCCGCACAGGGAACGGGCTGCGGATTCCGGTAACACTGTCGCCCCCATGCCGCTGGCGATGGCCGCGGTCAGGGTGGTAATGGATTCGATCTCGCCGATAATTTTCGCCGATAGACGACGCAGGGTGAATGCCTCGGTGACCCGCGCCCGCACTGCGCTGTAATCGCGGGGCAGGAACAGGTTCATCTCCGCCACCGCCGTGAGATCCACGCTCTGCCCCGGGCAGTCGCGGGTGCCGACCAGGTAAAGGTCTTCTTTCAGCAGCGGCTGGCTGACGATGCCTGCCACCGGCGAACGCTCATAGAGCACCGCCATATCCAGCTGGCCCGCCAGCAGCTTGTCATTCAGCGCTGTGCCGCTGCTCTCCTGCAGATAGACCATCACCTCGGGCAACTCATTGCGCACCGTTTGCAGCAACGGCATGGTAATGGCGGAGGCCGCGGTGCCCGGCGCCAGGCCGATCGACACCTGACCACGCAGCGTCTGGCCGACGTTATTGACCGCCAGCTGCGCCTGCTCGCACTGGCGCAGGATAGTGCGCGCATGGGTGTAGAGAATTTTACCGGCTTCCGTTGGCGTGACCCCTCGCTTGGTGCGTATCAGCAACTGCTGGTCCATTTCACCTTCCAGGGTCGCGACCTGTTGGCTGAGGGCCGGTTGGGCGATATGCAAGACTTCAGCGGCCTGGGTCAGACTGCCGATATCGACGATTTTCACAAAATATTTCAGTCGTCTTAAGTTCATTTTGCCTCCTGTAAGGAACGCCAGCGTCAACGCTGGGAGTATGATGCACTGGCTTTTGCAATTTGCTTGCCAGCTTTGCATTTCCTCGGCTGTCGCCCGCCGCAGGCAGTGTTATAAGGGATAGTGATAGCAATTCGGTTTTTATTTGCCCGGTAAGCAGATTGTGGTATGCCCCATTAGGGGTACCTTCGCACTACAACGGTGCAACATGGTGAAAAAAACAGCGCATGGGTGGCGATTGCTGAAATTGTCAGCAGTCGAACGCAATTCTTTGAATCAGGCTTTGACAAGGCCGGATGGCATCGTTAATATGCGCCCCGTTCACACGATTCCTCTGTAGTTCAGTCGGTAGAACGGCGGACTGTTAATCCGTATGTCACTGGTTCGAGTCCAGTCAGAGGAGCCAAATTTAAAAAAGCCTGCTTTCGAGCAGGCTTTTTGCTTTTCAGCGCCGGTACTTCTGCCGGAAGGCGAATGGCCACCCTCCGGCGATTGCGGCTTTAGCGTAAACTCTCTTCCTTCAGATCTATCTCCCGCAACACCTCATAAAAAGTGATATCGCTGATGTTATGGGCGCGGCGCAGCCGGAACAGCTCCTGACGCTGGGCGATAATGACCTCTCGTTGCATATATTTCTCCAGCCTGGCGCGCTTAGCCAGCTCCAGCCCGACATCCTGCCCCTCGTCATTGTCGTTATAGTGAAGCCGCCGCTGATAGGTCTCGAGCAGCATATTGCCGGCATCGGCCCGCAGGGCCTGCTCACTGGGATCCTCTATCGTCTCGTCCAGTAGCGCGCTAAGACGGTTAATGGCCACCTCGGTCATCACGGCGCCAATGTCGTCCTTACCGGTGTCATGCGGTAGATCATCGGCAAGATAACGAGTCATAAACGGCAGACCGATAGCCGCCACCACCAGCGACATCAGGATCACCGCCATCGAAAGAAAGATCAGTAGTTCACGGCCCGGGAACGGCGAACCATCTGCCAGCACCACCGGCAGCGTCAGAATACCGGCGAGGGTCACAGAGCCCTTCACTCCCGCCAGCGCCATGACGGCGAGGATACTGAAGCGTGGACGGACGGTGATGGCCTTGCCCCGACGTTTGCGGCGAAAAATTGTCAGCTTCATCGACAACCATACCCAGGCGAAGCGCATCAGACCGAGCGCCAGGGTGATGGCCACGGCGTACAGCAGCAGATACCAGGGCGAAGAGACGCCGGCCTGGCTGGCTACCGCCGGCAGCGTCCTGAGCATGCGCGGCAGCTGCTCGCCCAGCATCAGAAAGATCATCCCGTTGAGGGTGGTCTGCAGCATGGACCATACCGCGCTGCTTTTCATGCGCGTCGCCGGAAGCCGGGGCCCCGACAGCTGCTCATAATGCATAGCAATGCCGGCGGCGACGGCGGCAAGAATGCCCGAGACATGGAACGCCTCGGCCAGCAGGTAGGCGGCGAAAGGGATAAGCAGGCTGATCAGGATCTGGATGGCTGGCTCCTCGCGGGTGCGCCGAACCAGAAAGTTATTACATTTGCCGGTGACCCACACCACCACGAGGCCACTGAGGATGCCCCCGAAGGCCATCAGGAAAAATTTCACCACCGCGTCTCCCGGGGAGAAGCTGCCGGTCAGCACCGCGGCGATGGCGAAATTAAAGGCGACGAGCCCTGAAGCATCGTTTAACAGCGACTCCCCTTCGAGAATATGCGCCATCCTTGAGGGAAGCGGCGAGCTGGCGGTCATTGCCGATACCGCCACCGGATCGGTAGGCGACAGAATAGCCGCGAGGGCGAACCCTGCCGCCACGGTGATAGCCGGGATCAGCCAGTGAATAAACAGGCCAATACCGAGAATAGTCACCATCACCAGGCCTATCGCCAGCGATAAAATCGGCTTCATATCGCGGAAAAAAGCGTCTTTGGGGATGCGCCAGCCATCGAGGAACAGCAGCGGCGGGATAAACAGCAGTAAAAAAATATGCGGGTCAAAATCGACCTGAAAGCCACTGGCGGCCAGCGCGGCGCCCGCGGCGATTTGGATCAGCGGTAGCGGCACTTTAACGGGCAGAAGATGGGACAGGAACACGGTCACCACGATGGCCATGATAAAGACCAGCACGATAGCAATTAGCGACATTCATCCCCTCCTCTGACGGCAATATTCATTCTGTACATCAGACTGTTAATCCTTTTTCGCAGGTGTTGTTTCGGTAACAGATTATTTACCCAGTCACCGATAATTAAAGACAGACGTCATTGTCTGCCGGCGATAATATTTAAACTGAGGTGGCAACCGGTGCCGGATCAGGGGTGACAATGTCTTTTATCAAGCCGCGTTTGTCAATCCGCTATCGTCTGCAAATCATCGCCGGCCGGCATTCCTGGGAGAAGTCCTCACGGGACTGTCGACCGGGGACTTCGCAAATTAGCCTCTTCACATGGACAAAACCACTCAACCGCTCCAGCCCCCCGCTGTTTATATATTCCCAATATTATTAATTCGTATTATGCATTGTGAATATGGATATTAATGACCAGTCTAATATACCCGACAGAGTTATATTTCGTGCCCCCGCCGGCAGTGCGAACCACGTATTTGCGATAAATAATTCTTAACGCCCCCCAGTTCAGGATGATTGGTCAGCCAGCCTTACGCTACGCGCAATGCTTGCCCTCCCCCTGAATTGGGCGTACCCTGAGCAACAATTAAACCACACGGTCTAAATCATGAATCCCGATACCTCCGCCGTCCTGAAGCCCCGCCGCGGCCGTCCACCCAAGGTCGATCGCCAGTTTGACGATACGCGTCAGGCGCTGATTCGCTCAGGCCTTGAAGTGCTGACCGAAACGGGCTATCTCGCGGCGGGTATTGATGCGGTGATCAAGAATATCGCCGTGCCAAAGGGGTCGTTTTATCATTGCTTTAAAAGCAAAGAGGCTTTTGGCCTCGCCGTGCTTGCCGCCTATGGCGACTTCTTTGCGCATAAATTAGATAAATTCCTGCTGGACGACGCCGTGCCGCCGCTGGAACGAATGGCGGCCTTTGTGCGTCATGCCGGTCAGGGAATGGAGAAATTCCAGTTTCGCCGCGGCTGCCTGGTGGGCAACCTGCTGCAGGAAGCCCCGTTGTTACCCGAGACGTTTCCCCAACGGTTGATGGCTATCCTGGCGGCATGGGAGTCGCGCGTGGCGCGCTGCCTGCGCGAAGCGCAGGCAGCCGGGGCCATCGCCAGCGACGCCTCACCGCAGGCGCTGGCCCAGGTGTTCTGGATCGGCTGGGAAGGCGCGGTGATGCGCGCCAGGCTGGTCCAGTCTGCCGCACCGCTTAACCAGTACTGGGATTTTTTTGCGCACAGTATGACAACAAAAACACCTGCACAGGACGGCGCTAGCGCCGATAACCCCCTTCCGACGAGGAATACTCTGTCATGAAAGCATTAGTTCTGGACCAGATCGACAACCGCACCGTCGCCACCGTCAAAGATATCGACCTGCCCGCTCTTGCCGAAGGCGACGTCCGGGTCGCCATCGACTGGTCGAGTCTCAATTATAAAGACGCCCTGGCGATCACCGGCAAAGGCAAAATTATCCGTCAGTTTCCGATGGTGCCGGGCATTGATTTTGCCGGTCAGGTGAAAGAAAGCCGCGATCCGCGCTTTGTTCCCGGCCAGGCCGTGATCCTCACCGGCTGGGGGGTGGGCGAAAACCACTGGGGTGGCCTGGCCACCGAAGCCTGCGTTAAAGGCGACTGGCTGGTTGCTCTGCCGGAGACGCTCAGCGCGCGCCAGGCAATGATCATCGGCACCGCCGGCTTTACCGCGATGCTATGCGTTGATGCTCTCGTTAGTGCGGGTGTCACCCCTGATAGCGGGGATATCCTGGTCACCGGCGCCAGCGGCGGGGTCGGCAGCACCGCCGTGGTGTTGCTCAAAGCCCTTGGCTACCGGGTGACGGCCGTATCGGGCCGGGAATCGACACACGATTACCTTCGCCAGCTGGGCGCCGATACGATCCTGCCGCGCAGCGACTTCGCGGAGACCCGTCCGCTGGAGAAACAGCTGTGGGCGGGCGCGGTGGATACCGTTGGCGGCCCGGTGTTGGCCAAAGTGCTGGCGCAAACGCAATATCGCGGCTGCGTCGCCGCCTGCGGTCTGGCCGGGGGCTTCGATCTGCCGACCACCGTGATGCCGTTTATTCTGCGCAATGTGCGTCTGCAGGGGGTGGATTCGGTGATGGTGCCGACCGCTGAACGCGACGCTGTCTGGCAGCGTCTGGCCCAGCTTCTGCCGGAGAGCTACTACCAGCAGGCGGCCACTGAAATCACGCTGGAGCAGGCGCCAGCGTATGCCGCAGATTTCCTCAGCAATAATATTCATGGTCGGACGCTGGTCAATATCGGCCAGTAATCCTCTTCTCCCGGCGCCCGTGCGGCGCCGGATCCCGAGAGGGATCAAGGCATATCATTTCCTTCCCCACGGGATTATGATGACGCGAACGAATAGCTCTGCGAGTGGTAAAAAAGTAAATGGATGTCATAAGCATCATTATGGCGGCGGGCAAGTCGTCCGTTGACGTCGCGCTGTATACGCTGTTGCCGATCATGGTGATCATGCTGATCATCATGAAATACCTTGAGGTCCGCGGTATCCTCGATGTGATTGTTCGCTGGGTGGCCCCGCTGCTGAAGCCCTTCGGCTTAACCGGGATGAGCGCCTTCGCCCTGATCCAGATTAACTTTGTCAGCTTTGCCGCCCCGCTCGCCACGCTGTCGATTATGGATAAACGCGGCGTCTCGGACCGACAAATGGCCGCCACGCTGGCCATGGTGTTCGCCATGGGGCAAGGCAACGTCTTCTATCCTCTTACCCCTTTTGGTCTGCACTGGCTGGCCTCGATCGTTATCTCGGTGGTCGGCGGCCTGTGCGCGGCCGCCGTCGCCTGGCACGTCACCGGACGGCGCTTATCGGTCGCCGAGAACCCCCGCGCGGAAGCGCTGCCGAACGCCGAGCAGAACAGCCAGGGAATTCTGGCCGTGATTAATAGCGCCGGCTCCGACGCCATCCGCCTGGCGCTCGGCGCGGTGCCAATGCTGATCCTGTCGTTAACCATCGTCGGGCTGCTGCAGGGCGCCGGGGCTATCGACCTGCTGCAGCAGCTGCTGAAGCCGCTTCTCAGCTGGCTGCACATCCCCCAGAACTTTGTGCTGCCGGCGCTGGTGAAGTGCGTTGCCGGGGGCACCGCCTACTTTGGCGTCATTTCCGAGCTGATCCAGCAGGGCAAAGTCACCGTCGGCCAGGTCAACGCCTCGGCAGGTCTACTGATCCAGACCTTTGATCTTCCCGGTATCGGCATTTTTCTTGGCATCAGCTCACGGTTTGTCCGCCTGTTCCGCTTCGTGGCTCCCGCGGCGATCGTCGGTATCCTGCTGCGTACCGTTCTGCACCTGACCCTGTTTTAATGCCTCTGCTCTGGTCTGCGCTTTCAGGCAGGCCGCCACCGCCGCCTGTTCGCCGCAGGCGATGCGCTCATCGACGCGCGTCATCATCCATGGAAAGAATGGATTGGAGGTGACGCGCATTAACGTCTCCAGCCCCACGCTCAGCGTCCCGGTCTCTCCGCGCAGTGAAATGGTGCCCAGGCTAATGCCGTAGCGGTTCTTCTCGTCCGGCTCGCGACCATACAGCGAGTCGCTCAGGGGAAACGGCACCGCCACATGCGACAAAGAGTACATATCCGCCGGCCAGGCCAGGTGTAAAGGATAACGATGCTCTTCCCCTTCCTGGGCCAGCGTGGTCCGGGCGACGGTCTGCAGCGTGTGCGCCGTCGCGTTGGTCACCACCGTGGTGGTATAGGCCCGCGGCGCCGGGGGCAGCAGCGTATTCACCGCCGCATAGAGCGCAGGGCGAAACAGGACCCGGAGATCCGCCGCCTGGTTAATATCGAACACCACCAGCTCGCTGCCGTTATCCGGCAGATAGCGATACAGGGACTCCACCACCGCGCGGGTGCTGACCGTGGAATCCATCACCGACTGAAAGGTGAGGATCGGCGGCAGCGCTTTCAGCTCGCCCTGCCGGGCCGCGCGGATAATCTGCTGCTGCAGCGCCTGGCTCAATAACCACGATTGTCTCGCCGCCTTGACCGGAAAGGAGTTGTACTTGAACGGATTAAACTCAGGCGCCACGTTCAGCCAGGCCGCGCGGGCGAACGCCGGGAAGACGGACGGTAGCCCGGCGAGGCCGGCGAAACGGGCAAACGCGGTCACGCCGATCATCGGCGACAGCAGAATAATCTGCTGCGGCTGACGCAGGTGGCTATCCTCCAGGCTATCGAGGGCATACTTGAGCGCCAGCGCGCCGCCGTTAGAGTAGCCGACCAGATGCAGCGGCACGTCCGCCCCGGCAAGGCGGGTCGCTTCGCGTACCGCCAGACGCGTCGCCGCCAGCCAGGTCTCCCAGTCAACCGCCGTTAACACCCCCGGCGCGGTGCCGTGTCCCGGCAAACGCGGCGCCACCGCCACATAACCCCGCTGCTGCCAGAGTTGCGCCAGATAGCGCACGCTGTAGGGCGAATCGGTCAGGCCATGGAGGAGCACCACGCCGCCGCGCGGCTTGCCCAGCGGCATCAGCACAAAAGAACGGTTCCAGTCCTGCTTAAACTGCCCCGGCCAGACCCGGCTGTGACGATAAAAGCGGTTGACCGGGGTTTTATCTTCCTCCGGCAAAGCCTCTGTCACCTCACGCTGGAGATCGGCGAAAATCGTCTTCTCCCGCGCCAGATACTGGGCAAAGGTCGCCTGGTCGATCTCTTCGGCCGACATCTCGTTGCCACTCCAGGTATGCCAGCGATGCAGGGCCGGGCCGCGCTGGGACTCATAGATCCGCCCGGCGAGAAAGACCACCAGCAGCGCCAGTACCGCAATGCTCCCTTTTTTCAGCAGTGAGCCGATAACGGCGCCGGACGTTCGCCAGTGTCGAAATAGATGCTTCATGACGCTCTCTCTTATATTTATTGCGTAGCCGGACTTATCAGCCCTCTTCCTGACAGGCTATTCTCACGGTCTGCTTTTCAGCATAGTCATCGCTTCCTGCAAATTAAACCCGGCAGATCATTGCCCCCCGGCATAAAAAAACCTAGCGCACAGATCAACAATCGGTTGCGTATTTTTAAACACTGCATAAACCAAGGGGATAATCTTATTGTCAGATTTTTAAGAAACATGAATTATCGACGCACATGTCGCTATGAGAGGATAAAAAACAGATGGAGTGGTGGGTAAAAAAAGTACAGGACAACGCTTCGGCCAGCCTCTGCCGCGTCGTGCTTCAGAGCGGTGCGCTAGAGATGATCGCAGAGATTGAAGCCTGTCGCCTCCGCCTGCGGGAAGGGGATAAACTCACTCCGCTGGCCGATGCGCGCTATTGTCTGAATAATAATCCGATGCAAACTTTGAAGATCCGCAACGCCACTCATTATAGCAGCGAGCGTTGGACAAACGCCGGCAAATAACACGAGCCCGCTCCCTTTACTGGTTATGGTCTGAGTATCGTCGCATTTGACAGATAAATTCTCCTTCGCCCTTTTCCCGCTGTGACATACTATCGGGAATGTCAGCAGACCTGAAACAAGGAGCGAATCATGAATATCAAGGCCGCCAGTCTGACCCCGGAACAAGCGCTTGCCGAGTTGGAAGCGCGCTATGAAGCCTCGGTCACGGCGTTACGCAAAGCCATCGGCGACTATATCGACCATAATACGCTCCCCGATACCGAAGCCCGCGCGGAAGGTCTTTTTGTCTATCCGCAGCTGTCGGTCTCCTGGGACGGCGCCGATCATAAAGCCCTCAAAACGCGCGCCTGGGGACGTTTCACCCATGCCGGTTGCTATACCACCACCATTACGAATCCGAAACTGTTCCGCAACTATTTGCTGGAACAGCTGACCCTGCTGTACCAGGACTATGGCGCGCATATCAGCGTCGAGCTGTCGCAGCATGAGATCCCCTATCCTTACGTGATCGATGGTTCCACCCTGACACTCGACCGCTCGATGAGCGCCGGTCTGACGCGCTATTTCCCTACCACCGAGCTGTCACAAATTGGCGATGAGACCGCGGATGGTCTGTTCCATCCCACCGAGTTCTATCCGCTGTCGCACTTTGACGCCCGCCGCGTCGATTTTTCGCTGGCGCGTCTGCGTCACTACACCGGCACGCCGGCGGAACACTTCCAGCCCTACGTGCTGTTCACCAACTATACCCGCTACGTGGATGAGTTCGTCAGCTGGGGCTGCAGCCAGATCCTCGATCCCGACAGCCCCTATATCGCTCTCTCCTGCGCCGGCGGGATCTGGATCACCGCCGAGACCGAAGCGCCGGAACAGGCCATTTCCGATCTGGCGTGGAAGAAGCACCAGATGCCGGCCTGGCATCTGATCACCCACGACGGCAAAGGGATCACCCTGATTAACATTGGCGTCGGCCCGGCTAACGCCAAAACCATCTGCGATCATCTCGCGGTACTGCGGCCGGACGTCTGGTTAATGATCGGCCACTGCGGCGGCCTGCGCGAAAGCCAGGCCATCGGCGACTATGTGCTGGCCCACGCCTATCTGCGTGACGATCATGTACTGGATGCGGTACTGCCGCCAGATATTCCGATCCCCAGCATTGCCGAAGTGCAGCGCGCCCTCTACGACGCCACCAAGCAGGTGAGCGGGATGCCCGGCGAAGAGGTTAAGCAGCGGCTGCGTACCGGGACGGTGGTCACCACCGACGACCGTAACTGGGAGCTGCGCTATTCCGCTTCGGCGCTGCGCTTTAATCTCAGCCGCGCGGTAGCTATCGATATGGAGAGCGCGACCATCGCCGCCCAGGGCTATCGCTTCCGCGTCCCCTACGGCACGCTGCTCTGCGTCTCGGACAAGCCGCTGCACGGTGAAATCAAGCTACCGGGCCAGGCTAACCGCTTTTACGAGGGCGCTATCTCCGAGCATCTGCAGATAGGCATCCGGGCGATTGACCTGCTGCGCGCCGAGGGAGATCACATGCACTCGCGTAAGCTGCGCACCTTCAACGAGCCGCCGTTCCGTTAATCGTCGATGATGTGGGAATCGTGAGATAAACGCTGACGTTACCCGCTGGGGAGCGTCAGCGTCCGGATAAGCGAAACAAACGACCCGGCGGTGTTTGTCCACGGAAGAAAGGCGGTAGACAGAAAAGCAAAAAGCCTGCTCGAAAGCAGGCTTCTTAAATTTGGCTCCTCTGACTGGACTCGAACCAGTGACATACGGATTAACAGTCCGCCGTTCTACCGACTGAACTACAGAGGAATCGTGTGAACGGGGCGCATATTATCGATGACGCCCGGCGCTGTCAAAGCCTGTTTTCAATAAAATGAATCGTTTGCCGAATTATTCTTCACTTTGCGCAAAAAATGGCGATTAGCCTCGCAAACGGCTCAGCTTTCCTCCGATGAAGCCTTCACGCGCGGATATTTCCACAGCCAGCGGCCGCTCACCATGCGGAAATAAAACAGCACGCCGCGCACCGCCCAGTCGAGCACCATCCCTAACCAGACGCCAATCACCCCCATCCCCAGCACTATGCCCAGGGTATAGCCCGCCACCACCCGGCAGCCCCACATGCCGAGCATCGACACCCACATGGTGTAGCGTACGTCACGGGCGCCTTTAAAAGCGCAGGGTAAAGTCCACGACAGCGACCAGATCGGCATAAAGAGGGCGTTGAGCCACAGCAGCTGTTTAACCACTTCTTTTACATCTTCTTCATGGGTGTAGAACGAGGCGATAAAGCCGGCGAAGGGAGCGCTGCCCCAGGCGATCAGCGTCAGAATGATCGTCGACAGCCAAAATACGTGCCAGGTCTGGAATTCAGCCTGACCAATCTGCCCTTTTCCCAGCCGCTTGCCGGTAATGATCGTCGAGGCGGAGCCGAGAGCGTTGCCCGGCAGGTTAATTAGCGAGGCCACCGAAAAGGCGATAAAGTTGCCGGCGATAACGTTGGTGCCCATCCCGGCGACAAACATCTGGGTCAGCAGCTTGCCGCCATTGAAGAGGACAGATTCGATACTGGCCGGGATGCCGATCCCCATCACCTCCCAGATAATGGCGAAGTTAAAGGGTTTGAAGTAGCCCTTCAGCGACAGCCGCAGCGCCGGATTGAGGCCCACCATCAGCACCCAGATCGTGGCTATCGCGCCAATATAGCGGGCAATGGTCAGCCCAAGCCCGGCGCCGACAAACCCCAGCCCCGGCCAGGAGAAGATGCCGTAGATGAGCACGCTGCTGATTAAGATATTGAGGATATTCATCCCGCCGTTGATCAGCAGCGGGATTTTGGTGGTGCCGGCGCCGCGCAGCGCCCCGCTGCCGATCAGCGCAATCGCCGCCGCCGGGTAGCTCAGCGCCGTCAGTTCCAGATAGGTCAGCGCCAGGTCCTTGACCTGGGCGGTGGCATCGCCGGCGACAAAATCAATAATCTCCTGGCCAAAGGCATGGATCACCCCCGCCAGCAAAATGGAAAACAGGGTCATAATGGCCAGCGACTGGCGCGCGGCCGCCCTCGCCCGCCGCCGATCGCGCTTGCCGAGGCTAAAGGCCACCACCACCGTGGTACCCAGATCGATGGCGGCAAAGAAGGACATGATGACCATGTTAAAGCTATCGGCCAGCCCCACACCGGCCATGGCCTCTTTTCCCAGCCAGCTGACAAGGAAGGTGCTCAACACCCCCATCAGCAGCACACAGGCATTTTCCAGCAGAATGGGCACAGCGAGAGGGCTGATTTCGCGCCAGTACAGCACACGATAACGCTGACGTTTTTTAAACCAGGATGTCCGTTCGACAGCCTGGCGTACGGCGGAGGTGACGTTCAAGAGAGACCTTAGTGAGAGATGTTGAAACAACATTTCAAATGATGATTGAGAAATGGATATCCTGCAAAGTATTTTCCGTAATAATTGTCGGAAATGACAACAAATTGTCGATGGAAGCGGCAGTTGCACCTGAACAGGCGAATTGATGTTTGACAAAAGTTTTTTCGCCGCTAAGATACGACTCCACACGATTCCTCTGTAGTTCAGTCGGTAGAACGGCGGACTGTTAATCCGTATGTCACTGGTTCGAGTCCAGTCAGAGGAGCCAAATTTAAGAAGCCTGCTTTCGAGCAGGCTTTTTGCTTTTTTGCGTCGCTGACGTTAACTCAGCATCGCATCCAGCCTGGCAAGCACCTCGTTGACAACGACGTCAGGTATGCGTTCCAGACGCTTGCCGTTCTCTACCGCCTCCCTACGCCCCGCGTGTCCTCCGTGAACGCACCCCAGCTCAGCCTGAAAAAGCGCCTGCCAGTAGGATGAATTCACTACCGTTTGCGGGTGAGATAGCGTGGATTATCCACTCTGTCTAACGTTATACCCGGAGGCACCATGAACCTCAGACAACAGCAACAGCAGGCGTTCGATCGCAGCGGAGAACCTCTTATCGTCGGCAACGTCAGCTACTGCCCGCTGCCGCCCGAGACCCTCGCCGCACTGGGCCCCGATTCCCCCTATGTGGTGCAGGTATACGGCTCAGGCCTGACCGGCGAGGTTTATCGTCTGCGCATCGCCGGCAAGGAGTACAATTTAAAGAAACGTCGCGCCGTCGCCGGCGTTGCCAACCTCAACGGCCAGCTGTCGTTTTTAAACGAGGTACAGCGTCGGCAGGCATTGCAACAGCTGAAGGATGACCCGGTCACCGCGCCGCGCTTCACCCACATCGTCCCAACGCTGTATGCCGATTATCGCCTCGGCATCCTGCTCTCCCCCTGGATCGACGGCGAGCCGATACACCAGTTGACCCCGCCGCTGATCGCCCAGCTATTTACTACTCTGGAAGCCTGCGAAGAACAGGGGCTGATGGAGTGGGATCTCTGTAGCGGGAATCTGCTGCTGGACCGGCAGGAGCAGCTGTGGCTGTTCGATTTTGGCTATATGTATCCCTTCGACCCGCTGAGAGAATTCAACAGCAATGGTCTGGCCGACCCGCTGTTCCACTTTGTCGAACGTTTTGAGACTCGCTTCTTTTTTAGCTGGCTGATGACCCGGATCCCTGACGCCGAACAGCAGCTGGCGCAATATCGCGAGATGAAGCGGCTGGCGGTCGAAAGCTACCGCCGGAAGCTGGTCTGGCTTCGCGCCCGGCGCGCTGACCCGCTGGTGCTGGCTCACTTTCAGCAGTTGACGGCGCGCTGGGAGTCGGCGCTGGCGGACCCTGCCGCGCTGAGCCGGCTGTTTGCCGTAGAGGCCTTTCGCTCACATGTGCTGGATATTGAAGACGACCTGCATGGTCAGTCCTGTACCTTACTCACCCTGCAACGCATTGACTGGGTGATAAACCAGCTGGAACAGCATTATCGCTTTATCGCCGACGAAGGCGGCCTGTTTTACGACAATGTTGGGAAATCGCAGCAGGCGCTGCTCAGCAGCTATGCGCAGAAGCGGCAGCAGGCGCAGCAGTACCTGTTGAAGGCCACCGCCGCGAAGGATTAACGGCGCTCGCGTCCCTGCTTCTGCTTCGCCTGGTACATCAGGCGGTCAGCGGTGGCCACCAGCGCGTTGAGACTAGGATGGCTGGCGGGATCGTATTCGACGCAGCCCCAGGAGAACGCCAGCTGCCAGGGATTGGCCGCCTGCTGGTTGAAACGCGCCACGTTGTGGCTGAGCGTCTCCATCGCCGTCGCGGCATCGTGGCGGCTGGTATTGGCGAACAGAATGATAAATTCGTCCCCCCCCTGCCTCGCGAGGATATCGGACTCGCGGAAGGCCGCTTTCATCAAGTCGGCGATGGCGATCAGCGCGCGATCGCCCTCTTCATGCCCCCAGGTATCATTGATGTGCTTGAAGCGATCGAGGTCGACAAACGCCAGGCTCACCGGCTCATGGCGGCGCTGGGCCGTCAGCAGGGCATACTCTGCCAGGGTGAGGAACCCCCGGCGATTAAACAGTCCCGTCAGCTCATCCGAGGTTGCCGCATCCAGCACCTTGAACTCATCCTCCACGATCGCCGCCAGATCGCTTAAGATCTGCATTTCATGGGCGGAAAACGATCGCGGCTGGTGATCCATCAGACAGAACGACCCGACGGTCGCGCCATCCGGCAGTTGCACCGGATACCCGGCGTAAAAGCGGATAAACGGCGCCTCAATAACCAGCGGGTTATCGTGAAAGCGCTCGTCCTGCTGCATGTCGTTGACGATAAGCGGGTCGGTTTGCAGAATGGTATGGGCGCAAAATGAAATATCTCTCGGCACCGTGTCCACATCGAGACCGGCACAGGACTTGATATGCAGGAGATCTTCCCCCACCAGACTGATGGACGCCACCGGCAGGTTATACAGCGAACGGGCAAGCCTGGTCAGGCGATCGAAGCGTTCTTCTTTTCCGCTATTCAACAGCCCGGAAGAGCGTAGCGATTGCAGGCGACGCTGCTCGTCGGGATGAAGTCCGGCTAATTTCATTGTCTCTCACTTGTCTCTTGCGCAGAATTCCGCCGGGTTTCCGCAGAGAAACCCGGCGTTTTATCCTGCGAGGGGAAAATAGTCGTCAGGTACCCCATGAGTTAAGCAGATTTCCTCTGCACGTCAACCGGCGCGCCCCAGGCGACTGGCGCCCAGGGCGCTGGCGGAATGCCATTAACGGCACTCTGCCCGGCAAATAGGGCAGATCAGGCGCGGATAAACGCCAGCAGATCGGCGTTGATAGTATCGGCGTGGGAGGTATGCATCCCGTGCGGGAAGCCAGGATAAATTTTCAGCTGGCTGTTCGGCAGCAGCTTGTCCTGCAGGATGGCCGCATTTTTATAGGGCACCACCTGGTCGTCATCTCCCTGCATCACCAGCACCGGCAAAGTGATCGACTTAAGGTCTTCCGTCTGGTCGGTCTCTGAAAACGCCTTAATGCCTTCATAATGGGCTTTAGCGCTGCCGATCATCCCCTGTCGCCACCAGTTCTGGATCGTCCCCTGGGATATCTCTGCTCCATCACGATTGAAGCCATAGAACGGGCCAGAGGCGACGTCGAGATAGAACTGGGCGCGGTTCGCCGCCAGCGCTTTGCGGAAACCGTCAAACACCTCGATCGGCGTCCCGCCCGGATTCTGCTCGGTTTTCACCATTAGCGGCGGGACGGCGCTAATTAACACCGCCTTCGCCACCCGCCCCTGCGGCTGGCCGTAGCGGGCGACGTAGCGGGCGACCTGGCCGCCGCCAGTGGAGTGCCCGACGTGGACCGCATTGTGCAGATCCAGATGTTCCACCACCGCCGAAACGTCCGCCGCGTAATGGTCCATATCGTGCCCCTCGCTAACCTGATCGGAGCGGCCATGACCCCGACGATCGATAGCGATGACCCGGAACCCTTCGGCAAGGAAAAATAACATCTGGTTATCCCAGTCGTCAGCGCTTAACGGCCAGCCGTGATGAAAGACAATCGGCTGAGCTTCCTTTGGTCCCCAGTCTTTAAAGTAAATGTTGACGCCGTCTTGGGTGGTGACAAATGCCATATTACAGACTCCTCTTTCAGGATAACCAGCCTGCAGGCCCGTGCCTGGGCTGAACGCCGACGGCGGCCGGCAGGAGTGCCGACCGCACAGGAATGTGATGCCTGTAACAGTGTAGAAGATATTTAACGCCGGGCGGGACAACTTACCCTGTCTCGCTTGATTCGCCGATCCTGGACCAGACCGCGTCTGGTATCAGGCCGCACTCTCCTGCTGGCGGATCCGCACCATCAGCGCGCCGAGCAGCGCCCAGTCAAGCAGCACGGCGAAGGCAAAGCAGACGCCATGGCGTCCTCCTCCCGCAGTATGCCAGGTCAGCAGCGTCGCCGCGATGGCGATAGCTACGCTCAGCACCGTGGCGCCGCTGACCCGCATCCCCGGCAGCGCCGTCCTACCCGCCGCAATGCGCCAGGCGACAGCCGCTCCCGCCCCACCGCACGCCACGCCCGGCAGCAGTGCCGGCCAGTCCTGCCCGCCATACCAGGCCACCAGCGCCAGCAGCCAGCCGGCCGCTGACAGCAGAAAGGCCCAGCGCGTCGCCGCCAGGGGTGAGCGATAAAGCCAGGATTGTCCGCGAGTGAATCCCCACCCGACGCCAAAGGCCGCAATCAGCGCCGTCAGCAGACTCAGCGTGCCGGTCACCCCGATAACCGGGGGCATGATTAACAGCAAGGCCCCGGCGGCGATGACCACGCTAAGGGCGATAGCGCGGCCGCGGGGGTCGATCGTTGCCGCGGCTTCCGCGGCGGTGTAGCGGCTTACAACGTGCATAGTTGACTCCTGACAGGCGAAGCTGCATGAATTTAATTCATGTCATTGTCTTTACATGCCCGTAGCCTATCGCCACAATATCGCTTTACACAAACGCATAGTTTTCAGCCATAGATGAGAAAAACTCAGCCATGAGACCGCCCCGTCTGCCGCCGCTGGGGGCGCTACGCGCTTTTCATGCCGTCGCCCGCCACCGCAGTTTTAAACAGGCCGCCGAGGCGCTCGGCGTCAGCGCGACGGCGGTCAGCCATCAGATTAAACTGCTGGAGTCGGTGCTGGAGTGCCGGGTCTGCGAACGCAGCGCGCAGGGCGTCAGTCTGACCGCTGATGGCGAGATCCTTTACGCCGCCACCCAACGCGCCTTTAGCGCCCTGGAACAGGCCGTCGTCCAGATCGCTCATGCCCGTCAGCCGCCATCCTTAACCGTCACCACCACCTCCAATTTTCTCACCCACTGGCTGGTGCCGCGGCTGGCGGATTTCACCGCCCGCTTTCCGGCTATCGACCTGCGGCTACACACCAGCGTCGAACGAGTGGATCTGCATCTGGGCACGGTAGACGCCGCGATTCGCTATCGTGAAACGTCGGAGCGGGACCTGTACTGCACGCTGCTGTATGAGGATCGCTTTATCGTGGTCGCCAGCCCGACTCTGGGCCTCAGCCGGCCTGAAGATCTGCAGCGGGTGACGCTGTTTCACGTTGCCAACCGGCGCGTGCCAGCTGATTCGCCGAGCTGGGAGAACTGGCGTCGGCGCTATGGACCGCCGACGCTGAATATTGATGCGGGGTTAACCTTTAGCGATGAGACCCATGCCCTGCAGGCGGCGGTGGCCGGTCAGGGAGTGGTGATCGCCAGCGAACTGCTGGCGCGGGATCTGCTGCAGCGCGGCGTATTATCCGCGCCGTTCAGCAACGCATTGCCTGGCGCCCGCTACTACCTGGTCACCACCGAGGCTGCGGCGCAGCGGGCGGATATTATCAATCTGCGGGAGTGGCTGGTCGGCCAGATGGCATTAGGTGACGGTCGCCATCCGGCGGAAGAGTAGCGGGCTTACCAGCCGCAAACGTTGGTCTCTTCATCGGACTCGTAGCCGCGAACGATATTGATCAGATCCTTCACCGTATCAGCGGCGGTGAGCGGGTCGCGCAGCGCCGCCAGCGAGGAAAAGGTTTTATCAACCGAGACGCCGTTATTGTTATTGGTGACCGTCAACAGAAACTCCCCCTCTTCCCTGTCGTCCGGCAACTTGCTCAGCAGGTCATTAACGGCCTCCACCGCCTGCTGTGGAATATACAACACCATTGGTTTGAGAAATATTTTTTCCTGCTTCTGGTGAAGTCGGCCATTCTCTAGCGCTAAGGTATAACCTTTATTTTCACTGGTCATCTCTTGTTATCCCTCGATGAGAATTTTTGGATCAACATAAAAGTCGACATTAAAAACCGTGTCCTCTGAGAGGGCCTCAATACAGTGCCACTTCTCCGGCGGAAAGACGCCAAACTGGCCGGCTTCAATAGTCAGGGTTTCAACGGGCTCGGGGCTGGTTTCATCGGCATAGCCGAGATAGCGGATCGCCCCCTGCATCACCGAGAGACGAGGGTAGACGCCCTGCCGGGTGCCGGCATCCAGATGGCGGCGCCAGATAGAGGCCGGGGCGGTCTCTTTGGTCCACAGCGGCGTGCTACGGGTGTGAACGTAATGGGTGGGAATAATGATTCGCTGCATGATTGTGCCTCACTTTACCGTCTCAAACGCGACGTTCAGAAATAGCCTATATGATGCATATCATATACCCCTTTTAAACGTTAAGGATATTATTTTGTTGTGGAATTTTACGCCTACTCCTTTTTATACCTCGCAGGGATTAGCGCTAAGAGAAAATAAAAAAGGCGATTTCAGGATCCTGAAATCGCCCGGAGAATAAAAATAAACGCGTTAAAATTTGTTAGCGCAGCGGACTCGGTTTGCCGATTAAATATCCCTGAACCAGGTCACAGCCCAGCGCTTGCAGCGAAGCCAACTGCTCTTCGGTCTCTACACCTTCCGCCACAATGCGCATATGCAGGCTCTTTCCCATGCTGATAATCAGGCGGACGATATCCAGATCGTCTTTTTGCTCCGGAATATTGATGACAAACGAGCGGTCGATTTTAATTTTATCGAACGGGAAGTAGCTTAAACGGGACAGGGAAGAATAGCCGGTACCAAAGTCATCGATGGAGATCTGAATGCCCAGCTCGCGCAGCTGGCTGAGAATTTCCAGCGAACGGGTGTTCTCATTGAATACGTCCGACTCGGTGATCTCCAGATCAAGACGTCGCGGATCGAGGCCGGTCTGATGCAGCACCTCGATAATGGTGTCGGTCAGCGATGTATTCATCAACTGAATTGGTGAAACGTTGACCGAGACCTTCAGCGGCGTCGCCCAGCTGGCCGCTTCGGCACAGGCGGTTTTCAGCACCCATTCGCCAAGGGTATTAATAAGACCGATTTTCTCTGCCACCGGAATAAACACCGTCGGCGGCACGGCGCCGCGCACCGGATGGAACCAGCGAACCAGCGCTTCATAGCCGTAGATTTCGCGCGTGACGGTATCGGCGATCGGCTGATAGTAGACTTTGAACTCGTCATGGGCCAGAGCCTGCAGCAGATCGTCTTCAAACGATTTGTTCTCCTGCAGGCGCTGCAGCATCCCCGGCCGGAAGATTTGCACATGGCCGCTACCCTCTTTTTTCGCCTCATACAGCGCGAGGTCGGCGCACTTGTACAGATAATCGGTACGACTTTCACCGTCAGAGATCACGATCCCAATGCAGGCGTCGATATTAATCTGCGCATCGTAGATCTGATAGGGCTGGCTGATCTTCTCCCGGATAACATTGGCCCGCTCAAGGGCCATCTCCTCAGTGAGATCGTAGGAGAGCATCGCAAACTCATCACCGCCAAGGCGATACAGCGTCTCGGAGGTTTTGCGGAAAAAAGAGAGGCGACTGGCCAGATCCTGCAGCAGTTTATCGCCAGCATCATGGCCAAGGGTATCGTTCACATCCTTAAAGCTGTCGAGGTCGAAAAGCATCACCACGGCGCATCCCTTATACGGACGCACCTGGTTGACGATCTCCTGCAGCCGCTGCCAGAAAGAGAGACGGTTGGGCATACCGGTCAGCGAATCATGGTAGGCATCGTACTGCAGTCGGCGGTTCTGCACCTGCAGCTTCTCTTTCGAGGCCTGCAGATCGTTGGCCAGCGTTTTCATACGAACATGGGCGCGACGCAGATTATTATTCTGTCGGAGCATCAGCAGACCGAGAGTTATACACATGGCGATCAGCAGAATGGAGATCACCGAGTAGATATAATAGAGATGCTGGATTTTATCATGGGTGATATTAACGATATTGATATCTTGCGTCAGGGTGGCGGCGGCCATTGAGGTCAGCGGACCATCAAGCTCGCTTAACACCGGCAGGATCTGTCTTACCTGCTCCGGCGTCATGGTATCAACTTGTTTATCGAGCAGATGAAGATTACGAATCAGCGTCGCAACCACCGTCTTCCGCTGCTCGCTTTTATTGATAAATTTACCCAGATCGCCCTCTTGCAGAAGCTCAATCTGGCTCATCATGATCTCAAGACGCAGGCGCACCTCATCGTGGTCCGCCCCTTCGGCCCCAATCGCCATTCCCGCCAGACGAGACTCCAGCCGCATATATTCCGACACCATCTGCGACATTGACCACGAGTCCGTATAGCGGGTAAATTTTTGCAACTCACTTTGTCGCTCATGCACCAGATAAGTAATATATCCGGTGACAACAAATAACGACAAAATAATAGCCGTGAGTATTCGATTCAAGATCCAACCCTTATTCTATAATCATCTTTGAAACTTGCCAGGCCGATCGGGAATAATAGATCTGGTTCTGTAATTCAGCACTGCTGTCGTAAGGGTAGACAATAAATAACGGGCCTTTATCACGAATGCGCATATATTGACCGTTCATTTTTAACGCCATAATGACCGGGAATTTATAAAAATCATCAATCGGGATAATGGTGGTGTAGTCGTTCAGCGCCAGCACGCGGGCCGATGTGCCTTTCGCTCCGACTAAATCCATGAGTTTATTAAGGGGAATGCCGTCAAAACGAACCTTGCCGGTGTACCAGGGGGTGGTGGTTTCTACCGTCTTCATCCCCAGTTTTTCCAGCATTGCGAGATCAAAAACGGCCTTGTCGCCGACATTCATATTTCCGATTTTTCCGGAAATGGTCAGTACAGGTTTTCCTGTCGGCGCAGGCAGTTTTTCAGCATAAGCAGAAGGCAACATGACAGAACAAAATAAAACTGCAAGAAGTAGACGCATTTTACTCACCATTCCAGAGAGGGAGACACGTTAAGTGTAAACCATTTACGTCGATTCTTAAAAGGTGTCCATCTTTGTTATCCGTTGATTTAATTAAAAGTATAAGCTGGATGGCAAATTGCCAGAATGTTAAGTCCAGGGTGTGATTTCGCCCGCCTTTCCCATCGATTCTTTTTTGCGCCATCTCCCCCGCTTAGCAGGCAAACTACTTTCCTCCACGGCCGCTGCGCGGTAGTCTCAGAGCAGACGCAACGGTAAAAGCGTCTCATTCCAATAACAACGAAGTACGTGACTGACAGGACAGGGTATGGATTCAACAATAAGCGTGCAGCCCGGCGAGGCGCCAGATTCACTACATCGGGCCCGGCGGGCGGCCTGGGGTAGTTTTGCCGGCGCGGTGGTCGACTGGTACGATTTTCTTCTCTATGGCATTACCGCCGCGCTGGTGTTCAACCGCGAATTTTTCCCGCAAATCGGCCCGGCGATGGGAACGCTTGCCGCCTTTGCCACCTTCGGCGTTGGGTTTCTTTTTCGCCCGCTCGGCGGAATTATTTTTGGCCACTTCGGCGATCGCCTCGGGCGGAAACGGATGCTGATGATGACCGTCTGGATGATGGGTATCGCCACTGCCTGCATCGGCCTGCTCCCCTCGTTCAACCAGATCGGCTGGTGGGCGCCGGTGCTGCTGGTGTTCCTGCGAGCGGTTCAGGGATTCGCCGTCGGCGGCGAATGGGGCGGCGCGGCGCTGCTCTCGGTGGAGAATGCCCCGCAGGGGAAAAAAGCCTTTTACAGCAGCGGGGTGCAGGTGGGCTACGGCGTCGGCCTCCTGCTCTCTACCGGGCTGGTATCGCTGATTAGCAGCCTGACCAGCGACCAGCAATTCCTCAGCTGGGGCTGGCGCGTACCGTTCCTGTTCAGCGTGGTGCTGGTCCTTATTGCGCTGTGGATACGTAACGGCATGGCGGAATCGCAGGAGTTTGAAGCGCAGCAGAGCCAGGGCAACGCGCCGCAGATGAAAAAGCGGCTACCGGTAGTGGAAGCGCTGCTTCGCCATCCGGGAGCGTTTTTACTGATTATCGCCCTGCGGCTGTGTGAACTGCTGACGATGTATATCGTCACCGCCTTCGCCCTCAACTACTCCACGCAAAACCTCGGCCTGCCGCGCGAGCTGTTTCTCAACATTGGCCTGCTGGTGGGCGGTCTTAGCTGCCTGACTATCCCCTGTTTCGCCTGGCTGGCAGACCGCTTTGGCCGTCGGCGGATCTATATCACCGGGGCGCTGATCGGCACTTTGAGCGGTTTCCCGTTCTTTATGGCGCTGGAGAGTCAGTCCGTTTTCTGGATCCTGTTCTTCGCCCTGATGCTGGCCAATATCGCCCATGATATGGTGGTCTGCGTCCAGCAGCCGATGTTTACCGAGCTGTTCGGCGCCAGCTATCGCTATAGCGGCGCCGGCGTCGGCTACCAGGTGGCGAGCGTGGTCGGCGGCGGCTTTACCCCGTTTATTGCCGCGGCGCTGGTCACCTTCTCCGGCGGATCGTGGCACAGCGTGGCCCTCTATCTGACCGCAGGATGCCTGCTGTCAGCGCTCACCGCGCTGCTGATGAAAAAGCACCCCGTCGACTGACCCACCAGCGGAGGGCGTAACCCGCGCCCTCCGGTAAGGAGAATGCATGTCTCAGTTAACCCTGGCCGACTGCTGGCCTCGCCGTTTTTCCCCCTCCTCGCTGGCGCTGCAGTTTTGCGAGGATCCCACCCAGGCGGAACAGCCGCTGTTTGCCAAAGCCAGCGCCGGCGAGGCCGTCGCCCAGCTCTGGCAGGCGCCGCAGGGATTGGTGGTGCCGGGGAGCTATCGTCAGTTTACGGATCTGCCGGCGGTCAGCGCGCATTTTGCCGCGCGCGGCTGGCCGGTATGGCTTCGCCGCTCCGGCGGCGGTCTGGTGCCCCAGGGGCCGGGCATTATCAACCTTAGCCTCGCCTGGCCGGTGCAGCAGCCGCTCGGCGAAGCCGCCGAACCAATCTATCATTCGCTGTGCGCTGTGCTGCAGCGCACCCTCGCGCGCTTCGGCGTTGCCAGCCACCCCCGGGCGGTGAGCGGTTCCTTTTGCGATGGCCGGTATAATCTTGCCTGCGGAGAAGGCGCGGAGGCGCGCAAGATTGTCGGTACCGCCCAGTACTGGCGGCCGCTGGCGGCGGGCGGCGGCCACGTGGTGCTGGCCCATGCGGTGATCCTTATTGACGCCGATCTGAGCGCGGCGCATCAGGCGGCGAACGCCTTCGAAGCGCAGCTCGGCAGCGAGCGGGTCTATTGCGCTGATAAGACCGTTACTCTCGCGCAGCTGCTTCCCGGCGAGCGCCATCTGCTACCCCGCTTTAGCGAGGCGCTGGCGCAGGAGCTGGACGCGTCTCGCTGAAGGTCGCTTTCAGGTAGCGGCTGAAGGTTTCCACCGCGCGCGACACGCGCGGAGTATAGGGCCGAATGACGTATAGCCGGTCGGCAAACACCTCCACCGGCTGCCACGCCGGCAGCAGCTCCTGCACCAGCCCGCGGCCAATGGCCTCCCGGGCGCTGAAATCCGGCAACAGCGCCACCCCAAGCCCCGCCAGCACCGCATCACGTAGCGACTCGCTGTTATTGGTGGCGAATGGCCCCTGCACGTTGATGGTCACCCGAGCATCGGGCGACTGACGGGAGGCGAACGTCCACTGCGGGCGCTGTGGCCCACGGGGATAGGTCAGGCACTGGTGGTGGCGCAGATCTTCGGGGGTCTCCGGGCGGCCATGGCGGCGAATATAGTCTGCGGACGCGACGGTAAGCGTCGCGGTGTGACACAGCGGCCAGGCGACGTGGGTATCGGGGAGCGCCTCGCGCCGACAGTGGCGGATGGCGAGATCGAACCCTTCGCTGGCCAGAGAGACCAGCCGGTCGGTGACCTCAAGCTGCAGATGCAGCTGGGGATGCTGATGCAAAAAAGGCGCGATTGCCGGGACCAGCTGCTGGCGGGAAAAGGCCACCGGCGCGGTCAGGCGCAGCGCTCCCCGCAGCGGCCCGCCCTCATCGCAGGCGCCGGTGAAAATATCCCGCAGCTGACCAAACGGCTCGTTGAGCTCCGCCACCAGCCGCAGTCCGTCGTCGCTGAGGCTCACGCTGCGGGTGGTGCGATGGACGAGGGTTTTACCGGTCACCCGCTCCAGCTCGCTGATTTTCTGGCTGATAGCCGACTTGCTGATCCCCAGCTTTTCCGCGGCCCGGGTATAGCTTTTTTGTTCTTCCAGCACCGTCAGCCAGTACAGATGGGGCCAGTAACTCTCCGGACGACTCTCGCTCATGTGATTGTTCACCAGTAAAAACAATGTATTCAACTATAGCGGTTTTTGCCGACGGCGGCATCGGCTAGCATCTTGTTGAGCCCATCATTATTCCCTAACGATAAGGAGCACCTGCATGCCATTACTGACATTTGACCTGATTGAAGGCCGTACGGAACAGGAGGTCAAAACCCTGCTGGATGCCGCCCATCGCGCCGTGCTACGCGCCTTCGAGGTACCAGAACGCGACCGTTACCAGATTGTTCATGAAAACAAAGCCCACCATATGGTGATTGAAGATACCGGCCTCGGTCTGACCCGCACGCGGGATCTGGTGGTGGTGCGGGTCTATACCAGCCCGCGCAGCGAGGCGCAGAAGCAGCGCTTCTTCGCCATTTTGCAGGAGGAGCTGGCGGAACACTGCGGCCTGAGCGGCGATGACCTGATGGTGTCGATTATCAGTAACCAGAAAGGCGACTGGAGCTTTGGCCGCGGGGTCGCGCAGTATCTTACCGGCGATCTGTAACCCGCAGCCCGCAGTACGCCCTTAGCGGCGGGCTGCCGTCGCGATACGCTGCCGCGCCTGCTGCTCGATATTCTCCAGCAACTCCTGGACATCGTCTTCATCAATGTCGAGGAACTGGCCTTCCAGCAGCGCGGCGTGAATATCTTCCCGGGTGACCGAAATACCCAGCGGCACCGCCCTGGATTTGACCTCCTCCGCCGCCAGCGGATGCGGATAACGGCGGCCAACCAGGTTATTAAACACAATAGCCAGCAGCGCCAGCATCAGCGAGTTGAGGAGCACCGGGGTCAGCACAAAGTGATAGCCTTCGCTGTGCACCCCGGCGCCGCCGAGGATCGCCGTCAGGGCCACCGCGCCGCCGGGGGGATGCAGACAGCGCAGAAAATACATCCCGGCGATGGCCAGAGCCGCCGCCAGACCGCAGGCCAGCGCCGCATCGGGGACCAGCATACCCACCGTGACGCCGATCAGCGCCGACAGCACGTTGCCGCCGACAATCGACCACGGCTGCGCCAGCGGGCTGCTCGGTACGCCAAACAGGAGTACCGCCGAGGCCCCCATCGGGGCAATAAACCACAGATTGACTTCGCCGAGCAGCCAGTGGCTGAACATGCTGGTCACCGCCAGTCCGGTGCCGGCGCCAATGGATCCCAGCACGATATGCCGGCGGGCCACCGGCAGCGCGTGCGGCTTCAGGCGGCCAAGGAAAATCCGCAGCCGTGAAAATATCCCCGCAGGAATAACACTCAACATCGCTTCATCGCTCAAATCATAGGAATTACTTATATTTTATTTTCTTTTTTTAACCTTAAATTAACAACCCTGTCTTTCGCAGGGGATAGCGCGGGCGGCGATGTCCGACGGCATTGTGCTGTGAATTCTCGCGGGGGCTGATAGAATCCCTTTTCGGTCAGGGGGATACCCCTTTTGCGAATTGAAGGTCATAACCCAGTGAATAATAAAATCTCTTTAGCGAAAGAAGTGGCATGGGCCAGCCAGAATATGCCGCGTACCCTGCGTCAGGTCGCCGCGCTGCCCGACCTCAGCGGCGTGCGTCTGGCCTGCTGTATGCACCTCGACATGAAAATGATCCCGCTGGTGCAGGGGATCCTCGACAAGGGCGCTCAGGTCTTTTTAACCACCTGTAACCCCACCACCGTGCAGGACGACGTGGTGGCCTGGCTGGTGGAGCGCGGCGCCGAGGCCTGCGCGTGGCGCAATATGAGCGATGCCGACTGGCAACAGTCATGGGAAAAAGCGATTGCCTGGCAGCCCACTCACCTGTGCGAGATGGGCGCCGATATCACCACCCTGCTCCACCAGCGCGGCGAGTTTGGGAACATCGTGGCGGGTCTGGAAGCCACCGGCTCGGGCGTCAATCGGCTGGGGGATATTCAGCCAGGCTATCCGATCTTTAACTGGGACGATCTGCCGGTCAAAGAGGGGCTGCACAACCGCCATATGGTCGGTCTCACCGCCTGGCACACCTTCTTCCAGACCACTCACCTCACTCTGCATGAGAAAAAAGTGCTGGTGATCGGCTACGGCCTGGTCGGCCAGGGCGTCGCGGCGGCGGCAAAAGCTTTTGGCGGTCAGGTGATGGTGGCGGAGATCGATCCTGCCCGCCGTCTGCAGGCGGCCTACGACGGCTGGCACGTGGTGGACCTCCAGGAGGCTATCGCCTCGGCGGACGTGGTGGCCACAGCGACAGGCGGTAAAAACGTGGTTAATCGCCAGGCGCTGGACCGGGCGAAAGCGGGAGTATTTATCCTTAACGTCGGCCACGTGGCGGAAGAGATCGACGGCGAGTACCTGCGCCAGTACCCCCAGGAAGAGGTGATGCCGTATATCAACGCCTACCGCATGGCCGACAAAACCGTCTATCTGCTGGCCAATGGTTCAATGCTCAATCTGACCGCTGGCTTCGGCGACAGCCTGAACGCCTTTGACGTCACCCTCGCGGTGATGGCCAGCGGCATCCGCCATATTGTCACCGACGGCATGCGCGCCCCGGCGAAGGTTTATCTCCTGCCCCAGGCGGTCTGGCAGCAGGCCCTGTAAACCCGGCGCATCGCCCCCATCGCGGGACGATGCGCTTTACCATCAGGATGACGGCGCGCTATCGGGCAACACAATATTGCTCTGCGCCAGCGTTCCCATCTGGTTGTACATCACGCTGGCGGCATCCAACAGGTGCATCGCCAGCGCGGCGCCGCTGCCCTCTCCCAGGCGCATGTCCATATCGAGATACGGCCGCAGACCCAGCGCGTCGAGGGCGATCTGCGCTCCTTTCTCCGCCGACAGGTGTGAAGGAATAAGATAAGGGTGCGCCGACGGGGCCATGCGGCAGGCGGCCAGGGCAGAGGCATAGGAGAGGAAGCCATCCAGCACCACCGGCAGGCCACAGGAGGCCGCCCCGAGGATCACTCCGGTCATGCCCACCAGATCGTAACCCCCCACCTTCGCCAGGACATCCAGCCCGTCCGCCGGGTTCGGCTGATTATGGGCTATCGCCTGGCGCACCACCGCCACCTTATGGCCCCGCTGCGCCAGCGGCAGATTGGCCCCACAGCCCACCACCGCGTCAGGGTCGCTGCCCGTCAGGACACTGATCGTCGCTGCGGCCGGGGTGGTATTGGCCATTCCCAATTCGCCGACGCCGAAGGCTTTCACCCCGTCGGCAGCGAGCTGGCGGGTGAGATGCATGCTGGCCAGCAGCACCATCTCCGCCTGCTGGCGGCTCATGGCCGCCGTCCGGGCGATATTCCCGCTACCGCGGGCCACCTTGAGGTTAATCAGGCCCGGCAGCGGGTCGGCATCGATGCCGACATCCACCACCTGCACCCTGGCCCCGGCCTGCGCCGCCAGCACGCAGACGCCGGTGTTGCCCCGCACCATATTGCCGGCATGAATGGCCGTCACCCCCTGCGGCGAAGGGGTCACGCCTTCATGCCAGACGCCATGGTCGGCGCACATGACCACAATCGCTTTCTCCGCCAGCGCCAGCTGCCCCTGCAAGCCATGCAGACCGGCCAGTTGCACCGCCAGCGTCTCCAGACGGCCAAGGCTGCCGGGCGGCTTTAACAGGCCATCAATATGCTGCTGAGCGCGCGCCATGGCCGCCACATCGGGCTGCGGAATGGCAGCCAGTAACGCCGAAAGTGTTCCCATTCTGTTCCTCACCGTTGGTGTCAGGCCTTACAGCAGCGCCAGTAAAAAGAGTAATTCGCCCAGCTCAATCGCCGCCCCGAGGGTATCCCCGGTCTGCCCGCCGAGGGTTCGCTTCAGCGCCCATCCCAGACCCCAAATCAGCACCAGGGTGATCAGCGCGGCGCGCAGCCCCTGCAGCCCCATCAGGGCGGTGGCCAGCGCGATCGCCATCGCCATCGTCACCAGCGTCTGCTGCAGGCTAATTTTGCCGATAAACAGATTGCCCAGCCCCTTTTCCCGCGCATAGCGATGACGATACATCAGCAGCACCGCCATCCCGCGACCGACGGCGCAGGCCGCCGCCAGGGCTGCGATGGGGTGGATATCACGCAGCAGCAGCTCGCCAACCACCAGCACTTTCGCCACCAGCACGAAGATCAGCGCCAGCCCGCCGTGGGTGCCCAGCCGGCTGTCGCGCATGATCTCCAGCATCCGATCGCGGGTGCGGGCGGAGAAAATGCCGTCGCAGGTATCAGCCAGCCCGTCAAGATGGAATCCGCCGGTGAGCAGCGCCAGCGCCAGCACGCCGAACAGCGCCGCCAGCGAGACGCCGCACCACGGCTGCAGGAGGAGCGCCACCGCGCCGGCGATGGCGCCAAGCAGTAAACCGACCAGCGGAAAGGTGACGATACTGCGCTGGTACTGTTCGATCTCCAGGCCCTGAGATAACCGCGCCGGGACCGGCAGGCGGCTGATAAACGAGAGTGCAGCAAAGAATGACTTAATCACGTGAGGTTGACTCCTGTCGGCGAAAGCAGCGGAAGAGTTCTGTCGCGCCCGGTCAGCACCTGAGTTTGTCTTCTGGCGAATCGATCGTCGGAGAGGTGAGAGGTGTTGAGATATCGCCCTGACGCCGCTGCGTCAGATGCCCGGCCAGGATGAGAGAAACCTTTCCGATATCAATACGTTTTTCGCGGGCCAGTATAGCAAAGTGTCGGTGAGGAGAGGCAGTTGCCGGAACAAAGTTTTCGCAGAAAAAAGCAGGGAAGAGAGGGAAACGCGGAACAGCCCGGCGACGCTTAACGCCGCCGGACCGGCAGGGTTTAGCCTTCGACTTTGGCTTCGCCCATCACTTTCAGTTTTTTCGAGATGTCGCGGCGCTCTTTGGACAGCTCGGCATTTTTGATGATGTAATCATCAACGCGATCTTCGTAATCGCTCTTCATGCTGGCGATGATGCCCTGGATGGCTTCCACGCTCATGCCCGGTTTGATGTAGTCGCTGAGGTTGTCCAGCAGCAGAACGCGCTTCTGGTTATCACGGATCTTTTTCTCAACGTCCTGAATTTCACGCTGCAGTTTGTTCTTACGACGGTACAGACGAACAAACTCCAGTACGTCCTGGAAAGAAGGCTTAGTTGTTTCCATTTTTACACCCCTAATAATTGAGATTCGGATTCGTAAAGCGACTGCGTTATAGGGCTAACATAACTGCTAGCAGCCGCTGATGACAATGTTTTTTCCTTTGCGTTTATCATAACCCTAAACGCTGCTGAATCGAAACAACCCATGTGGTTACCCGGTGCATCTGATGTTTATTTGCGCAACGCGCGGCAGATCAGATGCGAGAGCAGCTCCAGCTGGCGCGCCAGTTCGATTGAGAGCCAAACATAGCCATGGACCGGGGTTTCCGCCAGGCCGTCATCACCCTGCTCTTTCAGCAGCTGGCGCAGTTCGAGGACGATCTCAGTCAGCTTTTCATTGTTGGCGCGCACAGGCTGAGGGTTCCCTTCGTACAGCGCGTGGGCGATGGACAACAGCGTCTGCTGGGTCATCTGCTGCGTCTCCCGCAGGGTGTGCGCATTGAGCATCACGAAGTGACCCGGACGCGTTGCCCACCAGGCGTTGATCTGCAGCTCCAGCATGCAGACGAGGTTGCGGCTGACGGTCTGGATAGCCTCGAAGATCGCCTTCTGGATGTGCGTCTCTTTGCTGGCGGGGGTGATCAGCCCGCGCATTTTAACCACGTCGTTCAGCGCCTGCTGGAGATGCTTTTCCAGCCGCGGTCGATCCACCAGATTTGGCGAGAAGCCGGCCTGGTAGAGGCGGTTAAAGTTGGTGACATAGCTGGCCATCTGGATGCGCCAGTGGATGAACGCCCGCTGCGGCCAGATGCCGGTAAACAGCATCGCCAGCAGCGAGCCGAAGATCACGTCGCCGCTTCGCCACAGCGCGGTATGCATATCGCCGGGCGGCGCCCCGACCACCACCGACAGAGTAATGCCGATCAGCAGCGCCTGATAGGGTTTCTTGCCCAGCGCCAGCCAGCCGCAGAGGAACATCGCCGCCGCGCACCAGAGGACCATCAGCGGCAGAGAGATGAGCTCAAGCTTCAGCGCCACCAGCCCCAGCGCCGAACCGAGGATCGTGCCGCCGATACGCTGAAACGCCCGCGGCACGACGTTACCCCAGAAGGAGATCGGCCCCATCACCACCACCAGAGTGATGAGAGGCCAGGTTCCCTCAGGCACGTTCAGCAGCCGCACCAGCAAAAAGGTGAGCACAAAGGCCAGCGCAATCCGCACACCATGCACCACCCGATAATGGCGATACAAGCGGATCTCAAATGGCTTGAGTGATTTATCAGCGCGCACAACCCTCTCCGGCAAAACGAAAAGGCCAATTGTAACTGCTTTTTCGCCCGGAGCATGCCGGGAATGTAAAAAACCTTGTGCGAAACAGGGGTAAACCGCTACGACGCGACGCGCTCAACGGGAACATACATGTCGATATCCCAGTAGCCGTCGTGGTTGCCGTCGTTAAGATAGACCTCAAAGCAGGGCTGGGGGGCGATGCGATACGCCGTGCTCTGCTGCAGGCTGTCGAAAAACTGCATCCACGGAGTGGCGAAGTCGTAATCCACCACCCGCGCGCGGGCGCAGGCGTAATCCCCGCCGGCAATCGCCGCCAGGATCACCCCTTCGCTGTTGGCGGGAATGACATAATCCTCATCCACGGTGACCGCTGTCGCGCAGCGCAGTTTTTCCGCCGGCACTTCCTCCGGGTTATCGTAGTAGACGGCCACCCATTCGCGGGCGGGCACCTGGTGGTTCTCAACCCACATCATCAGTTGCTCAAACCCCTGCTTGACCGTGTGATCCCAGGGCCCGACCAGATGGAAACCGGCGATGGTTTTCTTGCCGAGGGTGGTGATGCTGTAGTTCATCTTGCCTCCTTTGGAGATAAATGACTGTATAAATATACAGTTAATTTAACAGGAGATCCCCCATCAGTATGTGCGCGAATTCACAGAGTCGCCACCACACTGCTGTAAAAACAGGCGCCCCGCCAGCACGAGCGACAGACGAAAAAAAACCGCCTGCAAAGAGGCGGTTGGCGTGGTTACAGCTCGTGATGCAGGTAATCGCTCATTCGCGAGAACACTCCGCCTTTATTGATGCTTTCGAGGGTGACCAGCGGATAGTGCCCCACCACCTTGTCGCCGTCATACAGTGAAATCTCGCCAACCCGCTGATTGGCGGCGATCGGCGCCTCAAGATCCTTCTTATCCAGCACATATTTCGCTTTAATGCGCGACACTTCCGCCTTCGGCAGGGCTAACCAGAAATCCTGATCGGTGCCGAGCTTAATCTGCTCTTTATCGCCGTACCAGATACGCTCGGTGCCGACCTTCTGCCCCTTCTGCAGCACCTGCACGGTGTCGAAGTTCTGCTGCCCCCAGTGCAGCAGTTTAGCGGCCTGCTGCTCGCGGCCTTTCGGACTGTCCGCCCCCATCACCACGGCGATCAGCCGGCGCTGGCCATCCACCGCCGAGGCGATCAGGTTGAACCCGGCCCCCGAGGTGTGGCCGGTTTTCAGGCCATCGACGTTCATGGTTTTATCCCACAGCAGACCGTTACGGTTTTGCTGGGTGATCCCGTTCCACGTCAGGCTTTTCTGGCTGTACATGTGGTAGACGTCAGGTTCGCCATGAATAATCGCCCGCGAGAGCACCGCGAGGTCATAGGCCGAACTGTGCTGGCCCGGGGCGTCGAGGCCGTGGACGGTTTCGAAATGGGTGTCCCGCAGGTGCAGTTTTTCGACATACTGATTCATCAGGGCGACAAACTGCGGCTGGCCGCCGGCGACATAGTCGGCCAGCGCGACGCAGGCGTCGTTACCGGAGTCGACAATCAGCCCACGGCTGAGGTCGCGGACGCTGACGCGATCCCCTGGCTTTAAGAACATCAGCGATGAACCGTCGAACACCGGGTTGCCCTTCGCCCAGGCGTCTTTACCCACGGTGACGATATCGTCAAAGGTGATACGATGGCTGTCGATGGCGCGATCGACCACGTAGCCGGTCATCAGTTTGGTCAGACTGGCAGGATTGCGCTGCTGATGTTCGTTACCCGCGGTCAGGACCTGACCGGTGGTGTAATCCATCAGCACCCAGGAGCCAGCCTGAATGGAAGGCGGCGCGACCGTAGCAGGTAAGTCGACGGCAAATGCGCAGGAAACGCTCGAAGCGAGCAAAGATACAGCAATAAACAAACGGCCTTTCAACGGCATATCCTCTAGATTTACAGATCCGCCGTCCTTTTTACGGAACTTCGCGTTTCATATCAGGGTTTAATTGCAAGAAAATATGACACAGCAGAGGAAGTTGCTTGCCGCGACCCTTCTGATGACCGGGCAAATCGTTTACCATACCGGTCGCACGCCACCACGGATAATGAACAGACTATGCAAGATAGCGTCAACCAGCCCGGATTTTTATTCCACGATTATGAAACCTTCGGCACCAGCCCTTCCCTCGACCGGCCGGCGCAGTTCGCCGCCATCCGCACCGACGCGGAGCTGAATGTGCTCGGCGAGCCCGAAGTGTTTTACTGCAAACCCGCTGACGATTACCTGCCGCAGCCGCAGGCGGTGATGATCACCGGGATCACGCCGCAGGAAGCGCTGGCCAAAGGGGATAATGAGGCCACATTTGCCCGCCGCATCCACGATCTGTTCACGGTGCCGCAAACCTGTATCGTCGGCTATAACAACGTGCGCTTTGATGACGAAGTGACGCGGAATATCTTCTATCGCAACTTCTATGACCCTTATGCCTGGAGCTGGCAGCACGATAACTCGCGCTGGGATCTGCTCGACGTGATGCGCGCCTGCTATGCCCTGCGCCCGGAAGGGATCGCCTGGCCAGAGAATGACGAAGGGTTGCCGAGCTTCCGGCTTGAGCATCTGACCGTCGCCAACGGTATTGAACACCAGAACGCCCATGACGCGATGGCCGACGTATACGCCACCATCGCCATGGCGAAGCTGGTGAAAACCCGGCAGCCGCGGCTGTTTGATTATCTCTACAGCCACCGCAATAAGCGCAAGCTGGCGACGCTTATCGACGTGCCGCAGATGAAGCCCCTGGTGCATGTCTCCGGCATGTTTGGCGCCGCGCGCGGCAACACCAGCCTGGTGGCGCCCCTGGCCTGGCATCCGGAAAACCGCAATGCGGTGATTATGGTCGATCTGGCGGGCGATATGGCGCCGCTGCTGGAACTGGATGCCGATGCCCTGCGCGAGCGGCTTTACACCCCGCGCGCCGAGCTTGGCGATCTGCCGGCGGCGCCGATCAAGCTGGTGCATTTAAATAAATGTCCGGTACTGGCCCAGGCCAATACCCTGCGCCCGCAGGATGCCGACCGGCTGGGGATCTCCATTCAGCGCTGTCTGGAGAACGCCCAGTTGCTGCGGGCGAATCCGCAGGTGCGCGAGAAGGTAGTGGCGGTCTATGCCGAAGCCGAACCCTTCGTGCCGTCCGAAAACGTCGACGCCCAGCTGTACAATGGGTTCTTTAGCGATGCCGACCGCGCGGCGATGAAAATCGTGCTGGAAACCGAACCGCGCAATCTGCCGGCGCTGGATATCACCTTCGCCGACCAGCGTATCGAACGCCTGCTGTTTAACTACCGGGCGCGCAACTTCCCCGGCACGCTCGATGAACATGAGCAGCAGCGCTGGTTAGAGCACCGTCGTCAGGTGTTTACGCCGGCGTTTTTGCAGGCCTATGCCGATGAGCTGCAGATGCTGTATCAGCAGTATGCGGATGATAAAGAGAAGCTGGCGCAACTGAAAGCGCTGTGGCAGTACGCGCAGGATATTGTCTGATTGGCTGAAATTCCCGGGTTGCGGCTAACGCCTTACCCGGGCTACAAACGATGACCGGGGAGGACGCCTGACCGTAGGCCCGCGCAAGCGCAGCGCCGCCGGGCATTGCGTCCCCAGTTCGTGCTTACCTTTTTGCCCGGTGGCGGCTTCGCCTTACCGGGCCTGGGCGCTGGTACCAGAGTAGCCCGGGTAAGACGCCTCGCGTCGCACCCGGGAACGTTGCTTAGCTTTTCGCGCGGCTGGCGATGATTTCATCCGCCACATTACGCGGCGCTTCCGCGTAATGGTGGAACTCCATGCTGTAGGTTGCCCGTCCCTGAGACATCGAGCGCAGCGTGGTGGAATAACCAAACATCTCCGCCAGCGGCACGTCGGCGCGGATGATCTGGCTGCCGAAGCGCTCTTCCATCCCCTGCACCATCCCGCGACGGGAAGAGAGATCGCCCATAATATTCCCGGCGTACTCTTCCGGCGTCTCCACCTCGACGTGCATCACCGGCTCAAGGATCACCGGGTCCGCTTTGCGCGCGCCCTCCCGGAAGCCGAAGATCGCCGCCATGCGGAACGCCATCTCCGAGGAGTCCACGTCGTGGTACGACCCGAAGGTCAGGGTCGCTTTCACGTCAACCACCGGATAACCCGCCAGCACGCCGGTGCCCATCGCTTCGCGCAGCCCTTTCTCCACGGAAGGGATGTACTCGCGCGGCACCACGCCGCCTTTGGTGGCGTCCTCGAAGACGAAACCGCTGCCCGGCGCCAGCGGCTCCAGGGTCAGCACGACGTGGCCATACTGCCCTTTGCCGCCGGACTGGCGCACAAATTTGCCTTCCACGTCCGTCACTTTCTTGCGCAGGGTTTCGCGGTAGGTGACCTGCGGACGACCAATGTTGGCCTCGACGCCAAACTCGCGCTTCATCCGGTCGACAATGATCTCCAGATGCAGCTCGCCCATGCCGGAGATAATCGTCTGGCCGGACTCTTCATCGGTATGCAGACGGAACGACGGATCTTCCGCCGCCAGCCGCTGCAGCGCGATGCCCATTTTCTCCTGGTCCGCTTTGGTCTTCGGCTCGATGGCCAGCGAAATCACCGGCTCCGGAAACTCCATCCGTTCGAGGGTAATCACCGCATCCGGATCGCATAACGTATCGCCGGTGGTCACATCCTTCAGACCGACGCAGGCCGCGATATCCCCGGCGTGCAGTTCGTCAACTTCGTGACGGTCGTTGGCCTGCATCAGCACGATACGCCCGATGCGCTCTTTTTTGCCCTTCACCGGGTTCCACACCGCATCGCCTTTCTTCAGCGTCCCGGAGTAGACGCGGATAAAGGTCAGCTGGCCGACGTAGGGGTCGGTCATCAGTTTGAACGCCAGCGCCGACAGCGGCTCATCGTCGCTCGGATGGCGTTCCGCCGGCTGACCTTGCTCATCAACGCCCTGTATCGCCGGAATATCCAGCGGCGATGGCATCAGCTCCACCACCGCATCGAGCATGCGCTGCACACCTTTGTTTTTAAAGGCGCTACCGCAGAGCACCGCCTGGATCTCTCCCTTCACCGTGCGCTGGCGCAGACCGGCGACGATTTCCGCCTCGTCCAGCTCACCGGTTTCCAGGTATTTATCCATCAGCTCATCGCTGGCTTCCGCCGCCGCCGAGACCATTTTCTCCCGCCACTGCTGCGCCGTCGCCAGCAGATCGTCAGGGACTGGCCCATAGCTGAAGGTCATGCCCTGGGTGGTGTCATCCCACAGGATGGCGCGCATTTTCACCAGGTCGACGACGCCGGTGAAATGCTCTTCAGCGCCAATGGGGATCACAATCGGCACCGGGTTAGCCTTCAGGCGGTCGATCATCATCTGCACCACGCGGAAGAAGTCCGCCCCCGGGCGGTCCATCTTGTTGACGAAGGCCAGCCGCGGAACGTGGTATTTATTCGCCTGGCGCCAGACGGTCTCCGACTGGGGCTGCACCCCGCCGACGGAGTCATACACCATCACCGCGCCGTCGAGCACGCGCATGGAACGCTCCACCTCAATGGTGAAATCCACGTGCCCCGGGGTGTCGATGATATTGATCCGGTGCGGCTCGAAGCTGCGGTCCATCCCCGGCCAGAAGCAGCTTACCGCCGCCGAGGTAATGGTGATCCCGCGCTCCTGCTCCTGGGCCATCCAGTCGGTGGTTGCCGCGCCATCGTGTACTTCACCCAGCTTATGGCTCATCCCGGTATAAAACAGGATGCGCTCGGTGGTGGTGGTTTTACCGGCATCGATATGCGCGGAGATACCGATGTTGCGATAACGTTCGAGAGGGATGGGTCGGGGCATGATGCGTCCTTAGTCGTTTTGACGGTCAGTCTGCGGTCGAAATGATCCGCAGTTCATTTAACTGCGTCTATCTTAGTACAACTGTACGAGTATATTCGAACTATTTTTGCTATCATTACGATTGGGCAGGTTGCGGCGGCGCGCGTGGTATCTGAACCGGAGTTTGGGTATAGTAGCCGCCAGCCGCCGATATGGGCTGCGGCTGCCATGCGCCGCGCCACCGCCGACACAGGATTATTATGATCGCCAATCACCCCGAACGAGAACAAATTCGCCTGGAAAATGTCCTTTCCGCGCTCGGTAACCCACTGCGACTGGAGATCATTCGTACGCTGGCCGACGGCAGCGAGCTGAGCTGCAACGCTCTGCGCCAGGAAGAGGTGGCCAAGTCCACCATGACCCACCACTGGCGCGTCCTGCGCGACAGCGGTGTGATCTGGCAACGGCCTCAAGGACGGGAGAACATGATTTCGCTGCGCCGGGAAGATCTGGACGCCCGTTTTCCCGGCCTGCTGGATACGCTGCTGAAAGTTATGGTGCAGGCAGGATAAGCTCTTCTGCCGGGTGGCGCTTCGCTTACCCGGCCTACATAACCATTAAATTTCAGAAGGTTAACCATCACCGTAGGCCCGCGCAAGCGCAGCGCCGCCGGGCAAAAGATATCGCACCGAGCCAAACGAAAAAAAAGCCGGAGGTTTCCCTCCGGCTTTTCTCAATCACATCACGCTACGCCTTACGCCACGTCTTCGTACTGCGGCACCGGGTTGCGGAAGCTTTTGGTCACGCAGGCCAGATAGACCAGACCGATACCGGCCCAGATCAGGCCCAGAATCATCGAGCTCTCTTCCAGGTTGACCCACAGCGCGCCAACGGTCAGGGCGCCGCACATCGGCAGGAACAGATACTGGAAGTGGTCTTTCAGCGTCTTGTTGCGTTTCTCACGGATCCAGAACTGGGAAATCACCGACAGGTTTACGAAGGTAAACGCCACCAGCGCACCAAAGTTAATCAGTGCCGTCGCCATCACCAGGTCGAAGTTAATCGCCAGCAGCGCAATCGCGCCGACCAGGATGATGTTCATCGCCGGAGTGCGCCAGGTCGGGTGCACGTAGCCGAAGAAGCTTTTCGGGAACACGCCGTCGCGGCCCATCACGTACATCAGACGCGCCACGCCAGCGTGCGCCGCCATACCGGACGCCAGTACGGTGATGGTGGAGAAGATCAGCGCGCCAACCTGGAAGGCTTTACCTGCCACGTAGAGCATAATTTCCGGCTGTGACGCATCCGGATCTTTAAAGCGCGAGATATCCGGGAAGTACAGCTGCAGGAAGTAGGTGGCAAAGATGAAGATCAGGCCGCCGATCAGCGCGGTCAGGAAGATCGCGCGCGGGATGACGCGCTCTGCATCTTTGGTCTCTTCAGACAGGTTGCTGATGCCGTCGAAACCGGTAAACGAGAAGCACAGGATCGTCGCCCCGGTAATCATCGGGATCACGTGCGCGTCACCGGACCAGAACGGACGGCTGCTGGCCAGCGTACCGGCGCCCTCGCCTTCAAACACGCCATAAATCACCATGCCGAGGATAACGGCAATCAGCACCACCTGCAGCACCACGATCACGGTGTTGAAGTTGGCCACGGATTTAATGCTGCGCAGGTTAAAGGCGGTCATAAAGGCGACCAGCGCGATAACAAACACCCACGACGGAATCGAAGGCACCAGCGCTTCAAAATAGATTTTCGCCAGCAGAATGTTGATCATCGGCGCGAACAGGTAGTCGAGCAGCGAGGACCAACCCACCATAAAGCCAACGGTCGGGCTGATGGATTTCTGCGCATAGGTATACGCCGAGCCGGCAGAAGGGTAACGACGTACCAGCTTGCCATAGCTCAGAGCAGTAAACAGGATAGCGATTAACGCAAAGGCGTAGGCCGTCGGCACGTGACCGTCGGTCATACCAGAGACGATACCAAACGTATCGAACAGCGTCATCGGCTGCATATAGGCCAGGCCCATCATTACAACCGGAACTAACGTAAGCGTTTTACGTAATTCCACGCGAGAGGTATTTGGAGTAGCGTTATGCGACATAGTTATCCCCTTTTACGGTGAACGCCAGCGCGTAAGCAAAAAATTGCCCCATTTCTTTCTATTCCTCAGCGACAACGACTGTCGGTTTTTAGTAAATATCTATCCGGTACGAAGCCCGGCCTCTTGGTATTGAATGATGTGTCTTTCGACCAAAAAAATAACCGACACTTTAAAAAAAAGCGTCGGCTAGTCTCTGGTTTTCAGGCCGCATATTTTGCAACAAATTCAACGGCGTTGACAAGATGTTATGAAGTTCATTGCGTAAGCATAATTTTTAACGTGCTAATATCTATACGGTTTCCGTATGATAAATTGTAAAAATAGCACTATTTGCTAATAGCGTTTCCCGCCACCATTTGCCAGCCAAACCGCAGGTGGCGTCATTCCAGGCGATCCACGCGCGTTGACGAGGCGACAGCCCGCGCACGGTCATGCAGACCAGCTCGCCGCTGTCCAGCAGACCCTGCACCTGATAGCGCGGCAGGCACCCCCAGCCCAGCCCCAGGCGCAGCAGCGCCAGCTGCCCCGCGGCGTCACACACCGTCAGGGTCTCCTGATCGCTGAGTAGCGCCCCGCCCTCGCCGGTGGCCACCGCCCGGTAACGGCGCAGGGTTCGCCAGCTTAGCGGTGCGCGGTGTCGCGCCAGCGGATGCTGTGGGGCAACGACCAGCAGCAGCTCCAGCTCGCCGAGGGGGAGATAGTCATAACCGCTCAGCGGCGGCGGCTCGCCGAGCGCCCCCAGCAGCAGATCGGCCTGCCCGTCAGTCAGCGGCCGCCAGTCCAGCAGGGAGGGGTTCAGCGTGAAGTGCAGCCGGGTCAGCGGCTGTTGTTGATAAAATGCCGCGATTGGCGGCGAGAGCAGCGCCACGGGAAAGGTGCTGTCCACCGCCAGACGAAGGCTATTTTCCCACCCCTGCTGCAGCTTAACCGCCCGGATCTCCAGTTCGCGGGCGATATGCAGCACCTCCCGCCCTTTATCCAGCAGCATCTGTCCGCTGGGGGTAAAGCGCGCGCGATGGCCGCTGCGGTCGAGCAGCTGAATATTGAGATCGCTTTCCAGGCGGTGAATGGTGTAGCTCAGCGCCGAGGGCGTTTTAAAGAGCTTTGCCGACGCCGCGGCAAAGCTCCCCTCTTTTTCCAGAGCATCCAGGATCACGAGGACATCCAGCAGTGGTTTCATCGCTACCCCCTTACGGTATGCGAATCACCGCTGGCGGATCACTCCATCGGCATCACCAGCGGATCGGGGTACTGGTACTCAAACCCCAGCTCATTGCAGATACGATTGCCATCTACAATCTTGCCCTGGCCGCCGTCCGGGCTGTCGCTGAACACCGGCGGCGGCAGACCGAGCTCGCGGGCCATCTGCGGATAAAAGAGGCCGCGCGCCGGATGGCGGGGCGCACATAGATTATAGATGTGCCCGCCCTTCGGGGCCTGCAGCAGCAGTTCGATAGCGGCCACCACATCCTGCAAATGCACCAGATTGACCACGTGCTGGCCATCCGGCGCCGACTTGCCGGCGAAAAAACGTCCCGGATGACGGGAAGGCCCCACCAGCCCGGCCAGGCGCAGAATATCCACCGATGTCCCCGGCAGGTTGTGCAGCCAGTCCTCCAGCTCCTTGAGCACCTGTCCGCTGGCGGTTTGCGGCAGACGCGGGGAATTCTCCTTCACCGTACCGTTGACGTTGCCATAAACCGAGGTGGAGCTGGTGAAGACGATCCGCGGAATATGGTACGCCAGCGCGGTATCGACGATCTCCTGCACCGCCTGTAGATAAAACCCTTCCCCTGCCCCGGTACGCCGGGCCGGCAGGGTGATCACCAGCGCATCGACGTTCATCAGCGCGTCGAGGTCCTCGGTATCACAGACCAGCTGCGGCTCCAGGCGCAGCGGATAGCTGTCGATCCCGCACATCCGCGCCGCCTCCACGCCATCCTGCGTAGTTTTACTGCCGGTAACCTGCCAGCCTCGCGCCGTCAACGACAGCGCCAGCGGCATCCCCAGCCATCCCAAACCGACTATCGCGACCTTTTTCATCCCGAGCTCCTGACTCTTTCGCTGTGCTGATTACAGGCTACGCCAGCCAGCGGCAACTGACAATTTCTTCGCTCAATATGAAATGAATTAATGATAGAAAAAAGCCCTTGCTTTCTGCGGCGGAAGTGGTTTAGGTTAAAGGACATCAAATGCATAGTCATTCACAGAGAATTTTTATGAACCGCGTTCAATTTAAACACCACCATCATCACCATCATCCTGACTAGTCTTTCAGGCGATGTGTGCTGGAAGACGTTTGGATCTTCCAGTGGTGCATGAACGCGCAGAGAGCCCCCGGAAGATTCACTTCCGGGGGCTTTTTTTTGGACCAAATTCGGACAGATTCAGACAGGTATTCAGAGGAAAAGAACAATGTTAGACAACACCCGTTTACGCATAGCTATTCAGAAATCAGGCCGTTTAAGCGAAGATTCACGCGAATTACTCAGCCGCTGCGGCATTAAAGTCAATTTGCACACCCAGCGTCTGATTGCGCTGGCGGAAAATATGCCAATCGATATTCTGCGCGTGCGTGATGACGATATCCCGGGCCTGGTGATGGACGGTGTTGTCGACCTCGGCATTATCGGCGAAAACGTGCTGGAAGAAGAGCTGCTCAGCCGCCGCGCCCAGGGCGAAGACCCGCGCTACTTCACCCTGCGCCGTCTCGACTTCGGCGGCTGCCGCCTGTCGCTGGCGACTCCGGTGGATGAAGCCTGGAACGGCCCGGCGGCGCTGGACGGCAAACGTATCGCCACCTCTTACCCGCACCTGCTGAAGCGCTACCTCGATCAAAAAGGTATCTCCTTTAAATCCTGTCTGCTGAACGGCTCCGTGGAAGTGGCGCCGCGCGCCGGCCTCGCCGACGCTATCTGCGACCTCGTCTCCACCGGCGCCACTCTGGAAGCTAACGGCCTGCGCGAAGTGGAAGTGATCTACCGCTCCAAAGCCTGTCTGATCCAGCGCGACGGCGAAATGGCCGACGCCAAACAGCAGCTGATTGACCGCCTGCTGACCCGTATTCAGGGCGTGATTCAGGCCCGCGAGTCGAAATACATCATGATGCACGCCCCGACCGAACGCCTGGAAGAAGTGGTTGCCCTGCTGCCGGGCGCCGAGCGGCCGACTATTCTGCCGCTGGCAGGCGACAAGCAGCGCGTGGCGATGCACATGGTCAGCAGCGAAACCCTGTTCTGGGAGACCATGGAAAAACTGAAGGCGCTGGGCGCCAGCTCCATTCTGGTGCTGCCGATTGAGAAAATGATGGAGTAATCGGCCAGCCGGTCACGGGACACACAGGGGAATACAATCATGAGCTTCAACACAATCATCGACTGGAACGGCTGTAGCGCAGACCAACAACAGCAACTCTTAACGCGCCCGGCGATTTCCGCCTCCGACAGCATCAGTAAAACGGTGACGGAGATCCTGAATAACGTCAAAGCCAACGGCGACGCGGCGCTGCGCGAATACAGCGCGAAGTTTGATAAAACCACCGTCGCCGCGCTGCAGGTGAGCGAGGCGGAGATCGCCGCCGCCGGCGAGCGCCTCAGCGATGAGCTGAAGCAGGCGATGGCGGTGGCGGTGAATAACATTGAGACCTTCCACAACGCGCAACAGCTGCAGGCGGTGGATGTCGAAACGCTGCCGGGGGTGCGCTGCCAGCAGGTCACCCGCCCTATCGCCTCCGTCGGACTGTACATTCCCGGCGGCTCAGCGCCGCTGTTCTCCACGGTGCTGATGCTGGCGACGCCGGCGCGCATCGCCGGCTGTCAGCAGGTGGTGCTCTGCTCGCCGCCGCCGATTGCCGATGAGATCCTCTATGCCGCGCAGCTGTGCGGCGTAAAAACCATCTTTAACGTCGGCGGCGCCCAGGCCATCGCCGCCCTCGCCCTCGGTACCGAGTCGGTGCCGAAGGTAGATAAAATCTTTGGCCCGGGCAACGCTTACGTCACGGAAGCCAAACGCCAGGTCAGCCAGCGTCTGGACGGCGCAGCCATCGACATGCCGGCCGGCCCGTCGGAAGTGCTGGTGATCGCCGACAGCGGCGCCAACCCGGACTTTGTCGCTTCCGACCTGCTGTCGCAGGCGGAACACGGCCCGGACTCGCAGGTGATCCTCCTGACCCCGGACGCCGACATGGGCAGCCGCGTCGCCGAAGCCGTGGAGCGCCAGCTGGCCGCCCTTCCGCGCGCCGAAACTGCCCGCGTGGCGCTCTCCGCCAGCCGGATCATCGTGGCCCGCGATCTGGCGCAGTGCGTGGCTATTTCCAACCTGTACGGCCCGGAGCACCTGATCATTCAGACCCGTCAGGCCCGCGAGCTGGTGGATAGCATCACCAGCGCCGGTTCCGTTTTCCTTGGCGACTGGTCACCGGAATCCGCGGGCGACTACGCCTCGGGCACCAACCACGTCCTGCCGACCTATGGTTATACCGCCACCTGCTCAAGCCTCGGTCTGGCCGACTTCCAGAAGCGGATGACCGTGCAGGAGCTGTCGCGCGACGGCTTTGCCGCCCTCGCCTCAACGATTGAGATCCTGGCCGCCGCCGAGCGCCTTGACGCCCACAAAAACGCCGTAACGCTGCGCGTTGCCGCCCTGAAGGAGCAAGCATGAGCATTGAAGATTTAGCCCGCGCCAACGTCCGCGCGCTGACCCCGTATCAATCCGCTCGCCGGCTGGGCGGCAAAGGCGACGTCTGGCTCAACGCCAACGAATTCCCTACCGCCGTAGCCTTCCAGCTTACCGAACAGACGCTGAACCGCTATCCGGAGCCGCAGCCGAAGGCCGTGATTGAGAGCTACGCCCGCTACGCCGAGGTCAAACCGGAGCAGGTGCTGGTCAGCCGCGGCGCCGACGAAGGCATCGAGCTGCTGATCCGCGCCTTCTGTGAGCCCGGCGAAGACGCGGTGCTCTACTGCCCGCCGACCTACGGCATGTACAGTGTCAGCGCCGAGACCATCGGCGTCGAGTGCCGCACCGTGCCGACGCTGGCCGACTGGCAGCTCGACCTGCCGGGCATCGAAGCGCGGCTGGACGGCGTGAAGGTGGTCTTCGTCTGCAGCCCGAACAACCCGACCGGGCAGATTATCGACCCGCAGTCGATGCGCGACCTGCTGGAGATGACCCGCGGCAAAGCCATCGTGGTGGCCGACGAAGCCTATATTGAATTCTGCCCGCAGGCGACGCTGGCCGGCTGGCTCAGCGACTATCCGCACCTGGTGGTGCTGCGCACGCTGTCCAAAGCCTTCGCCCTCGCCGGCCTGCGCTGCGGTTTCACCCTCGCCAACGCCGAGGTGATCAACGTGCTGCTGAAAGTGATCGCCCCGTACCCGCTCTCCACGCCGGTGGCCGATATCGCCGCCCAGGCCCTGAGCCCGGAGGGGATCGCCGCGATGCGCCAGCGCGTGGCGCAGATCCTTGACGAGCGCCGCTACCTGGTGGAACAGCTGCGCGGCATCGCCTGCGTGGAGCAGGTCTTCGATTCCGAGACCAACTATGTGCTGGCGCGGATAACCGCCTCCAGCGCAGTGTTTAAATCTTTGTGGGATCAGGGCATTATCTTACGTGACCAGAATAAACAACCTTCATTAAGCGGCTGTTTGCGTATCACTATCGGTACCCGTGCCGAGAGCCAGCGCGTGATTGACGCCTTGACTGCGGAGAATGTATGACCCAGAAGTATCTCTTTATTGACCGTGACGGCACCCTGATTTCCGAACCGCCGGAGGATTTCCAGGTGGACCGGTTCGACAAGCTGGCGTTTGAGCCGCAGGTGATCCCGGCGCTGCTGAAGCTGCAGCAGGAAGGCTATAAGCTGGTGATGATCACCAATCAGGATGGCCTGGGAACCGACAGTCTGCCGCAGGAAGCGTTTGATGGCCCGCACAACCTGATGATGCAGATCTTCGCCTCGCAGGGCGTTAACTTTGAAGAGGTGCTGATTTGTCCGCACTTCCCGGGCGACAACTGCGCCTGCCGCAAGCCAAAAACGCAGCTGGTGCTGCCGTGGCTGGAAGAGGGCGTGCTGGATAAAGCCCACAGCTATGTGATTGGCGACCGGGCCACCGACCTTGAGCTGGCGGATAACATGGGAATTACCGGTCTGCGCTATGACCGCGAGACGCTCGACTGGCCGACCATCTGCGAGCAGCTGACCCGCCGCGACCGCTATGCCCACGTCGAGCGCATCACCAAAGAGACCCAGGTGGATGTGAAAGTGTGGCTGGACCGCGAAGGCGGCAGCAAGATCCACACCGGCGTCGGCTTTTTTGACCATATGCTCGACCAAATCGCCACCCACGGCGGCTTCCGCATGGAGGTTAACGTCGGCGGCGATCTGTACATCGACGACCACCACACGGTGGAAGATACCGGCCTGGCCCTCGGCGAAGCCCTGAAGCTGGCCCTTGGCGATAAGCGCGGCATCAACCGCTTCGGCTTCGTGCTGCCGATGGACGAGTGTCTCGCCCGCTGCGCGCTGGATATCTCCGGCCGGCCGCACCTGGAGTATAAGGCGGACTTCACCTATCAGCGCGTCGGCGATCTGAGCACCGAGATGGTGGAACACTTCTTCCGCTCGCTCTCCTACACCATGGCGGTGACCCTGCACCTGAAAACCAAGGGCAAGAACGATCACCACCGCGTGGAGAGCCTGTTCAAAGCCTTTGGCCGTACGCTGCGCCAGGCGATCCGCGTCCAGGGCGATGCCCTGCCGTCTTCCAAAGGGGTGCTGTAATGAATGTGGTGATCCTTGATACCGGCTGCGCCAACCTTAATTCGGTGAAATCGGCGATTGGCCGCCACGGCTATGAGCCGGTGGTCAGCCGCGATCCGGAAGTGGTATTGCGTGCCGATAAACTGTTTCTTCCCGGCGTCGGCACCGCCCAGGCGGCGATGGATCAGCTGCGCGACCGCGAGCTGATCGACCTGATCAAAGCCTGTACCCAGCCGGTGCTGGGGATTTGCCTGGGCATGCAGCTGCTCGGCAAGCGCAGCGAGGAGAACAACGGCGTCGATCTGCTGGGCATTATCGAAGAAGAGGTGCCGAAGATGACCGACCACGGTCTGCCGCTGCCGCACATGGGCTGGAACCGGGTGTATGCCAAAGCTGGCGATCGGCTGTTCCGCGGCATTGAAGAAGGCGCGTATTTCTACTTCGTGCACAGCTACGCCATGCCGGTCAACCCGTACACCATCGCCCAGTGCAATTACGGCGAGGCGTTCACCGCCGCGGTGCAGAAAGATAACTTCTTTGGCGTGCAGTTCCACCCGGAGCGCTCCGGGAGCGCCGGGGCGCAGCTGCTGAAAAACTTCCTGGAGATGTGATGATTATTCCTGCTTTAGATTTAATCGACGGCACCGTCGTTCGTCTCCATCAGGGCGATTACGGCCAGCAGCGCGACTATGGCAGCGATCCGCTGCCGCGCCTGCAGGCCTATGCCGCTCAGGGGGCAAAAGTCCTGCACCTGGTCGACCTGACCGGGGCGAAGGATCCGGCGAAGCGCCAGATCCCGCTGCTGAAATCGCTGGTCGCCGGGGTTGACGTCCCGGTACAGGTTGGCGGCGGTGTGCGGACCGAAGCGGATGTCGCGGCCCTGCTTAAGGCCGGCGTCGCCCGCGTGGTGGTCGGCTCCACCGCGGTGAAATCCCCGGAGGAAGTGAAAGGCTGGTTCAAACGCTTTGGCCCAGAACGGCTGGTGCTGGCCCTCGACGTGCGTATCGACGCCGACGGCAATAAGCAGGTGGCGGTCAGCGGCTGGCAGGAAAACTCCGGCGTGACGCTGGAGGAGCTGGTGGAAAGTTATCTGCCGGTCGGCCTGCAGCACGTGCTGTGCACCGATATCTCCCGCGACGGCACGCTGGCAGGCTCTAACGTCTCGCTGTACGAGGAAGTCTGCGCCCGCTACCCGCAGGTGGCGTTTCAGTCATCCGGCGGCATCGGCGATCTCAATGATATTGCCGCCCTGCGCGGCACCGGGGTGCGCGGCGTGATTGTCGGCCGCGCGCTGCTGGAAGGTAAATTCAACGTAACGGAGGCCATTCAATGCTGGCAAAACGGATAATCCCCTGCCTCGACGTCCGCGACGGCCAGGTAGTGAAAGGCGTGCAGTTCCGTAATCACGAGATCATTGGCGACATCGTCCCGCTGGCCAAGCGCTATGCCGACGAAGGCGCCGACGAACTGGTGTTCTATGATATCACAGCCTCCAGCGACGGCCGGGTGGTCGACAAGAGCTGGGTGTCGCGCGTGGCGGAAGTAATCGATATTCCTTTCTGCGTGGCGGGCGGGATCAAGTCGCTGGAAGACGCGGCGCAGATCCTCTCCTTCGGCGCCGATAAGATCTCGATTAACTCCCCTGCTCTCGCCGACCCGACGCTGATCACCCGCCTTGCCGACCGCTTTGGCGTGCAGTGTATCGTGGTGGGGATTGATACCTGGTTTGATGCAGAGACCGGCAAGTATCACGTCAACCAGTATACCGGCGACGAGAGCCGCACCCGGGTGACGCAGTGGGAAACCCTCGACTGGGTGGAGGAAGTGCAGAAGCGCGGCGCAGGCGAGATCGTTCTCAATATGATGAACCAGGACGGGGTGCGCAACGGTTACGACCTGCAGCAGCTGGCGAAGGTTCGCGCGGTGTGCCACGTCCCGCTGATCGCCTCCGGCGGCGCGGGCACTATGGAACACTTCCTCGAAGCCTTCCGCGACGCCGACGTTGACGGCGCGCTGGCGGCCTCGGTATTCCACAAACAGATTATTAATATTGGCGAACTGAAAGCGTACCTGGCGGCACAGGGCGTGGAGATAAGGGTATGTTGACTGAACAGCTGGACTGGGAAAAAACGGACGGCATGATGCCGGCCATCGTGCAGCACGCCGTATCCGGCGAAGTGCTGATGCACGGCTACATGAACAAGGAGGCGCTGGAGAAAACCGAAGCCACCGGCAAGGTTACCTTTTACTCGCGCACCAAGCAGCGGCTGTGGACCAAGGGGGAAACCTCGGGCCATGTCCTCAATGTAGTGAGCATCACGCCGGACTGTGACAACGATACGCTGCTGGTGCTGGTAAACCCGATCGGACCGACCTGCCACAAAGGCACCACAAGCTGCTTCGGCGAAACCGGCCACCAGTGGCTGTTCCTCTATCAGCTGGAGCAGCTGCTGGCCGAGCGTAAACACGCCGACCCGGAGAGCTCCTACACGGCGAAGCTGTATGCCAGCGGCACCAAGCGTATTGCGCAGAAAGTGGGGGAAGAAGGCGTGGAGACCGCGCTGGCCGCCACGGTGAACGACCGCTTCGAGCTGAAGAATGAGGCGTCGGACCTGATGTACCACCTGCTGGTGCTGCTGCAGGACCAGGGGCTGGATCTCGGGGAAGTGATTGATAATTTAAGAGCACGGCATAAGTAATAATAACAAAGGGAGGTGTTAATATACCTCCCTGCAAAACTTTTCTCGTTAATCAGGAGTATCTCTCTGCATCTAAAATAAGCATGAATTATTGATAAAAATATTACATTTTCTTCACGATTAACGCTTTGATTAACCTTAAAGGTCTTGTAACTTTCCATGACAATGATGAAATAAGGGCTGAATAACGTTGAGCAGCGTTATTTAATTCATTTTGTAGTTTAGTTAATTGATCTTGCTGTTTCTGATACTCAGTCTCTAAATATGCATTTCGCTCCATCAGCCTATCAATACGTTCTTTTTTCTGTGCAACGGACGCTCTTAGCTCATCAATTTCTTCTTCCCTGGCTTTAAGAACTTGATCCTGAGAAGCAATACTGGCTTGCAACTTCTCTGTAGATAGATTAGAGGATTCAAGCTCATGTAATACCCGATCTTTTAACGAGAAAAGATACTCTTCCGGCGTTAATCGAATCAGGCGATAGTGTGCCGCTTTGATAAAATCATCATAAAAATCGCTTTCATCAATATCCAATGAGGCGATGAATTCGCGTGAAGCAGTAAATAAAGAATCAAACGCCGGACCAGAAATCGTATTTAAATTCCACTCAAGAAAAGTCACTGCATAATTATTAAAGTCTCTACCACGTGAAGGCAACAAGTGCTTTGAGTCAATAAAGGAATAGAGGGCACGTAACGCATCAAGAGCACAGTGCCATGATTTCTCTCTGGTCACCGATAATGAACCACTGCGGTTAATGGAATGAGAAATCAAGATCTCATCCAGGAACGCCATTCTTTTGGTAAGTAGCATAAAAGCGCTAACAAAAAATAAATCATTAGTCGTTCTTAAATCCTGGAATTGTAACCCAGTATCCAGTATAGCCTGGCGACGGAAAAGCTTATCCCAGGGCCACCAGATAAATGCATCAAAGAAATTATGAGTAATTTCATCTGATGAAAATAGTTCTTTTTGGGGGAGTAAATCTACGCGCACAGACCATGGCATTGGTGCATATGAATGGGTTTGTAGATCTAAAGACTGGCATCGGCAGATAACCACATCGGCTTGCAGCAATGCAGCATGATCATACATCCGTTTGAGCATATTAGCATCGGCATAATCGTCATCATCAAGAAAAATGATATATTCGCCACTTGCTATTTTTAACCCCATGTTACGTGATGCACCTGCACCGATATTCTGCGAATTATTCAAAAGACGTATCCGCGAGTCATTAGCGGCAAAGGACTGCAGTAGCTTTAACGTATCATCAGCCGAATTGTCATCAATAATGATGACTTCAATATCCTGTAACGATTGCGATAAAATGGAACTAAGCGTATCAGATATATATTCTGCAGCATCGTGCACAGGTATCACAACAGAGACCAGTGCACTTGAAGATCTTTCAGACATTTGATCGCCTCCCAAGTGACACGTTACAGTAATTTTAGTTAATAATATACTTTAAAAAATTTGAAGGTAAAGAAACAGAATCTGGCAACTAATAAAAACGGTTAACCGTTTGATCGACAACTATCCTTCGACCACATCATGATAAGTCTTTAGCGTTTTACTAATAATCATCCCACTCGAGAATTTATCCTGAATACGCTTACGTCCTTTAATACCCATTTCAACGCGTGCTTTAGGATTGCTAAGCAAAAAGGCAAGTTTATCAGCCAACTCTTCAGGTGAATTGCTTTTAACAATAATTCCATTATCGTTATCAATAATAAGGCTATCACAACCACCGACATCATAAGCAATACAAGCGCGACCCACAGAAGATGCTTCCAGAAGAATTCGCGGAACACCTTCAGAATAAACTGACGGCAAAGCAACGATATTTGATTGCTCAATAAGATCGCAAACGTTATTCGAACGACCTAACCAGTTAATTAATCCTTGCTGATGCCAATTCTCAATGACCTGAAGGGAAATCGCATCTTTATCATTTTCAACCAAAATTCCAGCAACATTCAAAGTAAAGTGAATATTCTTACTGCGTAATATTTTCTTCGCTTCAATTAAGTCGCCCAGTCCTTTACTCCACAACATACGGCTGGCAAACAATACAACAGGGACATCGTGATTCTGTTCAAGAGAATATTTGTATATCTCTGGATTAATGCCTGCGCCATCAATAACAATAGTCTGTTGTTCTTCGAGTCCAACCAACTTAGCCAGTTTTTTTCTGTCGCGGTCATGTTCAAACATAAATATACAGCGCTTATTACTGGCAATATATTTATATGCAGCAATAGTAAACTGCCGCAATAATTTTAAAGGCATGCTGTCTGAAGAAAATACTCTTCCAAGCCCAACAAAACTTACGATGACCGGCAGATTAAATTTCTTCGCGAGCACACCACCAATCAAACATGGCTTGATAGTAATGCAATGCAAGAGATCCGGTTTTATATTTTTAATAATTTTTTGCACATCATGGTAAGTACGAAAGAAAACTAATGCATTAAAAGATTGAGCATCAAGAGTAACATTATGGCAAATAAAGCCGAATGTTTTGAATTTATTTATTATGTTGTCATCAATAAAATGGCTGATGATGTGAATCTCATAACCTGCATCACGGGAGGCGATGGCACGATCGATCCAGTGTAAATCGAAGTACCAATCCGAATTTATGAAATAACACAATTTTCTCATTGCTATGCCCACTTAATGATACTTACCACTAATACCTTTTATGCCATGTGAAATTCCACGAAGAATAAATTTCATATAGGAATATTTTTGACGTTGCCATGGCAGGATTAATATATATTTTAGGATGCGTATCGCTATCGCTGAATTGCTATACACGCCATTTTTCTGGAATATTTTCTTCGACAGGATCAAATTACGGCATAGATAGTAAACCTTCCATTCAGGTGCAATAAGTTTGCCCTGAATACTCACATCATGATAAAAAAGCAACTCCGGGCTATACATAATTTGCTCACCAGCTAATGATAGCTGATAGCCAAAGTAAAGATCATCAAAGTAGATAAAAAGCTGTTCATGGATGTGGTCAAGGCTGGTCGTGAGCAGATCACGATGTATGACCATCCCAACAAATGAAACCGTTTGTACGAACATAGAACGATTAGCTGCCGGGATAAACTCTCCAGGGTAGCGTAAATAGCGTACAGTGTCACCAAGTGAAGTTGGCACACGCGAGAACGGCATATTCATCGGACACGGTTTTCCTTGCGGATCTTTCACCAGTCCACTAAATACCCGACAACCCTGCTTATCCAGCTGTGAAAAGGACTTCAACGTGTCTGGATAGGGGTAAGCATCGTCATCGTAGAAAAATACCCAATCACTTGCCAGCTGTTCACAGATATACTGACTACCGGTTTTAAAGCCCCCCGCCCCACCGGTATTCTCGGTGAGGGTTAATACAATGACTCGTGTATCAACAATTGACGAAAGCCAGGCTTGGGTCCCATCCGTGGACCCGTTATTGACAATAACAATATTAGTGAATTCAAGTTTGAGGGTCTCTTCAACGGTTTTTTTCAGTTTACCGAGCCGATTGAATGTCACTATCAATGCCGTATATTTCATCGTACAGAAACCGTAAACACAGGCATTGGCTGATTTTCAGTGAGTGAATTTAAATAGACTTCTGCCGTTTTCAATGCTTCGGCGATGGTCACATCCATATCAAGGTAACGGTAGGTTCCAAGACGACCGACAAAAGTGATATTGGTTTCATTCTCGGCCAGTGACAAATATTTTTCAAGAAGAGCCATCTCTCCCATCTGACGAATAGGATAGTAAGGAATATCATTTTCTTCACAAGCACGGCTATACTCTTTATAACAAACAGAGCCGTCGTGTTGTTCCCAGGGAGAAAAATATTTATGTTCAGTGATGCGAGTATAGGGCACATCAACAGAACAATAGTTCATCACTGCGCATCCCTGGTAATCACCCTGATAGGTAAACTTCTTAAAATCTAATGTTCGATAGCCCAGACGGCCATATTGGTAGCCAAAAAACGCATCTAATGGACCGCTATAGAATACGTGATCGTAATGAGTTCGCTCTTCAACGATAAATTCCCGCTGTAAGTCAACCTTTATATTCTCATGATTGAGAATGGACTTAATCATCTGCGTATAACCACATTTCGGCATACCCTGAAATTTGTGGTTAAAATAATTATCATCATAGTTAAAACGAACAGGAAGACGTTTAAGAATAGATGCCGGCAGTTCCGAGGGTTGCATCCCCCACTGTTTAATCGTATAGCCTTTAAAAAAGGCCTCATATAACTCTTTACCAATAAAGCGTAACGCTTGCTCTTCAAAAGTTTGTGGATCAGCAATAGTGCTATCCCCTTTCTCAGCAATGAGCGCTCTGGCCTCATCAGGTGAACAAGTTTTTGAGAAAAACTGATTGATAGTATGCAAATTAATAGGCAGGGAAAATACCTGACCATTAACTGTCGCTTTAACCCGGTTCACATAGGGCATCATCTCTGCATGCTCGTTGACATAATTCCACACTGTTTCATTGTCAGTATGGAAAATATGGGGTCCATAAACATGTACCATAACATTCGTTTCAGCGTCCCGTGCATCATAGGAATTTCCCCCAATATGATCACGCTGATCGATAATATGGACTTGATGTCCCTGCTCAGCAAGCTGGCGACCAATAACTGCACCAGAGAAGCCTGCACCTACGATCAATATTTTTTTACTTTTCATCTGTTGTCTCTTTTATTATCCAAGAATAGCACGGCGTACTTTGTAATAATATTTAGTCATCATGTTTCTTCTTGGCGTGCCTATTGGTGCATATTTATTAACATAAGGCATCAGTACGTTCTTGATTTTGGTCTGGAACAAGATTTGTTGTTGCGGCTCGCTATGGGTTAAACCAATCGAAGCCGCTAACGACATCTGACGTTTATAGATTTCCATCTCCCATGGAGTGTTAGCGATGTTTTCAATAAAGTCGTCGTAAAAATCGACTTTTTCGGTATTCCATGGTTTGTTCTCACCCGCATAATGAATCATTTTAGGCTTCTTGCGAGCTGCTAAAAATTTCATATACGTTGCAAACTTAAGATTAGGGAAGAAATCATCCGTGTTGCCATTACCATGATAAACGTTCCACTCTAATGGCAGAAATGTGACTCGAGAGTAGAATACTTTATTCATGATATCCTGGTCGAGGAACCAGTATTTTTTTGCCTTTAATACACGCATCAATTCAGCAAAAGTATTTTCCTCGACCATTTGTTTGATATTAAAAACAATAATCCCTGCCTGAAAATATTCATCAGGGTTATTCATGTTTAAGGTTTTTTGTAAATATTCGCCTGCCGGCATAACGCCATCATCTGATGCCGACATTGCAGAAAATTTTACAAAACCTTCCATGACGATATCCTTAACCGCTGCAACTAAATTGTTGCCCAGAGGGACATCAAGCAGTTCACCCAGGTCAGCCTTTACAACGGTATCCGAATCAATAAATACGACTTTATCGTATCGTCTGAACAGCTGAGGAATAAAAAGACGGGCATAAGTTGATGCGCTAAAATGCGCTCGGGTATGCACACCATTTATTTCAGTGAAGGCATTAACGTCAAAAAAACGAAGAGAAATATTAGGATGAGCAGAGGTTAGATTTACTAACCGTGTTTTATTCAAATAGCTTACTTTGTTTTCGAGTACGACGATATCATAATTTTTATTTTTATCCGCATGCCGGACAATGGAATTAATTAATGCGCCACCGCTGATTGCGTAATTATCATCGAAACTGATAACAACTGGAACCGCAGAATCAAAAACTGGATTCAGTGCACCATTGAATGTTTCATTACTTACAAAGGTACGCTGTAATTCTTTTACCTTAAGCTCACCATCTTGTTGCAACTTAATTATGTAAATATTAAACAGCCGTTCAGCTATATGCCCAATAACGCGTTTTTCCTGGGCATTATAATTGTTCATCGAGATGGCATCTTCGAGATTATCCAGAATGGAAAAGAGCCACTTAGAATAATCAACAAAAATATCTTTGCGCATAACAAACATATTTGTGTAATAGCCATCACTGGCATCATTAAACGTTTTTATTGCTGTACTATACTCTGGATATAGTTTTTCAACGATGGCAATGGCAGCCTGATAATCTCGAATGTGTAAGTATTCACCCCGTTCATAGTGATCGTAATTATTTTTACTTCCCGCCGCAGTTACAGACCATTTTTTGGGCAGCAAGATATCAATACCTTCGACACACCGTTGAATTGTTTCTTCGTTTAATCCGAAGATCTTCTCATATTCTTCATCAATGCATGGATGGTTCACTACCCCCCAGGTATCCTCAGAAAAAGTTTGTTTTTCGGAAAAATTAAGATGACGGCGATAGTGCATAAAACCGACATAGTCGGCTAGCTCTTCGTTTTTCCAAACCCAATAATGCGCAGTTAGTTCGCAATAAAACGGATTCTTAAAGGAAATATTATCGCCAGTGTCATCTCCTGGGCAACCAATTTCATTATAAGAATTTGCTTTGCCGACATGCAGAGGTTTGATAATTGCAGCATTAAGAAAAGCACTAGGCTTATGGTGGCTGGTATAGATTTTAACGCTATTGTTCATTATATTACCCAATGATTAAGCCATTGCTTGCTTGTACAGTTCAATAATTCGATCTGCAGATCCCACTTCTCTGAGTCTATGATTTTCGATCCAGATGACTCTATCGCAGATTTTTTCAACGTCACTCATATTGTGGCTAACAAAGAGTATCGTCACGCCTCTTTTCTTAAAATCTCTGATGGTCTGAATACATTTAGCCTGAAAAGCGATATCACCTACTGCCAGAACTTCATCAATAATTAAAATATCCGGTTCAACCTGACTGATGACCGAAAAACCTAACTTAGCTAGCATTCCGCTTGAATATACTCTGATGGGCTCGTCGATGAATTCTCCAAGTTCCGAAAATTCAATAATACGTTCCATACGTTGCTGGACCTCTTTACGCCTAAGGCCCAGCAGAGTAGCATTCAGGTAAATATTCTCACGCCCGGTAAGTTCCGGATGAAAGCCTCCGCCGAGTTCAAGCATCGATGCCACCCGTCCTTCAGTGGTGACGGTTCCCTTAGTTGGCTTAATCACGCCGGCAACCAGACCAAGAGAGGTACTCTTTCCTGCCCCATTACGTCCAATCAAGGCAACAGCCTCACCTTTGCCAACTGTAAAGGATACGTCTTCGATAGCTAAATATTTCCGCCCCTTCAGCAACTGAAAAGCGCGTTTCGGATGGAAAATTAAATCTTTGATTCCTGAGCCAATATGATGGTACAGAGGATACTCTTTTGTAACATGACTGAAGTTAATAACTGGGTGCATTACAAGATCTCTGCAAATCGATATTTTAATTTATTGAAAATAGACAAACCGACAACCGTCAAAATGATTCCCGTAAAATAGAGTATAGAAATATACTCATAATTAAGAGTCCCATTCATGAATAAATCACGCCAACTAAGAATCATACTCGCTAGCGGATTGTAGGTAATTATCCAGCTAAATTTTTCCGGAATCATATCAGACGCATATAAAATCGGCGTACAATAAAACATCAGCATAATCCCCAGACTGACAAAGCGCTCCAGGTCACGGAAAAACAGGTTCAGCGTTGAAAAGATGATTGAAACACCAAAGGTGAAAATCACCTGGCCAATAGCAATGAGAGGTATACCCCAAACCCAGGACAAGGACGGCGTCATGCCATAAACAAAAAGAAAGACAACAATAACCGGGATGGTGCAAAGAAAATGCAACCCTTCCATCATCACATTACTTAGCGGAATCACGGACCGGGGAAAAACTGTCTTCTTGATAATTTGAGCGTTAGCGATGAATGAAAATAATGAGTTAGTGGCCGAACTGGCAAACCATTGCCACGGAAACAAGCCGGTAATGAGGAAAACTGTATAATTTGGAATTTGTACTCTCATTACCAGCTTAAATATAAAATAATAAATCATGGCAAAAAGCAATGGATTTGCTACTGACCATAAATAACCTAGCATGCTGCTCTTATAGCGCACTTTTAGATCTTTATTTGTTATCACAACAAGTAAATCAAATAAATACCCTAAATTGTACTTCATCTTTATACTCATAAATTATTCTGCAAATATCCACTGAATGAGTTAGTCATACCAGGTCTACCTCGCCGATCCTGTCAGGCTCAACAATCGAGAAACTGACTGCTTTGTGCTGCGGGCAAAGTTTATCAGGTCAGCTGCCATTCATCGACTGCAACCATTGATTTGAACGGAAGCGCAAGCAACACCCCAGACATAAACGATTAAAATCCTTTTAATTCAATAAATTAAAAAATCACCTGGTGTTTTCTTCCACGCTACCGCCATTGGCTATCGCAACCAAAATGCGTGATCCACCGAGTTTTTAGCACTCACATCCGTTCAAACCGCACTGTAGATGGCATTACTGTTCAGTACAGCCATGCATCTCGTTACCTTAGCTGCAAAAAGGCTTTACTCTGGCGTTTCCCTTCTCCGTTAGCTATCAGGACTTTCTCATTTCCGCAAGCAGCATGCCTGGCGTAGCACTCCCCTCGCCTGCTCATCACGCCCTTACATGCAAAAGAACCATCTAAGGACAGCATGAAATTCTGAAATAATTTCTTGCATATTAATAACAACTTTTGGTGATGATTTATCAAGCAATACCTAAGTCTGCTAAATAGAACGGCAGCGTATTATAACTCTGCAAGTAAGGAATTAAAGTAAAAATCCGGTGCATGGCTTTTTCAATGTAAAAATGGACACACTTTAGACGATATCATGGCATTATCGCTAAATTAGCTCTCGGCAAACAAACACACCGGGCAAACTAAAGTAACCATCTTTACTCTACGAGACCAGACCGCGTCTAAACCTCGTAATACTCGATAAAACCGAAGCAAACACATAACCCATTGTTTATATTGGGTTTTATATCATTTTCAACTTCTGAATGTCTTAATGTCTTTCGCGAATGATAATTAATTACATGACATTTACTCTCTGACGCCGCTGTTTACAGGTGCTTGCATATCTTGTCATGGTAAACCAAGTGATCCCAACCGCAAGCCAGTGTAAAATCGGCACTTATGTAGAACGGGATATCCACACCCCGGAGGAAAAATATGAAGTTTTTGGTCACTGGTGCCGCAGGTTTTATCGGCTTCCATATCGCGCAGCGCCTGCTGAATGAAGGGCATGATGTTGTCGGAATCGACAACATGAACGACTATTATGACGTCAGCCTGAAGCAGGCCCGTCTGGATCGCCTGGCATCTCCGGCATTCCATTTCCAGCAGCTGGATTTGGCCGACCGTGAAGGTATGGCAAAGCTGTTCGCCACAGAGCAATTTGACCGCGTGATCCACCTGGCCGCCCAGGCCGGCGTGCGCTACTCGCTGGAAAACCCGTATGCCTACGCAGACGCTAACCTGATGGGGTACCTGAACATTCTGGAAGGCTGCCGTCATACCAAGGTGAAACACCTGGTGTACGCCTCCTCCAGCTCGGTTTACGGCCTCAACCGTAAAATGCCGTTCTCCACCGAAGATTCCGTCGATCATCCGGTCTCCCTGTATGCTGCCACCAAGAAAGCTAATGAGCTGATGGCGCACACCTATTCCCACCTGTACGGCATCCCGACCACCGGGCTGCGCTTCTTTACAGTGTATGGTCCGTGGGGTCGCCCGGATATGGCGCTGTTCAAGTTCACGAAAGCGATGCTGGAAGGAAAAAGTATCGACGTTTACAACTACGGCAAAATGAAGCGCGACTTCACCTATATCGACGACATCGTCGAGGCGGTGGTTCGGGTGCAGGATGTGATCCCGCAGGCCAATGCCGACTGGACCGTTGAGAGCGGTTCGCCGGCCACCAGTTCCGCGCCGTATCGGGTCTATAACATTGGCAACAGCTCGCCAGTGGAACTGATGGACTACATCACCGCTCTGGAAGAGGCGCTGGGGATGGAAGCGAAGAAGAATATGATGCCGATCCAGCCGGGCGATGTGCTGGACACCAGCGCAGACACCCAACCGCTGTATGACCTGGTGGGCTTTAAGCCGCAAACGTCAGTGAAGGAAGGCGTGAAGAACTTCGTGGAGTGGTATAAGGACTACTATCAGATCTAATCCCCTGCCCTGCCGCAATCGACAGGTTGCGGCAACCCCTTCTATGGAACCTCCGTTATCCGGGCTATATGTCGACGGAATGCACATTCATTGTTTTATATATAATATTTTGTGCTATAGACGGTATTTTTGCCTTTTTACTCGCCCGCCTGAAACCAGTTTCATCCAGCCTTTTTCAGAAAAGCAACTATCCGCGCGCCAGGCGCTGAAACTTTCCTGATATCCAGACCAATTTGGTTAGCGGAAACAGCATTATATGCTGATTGATAAAAAACATTACTCTCTGTAGGAATTTTCCTAAATCCAGGATATGTTAGAGCAAGCCATGCTACAGAACAAAACTGGCGCATTGCTTATCAACCTAATAATTTAATCAACATACGCTATGTGGTAGATATTATGGAAAACCTATTTTTCTTAGTGGTGGCTGCCATACTACTTGCTATTTCCGTTTATTTTTTAATTTCTTATTTAAAAGACAGAAAAAAAACGAAACTGACGTTTAATAAACGCAAGTGGTAAGGCTGGCTTCATATTACAATGACATTAAGATAATATTAAGAGATAAAATAACTTTATGACAGAATGACTATTCATTCTGTGATTTGCCATGGCATAAAGGCATGAGAAAAGCACTCTTGGCTGGCCATGCTCATCATTTTCCCTGCACACAGAAATAACAAAAGCCTGCGTTGCAGGCTTTGTTTTACCTCCCGGCGCTTATCTCCGGCATCTACATCACAGTGACGGTAGCTCTTCACAAGGTAAGTTTAACTTATCGGACCTGTTCTGCGCCCGCAACGGGTTTCGTACAAGATCGTAATGTCCATCACAATTTATTGAGGTTAATCTGAATGTGTGAGAAATACGCGTAGTGAGGGATATAGCGGGGAGATAAAGAAGAACACTGGCGGCAGGGAACCGCCAGTGTCAGACAGGCAGAATTAATCGTTACCAAACAGATCGCGGGTGTAGACCTTATCCGCCACATCCGCTAGCTCTTCCGCCATACGGTTGGAAATGATCACATCCGCCTCTTGTTTGAAGGCATCCAGGTCGCGCACGACGCGGGAGTTGAAGAACTCATCTTCCTGCATCACCGGCTCATAGATAATGACCGGAATACCTTTCGCCTTGATGCGCTTCATGATGCCCTGAATAGAAGAGGCGCGGAAGTTGTCCGAACCACTCTTCATGATCAGGCGATACACACCCACCACTTTCGGCTTACGAGCGAGAATAGAATCCGCGATAAAGTCTTTACGGGTACGGTTAGCATCGACGATAGCCGCGATGATATTGTTCGGGACCGATTCGTAGTTCGCCAGCAGCTGCTTGGTATCTTTCGGCAGGCAGTAGCCGCCGTAGCCAAAGGACGGGTTGTTATAATGGTTGCCGATACGCGGATCCAGGCATACCCCTTCGATAATCTGCTTGCTGTTCAGCCCCTGGCTTTCAGCATAGCTGTCGAGCTCGTTGAAATAGGCAACGCGTAGCGCCAGATAGGTGTTAGCGAACAGTTTGATCGCTTCCGCTTCGGTGGAGTCGGTAAACAGGGTTGGGATATCCTGCTTGATCGCGCCTTCTTTCAGCAGATCAGCAAAACGTTCGGCACGCGCAGAGCGCTCACCGATGACAATACGCGACGGGTGCAGGTTGTCGTACAGCGCACGTCCTTCACGCAGGAACTCCGGAGAGAAAATAACATTATCAATCCCTAAACGTTCTTTGATGTCGCGGGTGAACCCCACCGGGATGGTCGATTTAATGATCATCACCGCGTTCGGGTTGATCTCTGTGACATCGCGAATAACCGCTTCCACCGTAGAGGTGTTGAAGTAGTTAGTTTTGGGATCATAATCGGTCGGCGTCGCAATGATCACGTAGTCGGCATTACGATAGGCGTCGTGCTTGTCCGTGGTGGCACGGAAATTTAACGGTTTTTCTGCCAGATATTCCTGAATCTCTTTATCGACAATCGGAGAGATCTTCTGGTTAAGCATATCCACTTTGGCCTGTACGATATCCAGGGCCACCACTTCGTGGTTTTGCGCAATCAGGATACCGTTCGATAAACCAACATAACCTGTACCGGAAATAGTAATTTTCATTCGATTACACTTTAATCAGTTAACTGGGTAATGGCAGATAGCCACGAATTTTAATAATGCTGTGGGCGGTTTTACGCTTTGACCTGTGAGATGTCAAGAATAAGCCATAAGGTCAAAAATACGATTCAAATCTGACCCTATGGCTTCCGTTATGGCTCATGAATTACTTGAGGAGGGCTAAAATCTCTTCGGTTTTTGCATTCATTAACGCAGTATCCGCTCTGGACTCAACGTTCAGACGCACCACCGGCTCCGTGTTGGACGTGCGCAGGTTAAAGCGCCACTCAGGGTATTCAATACTGATACCGTCCGTTGTGTCGATGTGTGCGGCCGCCGGCTCATACTGCGCCCGGATGCGCGCTATCGCCTCCGCCGCATTTCCCAGCTTGCGGTTGATCTCCCCCGACGCCGGGAACGCCGCCTGGCGGTCCGCCACCAGTGATTTCAGCGAACTGTTCTTCAGGCACAGCAGCTCCGCCACCAGCAGCCACGGGATCATCCCGCTGTCGCAGTAGGCGAAGTCGCGGAAGTAATGGTGTGCGCTCATCTCCCCGCCGTAGATGGCGTCTTCCTGGCGCATCCGCTCCTTGATGAACGCATGCCCCGTCTTCGACATCACCGGCTGGCCGCCGCTGCGGGTCACGATGTCCACCGTGTTCCACGTCAGACGCGGGTCGTGAATGATTTTCGCCCCCGGCTGCTTCTGCAGGAACGCCTCCGCCAGCAGGCCGACAATGTAGTACCCCTCGATAAACGACGCCTCGTCATCGAACAGGAAGCAGCGGTCGAAGTCGCCGTCAAAGGCGATCCCCATGTCCGCCTGATGCGCACGCACCGCGTCGGCGGTGTCCTGGCGGCACTCCGGCAGCAGCGGGTTCGGGATACCGTTCGGGAAATGGCCGTCCGGCTGGTGATGCACCTTGATAAAGGTCACCGGCGCCCCGGCCGCCGCGAAGCGTTTCTCCACTTCATCAATCACGTGCCCCGCCGCCCCGTTGCCGGAGTTCACCACCAGCTTCAGCGGACGGGTGAAGTTCGCCAGGTCCACGTAGCCCATCAGGTGGTCGACGTACTCCTTCAGCACCGAAATCTGGCGCAGGGTCCCGCGACGCGCCGGGTCCACCGGCGGGAACTGGTTCTCCTCCGCCAGGCGCTGGATATCCCGCAGCCCGGTGTCGCCGCTGATGGGCTTCGCGTTCTCGCGCACCAGCTTCATGCCGTTGTAGTTCATCGGGTTGTGGCTCGCCGTCACCTCGATACCGCCGTCCACCCCGAGGTGGAAAGTGGCGAAGTAAATCTCTTCCGTGCCGCTCAGGCCGATATCCAGCACGTCGGTGCCGGCGTCCATCAGCCCGCGGGCCAGCGCCAGCTTCAGCGACTCGCTGGTGAGGCGCACATCGCCCCCCACCACTATCTTCCCGGGTTTCAGAAATTCGCCGTAGGCGCGGCCGATACGGTAGGCGATGTCCTCGTTCAGCTCCTCGCCCAGTTCACCACGGATGTCATAAGCCTTAAAGCATGTTAACTGTGTCATTCTGCGTTTTGTCCCGAAAAAATTAGCAACGACCATACTGGTCTTTAATACGAATAATGTCGTCCTCGCCGAGGTACGACCCCGACTGGATCTCCAGCACTTCCAGCGGAATGCGGCCCGGGTTTTCCAGGCTGTGCTCGGCGCCAATCGGAATAAAGGTGGACTGGTTCTCGGTCAGCAGGAACTGCTTGCCGTTGACGGTCACCTGGCCGGTGCCGGCGAGAATGACCCAGTGCTCGGCGCGGTGGTGGTGCATCTGCATCGAGAAGGCGCCGCCCGGTTTCACGGTGATGCGGTTGACGTTGAAGCGCGGGGTCTGGACCACCACGTCGCAGCGGCCCCAGGGACGGTAAATCTCGCGGTGGCGCTTGTACTCGCTGCGCTGGTTCTGCTTGAGGAACTCGACCGCCTTCTTCACGTCCTGGGAACGCTCGCGGTTCATCACCAGCACGGCGTCCTTGGTGCTGACAATCACCAGGTTCTCCACGCCGATGGCCGCCACCAGCTTCTCGTCGCTGTTGATGTAGCAGTTTTCGCTGTTGTGCACCCACGCGTCGCCGCTGAGGACGTTACCCTGCCCGTCTTTCGGGCTGACCTCCCACAGGGCGGACCAGGAGCCGACGTCGCTCCAGTCGGCATCGAGACCGACCACCACCGCGTCGGCGGTTTTCTCCATCACCGCGTAGTCCACGGACTCGTCCGGGCACTCGCAGAAAATGTCATGCGGGATGCTGATGAAGTCGCTGCCGTTATCGGCGGCATTGACCGCGGCCTGGCAGGCTTCGAGGATATCCGGGCGGAATTTGGCCAGCTCGGAAAGGTATTTTTTGGCGCGGAACATAAACATGCCGCTGTTCCAGTAGTACTCCCCGGAGGCGAGGTAGGCCTCGGCGCGCTCGCGGTCCGGTTTCTCCACGAAGCGGGCCACCTGGTACGGGGTGTGGGCGCTGTCGGTGAGGGCCACGCCGCGCTGGATGTAGCCGTAGCCGGTTTCCGGGGCGTTCGGCACGATACCGAAGGTGACCAGATGGCCTTCATCGGCATACTGCTCGGCGACGCGGATGGCGTCGTGGAAGACCGGCTGGTTATTGATGATATGGTCGGCGGCGAGGACCAGCATCAGCGGGTCGTCGCCGTGACGGGTGGCCTGAAGGGCCGCCAGGGCGATGGCCGGGGCGGTGTTGCGCCCGACCGGCTCAAGAATAATGTTGTTCGATAGCTTGTTGAGCTGGCGCAGCTGTTCGGCCACCAGGAAGCGGTGCTCTTCGTTACAGATGACCATCGGTTCATGGATTTCAAGGCCCGAGAGTCGGGTGATGGTTTCCTGCAGCATGGAGTTCTGCCCGAACAGGCGGAGGAACTGTTTCGGGTAAAGCTCGCGAGACATCGGCCAGAGACGACTGCCGGTACCGCCAGCCATTATCACAGGAAGTAACATATTAATTTCCTTTAATTAAAACCCTGTTATTTAACACCCAGATATATTCTGAGGCCAGAAGTAGCTTATTATAGGTATACAAAAGTATAAATATGGCAAATTCTTAAAAGATACGAATTTGCTTTATTAGAGCTGGATAAATGACGAAGACGTGCAAATAAGATAACTTTGATCAGATTATTGTAGAATAACTAACAATAGCTAACAGTCAGGCCAATTGGCCTGACTGTGGTATATAAAGATTATTCCAACCACTCGGTATGGAATACACCTTCTTTATCAGTGCGCTTATAGGTGTGCGCACCAAAGTAATCACGCTGAGCCTGAATCAGGTTAGCGGGCAGAACTGCGGAACGGTAGCTGTCGTAGTAGGCAATTGCGGCAGAGAACGTCGGTACCGGAATACCATTCTGCACGGCATAAGCCACGACATCACGCAGCGCTTGCTGATAGTCATCAGCGATCTGTTTGAAGTACGGCGCCAGCAGGAGGTTAGCAATGCCAGCGTTTTGCGCATAAGCATCAGTGATCTTCTGCAGGAACTGCGCACGAATGATGCAGCCAGCGCGGAAAATCTTAGCGATCTCGCCGTAGTTCAGATCCCAGTTGTATTCATCAGAAGCAGCACGCAGCTGGGAGAAGCCCTGAGCATAGGAAACTATTTTACCTAGGTACAACGCGCGACGAACTTTTTCGATAAATTCAGCTTTATCACCGGCCGGCTGCGCCTGCGGACCACTCAGCACTTTCGACGCGGCTACACGCTGGTCTTTAAGCGAAGAAATATAGCGAGCAAACACGGACTCGGTGATCAGAGACAGAGGTTCGCCGAGATCCAGTGAGCTCTGGCTGGTCCACTTACCGGTACCTTTGTTTGCAGCTTCATCAAGAATGACATCAACGAGGTACTTACCTTCTTCATCCTTCTTGGTGAAGATATCTTTGGTAATGTCGATCAGGTAGCTGCTTAGCTCACCTTCATTCCATTCGGTAAAGGTTTTCGCCAGCTCTTCGTTGGAAAGTGCCAGACCGCCTTTCAACAGCGCATAAGCTTCGGCAATCAGCTGCATGTCACCATACTCGATGCCGTTATGAACCATCTTCACATAATGGCCAGCACCATCAGCACCGATATAGGTCACACATGGCTCACCATCTTCTGCAACCGCCGCGATCTGTTTCAAAATTGGAGCAACCAGTTCATAGGCTTCTTTCTGGCCACCTGGCATGATGGAAGGCCCTTTCAGAGCCCCCTCTTCACCACCGGATACACCGGTACCGATAAAGTTAAAACCTTCGGCAGAGAGTTCACGGTTACGACGGATAGTGTCCTGGAAGAAGGTGTTGCCGCCATCAATGATGATGTCGCCTTTATCAAGGTAAGGCTTCAGGGAATCGATGGCGCTATCTGTACCAGCCCCGGCCTTCACCATCAACAGGATGCGACGTGGTGTTTCAAGGGATTCAACGAACTCTTGTACTGTGTAGTAAGGGACCAGTTTCTTGCCTGGATTTTCGGCAATCACTTCTTCGGTTTTTTCACGGGAGCGGTTGAAAACGGAGACGGTATAACCACGGCTTTCGATGTTCAGCGCAAGGTTACGCCCCATCACCGCCATACCGACAACCCCGATCTGTTGCTTGGACATTACATACTCCTGTCTGGTGTGGTCACTGCGACATGTTCGCAGCTTAAATGTGATGATAATGTTAGCCCAAAGTACTAAGAGCTCATAGTGAAAATTTGTTAACTAGTGCAAGATATAAATTTTGGACTATAAATGCACAATGCTTATCTTGAGCAGCATCTAATCAATAAGCAGATTTGTTAATAAATCCTTTAAAGACAGTAAGGAATATTATTTTTAGATCTAACCAAATGCTCCAACCTCTGATATATAACAAATCATATTCGATTCTTTTTTCCATTTTTTCTAAAGTATCAGTTTCACCACGCCAGCCATTAATTTGCGCCAACCCAGTAATGCCTGGTTTGACTTTATGGCGAAGCATATAGCCTTGAATTAATGCACGGTATTGTTCATTATGGGCAACAGCATGTGGTCGGGGCCCAACAACTGACATTTGCCCACACCAAACGTTAAAGAACTGAGGTAATTCATCGAGAGAAGTGCTGCGTAAAAATTTACCGACCTTAGTAACACGAATATCATTTTTTGTAGCTTGGACGACATTTTCGTCGTTTTCCATAACGCGCATGGAACGAAACTTCCAAACGCGGATAGGCTTACCATCCATTCCATATCGTAATTGTCTGAAAAGAACTGGTCCTGGTGAGGAAAACTTAACAGCTACTGAAATTATTAACAACACAGGAGAAATAAGTAACAAAATTACAGTAGAAACTATTATATCCTCAAGTCTCTTGAAAATCATATTAATACCACTAAGAGGGGTGTCAAATAGTGGCACAACAGGCACGCCATTAATTTCTTCCGTTCTAGCTTGCAAAATATTAAAGGTAAAAATATCAGGAATTAACAGAACAGAACATGTTGTATCTGTCAATTGTTGTACGATTTTCTTAATCTTAGCCTCTTCCTGCATATTCATGGCTATATATATTCTATCAATTTTACCATCACGAGCATCAATAATTAATTTGTCGAAGTTACCACAAAAGTTGATATCACTAACGCTCGTCAACGGTTCGCTATTGTAGTAACCTAAAACGATAAAACCCATCCAAGGTTCTTCGGCGAAACTTTTCAGCAGATTAATACCTGCCGGTAAAGAACCTACAACTGCTACGCGACGTGTATTATATCCTAGACGTCTCAGTATACCAGCACCAACACGAATCAATGATCTGCACAATACAAAGCCTATAGTAACTACAATAAACCAAATAGCAGCAACTCTAATATTCAGGTCAAAATCATGGAACAATGAAATAATCCCAAGAGCTAATACATAACTTAGGAACCAGTTCTTCAAAATTAACTTTAGCTCTGCTGATATTTTAACACCACGCCAAGAACGATAGAAATCTGTAATACCGCCGACCATTTGGAAAATGACCAGAACTATAAGTGAAAATAATAAATATCTTATTTCAAAATCCACATTATTCAACAAACATATTGCATATAAACTGGCGAAAATTAGAACTATATCAGAAAATCTTTGAACCATAGATATAAGCGAAGCATTTGCGTTTGCTCGCTGATAATGTATTGTCATTCTAGTTCACTCTTCATTTAATTTCTAATCTAAAAATTAGACTCAAGAATATTTAGTATTGAATTTTTTTTGCAACATTAAACTCCGACCATTTCTCGTCAATATACTTTGAAAAGGTATCTTTAAATATGTCAACGGAAAAGCGCAATGCGTTTTCTCTACAATTTTCGGGGGTTATTTTATCAAATATGTTCTCGAATAAATTAATAGCATCTATTAAAGAGGGAACAGTTTGTTCAGCGAAAAAAACTCCAGTAGGTTTGTTAACACCATAAGGACGAATCGTTTCAAGACTACCACCTTTTCCGAAAGCAATGACGGGAGTTCCACAAGCTTGAGCTTCAACCGGGGTTATACCAAAATCTTCCTCAGCAGCAAACACGAAAGCTTTGGCGTTTTTCATATAATCCCGCATAATTTCATTCGGCTGAAAACCTAAGATCTCAACATTAGTAGTTGCTTTGCTCTTGATTTTCGACATTTCTGAGCCATCACCTATAACAATCAATTTTTTATTAGGCATGGCAGCAAACGCATCTACAATGAGATCAATTCTTTTGTATGGCACAAGACGAGAAGCAGTAACATAATAGTCTTCTTTATTTTCGTTTAATATGAAACGACGCACATCAACAGGAGGATAAATGACGTCAGCATTTCTTCCATATACTTTTTTTATTCGTCTGGCAATAAAATGTGAGTTTGCAATAAAATGATTTACTCCATTTGCAGTGCGATAATCCCATAGCCTTATTTTATGTAATAAATATTTAGCAATTATACCCTTCAGACCTTTATCGAGCTTTGCTTCACGTAAATACTGGTGCTGAAGATCCCAAGCATATCGGATAGGGGAGTGTACATAACTAATATGCATCTGATCAGGGCCTGTTAATACCCCCTTTGCTACAGCATGACTACTTGATAAAACAATATCATATGCTGAAACATCAAGTTGTTCAATGGCTACTGGCATAAGCGGTAAATATTTTTGGTAAGAAGTTTCAGCTTTTGGGAGCCGCTGTATAAACGTAGTGGTTGCTCTTTTGCCTTGAAAGTGCGTTCGCGATTCATCGGATAAAAAGTCAACTACAGAAAACAAGTCCAAATTAGGATACAGATCTATTAATTCTTTTATAACGCGCTCGGCACCAGCATAAGATACTAACCAGTCAGCAGTCAATGCTATTTTAGTTTTGATTTCCATGGGTATCACCTTTAATTCTTGAAGAAGTTTATATTGATAATATATTATCAGACTATCTAAAATTTATGTTCTAACTTTAAGAAAGAATAATACTGAAGATTTATGCAAATCAAATATAACTCTATTTTTAAAGAAATAGTTGTATAAAGTCAAAGATATGAATTCAGTTAAAAAAGTGGCTATTGCAGCTCCTACTATCCCATAAAAATAAACTAATGGTACTGATAGCAATACGCTAGTAATTAAAGTGAAGAACATTTTTTTGGACAAAAATGAGTACCCCGAATGTCTGACAATATATCTTGTCGCTACTCCACCTAAACCAGCAACAGTTGTTGACATACAAAGTATGACCAGAGGTATATAAGCATCGGAATATAATGGACCATAAAACCAAAGTAAAAAATAGGGAGCAAATATTAAAGTCCCTATAGTGATAATTAAACCAATAACAAAAATTAATAAATTTAATTTAGCAGAGATAATAAGAGAATCGGCTTCGTTTTTCAAAGAATATATTTTTGTGAAGAAAGAAGAAATAATTGAAGAGTTAACAAACCCCCAAGAATTACCTAAAGCAAGCGCAACAGAATATATCCCAACTTCAGTTTTGCTAGCAAAAAATGAGATAATAAAGAAGGATAGTCTTGTATATAAAGCAACTGAAATATCAGAAATAACAAAATTATACCCTGACTTGAATAAATACTTCACGTATTGAATTTTTTTCCGTTTAGAAAAAATCACTCTTTTCTTTATGGAACTAAAAATGCATATTCTAATTACAAAAGGTATGAACCCAGTCAGGATTATGGGAATAGATAGATATACAGGCTCCCAGTCGAGTAAAACGATAAACCATCTAAGCAGTAAACTTATAAATAGCCCTATAACGTTAATACATGTGTTAATTTTGGAATTCAAAGTTGCATCATAATATATAGCCAGCACGTCTAAAGTAGAAAAAAAACATGATATGAATGTAGCAAAAATAAAAATTGAACTGAGATAATCGCTTTTATAGGAGTAGTAAACTAAAACAGGAATTGAAATAACAAAATATAGCAGAACGCGCATATAGAGAGTTGCATTTAAAAGTAAAACCCCTGAGTTTAAATTCTTTGATAATCTTTTAAATATTATTGTCCCCCCCCCCATTTGTGCGATAATTTGCACGATTTGGAAAATCGATAAAGATAGAGCAATTTGTCCAAAAAGATTCGGGCCAACATACTTAGCTACGGAAGATGTGACAAAAATCAGTCCAAAAATAGAAATAATTTTCTCAGACATCATCCAAACAGCGTTGAGTGCGATTTTATTAAATCGGAAAATTTTCATAAAATGACCTAGTGAGAAACATTACCATTTTCATTATAATTTAAAAAATATAATTTTAATTATTTTATAGAATTAATATAAAAATCTACTCGTTCAGCAGTTTTTGACCATGTATAATTAGCACAGTTAATATATCCCGCCTCTATTAATAACTCACAAATATTATTATCATTATTATATATTTTCTCTATAGCGTCAGAAATTTCATTCTTATTATATGGATTAACTAAAATAGCTCCATTCCCTGCAATTTCGCACAATGCGGTTGTATTAGATGTTATAACGGGGATACCGCTAGCTTGTGCCTCAATCACTGGAAGCCCAAAACCTTCGTAAAAAGAAACAAATACTAAACCGATTGCAGAACGGTAAATTTTAGGTAATTCATCTTCATGAACAAAACCTGTGAAAACGATTCGATCCTCTAAATTTAATTCAATAATTTTATTAGCAATAAAATCATTCTTTTTACCAGTAAAAACTAATTTTACATTCTTATCAATTCTAGCTTTTTTAAACGCTTCTAATAGGCCTATTTCATTTTTATGCCCCTTACGATTGCTAACACATAAAAAATACTTGAAATCATAACAAGACCTTTCTCCTTCAGGGCGAAATTTATGAGAAACGCCATTGCTAACATTAATCACTTTTTCAGGAGAAATGTTAGCCCACTCTATAATTTTTTTTCTAGAAAACTCGGAGACTGTAAAAACATACTTTGCTTTTTTACATCCTCTTCTAACAATTGTTCTATAAAACAACCGCTTGATTAAACTAGAGTTCTCAGGTCTATCCAAATGATTTAGATCATGTATAGTGAATATATAATTATTTTTTAAAAAAACAGGAGGTATATATCCGGGAAAAAAGAAAACTCCATTCTTTCTAAAAAAAAGTTGAATCGTAGTGCTTAAGCAGTCAAAGGGTGACATAGGCTTACCACGTAGTTTAGCATCTTCATAATTATTAATTTTGTTAATTTCAGAATAAAACGTCCCGATGCCGCCATAATTTTCCCAACGAGAATCAATGTAAATCTTATTCATTATTATTTCCCCCTTTAGCGATTTTCAATTTTTGAAGTTTTTGATTGATTTTTTTCTCAAGCAAAATAGATAATTCTTTTGAGTCGTTAAACAGAACGTTTTCAGGGAGATAGTCACGCATACCATCGGCGTTAGATGCAAGAATATCCATGCCAATACTTATCCCCTCTAACATAACCAATGGTACACCTTCAAAACGAGAAGGAATAATTAATGCATCATCCAGATAAACTTTTTCCCAAGGTTCTGTTTGCCAGCCATGGAATATAAAATGTTTTTCTAAATCACTTGATGACACTAAACTTTGTAATCTCTTTAAATCAGGACCAGTGCCGACAATATCTACAATAATGTATTTACGAGATTCGTTTGATAAACGATTTATTGCTTCAAGTAATATATCGTGGCCTTTTTGTTTAAAATTCACTCGTCCAATAACAGCAATGTGGTATAATTTCTTATTATCTTTAGAATTGTGCAATTTCCTTCGTTCATGAAAAGCAGAAACATCTCTTACTTTATTTTTTAAAACATAGATATTGCTCGATGGGGAAAAAGCTTTAATTTCATCTTTAAAAATGTCACTTATTGTTAAGTATTCTTTTATACGCCTATAAATAAATGGATAATATAAGTCTCTTAAGAAAGAAAGTTTCTTGCCCATTTTCTTAGCTGTGTGGGCATATGGAATATAAGAAATAAAAGGCAAATTTAACGTATGGGCGGCATTTACATATATTGAACCTAATTCAATATCTCCTTGAACAATTATTATTGAACTATAGCCATCTTGACTTATTTTTTTTAAAAAACGATTTGCTTTATATATCTTATATATATTAAACAGTGCGTGTAAAAACTCAAATCGCCCTTGTTTTAAAGGTAAAATAAAATTATTTAACTTGTCATATTGTGATATTTTTTTCTTTAGCGAGACATTATTAGGTTCAATAGCAACAGTTACATTACATCCACTTATAAGTAAAGACTCAATAATACCAATGGTCATTACTTCATGCCCGCCAAATGTATTTGTAGGGAATATAAATAGTGGGTTATTACCAAAAAAGGACTTTAAATCAGAATAAGCAATGTGATATTTAATAGTATTCATAGACATGGAAAAATAACCTTGAGCTATTGATTCGACTCTTGTTCTTTGAGTATATAAACACTACTATATACAATAATAAAAGAAAATAACCAATATGTTGTCATTAAATAAAGTGGTGCAATTGAAACAGATGATATGCAGTACATCGATACGAGACAAAACAACAACATATCTTTTAACACCAATGCTCGCATTATATAATAAAATAATGTAACACCGTATATAATTACACCAGCAGTACCAGCAAAACCCAAAATAGAATATAATCCGCTTTCTACGGCCATTCCACCGATACCACCATAACCAAATAAGAAAAATATAGGATCAGAGAAAATAGATTTAAGCATCAATTCCTTTTGCTGCATTCTTAAATAAAAGGAAGGATCATTCTCGGACGAACTGAAATATAATATAGAATCTATCTTATTATGCAACAGCATTCCGAAATCAGAAAATTGCTCACTATTATTATAAACAACACCAGCACCAACAAATATACAAACAAGAATAACAATGACAATAAATTTTAAACGCACCCCCCCCTTTAAAAAATAAAAAAATAATACAAAGGCAAAAAGTAAAAATCCAGTTAATGTATTTTGAAAAAATAAGGCTAACGTATTGGATAAAACTATAATAATTTTATAAATGGAAGGCATGTTTATATAATATATAAATACAAGCGATAATGCCAAGAAACATACATCTTCCGTAGGATAACCTAAGGAAAGACGCCCTCCCCAATGCGATAGCTTAATAGCAATTTGTGGGAATACTGTATATATAATTATGGTAATAATTGAATATAAAAAAGCAGCAATTACAAACCATTTCATGGTTTTATATAAAAATGATACTTTAATAACTTTTGCAATACAATAAGTTGAATATGTTAACATTATAAATGTCAGCATTTTCATCCATACACCAACACCAGCGCCATACTCTTGATACAATACGACATTATTACTTCGCACATAAACGCTATGATTTGAAACTAGAACACTAGTAAACAATGTATAGAAGAGTATAAAAATTTGACTAATAAAGATTATTGAAAACTCTTTATCAAATTTAATATTTTTATAAAAACCTAGTGATAAAATAAATAATGTAAATAACGAAGTGTCACGCATGAGCGAGAATGGAAAATACGAAGGAAATTGTACACCTCTAACGCCATCAAAAACGGAAAAAAACACACAAACAATATATGAAATATAAATAGGAATATATTTTTTATGCAGTATCGGTTCGTTAAAGAACAATTTTTCTGTTTTCATTATTTCTATACACTTAATTTAATTGCTTGCGTACATAAAATTATTCGGTTCATGTTCTGACTCTTCTTTTAATGATGCCTTTATAAGAAATGAATATCTAATGAAGTTCATCATTTAATAGAATCAAATAAATCACCCCATTTACGCGATATGCTATCTATAGAATATTCATTAGCCTTTAATCTTGCCTGTCTTTTAACTTCCTGGATACAAGAAGAATTAAAGTCCATATTTTTAAGTAAATCATAAATATTATCTACAAGTTTCTCATCATCATTAACAATGAAACCATTAACATGATTAGTTATAATCTCTGTTGGGCCGATATGATTGGTAGATATTACTACTAGTCCGGCAGACATTGCTTCTATTAAAGAAATACCAAAGAGTTCCTCCCACCCTTCAATTTTTCTGGAAGGAAGTATAAAGACGTCTGATAATGAGAGTAAATTAGCAATTTTATTTTTATCACTAATTCTTCCTGTTATTTTAACATTTTTATATTCACCCAACTCTCTTTTAACGAGATCTAATAATTCACCGTCACCAATAAATGTAAACTCAAAATATGAATCACACCTTTTAACCAAAGTGATAAGGTCATGGATCCCTTTTTCCTTAACCATTCTTCCGACAAAAGCTATCTTAATAGATTTCCTTTCGAGACTTAAAGCTGTACTACCTTTGAAAATAGACAAATCTACAGCATGAGGGATCGTATAAATTCGATTTTTATTAGCTATATGTAAGCCTAATGATTCACATGATTTTTTAGAAATGCCACAATAATAAAAGTTGAATCGCTTAAAATAATTTATAAATATATTCTTCAAAAAATTAGTGAAAAATGGGATTTTACAAGGCACATTATTAGTCCACCAATAAGGCCATGAAGTATGATATATTACATTATTTTTTCTAGCCAATAAACCGTACCATACGAACCTAACATTATATGGTGCCATTCCTAACAATATGGTTTTATTCTTAATGAAAGGAATTTTTAAGCGGAACAATAAATTATTTTTAAAAGTTCTAATATCACTAGCTGAGATGTTACGGCTCACTACTTTTTTTAAGAGTCGTTTAATTACAATACTTTCATAATATTTTATCTCATCGATTTCTCCATTTTCGAGTAGCTGTTTAATACCATCAAAGTAGATCCGTCCGTCTACATCATGTAATATTATTACTTCTTTAATCATTAACTTATCTCCATGATTTATTATTCTTTCTCATTAACGCACTAACTTCTTTCATAGAACCATCATATTTAAACAACCCAAAATTATGTTCGTAATTGAATGGGTTCTGTCCATCATCTAGTAAATCATAAAACCAAATTCCTTTTATATATTGTTTTTTACTTGCTAGTTGTATATATTCTCTAATAAAATTTGCGGAATCTTGCTCCGAAAATGAGTTTATTAAATACCCATTAGGCACTCCAATTTCTGTTATATATATTTGAAAGTCAATCCCTTTATTTTTATAAAAATTATAAAACTTATCAATCTCACTAATATTTAAATAGGCAGACTTAAATTTAGAGCCTCTGTAGTAAGAATATGGGTGTATAGCTACACCATCAACATATTTTAAAAATCCTTTATCTATTAATCCCGAAAACCATTTATTTTGTTTGACATCAAATGGATTAAAACCCCCGGCAAGCACGATTGCCGCAGGATCCAGATCTTTTATTCTATCCCTAACTTTTTTTATTAAATTAAGATATTGCTTATCAGTAGGTTTATTCTTAGAAAAAGGCTCCATGCTAGTACCTTGATACCATTCATTCCAAATTTCGTAATACTTTACTTTCCCTTTAAACCGGATTACAACCCAAGAAATATAATCAAGAAAATCGTCTATATCTTTTTCTGTCCTTGGATAGTCACCGTTGTTGTACAATTTGTTTCCATAGCCTAATACCAGCAGACCTGATAAATTATTGTCATAAAGATTATTAAATAATTGTGTCGATTTTTTCAGCTTTGAAGAGACAATAAATTTTTTTTTCTCACCTTCCAATTGCGACCACCAATAATCATTTCGGATCGAAGTAACACCAATTTCTTTTACCAAATTAATGTAATAATCTGGTTCTTTAGAATAACTATCTATATGAGTACTCACTCCTATTTCTAATGAGAACACATTTTTTTGATAGAAAAAAAATAATGTAATAAATAATATTAAGTAGGAGCAGTTCTTTATAATCTTCCCTTTCATTTCGGTAAGCCCTATTCTATATGTTTTATTAAATTTCTTATCATGGCGCTTTATATTTATGATAAACTCTTCTTAATTGATTATAAAAAAAACTAGCATATGGGATAAAAAATATCAATTCTTTTGATGATATAAAAGGCATTATATTGATGTTTATTCTTTTGTGCTCATATATATATTCCTTAAGCATGTTAAATTTGCCCAAAGATAACATTTCTGAGCAAATTATAATAACGTTTTTTTTCTTTTCGAAATCAACATTTTTGAATTTACTCAATGCTTTAATATTAAATTCATTTGCATATCTAAGATCATCAATTTTTTTTATATTTCTTGTGGTACTTAATGTACCGTCTTTATAGCGATTATGTTGATAAATAATTATCGTTGAAAGATAGCAATTAACATTTAACATTAGAACTTCAATGTTAAATACACGATCTTCCGCATTAGATAATAACTCATTAAATTTTACTTGCTCTAATATGTTCCTATTATATATTTTATTCCAAATAGTACTTATCCCATTTTTGTTTTGAAAATAATCGTAATTAATTAAATAATCAGTGCTTTTAACTTCTTTTTCACTTGAAAATGAGAATGTCTCTGTTATTCTTCTTTTTTGTACATCAAATATGTTGTATCCGAACACATATACATCGCAATTATGTTTAGTTAATTCAGCTAGTAAATAATTACTATCTTTAGCAATTAAATCATCTGGGTCACAAAACCAGACATACTTTGAACTTGAGTATTTAAAGCCATAATTCCTAGCTGTTGAAACTCCACCATTATCTTTGCGTAAGAGATATATATTTTCATAAGGACTTATAATATTAATAATTTTTTCTTTTAAATTATCAGTAGACCCATCATCAACAATTATCAAGTTAAAATTTTCAACATCAAGAAATTTTATAAATGAATTTATAAAATCTACAACAAGTTCAGCCTTATTATAAACAGGACAGATAACGTCTACTAACTTCGGCATAATTTCCATAACACTTTCCTGCTTTATAATGCCATGCATTAGATATTTATCTAACGCATGGCTATAATAAATTAGTCTTTCCCTTTATATGAATATGAGTAATAATTGTACCCCTCTCCATAACGGCTACTAGCTTTTTTAACAATGCCGTTCAAAATACATCCTTTTATATTTATACCACTTTGAATAAACTTTTTAATGCTCACAGCAATTTCTTTTGCCGTATTTTCTTCGAACCTTGCAACTAATAGCGATGTTCCTGCATATCTTCCTATTATAGCTGCGTCCGTAACAGCCAAAATAGGTGGTGTATCAATAATTATTAAATCATATTTTCCCGAAACCGTTTTTAAGACATACTCTAATTTATCGCTCATTAATAATTCAGCAGGATTTGGTGGGGCGATACCTCTAGGTATAAAGTCAAAGCCGCTGTTTTCAATATGAAAAATAGCTTGTTCTATAGAACAGCCACCACTTAATATATTTGAAAGCCCTACCTCAGAAGTGACGTTAAATAATTTATGGACATAACCTCTTCTCATATCAGCATCTATGAATAATATTTTTTTCCCGGTAGATGCTATTACCGAAGCAAGGTTACTACTAATAAAGGTCTTCCCGGCACTCGGACTTGCACCAGAAATCATAAGAATATTATTCTTTGATTCCATCATTGCAAAGTGTAAACTAGTTCTCAGGCCTCGGATAGCTTCAATAGCTAAATCCGCCGGATTGTCTGTTGCTAATAATACATTGGATTCATTATTTTTCTTATTTGTTTTCTTCATTAGCCATTGGGATACAGGGATACTTGCATAAACAGTAACACCAATTTCTTCTAACTCTTCTGGAGATTCTATTCCACGGTGCATGAAAACACGTAGTAATACGAAGAAAACAGAAAAGCCAAGCCCTAATACAAAGCCAAACAGTACAATCAAAATTTTCTTTGGCTTAACCGGTTTAGGATCTGTTACAGCATTATCAATAATTCTGGCATTTCCTATTGCACTAGACTTTGCAATATTCAGTTCTTGCTGTCGATTAAGTAGTTGTAAATAAACTGCCCTTCCTGATTCAACATCTCTACTTAACCTTAATACTTCTTGTTGAGTCGATGGCATAGAACTAACTTTTTTGTTTAACTTATTTTTTTCCTCTTGAAGAGTATTCCTTTTTTCTAATAATGCTTTATATGTTGGGTGCTCTTTTGTATACAACTGAGATATTTCAGCCTCCCTGAATGTTAATTCATTTAGCTGATTATCAACATTTACAATTTGGTCTAAAACTGATTTGGCTTCCATTGAAAGATCCACTGAATCTTTCATTTTCCTATACGAATTCAGTTTATCTTCAGCAATATCAAGATCATTCCTAACTATTGGCAATTGTTTATTAAGAAATTCCAAACTTTTTTCATCTTGCGCTGCTTGCCGTGCTATATTTTGTGATATGTAATTTTCGACAATTGTCTGTAAAATGATTGAAGTTTGCTTAGGATCGTCACCAAGCAATGTCAAATTAAGTATACCCGTATCCTTACCTTGGTCTGCTACAGTTAATGCATTTTGCAACATCCCAATAGCTTTTAAATGGGGCATGTAAGTAACATTATATACAGATCCTGGAGTCCCTTTTAGTGAAGATATAACAATATCAAAATCTCCGGTATTTAGTAAGGCATTCACTTTACCTTTAAAGACTCGGTCAGCCACTTCTAATTTATACTGTTCTTTATTTATAATCGTTATTTTAATTTTTGGTATTTTGTCATCATCATTATTGTATTTAATATGACTTATAGCTATAGTTCCAAACTCTTCACCATTTATTCGAGCTAATCCCTCCCCAATTAATGGAAAAAATTCACGTCTCACTTTGGCCTGTAGATTCAAATCATCTACAGTTTTTCCCAAGATCATTCTTGATTGCAGTAATGCTATCTCAGGTGCTGATTGCGGTTGGCTGTCTGGAAGCATCTGGGACAGACTATTTAATAATACGTTCCCTTGCTTTTGTTCAATCTGCAGTAAAGCGTTAGCTTGGTATATTGGCCTCGCAAGTACCGCATATAAAATCGCAATCAGCGTAAATCCTGTTGTGAACGCTATTATCAATTTTTTATGATCTATAATCTCTCCAATAAAACGATTTATATCAAAATCATCATTTTCTGAAGCTATTTTTTTTTCGTTTTTTAAAGATGTCATTCTTTTATCCTGAGTTTGTCAGTTCAACTTCTTAGCCCAACTTTGGCATGCCTCATCTATCAGCTTAAATACCAGATTAAAAACTTCGTCACTTTTTCTATAGGGATCTGGTATACTTTTATTTAACCATTGGCCTAGCAACATTGTTTTACCTCTGGCTTCAGGAGCTATGCGACTGACATCTTCTATATGTTTTTTCTCCATTACCAGTATTAACTCATACTGCCGGGCTAAATTTGATGTAAATTGCTGTGCTTTATGCCCCTGTAATGAAATATTATATATATTAGCGACATGAGATGCTGAGTCATCCGCAGGATATCCAACCATTGCTCCTACTCCTGCAGAGTCAATCTTCTTATTGGGGAATATCTTTCTCAATATACGCTCTGCGATGGGGGAACGGCATATATTTCCAGTACAAATTACTAATATTGAATCAAACATTAATTAGGCCATCTCTTTATGTAACGTACAGTTTCAGTCATATCATGAACACCAGTAATCGTTGGCACAAGTTGCGAAATAACACGATTCCAACGCACTAAAGGAGCAGAAGTAACATAAACAATATCATAAGGCTGAAGATAAAACTCAGTTCCCATGACCATTGCAGAGGCATCTTGCGCATTAAGTTGATATATATTTGCAATTTTTCCCTTTTTGTCACCTTTCATTTGCCGTATCACAAATACACCTGTAGCATCACTGAACGCTTGTGACATACCTTCCGCATTACCTAATGCTTCTGCTAATGTCATCCCACTACGGTCCATCTTAAGAGTTGTTTGTTTGCCAACTTCCCCCATAACAAAAACTTTTAGATCATCATTACGTGGTATAAATAAAATATCTCCCGGATATAAGAGATGATTCTGCGTTAAATCCCCTTTCTGCATTAGAGCATAAAGCGATATTTTTGTATCTTTACCATTATGTGTTAATACTACATTTCGCCAGTCAGCTTCCGCTGATAATCCTCCTGCAGCATTAATCGCATCCATTACTGTGAGAGGAATATTAGTGATAGGCTGTTGTCCGGATTTAGCAACTTCTCCTGTTACATAAGCTTTCTGCGATCGAAATGCAGCAATACTTACATCAACCTGAGGGCTTTCAATATACGTAGTTAAACGACTGGCTATATCCTGGCGTACCTGAGCGAGAGTTTTCCCCGCTACCTGCACCTTACCGATATAAGGATAGAAAATGGTGCCATCGGAGTTGACCCAGTTACCGGTGTCGCTGGCGCTGCGGTATTGACCAGCAGGAGTAGTTAGTTCAGGGTGGTCCCATACGGTAACCATCAGTACGTCACCTACCCCAATGCGATATTCATAACTACGGAGTAAGTTATCAAGTTGCGGATTGGGACGAGCCAGAACGGTTTCAGGGCGAAGTTGATCAATCAACCCTGGTGTCATCGGGTATACATTCACCAACTTATCCAGATCGTAATCACTATCCGGAAGCTCAACCACGTTCTTACGCAGACTGTTTAATCCCTGACCAGGGATGATTGTACAACCCGATAAAAACCCAATTGCCAATGCTAATGCCGAAAATCTAACAAGTTTTTTCTTCATAATGTCACATCATCAGTAAATCAAAATTTGCCAATTCCTGAGCAGCTGTCATCGCCGTTGCTTACCTGCCGGCTTGTGGAGAGATTAAAACTGACTGCGTCCTGCAGCGCTACCACCCTCTCTCCCTGTTTTCAGCATTCAGCCTTATAAACTAAATGGTATTTCTATCCCTGCGCTGGCCCCAAAGTCGTCGCTGTCGCTGTTGTTCGCGTTGGTGTACCACAGTGATGTACTCAAACGTACCGACTGATACACATCCCCGCTCCAACCGAGCTGTACACCTTTCAAAGTATCAGCATGAGGGAATGCTTTATTGATCGGCTGATTCTCCGGGTTAACTTTGGCGTAAACCAGGCGCGTACTCCAGCGCTCGTTATCTTCTGTAATAAGTTCAATCTTACCGGCAATGAGTTGACCATCCCCACCCATCGCATCGCCCAGTGGATACCCTTGTTGGTAATAACCATCTTTATAGATGTGGTGGGTATAGCTGTAATTCGTCCGGCTCATATTGGTACGAGTATCATGCGCTTCCACGTACCAGTTTACCGCATCTTTACCCCAACCGTGGTGCCCTTCCACTCCACCAAGGAACATATTTGCCGAAGGCAGATATCCTGACTCATCTTCGCCAATCATCTGTCCGTAGAAACTGACCGGCCAGCCGAGAGTTGGCTCGAGTTTAAACTTAAAGTCAAAACCAGCTAGCTGGTTACCAGGTTCGTTATCTGTCCCAGTATTGTCTTTCCCGGTAAAGCCATCCCAGAAACTGCTAAATGATTGTGGTCGGCCTTCCCCGCCCCACTGCATAATGCGCGACGCGCCTAATTCTAATGACTGGAATGGTGAAAAGGTAAAACGTCCGCCGATAATTTTGGCATGAGGTACCGCGGTATATTGATTCATCTGGCTGGCGGAGATCTGGTACTGCCATGGCCCCACCCAGCGCAGCCACCAGGTCTCTGGCGCCGCCTGCTCGGCTCGCTGCATCAGGAAACCGGTCATCGGTCGCATGGCATCCCCGCGAATCAGGCTACCTTCATAGCCAGGCCCCCACCACTGTGGTACCTGGCCAAAAGAGAGCCACTGGTTCCAGAACTTCACCGCGCCGTATGCGCCGTTGGCGTTGAAGCGCGATCCGTTGCTGATCCGCTCTCCCCCTTCAACGTTGCCCTGGAGATGGATATCCCACCACTCGCCGCTGTTGTTGAATGCCAGGCCTAACGAGTTATCCGCCGGCTGTGTCTGACCAAACCCCTGCGGAGTGCCCGGCTGATCGGTTGAAGTGTAGCCGGTGACCCGGAAATCCGCCTTTAAGGCAGACAGTCGCTGGTTGATACGCGCCAGCACCACTTGCTCAGAAGAGTAGGAAGGTTTGGCCTTTTTCAGCGCCCGGGCGATCTCTTCCTGGCTCAGCGGCCAGGTCGACAGGCTCAGATGGATGACCCCGCGATCGGAAAGCCAGGCCAGGTCGTTACGCAAGTCGTTGTCATTTACCACTAACCCGGCCGCGTAAGCCTGGGCTCCCAGGGAGGAAAGCAAACCCAACGTCGCGGCAATGCGCGCAATTTTTATCATTGTACAAGATCCATTTTCAGCCCCGCTGTCGTATCTCAATGAGAATGAGGGGAATACCAAGATAGAAAGCGCTCGCGGCACCAGCTGACTTCGCTGTGCAACACCGGCGAGGCAAGTACATTTACCCTAAGCTGCTTGTTAGCCTTATAACATCCACTCAGCTCACAATGTAGGCGAATTTTACCCTACAGGCTATGGATGAGACAGGAAAGTTAATCTCCAGGCGATATCAGCAGCCGCTCCTGGCCAACTACTGAGGATATCCGTAGAAAATTGATAGATATCTATTGATGATGATCATCCTCACCGGGTCGATATTTACAGCCGTTGAAGAGAACCTCTGTGCAGCAGCAAGCGGCTTCAGCGACGCTACCGCCCCTGGCTTAACAGCTACCAGCGCACTGACTACCTGAACGACTTAATTTTTATCGACCCGTGGATGAATAATTGGTCAGGCCATTATTTTTGGCGGCGTTAAGTTTACGGGATTTCGGTCACAATTGGGAGTGTTGTTACCGAATATCTGCCAATTAATGCCGCCTGTCGTTCTACTGACAAAAAATAAGCGGGTCACCAATTAAGATTATTCACTGGCTTCCAGGGTTAAAGATCTTCCCGGTACTGCTACAACATCACATATGCAGCTAACTGACTGTAAAAAAACGTCTTTTTCCATAGCTCATCAACATGCAAAAATCAGATGATGGCATTGTAGTCAACTACAATTTCTAATAGTTTCCTGTAGCTGGATATTCATTGAATGTCCATCAGGTAACGTCTCAGCGCATTTAAGAAACGTCTGATCAAGGCTATATCCAGGCAAATATGCAATAACAATGTAGTAGCACTTCATTATTTCATAAATATGAATTATCAATTACCGGGTATATAGTAGATTATTTTCTTATTTGTCTAATTAACCGGCGAAAACTTAATTTCCCCTGTAAAACAAATGGCGATTACCAGGCCTGCTTGTGCAGATCGGTACGCGTAAAGGGTTTATCCAGCGGCCCCACCGCGGTGGCAATTTGTCCCAGCAGGGACTGAGTCGGCGCTTTGCTGCCGCTATGTAAAAGGATAAGCGGAACCATCACCAGGCATGCAACACCGCCCCATGAGATATGCACGCTTTCCGGATCAGGGGTACGTTTTTGCAACACCAGGAACAAAGCGCTGCCAGCAGCGCCCAGCAGCAGGCCGGCAATCACTTCCGAGAAGGAATGCGCATGGATGACCAGCCGCGAATAGCCCACCACGGCGGCCAGAACATAGCCGGTAATAACGGCCGCTTTACGCAGACCGACGGAGAAACGGGCGCTGAGCAGCCACAGGAAGATAGGCCAGAAGGCCGCGGAGAGCGCGGAGTGGCCGCTGAAGCCGGTGTAATCCAGCTCACGAATACCCAGACCCCAGCCCATAAAGGCCAGTTTGGAGGCGCAGACGATAGCGCCGGTGATGCCGAACAGCAAACTCCACTGCCACGCCAGCAACCGCGACGTTTTACGCAGCATCAGGACAATAAACAGCGCCGCTGCGCTGGGCAGCAAAACGGTGCTATCGCCAAAAAATGAGATGAGTTGCCAGTTCATATACCTGTGATCCTTCGATGATGTCCACTGCCGTGCTCAGGGATTATCCGTAATGTCTGTACCAGCTCGCATGCCAATTCATTTCACATTTTTATGCATGCAAGTGAGATGTTTAAAGCGGAAACATGATCGCAGTCAAGTTTTATTTTTGGCTGTCGTTGACCGCTTTTCCTGCGCTATAGGAATTGTCGCACTAAGTGACTATTCATAAAGCATTATTGCCGCTACTCCGACCATTGCACCACAGAGGCCAGAGACAAACTACCAGAAGTCTCCGAAGCCATACGTTTCTTTACAATCGTTATAACATTCGCGTTATGAATAATTTCTGCATAACGTTATGAGCGGCAGGACGAATGCTTCAGCCTTGCCGCTCGGTTTCAGGCTGGCGCTCAGGCCAGCAGTTTTTTAATGCTTTCGCGGAATTTGGCGCCTTCTTTCAGGTTACGCATCCCGTAGGTGACGAAGGCCTGCATGTAGCCCATTTTCTTCCCGCAGTCGTAGCTTTCGCCGGTCATCAGCATCGCGTCGACGGACTGCTTCTTCGCCAGTTCGGCAATAGCGTCGGTCAGCTGGATACGGCCCCATGCGCCCGGCTCGGTACGTTCCAGTTCGGCCCAGATATCCGCCGACAGCACGTAGCGCCCCACCGCCATCAGATCGGAGTCCAGAGTCTGCGGCTCGTCCGGTTTTTCAATAAACTCGACGATACGCGCCACCTGGCCTTCAGCCACCATCGGCTCTTTGGTCTGGATGACGGAGTATTCGGAAAGATCGCCCGGCATGCGTTTCGCCAGCACCTGGCTGCGGCCGGTCTCGTTAAAGCGGGCGATCATAGCGGCGAGGTTATAGCGCAGCGGGTCAGCGGTGCCGCCGTCAAGGATGATATCCGGCAGGACCACCACAAATGGGTTGTCGCCGACTACCGGGCGGGCGCAGAGGATGGAGTGGCCCAGGCCCAGCGGCTGCGCCTGACGCACGTTCATGATGGTCACGCCCGGCGGGCAAATGGCCTGCACTTCCGCCAGCAGCTGGCGCTTCACGCGCTGTTCCAGCAGGGCTTCCAGCTCGTAGGATGTGTCGAAGTGGTTTTCCACCGCGTTCTTCGAGGAGTGCGTCACCAGAACAATCTCTTTGATCCCGGCGGCGACGATTTCGTCAACGATGTACTGAATCATTGGCTTATCAACGATCGGCAGCATCTCCTTTGGAATTGCCTTTGTGGCCGGCAGCATATGCATGCCTAGTCCTGCGACCGGAATAACCGCTTTCAAATTCGCCATATTCATCTTCACCTGTTTGGTTGCAAAACACGCGGTTTTGCAAAATTGTACATGTCACAAATCCATTGGAACTGATAATACACGGATACTGCCCGGGCATCTGCCCGCCAAATTCTTAAATTCACTGTCACGTAAAAGAATACACACAACTCCCTTTTACCAACAGTCAGAAGTGAGAATAATCTTATTTTCGTTCAGGTTATTCAGCGGCTCGTTCCTTTGCGCCGCGCGATGTGGCTGAGAGGCCCGTCTATCGGGGTCTGTTGGCCGCCGGCCCCGCCGCGCCGCGCGTATGCCTGGAAAGAATAGATAGAGATAATAAATTTCGCCAGGCAATATATTTCAGCATAAACAGCCGGATATGACGACATATTAGCCTGAATCCGCGACGGTGAACTGCGATCCGCCCTATTCTGCACTCACTTCATAATATGAATTATGCCGGTTTTGTGAGCGGGCTTCGCGCTTCGCTTCTGCTCTGCGCATCCGCGCTCGCCGTGACGAACCGCGGGAGGAAGCCCTTTTGCCGCCCTCGCTGAAACGCAGCGGAAAAAGTTCTGATATCGGCAAGCTTATTCCATGGTCGCCGCCATGGTGTTATTTTTTCACTGTTCTTTTCCGGAACATAATTCTTATCGGTTCGCTTAATCCGCTGGAAATATATCCACCCACGGCAGGGCGATATCCGCGTCGTTATTGCATTTTAGACTCATCTTATCCATGATCGTGGTAACACATACCGCAGTCGTACAGGTTTTAATACATATGGAATGGATTGCCGATCCGTCAATCTGGGCAGGTCTCGTCACGCTGGTAGTTATCGAACTGGTGTTGGGTATCGATAACCTGGTCTTTATCGCTATCCTCGCCGAGAAGCTCCCTCCCGCCCAGCGCGACCGCGCGCGGATCACTGGCCTGATGCTGGCGATGGGCATGCGTCTTCTGCTGCTGGCCTCTATCTCCTGGCTGGTCACCCTGACCAAACCGCTGATTGTTTTTCACGACTTCAGCTTTAGCGCCCGCGATTTGATTATGCTGTTTGGCGGCCTGTTTCTGCTGTTTAAAGCGACCGTCGAGCTTAATGAGCGGCTGGAGGGGAAAGACAGCGATAACCCCACCCAGCGCAAAGGGGCGAAATTCTGGGCCGTCGTGGCGCAGATCGTGGTGCTCGACGCCATCTTCTCACTCGACTCGGTGATCACCGCCGTCGGCATGGTTGATCACCTGGCGGTGATGATGGCCGCCGTGGTTATCGCCATCAGCCTGATGCTGATGGCCAGCAAGGCGCTGACGCGCTTCGTTAACAGCCACCCGACCATCGTGATCCTCTGTCTGAGCTTCCTGCTGATGATCGGCTTCAGCCTGATTGCTGAAGGCTTCAGCTTTATCATTCCGAAAGGCTATTTATATGCGGCCATTGGCTTCTCGGTCATGATTGAAGCGCTTAACCAGTTGGCGCAGTTTAACCGCCGTCGCTTCCTCTCCGCCAATATGACGCTGCGTCAGCGCACTACCGAAGCGGTGATGAATTTGCTGAGCGGGCAGAAAGAAAAAGCTGAACTGGATGCTGACACGGCGTCGCTGGTCGCCGATCAGGATCAACATCCACTGTTTAATCCGCAGGAACGACTGATGATTGAGCGGGTGCTGAACCTTAATCAGCGCAGCGTCAGCAGTATTATGACGTCGCGCCATGATATCGAGCGCATCAACCTTAGCGCGCCGGAGGAAGAGATCCGCAGCCTGGTGGAGAAAAATCAGCATACCCGTCTGGTGGTCACCGGCGGGAAAGATAATGAAGATCTGCTGGGCGTGGTGCATGTTATTGACCTGCTCCAGCAGTCCCTGCGCCAGGAGCCGCTGGATCTGCAGGCGCTGGTGCGTCAACCGCTGGTCTTCCCGGAGGGCCTGCCGCTCCTCTCGGCGCTCGAGCAGTTCCGCCAGGCCCGCACCCATTTTGCCTTTGTGGTCGATGAGTTTGGCTCCGTCGAGGGGATTGTGACCCTCAGCAACGTGATGGAGACCATCGCCGGTAATCTGCCCAATGAGGTGGAGGAGATCGATGCCCGGCACGATATTCAGCATCATCAGGACGGTTCGTGGACGGTCAATGGCCATATGCCGCTGGAGGACCTGGTGCAGTACGTTCCGCTGCCGCTGGATGATAAACGTGAGTATCACACCGTTGCCGGTCTGTTGATGGAGTATTTGCAGCATGTGCCGCAGGTGGGGGAGACCATTGAGATTGATGGCTATACCTTGCGCACGCTGCAAGTCGACAGCCATCGGGTGCAGAAGGTGCAGATCGTCCCGCCGGTAAAGCAGGATGAGCTGGATTATGAGGTGTAATCGTCAGGCATAAAACGGCCCGGGGTATCCAGGGTAGTAAAATTGATAGCCAGGTATCCTGTTTAATGCCTGATGGCGCTTCGCTTATCAGGCCTACGGGATGGCGAACTAATCGGGGTATGACACCCACCGTATAATCCAGACCGGGTCAGGCGTAGCCGCCACACTGCCTGATGGCGCTTCGCTTATCAGGCCTACGGGATGGCGAACTAATCGGGGTATGACACCCACCGTATAATCCAGACCGGGTCAGGCGTAGCTCCCACACTGCCTGATGGCGCTGCGCTTACCAGGCCTACGGGATGGCGAACTAATCGGGGTATCACATCCACCGTATAATCCAGGCCGGGTCAGGCGTAGATGCCACACTGCCTGATGGCGCTGCGCTTATCAGGCCTACATTAAGTGGCGACGCAAACGGATGATATTGCGCACATCCCAGGCCGGGTCAGGCGCAGCCGCCACCCGGCATCATTGTGACATTACGCTTTGACGATAAACACGCAGCCCGGAAACTTCCGGGCCGCGGGGGTGGGAATTACAGCTTATCGAGCAGCTTTTTGGCATCGTTGCCGTCTTTGCTGCCTTTATTACGCTCAACCCAGTCGTTGAGGCGCTGCTTCGCTTCATCCTGCAGCTGTTTGCGCAGGATCTGGTCGACCTGCAGACTGTAGCTCAGCGATTGCCACTCGCCGTAGATGCGCAGCGGGATAGCGGTCTGTTTCAGGCGGTCGATAAGCTTGCCCTCCCCTTTCCAGCCGCCGAGCACGCGCACGTTGAAGCGCATATCGCAGTTCTCTTTCTGCAGATCGAGCTGTCCTTCGCCGGTCATCGCCATCACGTCGGACTGCCCCTGCAGGCGGTTCAGCGTCACCAGCCCGTTATCCAGCGTCAGCCGGCTGCTCACGGAATCCAGGCGGGTGGCATTATCGTAATTTTCCTGCGCCCGCACGTTGGTGCTGCGCTCCACGGCCTGCTGCACCAGCTGCTGGAAGTTCAGCCCTTCGGTGCGGGTATCGGCCATCTGCAGCTGAGCCTGTCCCTGCCAGTGGCGACGGAAATCATCGGCGTCAATGCGCGTTCCGGAAAATTCGCCGCTCAGCGACAGCTTGCCGGTCAGGTTTAAGGAATAGTTAAAGGCTTTGATCAGCGAACCGATCTCCACATTCTGCAGCGCCGGCTGGAACGTCGCCAGCGGCGTGTCGCCGCGGGCATCCAGGGTGCCAGGGAGAGAGAGCTGCCCGCCGTCAAGATTGCCCTGCATTTTGCTGACCGTCAGCAGCCCCTGCTGGTTGCTGATTTCGCTCTGCACCTGGGTGAAGTTCAGACCGCGCCACTGCAGCTGGTCGGCGCTCAGGGCCATTCGGCCGTTGAAGCCGCGCAGGCTCTGGTAATCTTCGCGCTCATCGCTGTCGGCGATCACCGGGCGCAGCGGTCGCGTCTGACTCTGGCCCTGCTGACTGGCGCTACTGTCCGTCGCCGGCGACCTTTGCGCCAGCAGACTATCGAGATCGAGAGTGGTGGCGTGCAAATCCAGCGACCAGTCCGGGCGATCCCCCAGCACCACGCTGCCGCTGCCGGTAACGGTGCTGCGGTTAGCCATCAGATTCAGGTTGTCAAAACGCAGGGTCTTGTCATCTTCCTGCCAGCTGGCCTGCAGACTTCCCTGACCATTAATGCCGTCCGGTGGGAGCTCGGCGCCGCGCAGCTGCCAGCTAAGCTGGGTAAAGTCGGCTTTTAAGGAGTGCGGATAATCGCCGCCCTGCACGGTGGCGGAGAAGCTCAGCGCCAGGTCGCGCTGGTCGCGGTTCACCCGGCCGGAGAAATCCACGGTGGCCCGGTGATTCTCATCCTGCTCCATCTGCAGACGGATATCGCGCACGGTCACCTGCTCGCCGTTCTCGTGCTGGAAGAAGAGCACGCTGTCGGCCACCTGCAGCTGACGCACATCGTAGGACCATCCGCGATCCTCCGGGGCCAGCGGCAGGGTGTTATCATGCGGCACCACCGGCGCTGAGCTGTCGCGAACCGCCTCGGTTTTCGGGGTCAGTTGGATCACCGCGCCCTTGAGCATCACCTGCTTCACCTGCAGCTGATGCGAGAGCAGCGGTAGCAGCGCCACGTCGAGGCGCATATTGTCGGCGCGGATCACCGGCTCTTCGGCGCCTCGGGCGGTCAGCGTCATCCGTCCGCTGAGAATGCTGAGCTGCGGCCAGACGTGCCAACGCAGCGGGCCATCAAGGTCAAGCTGATAACCGCTGCGCTCTGCCACCTCATGCACCATATAGGCGCGAAAATCGTTGGGATTGACCAGCAATACCAACGAGGTAAGCCCGGCGACAATGACCGCCAGCAGGATCATCAGCGTTGTCAGTATTCGTCTCATGGCACCCTCAGCAACACCCCGTTGACGTTATCAATCCTTGTCGATTCGGCTCGCCACCGCGCCCTGCTGGTCGCGATATTTGGCGTCTTCACGGCGGTTATACGGCCGGGCCGCCGGGCCCGATAACGGTTCAAAGCTCAGCGCGCCGATGGGCATCCCCGGGCGCAGCGCCAGCGGCAGCTTACCGGAGTTGTAAAACTCAAGCACGATGCAGCCGGACCAGCCTGGATCGATACGGTGCGCGGTAACGTGCACCATCAGCCCCAGGCGCGCCAGCGAGGAGCGTCCGTCCAGCCAGCCTACCAGGTCGGCAGGCAGGGTGACAGACTCGTAGGTCACTGCCAGCGCCAGTTCGCCCGGATGCAGGAAAAAGGCTTCCCCTTCCGGCAGGACGATCTCTTCGCTCATCACCCGGTCCAGCGCGGCGCTGACCTCGGCCTTCGGGCCGCTTAAATCGATAAACGGCGCCGTGTGGCCACGGAAGGTGCGGAATTTATTACCCAGCCGTACATCAACCGTCGCGCCATTAATACGCTCAACGGGCGGACGCGGATTGATGGCGAGTCGCCCTTCATCCAACCAGGCTTCGATATCTCGGTCACACAGACGCATGGGCTTTCTCCTTATAAGGCTGCTTCCCGCACGCTTCGCGGCGGAGAGGGCAACAGGGCTACTCTTTGCACGTTACACAATTCGGCCAGGTTATTCAAAGAACTGACTGATTTTGGCCTTCAGAATATCAATAGCGATGCGGTTTTTGCCGCCGCGCGGCACGATGATGTCGGCATACTGCTTCGACGGTTCAATAAACTGCAGGAACATCGGGCGCACGGTTTTCTGATACTGGGCCATCACCGAGTCCATGGAGCGGCCGCGCTCGTTAACGTCGCGCTTAATACGGCGCATCAGGCAAATATCGAGAGGGGTGTCGACGAAAATAGAGAAGTTGAGCTCGTTACGCAGGCGCGCATCGGTCAGCAGCAGGATCCCTTCAAGGATAATCACCTTCTTCGGCTCGACGTGAATGGTGTTCGGCGTGCGGGTATGCTCGACGTAGCTATAGACCGGCAGTTCAATCGGCTGGCCGCTTTTCAGCATCTGCAAATGCTGGAACAACAGACTGTGGTCCATTGAGCTCGGGTGGTCATAGTTGGTTTTGACGCGCTCTTCCATCGACAGATGGCTTTGATCTTTGTAATAGCTGTCTTCCGGAATGACGCCAATATGTTCGTCGCCAACTTGTTCACGCAATTCGCGATAGAGAGTACTGGCGATAAGACTTTTGCCAGAAGCCGATGCGCCGGCGATGCCTACAATGACGCACTGATGGGACATATCAGTCATAAATTTTTGCGACCTGATTAACCTGGATAGAGATGGAGGGTGGCGGCGGACCGCCAAACGCGGCAATTATAGGGATTTCAGCGTCCCGATACCAGTGGTATGCGCCCCGGGCGGCTATTCCGCCGCCGGCGCCCAGTCATCGGTATACCAGATATGCAACAGCGCGTAGGATCGCATCGGCTGCCAGCGGCGGGCATAGCGGGCGATGGCGGCCGGGGTCATTCCCGGAAAGCGCTGTTTAATCAGGTAATCATCCGGCAAAAAGATATCTTTCGCCTGCCAGCCGCGCAGGGCAAAGTAGTTTGCCGTCCAGCGGCCAATCCCGGGCAGGGTCTGCAGTTGACGCAGCCCGGCGTCAATATCCGCCGGCGCCGTCAGGGGCAGCTCGCCGCTGAGCGCCGCCCGGGCGAGGTGGATCAGCGCCTCCGCGCGGCGCAGCGGCATCCCCAGCGCCTTAAGCGCCTGCGGATCGGCCCGGGACAGGGCCTCTGGCGTCGGGAACAAGACATATCCAGGCGCCTCTGCAAGCGGTTCGCCCCAGCCAGCCGCCACTTTGGCGGTGAGCCGGGCGGCCATCGCCACGCTCACCAGCTGGCCCAGCACCGCGCGCACCGCCTGCTCGAAGGCATCCAGCGCCCCCGGCAGGCGCAGCCCCGGCCGCGCCTGCGCCAGATCGCCCAGCGTGCGAGCGACCTGCCGCGGGTCGCAGGCTAAATCAAACAGCTGGCCAATTCGCGCATAGCAGATCTCCGCTACCGGCTGCAGTCCCGGGGAAAGAGTCACCCGCAGGCCCTGCGCCTCTTCGTCCGGCGCCAGATGAATCAGCCCGCGGTGGCCTTCCACGCCAAAGCTGCGGCTGTAGCCCCCATCGTGAAAACGCTCGACGCCGGCGACCGCGCGCGCCTGCAGAAAACCAACCATCCACGCCCAGTCATAGGGCGGGGTCCAGGGTAACAGCACCATAAGCTCTCCTTTATATAGCGTTTCAATGATAGTAGCCCTTGACCATCAGCGCCTTGCTTTTAAATTCCGGTTGTCGACATGGCGACGATCCGCTAAAGTCGCCCCCCTTCTTCACCGGCATGGGGATTTTACAGACGATGTTTATTGGTTTTGACTACGGCACCGCCAACTGTTCGGTGGCCGTGATGCGGGAAAATACCCCCCAGCTGTTAACGCTGGAAAACGGCAGCACCCTGCTGCCCTCCATGCTCTGCGCGCCGACGCGCGAAGCGGTCAGCGAGTGGCTCTATCGCCATCATGATGTCCCCACCCACAGCGACGAAAACCAGGCGCTGCTGCGTCGGGCCATCGCCGCCAACCGCGACGAAGACATCGAGGTGCTGCGCAACAGCGTGCAGTTCGGTCTCGCCTCCCTGCAGCAGTATGTTGAAGATCCGCAAGAGGTCTACTTCGTTAAATCGCCCAAATCCTTCCTCGGCGCCAGCGGGCTGAAGCCGCAGCAGGTGGCCCTGTTTGAAGACCTGGTCTGCGCCATGATGCTGCATATTAAGTTGCAGGCCGAAAGCCAGTTGCCCGAGCAGATCGACCAGGCGGTGATTGGCCGGCCGATTAACTTCCAGGGCCTCGGCGGCGATGAGGCGAACGCCCAGGCGCAGGGTATCCTTGAGCGCGCCGCCCACCGCGCCGGTTTCCGCGATGTGGTCTTTCAGTTTGAACCGGTGGCCGCCGGGCTCGATTTCGAAGCGACCCTCAGTGAAGAAAAGCGGGTGCTGGTTGTCGATATCGGCGGCGGAACCACCGACTGCTCCCTGCTGCTGATGGGCCCGCAGTGGCGGGAGCGCGCCGACCGCCAGCAGAGCCTGCTCGGCCACAGCGGCTGCCGCATCGGCGGTAACGATCTCGACATTGCCCTGGCCTTCAAATGCCTGATGCCCCTTCTCGGCATGGGTGGCGAAACGGAGAAAGGCACCGCGCTGCCGATCCTCCCGTGGTGGAACGCGGTGGCGATCAACGACGTGCCGGCGCAGAGCGATTTCTACAGCACCGCCAACGGCCGCCTGCTGAACGATCTGCTGCGCAGCGCCCGGGATGCCGACAAGGTGGCTCTGCTGCTGAAGGTCTGGCGCCAGCGTCTCAGCTATCGTCTGGTGCGCAGCGCCGAAGAGAGCAAAATCGCCCTCTCCAGCGCCGCCAGCGTCGAAACCGCGCTGCCGTTTATTCAGGACGATCTGGCCACCGCCATCGCCCAGCAGGGTCTGGAAGCCGCGCTGGATCAGCCTCTGACCCGCATTATGGAACAGGTGCAGCTCGCGCTCGACAGCAGCCAGACCACCCCGGATGTGATCTATCTTACCGGCGGCAGCGCCCGTTCGCCGCTGATCAAAAAGGCGCTGGCCGCTCAGCTGCCGGGTATTCCGCTGGCCGGCGGCGATGATTTTGGCTCGGTGACCGCCGGGCTGGCCCGCTGGGCGCAGGTGGTTTTCCGCTAGCCCTCGCCCGGCGCTGCCGCGCAGCAGGTCTGTCCTGATCCTGGCGCTGCAGATTACGCTGGAATATTCCTAGTCTCCCACGCAAAATGGCCTGTTCGTCCGGACAGGCCTGTCCACTCTCCCCCGCTTCCGGGGGCGTATTATCCATACCGTAGCCAGACGTCTGCGGTCAGTAATCTTTGCATGCCGCAAGGGGGCGTGATTGAAAAGGGTGTCTGCGATCTTCGCGGCGGTCCGGCGTTGCCGGCCGCGGCTCCTGGCAGGCTGGCTGCTCAGCTGTGGATTACTCTTGCTGCTGGTCGCCCCGCAGGCGCAGGCGGCGACGCGCCAGGTGGGGATTGATATTCCGGTCCAGTGGTACGCGGACGCCAGCGGCCAGATGACCATCGATCGCTTCGCCGCCCTGCCCACAGACCAGCTCGCCACCACCCGGCAGATCCCCTCCTTTGGTTATTCGCGAAAAACCTGGTGGCTGCGCAGCGAACTGCCGGGAACGTGGTTTGCCGGGGAGCCGCGCTGGCTGCAGCTGGGCCCCTCTTTTGTCGACCATCTGACTATTTACTACCGGCCTCTGGGCAGCGATGCCCCCTGGGCACAGCGCACCTTTGGCGACCGCGACGGCGCCCGCGAGAGCGACCTGCACTACCGCGAAAGCGTGCTGATCCTCCCCCCGCCGCCGACCGCCGCCGGCTATGAGGTGGTCTTTCGCCTGCAGAGCACCAGCACTCTGATCCTGCTGGCCTCGCTCTCTTCGCCGCAGGAATTTGTACAGCGGGCGACCGCTGACACCGCTTTCTGGAGCTTCTACTTCGGCCTGGCCGCTGTCGCCAGCGGTGTGGCGCTTTGGCTGGCGCTGGCCCTGCGCCGGCGTCTGCTATGGGGCATCTGTCTTTTCTCGCTCAATTATCCGCTGGTGGCCGCTCTGCACGGCTTCCCGGAGTGGTTCTTCGGCCACGCCGCGCTGCCCTTCCAGGATTTTATGATCAGTAGCCTCTCGCTGTTCAGCTATGCCACCGCCCTCTGGCTGCACAGCGAGATTTTTGATCTGAAGAAGAATATGCCGCGACTTCATCAGCTGCTGATCGCCGCCGTGATACTCAACCTGGTGCTGCAGGTCAGTATTCCGCTCGGGTTTTACGGCTTCGCGATGCAGATTGAAGGGGTAGTATTCATCATTATCACCCCGGTGCTGCTGTTCACCTCCTGGTGGCTGTGGCGCAAAAAAGCTATCGACCGTACCACCCTGCTGCTGGGTCTGCTGCCGCCGTTCTATGTCGTCGCCGCGGTGCTGGTGCAGTTGTCGATCCATGGGATTATCCCGTTCCATATGGCGATCTATTCCCTCTGGCAGTACGCGCTGATCGTCCACATCATTACGGTGCTGATCATTGCCATCCTGCGGGTGCGTGCTGAAAACCGCCAGCTGGAGCAGAAGCAGCGCCTGGCGCGCGAACTGCAGATTGAGCGTGAAGCCAGCTTCCACCAGCGGCAGTTTATGGGCATGGTGGCGCACGAATTCCGCACCCCGCTGGCGGTGATCCAGGCGGCGCTGGAGAATCTTCGCCTCTCGGCGGCCTCGACCAGCCAGGAGGCGCGCTTCGATCGCATCGGCCGCGCCGCCACCCGCCTGGTGCAGCTCACCGATAACTGCCTTGCCGACGCCCGGCTCGCCTCCCACGATCTGCACGTCGAGCGCCAGCAGACCGCCCTGCTGACGGTGATCAACATGGCCGCCTCGGTGGTGGCCATCTCCCATGATCACTACCTGAACATCCGCCAGCACGGCGCGGTGGAAAGCCCGCAGCTGCAGGCCGATGCCGGCCTGCTGTGCATCGCCATCGCTAATCTGCTGGATAACGCCGTCAAGTATTCGCCCCCCGGTGAAATCGCCATCGATATTCATTCCGATACCGGGCAAACGGAGCTACGCATTCGCGACCACGGCCCGGGACTCCCCGCCGGACAGGCGGAACTGATCTTTGAGCGCTACCGCCGCGGCGAGCACACATCGCCGGTACCAGGCGGCACCGGTCTCGGACTGTATGTTGCGCGTCAGATAGTGCAGGCTCATGATGGCAAACTGTGGCTGGCCGAGCATGGCCCGGACGGCTGCACCTTTATTCTCACCCTCCCCACGGTTGCTTAAGAGGAGAACGACGTATGGCTTTACGGCTGGCGATAATTGAAGATAACGCCGATCTGCTGGATGAACTGCTGGCCTGGCTGGGCTATCGCGGCTTCGAGGTGTGGGGGACGCGTAGCGCCGAAGCCTTCTGGCGGCAACTGCACAGCCATCCGGTGGATATCGTGCTGGTTGATATCGGCCTGCCCGGCGAGGATGGCTTCAGCGTACTGAACTATCTGCATGAGCTGGGGCACTACGGTCTGGTGGTGGTCAGCGCCCGCGGTCAGCAACAGGATAAACTGCAGGCGCTGAGCCTTGGGGCCGATGCCTATCTGATCAAACCGGTAAACTTCGCCCATCTTGCCGAGACCCTCACCGCCCTCGGCGCGCGCCTGCGCCAGGACCGTCCGGCGGCTCCGCCTGCGGAGGCGATCGGCACGCCGCCGGCCGTCTCCCCCGGCAGCTGGCGTCTGCAAGAGGATAAACTGATTTCACCCGACGCCCGGACGCTGGAGTTAACCCAGCAGGAATATCGCCTGGTGGAGCTCCTGATGCGCAATCGCAACGAAGTGTGCAGCAAACTGGATCTCCATGCCTGCCTGTTTTCCCATGAAAGCGAGCCTGACCTGCACCGGATCGACGTGGTGGTTAGCCGCCTGCGTCACAAGGCACGCCAGCAGGGGATCCACCTGCCCGTTCGCGCAATCTTTGGTAAGGGACTGGCCTTTATTTCCTGAACGACGGGGCGCGTCGGCGGCCGCGCGGGATATAAAAAACTCGTAAGTGTTAATTTTTCTCATTTTCTGAGAGAAATGAGAGGAATGAGACTGACGATGACCTTAAGAACTTTCTTATAGTACTAGCACATCAGGATGATGGCGTAAGATTTTCACGGGACAGAAAAGCATATAACAAAACGTATTAGCCGTTCGCGGCAAATTCTGACACCATGCAACACAATCAGGGTAAAAACGATGGCCATGCAAACGTGGTTAGTTTTATTGCTATGCATTTTTTTCTTCAGCATCTCTGTATACAGTTTTATTTCCTATCTGAAAGACAGGAGGCGGCAGAAATTTACTTTTAACGATAAGCGTTCGATGCGTCGTAAATAATTAACTTTAAAATAATAAAAAATTATTGTAAGTACTTTTATATCTTCAACACACCGCATACGCCCGGAGGATTTGTCACAGCATGGCGTTATGTTTTGCGTAAGGAAATAACGCCATGAGAAACATTAATGTCACCATCAACACCCGCAACGCCTTTGTCCGTGAATCGCTGGTGGCCATGGTCAACGACCTCACCCGGGGCGATCTGCGGGCGCGTTTTTCCTGGCGTAACACCGATTTGTCAGCTGAAGATATCATTATCTGCGAAGTGATCCCCGGGGAAATATACCTGTGTAATACCCTGATTAAGAACAGAAAAAGAGGTAGCTCGCTGATTATTATCCATAGCTATGACCAGCTGCCGGAAGATGAGTTCATGATTAACTGCCTGAAAGGGGTCATTTTTGTTTCGCTAAAAACGGCCAGTATTCCGCAATTGCTGACGATCATTAAAAGCGAGCTTCAGCATTGTATGACCCCCACGGCTACCGACGCCGCAGGCCGGGAACTCAGCTGCGCCAGCTGTCCGCATCGCGTGTTATCGCGATCGCAGACCGCCGTAGTGCACGGTATTCTCGAAGGGCTGGATATAAGTAAAATCGCCGCCCTGCAGCGTGTGAGTCCCCGCACCGCCGCCTATCATAAGAATAAGATCATGGAAAAATACAGCCTGAATAATAATCATGAATTTTTCCAGTTTATGAATCTTTTACGAGAGCGCTGGTAGGCAAACAGCAGCACAAAAAAATAAGATATTGACCTGGCTATATTGTCGGAAATCCGAAAATAGCCGCAGGATGCTAAAAAATATCCAGCGCTGGCGGACATAACGTTAAACTCTGACGCTTCCTCGGTATAAAGACGTTACCGCCCGTCTTTATATAATAAAAAACACGCTACACGAGGAAAACTGATACTTCGTCACATTGCCCCTGACGTGCCTGTCAGGGGTCCTTTTTTCCTTGTGGAATAGCGCCCTCAGTGAAAGGGCGCGGCAGGATCAGGCTTCCGCTTTCTCCACTTCCCAGTCCGGCTGCGCTTCCTCGTCGGTCAGCAACCCTTCATTTTTCGACAGCATCGCGGTGGCGATGCCATTACCCAGCACGTTGATGGCGGAGCGCCCCATGTCGAGGAAATGGTCGATACCCATCAGCAGCAGGATCCCGGCGACCGGTATATTGAAGCTGGGGATCGTCGCCGCCAGCACCACCAGCGCCGAACGCGGCACCCCGGCGATACCTTTCGAGGCCAGCATCAGGGTCAGCATCATGACCGTAATCTCGCTAAAGCTCAGCGGCACGTTATAGGCCTGGGCGATAAACATCGCGGCGAAGGAGCAGTAGACCATCGAGCCAACGAGGTTGAACGAGTAGCCAATCGGCAGGACGAACGAGACGATATTGCGCGAACAGCCAAACTTCACCAGTCGCTCGAGGGTCTTCGGATAGGCCGCTTCCGAGCTGCTGGTGGTAAAGGCCACCAGCACCGGATCTTTCAGCATGTTCAGCAGGCGGAAAACCTCTTTTTTCAGCACCATATAGCCGACGGCAATCAGCACCGCGCTGGTCAACAGCACCGCCAGGTAGTAGCCGCCGATGAATGAAGCATAGTTGAGCAGGATCCCCAGCCCCTGGGAGGCAATCACCGACGAGATGGCGGCGAAGATGGCCAGCGGCGCAACGTACATCACATAGCCCGTCACCTTCAGCATAATGTGCGACACCACGTTAAGGGCCGCCACCAGCGGAGCATTAAACTTCTCCCCCAGCGACGCGCCGGCGATGCCGAAGAACATCGAGAACACCACGATCTGCAGGATCTCGTTGTTGGCCATCGCCTCGGTGATGCTGGTGGGGATGGTGTGCGACAGGAACCCTTTCAGGCTCATGCCGCTGACCGCCAGGCCGGTATCCACCGCCTCTTTCGGCACCGCCAGGTTTAACCCGGCGCCCGGGTGCTGGAAGGTGACGATCACCAGCCCGACGAGAATGGATAATACCGAGGAGGTGATGAACCAGACCATCGCCTTGCCGCCTACCCGGCCGATGGTCGCCGTCTCGCCGAGGCGCATAATGCCGACCGTCAGGGTGCTGAAGACCAACGGCGCGATGACCATTTTGATCAACCGCAGAAACAGATCGGTGAGCAGCGTAATATTGTCCGCCCAGGCGGAAACGGTGGTTGGCGTCGCGTAGGCATGGATAGCCGCGCCGGAGAGGATCCCCATCAGCATAAAAACGACGATGAAGAGCGTGAGTTTGTTTGCGTTTGCCACAGCAATGACCCCTGATTATTTAACACGTTGATTTTTAAGTGCATATTTTATTATTATGGGAATGCACTGATTTATTCACCGCATAAATCTAATTAAAGCCCCCGCGGATACAACTATTTTTTGCTTTTTTAAACTAAAAGTTGATATCACCCCGGATATCGGCCGCGGGAGCGCCCGGCGTCGCGGCGGTTATCCAGACATTTCTCAACCTTCTTTTCATAATTCCTCCATTTTTACGGCCCCTTCCCTCACTAAACTAGTATCATTCAGCGAAACGCTTCAGGATGAGACCGTAAACTAATGAAAGGCAGTAACATACGTCGTTGGGGCGCCGCGCTGGCGGTAGTGATTATCGCCGGGGCCGCCTACTGGTTCTGGCACGATCGCGGGACGAGCGGCAGCGGGGCTCCCGCCGCCGGGCAGGGCCCGCAGGGGCCGGGCGGCGCACGCCATGGCCGCTTTGGCGCAGCGCTGGCGCCGGTGCAGGCGGCCACCGCCACCGAAGAAGCGGTCCCGCGCTATCTCACCGGGCTGGGTACGGTAACGGCGGCCAACACCGTCACCGTCCGCAGCCGGGTCGACGGCCAGCTGCTGAGCCTTCATTTCCAGGAGGGGCAGCAGGTCAAAGCTGGCGACCTGCTGGCGCAGATCGACCCCAGCCAGTTTAAAGTCGCTCTCGCCCAGGCGCAGGGTCAGCTGGCGAAAGATCAGGCCACCCTCGCCAACGCCCGCCGCGATCTCGCTCGTTACCAGCAGCTGGTGAAGACCAACCTCGTCTCCCGCCAGGAGCTCGACACTCAGCAGTCGCTGGTGGTGGAATCCGCCGGCACGGTGAAAGCTGATGAAGCGGCCGTCGCCAGCGCCCAGCTGCAGCTCGACTGGACCCGCATTACCGCGCCCATTGACGGCCGCGTCGGCTTAAAGCAGGTCGATATCGGCAACCAGATCTCCAGCGGGGATACCACCGGGATCGTGGTCCTTACCCAGACGCACCCGATCGACGTGGTCTTTACCCTGCCGGAAAGCAGCATCGCCACGGTGGTGCAGGCGCAGAAAGCGGGCAAAACGCTCAGCGTCGAAGCCTGGGATCGCACCAATAAGCAGAAAATCAGCGTCGGCGAGCTGCTGAGCCTCGATAACCAGATCGATGCGACCACCGGGACCATCAAGCTGAAGGCGCGCTTTAGCAATCTGGACGACGCGCTGTTCCCCAATCAGTTCGTTAACGCCCGCCTGCTGGTGGACACCCAGCAGAACGCGGTGGTGATCCCTGCCGCCGCGCTGCAGATGGGCAACGAAGGGCATTTCGTATGGGTGCTGAACGATGAGAATAAGGTCAGCAAACACAGCGTGACGCCCGGGATCCAGGACAGCCAGAAAGTAGTCATCAGCGCCGGGCTTTCCGCCGGAGATCGCGTGGTCACCGACGGGATTGACCGCCTGACCGAGGGAGCGAAGGTAGAAGTTGTCACCGCCAGCAGCGGCGAGCAGGCGCAGCCCGCCCCGCGCCAGAGCGGTAAACACGGAGCGCGTTCCTGATGCAGGTGTTACCCCCAGGCCGCACCGGCGGCCCGTCCCGGCTGTTTATTATGCGTCCGGTGGCCACCACTCTGCTGATGGTGGCTATCCTGCTGGCCGGGATCATCGGCTACCGCTTTCTGCCGGTCTCCGCCCTGCCGGAGGTCGATTACCCGACCATTCAGGTAGTCACCCTCTATCCGGGCGCCAGCCCGGACGTGGTGACCTCCGCCATCACCGCCCCGCTGGAGCGCCAGTTCGGCCAGATGTCAGGCCTCAAGCAGATGTCGTCGCAAAGCTCCGGCGGCGCCTCGGTAGTCACGCTGCAGTTCCAGCTGACCCTGCCGCTGGACGTCGCCGAGCAGGAAGTGCAGGCGGCCATTAACGCCGCCACCAACCTGCTGCCGAGCGATCTGCCCAACCCGCCGGTCTACAGCAAGGTGAACCCGGCGGATCCGCCGATCATGACCCTCGCCGTCACCTCCTCCGCCATCCCGATGACCCAGGTTGAGGACATGGTGGAGACCCGGGTGGCGCAGAAGATCTCCCAGGTTTCCGGCGTCGGTCTGGTGACCCTCGCCGGCGGCCAGCGCCCGGCGGTGCGGGTGAAGCTTAACGCCCAGGCCATCGCCGCCCTCGGCCTGACCAGCGAAACCGTGCGCACCGCTATCACCAGCGCCAACGTTAACTCCGCGAAAGGCAGCCTCGACGGCCCGGCCCGCGCGGTGACGCTTTCCGCTAACGATCAGATGCAGTCCGCTGAGGATTATCGCCGGCTGATTATCGCTTATCAGAACGGGGCGCCGATCCGGCTCGGCGATGTCGCCAGCGTCGAACAAGGGGCCGAAAACAGCTGGCTCGGGGCATGGGCCAACCAGCAGCGGGCCATCGTGATGAACGTCCAGCGCCAGCCGGGGGCCAACATCATCGACACCGCCGACAGCATTCGCCAGATGCTGCCGCAGCTCACCGAGAGCTTGCCGAAATCGGTGAAGGTGCAGGTCCTCTCCGACCGGACCACTAACATCCGCGCCTCGGTGCGCGACACCCAGTTTGAGCTGATGCTGGCCATCGCCCTGGTGGTGATGATCATCTATCTGTTCCTGCGCAACGTGCCGGCGACCATTATTCCCGGCGTCGCGGTGCCGCTGTCGCTGGTGGGCACTTTCGCGGTGATGGTGTTCCTCGACTTCTCGATCAACAACCTGACGCTGATGGCCCTGACCATCGCCACCGGCTTCGTGGTGGATGATGCCATCGTGGTGATCGAGAACATCTCGCGCTATATCGAAAAAGGCGAGAAGCCGCTGGCCGCCGCGCTGAAGGGCGCGGGGGAGATCGGCTTCACCATCATCTCCCTCACCTTCTCGCTGATCGCGGTGCTGATCCCGCTGCTGTTTATGGGCGATATCGTCGGCCGCCTGTTCCGCGAATTCGCCGTCACCCTTGCCGTCGCTATTCTTATCTCGGCGGTGGTCTCCCTGACCCTGACGCCGATGATGTGCGCCCGCATGTTAAGCCACGAATCGCTGCGCAAGCAGAACCGATTCTCGCGGGCCAGCGAGCGTTTCTTCGAACGGGTGATCGCCGTCTATGGCCGCTGGCTGGGCCGGGTGCTGAACCATCCGTGGCTGACGCTCGGCGTCGCCCTGAGCACCCTGGCGCTGTCGATTATCCTGTGGGTCTTTATCCCGAAAGGCTTTTTCCCGATCCAGGATAACGGCATTATCCAGGGTACCCTCCAGGCGCCGCAGTCGGTCTCCTTCGCCAGCATGGCCGAGCGCCAGCGGCAGGTGGCCAGCATTATCCTTAAGGATCCGGCGGTGGAGAGTCTGACCTCCTTCGTCGGCGTCGACGGCACCAACCCGGCGCTGAACAGCGCCCGCCTGCAGATCAACCTCAAGCCGCTGGACGAACGCGACGACCGCGTCCAGATGGTGATTAGCCGTCTGCAGCAGGCGGTGGACGGCGTCCCCGGCGTGGCGCTCTATCTGCAGCCGACCCAGGACCTGACCATCGACACCACGGTGAGCCGCACCCAGTATCAATTCACCCTGCAGGCAAACTCCCTCGAGGCGCTGAGCACCTGGGTGCCGCCGCTGCTCAGCCGTCTGCAGGCCCAGCCGCAGCTGGCCGACGTCAGCAGCGACTGGCAGGACAAAGGCCTGGCCGCCTATATCAAGGTGGATCGCGACAGCGCCAGCCGCCTCGGTATCTCAATGGCCGATGTCGATAATGCGCTGTACAACGCCTTCGGCCAGCGGCTGATCTCCACTATTTACACCCAGGCGAATCAGTATCGCGTGGTGCTCGAGCAGGATACCGAGGCGACGCCGGGCCTGGCGGCGCTGGAGAATATCCGCCTCACCAGCAGCGACGGCGGCATCGTGCCGTTGACCGCCATCGCCACGGTGGAGCAGCGCTTTACCCCGCTGTCGGTGAACCACCTCGATCAGTTCCCGGTGACCACCATCTCGTTTAACTTCCCGGACAACTACTCGCTGGGCGAAGCGGTGGAGGCGATCCTCGCCGCCGAACAGTCGCTGGATTTCCCGACCGATATTCGCACCCAGTTCCAGGGCAGCTCGCTGGCCTTCCAGTCGGCGCTCGGCAGCACCGTCTGGCTGGTGGTCGCCGCGGTGGTGGCGATGTATATCGTGCTGGGGGTGCTGTACGAGAGCTTTATCCATCCGATCACGATTCTCTCCACCCTGCCCACCGCCGGGGTCGGGGCGCTGCTGGCGCTGTGGCTGGCGGGCAGCGAGCTGGACGTGATCGCCATCATCGGCATCATTCTGCTGATCGGCATCGTGAAGAAGAACGCCATCATGATGATCGACTTCGCGCTGGCCGCTGAGCGCGAGCAGGGCATGCCGCCGCGGGAAGCGATCTACCAGGCCTGTCTGCTGCGTTTTCGGCCGATCCTGATGACTACCCTCGCCGCCCTGCTCGGCGCCCTGCCGCTGATGCTGAGCACCGGCGTTGGCGCCGAGCTGCGGCGTCCGCTGGGGATCGGTATGGTCGGCGGTCTGATGCTCAGCCAGGTGCTGACCCTGTTCACCACCCCGGTGATCTATCTGCTCTTCGACCGCCTGTCGCTGCACCTGAAGCGCCGCTTCCCGCGTCAGGAAGAGGAGGCGTAAGTGAAGTTTTTCGCCCTCTTCATTTACCGCCCGGTGGCGACGATCCTCATCTCGCTGGCCATCACCCTGTGCGGCATTCTCGGCTTCCGGCTGCTGCCGGTAGCCCCGCTGCCGCAGGTGGACTTCCCGGTGATCATGGTTAGCGCCTCGCTGCCGGGAGCCTCGCCGGAGACCATGGCCTCGTCGGTGGCCACCCCGCTGGAGCGCTCCCTGGGGCGGATTGCCGGGGTCAATGAGATGACCTCCTCCAGCTCGCTCGGCAGCACCCGCATCATTCTCGAGTTTAACTTCGACCGCGATATCAACGGCGCGGCGCGCGACGTTCAGGCGGCGATCAACGCCGCGCAAAGCCTGCTGCCGAGCGGAATGCCCAGCCGGCCGACCTATCGCAAAGCCAATCCGTCAGATGCGCCGATCATGATCCTGACGCTGACCTCGGACACCTACTCCCAGGGTGAGCTGTATGATTTCGCCTCCACCCAGCTGGCGCAGACCATCGCGCAGATCGACGGCGTGGGCGATGTCGACGTCGGCGGCAGCTCCCTGCCGGCGGTGCGCGTCGACCTCAACCCGCAGGCGCTGTTTAACCAGGGCGTGTCGCTGGACGCGGTGCGCACCGCCATCAGCGACGCCAACGTGCGCAAACCGCAGGGGGCGCTGGAGGACAGTGCGCACCGCTGGCAGGTGCAGACCAACGATGAGCTGAAGACCGCCGCCGACTATCAGCCGCTGATCGTCCACTATCAAAATGGCGCCGCGGTGCGGCTGGGAGATGTCGCCACCGTCTCAGATTCGGTGCAGGACGTACGCAACGCCGGGATGACCAACGCCAAACCGGCGATCCTGCTGATGATCCGCAAACTGCCGGAAGCCAATATTATCCAGACGGTGGACAGCATCCGCGCCCGCCTGCCGGAGCTGCAGCAGACCATTCCGGCGGCTATCGACCTGCAGATCGCCCAGGACCGCTCGCCGACCATCCGCGCCTCGCTGGAGGAAGTGGAACAGACGCTGGTGATTTCGGTGGCGCTGGTGATCCTCGTGGTGTTCCTGTTCCTGCGCTCGGGGCGCGCCACGCTGATCCCGGCCGTCGCCGTCCCGGTTTCCTTAATCGGCACCTTCGCCGCGATGTATTTGTGCGGCTTCAGCCTCAATAACCTGTCGCTGATGGCCCTGACCATCGCCACCGGCTTCGTGGTGGATGACGCTATCGTGGTGCTGGAGAATATCTCCCGCCATCTGGAGGCGGGGATGAAACCGCTGCAGGCGGCGCTGCAGGGGAGCCGCGAGGTCGGCTTTACCGTGCTGTCGATGAGTCTGTCGCTGGTGGCGGTGTTCCTGCCGCTGCTGCTGATGGGCGGCCTGCCCGGCCGCCTGCTGCGCGAGTTCGCCGTCACCCTGTCGGTGGCGATCGGCATCTCGCTGGCGGTCTCCCTCACCCTGACGCCGATGATGTGCGGCTGGCTGCTGAAAAGCGGCAAGCCCCACCAGCCGACGCGCAACCGCGGCTTTGGCCGCCTGCTGGTGGCCGTGCAGGGCGGCTATGGTAAATCGTTAAAATGGGTGCTGAAGCATAGCCGGCTGACCGGCCTGGTGGTGCTGGGCACCATCGCCCTCAGCGTTTGGCTCTACATTTCGATCCCGAAAACCTTCTTCCCGGAGCAGGACACCGGGGTGCTGATGGGCGGCATTCAGGCCGACCAGAGCATCTCCTTCCAGGCGATGCGCGGCAAGCTGCAGGACTTTATGAAGATCATTCGCGAAGATCCGGCGGTGGATAACGTCACCGGCTTTACCGGCGGCTCGCGGGTCAACAGCGGGATGATGTTTATCACCCTCAAGCCGCGCGACCAGCGCCACGAGACGGCGCAGCAGGTGATCGACCGGCTGCGCAAAAAGCTGGCCAACGAGCCCGGGGCCAACCTGTTCCTGATGGCGGTGCAGGATATCCGCGTCGGCGGCCGGCAGTCGAACGCCAGCTATCAGTACACCCTGCTGTCCGACGACCTGTCGGCGCTGCGCGAGTGGGAGCCGAAGATCCGCAAAGCGCTGGCGGCGCTGCCGGAGCTGGCGGACGTCAACTCGGATCAGCAGGACAATGGCGCCGAAATGGACCTGGTCTATGACCGGGATACCATGTCGCGCCTCGGCATCAGCGTCCAGGACGCCAACAACCTGCTGAACAACGCCTTTGGCCAGCGGCAGATCTCTACCATCTACCAGCCGCTCAACCAGTATAAGGTGGTGATGGAGGTGGATCCGGCCTACACCCAGGACGTCAGCGCCCTGGATAAGATGTTCGTCATTAACAGCGACGGCAAGCCGATCCCGCTGGCCTACTTCGCCAAATGGCAGCCGGCCAATGCCCCGCTGTCGGTGAACCACCAGGGGCTGTCGGCGGCATCCACTATCTCCTTTAACCTGCCCACCGGCCGCTCGCTGTCGGAAGCCAGCGAGGCCATTGACCGCGCGATGACCCAGCTCGGGGTGCCGTCGAGCGTGCGCGGCTCCTTTGCCGGTACCGCTCAGGTGTTCCAGCAGACCATGAACGCGCAGGTGATCCTGATCCTCGCGGCTATCGCCACGGTCTATATCGTGCTGGGGGTGCTATATGAGAGCTATGTGCATCCGTTGACCATCCTCTCGACGCTGCCCTCCGCCGGGGTGGGCGCTCTGCTGGCGCTGGAGATCTTCGATGCCCCGTTCAGCCTAATCGCCCTGATTGGGATTATGTTATTAATTGGCATCGTTAAGAAAAACGCCATCATGATGGTCGATTTTGCCCTGGAGGCACAGCGTAACGGCAACCTGACGCCGGAAGAGGCGATTTTCCAGGCCTGCCTGCTGCGTTTCCGGCCGATTATGATGACCACCCTCGCCGCGCTGTTCGGCGCCCTGCCGCTGGTGCTCTCCGGGGGCGATGGCTCTGAGCTGCGCCAGCCGCTGGGGATCACCATCGTCGGCGGTCTGGTGATGAGTCAGCTGTTAACGCTCTACACCACGCCGGTGGTCTATCTTTTCTTTGACCGTCTGCGGCTGCGTTTTTCGCGTCACTCCTCTCAACCGGTAAGCGAATAACATGACAGACCTCCCGGCCAGCGTGCGCTGGCAGCTATGGATAGTGGCGTTCGGCTTCTTTATGCAGTCGCTGGACACCACCATCGTTAACACCGCCCTCCCCTCGATGGCCAAAAGCCTCGGGGAGAGTCCGCTGCATATGCATATGATTATCGTCTCCTATGTGTTAACGGTGGCGGTGATGCTGCCGGCCAGCGGCTGGCTGGCCGACCGGGTCGGGGTGCGCAATATCTTCTTCACCGCCATCGTGCTGTTTACCGCCGGATCGCTGTTTTGCGCCCAGGCCAGCACCCTCGACCAGCTGGTGATGGCGCGGGTGCTGCAGGGGGTCGGCGGCGCGATGATGGTGCCGGTCGGCCGCCTGACGGTGATGAAGATCGTCCCGCGCGATCAGTATATGGCGGCGATGACCTTCGTCACCCTGCCGGGCCAGGTCGGCCCGCTGCTCGGCCCGGCGCTGGGCGGGGTGCTGGTGGAGTACGCCTCCTGGCACTGGATCTTCCTCATCAATATCCCGGTGGGGATCGTCGGCGCGATCGCCACCCTCTGTCTGATGCCCAACTACACCATGCAGACCCGGCGCTTCGATCTCTCCGGCTTTCTGCTGCTGGCCGCCGGGATGGCGACCCTGACCCTGGCGCTCGACGGCCAGAAAGGGCTCGGCATTTCCCCTGCCTGGCTGGCGGGGCTGGTGGCCGTCGGCCTCTGCGCCCTGCTGCTCTACCTGTGGCACGCCCGCGGCAACGCCCGGGCGCTGTTTAGCCTTAACCTGTTTCGCAACCGCACTTTCTCTCTCGGCCTCGGCGGCAGCTTCGCGGGACGCATCGGCAGCGGCATGCTGCCGTTTATGACCCCGGTGTTTCTGCAGATCGGCCTCGGCTTCTCCCCCTTTCACGCCGGGCTGATGATGATCCCGATGGTGCTCGGCAGCATGGGCATGAAGCGGATCGTGGTCCAGGTGGTCAACCGCTTTGGCTACCGTCGGGTGCTGGTCGCCAGCACCCTGGGCCTGGCGGCGGTCAGCCTGCTGTTTATGTTTAGCGCCCTGGCCGGGTGGTATTACGTGCTGCCGCTGGTCCTGTTTCTGCAGGGGATGATCAACGCCAGCCGCTTCTCCTCGATGAATACCCTGACGCTGAAAGATCTCCCGGACGATCTGGCCAGCAGCGGCAACAGCCTGCTGTCGATGGTGATGCAGCTGTCGATGAGTATCGGCGTGACCATCGCCGGGCTGCTGCTGGGGCTGTATGGCCAGCAGCATATGAGTCTCGACGCCGCCAGCACCCATCAGGTCTTTCTCTACACCTATCTGAGCATGGCGGCGATCATCGCCCTCCCGGCGCTCATCTTTTCCCGGGTACCGGATGACGTCGGCAGCAATACCGTCCTCCGTCGACGCAACAGGAGTGGATCGTGAAATTTTGGCGCCCGGGTATTACCGGCAAGCTGTTCCTCGCTATATTCGCCACCTGCATCGTGCTGCTGATCAGCATGCACTGGGCGGTGCGCATTAGTTTTGAACGCGGGTTTATCGACTATATCAAGCGCGGCAATGAGCAACGCTTAACCATGCTCAGCGACGCGCTGAGCGAGCAGTATGCCCAGCATGGCAGCTGGGCGTTTCTGCGCAACAATGACCGCTTTATCTTCCAGCTGCTGCGCACCTTCGAACGGGACAACGACGACCGCTCGCCGCCGGGGCACGCCATGAAGCCGGACGCCGCCCCGGACGGGCCGCCGCCGGATGGCCCCCCTGACGGCCCGCGCCCGAGGCCAGAAATGCCGCCCCACGGCTGGCGCACCATGTTCTGGGTGGTGGATCAGTCGGGGCGCGTGCTGGTGGGGCCGCGTGAGCGCGTCCCGGAGGACGGCACCCAGCGCAGCATCGTGGTCAACGGCGCGGAGGTGGGCAAAGTTATCGCCTCGCCGGTAGAGCGGCTGACGCGCAATACCGACATTAACTTCGACCGGCAGCAAAAGCGCACCAGCTGGCTGATCGTCGCCCTTGCCACCCTGCTTGCCGCGCTGGCCACTTTCCCGTTGGCCCGCGGTCTGCTGGCGCCGGTGAAGCGGCTGGTGGAAGGCACCCATAAGCTGGCGGCAGGCGACTTTTCCACCCGCGTGACGGTGACCGGCGGCGATGAGCTCTGCCGCCTGGCGCAGGATTTTAACCAGCTCGCCAGCACCCTGGAGCGCAACCAGCAGATGCGTCGCGATCTGATGGCCGATATCTCCCATGAGCTGCGTACCCCGCTGGCGGTGCTGCGCGGCGAGCTGGAGGCGATTCAGGACGGGGTCCGGCGCTTTACCCCCGAGTCGATTCCTTCTCTGCAGGCCGAGGTGGCTACCCTCACCAAGCTGGTGGACGACCTCCATCAGCTGTCGATGTCCGACGAGGGGGCGCTGGCCTACCAGAAAACCTCACTGGATATCATCACCCTGCTGGAAGTGGCGGCGGGCGCTTTTCGCGAGCGCTTCGCCAGCCGGCAGCTAAGCATTCAGGTGTCGCTCCCGGAGCAGGCGATGATCTTCGGCGACCGCGACCGCCTGATGCAGCTCTTCAACAATCTGCTGGAGAACAGCCTGCGCTATACCGACAGCGGCGGCAGCCTGCACATTACCGCCCGCCGCAGCGGCCGGATGCTGGTGATTGACTTCGCCGACAGCGCCCCCGGCGTCAGCGATGAGCAGCTGGCCCGCCTGTGCGAACGCTTTTACCGGGCGGAAGGATCGCGCAACCGCGCCAGCGGCGGCTCCGGCCTCGGACTGGCGATTTGCCTCAATATCGTAGCGGCCCACGGCGGCACCCTGCGTGCCGACCATTCGCCTTTTGGCGGGGTTAGCATTAAAGTTGAGTTACCTCTGGAACATGATTTACCGAGAGACGTATGACTGAATTGCCTGTAGATGAAAACACCCCACGCATCCTTATCGTGGAAGATGAACCGAAGCTCGGCCAGCTGCTGATTGATTATCTGCAGGCCGCCGGCTATGCGCCTGCGTTGATTAACCACGGCGACAAGGTCCTGCCCTACGTCCGCCAGACGCCGCCGCACCTGATCCTGCTGGATCTGATGCTGCCCGGTACCGACGGTCTGACGCTGTGCCGGGAAATTCGCCGCTTCTCCGATGTTCCGGTGGTGATGGTGACGGCGAAAATCGAAGAGATCGACCGTTTGCTGGGGCTGGAAATAGGCGCCGACGACTATATCTGCAAGCCCTACAGCCCGCGGGAAGTGGTCGCCCGGGTAAAAACCATCCTCCGCCGCTGCAAGCCGCAGCGCGATCTGCAGGCGCTGGACGCCCAGAGCCCGCTGATTGTCGACGAAGGTCGTTTTCAGGCCTCCTGGCGCGACAAGCTGCTGGACCTCACTCCCGCCGAGTTCCGGCTGCTGAAAACCCTCTCCCAGGAGCCGGGTAAAGTGTTCTCCCGCGAACAGCTACTCAACCATCTGTATGACGATTATCGGGTAGTCACCGATCGCACCATCGACAGCCACATCAAGAACCTGCGGCGCAAGCTGGAGGCGCTGGACGCCGAGCAGTCGTTTATCCGCGCGGTGTATGGCGTTGGCTACCGCTGGGAAGCGGACGCCTGCCGGCTGGCGTAGTTAGCCTTTTCCCGGCTCGCGCTGCGCTTCGCCGGGCTACACGTTCACCGCCATCTGCAATCCGTAGCCCGGGTAAGGCGTTTACGCCGCAACCCGGGGAACTCCCTAGAGCCTATCCCACCAGGCGTTATTAACGCTGTCAGTGTGAGTACTGCCCAGGTTCAAAATGGCAAACAAATTAGCCATACTGAAAGATACCTATCTGATATTTACTCCCCTTCGCCGCGGCGCTACAATGCCCGCCCTTAATGTGGGGACACTCCCCAACTCGCCGCACCAGGTGCGGCGAATCTGACCTGTCATCAGAACGAGAACACCATGTTTAAACCAGAACTCCTCTCCCCGGCGGGAACGCTGAAGAATATGCGTTACGCTTTCGCCTATGGCGCCGATGCCGTCTATGCCGGCCAGCCGCGCTACTCGCTGCGCGTGCGTAACAACGAATTCAATCACGAAAATCTGCAGCTCGGCATCAATGAAGCCCACGCGCTGGGTAAAAAATTCTATGTGGTGGTCAACATCGCCCCGCATAACGCCAAGCTGAAAACGTTTATTCGCGATCTGAAGCCGGTGGTGGAGATGGGTCCGGACGCGCTGATCATGTCCGATCCGGGTTTAATCATGCTGGTGCGGGAACACTTCCCGGAGATGCCGATCCATCTTTCAGTGCAGGCCAACGCCGTCAACTGGGCGACGGTCAAATTCTGGCAGCAGATGGGGCTCACCCGCGTGATCCTGTCGCGTGAACTGTCGCTGGATGAAATCGAAGAGATTCGCCGCCAGGTGCCGGAGATGGAGATTGAGATTTTCGTCCACGGCGCGCTATGCATGGCCTACTCCGGCCGCTGCCTGCTCTCCGGGTATATCAACAAGCGCGACCCGAACCAGGGGACCTGCACCAACGCCTGCCGCTGGGAATACAACGTGGCGGAAGGCAAAGAGGACGACGTCGGCAACATCGTCCACAAATATGAGCCGATCCCGGTGCAGACCGTGGAGCCCACCCTCGGCATCGGCGCGCCGACCGATAAAGTCTTTATGATTGAGGAAGCCAAACGTCCGGGCGAGTACATGACCGCCTTTGAGGACGAGCACGGCACCTACATCATGAACTCGAAAGATCTGCGGGCTATCGCCCACGTTGAGCGTCTGACCCAGATGGGCGTTCACTCGCTGAAGATCGAAGGCCGCACCAAATCCTTCTACTACTGCGCGCGCACCGCTCAGGTTTACCGCAAGGCGATCGACGATGCCGCCGCCGGCAAACCGTTCGATACCAGCCTGCTGGAGACCCTGGAAGGGCTGGCCCACCGCGGGTACACCGAAGGCTTCCTGCGCCGCCATACCCATGACGATTATCAGAACTACGAGTACGGCTACTCCGTCTCCGAGCGCCAGCAGTTTGTCGGCGAATTCACCGGAGAGCGTAACGGCCCGCTGGCGGCCGTGGCGGTCAAAAATAAGTTCAGCGTCGGCGACAGCCTTGAGCTGATGACCCCGCAGGGTAACGTCAACTTCACCCTTGAGCATATGGAGAATGGCAAAGGCGAAACCATGCCGGTGGCCCCGGGCGATGGCTATACCGTCTGGTTGCCTGTGCCGGACGACCTGCCCCTGCAGTATGCCCTGCTGATGCGCAACTTTACTGGTCAAACAACCAGAAATCCGCACGGTAACTAGTTAATTTGCGTTATTTTTTCACGATGTAAGGATATTAGAATCGGATCACATACCGTTTCGATCGAAACAGGTATCATCCATTTCGCTGAAAAACATAACCCATAAATGCTAGTTGTACCAGGAACCACCTCCTTAGCCTGCGTAATCTCCCTTACGCGGGCTTATTTTTTTGCCTCTCCTCCGGTCTTCGCTTTCGTCATGCGGTACACTTTATGCAACATTGAGCAATAAAGGTTCCCTTGATGATGTCTACGTTTCCTGCCAGCTTACTGATCCTTAACGGCAAAGGTGCCAATGAACCGCAGCTACGCGAAGCGGTTAACCTGTTACGCGATGAAGGGATTGATATTCACGTCCGCGTGACCTGGGAAAAGGGCGATGCCGCTCGGTTTATCGATGAAGCCCTGCAGCTGAACGTTGAAACGGTGATCGCCGGCGGTGGCGATGGCACCATTAATGAAGTGGCGACCGCGCTGGTGGAGCGCGGCGGCAAGATGGCGCTGGGGATTTTACCGCTGGGCACGGCTAACGACTTTGCCACCAGCGTCGGTATCCCGCAGGATCTGGCCAGCGCCCTCAAGCTGGCGATCGTCGGCCGCGATGTGCCGATAGATATCGTCCGGGTGAATGATAAAACCGGCTTTATTAATATGGCGACCGGCGGGTTCGGCACCCGGATCACCACCGAAACGCCGGAAAAACTCAAGGCCGCGCTCGGCGGTGTCTCTTATTTAATCCACGGTCTGATGCGCATGGATACCCTGAAGCCGGACCGCTGCGAGATCCGCGGGGAGAACTTTCACTGGCAGGGCGATGCGCTGGTCATCGGCATCGGCAACGGCCGCCAGGCCGGCGGCGGCCAGCAGCTATGTCCGGAGGCGTTGATTAACGATGGTCTGCTGCATCTGCGCATTTTCACCGGCGAAGAGCTGATCCCTGCCCTGTTCAGCACCCTGGCGAATCCGGAAAACTCGCCGAATATTGTTGACGGTGTCTCCTCATGGTTTGAGATCACCGCCCCCCATGAGATGACGTTTAACCTCGACGGCGAGCCGCTCAGCGGCAAAACCTTCCGTATGGAGCTGTTACCGGCGGCCCTGCGCTGCCGGCTGCCGCCCGACTGCCCGCTGCTACGCTGATCAGGCTTCGCAAAGCAAAGACGGCGCCCGGCTGGTATACAGCAGCCGGGTTCGTTGATTGAGCCTCTGAATGTTAAGGTAAAACGGCACCTGCGGCTGCAGGGAAAAAACCTGGGCAGGATATCGATCCAAACACCGCGCTTACATTAATAGACGATACCCACAACCACAAAAAACCTATAACATCAAATAGTTACCTATTAAAATGGGCGCATCTGCCGTGAGACAATGCGCCATAAAGCTTAGTATTCCGCCACCTCGCGCGCCATTTCGCGCGTATATTGCCGACTGGCGTTAACCAGCATCTGCGTATAGGCCGTCTGCGCCTGGCCGCTGACCAGCGCATCGACCGTCAGGGTTTCGAGGATCTTCCCGTACTGCATCACCGCCACTTTCTGGCATAAGTGGGCAATAACCCCAAGATCGTGGGTGACCATCAGGTAAGTGAGCTTAGCCTCCCGCTGCAATTCTGCCAGCAGGTTAAGGATCTCAGCCTGCACCGACACATCCAGCGCCGACGTCGGCTCATCCAGCAGCAGCACCTGAGGCTCAAGAATCAGCGCTCTGGCTATCGCCACGCGCTGCCGCTGCCCGCCGGAGAGCTGATGCGGATAGCGCTCGCGAAAGGCGCGGTTGAGGCCAACTTTATCCAGTAGCACATTAATCCGCCGGTCGCGGTCGTTGATACGATGGATCTGCAGCGGCTCTTCGAGGATATCGCCAATGGTGTGACGGGGATGCAGCGATCCGTAGGGGTCCTGAAATACCATCTGCACCTGACGGCAGCGCTCGCGGCTAATTTCATGCCCTAAGGGCTGAGCATCGATGGTCAGTTCCCCCTGCCAGTGGGTAAACAGCCCCGCCAGGCACTTGAGCACCGTCGTTTTACCGGAACCGGACTCTCCTACCAGACCGTAGATCTCGCCGGGCTTAACGTGGAAACTGACGTCATACAGCACCTGGTTACGCTTCTCCCCCTCGCCAAACGCGAGGTTGAGATGTTGAACTTCAATCATTATCCGCTCCTTAATCCGTTAACCAGCTGGCCTGACGCTGCAGCACCGGCAGTATCGGGCGACGATGCTGCATATCCGGCAGCGAGTTAATCAATCCCTGAGTGTAGGGGTGACGGGCGTTATCGAGATCTTTAGCGGCGATGGACTCCACTACCCGTCCGGCGTACATCACCAGCACCCGGTCGCAGAAGCTGCGCACCAGGTTGATATCGTGGCTGATAAAAATCAGCCCCAGCCCGCGCGACTGAACCAGGTCATCCAGCAGGCCCAGCACCTGCAGGCGCACCGACACGTCCAGCGCGGAGGTGGGCTCATCGGCAATGATCAGCTCCGGGTCGGTAATCAGCATCATGGCGATCATGATGCGCTGCCCCTGTCCGCCGGATATTTCATGCGGATAAAGCTGATAAACGCGCTCCGGTTGGCGAATACGCACCACCTCCAGCATCTCCAGCGCCCTGGCTTTCGCCTCATCTTTGCGCCCGGGATGATGAGTAAGCCAGGCCTCGGCGATTTGCTTACCCACGCAGACCACCGGATTCAGCGAATATTTCGGATCCTGCATAATCATCGAGATACGTTTGCCGCGTACGCCGCGCATCTGCGCTTCGCTAAGATGCTGCAGATCGAGGTCGGCAAACTGCATCCGGCTGGCGCTGACGCGGGCCTTTTTCGGATGCAGCTGCAGCAGCGCGCGCCCAACGGTGGACTTACCCGAACCGGACTCGCCGACAATAGCCAGCTTCTCATGCCCCAGCTGGAAGGAGACGCCGCGCACGGCGTGGGTCACCGCGCTACCGTTAACAAAGTCGACGCACAAATCGCGCACGTCGAGCAGCGGTGCATTATTCACTACGGGGATCGAGGATGTCACGTAGGCCATCTCCTAAGAAGTTGAACGCTAAGCTATTGATCAAAATCGCCAGCCCCGGAATGGTTACGACCCACCAGCACTCCATCATATAAGTGCGCCCGCTGGAGATCATCGCTCCCCACTCCGGCTCTGGCGGCTGCGCGCCGAGGCCGAGAAAGCCGAGGCCGGCCGCGGTCAGAATGATCCCGGCCATATTCATGGTGATACGGATAATGACCGAGGGCAGACACAGCGGCACGATATGGCGCCAGAGGACGCGGGCCGATGAAGCGCCCTGCAGACGCACGGCGGAGATAAAATCAGCCTGGCGCAGAGAGAGCGTTTCGGCGCGCGCCAGACGGGCAATCGGCGGCCAGGCGGTCAGCGTGATGGCGATAACCACGTGCTCCAGCCCCGGTCCTAAAGCGGCGACAAACGCCAGCGCCAGGACCAGACTCGGGAAGGAGATGAAAATATCGGTGACGCGCATCAGCACCATATCGACTTTACCGCCGAAATAGCCGGCACTGACGCCCAGCAGCAGTCCGAGCGGACCGACAGTCACCGAGACCAGCAGCACGATATAGAGCGTGATGCGGGAGCCGTACACCAGGCGACTAAAGATATCCCGGCCAAACTCATCGGTGCCGAACCAGTGCTGCGCATTCGGCGCGACCAGCGCACTATTCAGGTCCTGTACCAGCGGGTTATAAGGCGCAATCAGCGGCGCGAAAATCGCCACCACCAGCAGCATAAAGATAATTCCTCCGCCGATGGCCGTGAGCGGATTGCGCGCCATTTTGCCGACAAACCCGACGGCCCGCGCCGCCGCGCGTTGCAGCCGCTGACGGCCTTCGCCCGCACCACCCGAAAGCGGCGAATCCAGAGAAACGGTCATGATTTTGTCCTCGGGTCAAAGAATTGATACAGCATGTCGGAGAGCAGGTTGAGCATCACGAAGATCACCCCCACCAGCAGCACGCAGCCCATCACCGCATTCATATCGCCCAGCAGCAAGCTTCCGGTAAGGTAGGAGCCAAACCCCGGCCATGAGAAGACGGTTTCAATCAGCACCGCGCCTTCCAGCAGCGCGCCGTAGGCCAGCGCCACCACCGTCAGCAGTTGCACGAGGATGTTACGAAACGCATGGTTCCAGATAACCTGGCGCTCGGTCAGCCCTTTCACCCGGGCGGTAATAATGAACTCCTGCGACAGCTGGGCCAGCATAAAGCTGCGGGTCATACGGCTGATATAAGCCAGCGAGTGAAAACCCAGCAGTGAGGCGGGAAGAATCAGATGATTAATGGCGTTCCAGAACACCTGGCCGTTGCCGGCCAGCAGCGCATCAACGGTCATCAGCCCGGTGCGGCGCGGCACCACACCATCCAGCCCGAGATCTACCCTCCCGGCGCCGCCTACCCAGCCAAGCCAGGCATAGAACACCAGCAGCCCCATCATCCCGACCCAAAAGATCGGCGTCGAGTAGCCCGCCAGGCTGATAATGCGTACCACATAATCGGAGACGCTATTGCGCCGCGCCGCCGCCAACACGCCCAGCGGAATACCAAGACCCGCGCCGACAATAATCGCCATCGTTGCCAGCTCCATGGTGGCCGGGAAGACGCGGATAATATCGTCCACCACCGGTTTCCCGGTCAGCAGCGCGTTGCCCAGATCGCCGTGCAACAGGTTGACGAAATAGATGCCAAACTGGGTGGTCAGCGATTTATCAAACCCCAGCTGCTGGTAAACCTGCTGATAGGTACTCTGGTCAGCATCCGGGCCGACAATCGCCAGCACCGGGTCGATGGGCATGACGCGGCCAATGGTAAAGGTCAGCAGCAGCAGGCCGAACAGTGTAATCACCACCTGCAGTAGCCGTTTTGATAAGCGCCGGCCGCGTGAGCCGGGTGCAAGGATTGCGGTACTCATCCTTTCTCTCCTTCGCGGACTTTATAGACGTCACGCAGAAAAGTGGTGGCGGAGGGGTGCGGCTGATACTCCCGTACCTCGTTGCGCACGACGACCGAATCAACCATCTGCGAAAGCGGAATTAAAGCCGGAACCAGCTGGTCGTAGCGTGTCTGGATGGCCTGGTAGTCAGCCACCTGTTTTTGCGGATCGCGTTCCAGCAGGGCCTGGTCAATCATCGTATTCAGTTGCGGGTCGTAAAAACCGGTACGCCAGCCCTGGAAGTTGGTCAGGCGCGCCTTATCGCTGTTATCCGGGTTATAGACCAGCGCGCGCAGGCTGGAGTGCGGATGGGGCTCCATCCCGCTGCCGCCGCGACCTACCAGCAGGTCAAATTTACGCTCGCGCATTGCGCCGTAGATCTGGTTACCAGTGCCGGTGATGATTTTGGCGTTAATCCCCGCCTGCATCAGCGTCGACTGCACGGCGATAGCGATGTTAAGAAATGGCTGATCGGAGAGTACCCGCAGCGTGGTATCAAAGCCGTTGGGATATCCCGCTTCCGCCAGCAGCTTTTTCGCCCGCGCCACATCCAGCCTGTAGCCGGGATCGGGTAGCGTGGACGGCATTCCCGCTTTGATAGGCCGCTGGTGCAGCACGCCATAGCCCGGCATCAGCGCTTTATTGATACCCTGGTAATCAATCAGAAAGCGCACCGCCTCGCGCACTTTCGGATTGGCGAAGTGCGCCTCTTTCATGCTCATCGCCACGTAGTACATGGTGCCGCGCTGCACCGCATCGACGGTCAGCTGCGGATCGCTGCGCAGGGCGTTGATATCGGAAACCGCCATATTGTTGGCAATATCAAGGTCGCCTTTTTCGATCATCAGGCGCAGAGTTTGCGACTCCTGGAAATGACGCAGTACCACGCGGCTCATTTTCGCCTCGCCGCGCCAGTAGTCAGGGTTGCGCTTCATGCGCAGCACATCTTTCGCCTGCCAGGTTTCGAGGATAAACGGCCCGGAACCGGCTTCATGGGTGGTTAGCCAGCGGTTACCCCAGTCGTTATCCTGCTGGTGGCTTTGCACCGTTTTACTGTCCAGCACTCCGAGGTTGCCCAGCGCCGCCAGCGAGTAAATCACCAGCTGCGGATCGTTATCTTTGGGTAATACGATTTGCACCGTGAAGCGGTCCGGTGCGCTGACCTGGCTGTCGATATTTTTCTTACTGAAGCCATAGGATTTCCATACTGAGGCCTGGGCCAGGTTGAGGTGCAGGATGCGCCGCATTGACCACACGACGTCGGCGGCGGTCAGCGGGTTGCCGGAGTGAAACTTAACGTCATCGCGCAGATGAAAGGTCAGGGTTTTGCCGTCGGGGCTGATATCCCAGGATTTCGCCAGCGCGGGCCTGACGGTGGTGAGCTGCTCAGGGTCAAGCTCCACCAGCGAGTCGTAGAGGTTGACCACGATCCCCACCACTTCGTTACCGGTCATCGCCGCCGGGTCAAGGGTGAGCAGGTTATTCATATTCATGCCGATGATCAGCTGGTCGGGCGGCGTTTTCGCCACCGCCTCCCCGCTCCCCATCGACATGGCGAGCGCGAGAATACACGCTCCCAGTAAGGAGGTTTTTTTCATATCTCTGTTTGCCTGTACTGTAGGGTACATGTTGCCGGATGGCGGCATTTTCGGCTTATCCGGTCTACCGGGCCGCAGGCTCGATAAGCGCAGCGCCATCGGGTATTTATTTTTTTAAATCAGTCGTGGCTAACGGTATTGGCTTCGATATACGCAAAATTAATGTCTTCACCGAGACCCGGACGTTGTGACAAATGCACAAATCCCTGGTCATCCATCGGGTCGACAATGCTGTTGAGATAGGCCGCCGGTTCATCGTAGTCGAGGAACGGATGCAGCAGGCCGCGCTCGTACCAGCGGCAGTTGCGGATCGCGCCCACCACCGCCAGGCTTGCCGCTCCGTTGCCGTGGACTTCGCAATCCATGCCGAAAGATTCCGCCAGCGCCGCCACCTTCATGGTCGGTGTAATCCCCCCCACGCCGTTAGCGCCGGCGCGCAGAATGTCGCAGGCCCCGGCTTTCACCCATTCGGCGCGCATGTGGTGCTTGCCGCCGAAGCTCTCCGGCCCGACGATGGGAATCGACAGGTTTTCCGCCAGCCACGCATAGGAGGACATCGAATCCTCCTCCATCGGCTCTTCAAACCAGGCGAAATTGAGTTTTTCCAGCTCTTTGCCGATCCACAGCGCCTCGGCGCGGCTGTACCAGTGATAGCCATCAATCATCAGGTCAATATCCGGCCCTACGGCTTCGCGCACCGCCGCGCAGGCTTTAATGTCCATTTTGGGATTGGGCGCAAAAGAGATTGGCGGCATCCAGGTGTGCAGTTTGATGGCCTTGTAGCCGCGGGCGACCAGCTTCTCAGCAAAAGCGGCATACTCTTCCGGGGTCGACAGGCCGCCCGGCAGATCGTCGCCGCACATGGTGCTACCGTAAGCCGGGACAGTGTCGCGATAGCCGCCGAGCAGCTTATAAACCGGCATCTTAAGGCTGCGGCCGATCAGGTCCCACAGCGCCTGTTCAACAAACGACAGCGCGCGCTCCGTTAGCTGATGTGCGCTGCCGCGCTGCCAGTGGTTAAGATCCTGCCAGATACGCTCACGGTTAAACGGGTCCTGTCCCACCAGCACTTTGCGAAAAAAAGTATTCACCACGAACGGGCGCACGACTTCCGGAGGCGCAAACGAAAAGCCCTGCGCCCCATCATCAGCGGTGATGGTCAGCATCGCCATTTTGGCCATGCTTTCAACCCCCGGATGGGAGTGCCCGGCGCTGTCGGAAACCCGACGAGTGGGATATTGGAAAACGGTGACATTCACAGATTCAATTTTCATGCTCGGTCCTTATCACGGCCAAATCCGATCGACACAAGCAGATCGGCAAAGCGGTTTCACATTATTGAAAATATGTTTCAATATATAATCTAAGCACAACTTCGTAGTAGTGCCTCGGACAAACACCGCTAAGCAAGGCCATAAATTTGGGCATTGGCACAACAAGACGTGACTGTTTTCACAAAAGATGAGCGAAATGTGAGGCAGATCGACCAGGAGAAAAAAGGGCGTGAGCGCAGAGAAGAGATTAACCGACCAGCTACATCCCGGGAATGTCTGCGCCCACAAATGGCTGACTTAAACCGCCGCCGCTGGCTCCGCGCTAAGCGCTTCCAGCAGTTCAGGTAAGGTTTGATAGCGGCCAGCGGCGGCCTGAAAACGCGCGTGCTGGCTATCTTCTGCAATCACTATCGTGGCAATCCCCGCCGACTGGGCCGCGCAAAAGCCGGTAAAGCTATCCTCAATCACCAGACACTGGCTGGCGTTGAGATTGAGCTTCCGCAGCGTCGTGAGGTACACCGCCGGGTGCGGTTTGCCGCGTGGTTCATCATCCGCGCTGGAGATCGCGTCAAAAAAGTGCCAGAGCGAAAGCTTGTTCAGCACAGCGGCAATAACCTGACGAGATGATGACGTGGCGAGCGCAATCTTATAACCCGCTTCGCGAAAATAGCGTAACGCCTCCTGCACCCCGCGCATCGGTTCGCCTTTCGCGGCAATCAGGCGGGTGATGCGCTGCAGGATGGCGTCTTCAAGCCGCTGCGGAGCGAGATCAAGCTGAAAATAGCGGCACCAGGTGCCGGCAATGTCGTCGAGGCGCTTGCCCTTGGTCAGGGTTTCACATTCAGCAACGCTCGCCGTTGCCCCCCACTGCGCGAGGGCGTCAATCTGCGCCTGACGCCACAGCGCCTCGGAATCAATAATCACGCCATCCATGTCAAAAATAACCGCCTGCATACTCATTCGTTCACCTCATTAAGGCTGGCATGAAGCGCATGCCAGCCGCAGTACCTATGAGAATTCAACCTGCTCGCGGGCGGTTGCTTCCTTGTGGGAGAACCCCGGCTGCTCCACGCGGATAAAGGCGCAGAGGAAAAAGGCCACCACGTACAATCCGGTATAGGCGATCACCACCCCGATGGTGCTGAAGAACGGCAGCAGCACCACGGCAATCGCCGGCGCGAGAAAGTTCGACATCCCCGCCGACAGGTTATAGACCGAAATGGCCGCGCCTTTATGCTTCGGCTCCAGCGCCGGGAACACGGCCGCCAGCGGCACGAAGGCGGCGACAAAGATCCCGAGGGCGATGGCGGGGATCAGCGCCATCGCAAAGCTATGGCCAAAGTGCTGAGGAATGTAGTAAAACGCCAGGCTGGAGAGCGCCATCCCGATGCAGCCGAACCAGCGCACCACCTTCATCCAGCCCAGTTTTTCCCCGAGGATCCCCCACAGCACGTTAGAGAAAATGGTGGTGAAGAAGAAGACTGCCCATACCTGGAGCCATTCTGAAGTGCTGAAGCCCAGCTCATCGACAAACATCATCGGCATAATCACCGCAAAACCGAACAGCGAGAGGGTATTGATAATCCTCACCATGCTCGACAGCAGAATATTGCGGTTGGTATAGAGCAGCGTCGCGGCGCGTCCCAGCTCGGAAAACTTCTCACGGGTGGTGAGATTCTGCATATGCTGCGGCGTTTGAATATGGCGCAGGGAAACCAGGGCAATCACGCCCCCGGTAAGGCAGAAGGCCAGCGCCAGCCACAGGGTGCCCATTTCGCCAATGTGCGGAATGGTAAAGCTCGGAATATAGCTGCCGAAGACCCCGATGCCGATGGAATACACCGCCCAGAACCAGCCGATGGCCGAGCTGGCGTTGTCGCTTTTGACGTTATGGACAATCGCCACGATAAACGAGTAGAGGAACAGCGGATAGGCGAAGCCGCGGATGCCGTAGAAAAGCAGGATCAGCGCATAGTTGGCGTGACCGAGGCCGAAAACGAGGAACAGCACGTGGAATACGCACCACAGCACGAAGCCAATCATCATCGTTTTCAGCGGGGTGATAATTTCCGCCACCACCCCGGAAATCCACGCCGACAGCGCAGCGGCCAGGCCGTAGAGGGTAAAGGCAAAGGAGGCCTCCGCCGGAGAGAAGCCGAGCGCTTTGATATAGTGCGACAGAAAGGCTAATTCAAAACCGTCGCCGGTCATAAATACGGCAATGGCGATGTATCCCCAGAGCAGGTTCAGGGGTAAACCGAGCCACTGTTTATTATTGATAGACATAATGACCTCGTTTTCAGGGTACAGGGTGGCCGCTCCGCGACGTGCAACGAAGCGGCGGTTATGATGAAAATCAGTGCTGTCGATAGTGCAGATCGTTTAAATACAGGGCTTTAAACTGCGCGTAGCGTTGCATCAGGGTGTGGTGGCGAACAGGATCCGCACGCCAGGTCTGCCAGACTTCCGGTTTTTCACACACCGCGGCAATGGGTTTGCCCGCCGCCAGGCAGGCCAGCCGCGCCGCGCCCAGCGCGCCTCCGGTCTCTCCGCCTTTGTGGGTCACCACCGGCATAGCGAGAATATCGGCCAGCAGCTGGGCCCAGAACGGACTGCGGGCGCCCCCGCCCACCAGCGAGCACTGCGCGATCGGCGTCCCGCTCTCTTTCAATGCCTGCAGGCCGTCGTTGATCCCAAAGCTCACCCCCTCCAGCACCGCGTAGCCGAGCTGCGCGCGCAGGCTGGCGTGGGTCATGCCCCAGAAGATGCCGCGCGCGTCAGGATCGTTATGCGGGGTTCGTTCCCCGGAGAGATAGGGCAGGAAGAACGGCGCGTTGGCTTTATCCTCCTCGCTTAGCTCGGCAATCTCCGCCAGCAGCGCCACCTCCGTGGTGCCGGTCAGGCGGCAGAACCACTGCAAACAGCTGGCGGCGCTCAGCATGACGCTCATCTGGTGCCACAGGTTCGGCAGCACGTGACAAAACGCATGTACCGCCGACTGCGGCGCCGGACGATAGGCGTCGGTCACCACAAACAGCACCCCGGAGGTGCCGAGCGAAATAAACGCATCCCCCGGCGAGACCGCGCCGACGCCAATGGCGCTGACCGCGTTATCCCCCCCGCCCCCGGCCACCATCACCGAGGCGTTCAGCCCCCAGCGGGCAGCCACCTGCGGGTCAAGGGTGGCGGAAACCTCGCAGCCTTCGACCAGCGTCGGCATTTGGCTACGCGACAGGCCGCACTTGTCCAGCAGAGCGTCGGACCAGTCGCGCTTCGCCACGTCCAGCCACAGCGTCCCGGCGGCGTCCGACATATCGGAGACTTTCTTCCCGGTCATCCGGTAGCGCAGATAATCCTTGGGCAACAGCACCGTGGCGGTGCGCTGAAAGTGTTCCGGCTCGTGACGGCGCACCCACAACAGCTTCGGCGCGGTAAAGCCCGGCATCGCCAGGTTGCCCGCCACCTGATGCAGCTCCGGCGCCATCGCCTCCAGCTCGGCGCACTCTGCGGCGCAGCGGGTGTCGTTCCACAGAATGGCCGGACGGATCGCCTCCCCCTCTGCATCCAGCAACACCGCGCCGTGCATCTGCCCGGAGAGGCCAATCGCCTTAATGGCCGGCCAATGCTGGGCGCATTTTTCCCGTAGCGTGGCCATCAGGTACTCCGTCGCCTCCCACCATAGCTCCGGCGCTTGTTCTGACCAGTGCGGATGAGGCCGCTGAATACTCAGCGGCGCGCTATGGCTGGCGATAACCTCATGGTTCTCATCAATGACCAGCGCTTTGACTTCCGATGTGCCGAGATCGATACCCAGATACATAGCCACCTCTTAGTTAATCAGCGTGTAAACGGCGGCGACTTTCTCGCGCATCAGCGCCAGGAAATCCGCGTTGTTGGCGAGATCACCAAACAGGGCTTTATCGCGCGCGTAGACAGCCACCGGATCCTGAGCCTCGAACATCTCATGCACCGCCTGCGCATCCAGGATGCCGTCCTGGTACTGATACGGCAGAGTTCCCTTGTGCCACTGCTCCATAAAGACGAAGAACAGCGCCGGCAGCATGGCGGTCGCCTCAGGGCGGACGCCGCGCTGGTAGCACTCCTGCAAGGTTGGCGCGATCATCGCCGGAATTTTCGAGAAGCCGTCGGCGGCGACGCGCTGGTTGGTGTCCTGGATATAGGGGTTGGTAAAGCGCTTAAGCACCACATCCCGGTAGGTCGGCAGATCAATGCCGTTATCGCCGAGACACGGAATAACGTCCTCCGTAACGTAGCGGTCGGCAATGGCGTAGATAACATCGGTCAGCGTGCTTTCATGAATATACTGCTGGCCGATTAAGGTTCCCGCCCAGGCAATGCAGCTGTGCGACGAGTTCAAAATACGGATTTTCGCCTCTTCATACGGGATGACCGACTCCACCATCTCCACGCCGACCGCCTCCAGATTCGGGCGGGCATCGCGGAAGTTGTTCTCCACTACCCACTGGATAAAGGTCTCCCCCATCACCGGCGCTTTGTCATCAATTCCGGTTTGCGCTTTGATGCGGGCCGGCAGATCGGCCGCCGGACGCGGGGTGATGCGGTCCACCATGGTGTTCGGACAGGTGGTATTGGCCGCCATCCAGTCAATCACCGCCTGTTTGCCGGTGAGCTGCAGGAACTCGACCATACCGTCGTGGAAACGCTCGCCGTTATGGCGCACGTTATCGCAGTTGAGCAGGGTCAGCGGCCCGGCGTTGTCGGCCATGCGCTTTTCCAAGATCCGCGCGAGGGTGCCGTAAATGGTTTTGCACTCGCCTTGCAGGTCGGCCTGCAGATCGGGGTTGCTGGTTTCCAGCTGATGGCGAGTGTTCAGGTAGTACCCCCCTTCCGTCACGGTAAAGGCGATAACTTTGGTCTGCGGGTTTGCCCCTTCGTTAATCAGCGGCTGTAGCCCGGCCTGCCACGGCAGCAGTTTCTGGATTGAGGTGATCTCTTCATATTCGCGCTCCCCTTCCGGGCTGACGGTCTCGAGGACGTAACGTCCTCCCTGCGCCGCCAGCGCCTGGACCACCTGCTCGGCGTCGTTGCGAATATTCCCCGCTGCGATGCGCCAGCGATTATCCCCGGAAGCAATCAGACGATGCAGATACCACGCCTGATGCGCGCGATGAAAAGAACCCAGACCGATATGAAGCCATGTGAATTGATTGTTCATGTTCTGCTCTCCTTGAGTTGATGGCGCCACTGTAATTGATCATTTGACCGAAATAAGAGCCATGGATCACAAAAGAGCAATTACCCAATTAAATTACAAATGACCAGTAAAGAGCAAAAGCTTGCCAGTTATGCCAACCACGGCGAGAATGCGGGTATTCGCCAGGCCAATTGCGTGCCCTGGCCAGCAACTTAGGGCGGGAAACCATGAGTAAAGAAGACGATATCCGGTTGGATCAGAAGGTGCGTGCCGCATGGATGTACTACATCGCCGGCCAGAATCAGAGCGAGATTGCCAGCCTACTGGGCACCTCCAGACCGGTGGTGCAACGGCTGATCGCCGCCGCGAAAGAAGAAGGGATTGTGTCGATTAATCTGCACCATCCGGTAGCGAACTGCCTCGATTATGCGCAGTTGCTGCAGGAAAAATACCGCTTGATCGAGTGCAATGTGGTCCCCGCCTTTAGCGAAGAAAGTACCCTCGACAGTGTGTCATTTGGCTGCTATCAGCTGATGGCTCGCTATCTGCAGGATGATAAAGAGAAAATCATCGGTCTGGGCTCGGGCCTGACCCTGAAAAAAGCGCTGCAGCGCATCGATTTTGACAGCCTGAATACCCGCTGCGTGGCGCTGATCAGCGCCATGAACGCCGACGGGCAGTGCAATTATTACGATGACGTGCCCCTGCTGCTGACCCGCAAAATTAAGGCCAAGTACTATCAGTGGCCGGCGCCGCGCTACGCCCAAAGCGCGGATGAGTATGAAATGTGGTGCACCAATCGCTTATTCCGCAGCGTCTCCGGCGTCGCCCGCGAGGCGGACGTGATTTTTGTCGGCATTGGTCCGCTGGGCACGCAAAGTCCGATCTTTAAAGACGGCTTTATCAATCAGGCGCAGATGGATGAGCTGACCGCCCGCGGCGGCATCGGGGAGATCCTCGGGCGGTTTATTGATGCGCAAGGCGACGTGGTAGATAGCGAGATCAACCGCATGATCACCAGCTATGATATCCGCCAGAGCCACTGCCCACGGATTGCCGCTGCCTGTGGAGAACATAAACGACCGGCGATCCTGGCCGCCCTTAAAGGCGGCTGGATTAATGGCCTGGTGACCGATGAGCATACCGCCCGCTGGCTGCTGACGCGGTAACGTCGAACAGCCAGACAGCGACTCAGCTGCTGCTCATCAGTCGCGGGGGAATTTCAATCCGCTGCTGGCTGGCTTCGCCGGCGTCAATAATCGAAAAAACAGCGTCCAGCATCGCCGGCACGTCCTGCTGCACCATGTCGATATCGTGCCCCAGCAGATAGACAAAAGGATCCCAGTCGAAGCAGCCCATCGGCGGCTGCTCGCTGCCGGTCAGACCCACCTGCGACAGCCAGCGCACAACCCCTTCCAGGGATATCGTCGAGTTAACAAATATCCCCTGCAACAGCGTCTTCGCGCTGCCAAACCGCTCCTGCAGGCAGTCCTCAACGTGGCCTTTCGAATAGCCGGGGGCCAGAATATTCGCCTGCGGCACGCTAAGCCCCAGCTCGCGATGCGCATCGTGGAAGCCGCGTAAACGCTCGCTGGTGTTATGGTCGCTGCTGCGCCCGCCGATAAAGGTCAGCGGCGCCAGCTCTCCGCGGCGGCGGGCGCTATTAGCCAGGATCTTATGAGTCAACGCTTTCGCGCCGCCGTAGTTATCCGAAATCACCGACGGCGAGAGAGAGCCCGGCAGGTCGAGATTGACCGTTGGCACGCCCGCCTGCTGGCATAGCGCGGAAATTTTATCCGGATTGGTCGCCCCGGTCGCGACCACCCAGTCAACCTGCCAGGAGAGCATCGCCTTTACCGCTTCGATCTCCAGTTCCGGACGCCGGCGCGTACAAGTGATAATCGGCAGCAGGCCGCGCTCGCGGGCCATCTCCTCAAAGCGTTCGGCGATGGAACCGAAGTAGCGGTTATCATATTTGGGGATAATCATACCGATGACGTGTGATTTTTTACTGCGCAGCATGCTGGCCTGACGGTTAATCGCATAGCCCTGCTCCTCGGCAATCCGCGTCACCTTTTCCGCAAGCTTGGCGCTGATGCGGCGCTTTTTCCAGTTACCGTTGAGGATAGCGCTCACCGCGCTCGCCGAAACGCCGGAAAGTTCCGCCAGGTCGTAAATCGTTATCTTCTTCATTTTTCCAACTTGCGTCACAAAATCATGTCGCTGTTAATTTCCCCACTTGCTCAATCGATGAAGCGAGAGCAACATAGCTTCATCGATTGAGCATCCTTTTCACGCCAGGAAGTACGCGCGCATACCGCCTCAACATGCCAGCAAGCCTGAATTAAGATGCTGATATTCAATATGTTACCAGGTTTAGTCTATCACCTCGAACGTGATGCCCTCGCGTTCGATAGTTTTAACCAGACACGGCAAAGGATTATAAAATGAACCACTCTGTCTCCTCTATGAATACTTCCCTCAGCGGTAAAGTCGCCGCGATCACCGGCGCGGCGTCCGGTATCGGCCTCGAGTGCGCGAGGACCCTGCTGGGAGCTGGCGCAAAAGTGGTACTGATCGACCGCGAAGGCGAAAAGCTCAACAAACTGGTCGCCGAACTTGGCGAAAACGCCTTCGCCCTGCAGGTCGACCTGATGCAGGCGGACCAGGTCGATAACCTACTGCAGGGCATTTTGCAGCTTACCGGGCGTCTCGATATCTTCCACGCCAACGCCGGCGCCTATATCGGCGGGCCGGTGGCCGAGGGCGACCCGGACGTCTGGGACCGCGTGCTGCACCTTAATATCAACGCCGCCTTCCGCTGCGTGCGCAGCGTCCTGCCGCATCTGATCGCGCAAAAATCCGGGGATATTATCTTCACCAGCTCGATCGCGGGCGTGGTGCCGGTGATCTGGGAGCCTGTCTATACCGCGTCGAAATTCGCGGTGCAGGCATTTGTGCACACCACTCGTCGCCAGGTGGCGCAGTATGGCGTGCGCGTCGGCGCCGTACTGCCGGGCCCGGTGGTTACCGCTCTGCTGGACGACTGGCCAAAAGCCAAAATGGACGAAGCGCTGGCCAACGGTAGCCTGATGCAGCCGATTGAAGTGGCGGAGTCGGTGCTGTTTATGGTGACGCGTTCGAAAAACGTCACCGTGCGCGACATTGTGATCCTGCCGAACAGCGTGGATCTCTGACCCTGGCCAGCCTGTGAGAGGATGTGATGCAAAACGATACGCAAAACATTATTGGCGTGGATGTCGGTTCGGGCAGCGTGCGCGCCGGGGTATTCAATCTGCGGGGCGAGCTCCTCGCCCACGCGACCCGGGAAATAACCCTGTTTCGCAGCGCCGGAAACAAGGTCGAGCAGTCGAGCCGTGAGATCTGGCAGGCGGTGTGCTACTGCATTAAAACGGCGGTGGCCAGCGCCGGCGTTTCGCCGTCGTCGATAGCCGGGATCGGCTTCGATGCCACCTGCTCGCTGGTGGTGATTGGCGATAACGATGCGCCGCTGGCGGTCGGGCCTTCGGACGATGCGGACCGCAACATTATTGTCTGGATGGATCATCGCGCCACCGGGCAGGCGGAAAAGATCAATGCCACGGGCCACCCGGTACTGCGGTACGTTGGCGGCAAAATCTCGCCGGAGATGCAAACGCCGAAAATTTTGTGGCTGAAGGAGAATCGCCCGCACATCTATCAGCAGGCGCGCCACTTCTTCGACCTCGCCGATTACCTCACCTGGCGCTCAACCGGCGATGAAGCCCGCTCGGTCTGCACGGTGACCTGTAAATGGACCTATCTGGCGCATGAACAACGCTGGGATGCCGGTTACTTCCGCCAGATTGGCCTCGAAGAGCTGGCGGATGAAGATTTTGTCCGCATCGGCCAGCGGATTGTCGATCCAGGCACCCCCTGCGGCGAGGGCCTTTGCGCCACGGCGGCAGAGGAGATGGGCCTGCCGATCGGCACGCCGGTGGCGGTGGGGATGATTGACGCCCACGCGGGCGGCATCGGTACCGTCGGCGTGCTTAACGGCGCGGTCAACAATATGGCCTATGTCTTCGGCACTTCTTCCTGCACCATGACCACCACTCAGGAAGCGGTATTCGTCCCGGGCGTCTGGGGCCCTTACTATTCGGCGATGGTGCCGGGCTACTGGCTAAGTGAAGGCGGGCAAAGCGCCGCCGGCGCGGCTATCGACCAGCTGCTGAGCTTCCATCCGGCGGCGGCGGAAGCGCGCGAGCAAGCGAAAGCCGCAGGCGTCCCTCTGCCGGTCTGGCTGGCGGATCGCGTTCTGACGCAAGTTGCTTCCCCTTCTGAAGCGGTAACGCTGGCCGCCGGTCTGCACGTCGTTCCGGAGTTTCTCGGTAATCGCGCGCCGCTTGCCGATCCCCACGCGAAAGCGCTGATTGCCGGGCTGGGGATGGAGCGGGACCTGGATAACCTGACCGCGCTGTACGTTGCCGGGCTATGCGGGATTGGCTATGGTCTGCGACAGATCATTGACGCCCAGCGCGCCTGCGGAATTGAGAGTGAAAATATCGTCATCAGCGGCGGAGCCGGGCAGCATCCGCTGGTGCGTCAGCTGTTGGCCGACGCCTGCGGCGTTAGCATCGTGAGCACCGCCAGCCGCGAGCCGGTGCTGTTAGGTTCCGCCATCCTCGGCGCGGTGGCGGGCAGAGTCGCGGCTTCGCTGCCGGAGGCCATGAAGCAGTTTACTCAGGTGGATGCCACCTATCACAGCGAGACGGCGTTTAGCCCGCTTCATCAGCGCAGGTATGCGGCCTATAAGGCGCTACAACAGGCCGGCAGGCTGATTCGCGAATAACATACCTCCTTATTTTATAACAATAATGCTCCGCTGCTGTGCAGCGGAGACACTCATCTGCACTCTGAAATCGAGGTCAACATGTCCGTTAATAACAAACAGTGGTACGGTCTACCGCTCAACCTCATCTGGGGATATGTCGCCATCGCCGTGTTTATGACCGGCGACGGCTTTGAGCTGGCTTTTCTGTCGCACTACATCAAAGCACTCGGATTCACCCCGGCGCAGGCTTCCTTTGCCTTTACTCTCTACGGTCTGGCTGCCGCCCTGTCGGCGTGGGTCTCCGGCGTGGTGGCGGAAATCATTACCCCACGCAAGGCCATGCTGATTGGCTTCGTGCTGTGGTGTGTATTCCACGTACTGTTCCTCGTCTTCGGCCTCGGTCGCGCCAACTATGCGCTGATCCTGCTGTTTTATGGCATCCGCGGCCTGGCCTACCCGCTGTTCCTCTACTCCTTTATCGTCGCCATTATCCACAACGTCCGCAGCGACAGTTCCAGCTCCGCGCTGGGCTGGTTCTGGGCGGTCTACTCGGTGGGTATCGGCGTGTTCGGCAGCTATATTCCGAGCTTTACCATTCCCCACATTGGCGAAATGGGCACCCTGTGGCTGGCGCTGCTCTTTTGCGCCACCGGCGGCATTATTGCGCTGGTGTCGATGCGTCATACCGAAACGCCGCGCCATATGCAGAACCTGACCACTCGTGAAAAATTCGCCGAACTGGGGCGCGCGGCGACGCTGCTCTATACCAACCGCAGCATTCTGTTCTCGAGCATTGTGCGCATTATCAACACCCTGTCGCTGTTTGGTTTTGCGGTGATCATGCCGATGATGTTTGTTGATGAGCTGGGATTTACCACCTCGGAATGGCTGCAGGTATGGGCGGCATTCTTCTTCACCACGATCTTTTCGAACGTTTTCTGGGGGATTGTGGCGGAGAAAATGGGCTGGATGAAGGTTATCCGCTGGTTCGGCTGCATCGGGATGGCGCTTTCCAGCCTGGCGTTCTATTACCTGCCCCAGCACTTCGGCCATAATTTTGCCATGGCGCTGGTACCGGCTATTGCCCTGGGGATTTTTGTCGCCGCGTTTGTGCCGATGGCGGCGGTGTTCCCGGCGCTGGAGCCGAACCATAAAGGCGCGGCGATTTCGGTCTATAACCTGTCAGCCGGGCTGTCGAACTTTCTGGCGCCGGCGATTGCCGTGGTACTGCTGCCCTATTTCAGCACTATCGGCGTGGTAATAGCCTATACCGCCTTATATATTCTGGCCTTCTTCCTGTGCCCGTTAATCCGCGTTGAACAGCCTGGCTTTACCAGCGATCAGCATGCGAAACCGTTTACCGCCAACGCGGCAGAGTCTTAATAAACCGCATCTGGTACAAACAATGCGCAATCCGGGCGGTGCCGCCCGGATTTTTGCCTTATGCAATAGTCACTTTGCCATCCAGATAAACATCCTGCACGGCATTGATCAGCTTCACGCCGTCGGCCATCGATTTCTTAAACGCTTTGCGGCCAAGGATCAGCCCCATGCCGCCGGCGCGTTTATTGATCACCGCCGTGCGCACCGCGTCGGCAAGGTCGGTCTCCCCGCCCGCCGCGCCGCCGGAGTTGATCAGCCCGGCGCGGCCCATATAGCAGTTGGCCAGCTGGTAGCGCACCAGATCGATGGGGTTATCGCTGGTCAGTTTGCTGTACACCCGATCGTCGGTATAGCCGAAGTTAACCGCTTTGTAGCCGCCGTTATTCTCCGCCATCTTTTGCTTAACGATATCGGCGCCGATGGTGGCCGCCAGGTGGTTGGCCTGACCGGTCAGGTCAGCGGAAACATGATAGTCGACGCCGTCTTTCTTGAACGCCGAATTGCGCAGATAGGCCCACAGCACGGTGACCAGGCCCAGCTCATGGGCCCGCTCAAAGGCGGCGGAAATCTCTTCTATCTGACGACGCGATTGTTCCGAGCCGAAATAGATCGTCGCTCCCACGGCCACCGCCCCCATATTGAACGCCTGCTCAACGCTGGCGTAGAGGGTCTGGTCGTATTCGGTGGGGTAGCTCAGCGTTTCGTTATGGTTGAGCTTCACCAGGAAAGGGATGCGATGCGCGTAGCGGCGCGACACCGAGGCCAGCACGCCGTAGGTCGACGCCACGCAGTTACAGCCGGCTTCGATCGCCAGCTCGACGATATTTTTCGGATCAAAGTACAGCGGGTTGGCGGCAAAGGAGGCGCCCGCCGAGTGCTCCACGCCCTGGTCAACCGGCAGAATGGAAAGGTAGCCGGTTCCCCCCAGGCGTCCGGTATTGTACAGGGTCTGCATATTGCGTAGCACCGCCGGTGGTCGGTTGTTATCCACCATCACCCGATCAACATAATCTGCGCCAGGCAGATACAGCTGGTCGGACGGAATGGTTATACAACGGTGCTGCAACAGGCTCTCGGCATCTTTGCCCAGCAACTGCGTAATATCAGTCATAGCAATCTCCCGTAAGGCCGGCCGAAGCCGGCATGCATTATCCCAACCCAATTTTTTTGGGCAGGTTAAGCCTGGTACCGACTTAGCCTATTTTCCAGCCGGGGGGCCATTTTTTCAGGAGATTCTGCTGTCCCGTTGCGCTGCCATTTACCACCAGGCGTGGAAATGGTGCACCGGCCCGATACCGTGGCCTACCTCCAGAGAGTCGGCCTGCGCCAGAGCCGCCGACAGCCAGGCCTTCGCCTCGATAACGGTGGCTGCCCAGTCCGCGTGACGCGGGCGCAGCGCCGCCAGCGCGGCGGAGAGCGTACAGCCGGTGCCGTGGGTATTTTTGGTCTGCACTCGCGGCGCGGTGAACCGCTGTTCCCCTTCGCGGGTGAAGAGCCAGTCCGGGCTTTCGGCATCGTCGAGATGGCCGCCCTTCATCAATACCGCGCCGCAGCCCAGCGCCAGCAGCGCCCGCCCCTGCTCCAGCATTTCCCGTTCGTTACGCGCATGGGGGGCATCGAGTAGCGCGGCCGCTTCCGGCAGGTTCGGGGTGATCAATGACACCTGCGGCAACAATCGTTGACGCAGGGTCTCTACCGCCGAAGCCGACAGCAGCGGATCGCCACTTTTCGCCAGCATGACCGTATCCAGCACCACGTTGGCCACCCGGTAGCGCGCCAGCCGCTCGGCCACGGCTTCCACAATATCGCTCTCCGCCAGCATGCCGATTTTGGTGGTATCGATACGCACATCGCTGAACACCGAGTCGAGCTGCGCGGCCACAAAATCCGGTTCGATGCGATAGACCGACTGTACGCCGCGGGTATTCTGCGCCACCAGGGCGGTGATCGCCGAGCAGCCATAGGCCCCCAGCGCGGAGAAGGTTTTCAGATCGGCCTGGATACCGGCCCCACCGCTGGGATCGGTGCCGGCGATGGTCAGGGCGTTGATGCGTTTCATCCCTGCACCTCCTGATACAGCGCGTCGAGAAACGCCGGAATAAAGCTGCCTGGGCCTCCCTGACGGGCGGCGATCTCCCCGGCCTGCTTCATCAGCCCGCAGGCGGCGGCCACGTTTTCCAGCCGGTCTCCCGGCAGCGCCGCGCTCGCCGCCACCACCGCCGACAGCGCGCAGCCGGTGCCCACCACCCGGGTCATCAGCGGATTGCCCCCCGCCACGCTGAGCACCCGCTCGCCGTCGGTGACGTAGTCCACCTCGCCAGTGACCGCCACCACGGTAGCCAGCCGACGAGCCAGCGCCTGGGCCGCCGGCAGCGCCGCAGCGGCCGTATCGGTGGTATCCACCCCGCGCCCGCCGGCGCTCATCCCGGCCAGCGCCAGAATTTCAGAGGCATTGCCGCGAATGGTCGCCGGCTGGAGGGCCAGCAGCTCGTGACAAAAGGCAGTGCGCACGGTCAGGGCGCCGACCGCCACCGGATCCAGCGTCCAGGGCTTGCCGGCCTGCCGGGCGTGCTCCACCACGGCGCGCATCGCCACGGCGCGATCTTCGGTCAGGGTACCGACGTTAATTAACAGCGCATCGGCGATAGCGGCAAACTGCGCCGCTTCGCGGGGATCGATCACCATCGCCGGCGAGGCGCCGACGGCCAGCAGAACATTGGCGGTAAAGGTCTGCACCACGTCATTGGTCATGCAGTGCACAAGGGGGGAATGGGCGCGCAGCAGATGGCGCAGGTGCGCGACAGGCGCGGGATTCAACAGCTCAGGCATAGTTTGCTCCCGCCAGACGAGGTAGAAGCAATGACCCTGCGGTCTCTGACTTCCCTACGCTGGCATTATCCAGATCAGGTGGTACGGGTATTTCTCAGCCTTCAACGAAGAAGGGCACCCCGAGTCAAAATAGTGAAATTGTTAAGCGTTGTGGAATTTACCGCAACTCACCGGTTCATACAACAAGCCTTTAGCCCTGGATACGACACCTTCGCGGCCATCATGCTCATCAGGCGACCGGGCGGGATTGCATTCCGCTGCTGGCGGGCGGAAAATAATGACATCATGCGCTATTTAGCCTACCGAGGATATACGCCATGGCCGTTTATCACCATGCGCTGGTACTGATTAACAGCAGTCAGGACGGCGTCCCGCTGCTCCAGCATGCCGCCAGAATGGCAGAAGAGAACGGCATGCGCATCACCATCGCCCACATCAGCACCGATTACCGGGCGCTGAACTATGTTTCCGACAGCCTGCGCGACGATCGGGTCTCGCAGGAGGTGATCTAGGCCAAAGCCCTGCTCAACGAGCTGGCCTGCACCGTCTCCCTGCCGGTGGATACCCTCTCGCTGGTGACCACCCGCCGGTTTGAAGACGTGGAAACCTGCGTTCGGCAGCGGCAGATCGATTTAATTATTGCCGGGCACCATAACCGGCTGCTGGGCGTCCTCTCCTCACACTCGCTGGAGTACATCAACCACTTAACCGTAGACGTGCTGATCAAGCACCTGCCCTAGCGCAAGGCGGCCTGCAGCAGAGAAAAACAGTCTTCAATAAGCGGGGGCAGCGCCTGCGGGCCGCGCATCAGGGCCACTGTGCGGGCGAGCGCCGGCTGCTGCAGGTGGGCGACCCTGAGCGCCGGGTCCTGCAGATGGGTGGTGTACAGCGCCGGCAGAATCGCCACCGCTAAGCGCGAGCGCACCAGACCATACAGGGTTTCGATATAGTCCACCTGGTAGCGGGTGGTCAGCGTCAGGCGATGGCTCTCCACTAATGCCGCCACCAGCCGCTGGATATTGCCCTTCGAGAACACAGCAATATCCCGCCCCACCAGCTGTTTCCACGGCAGATGCGCCTGCGCGGCCAGCGGATCGTCGCGGTGCAGCACCGCCACGAAGGGATCTTCGCGCAGCGGATAGACCAGCAGTTCTGCGGGCAGTGAGCTGTCGATCGCCCCGATGCCGAAATCAATCTCGCCGCGCTGCAGCGCCTGGATAAGCGCATCGTTGGTCTGATCGTGAAATTCAATGCGCAGACGCGGAAAGGCCTCAGCCAGGGTCTGCGGCAGCAGCGGAAACAGCAGCGAACTGACCGACGGCACCAGACCGATACGCACCGTCCCGTCGCCACCCGCCTCGACAATCTGCTGCATATCGGAAAAGGCCGCCTGCGCCACGCTGAGGATCCGCTGGGCGTGGGGTAAAATCGCCGCCCCCAGTTCAGTCAGAGTGACCGTCGCAGCGGTACGGTTGACCAGCTTACCGCCGAGTACCGTTTCAATCTGCCGCAGGGCGCTGCTCAGCGCCGGCTGGCTAATCGCCAGCCGACTGGCGGTATCGGTAAAATGGCGCAGCTGGGCCAGGGTGACAAAATACTGAAGCTGTTTAAGAGAGAGCGCGGGCAGCCGCTGCCAGGGTTCGTTCATCATCGGGTTCGCTACGGTGGTCCTGCACAATAACCCGAGCTTATCGGGTGATAAATTTATTCATCTGGGCAAACGTTTGCTGTGCCCCTAGAGTATCCGCATTATCCTTGTGCCGGAGTGGTTATGTACAGCAATGCTCAAGTCCGCCGTCGCGCCGTGCAGGCCGCGCGCGGTGAATCCCCGTTTGATCTGCTGCTGATCGATGCGCAGATCGTCGATATGGCCACGGGCGAAATTCGCCCCGCTGACGTCGGTATCGTCGGCGAGATGATCGCCAGCGTCCACCCGCGCGGCAGTCGCGAAGACGCCCATGAAGTGCGTTCCCTGGCCGGTGGCTACCTGTCCCCCGGCCTGATGGACACCCACGTGCACCTCGAAAGCTCGCACCTGCCACCGGAGCGCTATGCGGAAATCGTCCTCACCCAGGGCACCACCGCGGTGTTCTGGGATCCGCATGAGCTGGCCAACGTCCTCGGCGTCGCTGGCGTGCGCTATGCGGTGGACGCCAGCCGCCATCTGCCGCTGCAGGTGATGGTCGCCGCCCCGTCCAGCGTCCCCTCCACGCCGGGTCTCGAAATGTCCGGCGCCGATTTCGCCGGCGCGGAGATGGAGACCATGCTCGGCTGGCCGGAAGTGCGCGGCGTGGCGGAGGTGATGGATATGCACGGCGTGCTGCACGGTAGCGAGCGGATGCAGGAGATTGTCCAGGCCGGTCTCAACAGCGGCAAACTGATTGAAGGCCACGCCCGCGGCCTGAGCGGCGCTGACCTGCAGGCCTACCTCGCCGCCGGCGTCACCTCCGATCACGAACTTACCTCGGCGGACGACGCGCTGGAAAAACTGCGCGCCGGGCTGACGATCGAGATCCGCGGCTCGCACCCCTATCTGCTGCCAGATATCGTCGCGGCGTTAAAAACGCTGCCGCACCTCTCCTCGCAGATCACCGTCTGCACCGATGACGTGCCGCCGGATATGCTGCTGGAGAAAGGCGGCATCATCGCCCTGCTTAACCTGCTGATCGAGCACGGTTTACCGGCGGTCGATGCGCTGCGATTCGCCACCCTCAACGCCGCTATTCGCCTGCAGCGCCACGATCTCGGGCTGATTGCCGCCGGGCGGCGCGCCGATCTGGTGGTGTTTGATTCCCTGGAGAAACTGGTGGCCCGCGAAGTCTACGTAGGCGGTAAGCTGCTGGCCCGCGCGGGCAACCTGCTGACACCGATCGCGCCCGCCGCGGGCGTCACGCCGCCGCGCGATACTTTGCAGATCGCCCCCCTCCGCGCCGATGACTTTATTCTGCGCGTCCAGGGCATTCGTCACGGCATCGCCCGCCTGCGCCATATCCGCGGCGCGCGCTTCACCCAGTGGGGCGAAGTGGAAGTGCAGGTTCGTGACGGGAAAGTCCAGCTGCCCGCCGGCTTCAGTCTGATCTGGGTCAAGCACCGCCACGGCCGCCATCAGGCGACGCCGCAAATCGCCCTGCTTGAAGGCTGGGGTGAGCTGCGCGGCGCCATCGCCACCAGCTACTCCCACGACTCGCATAATCTGGTGGTGCTCGGGCGCGACGCTAATGATATGGCGCTGGCGGCCAACCAGCTTATCGCCTCCGGCGGCGGGATGGCGCTGGCGCAACAGGGCGAGATCCTTGCCCATGTGGCGATGCCGATTGCCGGCATGCTGTCGGATCTCCCGGCCGCGGAACTGGCGCGTCAGTTCCGCGAGCTGCGCGATCTGAGCAGCCAAGTCGCCGACTGGGAGCCGCCGTACCGGGTCTTCAAAGCCATTGAAGGCACCTGCCTTGCCTGTAACGCCGGGCCGCATTTAACCGATTTGGGTCTGACCGACGGCGGCAGCCGCCAGATAGTCGACCCGTTGATAGCCTGCCGGGAGATCCCGGAGCCAACCGATCACAACAATAATCCTCAGGGAGCCTGAGCATGGCCGATAACACACTTCACTCTTCCGCCCGCGCTAACTGGCTGGAGCGCCGCTTTGCGCTGCGCTCGCGCGGCGGCACGCTACGCACCGAATGCCTGGCCGGGATCACCGGCTTTCTCGCCGCCGCCTATTTACTGGTGGTTATCCCGGGGCTGCTGGCGATCGGCGGGATGGATAAAGGCGCCGCCACCACCGGCACCATTCTGGTCTTCGTCGTCGGCTCGCTGCTGATGGCGTTTTATGCCAACCTGCCGTTTATCGTCGGCCCGGGCATTGGCGGCTCGGTGCTGGTGGGGGTGACGCTGGCCGGTAGCGAAGGGATTGGCTGGCAGACTGGCCTCGGAATTGCCTGCTGGTCGGGGATCCTCTTCTTCCTGCTGACCCGCTTTGGCCTGCGCGAAGTGGTCACCCGCTCGGTGCCGCAGTCGATCAAGCTGGGATTGACGGCCTCCATCGGCCTGTTTGTCGCCGTGCTCGGTTTTCGCAATGCCGGGCTGGTGCTGGCCAATGCGAAAACCAACGCGCTGATGCTCGGTGACTTTCTCGCCCCCGGCGCGCTGGTGGCGCTGTGCGGCCTGTTCCTGGCGATAGCCCTGCAGGCGCGTAAGGTTCCGGGCGCCATTTTGTGGGCCATTCTGTGCGCTACCCTGGTGGGTATCCCGTTCGGCGTGACTAAACTGCCGACGCATTTTATCGATGCCCCCCACTCGCTGGCGCCGGTGCTGGGACAGGTTGACCTGCTGGGGGCGTTAAACATCGCCTTCCTGCCGTTCCTGTTCGTCTTTTTCGCATCTGAGTTTTTCTCCACCATGGGGACAACGCTGGCGGTGGGCGGCGAGGCGGGTCTGCTGGATGAAGAAGGCAACATGCCGCAGATTAATCGCCCGTTCATGGTCGATTCGATTGCCGCCGCGCTCGGCCCGTGGGTGGGCATTCCGGCGGCGACGGCGCTGATTGAATCTTCGGCGGCAGCGGAAGCGGGCGGCAAAACCGGCCTCACCGCCCTGTCGGCGGCGGTAATGTTCCTGCTGATGCTGCTGTTCACGCCGGTGGCGTTGATGATCCCGAAAGAAGCCACCGCCCCGGCGCTGATCCTGATTGGCCTGAACATGTTCAGCGGCCTGCGCAAAGTGGATCTTGCCAACTTCACCGACGGGCTGCCGGTGCTGATGATGGTGATGATCACCCTTATCGCCAACAGCTTTGGCACCGGGATTGCCGGCGGGCTGCTGTTTTACATTGTGATCAAGGCTATCGCCGGTAAGTGGCGGGAGATCCCGATTGGCCTGTGGGTATTGGCCGTCCCGCTGGTGTATTACTTCGCGACCTTAGTCAGGCATTAAGCCCTTCACAATGTGATTTCACCTCTTCATATAACAAACGCACCGCGGCAGAGAGCTGTTTGCGGTGCGGACAAATCAGATTCAACGGCACTACATCCCCCTGATAACGCGGCAGCAGGCGCCGCAGGCGCCCCGCCCGCAGATCGTCGCTGACGTCGAGCATCGATTTATAGGCAATGCCCTCCCCGGCGATCGCCAGCCGACGGATCACCTCGGCGTCGTCGCTCATCACCGTGCCGGAAACCTTCTGCTGCTGAACCACGCCGTCGAGGCTCAGCGACCAGCGGTCGAACGGACGGCCGCGCAAAATGTAGATCAACGCATTGTGCTGGCTGAGTTCCTCGAGGGTCTGCGGTTCGCCATGGCGGGCGATCCACTCAGGCGAGGCCACCAGCACCCGACGATTTTCCGGCGCCACCGGCAGCGAGATAAACGAGGCATCGTCGTTATTGCCATAGCGAAACGCAACGTCCACCGGATCTTTAAACACGTCGGTCAGCTGATCGGAAAAGAGCAGCCGCAGGCGCAGCGCCGGGTGGCGTTGGCGGAAATCGCGGAACAGGGTCAGGAGCAGGTTACGCCCGAGGTCCGACGGCACGGCAATCTGCAACATGCCGCGAACTTCATCGTCCGGGGTCTGGATCTTCTGCAGACCGGCCTCGAGGGTATCGAGCATCTGGGTGGCGTAGGGCAGCCAGGTCTCCCCCTCCGGCGTCAGGCGCAGGCTGCGGGTCGAACGGGCAAACAGGCGAATATTGAGGATCGTCTCCAGACGCTTAATTGCCGCGCTGACCTGCGCCGGCTGCTGCCCGGCCTCGCGCGCCGCGTCGCTAAAACTGCCCAGCGCCGCGGCGCGGACAAATAAGGTCAGATCTTCCAGCCTGAACATGCCGATTCTCCCCTGCTTCAGATTGCTCCCAAAATACGCATCACCGTCGCTGCAACGCAAGCGGCACAAGACTTGCGCCGCGTTTTGCTTACACTTTTTAAAAATCCAGTGCTTGCCATTTCAGCAACGCATCAGGAATGATACGGGGCTGCTATTTTGAGTCCAGGTAATATTGAGGAAACTATGCGTAAAACAAAAATGATGCTTCTGGGCGTACTTCTTGCCACCGCTGGCGCCAGCTGGACGGCTACTGCCGCGGGGATCGATCAGTATGCGCTGAAAGAGTTCACCGCCGATTTCACCCAGTTTCACATCGGCGACACCGTTCCGGCGATGTACCTCACCCCGGAATACAACATCAAACAGTGGCAGCAGCGTAACCTGCCTGCGCCGGACGCCGGCAGCCACTGGACCTATATGGGCGGTAACTACGTGCTGATCACCGATACCGAAGGCAAAATCCTCAAAGTGTACGATGGCGAGATCTTCTATCACCGCTGATCCGCGCAATCTCCACGTCCGCCCCGGCGAGCCAGCGGACTCTCCGGCGCTGCGCCAGATCTTCCTGCGGGCGCGCAGTTTATCGTGGACCTGGCTTCCCGCCGCGGCGTGGCGGCTGGAGGATTTCGATGCCGCCACCGCGGATGAACAGCTGTGGGTCGCGGAATGCGACGGCCAGCCGGTGGGCTTTGCCGCCGTATGGACCGTCGATAATTTCCTTCACCATCTGTTTGTCGACCCCGACTGGCAGGGCAAACATATCGGCAGCGCGCTGCTGGCGCAGGTCGAACGGAGCTTTACCGCCAGCGGAACGCTGAAATGCCTGATGGAAAATAAAAACGCCCTGCGCTTCTACCAGCGTCATGGCTGGACCATTGAAGCACAGGGCGCGTCGCCCAAGGGCAGATACTGGCTGATGCGCTCGCCGCGGCCTTAAACGGCGCGGAAGGCAATCTCACCCGGGATCACTTCTCCCTGCCAGTACATCTGGGCCGCCACCCGGCCCGCCAGCTGGCGGTAGATGTCGGTAAATTCGCTGTCCGGACGCGCCACCACCGTCGGCGTGCCGTTATCCAGATCTTCCCGCAGCGTAATATGCAGCGGCAGCTGGCCCAGCAGCTGGGTGTGGTATTTCTCGGCCAGTTTTTGCGCGCCGCCGGTGCCGAAGATAGGCTCGTGATGCCCGCAGTTGCTGCAGATATGCATGCTCATGTTTTCCACGATCCCCAGCACCGGCACTTCCACTTTCTCGAACATCACGATGCCTTTTTTGGCGTCGATCAGCGCGATGTCCTGCGGCGTGGTGACCACCACCGCGCCGGTCACCGGAATGTTCTGCGCCAGGGTCAGCTGGATGTCGCCGGTGCCCGGCGGCATATCCAGCACCAGGTAATCAAGATCCGGCCACAGGGTCTCCTGCAGCATCTGCATCAGCGCCTTGCTGGCCATCGGCCCACGCCAGACCATGGCGTTGTCGTCGGTCACCAGGTAGCCGATGGAGTTGGTCGCCAGACCATATTTCATGATCGGCGCCATATGGGTGCCGTCCGGCGAGGTCGGGCGGCTGTCTTCCGCACCCAGCATGGTCGGAATCGACGGACCATAGATATCGGCATCCAGAATGCCCACCTTCGCCCCTTCCGCCGCCAGGGCCAGCGCCAGGTTTACGGCAGTAGAAGATTTACCGACGCCGCCTTTGCCGGAGCTGATGGCGATAATGTTTTTCACGCCGTTGACCCCGGGCTGGTTTTTCACCCGCTTGAGGGTCGCGATGCTGTGGGTCAGCTTCCAGTCGATGGCCTTCGCGCCGGTGATGCGCAGCAGTTCGGCGCTGCACTGCTCTTTCAGCGCTTCGAAAGCGCTGCTCCAGACGAACGGCATTTGCAGTTCAATATGGACGGTATCGTCCAGCCAGGCGACATGGTGCAGCGCCTTAAGGGCGGTGAGATTATGCTTCAGGGTTGGGTGCTGGAAATTGGCCAGCGTCCCGGCGACCATCGCACGTAGGCGCTCAGGGGATTTGGCCTGGGATTGCGAATTCATCCCGACTCCTTTGTTGTTTTGAGATGCTTTCAGTAATCACAGAGTTTATCACAGGTAACGATTATCCATATATGGGCAGCCATTTATGGCGCACCCACAGCCCTTTTGGTAATATCGGAAGCCCTTTTTACAACAGAAGATGTAATGCTCACTATGACTCAAGTCGCGAAGAAAATTCTGGTAACGTGCGCCCTGCCGTACGCCAACGGCTCCATCCACCTCGGCCACATGCTGGAGCACATCCAGGCTGATGTCTGGGTCCGTTACCAGCGAATGCGCGGCCACGAGGTCAACTTCATCTGCGCCGACGACGCCCACGGCACGCCGATCATGCTCAAAGCGCAGCAGCTCGGTATCACACCGGAGCAGATGATTGGCGAAATGAGTCAGGAGCATCAGACCGATTTCGCCGGCTTCGACATCAGCTATGATAACTATCACTCGACGCACAGCGACGAGAACCGCGAGCTGTCGGAGCTTATCTACACCCGCCTGAAAGAGAACGGTTTTATTAAAAACCGCACCATCTCTCAGCTCTACGATCCGGAAAAAGGCATGTTCCTGCCGGACCGTTTTGTGAAAGGCACCTGTCCGAAGTGCAAATCTCCGGACCAGTATGGCGATAACTGCGAAGTGTGCGGCGCGACCTACAGCCCTACCGAGCTTATCGACCCGAAATCGGTGGTCTCCGGCGCCACGCCGGTGATGCGTGACTCCGAGCACTTTTTCTTCGACCTGCCGTCGTTCAGCGAAATGCTGCAGGCGTGGACCCGCAGCGGCGCGCTGCAGGAGCAGGTCGCGAACAAGATGCAGGAGTGGTTCGAATCCGGCCTGCAGCAGTGGGACATCTCCCGCGATGCGCCGTACTTCGGCTTCGAAATTCCCAACGCGCCGGGCAAATATTTCTACGTCTGGCTGGACGCGCCGATCGGCTACATGGGCTCCTTCAAGAACCTGTGCGACAAGCGCGGCGACACCACCAGCTTCGACGAATACTGGAAGAAAGATTCTACGGCCGAGCTGTATCACTTTATCGGCAAAGACATTGTCTACTTCCACAGCCTGTTCTGGCCGGCGATGCTGGAAGGCAGCAACTTCCGTAAGCCGACTAACCTGTTCGTGCACGGCTACGTGACGGTTAACGGCGCCAAGATGTCCAAGTCGCGCGGCACCTTTATCAAGGCCAGCACCTGGTTAAATCATTTCGATGCCGACAGCCTGCGCTACTACTACACCGCCAAGCTCTCTTCACGCATCGATGACATCGACCTGAACCTGGAAGATTTCGTGCAGCGCGTGAACGCCGACATCGTCAACAAGGTGGTTAATCTCGCCTCACGCAACGCCGGCTTTATCAGCAAGCGTTTCGACGGCGTGCTGGCCGCTGAGCTGGCCGACCCGGCGCTGTACAAAACCTTCACCGACGCGGCGGAAAGCATCGGCGAAGCGTGGGACAGCCGCGAGTTCGGTAAGGCCATCCGCGAAATCATGGCCCTCGCCGACGTGGCCAACCGCTATGTCGATGAGCAGGCGCCGTGGGTGGTGGCGAAACAGGAAGGCCGCGACGCCGACCTGCAGGCCATCTGCACCATGGGCCTGAATATGTTCCGCGTGCTGATGACCTGGCTGAAGCCGGTCCTGCCGCAGTTGGCCGCGCGTGCGGAGGCATTCCTCAACAGCGAACTGAGCTGGGACGCCATTCAGCAGCCGCTGCTGGCGCATAAGGTGAATCCGTTCAAGGCGCTGTACAACCGCATCGAGATGAAACAGGTGGAAGCCCTGGTGGAAGCCTCTAAAGAAGAGGTGAAAGCCACCGCGGGGCCGGTCATCGGTCCGCTGGCGGACGATCCGATTCAGGAGACCATCACCTTTGACGATTTCGCCAAAGTCGATCTGCGCGTGGCGCTGATTGAAAACGCGGAATTCGTCGAGGGCTCCGACAAGCTGCTGCGCCTGACGCTGGATCTCGGCGGCGAAAAACGCAATGTCTTCTCCGGCATCCGCTCCGCTTACCCGGATCCGCAGCCGCTGATTGGTCGCCTGACGGTGATGGTCGCCAACCTGGCGCCGCGCAAAATGCGCTTCGGCATCTCCGAGGGCATGGTGATGGCCGCCGGCCCTGGCGGGAAGGATATCTTCCTGTTAAGCCCTGACGACGGCGCCAAGCCGGGTCAGCAGGTGAAATAGCAAAAAAGCCGGAGAGTATCTCCGGCTTTTTTTTGCCCGGCGGCGCTATGCTAGCACGCGCCCGGGGGGTCAGTCGTTGTAGGCCGGGTCAGGCGAAGCCGCCACCCGGCAAAAAATCATGCCTTCGGGTTATGCACCCGCTGGGTCAGTCCGCGCAGGAAATTGCGCAGAAACTGGTCGCCGCACTCGCGGTAGTTTTTGTGGTCAGGCGAGCGCATCATGGCGGTGATCTCCGGCACCGACACCCGGTATTTCTGCTCGCTCATAATCGCCTGGATATCGTCCGTTTTCAGCGAGAAGGCGATCCGCAGCTTTTTCAGCACCGTGTTGTTATTCACCCGACGCTCCAGCGCCAGCTCCGGGGCCGAATCATCTTTGCCGCGCTTGTCATAGATAAGGCCGTTAAGGAAACCCGACAGGATAATGTCCGGGCAGCGAACAAAGCCCTCTTCATCCTCTTTCGTCGTCCAGGTGTCGAAACTGGCGGCGGTGGATTCCATAGCGGAGAGCGCGAGAATGCGCACCATATCGTTATTATTGACTTTCAGGGTGTAGCGCAGGCTACGAAGAATATCATTACTGAGCATGAGGGCCTTTTACTGTCGATGATGCAATGGGGCGCAGTGTACCAGCTTTACAGGCCAATCGCCTCTTTCAGGCTTTTTAAATAGCGTCGGCTCACCGGCACCGTTTGCCCGGCGCGCATCAGCAGCTCCGCCTGGCCATTCTCCTCCAGGCGAATCTCCTTCAGGTGCGCCATATTCACCAGATACTGGCGATGGCAGCGCAGCAACGGCGTGCGGCTCTCAAGGGTGCGCAGGGTCAGTTCGGTAAAGCCCTCCTTGCCCTCGCGGTCGGTCACGTAGATGCCGCTCATCCGGCTGCTGACGAAGGCCACATCCTCCATCTGCAGCAGCCAGATACGACTGTGGCCGGTACAGGGAATGTATTTCAGCGTCTGCTGAGCATCATCCAGCAGCGACACATCCTGCAGATTACGCTCCTGGCGCAGGCGGGCGAGGGTTTTCTCCAGCCGGGCAGCTTCAATCGGCTTCAGCAGATAGTCAAAGGCATGCTCCTCAAAGGCTTTCACCGCGTATTCATCAAAGGCGGTGAGAAACACGATATAGGGGCGGTGCTCCGGGTCGAGCATCCCGACCATCTCCAGACCGCTGATGCGCGGCATCTGGATGTCGAGAAACAGCACATCGGGACGCAGCTTATGCACCGCGCCAATGGCCTCCACCGCGTTGCCGCACTCGCCGACGATCTCGATATCGCGCTGTGTCTCCAGCAAAATGCGCAGGTTTTCCCGCGCCAGCGGCTCATCATCGACGATCAATACTCTCAGCATGCATTCTCCTCCAGGGGCAGACGTAGGGTGACACGGGTAAAGCGCTCCGGCTCGCAGGTGACGCTGATGCCGCAGTCGGCGCCAAAACGCGCCCGCAGCCGCCTGTCCACCAGATTCATCCCCAGCCCGCTGGCCTGGGGGTTGGCCCGGTACAGCCCGGCGTTATCTTCGATATCCAGCTGCAGCCAGCGATCGTCCTGGCTGGCGCGGATGGTAATTTCGCCGACGCCAAGATGTTGCGATGTACCATGCTTAATGGCGTTCTCCACGATCGGCTGCAGGGTAAAAGCCGGAAGCTGGTGATGCGCCAGCCCTTCCGGCACCGCCATCTGGATCTGCAGGTTAGCCTGAAAGCGAGCCTTCTCAATCTGCAGATAGGCGTTAACATGCTCGATCTCATCGGCAAGAGTGACAATTTCCGTCGGCCGTTTCAGGTTCTTGCGAAAGAAGGTCGACAGATACTGCACCAGCTGGCCGGCCTGATCGCTGTCGCGGCGGATCACCGCCTTCAGCGTGTTAAGCGCGTTAAACAGGAAGTGCGGGTTGACCTGGGCGTGCAGGAGCTTGATTTCGGATTGCGTCAGCAGCGCCTTCTGCCGCTCGTACTGTCCGGCGAGGATCTGCGCCGACAGCAGCTGGGCAATCCCCTCCCCGAGGGTGCGGTTGATCGAACTGAACAGGCGATTTTTCGCCTCATACAGTTTAATGGTGCCTATCACCCGTTGGTTCTCGCCGCGCAGGGGGATCACCAGCGTCGACCCCAGCTTACAGTGCGGATGAATCGAGCAGCGGTAAGGCACCTCGTTGCCGTCGGCGTAGACCACCTCCCCGGTCTCAATCGCCCGTTGCGTATATGAGGAGGAGATAGGCTTGCCCGGCAGATGGTGGTCGTCGCCGATGCCGGTAAACGCCAGCAGCTTGTCGCGATCGGTGATCGCCACCGCGCCGATGTCCAGCTCCTGGATCAGCACCTGGGCCACCTTCATGCTGTTCTCTTCGTTGAATCCCTGACGCAGGATCCCCTCGGTGGACGCCGCCACCTTCAGCGCCGTGGCGGAAAAGGCGGAGGTGTACTTCTCAAACATCGCCCGCTTGTCCAGCAGAATGCGCATAAACAGCGCCGCACCGACGGTATTGGTGACCATCATCGGCGCGGCAATGCTCTGCACCAGATGCAGGGCGTCCTGGAACGGGCGGGCAATCAGCAGAATGATCATCATCTGCACCAGCTCGGCCACGAAGGTGATCGCCCCGGCGGTCAGCGGGCTAAAGACTTTGTCCGGCCGGCCGCGTTTGACCAGCACGCTGTGCACCAGACCGCCCAGCAGCCCCTCAACGATGGTGGAAACCATGCAGCTTAAGGCGGTCATTCCCCCCAGCGAGTAGCGGTGCAGGCCGCCGGTGAGCCCTACCAGCCCGCCGACCACCGGCCCGCCGAGCAGGCCGCCCATCACGGCGCCGATGGCGCGGGTGTTGGCGATGGAGTCTTCGATATGCAGACCGAAATAGGTCCCCATAATGCAGAAAATGGAGAAGGTGACGTAGCACAGCAGCTTGTGCGGCAGGCGAACGGTGACTTGCATCAGGGGGATAAACAGTCGGGTTTTGCTCATCAACCACGCGATGACCAAAAATACGCACATCTGCTGAAGCAGCAGCAACACCAGATCAAACTCGTACATACCCGCAAACCACACATGCCTGAAAGCGCGTACCATACCCTGCCTGGCGAAAACTTTCTTTGAAGCCCTGCATAAAAATGAAAAATGACGGCCAGGATCACACTTTTTTGCGGCGCGTTGCGCAGCAAACGCGGCAAAAAGCCCGGCGCGGCGCGCTAAACCGCAATTAATGTTTCATTAACACCTGCGCTTCACCGTATAATCCCCCTGTTAACATCAGGAGCCTATTATGAAGCCAGCGAAAATCGCGGTCGTCACTCTCTTCTTACTTATGGCCATCGGCGGGATCAGCGGCGTAATGCTGGCCGGCTATTCCTTTATTGTGCGTGGCGGTGTCGGCTGATCCAGCGGGTCAGACGCTCAAACGCGCGGTCGACGATAATCGCCGCCAGGGCCACCAGCAGCGCCCCCTGAACAATATAGGCGGTATTAAAGCCGCTCAGGCCGATGATGATCGGCGTCCCGAGCGTACTGGCCCCAACCGTCGAGGCAATGGTCGCGGTACCAATATTGACGATGACCGAGGTGCGGATCCCCGCCAGGATCACCGGGGCCGCCAGCGGTAGCTCCACCTTATACAGACGCTGCCAGCCGGTCATTCCCATCCCTTCAGCCACACCTGACACCCCCGGCGGTATCGAACCCAGCCCGGCCAGCGTCCCCTGCAGCACCGGCAGTATGCCATACAACGCGAGGGCTATCAGCGCCGGCAGCCAGCCAAAGCCCAGCACCGGCACCGCCATCGCCAGCACCGCCACCGGCGGAAAGGTCTGCCCGATAGCGGCGATGGTCTCCACCAGCGGACGAAACGCGCCGCCGGCGGGCCGGGTGACCGCCACCCCAGCCCCCAGCCCGATTGCCGTTGCCGCGAGGCTGGACGCCACCACCAGCCAGCCGTGATCGAGAGTGAGCGCCCAGAAGCTCTCCTGCTGGTAGACCGGCCGCGGCAGCTCCGGGAACAGCCGACTGAACAGCGGCGCGCTGTAGGGCAGCCCTGCCAGCAGGCCGATAAACAGCGCGATAAGCCACCACAGCGGCTCACGAAGCGCCTTCATGGCTCATCTCCTGACGCAGCAGATCGGCAAAATGCAGCGTACCGCAGGGCCTGCCTTCGGCATCGACCACCGGCAGCGTCTCGCAGCGCCGGGCGACAAACTGCGACAGCGCTTCCCGCAGGGTCATGGTGACGGTCAGCCCCTCGCCCGCCAGCCGTTCGTCGGGACGCAAATAGTCCCCTACCTCGCGCAGCGACAGCAGGCGCACGCCCAGCTCGCTGCGGCCAAAAAAGGTCTGTACAAAGCTATTTTTCGGTCGCAGGAGCATCTCCAGCGGCGCCCCCTGCTGGACCACCTCGCCCCCGTCCATCAGCACCAGGTGGTCCGCCAGACGCAGCGCTTCGTCAATATCATGGGTCACCAGCACAATCGTCCGTCCCAGCAGACGGTGGATGCGCAGCATCTCCTGCTGCAGCGCCTCGCGGGTCACCGGGTCGAGGGCGCCGAAGGGCTCATCCATCAACAGCACCTCCGGATCTGCCGCCAGCGCCCGCGCCACCCCCACCCGCTGCTGCTGGCCGCCGGAGAGCTGATGCGGGTAACGGTCGCGCAGCGTCGCCTCCAGCCCCAGCAGCGCCATCAGCTCGTCGATCCGGTCGGCGATCCTTGCCCGCGGCCATCTTTGCAACTGCGGCACGGTGGCGATATTCTGCGCCACCGTCCAGTGGGGAAACAGGCCGATGGACTGGATGGCATAGCCCATCCGCCGCCGCAGGGTCAGGACCGGCTGCTGGCGAATGTCCTCGCCGGCAAAGCGAATGGTGCCCCGGTCCGGCTCCAGCAGACGGTTGATCATCTTCAGCGTCGTCGACTTGCCCGAGCCGGAAGTCCCCACCAGCACCGAGAAAGCGCCTTCGCGCAGCTCCAGGGTCAGGTCCTTCACCGCCGGGTGGCCGGCAAACACTTTGCTGACCCCTTGAAATTCAATCATTGGCCTCTCCTTTTAGCCAGGCGCCCCACAGGGCGAACAGGGCATCCACCACCACCGCCAGGGCAATGGTCGGCACCACGCCCAGCAGCACCAGATCCAGCGCACTGCTCAGCAGCCCCTGAAAAACCAGCGCGCCAAAGCCGCCGGCGCCGATCAGCGCGGCCACTACCGCCATGCCGACGGTTTGCACGCTGACCACCCGCAGGCTGCGCAGCAGTACCGGCATCGCCAGCGGAAGCTGCACCTGACGAAAGCGCTGCCCGGCGCTCATGCCCATTGCCGTCGCGCTTTCCAGGGCATCCTGCGGCACCTGCTGCAGGCCGGTCACCACCCCGCGCACCAGCGGCAGCAGCGCATAGAGAGTGAGAGCGATCAGGGCTGGCGCCACGCCGGTCCCGGAGACGCCCAGCTCGCCCAGCGTCGGGAAATAACGCGCCAGACCGGCAAGCGGCGCAATCAGCAGGCCAAAAAGCGCTACCGACGGAATAGTCTGGATCACATTGAGCGCGGTGAAAGCCGGCGCCTGCCAGCGCGGACGCCGCCACAGCCATACCCCCAGCGGCAGGCCAATCAGCAGGCCCGGCAGCAGGGTGCCGAACAGCAGAAGCAGATGCTGGCGCAGGGCGTCATTAAATACCTCCTGACGGTTGGCATACTCCTTCAGCAAGGAGAGCTGATCGAGCGCCCCGATAGCGAGCAGGATGATGGGCAACAGCCAGACTTGCGCATTGAGCAGCCAGCGCCAGAGCGGCCGGACGGTAAGATGACGGATGGCCTCGCTGGCCAGCAGCAGACAAAGCGCCAGCGACAGCCACAGGCCGCTGCCGGGCGAGGTGCGCGCCAGCGGCGAGCCATGGCGGGAGAGCTCAAGCGCCGCCTGGCCGCTGCCCCAGATAAGCAGCGGGAAGAGCAGTTCGGCCAGCAGCAGGTGGAGAAACGGCACGATCCTGCCCGGCAGCCAGCAGAGCAGCATCCCGGCAAGGGCCGCCGCCAGCTGAACGCCGGCGAGCCAGGGCAGCGCCTGCCACAGCCCGCGCCCTTCCCCGGAGAGTAAGCGATTCGGCGCATAAGTGACAAACGGCAGCGCCAGCGTAACCAGCAGCAGACCTGTCAGCAGCAGACCGACGCGGTGAGTACAGCGAATGGTCACCGGTGGCTTACTTCAGCAGGCCTTTCTGCTGCAGATAATCTGCCGCCACGCGCTTCGCATCCTGGCCCTCCACCGCAATGCGGGCGTTCAGCTGCTGCAGCGTTTTTTCATCGAGGCTGGCGAAGACCGGCTGCAGCCAGTCGGCAATCTGCGGGTAGGCCTTGAGCACCGCCTCGCGCACCACCGGCGTCGGGGCATATATCGGCTGCACGCCCTGCGGGTCGCTCAGCGTCTGTAACCCCAGGGCCGCCACCGGGCCATCGGTGCCGTAGGCCATCGCCGCGTTAACGCCGGAGGTCTGTTGCGCCGCCGCTTTGATGGTCACCGCCGTATCGCCCCCGGCCAGCGACAGCAGCTGGTTCTGGTTGAGGTTGAAGCCATACGCTTTTTCAAACGCCGGCAGCGCGTCCGGGCGCTCAATAAATTCCGCCGAAGCCGCCAGCTTAAATTCGCCGCCCTGCTTCAGGTAGCGACTGAGGTCGGCCAGCGAGGTCAGCTTATTTTTCTCCGCCAGGTCCTGGCGCACGGCGATAGTCCAGGTGTTGTTGGCCGGCGCCGGGGTGAGCCATACCAGCTGATGTTTCTCCTGATCGAGGCGCTTCACCTTCTCATAGCCCTGTTGGGCATGCTTCCACGCCGGGTCGTTTTCATCTTTGAAGAAGAAGGCGCCATTGCCGGTATATTCCGGGTAGATATCCAGCTCGCCGGCGACAATCGCCCCGCGCACCACCGGCGTGGTGCCGAGCTGGATTTTATTAATCGTTTTTACGCCGTGGCTTTCCAGCACCTGCTGGATCATATTGCCCAGCAGCGCGCCTTCGGTATCAATTTTCGAGCCGACCTTCACCGGCTCCGCCGCCTGCAGCGGTAAACTTATCAGGGCGGCCAGCGCCAGCGCGCCGGACCATGTCGTTGCCATCTTCATCCCGCTTCCCTCAGTTCTTTTGCGCTTCGCTTACAGAAGCTTAAGAGAAAAGCGTAGCCCATTTGCCAGCGATGCGAAAAAGAAAAGGCCGATTAATCGGCCTTTAAAGCGTGACGTTGGACTTAAGAGCGATGCCTTACAGCAGCTCAAACTCGCTCTGCTTCACGCGGGCGGAGTCCACGCCGATAAAGACATTGAATTTGCCCGGCTCAGCAACGTATTTCATCTGCTGATTCCAGAACTTCAGCGCGTCGACGTCGATTGGGAAGCTAACGGTTTGCGTTTCGCCCGGTTTGAGGGTGACCTTTTTAAAGCCGCGCAGCATTTTCACCGGCCGGCTCATGGAGGCGGTGACGTCCTGCAGGTAGAGCTGGATCACCGTCGCCCCTTCGCGATTGCCGGTGTTGGTCACCTGCACGCTGGCAGTCACGCTGCCATCGCGCGGCATGGTGGCCGACGACATGTTGACATCGGAGACGCTAAAGGTGGTGTAGCTCAGGCCGTAACCAAACGGATACAGCGGGCCATTGGCTTCATCGAAGTAACGCGAGGTGTACTTGTTCGGCTTCTCCGGATTATACGGCCGGCCGGTATTCAGGTGGCTGTAGTAGGTTGGGATCTGCCCCACCGAGCGCGGGAAAGACATCGGCAGCTTGCCCGACGGGTTGTAGTAGCCAAACAGCACGTCGGCGATGGCGTGGCCGCCTTCGGTGCCGGCAAACCAGGTCTCCAGCAGCGCATCGGCTTGCTGATCCTCTTTCACCAGCGCCAGCGGACGCCCGTTCATCAGCACCAGCACCAGCGGTTTGCCGGTGGCTTTAAGAGCGGCAATCAGATTGCGCTGGCTCTGCGGCAGGGTGATATCGGTCCGGCTGGAGGCCTCATGCGCCATGCCCTGCGCCTCGCCCACCACGGCGACCACCACATCGGATTGCTTCGCCGCCGCGACCGCTTCGTCGATCATTTCCTGCGGCGAGCGTGGGTCAACCTGCACCGCGTTCTCATACAAATTGAGGAAATCGACAATGCCTTTGTCATCGGTAACGTTCGCCCCTTTGGCGTAAATCACTTTGCCGTTATCGCCCAGCGCTTCTTTGATGCCGGTCAGGACGGTCACCGACTGGTCGGCCACCCCGGCCGCGGACCAGCTGCCCATCATGTCGCGCTTGCTGTCCGCCAGCGCGCCCACCACCGCGATAGTGCCGGATTTTTTCAGCGGCAGCGTATCAAGACGGTTCTTCAGCAGCACCAGGCTCTCGCGAGCCACTTCGCGCGCCTCTTTACGATGCAGACGACTTTCCGCATTGGTGTCCTGCGGGTCAGAATCTTTCGGTCCCAGGTGGCTGTAGGGATCGTTGAACAGTCCCATATCATATTTCACGTTGAGCACGTGTCGGGTGGCATCATCCAGCTCGGCCATGGTCACCTTGCCGGACTTCACCAGCCCCGGCAGGTACTTACTGTAATACTCGTCGCTCATGCTCATGTTGATGCCGGACTTCAGCGCTACGCGCACCGCGTCTTCCGGGTCGGAGGCCACGCCGTGCTTAATCAACTCTTTGATGGCGCCGTGGTCGGAAACGGTGATGCCTTTAAAGCCCCACTGGTCGCGCAGGACGTCTTTCAGCAGCCAGGAATCAGAGGTCGCCGGGGTGCCGTTCAGCGAGTTCAGGGCCACCATCACCGCGCCGCTGCCGGCATCAAGCCCGGCTTTGTACGGCGGCATATAGTCGTTGAACAGGCGCTGCGGGCTCATGTCGACCGTATTGTACTCTTTCCCGCCCTCCACCGCGCCGTAGGCAGCGAAATGCTTGACGCTGGTCATCACCGAATAGCGGTCCGCCGGGCTCTTGCCCTGCATCGACTCCACCATCGCCTGGCCCATCATCGTGGTCAGATAGGTGTCTTCCCCGAACCCTTCGGAAGCGCGTCCCCAGCGCGGGTCGCGGGAGACGTCAACCATCGGCGCCCAGGTCATGTTCAACCCGTCATCGGCGGCTTCATAAGCTGACACGCGGCCCACGGTCTTCACCGCATCAAGGTTAAACGACGAGGCCAGGCCGAGGCTTATCGGAAACACGGTGCGCTGACCGTGCAGCACATCGTAGGCAAAGAACAGCGGGATCTTCAGGCGGCTAAGCTGCATCACCTGATCCTGCATTACACGGATATCCGGGCGGGTAACGGTGTTAAAAATCGCCCCCACCTGACCGTTCTTGATCATTTCACGGATCGCCTCTTTCGGGTTATCCGGGCCAACGCTTATCAGACGCAGCTGGCCTATTTTCTCGTCCACCGTCATTTTTTTCAGCAGGTCGGTGACAAAGGCATCCCGCGCCTGCGGGGTCAGGGGGTGGTTACCAAACAGTTCATCCGCCAGCGCGGGTTGCAGCGCCAGACTCACGGCGACGCCTACAGTGCAGAGCCATTTCATTGTTATCTCGCTTTATCTCAGACGGGGACTCGGTAAAACATAATAAAAACCGCAGTTTGCCATATATATAAACAACGCGCCCGCAGAATGCTAAGGTTCTTCTCTGATTTTTGCGAAACATTCATGCATCAAATTGTCATACAAAGCGCTATGCTTATCCTCGATATTTCGCGCACCACCACAAGGAGTGGAACATGTCATCTGCACCCACTGACACCCATAAAACGTTTCTGGCTGACCTGGCGCGCCTGGTTGGCCCTTCGCATCTGCTGACCGACCCGGCAAAAACCCAGCGCTACCGCAAAGGCTTCCGCTCCGGTCAGGGCGAGGCCCTGGCGGTTGTCTTTCCCGGTACCCTGCTGGAGCTCTGGCGCGTGCTCAACGCCTGCGTAGACGCCGATAAAATTATTCTGATGCAGGCGGCCAACACCGGCCTGACCGAAGGTTCGACCCCCAACGGCAATGATTACGATCGCGAGATCGTGATTATCAGCACCCTGCGCCTGGACAAACTGCATCTGCTGGACAAAGGCGAGCAGGTGCTGGCCTGGCCCGGCACCACCCTCTATTCGCTGGAAAAAGCGCTCAAACCGCTGGGACGCGAACCGCACTCGGTGATCGGTTCGTCATGCATCGGCGCGTCGGTCATCGGCGGGATCTGCAACAACTCCGGCGGCTCGCTGGTGCAGCGCGGGCCGGCCTACACTGAGATGTCGCTGTTCGCGCAGATTGACGCCGACGGCAAGCTGAAGCTGGTCAATCATCTGGGCATCGATCTCGGCAGCACGCCGGAGCAGATCCTCAGCCGCCTCGATGACGAACGGATTAGCGATAGCGATGTCCTGCACGACGGCCGCCATGCCCACGATCACGACTATGTCACCCGCGTGCGCGATGTCGATGCCGACACCCCGGCGCGCTATAACGCCGACCCGGACCGCCTGTTCGAATCCTCCGGCTGCGCCGGCAAGCTGGCGGTTTTCGCCGTGCGTCTCGATACTTTCCCGGCGGAAAAGCGCCAGCAGGTGTTTTACATTGGCACCAACCAGCCGCAGGTATTGACCGAGATCCGCCGTCATATCCTCGCTGAGTTCCAGCATCTTCCGGTGGCAGGGGAATATATGCACCGCGATATTTACGATATCGCCGAGAAGTATGGCAAAGACACCTTCCTGATGATCGACAAGCTCGGCACCGACAAAATGCCGTTCTTCTTCACCATGAAGGGGCGCACCGACGCGATGCTGGAGAAAGTCTCGCTGTTTAAGCCGCACTTTACCGACCGCTTTATGCAGAAGCTCGGCCACGTCTTCCCGGCACATTTACCGGAGCGGATGAAAACCTGGCGTGATAAATATGAACATCATCTGCTGCTGAAGATGGCTGGCGACGGCATCGAAGAAGCGCAGCGTTGGTTGACGGAGTACTTCCAGCAGGCCGAGGGGGATTTCTTCGCCTGTACGCCGGAGGAAGGCAGCAAGGCGTTCCTCCATCGCTTTGCCGCCGCCGGCGCGGCGATCCGCTATCAGGCGGTGCATGCCGACGAAGTCGAAGATATTCTGGCGCTGGATATCGCCCTGCGCCGTAACGATACCGAGTGGTTCGAACATCTGCCGCCCGAAATCGACAGCCAGCTGGTGCATAAGCTCTACTATGGCCACTTTATGTGCCATGTGTTCCATCAGGATTACATCGTCAGGAAAGGGGTCGACGCCCACGCGCTGAAGGAAAAAATGCTGGAGTTACTGAAAGCGCGCGGCGCCCAGTACCCGGCGGAGCATAACGTGGGTCATCTGTATGAGGCCCCGGAGAGCCTGCAGCAGTTCTATCGCCAGAACGATCCGACCAACAGCATGAACCCGGGGATTGGTAAAACCAGCAAGCAGAAATACTGGGGTGAAGCGGCCCCGACGCCAGCCTCTCCGGCGGATCCGCAATAATCGACGGCAGGACTATTCAGCCTGGCGCTTCTGTATTACGCTGCACGCCGGAGAATGTTTCTCCGGCAGATTCAGGAGCGCCGCCATGCCCGCAGAGGCCCCGTTACTCGACAGTGATTTAGAAATTCGCGAAGCGCTGCCCGACGATGCGCACGCCATCGCCGCGCTGTATGTCTGGCACGTGCTTAATGGCCGCGCCTCCTTCGAAGAGATCCCCCCCACCGTTGACGAAATGCGTAAACGGATCCAGACCGTGCGCGACAACGGGCTGCCGTGGCTGGTAGCGCTGTGGCGCGGGGCTATCGTCGGCTACTGCTATGCCACCTTCTATCGCCCGCGTCCGGCCTATCGCTACACCCTCGAGGAATCGATATACGTGGAATCCGGAATGGGCGGACGCGGCATCGGCAGCGCGCTGCTGTCCAGGCTAATCGCTGAGTGCGAGAAAGGCCCGTGGCGGCAGATGCTGGCGATCATCGGCGATGGCCATAACAATGCCGGCTCGCTGGCGATCCATAAAAAGTTCGGCTTTACCGTGGCGGGTCAGCTGCGCAGCGTCGGCTACAAGATGGGCGACTGGCGGGATACGTTGATTATGCAGCGCGCGCTGGGTGACGGAGACTGGACGCTGCCGGAGTGATATCCGGCGCCAAATCCCCGGCTCGCGGCGTAAACGCCTTAGCCGGGCTACCGTTCAGCGCGGTTCCGGAGAGGCGTCAGCCGCCATCCTGCACAAACACCGGCACTCGGCCTGATTGCCCGGCGGCGCTGCGCTTGCCGGGCCTACGAAAGGGGCGAACCCGGCGCCAAATCACGTAGCCCGGATAAGGCGCAATGCGCCGCCATCCGGGAGACATGCAGATTAATCGTTCTGCGCGGTCTGCGCGCCGCCTTTCAGCATCGCCTCCGCCATCTGCGCTTCGCGCTGCTTTTTATAGCTCAGCGCCGAGGGGGGTACCGGCATCACCTTCCCGGTTTCAATCCAGGTCCGCAAGCGGCTGGCGTCAGCGAAGTGGGTATATTTGCCGAAGGCATCCATCACCACCAGCGCCACCGGACGTTGGTTAATCACCGTGCGCATAATCAGGCAGTGGCCGGCAGCGTTGGTGAAGCCGGTTTTGGTCAGCTGAATGTTCCAGTTATCGCGATACACCAGATGGTTGGTGTTGCGGAACGGCAGGCTGTAGGCCGGATGGGCGAAGGTGGCGGTCTCTTCTTTGGTGGTGCTCAGCTGGCCGATCAGCGGATACTGCTCGCTGGCGATCAGCAGTTTGGTCAGATCGCGGGCGGTGGAGACGTTATGCACCGACAGGCCGGTGGGCTCCACGTAGCGGGTATGGGTCATGCCCAGCGCCTGGGCTTTGGCGTTCATCGCGCGAATAAAAGCGTCGTAGCCGCCCGGATAGTGATGCGCCAGGCTGGCGGCCGCGCGGTTCTCGGAAGACATCAGCGCCAGCAGCAGCATATCGCGGCGACTAATCTGGCTGTTGAGGCGCACGCGGGAGTAGATCCCCTTCATTTCCGGCGTATGGCTGATATCCACCGTCAGCATCTCATCCAGCGGCAGATGGGCATCGAGCACCACCATGGCCGTCATCACTTTGGTGATCGACGCCATCGGGCGCACCAGATCCGGCTGGCTGGCATAAATGATTTTTTTCGTGGCCAGATCGACGATCATGGCGCTGCCGGAGGCAATTTCCGGCTGCGAGGCGGTCACCGCCGTCGGGGTTTTTGCTAACGCCTGGGGCGCAAAAGGCACAGCCAGCAGCAAGGTCAGGCTGAGCAAAGAGACTAGAAATTTCGGCATCATGGGCATTCTGAAAAGTATTTTTGCACGTTATGGAACGTACGCCGCGAGGTTAAGTGGGCAACTTCGCTGGCAAACGCCATCATACCGCGCCGTAAGGCCCTGTGCCTAATAAGAATCGTGAAGAAATGCTGCATTGCCGACATAAAATACATATTTGCCGGCAATGCATATTTACCCGTGCCGCCCGATCAGAAGAGTCGGTAGCCATACCCCCAGAGCACCACGGTGATGGCCAGCAGCACTTCCAGCACCAGTACCCCAATAGCTAGCGTCGAGCTGGCAAAGCTTAACCCCTCTTCCCGATTAATGCTCAGGAAGGTCGGAATGCCGAGATACAGCAGATACCCGGTATAGAACAGCGCAATAGTACCGACCAGCGCGCACAGCCAGACCAGCGGATAGAGCGCCACAATCCCGCTCAGAAACAGCGGGGTGGCGACGTAGCCGGCAAACACCATGCAGCGTTTCAGGGAAGGCTGCTGCGGATACTGCCTCGCCATCCACCAGATGACCCGCCCCATGATCGCCACCCCGGCGAGCATCACGGCGTAAAACAGCACCGCCAGCGCCAGTCCGGTCAGCATCGACAGTTTAATCACGGTGCCATCGCCGAAGTTCCAGCCCAGCTGCGTGGTGCCGATAAAGGCGCAGATTACCGGAACCGCCGCCATCAGCAGCACATGATGCGTATAGTGATGAGAAATGGTTTCATTCTCGCTCTTAATCACGCTCATTTCCCGGTTGGGATGAGCGAAGAGCCCCCAGACATGGTTCATAGCGTCCCCCTTGTCACGGCTTCGTACTGCACTGATCCAAGTATAATTCACCCTGTAGATTATTTTATGTACAGCACAGAAAATTCTGCGTCGCCGCGTTTTGGTCAGCAGGGTGTATGATTAAGAGGTGATGAGGTAAGGAGAAAAGCTTTTTATGGATATCAATCACCTGATTTCCCAGTATGGCTACGCGGCGCTGATCGTCGGCAGCATGGCGGAAGGTGAGACCATTACCCTGCTGGGCGGCGTCGCGGCGCATCAGGGGCTACTGAAATTTCCCCTGGTGGTGATCGCCGTCGCCCTCGGCGGGATGATTGGCGATCAGCTGCTCTATCTGGTCGGTCGCCGCTTCGGGGGACGCATCCTGCGCCGTTTCGCCAGTCAGAAAGCGCGGATCCGTAAAGCGCAGCGTATGATCCAGCACCGGCCGTGGCTGTTTGTCATCGGCACCCGCTTTATGTATGGCTTCCGGGTAATCGGCCCCCTGCTGATCGGCGCCAGCCGCCTGCCGCCGCGCATTTTCCTGCCGCTGAATATTGTCGGAGCGCTGGTGTGGGCCCTGCTGTTTACCACCATTGGCTATCTCGGCGGCGAGGTGGTTGGCCCGTGGCTGCATCATCTGGACGCCCATCTGAAGCACTGGATCTGGCTGATCCTCGCGGTGGTGGTGGTGGTGGCCGCCCACTGGTGGCTCAGGCGGCGCGAGAGTAAGAAGAAAGACTAAGCGGCGCGCCCGCGGGCGCACCGTGGTTGGCGGTTACTTCACCGTCTGGTGGTAGCCGCCGCCGAGGGCCGAGGTCAGCTGAATGCTAGCGTCAATCCACTGGCCGTGCAGGCGCAATGCGGTGATCCGTTCCTGCAGCGCCGGGAGCTTCGCCATACTGACTCTGGAGCCAGGTAAGATCCCCGCCGCCATTCGGGCCTGCGCCAGATCTACTACCCGCTGAGCGTCTTTTTCAACCTGCTGCTGCTGCTGGCTTTTGGCCATTAATGTTTCGACCTGGCTGGCGGTTTTCGCCACCTGGTTAACGGCATCCACCACCGCTTTGTTGTACTGGGCGATCGACAGGCTATTCTGCGCGCTGGCGATATCCAGGTTGGCGTTAAGGCGGCCGCTGTCAAAGATCGGCAGCGTCAACCCGGCAGTAACGCCCATCTGCTGCGCCGAATGGCGGAAAAGATCGCTTAAGTGCAGGGCATCCTGCTGCAGGAACGCCATCAGATTGATGTCCGGATAAAATGCCGCTTTCGCCGCGTCCACTTCGCTCAGGGACGCCTCAATATACCAGTGGGCGACCTGCAGATCCGGGCGGCGCGCCAGCAGCTCATAGCCGAGGGTATCTGGCAGCTGCGCGCTGACCGTTGGCAGGCTGGCGGGTTTGAGGTTTAGCGACTGGCTCTGGCTGTTGGTCAGGGCCATCAGCCGCGCTTCAATCTCTTTCATCGTGCCCGTCACGTCCGCCAGCTGCTGGTCGGTTTTGCTGACGTTAATATCGTTCTCCGCCCCTTCGGCGGAGTTAGTGATCCCGCGCTGATACAGGGCCTTGTCGACCGTCACGATATTATTTTGCTCGTTTTTCACCTGCTGCAGCACCGCTTTGATCGCCGCTTCCGTCTGCCACTGCCAGTACAGACGCGCCACGCTGCCGGAGAGCAGCTCACGGGTCTGGGCCTGTTCAGCAACCTGGGCTTTCAGCTCGCCGATACGCGCTTTCACCAGCGCACGGTTTTTTCCCCACAGATCCAGATCCCAACCGGCGGTCAGGCCAAAGGTACCGTTGGTGTACCACGGGCCGGTATTGCCGTCGGTGTCGGTAGCAAACGGTCCCATCAGGCCTTCGGCCGACATGCGCTGGCGTTCAATATCGGCGGAGAAATCCATCTCCGGGCCAAGATTCGCCTGCGACATTCGCGCCTGCGCTTCGGCAAGCCTGATGCGCTGTTCGGCAATCTGCATATCCGGCGCGTTGGCCAACGCTCGCTGAATCAGATTATTAAGCTGTGGGTCATGGTAATCTTTCCACCAGTCAGTCTGCGGCCAGCCATTTTTCACGGCGGCAGGGAGATCCATGGAAACATGGGAGGCCGGAATTTGCTGCTGCGGCGGATTATCAACCTCATGAGATGGCGCGCAGCCAGCCAGCGCGATGGCCAGGGGCAATGCCGCCAGCACGCTTTTATTTAATATCAATTTCATTGGACAGGTCAGATAACTTAATCAGGTTGGTTATCATAAGTTAATTGAATTAAACGCGTTTAGTAAAGCGTGTGACTAAATTATTAGTTTGCTAAAAATAAACAACCTTATCAATTCAAGGGATGAATATAAGCCGGCATCTTTTAACGAGCCGCACCTCTTTTCCACCCTGCCCGCTCTGGATGAAGAGAAAGAACCTCCGATGACCTTTTTACTGCGCGCGCGTAAACCGGCTAATCTCCCGCCCGGCGATGGCCGGGCGGGCATCCTTTAGGCTTTCAGGCTGGCGCCGCGGCTGGCAATCACCTCTTTATACCAGCCAAAGCTCTTCTTCTTACTGCGCGCCAGGGTGCCGGTACCGTCATCATGGCGGTCGACATAGATAAAGCCGTAGCGCTTCGACAGCTCCGCCTTTGAGGCGCTCACCAGGTCAATCGGTCCCCAGCTGGTAAAGCCCATCAGCTCAACGCCATCGTCAATGGCTTCCCGCGCCTGCACCAGGTGGTCGTTCAGGTAACTGATGCGGTAGTCATCGTTAATGCTGCCGTCGGCTTCCACCTTATCTTTGGCGCCCAGACCGTTTTCCACGATAAACAGCGGCTTCTGGTAGCGATCCCACAGCACGTTCAGCAGCGTGCGCAGGCCCAGCGGGTCTATCTGCCAGCCCCACTCCGAGCTCGCCAGGTGCGGGTTCGGCACCATGCTGAGAATATTGCCGCGCGCCTGCTGGTTCAACGCCTCGTCGGCGGTGACGCAGCCGGTCATGTAGTAGCTGAAGGAGATAAAGTCGACGGTGGTTTTTAGCGCTTCACGATCGGCGTCGGTGATGGTGAGCGTGATGCCGTTGTCACGGAAATAGCGCTGCATATAGCCCGGGTACGCGCCGCGCGCCTGTACGTCGCCGAAGAACTGCCAGCTGCGGTTCTCCTGCAGCGTCTCAAACACATCCTCCGGTTTGCAGCTCAGGGGATACATCAGCCCGCCGAGCAGCATATTGCCGATTTTGCCCTCAGGCACCAGCTCATGACAGGCTTTGACCGCCAGCGCGCTGGCTACCAGCTGGTGGTGAATCGCCTGATACACCTCGCCTTTGCTGCTGCCGGCCGGCAGGCCGACGCCGGTCATCGGGGCATGTAGCGACATATTGATTTCGTTAAAGGTCAGCCACAGTTTGACCTTATTTTTATAGCGGCTGAACACCGTCCGGGCGTAGCGCTCAAAGAAGCCAATCACCTCCCGGCTGCCCCAGCCGCCATAGTTTTTTACCAGCGCCCATGGCATTTCATAATGCGACAGCGTCACCAGCGGGGTGATGTTGTGCTTCGCCATCTCGTCGAACAGCTTGTCGTAGAAGGCGAGGCCGGCTTCGTTCGGCTCGGCGTCGTCGCCGTTGGGGTAGATGCGGGTCCAGGCGATAGAGACTCGCAGGCAGTTAAAACCCATCTCGGCAAACAGGGCGATATCTTCCGGATAGCGATGGTAAAAATCGATCGCCACATCTTTTATGCCGCTGTCGCCGGGTACACGCTCGACCACTTCGCCGAACACGCCGTGCGGCTGTACATCGGAGGTGGATAAGCCTTTGCCATCTTCCAGATAAGCACCTTCCACCTGATTGGCCGCGGTCGCGCCGCCCCACAAAAAATCCGCCGGGAATGTTTTCATCTCTTTCTCCTGTGATTAATGGCTGACTGACAACAGCGGCTGACCGGCTTCGACGGCGCTGGACGCCACCGTGTCAATCTCCCGGTAGTCGTCGCTGTTGCTGATAATGATCGGGGTCGCCAGGTCGTAGCCGGCGTCCAGAATCGCCTGGCGATCAAACTCAATCAGCAGATCGCCGGCCTGTACCCTGTCGCCCTCTTTCACATGCGCGGTAAAGGGCACGCCGTCGAGTTTGACCGTGTCGATGCCGACGTGGATCAGCAGCTCAATGCCGCTGTCGCTTTGCAGGCCGATGGCGTGTTTAGTCTGAAACAGGGAGGCCACTTCGCCCGGGAACGGGGCAATCACTTGGCCCACCGCCGGGATAATGGCGACCCCTTTACCCAGCAGGCCGCTGGCGAAGGTGCTATCCGGCACCTGCTCGAGGGCGATAACGCTGCCGCTCATCGGCGCCAGAATATCGTTTGCCGAGGCCGGGGCTACCGTCACGGCGCCCGGCGCAGCGCTGGCGCGCGGCAGGCCGGCGAAGAAGGTCAGCACGCAGGCGAGCACGAAAGCCACGCCGGTGCCGATAAGCCCGCCCCAGACGCTGGCGTCAATCCCGCCGGGCGGGATCATTTGCGCCGGGAAAAAGATGTTTGGCAGGCCAAACGAGTAGGCATAACTGTTGCTAAAGGCAGTGATCGCCCCGCCAATCGCCCCGGCGACACAGCCGAAGATAAACGGACGGCGCAGCGGCAGAGTCAGGCCATAGATAGCCGGCTCAGTGATGCCGAACAGCCCGGCGGAGAAGGCGGAACCGGCCAGCACCCGCTGACGCGCATCGCGGGTGGCGAGGAAAATACCGAGCACGGCGCCCACCTGGGCAATCACCGCCGGGAGGATAATAGGCAGCATGGAGTCGTGACCAAGCACCGTCATGTTATTGATCATCAATGGCACCAGCCCCCAGTGCAGGCCGAAAATAACGCACACCTGCCACATGGCGCCCAGTACCGCGCCCGCCAGCCATGGGGCAAACGCATAAATGAACTGGTAGCCGTTGGCCAGCAGATGGCTCAGCCAGGTGGCGACCGGGCCAATCACCAGGAAGGTGAGCGGGACCACCACCGCCAGGCAGATGGCCGGGCTGAAGAAGTTTTTCATCGATGACGGCAACAGCGCGTTGCTCTTGCGCTCCAGCCAGCAGGAGACCCATGAGGCGAGAATAATCGGGATCACTGACGAGCTGTAGTTGATAAAGGTCACCGGAATGCCGAGAAAGTGCTCCACCGCCGCGCCCGGCGCCTGGCTGGCCTCAAAGGCCTGAATCATCAGCGGGTGGGTTAACGCCCCGCCAATCACCATCGAGATAAACGGGTTGCCGCCAAACTTCTTCCCGGCGGTATAGCCAAGAAACAGCGGGAAGAAAAAGAACAGCGCGTCGCTGGCGGCAAACCAGATTTTATAAGTCCCCTGCTCCGGCGTAAGCCAGCCGCAGGTCACCGCCAGCGCCAGCAGGCCTTTCAGCAGACCGGTTGCCGCCATCACGCCGATAAACGGTGTAAAGATGCCGGAGATGATGTCGATAAGCTGGCTTAACACCGATCCTTTGGCCGCTTTTTCCTCGGCAACCGGTTCGTTGTCATCGCTTAACCCCGCCTCCTGGCGCACCGCCAGCCAGACGTCGTGAACGTGGTTGCCAATCACCACCTGAAACTGGCCGCCGCTCTCCACCACCATAATCACGCCCGGATTGGCCTTCAGCCCTTCGGCATCGGCTTTGCCGTTATCCTTCAGTTTAAAACGCAGACGTGTCGCACAGTGAACCAGACTCACAATGTTCTCTTTGCCGCCGACGCGGTTGAGAATATCCTGCGCGAGTGCTTTATATTCCATGCTCTTTTCCTTACTGCCGCTGCCCGCAGACAACCGGCGACTGAGTAGTAAAAAATAAAAAAACCCGAGAACCACGCCGGTGGGCGTCGCGCTCAGGTTTTGCCTGCATCATGCAGTAACAATCCAGTTTTGTTGGGGAGAATTAACGCCCCTCTTTTCTTACCCGTTCGATATGAATGGCAAGAAACATAATTTCTTCGGTGGTCAGCGACCGCTGATACTGCTTTTGCAGATGCGTCGCCACCGTTTCCGCACACTTCCACGCTTTGGCGTAGTTATCTTTCACCGCGCTGTGCAGCGAGACGTCGTCATCTTCCACCACCGTGCGCGTCAGCATCCGCTGGGCGAAAAACTTCAGGTGGGTGACGAAACGCTGATAGCTCAGCGACTCTTCATCGTAGTTAAGCTGCAGCTGATACTTCACCAGCTGCAGGATCTCCTGCATCACCCGGGTCACGTGCATGACCTCCGGCATTTCGCTGTTGAGCTGCGCCGTCACCAGATGCAGGGCGATAAATCCGGCTTCGTCCTCCGCCAGCTCCACGCCGAGCCTTTTGGCAATGATGGCCCTTGCCTCCTGGCCCAGCGCGAACTCCTTCGGATACAGCCGCTTAATCTCCCACAGCAGCACGTTACGCAGTGCGATGCCCTTTTTCTGCCGCTCGATAGCAAAATGACAGTGATCCGTTAATGTGATGTACAAACTTTCCTGTAACTTGCCCAGCCGTCCGCGTGCCAGGTCGATAATGCGATCGCAGGTGGTCATCACTTCTAACGGTATCTGACTGAGCAGCTCGCCTAAGCGGCCGACCAGCTCATCGCTTTGTAAGGCGAAAACTTTTTCAATTTTACTGTCGTCCAGCACGTCGCCCGGGCGTTTCTGAAAGGCCAGCCCTCGCCCCATCACCACCTGTTCGCGCCGGTGCTCGTCGAGAACCACCACCACATTGTTATTGAGTACTTTGGCGATTTGCATATAGACCCCAGAAACAAAAAAACCTGACCCCCGACGAAACGCCAGGTGATCAGGTTTTGCCTGCCGCAGCAGTTGCAATCCAACGCCCGCACTGTAACAACTTCTGCTGCGCGCTCAACCTGACAAGTGAAAAAACGTGATTAAGATCGCGACTATCAGAAGGTCACGACGGTTTTCCACTCCACTACCCACGCATCCTGGGTCTGCGCGACGCCGCCCGGACGGTGCCAGTACTGCAGGCCCGGCTGCAGCTCCAGCCAGGAGACCGGGCGGAAGCGATAATAGAGCTCACCGTTCAGCGAATGACCGGCCACCGGCTGGTAAGCCGGATCGTTATAGTCGGTGGCGCCGCTTATCTGATTCATATAGCGCTGATTACGTGCGTAGTGGCTGCTCATGTCGATCCACGTCAGGCCGAAGCCAATCCAGTCCTCCGGGCGGGCGTCAAACAGACCGCGGTAGCGCATGGAGGCGGCGACGGCGGAGTGGATATAGTTGCTGCGCTGGTCGCTGAGGCTGCCGCTCAGTGAGACGCTCATCCCCCGCAGCGGGTCGTCGGCGTGGCGGGTGATCTGCTGGTTCAGGCCGGCGTACATAAACCAGGTGCTATCGTGCTCGGCGTAACCTTGCGGATCGGTCGCCCCGGCGCCGCCGGATTTACCGCTGTAGAGGTCGCTCTGCGGCGCGTTAGTCCAGACCACGCCAAGGTTATAGGCTCCCGGCAGGCCATTAATCAGCGGACGGGTTTCGATCTCCATCGGCAGCAAGATGCCTTTGCTACCCTTCGTCGACCAGCTCCACGCGTGGCTGCGCGCGGTAGCCTGCGGGTTTTGCTCCATCACCCCGCCTTTCAGGGTGACCGTCGGCGTCAGCTTGTACTCCAGGGTGGTGCCCCAGGTGTGAATGTTCCAGTTATTCCAGGTCAGCGAGTTGGCCGATTTCCCACCGCACTGGGTCAGCAGCTGAAAATCGCAGGGAATGATCTGGTCGAAGGTTTGCACCTTGTTCATCATGCCGATGCGCCAGGTCAGGCGGCGGTCGTCAAAGCTGCGAGCAAAGGTGAGCCAGCCAAGGCGGGTAATCGACCCGCCGCCCCAGCTCTCCTGCGATAGATCGTTGAAACTCACCCGCGGATCCTGCAGCCGTTTCGTGGTGAGATTATCATCGTGGTTGCGGTTGACGATGTTGCCTTCGAGACGCGCATCCGGTATGCCGGTCCAGCGCTCCAGATCCTGGGTAAAGGTCAGCGCCACCTGGTCAATATAGGCCAGGTGTTTATCATGGTCATAACCGCCGCCGGCGTTGTAGGCCATCTCGTTAAGATAGCCGAGATTATAATGAAAGCCGTTTTCTTCAAGGATCGGACGAATGCCTAGCATATCGCCCAGCAGCCCTTGCTGCCCGGCTTCAAACCCCAGCGCGCTGCCGTTCCACGCCGGGATGTCCGCGGCGCTCACGGCAGGCGCCATGGCCGCCAGCATAGCGCCGATCAAAAGCTGATTTATTTTTTTGTTATGCATTGTGATATCCACCGTGACTGAATAAAAACAAAGGGGATCCCCAGGCTATTTATTTACCCGTTTTCTTTTTTTAAAAATGAATGGCAAAAAGCGTCCGTCGGTAATAAAACCGCGACAATGCCAGAGAAATCGTTATTCACATCTCATTGTTTTACATCATCATTTTATCCACCCTGAATTTTCACCAAAAAAAAACCTAAGCACTTTGCGCCACGAATGACGAAAGTGCTTAGGTTTTGCCTGAGTTCAGTAGCAATCCTGAATTGATTGACCGCACATTATCACTTTATTCAACCCATGCCTATCATCAATAGGCATGCAAGTAATAATATGTGAAGCGAATAACAGTATGGCGGTTAATAGCGGCCGATCGCCGCCGCTATTTCAGCAGACGTTTGCAGGGCGCGAATTTCATTAAACAGGGTCAGCGCCTCGGTATATTCCTTGCGTAAATAGCCTAACCACTGCTTAATTCTCGCCACATGATACAGACCGGTATCACCCTGCTTTTCCAGGCGGGTATATTTTTGCAACAGCTGGACCACCTGCGGCCACGGCATGCGCGGTTCATTGTATTTGATCACCCGGCTGAGGTTCGGCACATTGAGCGCCCCGCGGCCAATCATCACCGAATCGCAGCCGGTGACAGCCATACAATCCTGGGCGCTTTGCCAGTCCCAGATTTCACCGTTGGCGACCACCGGGATAGTCAGGCGCTGGCGGATCTCGCCGATCGCCTGCCAGTTGATGCGTTCGGCTTTGTAGCCATCTTCTTTGGTACGGCCGTGAACCACCAGTTCGCTGGCCCCCGCCTGCTGCACCGCGTCGGCGATTTCAAAGCGCCGTTCACCGCTGTCCCAGCCAAGACGAACTTTCACCGTCACCGGCAGATGCTCGGGAACCGCCTCTCGCATGGCTTTCGCGCCGCGATAGATCAACTCCGGATCTTTCAGCAGCGTCGCCCCGCCGCCGCTGCCGTTTACCAGCTTCGACGGACAGCCGCAGTTTAAATCCACCCCCCATGAACCCAGCGCCACCGCGCGGGCGGCATTTTCCGCCAGCCACTCGGGATATTGTCCCAGCAGCTGGACGCGTACGCGGGTGCCGGACGGCGTGCGGCTCTGGTGATGCAGTTCCGGGCATAGCCTGTAGAACGATTTTACCGGCAGCAGTTGATCCACCACGCGCAGAAATTCGGTGATGCAGAGATCGTAATCGTTAACCTCGGTCAGCAGCTCACGCACCAGCGAATCGAGCACGCCTTCCATCGGCGCCAGTAGAACACGCATATCGTTACCCGGAAAAAAAAGAGGCGCTATGGTAGCGCCTCCGGGCGCTGGTTGAAAGCGCTCAATGCGTCGGACCAGACGCACGCCGTTCCCCGCACGCTCGATGCGGCAAAGCGGCGAGATAATCTCTATGCTTTACAGGGGTCTGTGGCGTCCCATTCGCCTTTATTTGCCGCGCCTCATCCAGCAAGGTAGCGTGGGGAGCGATCCCGCCTGAGCCGCAAGGTGTCGGGCCCTGACGGGTGAGACTATGGTTCCCGTAAGCTATCAGCGCTATGCATAGAATTCATGATGTGATCGGTAGCACATTTTAGGGATTAATTGTATGATGAATGCACTTCATCAAGGGTTATTACCATGAGTAAATCGCTGACTATTATCTGGCAGTACCTGCGGGCTTTCGTCCTGATTTACGCCTGCCTGTACGCCGGAATTTTTATCGCCGGGCTGCTGCCTATCACTATCCCCGGCAGCATCATCGGCATGCTGATCCTCTTCGTGCTGCTGGCGCTGCAAATTATGCCGCCGCAATGGGTCAACCCCGGCTGCAATATCCTGATCCGCTATATGGCGCTGCTGTTCGTGCCGATCGGCGTTGGGGTGATGCAGTACTGGGATCTGCTGCGCGCCCAGCTGGGGCCTGTCGTTATCTCCTGCGCCATCAGTACGCTGGTGGTGTTTGTAGTGGTGAGCTGGAGCTCCCATTTGGTGCATGGCGAACGTAAAGTGATTGGCCAAAAAGGAAAAGAAGAATGATGCATGAAATCTGGTGGTCGCTACCGCTAACCCTGATCGTCTTTTTTCTCGCCCGCAAACTGGCGGCCCGCTTTAAGTTCCCGCTGCTCAACCCGCTGCTGGTGGCGATGGTGGTGATTATTCCATTTCTTCTGCTGACCGGGATCTCCTATGAGCGTTATTTTGCCGGCAGCAAAGTCCTGAACGATCTGCTGCAGCCGGCGGTAGTGGCCCTTGCGTTCCCGCTGTATGAACAGCTGCACCAGATCCGCGCCCGCTGGAAATCTATCATTACCATCTGCTTTATCGGCAGCTGCGTGGCGATGATCACCGGCACCACCGTCGCTCTGCTGATGGGCGCCACGCCGCAAATCGCCGCCTCTATTCTGCCTAAGTCAGTCACTACGCCGATTGCTATGGCGGTTAGCGGCAGCATCGGCGGCATTCCGGCCATCAGCGCCGTGTGCGTAATTTTTGTCGGCATCCTCGGCGCGGTATTTGGGCATACGTTGCTTAACCTGATGCGCATTCGCACCAAAGCGTCGCGCGGCCTGTCAATGGGCACCGCCTCGCACGCCCTTGGCACCGCCCGCTGCGCCGAGCTGGACTATCAGGAAGGCGCGTTTAGCTCACTGGCGCTGGTGCTATGCGGGATCATCACCTCGTTGATGGCGCCGTTCTTATTTCCGCTGATCCTCGCAGTGGTAGGTTAATAGTGATTTAAATCACGTTTTTTAATGCAACAAATCAGAGTTGCATAAAGAATGAGATATTCATCACATATGGAACCGCTGGCCGCCCGTACACTGGCTTCCCATTACACTGTTATGAGGCAACGCTATGCACTCACGTTTTCAAGCTGCTTTGACGACTCTGGCAGCAGATCTGCAGGCGGCCATCGCCCCGATGCTCGCCGACCCGCATTTCCCGGCGCTGCTCGAAGCCGATCAGGTGGCGACGCTGCAGCATGCGACAGGTCTGGACGAAGACGCGCTGGCTTTTGCGCTACTGCCGCTTGCCGCTGCCTGCGCGCGCCCCGACCTTTCTCATTTTAACGTCGGGGCTATCGCCCGCGGCGTCAGCGGCCGCTGGTACTTTGGCGGCAATATGGAGTTTCTCGGCGCTACCATGCAGCAGACCGTTCACGCGGAACAGAGCGCCATCAGCCACGCCTGGCTGCGCGGCGAGACCTCCCTGCGCGCTATCACGGTGAACTACACGCCGTGCGGTCATTGCCGTCAGTTTATGAACGAACTGAACAGCGGGCTGGCGCTGCGCATTCATCTGCCGGGTCGCGAAGCGCATGCCCTGGAGCACTATCTGCCGGACGCCTTTGGCCCGAAAGACCTGGAGATCAAAACCCTGCTGATGGATGAACAGGACCATGGCTTCCCGGTCAGCGGCGATGTCCTGACCCAGGCAGCTATTCAGGCCGCCAACCGCTGCCATGCGCCCTACAGCCACTCGCCTTCCGGCGTGGCGCTGGAGCTGAAAGACGGTACCATTTTCAGCGGTAGCTATGCGGAAAACGCAGCGTTCAACCCGACGCTGCCGCCGCTGCAGGGGGCGCTAAATCTCCTTAGCCTCAACGGCTATGATTATCCCGCTATCCAGCGGGCAATCCTGGCGGAGAAAGCCGACGCGGCGCTGATCCAGTGGGATGCCACCGTCGCCACCCTGAAGGCGCTGGGCTGCCACAATATTGAGCGCGTCCTGTTAGGTTGATCAGCCTGAGCAGATTGCCGGACGGCGTCTTCGGCTTATCCGGCCGACTTTTTATACCGTTAGGTGTCGGGTGGCGCTACGCTTACCCGACCTACGGTTCGCGCCATGGCGAGCTGAAGATCCCTATGCCGGGTGTCGGCTCACGCCTTACCCGGCCTGCGTTCGGCGATCTGTCTATATTGCTGAAAATCCCCGCAATCAAACGCGGGTTTCTTGCGCTTACCCGGCGGGTAAAGTAGCCTGAAGACTCCGTTGTCTATTATTGAGCCAAGTTCATGTTAAAGCGTGCGTTCTACAGCCTGTTAGTCCTGCTCGGCCTGCTGCTGTTGACCGTGCTGGGCCTTGACCGCTGGATGAGCTGGAAAACCGCGCCCTATATCTATGATGAACTGCAGGACCTGCCCTACCGTCAGGTCGGTGTGGTGCTGGGCACCGCCAAATATTACCGCACCGGCGTCATCAATCAGTATTACCGTTACCGCATCCAGGGTGCGCTGAACGCCTACAACAGCGGCAAGGTCAACTATCTCCTGCTGAGCGGCGATAATGCTCTGCAAAGCTACAATGAACCGATGACCATGCGTCGGGACCTGATTAAAGGCGGCGTCGATCCCGCGGATATCGTACTGGACTATGCCGGTTTCCGTACCCTCGACTCGATCGTCCGTACCCGGAAAGTGTTCGACACCAACGACTTCATTATCATCACCCAGCGCTTCCACTGCGAACGGGCGCTGTTTATCGCCCTGCATATGGGGATCCAGGCCCAGTGCTACGCGGTGCCGTCGCCGAAGGATATGTGGAGCGTGCGGCTGCGCGAGTTCGGCGCCCGCTTTGGCGCGCTGGCGGACCTCTATATCTTCAAACGGGAACCGCGCTTTCTCGGCCCTCTCATCCCGATTCCGGCGCAGCAGCATGACGTGCCGGATGACGCCCAGTCCTACCCGGCCGTCACCCCGGAGCAGCTGCTGGAGCTGCAGAAAGAAAAGTAGCCTCCATCAACGCATTCGTTTCAGATATAAAAAAACCCGCGCCAGGCGCGGGTTTTTGATGCGTTCAATCTTATTTCTTACGGGCGTATTTCAGGGAGTCCAGCGCCACGGCGAAGATAATAATCGCCCCCTTAATAATGTACTGCCAGTAAGGGTTGACGCCGATATAGGTCAGGCCGTAGTTGATGACGGTGAAGATAATCACCCCGGTCACCACGCCGAATACGGTCCCTACCCCGCCGCTGAACGATACGCCGCCCACCACACAGGCGGCGATGGCGTCCAGTTCATACATAAAGCCGAGGTTATTGGTCGCCGAGCCGATACGACCGGCTTCCAGCAGGCCGCCGAAGGCGTAGAACACGCCGGAGAGGGCATAGATCATCAGCAGGTTTAACGCTACGTTAACCCCGGAGACCTTCGCCGCTTCCGGGTTACCGCCGATAGCGAAAATGTTTTTGCCAAAGCGCGTCTTGTTCCACAGGATCCAGACAAAGAAGACGGCAATCAGCGCGTAGAAGGTAATGTAGGACAGGCGGAAGGAGCCCAGCGCCACAAACCCCTGCGCGAAATGGGAGAAGTGGCTGTCGAAGCCGGAGATCGGCGACGCGCCCACGAAGTCGTAGTACAGCGAGTTAATGCCGTAGACGATAATCATGGTGCCGAGAGTGGTAATAAACGGCGTCACGTTCAGGTAGGCAATGACGATCCCGTTAATCAGGCCGATGACCGCCCCGATGGCGCACACCAGCAGGATCACCAGCGGGATCGGCATGGTCGCCATATCCGGGAATACCTTATTGGCATTATCCACCGCCTGCAGCATGGTAGCGGCAATCACCGCCGCCAGACCCACCTGACGGCCGGCGGAGAGGTCGGTCCCCTGCGTGACGATAAGTCCGGCCACGCCGAGGGCAATTATAATACGCACCGAGGACTGGGTCAGAATATTACTCAGGTTGAGCAGACTTAAAAATGTCGGATCCTGGAAAATAATAATGGCCAGCAGGACCAGAAGGACAACATATATCCCACCCTCTTTCAGGTAAGTGAGAAAACTCTTTTTATTTAACGCACTCATGTGAAGCCCCTGATCTTAAAGGTGCAATGACGCAAGACGCAGTATTTCGTTTTGCGTGGTGGTTTTAGTCTCAACAATGCCCGCGACCAGGCCGTTGCTCATCACCAGAATGCGGTCGGTAATCCCCAGCAGTTCCGGCATTTCGGAAGAAATAATAATGATCCCTTTGTCTTTTTTAGCCAGTTCGGCAATCAGCTGATAGATTTCAAACTTGGCGCCGACGTCGATACCGCGCGTTGGCTCATCCAGCATCAGGATCTCCGGCTGGGTCAGCAGCCAGCGGCCTATAATGACCTTTTGCTGGTTACCACCGGAAAGCGAGCCAATCTGCGTATGCTGACCGGGGGTTTTGACGCGCATCGAGTCAATAACCCATTGGGTATCGCTCTTCATTCGCGAGTTATCCAGCAAGCCGACGCTGTTTTTATATTTCTTAATATTGGAGATCAGCGAGTTAAACCCGATATCCAGATAGGCATAAATCCCGGTAGAGCGCCGCTCCTCGGTCACCAGCGCAAAACCGTGGTTAATCGCCTCGTTGGCGCTGTGGTTGTTGATCTTCTTGCCGTGCAGCGTGATGGTGCCGCTGGCCTTCTCACGGATGCCGAACAGGGTCTCCACGATGTCGGTGCGTTTAGCGCCCACCAGGCCGGCGATACCGAGAATTTCGCCCTTATGCAGGTCAAAGGAGACATCGCGAATGGAGGGCTGGCGCAGCGAGGTGAGATTGCGCACCTGGAGGATCACTTCGCCCGGAGTGTTTTCGCGATCCGGAAAACGCTGGTTAAGCGAACGCCCGACCATCATGGCGATGATCTTATCCATATCCAGCCCTTCCAGCGGCTGGGTGGCGATCCACTGGCCGTCGCGCAGGATGGTTATTTCATCGCACAACTGGAAAATTTCTTCCATTTTATGCGAGATATAGACGATACCGCAGCCGCGATCTTTCAGCTTACGGATGATCTTAAACAGATGGTTGACCTCTTTTTCCGTCAGCGATGACGTCGGCTCATCCATGATGACGATTTTGGCGTCATAGGAAAACGCCTTCGCGATCTCAATCATCTGCATCTGAGATACCGATAAGGTACCGACGCGGGCGCGCGGATCGATATCAATATCCAGCTCATCAAAAATGGCCTTGGTATCCCGGTACATTTTGTCCTGATCGACAAACATGCCTTTAGTTGGATAGCGCCCGAGCCACATGTTATCCATGACCGAACGCTGTAATACCAGGTTTAATTCCTGATGCACCATCGAAATACCGTTTTCCAGGGCTTCTTTCGCCGAATGGAAATCGATCTCTTTTCCCTGAAAAAGAATGCTACCGGAATCTTTTTGATAGATCCCAAAAAGGCATTTTAATAATGTCGATTTACCGGCGCCGTTCTCACCCATTAACGCATGAATGGAGTGCGGACGAACCTTCAGGTTGACATTATCAAGAGCCTTGACGCCAGGAAACGATTTGTTGATATTGCTCATCTCCAACAAATATTCGCCTGACCGTTCGCTATTATTGCTGACCATAGTTATACCTGGCTGCGTTCATGCAAGCCCCGTCCGGCGCACTAGCGCCAGCAGGAGTCTGGTTCTGTATCAGGAATAATCGGGCGTGGATAACCCACGCCCGCAACTCACATCACGATTATTTGCCGGTAAACTGGCTCAGGTTGTCTTTATCGACGCCCACGTAGGGGACGCGAACAATCTTGTTGTCAATTTTCCAGTTGGTGCCTGCCGCGGCGTCTTTCCCGTCGGCAAGGTTTTTCGCCAGCTCGAAGGTCGCTTTTGCCTGGTTGTTGGCATCGTTCAGCACAGTACCGGCCATCGCGCCGGATTTCACCAGCGCAAGGGCTTCCGGCAGGGCATCAACGCCGAACACCGGAATGCTGCTCTTGTTGTGCGCTTTCAGCGCTTCAACCGCGCCCATCGCCATGGCGTCGTTGTTAGCGATCACCACTTCAATCTTGTTGGCATTCGGGCCGGAGAGCCAGGCGTCCATTTTGTCTTTCGCCTGGGCGGTATCCCACATCGCGGTATCCAGCTGCAGCTGCTGGGTCTTCAGACCTTTATCATTCAGCTCTTTAATAACGTAAGTGGTACGCGCTTCCGCATCCGGATGGCCCGGCTCGCCTTTCAGCAGAACGTACTGGATCTGACCGTCTTTATTCAGATCCCAGTTCGGGTTGGCTTTCCAGTGCTTGGCGATCAGATCGCCCTGAATAATCCCCGACTCTTTCGAGTCGGTACCGACGTAATAAGCCTTGTCATAACTATCCAGCGCTTTGCGGGAAGGCTCTTTATTGAAGAACACCACCGGAATATTCTGCCCGCGCGCCTTTTCAATCACCGTACCTGCGGCGGCCGGGTCAACCAGGTTAATCGCCAGCGCCTTCACGCCTTTCGCCAGCAGCACGTCAATCTGATCGTTTTGTTTCGACTGGTCGTTCTGCGAATCATTCATCAACAGTTGGACGTCTGGCGCGGATTTGCCATCTTTTTCAATCGCCTTACGCACTACCGACATAAAGTTGTCGTCATATTTATAAATCGTCACGCCGATACGGGTATCTGCTGCGTGTGCGGCGGCGCCAAATAACAGACCAGCCATTACAGCAGACAGGGTAAACACCTTCTTATTCATGGAATCTCCGGTTTTATTATGCAGGGTCATTATTGTGAGAAAATGCAGGCGGGATTTGTTGCATTAGTGTTACCGCACAACGCATTTCACGACGAAAATTCGGTCTTCCGTGTCGGGTAACGCTCCAGAAAAATACGACTGTAAAACTCGTTTAACGCCTTGTTCCTACTAAATAAAGTGAGGAATATCCATCACCTCGTGGTTCAGACTGGTAAACGCTGCCATCATAATCAGGCGAATGTTAATATACTGTGAATTTACTCACAAATTGAAAGCGGTTACATCCCGCGATCGCGTCAGTTAGTGATCGGCCCCACAGTTTGCCGCTGGGCAACGGAATGACGGCGCACCAGCGTCGGCATAAAGCAGTGCGTCGCCTCGCGATCCAGCTTGCCGGCCGCCCCCAGCAGCGCCAGCTCGGTGGCCAGCTTTGCCATCGACATTACCGGATAGCGCACGGTGGTGAGCTGAGGATCGGTGTAACGGGAAATAGGAATATCATCAAAGCCAATCAGCGACAGATGCTGCGGCACGACAATGCCGTTGTCCTTCAGCGTCGTCAGCGCGCCGGCCGCCATGCTGTCGTTATAGGCAAACACCGCGGTGAGGCCGAGATTGCGCCCCAGCAGTTCGACCATCGCCGCTTCACCGCCCTGCATATCCGGGGAGCCGGAACCGATCCAGCTGTCCGGGGCGATGATGCCTTGCTCCTGCAGCGCTTTGCTCCACCCTTCCCGGCGCATATCGTCATCTTCAATACCGTGGTTTGAGGAGAGATAGCCGATGCGCTGGTGACCATGATTGAGCAGCATACGGGTGGCCATCAGCGCGCCGCTGACGTTGTCGAGTCCGACGCAGCGATGGGCATACCCCGGCACGATGCGGTTGATCAGCACCATCCCCGGGATATGTTGCATAAAGTCGCTCAGTTCATCATCGCTCAGCGCTTTCGAATGGACGATCAGCGCCGAGCAGCGCTGACGGATCAGCACCTCGATGGCGTGACGCTCTTTTTCCGCCTCATGATAGCTGTTGCCGATCAGCACATATTTCTGATGCTGCTGAGCAACGGTATCCACTGCTTTCACCAGCGCGCCGAAGAAGGCGTCGGAGACGTCCATCACCACCACGCCGATGGTATCGCTGACCTGGGTGGCCAGCGCCTGGGCGTTGGCGTTGGGCCGGTAGCCCAGTTGGGTCACCGCTTTCATCACCACGTCGCGCGTATCCGGACTCACCAGCGCGCTGTTATTCAGCACCCGCGACACGGTGGCCACGGAAACGCCCGCCTGGCGGGCGACATCACGAATGGTGATCATACTCAGCAACCTTAAGAGAATTACAGCACGTCACATTCACCTCCTGTGCTTAGCAAGGAGGCTATTCTGGCAGCGACCCGCGGTCCGCTGCGTGAGTGAGGTCACACGGCTGGAAACGTTTACATCCGTTTTGTTAATGATTGTGATCGAGATCGTTATCTGGATGTGTCTTTCAATGATTTGCCTGACGCACGCAAGGTTAACTGACGCCACAGCCATTCCACCGGCCCCTGGCGGAAGCGGCGCAGCCAGAGCGATGAGACAAGGAGGTTAACGGCCCAGATGGGGGGGACAAAGGCCAGCAGCTGCAGACGATCGAAGCGCATAAACAGCCCAAGATGATAAAACAGGGTGGTGCAGATCAGGGTCTGCAGCAGGTAGTTGGTCAGCGCCATGCGTCCGACGCAGGCGATAGCGCCCACCAGGCGGAAACGGCAGAGCTGCGGCCAGTAGCCCCAGGCCAGCGCGGCATAGCCGATAGCCTGCAGCGGGGCGCTAAGTTCGCGCGGCGCCTGCAGTAAAAACGCGCACCAGCGATAGTCCCAGGCCAGATACCACTGGGCGAATATTGCCGGCAGATTGACCGCCATGCCGGCCGCCACCAGCAGCGCGCCGGTACGCCGGTAGTGACGCAGGCTAAACTGCCCCTTCAGCCAGCCGCTGCGCATCAGCGCCGCGCCCATCAGCATCATCCCAGCCAGCTGCCAGCCATACTGCGCGCCCAGCGCCAGCAGATTGTCAGATAGCATATCCGCCCGGTTGCTGACCGCCTCCATGCCACCGTGCAGCTTCCAGTACTGCTCATACTGCAGGTTCGCCGCGTCCGGCGCCCACGAGCGATTCGCCGCGGTCCCGGAGATCAGCCCCAACAGGACCAGCACCGCAATGCCGGTGAGGTAGAGCACCACCCCGGTGTTGAACAGCGATTTGACATGGTGCGCCTCACGCACCATGCGCCAGCTCACCAGCCCCACCAGGGCATAGGCCAGCAGAATATCGCCATCCCAGAAAAAAAGACCGTGAATGAAACCGAGCAGCGCCAGCAGCGTCAGCCGCGACTGGATCCAGCGCTTCCCTCGCGGAAGCAATAGCTGAAGACCGGCGCCAAACAGCAGCGCGAACAGGGTGAGAAACTTCACCTGCGCCAGCAGGTCGAGGAGCGCCCAGGTCCAGGCATCGCTAAGGGACGCGCTTCCTGACCAGGCGGGATTGAGATAAGCGGCCTTCGGCAAGCCGAAGGCGCTGATATTGAGAAGCAGGATACCGAGGATGGCGACGCCGCGGACAAAGTCCAGCGTGACATTTCTCTCCATGCACCCTGCTCCGTTTTAGTTGTGGTGACGTACTGCGCGCAGGAATTCCTGGCGGGTATTCTGGCTGGATTTAAACAGGCCGCCGAGAGAGGTGGTGGTGGTGGCGCTGGTCGCGTCGCGAATGCCGCGCGCCTTCACGCAATAATGCACCGCGTCAATGGATACCGCCACGTTGTTGGTGCCGAGCAGCGTCTGCAGCGCGATCAGGATCTGCTGCGTCAGACGCTCCTGGACCTGCGGACGTTGGGCGAAGAACTGCACGATGCGGTTGATTTTCGACAGGCCGATCACCGAATCTTTCGGGATATAGGCTACCGTCGCTTTACCATCGATGGTAACGAAATGGTGTTCGCAGGTGCTGGTCAGGGTGATATCGCGCACGGTGACCATTTCATCGACCTTCATTTTGTTTTCAATGACGGTGATTTTCGGGAAGCGAGAATAATCCAGCCCGGAGAAGATCTCATCGACATACATTTTGGCGATGCGATGCGGGGTCTCCATCAGACTGTCATCACTCAGATCCAGATTCAGCAGTTGCATAATCTCGGTCATATGACCGGTAATCAAACGCTTGCGTGTTTCGTTATCAATTTCTTGTACTGGCGCACGCATCGGCGTCTCCAGCCCACGAGCGACCAGCGCTTCATGAACGAGGACGGCTTCTTTACTCAGTGATGACATTTATGTTTCTCCTGCAGGTGTGGCGCTCTTTGCTTTTTCTGGGGGCAAAGTTTGTATTCATTGTGCGTGAGGTGGCGCACAGAATCCAGTAGCCGTAACGATAATTATTGAAATTGGCGCTGCCTTTTATTAGGGAGCGAAGCCATGCCTCAGGCGCGACGCCAAATCCTTATCGCCGTATCCGGAATGTTCCAACCGCTGTACGCATTCATAAGCGCCGTCGCTACACCGGCATGTTGGCTATAAGTTGCATTAATGATGCAGTAAGTTCTCAAAAGGAGAAAGTGAAAGTTGCTCACCGGCTAATGAAATATCTGTATTATGAACGTTTACGCGCACATCCCTTCCGAGGAGCCTTGCATGGAACTGCTTGAAGAGCATCGCTGTTTTGACGGCCAGCAACAACGCTGGCGTCATCACTCCCCTGTCCTGAACTGCGCCATGACGTTCAGCATTTTTTTACCGCCTGAGCGCGAAACGCCGCCGCCGGTGCTGTACTGGCTGTCGGGGCTGACCTGTAACGATGAGAACTTTACCACCAAGGCGGGCGCCCAGCGCATTGCCGCCGAGCTGGGCATCGCGCTGGTGATGCCGGATACCAGCCCGCGCGGTGACGAGGCGGCCAACGACGACGGTTACGATCTCGGACAAGGCGCCGGCTTCTACCTGAACGCCACCGAGGCGCCCTGGGCGGCGCACTACCGAATGTACGATTACCTGCGTGACGAACTGCCCGCGCTTATTCGTAGCGAGTTTAGCGTCGGCGAACGCTGCGCCGTCAGCGGCCACTCGATGGGCGGCCACGGCGCGCTCATTATGGCGCTCAAAAATCCCGGCCGCTACGCCAGCGTCTCCGCCTTCGCGCCGATCGTCAATCCCTCCCAGGTCCCGTGGGGCAAGAAAGCGTTTACCGCCTATCTCGGCGCGGATGAATCGGCATGGCACTCCTGGGACAGCTGCGCGCTGATGCAGGCCAGCCGGCCGGAGGACGCCGTGCCGACGCTTATCGATCAGGGCGACAACGATCCTTTCCTTGCCGGACAGTTGCAGCCGGCGGTACTGGCGGAGGTCGCGCGGCAGAAGGCCTGGCCGTTAACGCTGCGCATCCAGCCCGGTTACGACCACAGCTATTACTTTATTGCCTCGTTTATTGAAGACCATCTGCGCTTCCATGCGCAGCATCTCTTTGGCTAAACGCCAATGCGCCGCGAAGCTGCTTCGCGGCGCATGTTCAGGCCTACAGGACGCGTTTTAGCGCCGGCAATCAGAAGCGATAATCCACCGCCATAAAGTAGCGACGGCCTTCTTCGGTATAGCTGTAGTCGTCCCGGCTCAGATCTTTATCACCCACGTTCTGCACCCCGGAGCGCAGTTTCACGTTTTTGGTCACCTGCCATGCCGCGCCAACGTCAAACAGGGTGTAGCCGCCCGGCGTTTTGCCGGTGGCGCTCACCGCACGCTGCTGGCCGGTATAGTTGGCCGTCACGTAGAAGGACCAGTCGTCCAGCGGTTTCCAGTCGAGCGTGCCGTTGGCGGTATGGAACGGCAGCGTCTGCAGCGGTTTGTCGCCGCCATTGCTCAGATCGCGACCATCGTTGTAGGTATAGTTCACCGTCAGCTTCCACTCATCGCCAAACGGGATCTTCACCTCCGTCTCCACCCCTTTGATGCGGGCTTTGTTGACGTTGAAATAGCGGAAGATCGGCACGCGCTTGCCGTTGACGGTTTTCCAGCCGACAAAGTTCGGGTAGCCCGGCGCTTCGCTGGCGCTGGAAGTGCGCAGAACGTCGATCATGTCGTCGACATTATTCTGGAAGGTGGTGATGCTGCCTTCGACATTTTCAAGCCAGCCCTCTTCCCCGCGGTAGTAGAGACCGAGCTCGAAGCTTTCGCTGGTTTCCGGTTTCAGATCCGGGTTACCGACGATGCTGCACGAGCCGCGGCAGGAGTTGGTGGTCCAGTCGGGGTTAAGCTGCAGCAGCGACGGGGCTTTAAACGCCGTCGCCCAGCCGCCTTTGACGGTGACGGTATCGGTGGCGTTATACACCAGATAGGCGCGCGGGCTCCAGTGATCGCCATAGGTCTGATGGTCGTCCATACGAATGCCGGTGGTCAGCGCCAGCGGCTCGATGATGCGCCATTCGTCTTCGATAAACAGGGCGTACTGGCTGGCCGACGTTGACTGGCCGCCGCTGCTCAGGTTGACCGGATCTTTCAGTTTGTCGTGGCGCCATTCGCCGCCGAAGGTCACCAGCTGGTTAATCATGCCCAGCGGCAGGACATACTTGCCGTCGATGGCATTGCTTTCCGAGGTAATAGTCCCGCTCTGCCCTGGATTTTTGTTATCCACCTTTTCGCCGTAGAACTTGAGCTCGCTATTGCCGATATCCCAGCGGCCGTTATGGCTCAGAGAGTAGTTCTCCCGCTCAAGGCGGTTGCGGTCAAGGGAATCGGAATCGCGATCCTGACGGTCAAAGCCGTAGCCTGCGGTAAAATCGTGGTTTTCGTTCGGCGTCCAGGCGAATTCAACATTGCCATCGCGGCTGGTGAAGCCCTCGATGCGCGGCGTCTCGCCGGTGGCATTACTGGATGACTGCGGATCGTCCTTGGCGCGTTTTGCCAGGCTGCCGTAGGCCTTCATTCCAAGTACGCCGTCGATCAGCGGGCCGCTGGTGAAGAACTGGCCGTTATAGGTATCCCCGCGATCGCGGTGCTCCTGAATAGTGGTATCAGCACTCAGCGTCCCGGTCCATTTCTGGCCGATTTTTTTGGTAATAATGTTGACCACCCCACCGAGCGCATCGGAGCCGTAGAGGGAGGACATCGGGCCGCGCACCACTTCGATACGCTCAATAGCATCCACCGGGATCCAGTTAAGGTCGAAGTCATTGTGGCGGAAGACGGCGTTCCGCGAGTTAACGCGCTTGCCGTCGACCAGGATCAGGGTATAGCTGCTGCTCAGACCGCGGATGCTAACGCCCTTGCGGTTATCCCCTTCGTTGGTGAGCTGGACCCCAGGCACATCGCGCAGCACGTCTTTCAGGTTCTGAACAGGCTTGCGTTGTAAATCCTGTTGGGTGATGACGCTGATGCTCGCCGGCGCGTCTTTGACATTCTGTTCAGTGGCCGAGGCGGTCACCACCAGCGTTTCTTCATTCACATCGGCCAGAGCCGGAAACGCCAACGATACGACGGACGCAGACAATCCCGCCCGGATAAAAGGGTTTAACCTGAACATTCCAAATCTCCATGAGGTGTACAACCAAACAAACAACAAGGTGCTGCTCACACGCGCTGGCGACTTGCCGCTCTGTCGGCGGCATGCTCGCGCTGTTTTCTCGTCGATGTGGCTGGTCGCCCGGTGTCAGTCTGTACAAGCGGCAGAGACGGGGAGTGGCTTCATCCGTAATGGGCGAAAATGATAAAGATAATGATTACGATTATCAATATAATTATGAAGAATTGTGACAAGCTGTAACCGCACAAACATAAAAAAAGCCCTCTGTTCAGAGGGCTTGCGGGTGATGACAAATCTGTCTTCGTTATTGTGCTCACATGTCTGCCGGTTGGCGGCTTTCGCCTTACCCTGCCTACGAAACACAGCAATATCAATCAGTTACGCGGTTATCTGTAGGCCCGCGCAAGCGCAGCGCCGCCGGGCAATCCCTGAAGATTGCACTTTGCCAGCAATATAAAGCCCTCTTCACAGAGGGCTTTTATCGCACAATCGCGAAGATTAACGCTTAAAGCGGTCCGGGAAGGTCATTTCGCTGTAGCGAACGAAGCGGGTGCCTTTCGCCAGCTTGTAACCAAACCAGATGACGAGGAACAGCGGAATACCAATGTAGGTCGCCGCCACGCCGCCCCAGTCAATAGTGTCCTTGAGGAACGCTTCGTAGTTCTGTCCGAGGGTGATGATCAGGCACAGCACGAAGGCGAAGATCGGCCCCAGCGGGAAGAACCCGGAACGATACGGCAGATTATTAATATCGTTACCCTGCAGGACGTAGCCGCGACGGAAACGATAGTGGCTGATCGCAATACCCAGCCAGGCGATAAAGCCCGTCATCCCGGAGGTGTTCAGCAGCCACAGGTACACCGTCTGGTTGCCAAACATGGAAGTCAGGAAGCACAGCGCCGCGATCACGGTGGTCGCGTACAGCGCGTTACGCGGCACGCCGCCACGCGACAGCTTCGAGAAAATACGCGGCGCTTTACCGTCGCAGGCCAGGGTGTACAGCATACGCGTGGAGGCGTACATCCCGGAGTTACCCGCCGACAGCACGGCAGTCAGGATAACGGCGTTCATGATTGCCGCCGCCGACAGCAAACCAGCATGCTGGAACACCAGGGTGAACGGGCTGACGGAGATATCCTTCACATCGTTGCGCAGCAGACTCGGATCGGTATACGGAATGATCAGGCTGATAATCAGGATCGCGAAGACGTAAAACAGCAGGATACGCCAGAAGACCTGGCGCACCGCGCGCGGAATGTTCTTCTCCGGATTTTCAGATTCACCGGCAGCGATGCCGATAAGCTCGGTGCCCTGGAACGAGAAGCCGACAATCATCGCCACGCCAATCATCGCCGAGAAACCGCCGGCGAACGGCGCATCCGCGATCCCCCAGTTGCTCCAGCCGGCTGGCTGCGCCCCTTTGAAGATGCCGACAATCATCATCACGCCGACGATGATAAAGATAATGACGGTGGCTACCTTTATCAGCGAGAACCAGTATTCCGCCTCGCCAAAGCCGCGCACCGAGATCCAGTTCAGCAGGAACATGATGCCGAGGAACAAGGCGCTCCAGATCCAGCCCGGAGTGTCGGGGAACCAGTAGCTCATCACCAGCTGTGAGGCCACGAGGTCAACGGCGATCGTCACCGCCCAGTTGTACCAGTAGTTCCAGCCCAGCGCGAAGCCGAAGCCTTCTTCAACATAATTCTGCCCGTAGGTGGCGAAGGAACCGGATACCGGCATAAACGCCGCCAGCTCGCCGAGGCTGGTCATCAGGAAATAGACCATCAAACCGATCAGAATATAAGACAGCAGCGCCCCGCCGGGACCTGCTTGCGAAATGGTTGCGCCAGAGGCAACAAAAAGACCCGTACCGATGGAACCGCCGATGGCGATCATGGTCAAGTGGCGCGCCTTCAGTTCACGACGTAGCGTGGGCGCTTCTGTGGTTTTAGTTTCCGAAACCATGTGATAATGCTATCCATCCAAAAAATGAGGCGCGATTGTAGCAGACGATCGGGGTTCCATCCGGTACAAATGCAAAGTTATAAGAGAGCTTCATGATCGCCCGCAAATTATTAGTAAAGCACTAACCTGCGGAATTGCCAGCGAATTCCCCCCGTAATCAGGCGATAAAACCGGGCTGCTACACCTGGCAATAGTGCAGAAAACGTTGTAATGCTTTAGAAATATGCTTCTGCCGGTGATGGATCCGCCACAGCGTGCGCGTCAGACGGGGCAATGGCACTTTCAGCTCCGCCAGCGTGCCCGAGGCAAGCTGTTCGGCAATCACCCGCCGCGATAGACAGCTGATGCCCAGGCCATGCCTGACCGCGTGCTTGATCGCCTCTGAATTACCCAGCTCCATGCCCAGATGAAACGCCGGCAGATGCGACAGCAGAACGTAATCGACAATCTCCCGGGTGCCGGAGCCATGCTCGCGCAGAATCCACGGCGCCTCAGCCAGTTGCTGCAGGGTCACCTCCCCCGCCAGCAGCGGTGAGTTGGGCGCGGCAAACACCACCAGTTCATCCTCCAGCCACGGCTCGGCAATAATATCGGCGGCATGGCACGGCCCCTCAATCAGGCCGAAATCCACCCGCAGGTCGGCGACGGCGTTGATGACGTCCAGGCTGTTGCCGACGCTCAGCTCGACCGGCAGATCCGGGAAGTCATGACGATAGCGGGCAATAATCTCCGGCATAATATAGTTGCCGATGGTGCTGCTGGCGTAGACTCGGATCGCCCCGTTATCGCCGCGAAACAGCTGCTCGATCTCCAGGGCCCGCTCCAGCAGCGCCAGCGCACGCGGGTACAGCAGCCGTCCATGCTCATTCACCACCAGTCGTTTACCGACGCGGTCAAACAGCTGCACGCCGAGCTGCCCTTCCAGATCGGTCAGCGCGGCGCTGACCGCGGATTGCGAAAGCGCCAGCATCTGTGACGCCTGAGTGGTCGACCCACTCTTGTGGACTTCGGCGAACACTTCCAGCTGCCGCAGCGTAATATGCATAACCCACCCGTTTAGTAATCCAACCTGAATAACCTTCCTTACTATGGTGACACAAATCGAGGCGGCTGACGGAAGGAAAATCCGCTTATATCACAAAATCATCGTCTTGCCGGCGAGACCGCCCCGCTTCTGCCTAACCCACTCTCGCCCCGTTGTAACCGGCGAAGCGGCCATTAACCACTTATTACGATTGATTATAAACATATAATCAATTTTATATTTAATCCCGCGCGGCGTAACCTTTAGGCAGACAAAGGAGAAGGTTATGACAGCACTCACTTTACCCACCAAACATCGTTCCCTGTGGCATTTTGTCCCAGGCCTGGCGCTGACCGCCGCTCTGACCGGCGCCGCCCTGTGGGCCGGTAGTTTCCCGGCCATCGCCGGCGCGGGCTTTAGCGCCCTGACCCTCGCTATCCTGTTCGGGATGGTCGTCGGCAACACGGTCTACCCGAAAATCTGGCAGCCCTGCGACGGCGGGGTGATCTTCGCCAAGCAGCATCTGCTGCGCCTGGGGATCATCCTCTACGGCTTTCGCCTGACGTTCGCCCAGATTGCCGACGTCGGCGTGAGCGGTATTTTGATTGACGTTCTGACGCTCTCCAGTACCTTTTTCATCGCCTGCTTCCTTGGCCAAAAAGTGTTTGGTCTCGATAAACACACCAGCTGGCTGATCGGCGCCGGCAGCAGCATCTGCGGCGCGGCGGCCGTGCTCGCCACCGAGCCGGTGGTCAAAGCCGAAGCCAGTAAAGTGACGGTTGCCGTCGCTACAGTGGTTATCTTCGGTACCATCGCCATCTTCCTCTACCCGGCGATGTACCCGCTGCTGGCGCACTGGTTTACCCCGGAGACCTACGGGATCTATATGGGCTCCACCATGCATGAAGTGGCGCAGGTTGTTGCCGCCGGCCATGCGGTCAGCCCGGACGCGGAAAACGCGGCGGTTATCGCCAAAATGCTGCGCGTCATGATGCTGGCTCCGTTCCTGCTGTTCCTGGCGGCGCGTGTTAAACAGCTGACCCCGGCAGGCAACGGCGAGAAAAGCAAAATCACCATTCCGTGGTTCGCCATTATGTTCATCCTGGTGGCGGTGTTTAACTCCTTCCATCTGCTGCCGAAAGCCGTGGTGGATATGCTGGTGACGCTGGATACCGTCCTGCTGGCGATGGCAATGGCCGCCCTCGGGGTCACCACCCACGTCAGCGCGCTGAAAAAAGCCGGGGCGAAACCGCTGCTGATGGCGCTGATGCTGTTCGTCTGGTTGATTGTCGGCGGCGGGGTCATTAACGTCGCTATCCACAGCCTGATGGCATAAAGCACTACATCTTTCTCCAGTTAAGCCGCTATCATTACCCACCCCCCAGCGGCTTTAACTGGAGTTTTTTTTATGAAATACGTAGGAGCGCACGTGAGCGCCTCAGGTGGACTGGCCAATGCCGCCATTCGCGCCGCCGAAATCGAAGCAACCGCCTTCGCCCTCTTCACCAAGAACCAGCGCCAGTGGCGCGCCGCGCCGCTCAGCGACGAGACCATCGCCGAATTCAAAGCCGCCTGTGAAAAGTATCACTTTGGCCCGGGGCAGATCCTGCCGCACGACAGCTACCTGATTAACCTCGGCCACCCGGTGGAAGAAGCGCTGGAAAAATCCCGTGATGCCTTCATTGATGAAATGACCCGCTGCCAGCAGCTGGGGCTGACGCTGCTCAACTTCCACCCCGGCAGCCATCTGCAGCAGATCCCGGAGGAGGAGTGCCTGGCGCGCATCGCCGAATCGATCAATATCGCGCTGGCGAAGACCGAAGGCGTTACTGCGGTGATCGAAAACACCGCTGGCCAGGGCAGCAACCTCGGCTTTAAGTTCGAGCACCTCGCGGCCATCATCGACGGTGTGGAAGATAAATCCCGCGTCGGCGTCTGCATCGATACCTGCCATGCTTTCGCCGCCGGCTACGACCTGCGCAGCGCCGAAGCCTGCGAAAAAACCTTCGCCGCCTTCGAACGCATCGTCGGTTTTCAGTATCTGCGCGGCATGCATCTCAACGATGCCAAGAGCGCCTTCGGCAGCCGGGTCGACCGTCACCACAGCCTGGGGGAAGGCAACATCGGCCACGATTGCTTCAGCTGGATCATGCAGGACAGCCGCTTCGACGGTATTCCGCTGATTCTGGAAACCATCAACCCGGATATCTGGGCGGAAGAGATTGCCTGGCTGCGGGCGCAGCAGATTGCCGAAGTGGCGTAAACAGAGACAAAAAAAGGGCCGAACAGTCGGCCCTTTTTTATTGCGGTAGGATTATGCCGCTTTTTCAACTTCCGCTGTTTGCGCCTCAGGGCGTTTCAGCACGGCGTAGGCAAGGCCCGCCACCAGCGTTCCGGCAACAATCGCCAGCAGGTAGCCCAGCACCGGCGTAATCGCCCCCGGGATCAGCAGAACAAACAGCCCGCCGTGCGGCGCCATCAGTTTCGCGCCGACCGCCATGGAGATAGCGCCGGTTACCGCGCCGCCGACGATACAGCACGGCAGAACGCGCATCGGGTCACGGGCGGCAAAAGGAATCGCCCCTTCCGAGATAAAGCACAGGCCAAGAACCAGCGCGGCTTTACCCCCTTCCCGCTGCCCTTTGTCGAACTTATTGCGCGCTACCAGCGTCGCGATACCCATCGCCAGCGGTGGCACCATACCGGCCGCCATGATCGCCGCCATCGGCGCATAGGTCTGGGTACTCAGCAGGCCAACGCCAAAGGCATAGGCCGCTTTGTTTACCGGCCCGCCCATGTCGGTACACATCATCGCGCCGAGGATCGCGCCCAGCAGAACCGCGTTGGCGGTGCCCATGGTTTGCAGCCAATGGGTCAGCCAGGCGAGGATACCGGCTACCGGTTTACCGATCAGATAGATCATTGCCAAACCCACGATCAGGCTGGAGACCAGCGGAATGATCAGGATTGGCTTCAGGGCTTCCATGCTCTGCGGCAATTTCAGCTTCGTGCTGATGGCTTTCGCCACATAACCGGCAAGGAAACCAGCGATGATCCCGCCGATAAAGCCGGAGCCGCCGCTAACCGCCAGCATACCGCCGATAAGGCCCGGGGTCAGACCCGGACGGTCGGCAATGGAGAAGGCGATAAAGCCTGCCAGTACCGGCACCATTAGCGCGAAGGCCGAGCCGCCGCCGATCTGCATCAGCGCCGCCGCCAGGGTGTCTTTCACTTCAAACGCTTTGATCCCGAAGGCAAAGGAGAGCGCGATACACAGGCCCCCGGCCACAACCATCGGCAGCATATAGGAAACGCCGGTCAGCAGGTGGCGATAGGCGCCCGCCGACTCTTTTCTCCCTTCAGCAGCCGCCTGAGGTTTGCCGGATGGCTGGTACGGTTTGGCTTCCGCCACCGCTTTATCCAGCTCCTGGGCGGTTTTCTTCAGCGCCAGACCGGTGGTGGTGCGGTACATCGGCTTGCCGGCGAATTTCGCCAGGTCCACCTCGATATCGGCAGCGACGATCACCAGATCCGCCTCGGCCACCTCTTCCGGGGTGATGGCATTGCCCGCCCCAACGGAGCCGCGGGTCTCCACCTTCACCCACCAGCCGCGTTTTTTGGCTTCGGTTTCGATGGCTTCTGCCGCCATAAAGGTGTGGGCGACGCCGGTCGGACAGGCGGTGACCGCGACAATGCGTTTCTGCCCCTGAGCGGCGGCCGGAACGGCTACCGCCGCTGGCGCAACGTAGGGCTTAGCGTGGTCTTTCGCTTCTCCCAGGAACAGCTCCGGATGGGCGACAGCACGGTTAATATCGCCCAGGTAAACGTTTTTACCATTCAGCGCGCTATCGGCCGGCAGCGCGGTTCCCAGCACGATGGCCAGTTCGGCGTCATTCGGGTTATCAATCAGCTCAAGGTGCGCTTTCGGCGCCGCGGCACCCAGCAGGGTTTTCGCCATGTAGGCGCGCGCCTGTCCGAGTCCGGCATCAATAATCAGCAGCGTTTTCATTATGCCTCTCCTGCTGTCAATTAAAGGGTTGTAAGTCGACGCGCGCCATCATCGCGGCCAACTGGGTACGGTCGGTAATTCCTACATTGCTCTGGCTGACGGCCAGGGCAGCGACGGCGGTCGCCAGGCGCAGGGTATGCTCGCTGGATTCACGCATCAGCAGGCCGTAAATCAGGCCGCCGACCATCGAATCGCCGGCGCCAACGGTACTGACCACTTCCACTGAAGGTGGTTTAGCAATCCACTCCCCAGAGGCGTTCACCCACAGCGCGCCCTCTTCGCCCAGGGAGATCACCACGTGGGCAATACCCTGCTCGCGCAGCGCATGGGCGGCGTCGATAACATCTTTCATCTCCGGCAGCTTGCGGCCAGCCCAGATTTCCAGTTCGCGACGGTTCGGTTTCACCAGCCACGGCGCCGCTTTTAGTCCGGCAACCAGCGCTTCGCGGCTGCTGTCGAAAATAATGCATGGGCACTGACTGCGCAGACGGGTCATCCAGTCGGTGAAGGCTTCCGGGCTAACGCCGGACGGCAGGCTGCCGCTGACGCAGACCATATCGAACTGCCCGAGCCAGCTCAGGGAGTCGTTGACGAAGCGTTCCCAGTCGCCCGGGGTGACTTCAAAGCCGGAGAAGTTGAAATCGGTCACTTCTCCATCTTTTTCCGTCAGCTTAACGTTGATACGGGTCCGGCCCTGCACCACCTGGAAACGGTTGGCGATCCCCAGCTCGCTGAACAGCTGCTGAAAGCCGTCCTGGTTGTCTTTACCCAGGAAACCGCCGACGGTGACGTCAATGCCGAGATCTTTCAGCACTTTCGCCACATTAATGCCTTTCCCGGCGGCGTGCAGGCCGGTGGTGCGCACCAGGTTCACTTCACCGCGTTCAATCTCCGGGGTGAATCCCACCAGGTCGTATGCCGGGTTTAACGTAATCGTTGCTACACGTCTGCTCATTTATGCGCCCTCCCCAAGGCCTGCGGCGATCGCTTCGCCAATCGCATCCAGCGCTTGTTGCGCATCCTCACCCTGCGCGGTAAAACGCAGACGGTGACCTTTTTTCACACCCAGCGCCACAACCTTCATCAGGCTGCGACCGTTAGCCGGCTTGCCGGAACCGTCGAGATTGGTAACGGTGATGTCGCTGGAAAATTGTTTAATGGTGTTGACCAGCATGGTGCCCGGACGGGCATGCAGGCCGTGTTCATTGCGCACCACGAATTCGGCGCTCAGCACATCTTCGGCAATGGCGTCGTCGCTGGTCAGCAGCGCCAGCACGGTGGCGGCGTCGGCTTTCAGCAAATGTTCAGCTTTCTTGTCCAGCAGCAGCTTGCTCAGACGGTTCAGCACTGCGGTCGGCTGCTCGTCGGCCATCGCCACCGTGACCAGCAGGGAAACCGGCTGCTCGTCGCGGGTAAAGGCGTTAGCCGCGCGGCTGACCGCCACGGCGCTGCGCAAATTGCCTTCCGCACTGTCGTTCAGCCAGACGCCCTGACCGAGGTTCAGCGGCGTATCGTTAATGACGTGGCTAACGAAGGCGGCATCGACAGCGCCAACTTCTTTCAGACGCGCCGCGTTCAGCGCCTGCAGGGTCAGCAGATCGCTGGCCGCGACGTCGAGACTGAGGGTCTCGTTATCCAGCTTCAGTGCTTCGCTCTGCTTCTCTCCCATCAGCAGCGCGCGCAGCTCTTCCGCGGTGGTGGCGGACTGTAGCTGCGCGGCGACCGCGTCATCGCTCAGCACGTGGGTCAGCTGACGCAGCAGGCCGAGGTGTTCATCTGAGCTGGCGGCAATCCCGATCGCCACATAGGCGGTCTGCCCTTCACCCCAGGTGACGCCCTGCGGGAACTGAAACACCTGAACGCCGGTCTTCAGCACCTGGTCACGCGTATCCGTCGTGCCGTGCGGGATCGCGATCCCGTTGCCGAGGAAGGTCGAGGTCTGCTGCTCGCGAGCCAGCATGCCGTTCACGTAGCCATCGGCCACGTTGCCGGCGCTGACCAGCGCGGCGGCGACCTGCCGGATGGCCTCTTCTTTATTACCGGCCTGCTGGCCGGGATGAATATCCTGCACAGATAACTGGAACATGGTTCTCCTCTCCTGCTGAATTGAATCGTTTCAGCTAACTTGAGAAAAAAGGCGCCATCTGACGGGGAACGGATTGCCGAATGACGCTGAAACGTTTCAAGAATTTTGTACCTTTCTTGCTCAACGCGCAAGGTACGTCAGCGACTTGATTGCAGAACTTAGAGGTACTGCACACTTTTGCTGAAGCCTTAGCTATCGACCGCCTAGAACGTCAGCTTTTTGCTGAACTCTATATTTTGAAACGCCTTTTTAATTATTCGTGCCATACTACTGTTTATTTTTAGCCAGCAGGCGTAAACTCCGCGCCGTCTCCTGAAACTACAGAAAACCAAACCCATGGAAAACCGTAGCGCCGCTCTCCCCCGACGCGGGTTCGATGTCACCTCTTCCGCCTTCTTAATCGTCGCCTTTCTGACGGGCATTGCCGGGGCGCTGCAAACCCCGACCCTGAGCCTGTTTCTGACCAACGAAGTGCACGTCCGCCCGGCGATGGTCGGTTTCTTTTTTACCGGCAGCGCGGTTATTGGCATTCTGGTCAGTCAGTTCCTCGCCGGCCGCTCCGACCGTCAGGGCGATCGCAAGCAGCTGATTGTCGTCTGCTGTCTGCTGGGGGTGCTGGCCTGCGTACTCTTTGCCTGGAACCGCAACTATTTCATTTTGCTGTTCATCGGCGTTTTTCTCAGCAGCTTTGGATCGACCGCCAACCCGCAGATGTTTGCCCTCGCGCGGGAGCATGCCGACAGGACCGGCCGCGAAGCGGTGATGTTCAGCTCCATTTTACGTGCCCAGGTCTCCCTGGCATGGGTGATTGGTCCCCCGCTGGCCTACGCCCTGGCGATGGGGTTTGGTTTTACCGCGATGTATCTCAGCGCCGCGGCGGCGTTTATCGTCTGCGGGATCATGGTCTGGCTATTCTTGCCCAGCATGCGCAAAGCAAAGCCGGTAGCGACCGGCCGGCTGGAAGCTCCGCGCACGCACCGCCGCGATGCGCTGCTGCTGTTCAGCATCTGCACCCTGATGTGGGGTACTAACAGCCTGTACATCATTAACATGCCGCTGTTTATCATTAACGAGCTGCATCTGCCGGAGAAGCTGGCGGGGCTGATGATGGGCACCGCCGCCGGACTGGAAATTCCGACCATGCTGATTGCCGGTTACTACGCCCGGCGTTTCGGCAAACGCTTTCTGATGCGTCTTTCTGCAGTGGCCGGGGTGCTGTTTTACGTCGGCATGCTGACGGTGCATACGCCAGCGCTGCTGCTGGCGATGCAGGTGCTGAACGCCATCTATATCGGGATCCTCGCCGGGATCGGCATGCTCTATTTCCAGGACCTGATGCCGGGGCAGGCGGGCGCGGCCACCACCCTCTATACCAATACTACCCGCGTCGGCTGGATCATCGCCGGTTCACTGGCGGGGGTAGTGGCGGAGATCTGGAGCTATCACGCGGTGTTCTGGATTGCGCTGGCGATGGGCGTTGTCACTCAGGCCTGCCTGTGGCGGATAAGAGACGTGTAAGCACATTGGTTTCCATCCCTCTCATCTGCTGCGTTGAGCTCAGGGCGCGGTGGCCAGCTCAAGCTCCAGCAGCCAGGTGATCGCTTCATCGCGGTGGGTGAGGCACATCTCCGGCGAGGGCTGCAGGCTGGCGCACACCTTCGGGCGCAGAGGGGAACCGAAAATAAGGCATAAATTGCGCTCGGAAAGCTGGATACAACGGGTGTTAGCCGGCTTGCCCTGCGGCATGCCGGGGATCGGCGATGATATAGAGGGGGCGATGCAACATGCGCCACAATCAGTACGACATTCCACAACCCGACTCCCAAACGCTCATTTTGCGCCACAGCCTAAACGTTTTGCCAGAAGATAGCAAAACTCGCGAAATCCGCTTGCCTGAACGCCCGGGCGCGAGTAGTTTTACGCGATATTTTTGACTCGTTAAGTGACAGGATTACTGCAATGCCAAGAGCGAATGAAATTAAAAAAGGTATGGTGCTGAATTACAACGGCAAGCTGCTGATTGTGAAAAATATTGATATTCAGTCACCCAGCGCCCGCGGTGCTGCGACACTGTATAAAATGCGCTTCTCCGATGTGCGCACCGGCCTGAAAGTAGAAGAGCGCTTCAAAGGCGACGATATCGTCGATACCGTCACCCTGACCCGCCGTTTCGTCGACTTCTCCTACGTCGATGGCAACGAATACGTGTTCATGGATAAAGAAGACTATACCCCTTACACCTTTACCAAAGAGCAGATTGAAGAAGAGCTGCAGTTTATTCCGGAAGGTGGGATGCCGGACATGCAGGTGCTGACCTGGGACGGCCAGCTGCTGGCGCTGGAGCTGCCGCAGACCGTTGACCTGGAAATTATCGAAACCGCGCCGGGTATTAAAGGCGCGTCCGCCAGCTCCCGCACCAAGCCAGCCACCATGAGCACCGGCCTGGTGATTCAGGTGCCGGAATACCTGACCACCGGTGAGAAAATCCGCATTCATATCGAAGAGTGCCGCTATATGGGCCGCGCGGATTAATCATTGGTAACGCCCCGACAGTAAAAAAGGACAGCGCTGGCTGTCCTTTTTATTATCCCCATTGCCGCGATTACAGCAGTTCAGGGTATTTGGTCATTTTCAGCGCCAGCTCGACGCCGCGCACTTCCGCCATCCCCTTGAGACGGCCAATCGCCGAATAGCCTGGGTTGGTTTTCTTGCGCAGATCGTCGAGCATCTGATGACCATGATCCGGACGAAATGGGATCGGGCGCAGATCGCCGGCCTGTTTACGCCGCTGCTCTTCACGCAGGATAGCATCCACCACCGCCACCATATTGACGTCGCCGCTAAGGTGCGCCGCCTCGTGGAAGGTTTTTGGGTTTGCTTCACGGCAGGTAGAGCGCAGATGGGTAAAATGGATGCGATCGCCAAAGGTCTCCACCATCTTCACCAGATCGTTATCGGCGCGAACGCCATACGATCCGGTACACATGGTGAAGCCATTATTAATGCTGTCCACCGTCTCCTTCAGCCACTGCATATCTTCGATGGTCGACACGATACGCGGCAGGCCAAGGATCGGCCGCGGCGGATCGTCCGGATGCACAGCCAGGCGGATCCCTACCTCTTCGCATACCGGCACGATGGCGCGCAGGAAATAGGCCATATTTTCACGCAGCTGCGCTTTATCAATGTGGTCGTACTCCGCCAGACGCGCGCGGAACTGGTCAAGGGTGTAGCCCTCTTCCGCTCCCGGCAGGCCGGCGATGATATTGCGAGTCAGTTTATCGATATCTGCTTCGCTCATCGCCTTGAAATAGACCTCAGCCTGACGCTGCTCTTCTTCACTGTAATCCGCTTCCGCACCCGGGCGTTTAAGGATATGCAGCTCAAAGGCGGCGAAAGCGATCTGATCGAAACGCAGCGCCCGGGAGCCGTCCGGCAGCTCATATTCCAGATCGGTGCGCGTCCAGTCGAGGATCGGCATAAAGTTGTAGCACACGGTATCGATGCCGCAGGCCGCGAGGTTGCGGATGCTCTGCTGATAGTTGGCAATCCAGGTCGCATACTGCCCGCTGTGGGTTTTAATATCCTCGTGGACGGGAATGCTTTCGACGACCGACCAGGTCAACCCTTTTGCCGCTAACAGCGCCTGACGCGCTTTAATCTCGTCGACCGGCCATACCTGACCGTTTGCAATATGGTGCAGCGCAGTGACGACGCCGGTCGCCCCCGCCTGCCGTACATCATCAAGCGATACCGGATCGTTCGGCCCATACCACCGCCAGGTTTGCTCCATCGCTATACCCTCACAAAAGTTGTTATACCAATAATGGCGACACTCATGACGACTACCATACATGTTTCTCACCTGGCTGCAAACAGTGCTGGCCTATTGATTGATCCAGCTCACAGTCAGCGGATAATTTCGGCTTACCAATTTAACTTCCTGTCATATAACTTTAGACTGGCATTGTTAATAAGCAGTTAAACAGGTGTGGGAAGAATGACAACAATTGCAACCGCTACGCTACCGAAGAACGTGCAATACCCTCAATACGATCGCAGCCAGCTCCGCTCGCGTATTGTTCATTTCGGCTTTGGCGCGTTTCACCGCGCGCACCAGGCGCTGCTCACCGATCGCGTGCTGAATAACGTCGGCGGCGACTGGGGGATCTGTGAAATCAGTCTGTTCAGCGGCGACACGCTGATGAGCCAACTTCGCGAACAGGACCATCTGTTTACCGTGCTGGAAAAAGGCGCCGACGGCAACCAGCCCATTGTGATCGGCGCGGTGCACGAATGTCTGAACGCCAGGCTCGATTCGCTGGCGGCGATTATCGAAAAATTTTGCGAGCCGCAGGTAGCGATTGTCTCGCTGACCATTACGGAAAAAGGCTACTGCATCGATCCGGCGACCGGGAAACTGGATCCGACGCATCCGCGCATTATTCACGATCTGGAGAATCCGACGCTGCCGCAGTCGGCTCCGGGTATTTTAGTTGAAGCGCTGGCCCGCCGCCGGGAACGAGGCCTTCCGCCCTTTACCGTGCTCTCCTGCGATAATATCCCCGACAACGGTCACGTGGTAAAAAATGCCGTCCTCGGCATGGCGGAAAAACGCAGCCCGGCGCTGGCGGACTGGATCGCCGACAACGTCAGCTTCCCGGGCACCATGGTGGATCGCATTGTTCCCGCGGCCACACCGGAGTCGCTGGCGGAAATCGCCGCCGTGCTGGGGGTCGACGATCCCTGCGCCATCAGTTGCGAACCCTTCATTCAGTGGGTGGTCGAAGATCACTTTGTCGCCGGGCGACCCGCCTGGGAGACGGCGGGCGTGCAGATGACCGATGACGTGTTGCCCTGGGAGCAAATGAAGCTGCGGATGCTCAACGGCAGCCACTCTTTCCTCGCCTGGCTTGGCTATCTGGCAGGGCATGCGCACATTAGCGACTGCATGCGGGATGACGTCTTCCGCCGCGCCGCCCGCCAGCTGATGCTTGACGAACAGGCTCCGACGCTGACCATTACCGGCGTTGATCTGCTGGCCTATGCCGACAGTCTCATCGCCCGCTTCAGCAATCCGGCGCTCAAACACCGCACCTGGCAAATCGCCATGGACGGTAGCCAGAAGCTGCCCCAGCGCATGCTCGATGGCATCCGCGTACATCTGGCGCGCGACAGCCGTTGGCCGCTGCTGGCTCTCGGCGTGGCCGGCTGGATGCGCTACGTCAGCGGCACGGACGACGCCGGTCAGACGATCGACGTGCGCGATCCGCTGGTCGACAAGATCCGGCAGCGGGTGGCCCAGAGCGATGAGCAGCAGCGCGTCGACGCCCTGCTGGGGCTGGAGGAAATATTTGGCCGCGACCTGCCGCACAACGCCCAGTTTGTCGCCGGGATCCGCGCCGCCTGGCAACAGCTGGCGACGCACGGCGCCCGCGAGGCCGTCGCCCGCGCGCTGAATTCTTAACAATATTTGCGCTTATGCGGACAGAATTCTCTTCTGTCCGCCTCAGGACTTCTCTTTTCCCCCTTTTTTCGTCAGGATAGGCGTAACTGTTACAACATTACATTTATCCTGGAGAAAAGAGTGACCAGAACCAATTTGATCACCGGCTTTCTCGGCAGCGGTAAGACGACCTCGATTCTTCATCTGCTGGCGCAGAAGCCTGCGGATGAAAAATGGGCCGTACTGGTTAACGAGTTTGGCGAAGTCGGGATAGACGGCGCGCTGCTGGCCGACAGCGGCGCCCTGCTCAAAGAGATCCCCGGCGGCTGCATGTGCTGCGTCAATGGCCTGCCGATGCAGGTTGGGCTGAACACCCTGCTGCGCCAGGGCAAACCCGATCGCCTGCTGATCGAACCCACCGGTTTGGGCCACCCAAAGCAGATCCTCGATATCCTCACCGCGGCGGTGTATGAGCCCTGGATCGATCTGCGCGCCACGCTGTGCATCCTCGATCCCCGCCAGCTGCTGGATGAAAGAGCCGTCAGCAACGACAACTTCCGCGATCAGCTGGCCGCGGCGGACATCATTGTGGCGAATAAAAGTGATCGGGAAACCCCCGAAAGCGCCCGGGCGCTGGCCGACTGGTGGCAGCGCTGGGGCGGCGAGCGTCGCAAGGTGTCGGCAATCCAGGGCAATATCGATCTGACCCTGCTCGATGAGCCACGACGGAACACCGCCCCGCTGCCGGCGAGCGCGGAGCACGCCCACCGCCATTCCCCCACTTCCGGCCTCGCCGCGCTCAGCCTGGCGGAACACCAGCGCTGGCGCCGACATCTCAACAATGGCCAGGGCTATCAGGGCTGCGGCTGGATCTTCGACGCGGAGACGGTTTTTGACACCATCGGCCTGCTCGAATGGGCCAGGCTGGCGCCAGTGGGGCGCGTTAAAGGCGTGATGCGCATTGCCGAGGGGGCGGTGCGAATCAACCGTCAGGGGGAGGATCTCCATATCGAGACCCTCAGCGTCGCTCCGCCCGATAGCCGGATCGAGCTTATTTCCGCGAATGAAGCCGACTGGAACGCACTCCAGACCTCGTTGTTGAGGCTTCGTTTAAGTTAAGGCGGCTAAGGTTGCCGCCGACTGTCACAAAATCGCAATGGCTATGATGAAAAACCGAATTCCTTTAATCCTGCTGCTTAACATCGCGGGTGTAGCGCTATTTTGCTCCTGGTATCTGCCAGCCAACCATGGCGCGTGGTTGCCGGTCGACTCCGCGATCTTCCATTTCTTTAACCATGGCGTCAGCGTCAGCCATGCTTATGCCTGGCTGCTGGCGATCATCAACAATCGCGCCTTCGACGCCTGTTCGCTGCTGGCGATGGGCTGCCTGATGCTGAGCTATTGGCTAAAGGCGCCGACTGCAGGCCGTCGTCAGATCGCCATCATGGGCCTGGTGATGCTGCTGGCGGCGGTGATCATCAACCAGCTCGCACAACACCTGATGCCGGTACAGCGCGCCAGCCCGTCGCTGTTTTTTAGCGATATTACCCGCGTCAGCGACGTCGTTAACTTCCCCACTAAGGATGCGTCGAAGGACAGCTTCCCTGGCGATCATGGGATGATGCTGCTGATCTTCGCGAGCTTTATGTGGCGCTATTTTGGCCGTCGCGCGCTGGGCGTCGCGCTGATTATCTTTGTGGTCTTTGCTTTCCCGCGGGTAATGATTGGCGCCCACTGGTTTAGCGATATTGCCGTCGGCTCCCTGACCGCCGTGCTGATCGGCGCGCCCTGGGTATTGATGACCCCGCTGAGCGATAAATTGATCGCCTTTTTCGATCGCTACTTACCCAGCAGAATATCGGCCAAATAATGTCTCCGGCAGCCGCAAGAGTCATTAACTATAAGGGGACCTTTTGGGTCCCTTTTTACATTTTCCCTTTTTTTCAACATGACGTTCATCTTCTTGTCACATTAATCCCGTGACAAATGAAGGAATTGTCTGTTTTTTGCCCGATATTGCCGTAATTTTGGCCTTTCCCGATGATTCACTTTTTGTCACCAAAATACTTATAAGAAATCGCGCAAAACCGCTCGCCATGCGGCGTTTGATAGGGTAATCTCGTTCTCGTTTTGCCTTTTCCGCAGCATTAATTCAGGGCATGAATAAAATTGTGCGTGACTGCACAAATTTAAGCTTAAGGAATTGTCTCATTGCGGATGGGTATTTAGGCTCTAACACGTTTGGCATTTTTTATAACGACATTGTCGTTAAGGACAACAAGGGAAAATAAACAGCATGGTCAAATCTCAGCCGATTTTGAGATATATCTTGCGGGTAGCCCCCGCGATTGCAGTAGCGGTTCTGCTTTCCGCGTGTAGTTCAACAAGTACCGCCAGGAATATGCATTCTGAGACGCATGCTGTGGGTAGTGGCGATTTATCATCACTGCAAGCCTCTCAGGATGAATTTGAAACGATGGTCCGTAACCTGGACGTAAAGTCCCGTTTAATGGATCAGTATGCCAGCTGGAAAGGCGTGCGTTACCGCCTCGGCGGCAGCACCCGCAAGGGTATCGACTGCTCAGCGTTTGTGCAGCGCACCTTCCGCGAACAATTTGGTCTGGAACTGCCGCGTTCAACCTCTGAACAGCAGGAAACCGGAAAATCGATTTCCCGTGCCCAACTGCGTACAGGCGATCTGGTTCTGTTTCGCGCCGGCTCTACCGGCCGCCATGTCGGGATCTACCTCGGCAACAACCAGTTTGTTCACGCCTCCACCAGCAGCGGGGTGACTATCTCCAGCATGGATGAGCCATACTGGAAAAAGCGCTACAATGAAGCGCGTCGAGTCCTGAGCCGCTCGTAAACTGTCCTCCACCGCCGCCGGTTATCCCTTGGCTGGCTGCGGGATAAAAAACACTGCCCCAGGCAGTGTTTTTTTTTGCCACCTGGTTCTCAACGTCGCAAAATAAGCTATGTCTTTTAAGTGGGAATGAGAAAAACGACGACCGACACTCCGTTGATGCGCTTCAATAATACGGAAAGAATCTGGCTATGCTTACTCGCTACTTTTCGCCCCAGCGTAAAACCTGGTTAACCAGCCTGAGCGTGGGGATCATCGTCGCGCTGTTGGCCGGGAGCATTCAGTTTATGGTGATCTACCATAACCGGGCCGAGCGTTTCGACGCCATTATCAACAATGTTAATACCTATCTGAAAAGCTATTTTCACGACCTGCGCCAGACCATTGACGGCCTGCAGCCGCTGGTGGACCAGCCCTGCGAGAATATTGACTCCGGGCTTACCTCCCACGCCGCGTTCAGCCCCAACGTCCGCGCTTTCCTGCTGGTCAAAAACGGCATCGCCTTTTGCTCATCGGCTACGGGAGCCATGAATACGCCCCTCAGCCAGCTGATCCCGGCCATCGATATCAGCAAACCCGTTGCTATGGCGATTTTACCAGGCACGCCGATGATGCCGAAGAGCGCGGCGCTGGCGCTGTGGGTAGGTAAACCCGGCGATCAAAACAGCGGCATTTTTGTGTCGATTAACGCTAATCTCACGCCGTATATCCTCTATTCCGCGCGGCAAAACGATTTCAGCGGCATTGCGCTGGCCATCGATCACACCGCTATCTCCACCTTCAGTAATCGGCTGGTGGATCCGCAAACGCTGCATAACGCGCCGATCCGCCAGGCACAGATCGAGGGCTTACCGCTGAAGGTCTACCTGTATGCCAACAGCTGGCTGGCGGAAAATACGCAGTTTGCTCTGCTGCTCGGGGTCGTCTGCGGCCTGCTGGCGGGGCTGCTCTGCTATTACGTGCTGACGATCAAATCGGATCCGCGAAAATCCATTCTGCTGGGGATCAAAAATAACCAGTTCTACATCGTTTATCAGCCGGTGGTTAATGCTCAGACTCTACGTATCAGCGGCGTGGAGGTCCTAATGCGCTGGCGCCATCCGGTGGTTGGTGAAATTCCGCCCGACGTTTTTATTAACCTGGCCGAAACCCAGCAGATGATCGTGCCGCTAACCCATCACCTGCTCGCGCTGATCGCCAGCGACGCTGCGGTGTTGAAGCGTATTCTGCCGCGCGGCGTGAAGCTGGGGCTGAATATTTCCCCTGCCCATCTGCAGGCCGACAGCTTCCGCGACGATATGCTGCGCTTCGCCGCCGCGCTGCCAGCCGACCACTTTCACGTGGTGCTGGAGGTAACCGAGCGGGCGATGATTGATAAAGAAAAATCGATGGCTAACTTCGCCTGGCTCCACCGCCAGGGATTCGAAATCGCGATTGATGATTTCGGCACCGGGCATAGCGCGCTGATCTATCTCGAACGCTATAACTTCGATTATCTGAAGATCGATCGCGGTTTTGTGCAGGCGATTGGTACTGAAACAGTAACCTCGCCGGTGCTGGATGCGGTACTGACCCTCAGCCGCCGGCTGAAATTAATGACCGTCGCCGAAGGGGTGGAGACCCAGGAACAGGCGGAGTGGCTTCGCGGCCAGGGCGTTCATTTCCTGCAGGGGTACTGGATCAGCCGACCGCTGTCGCTGGCCGGGCTGGTGGCTGCGCACGATGAACCCGCGAACTATTTCACAACGCGCTAAGTCTCACTTATGATGCGGGAACGGATGTCGGCCATGGGGGCCGGCCATGACAGGGTATTCTGCCGCCTATGTATGCGCGCCTCTTTCTGATTCTGCTGGCTCTGTTTAGCCTGGACGCTAAGGCGCAAACCATTCAGGAAAGCGTAGCCTTCGCGATTATCGGCGAACCGAAATACGCCGCCGGTTTCAGTCATTTTGATTACGTCAATCCCAGGGCGCCGAAAGGCGGCACCCTCACCCTGGCGGCGATCGGCACCTTTGATAACTTCAACCGTTATGCGCTGCGCGGCAACCCCGCGGTACGCACGGAGGCGCTCTACGATACCCTGTTCACCACCTCGGATGATGAGCCCGGCAGCTACTACCCGCTGATTGCCGAGCGGGCGCGCTATGCCGAGGACTATTCCTGGATGGAGATCGCGCTCAACCCGCGCGCCCGCTTCCATGACGGCACGCCGATCACCGCCCGCGATGTGGCGTTTACCTTCAACAAGTTTATGACCGAAGGGGTGCCGCAGTTTCGCCTGTTTTATAAAGGCACCACCGTGAAGGCCATCGCGCCGTTGACCGTGCGTATTGACCTCGGCCAGCCCGGCAAAGAGAACATGCTGAGTCTGCTGAGCCTGCCGGTGATGCCCGAGGCGTTCTGGCGCCAGCACAAACTCAGCGACCCGCTGTCGAAGCCGCCGCTGGCCAGCGGGCCATACCGCATCAGCGCCTGGCGAATGGGGCAATATATTACCTATTCCCGCGTCGCCGACTACTGGGCGGCCGACCTGCCGGTCAACCGCGGTCGCTGGAATTTCGATACGCTGCGCTATGACTATTATCTCGACGACAATGTCGCTTTCGAAGCCTTTAAAGCGGGAGCCGTCGATCGCCGGGAAGAGACCGTCGCCAAAAACTGGGCTACCCGCTACGTCGGTCGCAACTTCAGCCGCGGCTACATCATTAAAGATGAGCATACCAATACCTCGGCGCAGGATACCCAGTGGCTGGCGTTCAATATTCAGCGCCCGATTTTTGCCGATCGCCGGGTGCGGCAGGCCATTACCCTGGCGTTCGATTTCGAATGGATGAACAAGGCGCTGTTTTACAGCGCCTATCAGCGCGCCAACAGCTATTTCCAGAACACCGAATATGCCGCCCGCAGCCTGCCTGACGCAGCCGAGCTGGCCCTGCTGACGCCGATGAAAAACGAACTGCCCCCGGAGCTCTTCAGCCAGGTTTACCAGCCGCCGGTCTCCCGCGGCGATGGCTTCGACCGCGCAAACTTACTCAAAGCCGACGCCCTGCTCAATGCGGCGGGCTGGACGGTGAAGAACCAGCGCCGGGTCAACGCCGCCACCGGCAAGCCGCTGCGCTTTGAGCTACTGCTGCCGGCCGGGGGCAATGACCGCTGGGTGCTGCCGTTTCAGCACAACCTACAGCGTCTGGGGATCGTCATGGATATTCGTCAGGTTGATAATTCGCAGTACAGCAACCGCCGCCGCAGCCGGGATTACGACATGATGCCAAGCCTGTGGCGCGCCATGCCCTGGCCGGGGACCGACCTGCAAATCTCCTGGGCGTCCGACTATATTCACTCCAGCTACAACGCGCCCGGGGTGCAAAGCCCGGTAGTGGATAAGCTGATTGCGCAGATCCTGCAGTGGCAGGGCAATAAGCAGAAACTGATCCCTCTCGGTCGGGCGCTGGATCGTGTGCTGACCTGGAATAACTACATGTTGCCGATGTGGTATATGGCGCAGGACCGCACCGCGTGGTGGAATAAGTTCTCTTTCCCCGCGACCCGCCCCATCTATTCGTCCGGCCTCGATACCTGGTGGTACGACGTGAACAAAGCGGCCACCCTCCCTGCGGACAGACGCTAAGGACATCCCATGGGCAGCTACCTGATCCGCCGTTTGCTGTTAGTCATCCCCACCCTGTGGGCCATCATCACCATTAACTTTTTTATTGTCCAGATCGCGCCTGGCGGCCCGGTCGATCAGGCCATCGCCGCCATCGAGTTTAATCAGCGCGGCGGGATGCCGGGGGCTGGCGACGGCGGCATGGGCGCCAGCCATGCCCGCACCGGCGCAGGCAATATCAGCGAGGGTCACTATCGCGGCGGGCGCGGCCTCGACCCGGAAGTCATCGCCGAGATCACCCACCGCTACGGCTTCGATAAACCGCTGCACGAACGCTATCTGAAGATGCTGAGCGATTATCTGCGCTTTGATTTCGGCGACAGCCTGTTTCGCAGCGCGTCCGTGCTGCAGCTGATTAAAGACAGCCTGCCGGTCTCGGTGAGCCTCGGGCTGTGGAGCACGCTGATTATCTATCTGGTCTCCATTCCGCTGGGCATCCGCAAAGCGGTCAGCAACGGCAGCCGCTTTGATATCTGGAGCAGTACGCTGATTATCATTGGCTATGCGATCCCTGCCTTTCTGTTCGCCATCCTGCTGATCGTGATTTTTGCCGGCGGCAGCTATTTCGACCTCTTCCCGCTGCGCGGTCTGGTCTCGCCAAATTTCGACACCCTCCCCTGGTATCAGAAGATCCTCGACTACCTGTGGCACATCACCCTGCCGGTGCTGGCGACGGTAATTGGCGGCTTTGCCGCGCTGACTATGCTGACCAAAAACAGCTTCCTCGACGAGATCCGCAAACAGTATGTGGTCACCGCCCGCGCCAAAGGCGTTGGTGAGAAACAGATCCTCTGGGGACACGTGTTCCGTAACGCCATGCTGCTGGTAATCGCCGGCTTCCCGGCCACCTTTATCAGTATGTTCTTTACCGGCTCGTTGCTGATCGAAGTGATGTTCTCGCTAAACGGCCTGGGTCTGCTGGGCTATGAAGCGACGGTCTCCCGCGACTATCCGGTGATGTTTGGCACGCTCTATATTTTCACTCTGATTGGCCTGCTGCTGAATATCGTCAGCGATATCAGCTATACGCTGGTCGACCCGCGCATTGATTTTGAGGGCCGCTAATGTCTTTCTTCAGTCCCGTTAATCAGGCCCGCTGGGCGCGCTTTCGCCACAACCGTCGCGGCTACTGGTCGCTGTGGCTGTTTTTAATTCTCTTCCTTTGCAGCCTGGGCGCCGAGCTGCTGGCCAACGACCGCCCGCTGCTGGTGCAGTACCGGGGCCAGCTGTACGTCCCGGTGTTAAAAAACTACACCGAGCAAACCTTCGGCGGCGCGTTCGCCACCGCCGCCGACTATCAGGATCCCTGGCTGCAGCAGCAGCTGGCGACTCACGGCTGGGCGCTATGGCCGCCAGTGCGCTTCGGCGCGACGACAATTAATTTTGCCAGCACGGTTCCCTTTCCATCGCCGCCCTCGGCCAGCAACTGGCTCGGCACCGACGCCAACGGCGGCGATGTGCTGGCGCGGATCCTCTATGGGACACGCATCTCGGTGCTCTTCGGTCTGCTGCTGACGCTGTTCTCCAGCGTGCTGGGGGTGCTGGCCGGGGCGATACAGGGTTACTACGGCGGTAAAATCGACCTGTGGGGACAGCGCTTTATCGAAGTCTGGTCCGGCATGCCAACGCTGTTCCTGATCATCCTGCTCTCCAGCGTCGTGCAGCCGGGCTTCTGGTGGCTGCTGGCAATCACCGTTCTCTTTGGCTGGATGACGCTGGTGGGCGTGGTGCGCGCGGAATTTCTCCGCACCCGCAACTACGACTATGTTCGGGCGGCGCAGGCGTTAGGGGTTAGCGACCGGCAGATCATCCTGCGGCATATGTTGCCCAACGCGATGGTGGCGACCCTCACCTTTCTGCCCTTTATCCTGTGCAGCTCCATTACCACCCTGACGTCGCTGGATTTTCTCGGCTTCGGCCTGCCGCTCGGCTCCCCCTCCCTCGGCGAGCTGCTGCTGCAGGGCAAAAACAACCTGCAGGCGCCCTGGCTGGGCATTGCCGCGTTTCTCTCCGTCGCCGTGCTGCTGACGCTACTGATTTTTATTGGTGAAGCGGTTCGCGACGCCTTTGATCCCAGTAAGGCGGTGTAATATGACCCACCCGCTGTTAGCTATCGACAATCTCTCTATTGCCTTTCGCCAGCAGGGTGAGACGCAGACCGTGGTGCATAATCTGTCGCTCGAGGTGGCGGTCGGCGAAACGCTGGCCCTGGTGGGCGAATCCGGCTCAGGTAAGAGCATCTCCGCCCTGTCGGTGCTGCGGCTGCTCCCTACCCCGCCGGCCAGCTACCCCAGCGGTGACATCCGTTTTCATGGCCAGTCGCTGCTGCATGCGGATGAGGCGACCCTGCGCGGCGTGCGCGGCAACCGGATCGCGATGATCTTTCAGGAGCCGATGGTATCGCTCAATCCCCTGCACACCCTGGAAAAACAGCTCTACGAGGTGCTGTCGTTACACCGGGGAATGCGCAAACAGGCGGCGCGCGGGGAGATCCTCGACTGCCTGGAGCGCGTCGGGATCCGTCAGGCGCCGCGGCGGCTGGCGGACTATCCGCATCAGCTCTCCGGTGGCGAGCGCCAGCGGGTGATGATCGCCATGGCGCTGCTAACTCGCCCGGAGCTGCTGATCGCCGACGAGCCGACTACCGCCCTGGACGTATCGGTGCAGGCGCAAATTCTGCAACTGCTGCGCGAGCTGAAGCAGGAGCTGAACATGGGGCTGCTGTTTATCACTCATAACCTGAGCATCGTCCGCCAGCTGGCTGACCGGGTGGCGGTTATGCAGAACGGCCGCTGCGTGGAACACAATGACTGTCGGGCGCTGTTCAGCGCGCCAGCGCATCCCTACACCCAACGCCTGCTGGATAGCGAGCCGGACGGGGAGCCGGTGCCGCTGGCCGCCGATGCCCCGGTGCTGCTGCAGGCGGACGATTTAAAGGTGGCGTTTCCCGTTCGCAAAGGGATCCTGCGTCGGGTGGTCGATCATCATCGGGTGGTCAACAGCCTCAGCTTTCAGCTGCGCGCCGGCGAGACGCTGGGCCTGGTGGGGGAGTCGGGTTCCGGTAAAAGCACCACCGGCCTGGCCCTGCTGCGCCTGATCCCGTCCGGGGGCAAGATAACCTTCGCCGGCCAGCCGATTCAGGGGCGTAACCGCCGACAGCTGCTACCGCTGCGCCGACAGATGCAGGTGGTTTTTCAGGATCCGAACTCGTCGCTCAATCCGCGCCTCACGGCGCAGCAGATCATTGAGGAAGGCTTGCGCGTCCACCAGCCGACGCTGACGGCGGCCGAACGCGAACAGGCGGTGATCCTTGCCATGCAGGAGGTCGGCCTCGACCCGGCCAGCCGCCAGCGCTATCCGGCGGCGTTCTCCGGTGGCCAGCGACAGCGTATCGCCATCGCCAGAGCGTTGATCGTCAAACCGCAGCTGATCGTCCTCGATGAACCGACCTCATCGCTGGACAAAACCGTTCAGGCGCAGATTCTGAACCTGCTGAAAGCCTTACAGCGAAAGCATCAGCTGGCCTATATTTTTATCAGCCATGATTTAGGCGTGGTGCGGGCGCTGTGTCACCAGGTGATGGTGCTGCGTCAGGGAGAGGTGGTCGAACAGGGCGAGTGCAAGTCCGTCTTCAGCGCACCCCGGCATGAGTATACCCGCCAGCTGCTGGCGCTAAGCTGACGGTCAGAAAGGGTTATTGCCGGAGAAGGGCTCGGCGATGGCCACGCCAAAGTTTTTCAGACGACAGGTGGCGGCAAACTCATCCTGCAGGTTAACGAACAGGCAGGGTTCACCTTCGCACTCCAGCACGGAACAGTCGACTTCGATGTCGCTTAACGCCTGGCTGAGCTTATGCATCACCGGCCAGGCTTTCTCACCGTCCGGGCTCAGCAATTTAAGGGCAACGAGACTGTTCTCGTTCTGCGCGCCGTTTTGCGGAATCGGTTCAACTCTGGAACCCGCAAAACCGGCCAGCCAGCGATAGCTCTGCGGCAGACGGTGTACGATAGAGAGTTGTTGTGTATTCACTTGGTTTCCCCGGAAGCAAAAGGCTTCACAATAAATTTACATCAATATTAACACACTGTTGACAAATAGTCCTGCCTTGAGGCAGAAAACGTTTACAGCGGCGGCGGACCAGGGTTAAGCGCTTATAGTCCAGCGCTTTATTTTTTATACCCGGCGAGCCGATTGGCGCTATATGTACCCGTTTCTGTGATCCAAAACAACTTTTTTATCGCAACAATGCGACTTTTTACACTAATTGATTTTACATAAAGGAAACAAATCGCAGAACCCTGAAGCCCATTGCGGTTGACATGCATCAAGAAAGGGGCGATTTCGCCCCTGAAAATGTGACCTAGCGTGCGATTTTTCGCCGCCGGGATGCGTAAAGCGAGAAGAAAATAGAGCAGGTTGCGCAGAAGGCAATAGAGATCAGCATCGGCCAGGCGGTGGTAAACGTCGCCATTGACAGCAGCGCGCCGATAATTGCCCCGATACCGAAACGGAAAGTCCCCGCCAGCGACGAAGCAGTGCCCGCCATATGCGGAAACTCATCGAGGATCACCGCCATGGCGTTAGACGACACCATGGATACGCAGCCGACAAAGGCCGCTACGCCGATCACCAGTGACCAAAAGCCGACATCCAGCAGCGCGCAGACCACCATCCACACCGCCATGGCAAACTGGATCCACAGCCCGGCGCGGAACATACGCAACGCCCCTACCCGCCGCACAAACCGGCTGTTGAACATGGTCATCAGAAACAGAAAAACGATGTTCAGCGCAAAATAGTAGCCAAAGTGCTGAGGCGCGACGTGGTTTATATTGATGTAGACAAAGGGACCGGCGCTAAGGAAAGAGAACATGCCCGCGAAGCTAAAGCCGCTCGCCAGCATATAGCTCAGTACCCGCTTGTGGCGGAACAGCGTGGCAAAGTTACCCAGCGTGGTGCGCAGATGGAACGGCTGACGCCTTTCAGCCGGCAGCGTTTCGCGGACAAACAGGCCGATCATCAGCGAGGCCAGCAGGGCCACCAGGGCGAGGATCCAAAAGATGGCATGCCAGCTGAACCAGACCAACACCGCCCCGCCGACCATCGGCGCCACCAGCGGCGCAATGGTCGTGACCAGCATGACAAACGACATCATGCGCGAAAACTCATCTTTCGGATAGATGTCGCGCATCAGGGCGTTAATCACCACGCTGGCCGCCGCGGCTGCCAGACCGTGGAAGAAACGCATGACAATCAGCATATCGACGGTTTGCGACAGGGCGCAGGCTACCGCCGCCGCCGCGAAGACCAGCGTCCCGCCGAGGATCACCGGCTTGCGGCCAAGGCTGTCCGCCATCGGGCCGTACAGCAGCTGACCCAGCGCAAAGCCGAGGATATAGGTGCTGAGCGTCATCTGCGCGCTGCCGTCCGGGACGTTATACTGGGCGGCGATCACCGGCAGGGCCGGAAGATACATATCAATAGACAGCGGCATCAGCATGGCCAGCAGGCCAAGGATAAACACAATCCCCAGTGAAGAATTTTGCTTCAGCGTCACGTTTTACTCCGTGGCTGCGGGGCGCCCACGCTGGCGATTTCCGCTTCCGTCAGCGGACGATATTCACCCGGCGCCAGCGATTCATCCAGCAGGATGTCGCCGATGCGTTCCCGATGCAGGCCAACCACGTGGTTGCCCACGGCGGCGAACATGCGTTTCACCTGATGGTAGCGGCCTTCGCTGATGGTGAGGCGCACTTCGGTCGGAGTGATAACTTCCAGCAACGCCGATTTGGTGAGATCTTTTTCGTTATGCAGCTGAACGCCTTTGGCGAACAGCTCCGCGGTCCCTTCCGCCAGCGGGCTTTCCAGCGCCACCAGATAGGTTTTTTCACAGTGGTGGCGCGGCGAGGTAATGCGATGCGACCACTGGCCGTCATCGGTCATCAGCACCAGCCCGGTGGTGTCGATATCCAGCCGTCCGGCGGCGTGCAGCTTATGCGCCACCGGCTCGTCGAGGAAATAAAGGATAGTCGGATGATCGGGATCGTCGGTGGAACAGACGTACCCTTGCGGCTTGTTGAGCATAAAGTAACGCGGGCCATTCTGCTGGGTCAGCGTATTTCCGTCATACTCCACCTCGTGCTCCGGCTGGAGCTTAAAAGAGGCATCTTTCACAATGTCGCCGTCCACGGTAACGCGGCTGCCGCGAATTTCACGCCCGGCAATAGCCCGGCTGACGCCCAGCTGCTGAGCGATAAACTTATCAAGTCGCATGAGATTTTTTTAGCCTGTCATAGTGCTGGAGCGGGCAAATCGCCCGAAAAAGAAGAATTTCACCGGCTAGTATAACGGGCTCTTAACACCACTCAAGGGAAAAGATTCATGGCATACTATTCGCCAGTTAATTAGCCCCGTGAATTCATGACTTTTACATTACGTCCTTACCAACAAGAAGCCGTCGATGCCACCCTCGCCTGGTTCCGTCGCCATACCGAGCCGGCGGCGATTGTCCTGCCCACCGGCGCGGGCAAAAGTCTGGTGATCGCCGAGCTTGCCAGGCTGGCGCGCGGCCGCGTGCTGGTGCTGGCCCATGTCAAAGAGCTGGTGGCGCAGAACCATGCCAAATACTGCGCCCTTGGCCTCGAGGCGGATATCTTCGCCGCCGGTCTGCAGCGAAAAGAGAGCCACGGCAAAGTGGTGTTCGGCAGCGTGCAGTCGGTGGCGCGCAATCTCGACCAGTTTCGCAGCGAATTTTCGCTACTCATCGTCGATGAATGCCACCGCATCAGCGATGATGACGACAGCCAGTATCAGCAGATCATCGGTCACCTGCGGCAGGTCAATCCGCAGATCCGGCTGCTCGGCCTGACGGCCACGCCGTTCCGCCTTGGCAAGGGCTGGATCTATCAGTTCCATTATCATGGGATGGTGCGCGGCGATGAAAAGGCCCTGTTCCGCGACTGCATCTATGAGCTACCGCTGCGCTATATGATTAAACACGGCTATCTGACGCCGCCGGAGCGCCTCGATATGCCGGTGGTGCAGTACGATTTCAGCCGCCTGCAGGCGCAAAGCAACGGCCTGTTCAGCGAAGCCGATCTTAACCATGAGCTGAAAAAACAACAGCGTATCACGCCGCATATTGTCAGCCAGATCGTGGAGTTCGCCGAAAACCGCAAAGGGGTGATGATCTTTGCCGCCACCGTGGAACACGCCCGGGAAGTGACCGGCCTGCTGCCGGTAGGCCAGGCGGCGCTGATCACCGGCGAAACGCCTGGGCCGGAGCGGGATCGCATCATCGAGGCCTTTAAAGCGCAGGCGTATCGCTATCTGGTGAACGTCGCGGTGCTGACCACCGGCTTCGACGCCCCGCACGTCGACCTGATCGCCATCCTCCGCCCCACCGAGTCGGTGAGTCTTTACCAACAGATCGTTGGCCGCGGTCTGCGCCTGGCGCCGGGGAAAACCGACTGTCTGATCCTCGACTACGCCGGCAATCCGCATGACCTGTATGCCCCGGAAGTAGGGACGCCGAAGGGCAAAAGCGACAACGTGCCGGTGCAGGTCTTCTGCCCAGCCTGCGGCTTCGCCAATACCTTCTGGGGCAAAACCACCGCCGACGGCACCTTGATTGAACACTTTGGCCGCCGCTGCCAGGGGTGGTTCGAAGATGACGACGGCCACCGCGAACAGTGCGACTTCCGCTTTCGCTTTAAAAACTGCCCGCAGTGTAATGCGGAAAACGACATCGCCGCCCGCCGTTGCCGGGAGTGCGACACTATACTGGTTGACCCGGACGATATGCTGAAGGCGGCGCTGAAACTGAAGGACGCGCTGGTGCTGCGCTGCAGCGGCATGGCCCTGCAGCACGGCGGCGACGAGAAGGGCCCGTGGCTGAAAATCACCTACTACGATGAAGACGGGGCGGATGTCAGTGAGCGCTTCCGTCTGCAGACCCCCGCCCAGCGCACCGCCTTCGAACAACTGTTTATTCGCCCGCATACCCGCACCCCCGGGGTGCCGCTGCGCTGGATAACGCCGGCGGATATCGTGACCCAGCAGGCGCTGCTGCGCCATCCGGACTTTGTCGTCGCCCGCATGAAGGGGCAGTACTGGCAGGTGCGGGAAAAAGTGTTCGATTATCAGGGGCGTTTTCGTCGCGCCAACGAGCTGCGTTAATTACCGGAAAGCTGAGGTTTTGATTGCCCGGGTGTCGTTTGGCGGCTATAATGCCGCCCGCTTTTGCATTCGCAAAGCAGATAATCCGCCTGTTGCTGGGTCGCCTGTAGCAGGCTTTATATATAGAGAGACATCAATGTTTACTATCAACGCAGAAGTACGTAAAGAGCAGGGTAAGGGTGCGAGCCGCCGCCTGCGCGCAGCTAACAAGTTCCCGGCAATCATCTACGGTGGCGCAGCTGCTCCGGTTGCTATCGAACTGGACCACGACAAAGTATGGAACATGCAGGACAAAGCTGAGTTTTACAGCGAAGTTCTGACCGTCGTTGTTGATGGCAAAGAAGAAAAAGTCAAAGTTCAGGCTGTTCAGCGCCACGCGTTCAAGCCGAAACTGACTCACATCGACTTCGTTCGCGCGTAATCGCCGATAGCAAGTTGTATGGCAAGCGCCCCGGGGTCTCAGGCTCCGGGGCGTTTTGTTATCTGCGCTGCCAAAGCTCCGGCGCCTCGTGCACGATGTCGCTAAGCATCCGATGCTTATTCATTCCGGGCAGCCAGAGCATCACCATAGTGACGTTCAGCCCCTGACTGCCGACCTCCGTCGCGATTTCACTGACTCCCTGCCACTCGCCTGGCCGCAAATGGTCCGGTAAAAACCCCCAGCCCCTCCCCTGCTCCAGCGTATGGCCGGAAATCTGCAGCCGGCGGGCGATTTGATCGTCACTGCGCCGGTGCATCACTAACTGCGGCGTCAACGAAAGATTCAATAGCGTCAGCGGCCGCGGAGCGTCGTGGAACAGGCTGTCCGCCGCGTAGAAACGCAGATCCACGGTGCCGAGCGCCCGCCACTCCATTTCGCTCCCCAGCGTGCGGTTGTTAGCCTGACATATCGCCATCTCCGCCACGCCATCGCTCAGCGCCTGCTCGGCTTCGCGACGCGAGGCGCTCCAGCACCTCAGGCGGATCTGCCGTCGGGCCAGGTTATCGGCCAGCGCACAGAGAAATTCACGCGGCACGAAGGGATCGTACACCAGACGCAGCGCCTGCCCGGCGGTTTGCGGCAGCGTTTGCGCAAAAGACTCGAAAGCCTGCGCCTGACGCAACAGCAGATGCGCCTGGCGAAACAGCTGCTCACCCTCGGCAGTTAGCGTCAGGCTACGTCCTTCACGGCTGAACAGCCGGTAGCCCAGAGCATCTTCCAGATAGTCCAGCAGATCGCGCAGCGTGGTCCGGTCTTTAGCTAAACGAATGGCCGCCTGCGACAGGCTGCCGGTCTCAGCAATCGTCGCGAAGGCTTCAATCTGTGCGAATGAGTACTGTAGGGTTTTCATCCTTTTCTCCCTTAAGGGGGAAAATCCCCCATGTGCTGATTTTAGCCGGCGCGCGCCGATTTATATACTGCGCAGCGAATCTATGGCAAACGAGGAAATGACAATGATAAGAAAACCACTGGCCCTGGCGTTAATATTGGCGGCTCTGCCGGCGGCGGCAATGGCGCAACACTGCGGCAGCCTGACGCTGGATGTCTGCCCAACGCCTTACGATCAAACGCTATCCGCGGCCAAAGACATGCTCAGCTGGGATCAGACTTCACGCGTGATTGGCTTTCGCAATGACTATCGCAACTATGCCGGCGATGTCTTCCGCCACGGCGCCTCGACGCCGCTGGAGCGCGCTGAAAAACAACTGACCGATGCCCGCTATACGCTCAACGGCCACACCTGGAATTTGCAGGATTACCTGAAGCGCGAGAACGTCAGCGGTATGCTGGTGCTGAAAGATGGTAAAGTCGCCTGGAAATATCTCGCCGAAGGTAATACCGACACCACCCTGTGGACCTCGCGCTCGGTAGGCAAATCGGTGGTCTCGACGCTGGTCGGTATCGCCATTCAACAGGGTAAAATCCACTCCCTTAATGACCTGATTACCGTTTATGAACCCGAACTGAAAGGCACCGCCTGGGACGGCGTAACGCTGAAGCAGTTGATTCAACACACCAGCGGGGTGGAATGGAATGAAGACTACACCGACCCGCAGTCGCATTTCGCCCGCCTGACCCAGTGTGAAGCGCACCCCGGCGCCTATGCCTGCGTGCGTAAGATCGTCACCGGCCTGGCGCGTCAACACCCGGCGGGCGAGCAGTGGTCCTACTCTTCCGGCGGCGCCTGGCTGCTTGGGGATATCCTGGAGCGCGCCACCGGCATGTCGCTGGCCGCCTGGCTTGAACAGGCTCTATGGCAGCCGGCCGGGATGGCCCACGACGGCGTGTGGCATGCTTATCAGCAAGGGAAGCACGACGTCGGCGCCCACGGCTTTAACGCCACCCTTGAAGACTGGGGCCGCTTTGGTGAATTCGTCGCCCGTGACGGTCGGTTAAGCAATGGCAAACAGCTGGTGCCGACTGGCTGGTTCGATCAAGCCGCCAGCTGGACCAAGGCGCTAAACTCGGTCTCGGCAGCGCATCCGGAGGGTATTTACGGCTATCAGTGGTGGAATAACGCGATTCCGGCGAATGCGCAAAACGTCCAGCCGACGCCGCAGGAAGGGCTTAAAGGGTCGCTGTGGGCGCTGGGGATCTACGGCCAGGTGATCATGGTGAACCGCGCGGAACACCTGGTGATCGTCCAGTGGTCGACCTGGCCGCAGGCGGAACCTTCCTTCAACGCTCAGCCGTTGGAAGCGGCGCTGATGTACAGCGCCATTGCCCGCGAGCTGCGTTAACTCCCCGCTCCTTGCCGCTCAGCCGGCGAGGAGCGTGTCGGCATTCAGCGCCAGGTGTTGCAGCAGGATAATGGTTTTAGCATCCATGATCTCGCCATCGCGAATGGCCTGCAGCGCCCGCGTCAGCGGCCACTCCAGTACTTCAATGTCCTCACCTTCCGCCGCCAGTCCGCCGCCGTCGCCCCGACGGTCATCGGCCTGATATTCGGCGATAAAAAAGTAGAGTTTTTCGGTGACGGAGCCGGGGCTCATAAAGACGGTGAAGACGGGTTCGACACGGGTCACGCGAAAGCCGGTCTCCTCTTCCGCTTCGGCAACGATCCGCGCCTCCGGCGAGGCGTTATCCAACAGCCCGGCAGCCGCCTCAATGAGATATCCGTCGTGGCCATGAGTAAATACCGGAAAACGGAACTGACGGGTCAGGACCACCGTCCGCTTTTCCCGGTTGTAGAGTAAAATGACTGCGCCGTTGCCCCGGTCATAAGCCTCGCGGCTCTGCTCCTGCCAGCGACCGTCCCGACGCAGCAGTTCGAAGGTATATTTTTTCAACGTGTACCAGTTATCCGAGAGCAGCGTCTCGCGAACGTGGCGGACGTGCGGTGCATGTGTTTGCATGTTATTTCCCCTTTGAGGTGACAGCAGGCACCATAACATGCATAATCGTGCACAAACAAGATCATTCGATGAAGGAAAACCGATGCTCGCCAGTCAGAGAAAACAGCAGATCCTCCAGATCCTCACCGAGGAAAAACAGGTGATGTCCGGGGAGCTAAGCCAGCGGTTTAACGTCTCCGAGGACTCCATTCGCCGCGATCTGCGCGAGCTGGCGGCGGAGGGAAAACTGCAGCGGGTCCATGGCGGGGCATTGCCGGTTTCCGCCGCCATTGCGCCAATTGAAACGCGCAAAAGCGTGCAGATCGACTCCAAGCAGGCGGTCGCCCGCGCCGCCGCCGCCATGATCCAGCCGGGACAGGTGGTGATTGTCGATGGCGGCACCACCACCGCGGCGATGATCGGCTTTTTACCCGCCGACCTCAGCTGCACGGTGGTCACCCACAGCCCTGGCATCGCCGTGGCGCTGGTGGACCATCCGCGAATCGAGGTGATCCTGCTCGGCGGCAGAGTATTTAAACATTCGGTTGTCGCCGTCGGCGCCGAGACGCTGGCGGGAATGGCGCGGATCAACGCCGATCTGTTCTTTATGGGGGTGACCGGCGTCCACCCGCGGGCGGGTTTCACCACCGGTGATTACGAAGAGGCAGGCATCAAGCGCGCGCTGACGGCCAGGGCGGCAGAAACCGTGGTAATGGCCTCCCGGGAAAAGCTCAACGCCGCGTCGGCCTTTGCCATCGGCGAGCTGAGCCTCGCCAGTACGCTGATTGTCGATGGAGAACCCGACGCCGCGCTGCGCCAACAGTTGGTGCAGAGCGGCGTGGAGATCGTCCCCGTTCAGCGGTAGCGCCGCCGTGGCGCAGGGCTTAATTGCCGCCTGACGTCCGGCGCTGCAGCTGGTCGCGCAGATTCGGCGGGGTACCCTTAATGGTCAGGGTATCAGTGGCGGGATCCCAGAATACGCGTTCGCCCAGCAGCATGGCGTCGAAGTTAATGGTCAATCCGCCGCCGCTGCCGGCAAACTTGGTCAGCTGACGTAAGGTGCTGCGATCCGCCGGGAAGCTCTCTTCCAGCTCATAGCCCTGCTCAGCGGTGAATTCCTGGAAGCTCTTTTCGCTGACGCCGGCGAGCTCTTTGGACAGCGACTCCAGCTCAATCTCTTCCCCAGCCTGCAGCTGTTCGTTGCAGTAGGCGTAGACCTGCTGGCGCACGTTCTGTCGCTCGGATTTATCAAGCTGGGCATCGGCGGCGAAGTCATCCACCGCCTGCAGCAGGCCGCGGTTCTGCGCTTTGGCGTTAAGCCCTTCGCTGGCGCCGAGGAAATCCATAAAGAAATCGGCCACTTTGCGCCCTACCCGCCCTTTCAGGAAGGTCAGATAGCGGGTCGACTCCGGGTTGGTTTCCCATTCGGTGAGATCGATGCGCGCGACGATATCGGCATGGTTAATATCCAGATAATGGGTCGAGCGGATATCCAGCTCTTCGTTGACGCGCATACTGCTCAGGTTATTGAGTACCGCCACCAGCAGATACTCGACCGCAAGGTAACGATACTGGCAGAAGAGGACAATGCCTCCTTCGGCGAACGGGTATTTCGCCAGCTCATCGCGCAGGCGACCGGTCGCCGCGCGGCTAAACGCCAGAAACTCTTCTTCCCCCTGACGCTGCAGGCGCAGCGCTTGGGCCAGTTCGCTCTCTTCATTGAACAAGCCATAGGCTTTGCTTTTGGCGCTATAGACCCGGTGCAGTTCAGCCATCATCTCGACGACCGTCGCGTTCGGCTCCAGCAGTGACTCGCGCAGCACCAGCTCCAGATTTTGTTCATCACGTTTGATTAACTGATGCAGGGCAATCTGGTCGATATCCAGACTCATGTTAAACTCTCCTTTTAGACCGGGCGGTATTCAACCACCGCCGGGTGGCCGACGCAACTGGCGCCACACATTTCGACGTCGCTAACGTCGATTGATGCGCTTTTGCGCCGCGGCGAAAAAATGCGGAAAAAAAGCTGCTGCTACGGTAATATGTTGCCCTTTCACGAACAAACAGATTTTGAGTTTATGCCGCAAATTTCCCGCTATAGCGATCAACAGGTCGAACAGTTGCTCAGCGAGCTGACGAACGTCCTGGAATCACACAAAGCCCCGGTGGACCTTTCACTGATGGTGTTAGGCAATATGGTGACCAACCTGATCAACAGTAGCGTCGCGCCGGCGCAGCGTCAGGCCATCGCCCGTTCTTTCGCGCAGGCTTTGCAATCTTCGATTAACGACGATCCAGCGCATTAAGGATAACAGCAACAGTATATGGTGACTCTACGTCAGCCCTACCGAGAAAAAGTCTCCCAGATGGTTAGCTGGGGGCACTGGTTCGCCCTGTTCAACATGTTGTTGGCCATGGTGCTCGGCAGCCGCTACCTTTTTGTCGCCGACTGGCCGACGACGCTTGCCGGACGACTGTTTTCGTACGTCAGTCTCGTCGGGCATTTCAGCTTTCTGGTGTTTACCAGCTATGTGCTGATCCTCTTTCCGTTGACCTTTATCGTGGTCTCGCAGCGCCTGATGCGCTTCCTGTCGGTGATCCTTGCCACCGCCGGGATGACGCTGCTGCTGATAGACAGCGAGGTTTTTACCCGCTTCCATCTGCACTTAAACCCGGTCGTCTGGGAGCTGGTCATCAACCCTGACCAGAATGAGATGGCGCGCGACTGGCAGCTGATGTTTATCAGCGTCCCGGTCATCTTCTTGATTGAAATGCTCTTCGCCACCTGGAGCTGGCAAAAGCTGCGCAGCCTGACGCGCCGCCGCCATTACGCCCGCCCGGTCGCCTGGTTCTTCTTTTTGTCGTTCGTCAGCAGCCACCTGGTCTATATCTGGGCGGACGCCAATTTCTATCGCCCGATCACTATGCAGCGGGCGAATCTGCCGCTCTCCTATCCGATGACCGCCCGTCGTTTCCTTGAGAAACATGGCCTGCTCGACGCCCAGGATTATCAGCGTCGTCTGGTGGAGCAAGGGGCGCCGGAGGCGGTATCGGTCCAGTATCCGCTTAGCAACCTGCGCTACCGTGACCTCGGCGCGGGCTACAACGTGCTGCTGATCACCGTCGACAACCTGAACTACTCGCGGTTTGAAAAGACCATGCCGGCGCTGGCGGCATTTGCCAAAGAAAACGTTAACTTTACCCAGCATATGAGCTCGGGCAATACCGCCGACAGCGGCCTGTTTGGCTTGTTCTACGGTATTTCGCCTGGCTATATGGACGGTGTCCTCTCGGCGCGTATTCCCGCCGCGCTGATTACTGCCCTCAACCAGCAAGGCTACCAGCTGGGCCTCTTCTCCTCCGATGGGTTTAGCAGCCCGCTGTATCGCCAGGCGCTGCTCTCCGATTTCTCGCTGCCGAGCGCGAAGACCCAGAGCGACGAGCAGACGGCCAATCAGTGGATCGGCTGGCTGGACCGTTACGCGCAGGATGAGAATCGCTGGTTCTCGTGGATCTCGCTCAATGGCACCACTCTCGACGACACGCAGCAGCAGGGCTTTGTCCGCCGCTACAGCAAGGCGGCAGGCGACGTTGATGCCCAGATCGATCGGGTGCTGACTGCGCTGCGCGAAGCCGGCAAACTCGATAATACGGTGGTAATTATTACCGGCGGCCACGGCAAGCCGCTGAATGCGAAACACGACGCGTTCGACTGGTCGCGCGAGCAGCTGCAGGTGCCGCTGGTTATTCACTGGCCGGGCACGCCGGCGCAGGAGATTGCCACCCTGACCGATAACAAAGATGTGATGACTACGCTGATGCAGCGCCTGCTTCACGTTTCGACGCCGGCCAATGAGTACTCGCAGGGAGAAGATCTGTTCAGCGCCGCGCGGCGTCGTAACTGGGTCACCGCGGCCAACGGCGATACGCTGGCCATCACCACCCCGACCATCACCGTGGTCCTCAACCATAACGGCACCTATACCACCTGGAGCCGCGACGGCGAGAAAATTAAAGATCAGAAACCGCAGCTCAGCCTGTTGCTGCAGGTCCTGACTGACGAAAAACGCTTTATCGCTAACTGATTGATTAATTATGAATCAATCGCGCGTGACCCGCTTGCATTCGCCTGGGGAACGGGTAATATTGTTCCCCACGCGTCGGCACGTAGCGCAGCCTGGTAGCGCACCGTCATGGGGTGTCGGGGGTCGGAGGTTCAAATCCTCTCGTGCCGACCAAAAACTCCACAGAAACCAGCCTTTTAAGGCTGGTTTTTTTATGCCTGTTTCCCCTGTTGCCGCCCGCTCGCTTAATTTGTGCCCTTTCTTCAATGTATCGTGAAGATGTACGACTATCCTGATGGTAAATTACGTCGTAGCATCTATTATTCGACCGTATGACTCATAAGCAGGAGCGGATAACATGAGAGTTAATGGACTTACCAAAGGATTTTTCATCCTTATCGTCTTCATTGTAACCCTGGCCTTTTTTGATGTTCTCTCACCCTATTATTCCGCCATCCTTTGGGCTGCGATCCTCGCGGTGATTTTTAATCCGGTCAAAAACAAGATCCGTACCCGCCTCGGCGAGCGCAATGGCCTCGCGGCGCTGATGACCATCGTCATTATCTGTCTTATCGTTTTTACGCCGCTGGCTATCATTCTCTCCTCGCTGGCCTACGAGCTCAACCTGGTGTACAGCAAACTACAGCATAACGACACCCAGTTTCCGACGGTGGTCGCCAGCCTGTTCGCCCATCTTCCCGGCTGGGCCAGAAGCTTCCTCGCCGATCATAACCTTGATAGCGCGCAGCAGATCCAGCAGCAGCTCTCTGATGCCGCTCTGAAAGGCGGTCAGTATCTGGCCGGCAGCGCGTTTCTGATTGGCAAAGGGACTTTTGGCTTCACCGTCAGCTTCGGCATCATGCTGTATCTGCTGTTTTTCCTGCTGAAGGATGGACCTTATCTGGTGCTGTTGATCCTCGAGTCTCTACCGTTATCAAGCTATGTGAAGCAGCATTTGTTCGCTAAATTCGCCGCTGTGGCCCGCGCCACGGTAAAAGGTACCGTCGCCGTGGCGCTGGCGCAGGGGGCGCTGGGTGGCTTTGCCTTCTGGATCGCCGGTCTGGACGGCAGCATTCTCTGGGGAGCGCTGATGGCGTTTCTGTCGCTTATCCCGGCGGTGGGCTCGGCCATTATCTGGGTGCCAGCGGCCATCTACCTCTTCGCCACCGGCCAGCTGTGGCAGGGCGCCTTTATCGTCGGCTTCTTTGTGATTGTGATTGGCCTGGTGGATAACATTCTGCGTCCACTGCTGGTGGGCAAGGATACCAGGATGCCGGACTATCTGATCCTTATCGCCACTCTGGGCGGCATGGAGATCTACGGTATCAACGGCTTCGTGATCGGGCCGCTGATCGCCGCCCTGTTTATCGCCTGCTGGAACCTGCTGTCGGGACGAGAACATGCCGGCAATACCGATGAAATCGATGAAGAGTTTATTGAGGAAGCGAAAAATAGCCGTAATGAATAGCTTTCCCGGCAGGGGGCTGGCGGCCCGCCAGCGCCTCTGTTGCGCTCTGCGCGGCCGATGTCTTACCGGTAGATAACACTATTCATTTTGCAAAAATTGGTAAATAAATCTTAACATTCAGCTGAGTGATGATAGGCTATCTCTATCAGGAACGAAAATAAAGGATGATCAACCGTGAAAAAAATCACTACGCTAGCCGTTTCTCTGCTGACCGCCGCCTGCATGTCCGCTGGCGCATTGGCCGCAGACCAGCCGCTGGAAAAAGTCGCGCCGTTCCCGAAAGCGGAAAAAGGCATGAAGCGTCAGGTTATTCAGCTGCCGCAGCAGCAGGATGAGTCGGCGCTCAAGGTTGAGCTGATGATCGGCCAGACGCTGGAAGTCGACTGCAACCATCATCGTCTCGGCGGGGAACTGGAAAGTAAAACCCTGGAAGGCTGGGGCTATGATTACTATGTCTTTGAGAAGCTGAGCGGCCCGGTATCCACCATGATGGCCTGCCCGGACGGCAAAAAAGAGAAGAAATTTGTCACTGCCGGCCTCGGGGATGACGCCATGCTGCGCTACAACAGCAAACTGCCGATCGTGGTATACACGCCGAGCAATGTCGATGTGAAATATCGCATCTGGCGCGCCGACGAGACTATCGGCAACGCCGTCGTCCGCTAAGGCGAACAGCGCAAACGGCAATAAAAAACGGCAGCCCGCAGGCTGCCGTTTTTGTCAGAGCGTTTATCAGAGCGCGATATCCGCCATCGGCTTGCCGCCGCTCAGCGGCTTCAGCTCCGCCTGCGGTACCTCATCCACCGCCCCAGCTGGCTGATATTTCAGCTCCAGCACTTCACTGGTCCACGCCAGCGCTTTCTCGATCTCCGCCGGATTGCCGTCAAGACGAATACCGTAGGTTGGGATGATCGCCTTCAGCTTGGCCTGCCATTCCGGCGAATTGACTTTATCTTTAAACACTTTTTCCATTAGCTGCAGCATGATAGGCGCCGCGGTGGAGGCCCCTGGCGACGCGCCGAGAAGCGCCGCGACGGTGCCTTCATCATCGCTGACCACTTCGGTGCCCAGGCGCAGTACCCCGCCCTTCTTCGCGTCGCGCTTAATGATCTGCACGCGCTGACCGGCCTGCCACAACCGCCAGTCCTCTTTCCGCGCTTCCGGATAATATTCGCACAGCGCGGCCAGACGATCTTTATCTTTCTGCATCACCTGGCTAATCAGATATTTTACCAGATCGAAGTTGTCCAGGCCGACGTTGAGCATTGGCAAAATATTTGAGGTATTCGTCGAGGCCAGCAGATCCCACAGCGAACCGTTCTTCAGGAAACGGGTCGAGAAGGTGGCGAATGGTCCGAACAGCACCACGCGTTTACCGTCGATAATACGGGTATCGATGTGCGGCACCGACATCGGCGGCGCGCCCACTTCGGCCTGACCGTAGACCTTCGCCAGATGGTGGTTCACCACCTCCGGATTTTCGCAGACCAGGAACTGGCCGCCGACCGGGAAGCCCGCATACTCTTTGGCCTGCGGAATGCCGGTCTCCTGCAGCAGGGTCAGCGCTGCGCCGCCGGCGCCGATAAAGATAAATTTAGCTTTAATGACCCGCTTCTGACGACGATTGTCGGCATCCGCCAGGGTGACCGTCCAGCTCTTGTCGGCGTTGCGCTTGAAGCGACGCACCACGGTGCCCAGCTGTAGGGAGAAATTATCATGCTTTTGCAGACCGGCGATCAGCTGGCGGGTAATTTCACCATAGTTGACGTCGGTTCCCACTTCTGAGCGAGTGGCGGCGACCTTTTGCAGCGGGTCGCGGCCTTCCATCACCAGCGGCGCCCAGGCTTTGATCTGCTGATGGTCTTCAGAATAGCGAATACCGCGGAACAGTTCACTTTGCTGCAGCGCCGCGTAGCGCGCACGCAGGAAGTTGACGTTATCTTCGCCCCACACAAAGCTCATGTGCGGCACGCTGTTAATGAAAGATTTTGGTTTGTTCAGGACGCCGCGTGTCACCTGATGCGCCCAGAACTGACGCGAGATATGGAAGGCTTCGTTGATGTCGACCGCTTTGTCGATATTGATGCCGTTGGCGGTCTGCGGCGTGTAGTTCAGCTCCATCAGCGCCGCGTGGCCGGTACCCGCATTATTCCACCCGTTTGAGCTCTCTTCCGCCACGCTGGACATCTGCTCAACCATGGTAATAGACCAGTCTGGCTCAAGCTCCTGCAGCCAGGTTCCCAGTGTGGCGCTCATAATGCCACCGCCAATCAACAATACATCCGTCTCTTGCTCATGGCGGGTGTTGGTCCGAGTGCTGTTGGGACCAACCGCCTGTGAGCGTGGTACGGCCATCTTTTTATTCATCGGATTTGAGCCTTACTTTACTCGCTGTTTTTATTTAGCGCAGGTGATACGATTCTCACCCCTCACGTTACCACCGAAGCTCAAAAATTTAAATATTGTTTAAATTTTAAGTTCTGTTTTGAGATCCGTTATAAAAATGTTTAATAAATGTATACACCAAATCACTTTTTGTACTGGTGCGCTGACAGATTCCGCGCTATCATCCCTGGTTTTGTGACAGACCGCACGGAAGCAGGGCCTGACACCGCTCCCTCTTTTTTTATAAGCTGCGAACTTTTTTTATGCCTCCAGTTTCTGACCCCGCCGCTTCCGGCAACCTCCGTCCCATCCTCCGCTCCCCGTCTTTACTGACGCGCGAAGTGCTGGCCGGCGTGCTCACCGCCCTGGCGCTCATCCCTGAAGTGATTTCGTTTTCAGTCATTGCCGGCGTTGACCCGCAGGTAAGCCTGATTGCTTCGGTGGTGCTCTGCCTGGCGATGTCAGTCTTCGGCGGACGCCCGGCGATGGTCACCGCCGCCGCGGGCTCGGTGGCGCTGGTGATTGGCCCGATGGTGCATCAGCACGGCGTGGGGTACATTTTACCGGCTGTCATTCTGGCGGGTATTATTCAAATTTTGTTTGGTCTGTGCGGCATGGCGCGCCTGATGCGCTTTATTCCCCCGGCGGTGATGACCGGGTTCGTCAACGCCCTTGGGATCCTGATTTTCTTTGCTCAGGTGCCGCATTTCTGGAGTCGACAACCGCTAATCGTTGGCCTGTTCGTCCTGACGCTGCTTATCGTCCTGTGGGCGCCGCGCGTTATTAAGGCTATCCCGGCGCCGCTGATCGCCATCGTCGCGCTCACCCTCTATACCGCGACCACCGGCCAGCAGCTGCCGACCGTCGGCGATGAAGGCTCGATGAGCGGTGGCCTGCCGGGGTTCACCGCCCTGACCGTTCCCCTGAACCTGACCACCCTGCAGATAATCTGGCCGTGTGCCCTCAGCATCGCCTTTGTCGGCCTGATGGAGTCCTTGCTGACGGCTAAGCTGGTGGATGATCTCACTCATACCTCGTCGAACAAATCGCGGGAAAGCGCCGGGCTGGGTATCGCCAATATCCTTGCCGGCTGCTATGGCGGCATCGCCGGCTGCGCGATGATCGGCCAGACTATCGTGAACGTGGAAATGGGCCGGGCCCGCAGCCGCCTCTCAACGGTAATCGCCGGCCTGGTGCTGCTCCTGCTGGTGACAGCGCTCAGCCAGGTGATGGCGAAGATCCCGATGGCGGTTCTCGCCGGGGTGATGGTGATCGTGGCGGTGAAGACCTTTAGCTGGCGCAGCATTCGCCCGGGTGAGCTGGCGCGTAATCCGTGGCCGGAAACGCTGGTGATGCTGGTGACCGTCGCCGCGACGGTGGGAACCAGCAATCTGGCGATCGGTGTGCTGGCGGGGATTGTCGCGATGGCGATCATCCCCCGCCGCCTGCGGGCAAAAGCGCAGGCTACATTAGAAACAGCGTCGCCAGACCCAGAAAAATAAAGAAGCCGCCGGTGTCGGTGATGGCGGTGATCATTACGCTGGAGCCGACCGCCGGGTCACGCCCCAACTTCACCATGACCATCGGGATTATCACGCCCATCATTGCCGCCATCAGCAGGTTGAGCATCATGGCCAGCGTCATCACCCCGCCGAGCTGCGGATCGTCATACAGCCACCAGGTGATGGCCCCCATAATCCCGCCCCACACCAGGCCATTAATCAGCGCAACGCCCATTTCACGCAGGATCAGAAAGGTAAAGCTGCCGGGCTGGATCTGCTGCAGCGCCATCGCCCGGACGATCATGGTGATCGTCTGGTTGCCGGTGTTGCCGCCGATGCCGGCGACGATCGGCATCAGCGAGGCCAGCGCCACCAGCTGTGAAATGGTGTGTTCGAAGCCGTCGATGACCCGGGAAGCAATAAACGCCGTACACAGATTGACCGCCAGCCATGCCCAGCGGGTTTTCACCGCTTTGCTGACCGGGGCGAAGACATCCTCTTCATCGCTCAGGCCGCCCATCCGCCGCAGATCGTTATCGGTTTCTTCATAAACCACATCGACGATCTCATCGATGGTCAGGCGCCCGATCAGCTTGCCGTCGGCATCAATGACGGCGGCGCTGAGCAAGTCGTCGCGTTCGAAGGTGCGCGCCACCTTCTCCGCCTCTTCGTGCGGCTGAAAGGTGACCGGGTCGCCCTCCATCACCTCCCCCACCCGCTTCTGCGCATCATTGAGCAGAATGGTCTGCAGCTCCAGCTCGCCGAGCAGCAGCTTGTTACGGGTGGTAACGAACAGCTTATCGGTGTTTTCCGGCATTTTACCGAGACGCCGCAGATAGCGCTGCACCGCCGCCAGGGTGGCCTCCGGTCGCACCGTAATGACCTCAAACTCCATGATCGACCCGACGCTGTTGTCAGCGTAGCGCATAATCTGGCGAATACGGGCGCGCTTCTCGGCCGGCAGGGTCGCCAGCAGCCGTCCGGTCAGGTTGCGCGGCAGATGCTGCAGCAGGTAAACCTGTTCATCGATATCCAGCGGCTGCATGGCCTGCAGCAGCTCGGGGTCGCTCATCTTGTCGATCAGGTCGCCCCAGACGTTCTCTGAGGCCTCCAGCAGCACTTCGCCGCGTTTATCGTCGGGCACCAGGCACCATAGCGCGGTGCGGGCGTCATAGGGAAGCGCTTCCAGCGCATCGGCGAGATCCGGCGGCGGCAGATGCGAGACCAGCATTTCCACTTCGGCCAGGTCATCGGCCAGCGTCCCTTCATCATAGCGCTCAGCCAGCGTCAGTTTGCCCAGCAGCGCGGAAGTCACCGCTTTATCGGTGCTCAAGAGCCAAATCAGACGGGCGCGCTCTTCGTCACGCAAGCGGGCGCTTTTTTTATGCAAAACGGACATCGATCGGGCAATCCTTTTGAGAATGGTGAGCCGGCCTGCGGGCCGGAAGCCTTAAGCATAGCGCGAGGAGGGGGAAATAATAACCGTCAGCGATGTAGACGCTGAAAATTTCAGCGGCGCCCGGGCTTTTCCCCGGGCGCGTGGCGATTGTCAGGCCGTACGGGCCACCGCATCGCGGGAAGCCTGTTCCCGCTCTTCGCCGGTAAGTTCGGCGAGCTGGCCGGCGCGCATCTCCAGCAGACGATCGGCGTGCTGGAAGTAGTGATCGTCATGGCTGATGGCGAACACGGTTTTGCCCATCTGCTGCATCAGCGGCAGCAGGACCTGGTAGAACTCGCGGCGGAAATGCGGATCCTGATCCGCCGCCCATTCATCCAGCAGAATGATGTCCCGGGACTCGGCCAGCGCCAGCAGGAGCGCCACGCGCTTCTTCTGCCCTTTCGACAGCCGCAGGTCGGCGATTTTTCCGTTCTCCAGCTGCAGCTTGTGAGCCATTTGCAGACGCTCCAGCCATGTCGCCACCAGCGCCGGATCGGCCTCCTCGCCCTGCGGCCCGAGCAGGCGGTCAAACAGCCAGACGTCGGTAAACACTGCGGAAAACAGTTTGCGGTACTCCTCTGGCCTCTCCGCCGCCAGCGGCTGGCCGTCGACGAGGATCTGACCGGATATTGGCTGGTACAGGCCGGTCAGGAGCATCGCCAGCGTTGACTTGCCGCTGCCGTTGCCGCCTATCAGAAACACCAGCTCGCCGCGCTTCAGCGTCAGATTAAGCGGCCCTACCGCAAAGCGCTGGTCCGGATAATGGAAGGTGACATCGCGCAGCTCCAGCGTCTGCCAGTCAGGATGCGCCTGCGGCCGGGGAAAGTCGGCCCGGTACGGGGCGAGGGAGAACTGACGAAGCTTGTTAAACGCCACCTGGGCGCTGAGCAGCGTGGGCAGCGCGCCGACGGCGGAGAGCAGCGGCGTGCGCAGAAACAGCAGCGTCAGGGAATAGGTCGCCGCCACGGCGGTATCGGCCCAGCCGAGGCTGTTGGCCATCCAAAACACCAGCCCGATGGCGCCAAGCATCATAATATTCGACCAGTTGACCGCGCTGAGGTGGAAGGTATCGGCGCGAACGATATGATGCCGGTACTCCCGGGCGTCCGGGAGGTAGAGCTGGTTAAACACATACTCCGCGCGCTCGCGGTTGAGGGTCAGCTCTTTACGCCCCTCCAGCACCGTCTGATAGTCGTGATACAGTTTATCTTCCGTTTCGCGCAGGCTGGCCATATGTTTGTACACCCGCGAGACCAGCACAAAGCCGCCCCAGATGGTGAGCGCCATCCACAGCGCCGTCACCAGCATCATTTTTCCTGACAGCCAGGCGAGGTAGGCCGCGGAGCCGAACGTGAGAATGATCCCCTGCACCAGCTCCGGCAGGCGCACAAAGGCGATGGTGATATTGCGGATATCGCTGGTCAGCCCGGCAAGCAGCGACGCGCTGCCGATCTTCTCTACTTGTTCAATCTGGGTATCGAGGATGCGTTTAACAAACTCACCGCGCAGACGATAGACAAAATGGTGGCCGAGGGTGGTTAGCGCCAGCTGCGAACCCAGGGTCACCGCCATCAGCAGCCCCAGCAGACCAAGAAACTCCGGCAGGACCCGCAGCGAGGTATCGACAGCGGTAATCAGACGCAGGTTAATGAAAGCGATTAAGCCGATACCCAGCGCGGCGCTGAGCAGGCTGAGAGCAATAACGCCCAGAAACGGCCAGCGGTACTGGCGCCAGACGAGAGAGAGAAGTTCCATAACAGGCTATCCGCAAAAGCAAAACAGCCAGCAGTTTAAACGGCTCGCCGATGACATCAAGAATAATTCTTATTTTAATACTGGCGACCGCCCGCCTGTCGGAAGGTGAGATTGTAACGACAGTCGCCCGTTTCCGGATGATGCCCCGCTTTCAGCGGCTGAATGCCATGATAAAACAGGCGCGACTCGCCGCCCCAGACCACCACATCGCCATGCTCCAGCAGCAGCCGCTGCAGCGGGTCGCTGCGTTGCAAGCCGCCAAACTGAAAGATAGCCGGCAAGCCCAGCGAGACCGAGACAATCGGCGCCCGCAGATCCTGTTCATCTTTATCCTGATGCAACGACAGTTTTGCGCCAGGACAATAGCGGTTAATCAAACAGGCGTCGGGGGAAAACTCCGGGTAGCCGCCGGCGGCGGCCGCCGCCAGCGCCAGTTCATGAAATACGGCAGGCATCGGCGGCCAGGTTTGATCGGTTACCGGGTCGACCGGGGCGTACAAATAGCCGTGGCGATCGGTAGTCCAGCCCAGCGCGCCGCAGTTGGTCATGGCGACCGACATGGTGTACCCGCCCGGCGTGACCATCTGGCGAAACGGCGACTGACTGGCGACGTCGGCTATCGCCTGCAGCAGCGCCGGGGCGCGTTCGCGGGCAAATCGCCGCAGCACCACCGCGCCGGGGGCCAGCGGCTCCTGCCACGGTGGGGTATCGCTAAAAAGATCGAGCATTACTCCTCCTCATGTTGGGCCTCGCGCGCCAGCAGCTGCGCTTTTCGCGCCGTTCCCCAACGATAACCGGACAGGGCGCCATCTTCACGCACCACCCGGTGGCAGGGAACAATCACCGCCAGCGAATTCGCCGCGCAGGCGCCGGCCACGGCTCTTACCGCCCGCGGCTGGCCAATATGCTCTGCCACCTGGCGGTAGCTGCGGGTCTCACCCGCCGGGATCTGCCGCAGCGCCTGCCAGACCTGCAGCTGAAACGCGGTGCCCTGCAGATCCAGCGGCAGCGATACCGGCCGCCGGCTGTCGTCGAGGTGGGCGAAAATCTCGGCCATCTGCTGACAAAAATCAGGGTCGCCTTCACGCAGCTCGGCATTGGGAAAGCGCCGGCGCAGGTCGTCGAGCAATGCCGCATCGTTATCACCCGGCAGCACCGCGCAGACGCCGCGCTCGCTCTGCGCCACCAGGCAACGACCCAGCGCGCAGTCGCCCGTGGTCCAGGTTACCACGGTGGCGGCGCCGCCGCGGCGAAACTGGCTGGCGGTCATCCCTAACGCTGCGTCGGCCTGGCGATAATAGCTGCTGCTGTCGGGAAAACCAGCCGCCAGCGCGGCGCGGGTCACCGGTATCCCCTGCTCCAGCGCTTCCCGCAGGCGCTGCGCCCGCCACGCTTGTTGCCAGGCTTTAGGGGTCATGCCGGTGACGGATTTAAATAAACGGTGGAAATGAAACGGGCTCATCGCCAGCTGGCCTGCCAGCGCCTCGAGGGTCAGGGGCGCGTCCTGCTCCAGCAGCCGACAGGCCTGCGCCACTTTGTCGACCCTTTGCTGCTGCGGGTAGTCTTTATCCGGTTGGCAGCGTTTGCAGGGGCGGAATCCCGCCGCCACGGCGGCGGCGACGTCGGCAAAAAAGCGTACGTTTTCTCGCCGCGCGCGCCGCGAGCGGCAGGAGGGACGACAGCAGATGCCGGTGGTCAGTACCGCAAAGACGAACTGACCATCGGCCCGGGTATCACGTTCGCAGACCGCCTGCCAGCGGCGATCATCGGTATCGGCAACTATCGGTTTCATGACGGGTCTCCAGCTGTAAGTGTACCCTCAGTCTGTGGTAAAGCCCGCAGTAAAAAACCCGCAATCTTGCTTTTTAATTTTTCTCGCCGACAAGGAAAGTGCGGAACTGCGGCGACATCCAGGTTTTAAAACCCTCTCCTTCTTTAACGATCATGTAGACCGCCAGCCCCTCCTCGCGCACCACCTGCTGCGCTTTTTCCGGCCCCAGCACCATCAGTCCGGTATCCCAGCCGTCCGCCTCCAGCGCCGTTGGCGCAATGACGGTCACGGAGACCAGCTTATGGGTTATCGGCTGCCCGGTCTGCGGATCGATAACGTGCGAGATGCGTTTGCCATCGAGTTCATAGTAGTTGCGATAGCTGCCGGAGGTGCTGATGCCGTGACCATTGATGTCGACAATCGCCTGAACGGCGTTTTCGCGGTCGGTCGGTTTCTGGATCGCTACCCGCCAGGGCTTGCCTTCGCCATTCATCCCGCGGCTGACCAGCGCCCCGCCCACCGACACCAGATAGCGGGAGATCCCCTCCTGCTCCATCAACCGCGCGAGGTGGTCGGCGGCATAGCCTTCCCCCACGGTGGAGAGGTCGACAAACAGATCGGGAATATCTTTTTGCAGGAACTGCCTGCCGCTCTGATTAATAACCTGCAGATGCTGCAGGCCGGTGCGCGCCTTCGCCGCGGCTATCGCCTCGGCATCCGGGGTGGTGACCGGCTGTTTATCCGGGCCAAAGCCCCACAGGTTGACCAGCGGCCCCACGGTAATATCCATCGCGCCGTGCGTTTTGGCGCCAATCCGCAGCGACAGGGTGACGATATCCGCCATCGCTTCGCTCACCGGCCAGGGTTCGGTAGTGGCGGCATGATTGAAGCGCATCAGCGCGGAGTCGTTTTTCCAGGTCGACAGCAGGCGATCGTCGGCGTCCAGCTGGGCCTGAACCTTGGCGCGCAACGCCTGGGCCTTTGCCTCATCCACGCCAATGACGCTGACCCGCCAGAAGGTGCCCATCGTTTTGCCATCCAGCACGGTGGCCGTCGCGGTGGGGGTCGCAGGAGTGGTAGCTGAATCGCAGCCAGAGAGCAGAACGCAGGCGCCCAGCAGCGCGGCGCGAAAGAAAGTCATATCCATTAATCGAGGCTCCTCTTACCAGGGCGACAAGAGTATACCAGCGAGGTTAAACCGGACATAAAAAAAGGCGCCAGAGGCGCCTTTTTGTTATGCAGCTTGCAACTTAGAACTGGTAAACCAGGCCCAGTGCAACCACGTCGTCGGTAGAGATACCAGCGCGACGAGTGAAATCGTTTTCGTCCAGCAGGTTGATTTTGTAGTCAACATAGGTGGACATGTTTTTGTTGAAGTAGTAGGTCGCGCCAACGTCAACATATTTCAGCAGGTCCTGGTCGCCGTAACCTTCGATGTCCTTACCTTTAGACTGCAGGTAAGCTACGGACGGACGCAGACCGAAGTCGAACTGGTACTGAGCAACCACTTCGAAGTTCTGTGCTTTGTTAGCAAAACCGCTAATAGAATCAGATTCTCCGTTGCCGCTGAAACGAGTTGCGTTGTAGGTCTGGGTGTACTGAGTCGCCAGGTAAATGTTGTTGGCGTCGTATTTCAGACCACCGGTGTAGGTTTCAGCGTTGTCGCCACGGCCTTTATCCAAACGATTCTGATCGCCGTTACGTTTGGAGTGCGAGTACGCGAAACCAGCGCTGATGCCATCATAGATGTCATAGGTCAGAGAGGTACCGAAGCCGTCACCGTTCTGTTTCAGAGCGCCACGACCGTTGTTGGTCGGAGAAGTACCTTCGCCGCTGACGCTGCCGTTTTTACCCTGATACTGCAGAGCAAAGTTCAGGCCGTCAACCAGACCGAAGAAATCAGAGTTACGGTAGGTTGCAACGCCGTTAGCACGGGACTGCAGGAAGTTGTCAGAACCGTAGGTGTCGCCGCCGAATTCCGGCAGAACGTCGGTCCAGGACGTTACGTCGTATACTACGCCGTAGTTACGACCGTAGTCGAAAGAGCCCGCGTCGCCAAATTTCAGGCCTGCGAATGCCAGACGAGTCCATGCCTGATCGCTGGAGCTTTCAGTGTTGTTCGCCTGAACGTTGTATTCCCACTGGCCGTAACCGGTCAGCTGGTCGTTGATCTGGGTTTCGCCTTTCACGCCTACACGCATGTAGGTCTGGTCGCCGTCGACGCTCTTGTCGTCAGAGAAGTAGTGCAGACCGTCAATTTTACCGTACAGGTCTAATTTGTTGCCGTCTTTGTTATAAATTTCAGCCGCATTTGCTGCGCCTGCTACCAGCAGAGCCGGTACCAGGAGGGACAGTACTTTAACTTTCATGTTATTAACCCTCTGTTTGTTATATGCCTTTTATTATGCCACTGCTTACTGATTACCCTTCTAATCAGTCGGCTATTTCATTGTGCTGCAAAATGCAGAATAATCCAACAAGAATATGATACTAAAACTTCTAAGATGTTTCAAAGTTCCCACAAGATGTTTCAATTTGTAAATTCAGCGGAACTTTTTTCACCGCAAAATGGTCAGGGAAATACGCACTAATCATCAAAAAAAATATTTAACCTTTTATAATCAAAGTGATAGACGACAACATATCTATAGCACTGAATGGTAAAACAAAATGATCATTGGTGGCTAAAATAAGAGTCGCTATCATCATTAACTTTATTTATTACCGTCATTCAGTTCTGAATGTCTGTTTACCCCTATTTCAACCGGATGCCTCGCATCCGGTTTTTTTTACCCTTCTTTACACAACTTTAATTTATCTGTGCTATGGCTAATGATTCCCTAACGACTATTAATCAATCAATTAGGCCATCAGTGGTGCATATTCTGCCAATGTCTTGTTATTTCGTGCGATTCTTCCCTTTTGTTTCCGTCAATATCGTCGCCGGTTAACCTTCCCGGCGCGGTTTCATTTACGCTTCGTTTCTAAGATAATTCCTGGGCGGCATCGCACCGCTGGCGCCAATCTGTAGTATGGATTTACGCCATTAGCCTTTATACTGCCAGCAGCATCTGCTTTGTTGCCAGTTACTCTGGCGCTACATCCTGTTTACAAACAATGATGAGTCGTTCAGCCACAAATGACCCCGAAAAAATTCTCCCTGATCCCCGGCAACATCAGCCGCTTCTTCATTTTGATGGTTATTGTCCTGCTGGCGACAATGGGGGTGATGATCCAAAGCGCCGTCAATGCCTGGCTGAAGGAGAAAAGCTATCAGGTGGTTGATGTCTCCCACGCTCTGCACCAGCGCATTGACGCCTGGCGCTATGCCACCTGGCAGATCTACGACAATATCGCCGCCACCTCAGTCAACACCGCAAGCGGCGGTCTGCAGGAGACGCGTTTAAAACAGGACGTTTACTACCTGGAGAAACCCCGGCGTAAAACCGAAGCCCTGATCTTTGGGTCCCATGACAGCTCCACCCTCGAAATGACGCAGAAAATGTCCGATTATCTCGATATTTTGTGGGGCGCGGAGACCATTCCGTGGTCGATGTACTATCTCAACGGCCTGGACAATAGTCTGATCCTGGTCTCCACCCTGCCGTTGAAGGACCTCTCTTCGAGCTTCAAAGAGTCAACGATCAGCAGCGTCGTGGAGTCACGGCGCGCGGAAATGCTGCTGCAGGCTAATACCCTTGATGAGCGCGAGACGTTCTCGCCGCTGCGCCATCTCGCCTGGCAGAACGCGCACTATTTTACGTTACGCACCACCTTCAACCAGCCCGGACACCTTGCCACGGTGGTCGCCTTCGACCTGCCGATTAACGATCTGATCCCGCCCGGCATGACCATCGACAGCTTCCGTATTGAGCCTGACCCGTCGCAAAATCTCGCCACCACGCCGGATAAAGAGAGCGCCGATCATATCGGGATCACCTTTAACGGCATGCAGATTGACATCGCCACCGACATCAGCACTACCGGTATGCAGTTGCTGTGGACGGTACCAATGAGCACCATGCTGCTGGAGTCCATGCAGAACATTCTTCTGCCGCTGCTGCTCAACATTGGTCTGCTGGCGCTGGCGCTGTTTGGTTTTACCACCTTTCGCCACTATAAAGGACGCAGCCATTCGTCTGGCGCCGGGCTCCCCTCCGCCGCCAACAGCGAACTGCGTCTGCTGCGCGCCATTAACGAAGAGATTGTTTCTCTGCTGCCGCTGGGGCTGCTCGTTCACGATCAGGAAGCCAACCGAACGGTTATCAGCAATCCAATTGCCGACCATCTGCTTCCGCACCTGAATCTGCAGAACATCACCAATATGGCGGACCAGCATCAGGGGGTAATTCAGGCCACCGTCAATAATGAGCAGTATGAAATCCGCCAGTATCGCAGCCAGGTAGCGCCGCGCACCCAGATCCTGATCATCCGTGATCAGGACCGCGAAGTGCTGGTCAATAAAAAGCTCAAGCAGGCCCAGCGCTTGTATGAGAAAAACCAGCAGGGACGGGCGGCCTTTATGCAGCACATCGGCAGCGCCCTGAAGCAGCCCGCGCTGACGCTGGCGGCAGAGGCGGCGGCGCTCAGTAGTACAGAGAATCGGACGCTGGCCCAGCATGCCGATGAGCTGGTCAAACTCATCGATGACATTCAGCTCGCCAATCTGCTGGAAAGCGATGCCTGGAAAACCAACCAGACGTTGTTCTCGGTGCAGGAGCTTATTGACGACGTCGTGCCGGAAGTGCTGCCGGCGATGAAACGCAAGGGTCTGCAGCTGCTCATCAACAATGCGCTCCCGGCCGGCGAGCAGCGCTATGGCGACCGTGAAGCTCTGCGGCGCACGCTGGTGCTGTTAATCCAGTATTCAGTGACCACCACGCCTATCGGCAAGATCACCCTCGACGTCTGTCAGGATGAGTCGGCCAGCGATCGCCTGACCTTCCGCATTCTGGATACCGGCAACGGCGTCTCGGCAAACGAGATCGACAATATGCACTTCCCGTATCTCAACGAGACCCAGAGCGACCTGTACGGCAAAGCAAACGCCCTTACCTTCTGGCTATGCGACCGCATGACGCGCAAGCTGGGCGGGCAATTGACCATTAAAGCCCGGGAGTCGCTGGGGACGCGCTATACCCTGCATCTGAAAATGCCGGCTAGCGAAGAGGCGCCAGAGGCGGGAGAGCATTTGCTGGATGACGTTATCGTCCTGCTGGATGTGACTTCCAGCGAAGTGCGGCGGATTGTCACTCGCCAGCTGGAGAGCTGGGGAGCGTCCTGCATCACACCGGACGATCGGGCGACCAGTCAAGCCTTTGATCTTTATTTAACGGATAATCCGTCTAATCTTACTGCTTCAGGCTTGCTTTTAAGCGATGATGAGGTCGGGATACGCAAGATCGGCCCGGGCCAACTGCGGGTCAACTTTAATATTAGCACGGCGATGCAGGAGGCTATCCTGCAGCTTATTGAGCAGCAGCTGGCGGAGGAGGCGGTTCAGCCCGTCACCTCAGGAAACGAGAGTAACGCCGAACTCCATGCCAGCGGCTATTACGCACTGTTTGCCGATACGGTACCGGATGATGTTCAGAGATTGTATACTGAAATCGAAGCGGGCGATTTTGCTGCTCTGGCGCAAACCGCCCACCGCCTCAAAGGGGCATTTGCTATGCTTAATCTGATACCCGGCAAGCAGTTATGTGAAACGCTTGAGCATCTGATTCGCGAAAAGGATGCGCAAGGCATAGAAAAATATATCAGCGACATTGACGCTTACGTCAAGAGCTTGCTGTAGAAGGTAGCCTTATACATGAACACTATGAACGTAATTATTGCCGATGACCATCCGATCGTACTGTTCGGTATTCGTAAGTCACTTGAGCAAATTGAGTGGGTGAACGTCGTTGGCGAGTTTGAAGACTCCACGGCCCTTATCAACAATCTTCCGAAGCTGGACGCCCATGTGCTGATCACCGATCTGTCCATGCCCGGTGACAAATACGGCGACGGGATCACGCTGATTAAATACATCAAGCGCCACTTCCCGGATCTGTCGATCATTGTTCTGACCATGAACAACAATCCGGCGATCCTCAGCGCGGTGCTGGATCTGGATATCGAAGGGATCGTCCTCAAGCAGGGGGCGCCGACCGACCTGCCAAAAGCGCTGGCCGCGCTGCAGAAAGGGAAGAAATTCACCCCGGAAAGCGTCTCTCGCCTGCTGGAAAAAATCAGCGCCAGCGGCTATGGCGATAAACGCCTGTCGCCGAAAGAGAGCGAAGTACTGCGCCTGTTCGCCGAAGGTTTCCTGGTAACCGAGATCGCCAAAAAGCTTAATCGCAGCATTAAAACCATCAGCAGCCAGAAGAAATCGGCGATGATGAAGCTGGGCGTCGAAAACGACATCGCCTTGCTGAACTACCTCTCTTCCGTCTCGCTGAGCGCGACGGACAAAGAGTAATCTCTTCGCCCTCTCCGTCTCGCCCCGGCGAGACGGAGCTCCCCATTATTCCCGCCCTTTACGCACCCGCGCCGCATATACCGTCAGCGTTTGCTTCAGTACGTCGAGGGTGACCGGCTTGGACAGACAACTGTCCATCCCCGATTCCAGACAGCGCTGCTTCTCTTCCGCCAGGGCATTGGCCGTTACGCCAATCACCGGCAGCGTCAGGCCAAGCTGACGAATGCGCTGCGTCAGGCGATAACCATCCATATTAGGCATGTTGACGTCGCTGAGCACGATATCGATGTGCTGCTTGCTGAGGACGTTGAGCGCGTCGATCCCGTCGTTCGCGGTCACGCACTGGTAGCCGAGCGAACCCAGCTGATCCGCCAGTAGGCGGCGGTTGATCGGGTGATCGTCGACCACGAGGATCATCATGTCGTCGTTATTGCCGGCCTGCGCCTCCGGGGCCATCAGCGCCGGGCTATTTTCCGCACTGGCGAGCGCAACATGGAAAATACGCCCCAGCAGCGGCAGCAGTTCGTGGGGAGTCGTCACGCTGTGCAGCCATTCGCCGGCGGACCGCTCCTGCGGAATACCGATATGACGGCGACAGAAGATGACTATGGCCCTTCCCTGCCATCCGCTCAGCGCCTCATCGTCAGTGAGTAAGACATCCTCGGCGCCCGGCGTTTCGCCGGCATGGCGGCGGACCGTCAGGCCGTGGTAGCTGAGCAGCGAGGTGACGAACATCGCCAGCGAAGTGTTATGAATCGCCAACCAGCAGGTCTTGCCAGCGAAACCGTCTCTGCTCACCGGTGAGGTATTCTGCACGCCATACAGAGGAATACGGATGGTAAAGCGGCTACCCATCCCCGGCTCGGTTTCGACAGCAATATCGCCATCCATCATGCTGATCAGTTTTTCACAGATCGCCAGGCCAAGGCCGGTGCCCTGAAAATTGCGCTGCACGCCGGTCCCCACCTGGAAGAAAGGATCGAAGAGGCGCAATACCTCTTTCGCCGGGATCCCCTCTCCAGTGTCGCGAACGCTAATCTGCAGATAATCCCCCGCGCACTGGACGTGCAGGACAATACAGCCGGTATCGGTGAACTTTATCGCATTGCTGAGCAGATTTGAGATCACCTGCTGCAGGCGCATCGGGTCGCCGGACATTTGTTCCGGAACGTCCGGCTCGATAAAGCAGTACAGGCCCAGCTGCTTGCGCACCACCAACGGCAGATAGTTAGCGGAGATATGGTTCATGACTTCGCGCGGAGAGAACTCCCGCGGCTCGATCTTCAACTGCTCGGACTCGATTTTCGAGAAATCAAGAATATCGCTGATGATTTTCAGCAGCAGGCTGGAGGAGTTGTTCATCGCCGTCACAAGGCGATCGACGCCTTTCGGCAACGCTTTGGTCTGCAGCAGATCGAGGTTACCGATGATGCCATACAGCGGGGTACGCAGCTCATGGCTAACGGTCGCCAGGAACATCGATTTCGACTGGCTGGCCTGCTCCGCCGCCTGGGCCATCTCCTGCAGCGACTCCTCCATTTTCACGCGGGCGGAAACGTCCACCAGCACGCAAATGGCGACGTTTTCATTGCGATAGCGTGAATGAACAAAGCTAATCTGCAGGTTGGTATGGTTGCTGGTCAGCACGTCGACAAAATTGACCTGCTGGCCGCAGATGATCTGCGTCAGCCGCTGGCGGTCCTCGTGGGTCAGCATGTTCAGGTAGTTGTGCGCCAGTTCATTACTGAGAATATTGGTCCCGTCGGCAGTGCGCAGAATACAGATCCCTACCGGGGCAGAAGCCACAATTTTGCGGTTGAACTGCTCGTGCTCTTCCAGGCGCTGGGCGTCATTCTCCGCGGGGATAAAAATGCGCCGCTCATACATCCGCGCCAGCGCGAACAGCATCGCGCCGCTGAGGATATTAAGAACGATAGCATTGATGATCAGCATACGGATCCGCTCCAGCACCTGATCCACCGAGACGGAATAGACGATGCTCAGGGAGGACGGCGAGAGGCTTTTTTTCAGCACCAGCTCGCGGAAACCCGAACTGTAGCCAAACCACATCCGCTCCTGCATCCACTTCGCTTCGCTCTGGATTTTACCTTCCGCACCGGCCAGCGAAATCAGCGGCTGCCCGTTATCGTCAAAGATCGTCACGCTCATCGGCAGGCTGCCCGGCGTAAAGAAGCTTTCCATGCGGATGGTCTGCTCCACGCCCAGCATCGCCTGCAGGCGATTGGCCATATAGACCGGCGTCAGGGCGTAAAAATAGCCCACCCCGGGGCGAACGCCCTGGCTTATCCAGAACAGGTTGTTGCCGCGCTCGTTTTGCGGCGCGTTGCGATATTGCTCTATGCGCTGATGCAGGACTTTCAGCGCCTGATCGCGCTCAATCGGCACGTCCCGCAGGCCAAAGTTGGCCATGCAGAGGTTATCGCTGCCGATGAGAAAGATGCGGTTAAGGTCGTAGGCGGCAGTAAAATTATCCCGCCAGTAGCGCATAAACCATGCCAGCGACTGCAGCGAATTACGCCAGGTGGCGCTCATCGCGCTGCAGTCGGAATCGGGGTACAGGGGTTCAAAGTTGGGCACCGCCATATCGCCGTTTTGCCCTTGCGCTACCGCGTCCCCTGCCGACAAGCGATTACCGGCGACATACTTCAGCTCTTTCATTACATCCGCGGTACGCTGGATATAGCGCTGGGCCTGATCGGCGTTGAGATTAAGCTCCTGATGGATTTCGGCTTCCCGCTCGTGCAGCGCGTTGACGATATAAAACACAGAGACAAACGCAATAAGCAGCCACAGCAATACCGCCAGCGCTCTGAACAGATAACGTGAAACCTTCAGGGTTGTATGAAAAGAGGCAAGATATTTCAATGTGGCGATGCTCGGCCGTCAGGGACTCAACAGAATGCGGTTAAGGTAGCGGTAAACCGGCTTTGCCGCAATGTTAATGCAAAAAGGGCCGGGAAAATACCCGGCCCTTCCAGAACATTTACCTCGGACGATTATTCTTCGTCTTCGGCGACATCGTCATCGGTATCTGCTTCCGGGGCGATATCGTCATCGCCTTCCGCCGCGCTACCGTCGATGGCATCCAGCTCTTCATCATCCACCGGCTCAGCCACGCGCTGCAGACCCACCACGTTTTCATCTTCCGCGGTGCGGATGAGGATCACGCCCTGGGTGTTACGGCCCACGATGCTCACTTCGGAAACGCGGGTACGCACCAGCGTCCCGGCGTCGGTGATCATCATGATCTGATCGCAGTCATCCACCTGCACGGCGCCGACCACGGAACCGTTACGCTCGGTGACTTTGATCGAAATAACGCCCTGGGTGGCACGCGACTTGGTCGGATACTCCGCCGCCGCGGTACGTTTACCGTAACCGTTTTGCGTCACCGTCAGGATCGCGCCTTCGCCGCGTGGAATAATCAGCGAGACGACGCTGTCGTTTTCCGCAAGCTTAATACCGCGTACGCCGGTGGCGGTACGGCCCATGGCGCGAACGGCGTCTTCCTTGAAGCGTACAACCTTACCGGCCGCGGAGAACAGCATCACTTCATCCTGACCAGAGGTCAGATCGACGCCGATCAGCTCATCGCCTTCGTTCAGGTTGACCGCGATGATACCGGCGGAACGCGGACGGCTGAACTCGGTCAGCGCGGTTTTCTTCACGGTACCGCTGGCGGTCGCCATAAAGACGTTGACGCCCTCTTCGTACTCGCGGACCGGCAGGATGGCGGTGATGCGCTCATCGGCTTCCAGCGGCAGCAGGTTGACGATCGGCCGACCGCGCGCGCCGCGGCTGGCTTCCGGCAGCTGATAGACCTTCATCCAGTACAGACGGCCGCGGCTTGAGAAGCAGAGGATGGTGTCATGGGTGTTGGCCACCAGCAGGCGGTCGATAAAGTCTTCTTCTTTAATGCGCGCTGCCGATTTGCCTTTACCGCCACGACGCTGTGCTTCGTAGTCGGTCAGCGGCTGATACTTCACATACCCCTGATGCGACAGGGTGACCACCACATCTTCCTGGTTGATCAGATCTTCGATGTTAATATCAGCGCTGTTGGCGGTGATTTCGGTACGACGTTCGTCGCCGAACTGGTCGCGGATCAGCTCCAGCTCTTCGCGAATCACTTCCATCAGACGGTCGGCGCTGCCGAGAATGTGCAGCAGCTCCGCGATCTGCTCCAGCAGCTCTTTATATTCGTCGAGCAGTTTTTCATGCTCAAGGCCGGTCAGTTTCTGCAGACGCAGATCCAGAATCGCCTGAGCCTGCTGCTCGGTCAGATAGTATTTACCGTCGCGTACGCCGAACTCTGGCTCCAGCCATTCCGGACGCGCGGCGTCATCCCCGGCGCGCTCCAGCATCGCCGCGACGTTACCAAGATCCCACGCCTGGGCAACCAGCGCCGTTTTCGCTTCTGCCGGGGTCGGCGCGCGACGGATCAGTTCGATAATCGGGTCGATGTTGGCCAGCGCAACGGCCAGCGCTTCGAGGATATGCGCCCGGTCGCGCGCTTTGCGCAGTTCGAAAATCGTACGACGGGTCACCACTTCACGGCGGTGGCGTACAAACGCGGCGATGATGTCCTTCAGGTTCATGATCTTCGGCTGACCATGGTGCAGAGCTACCATGTTGATGCCGAAGGAGACCTGCAGCTGGGTCTGGGAATAGAGGTTGTTAAGCACCACTTCCCCTACCGCATCGCGCTTCACTTCAATCACGATGCGCATCCCGTCTTTATCAGACTCGTCACGCAGCGCGCTGATGCCTTCCACGCGTTTTTCTTTGACCAGCTCGGCGATTTTCTCGATCAGGCGCGCTTTGTTCACCTGATACGGAATTTCGTGCACGATGATGGTTTCGCGGCCGGATTTCGCGTCCACTTCCACTTCCGCGCGCGCGCGAATGTACACTTTACCGCGACCGGTGCGATAGGCCTCTTCGATGCCGCGACGGCCATTGATAATGGCGGCGGTCGGGAAATCAGGGCCAGGAATATGCGCCATCAGCCCTTCAATGCTGATGTCTTCATCGTCAACATACGCCAGACAGCCGTTAATCACTTCCGTCAGGTTATGCGGCGGTATGTTGGTGGCCATCCCTACGGCGATCCCGGAGGCGCCGTTCACCAGCAGGTTAGGAATTTTGGTCGGCATGACGTCCGGAATACGCTCCGTACCGTCATAGTTGTCGACGAAATCGACCGTCTCTTTTTCAAGATCGGCCATCAGCTCATGAGCGATTTTCGCCAGACGAATTTCGGTATAACGCATCGCCGCGGCGGAGTCGCCGTCGATGGAACCAAAGTTACCCTGGCCGTCCACCAGCATGTAACGCAGCGAGAACGGCTGCGCCATACGCACGATGGTGTCGTATACCGCGGAGTCGCCGTGCGGGTGGTATTTACCGATTACGTCACCAACGACACGGGCTGATTTTTTATAGGCTTTGTTCCAGTCATTGCCCAATACGTTCATGGCGTAAAGTACGCGACGGTGTACCGGCTTCAGGCCATCTCGGACATCCGGCAGCGCACGGCCAACAATGACCGACATCGCATAATCCAGATAAGAGTTCTTAAGCTCTTCCTCAATGTTGACCGGTGTAATTTCTCTCGCAAGGTCGCTCATCTAACCGCTATCCCTCTACTGTATCCCGGATTCAAAGGTCGCAAATTATAACACAGCCGCGCTAATAGAGGTAAAGCAATACGGTTTATTCATGGCGCGCTGCTGATATACTCGCAGGTCTGAACAGAAAAGGAGTAAAAGCGCCCATGAATGCCGAAAAAACGTCGGTAGCCCCTAACGTCGATCATGCTGAAATCGCCAAATTCGAAGCCGTCGCCTCGCGCTGGTGGGATCTGGAGGGCGAGTTCAAACCGCTCCACCGCATCAACCCGCTGCGGCTGGGCTATATTGCCGAACGCTCCGGCGGCCTGTTCGGTAAAAAAGTCCTCGATGTCGGCTGCGGCGGCGGCATCCTCGCCGAGAGCATGGCGCGCGAAGGCGCGACGGTCACCGGGCTGGACATGGGGGCCGAACCGCTGCAGGTCGCCAGGCTGCACGCCCTGGAGAGCGGTATTCAGGTAGACTATGTTCAGGAAACAGTTGAGGAACATGCCGCGAAGCACCCGCAGCAGTATGACGTCGTGACCTGCATGGAGATGCTGGAGCACGTCCCCGACCCGCAGTCGGTGGTACACGCCTGCGCGCGGTTAGTGAAGCCCGGCGGCCAGGTCTTCTTCTCCACCATCAACCGCAACGGCAAGGCCTGGCTGATGGCGGTAGTCGGGGCGGAATATGTCATGAAGATGGTGCCCAAAGGCACTCATGATGTGAAGAAGTTTATCAAACCGGCCGAGCTGCTGGGCTGGGTAGATCAGACTACTCTGAAAGAGCAGCATATCATCGGTCTGCATTACAATCCGCTGACCAATACCTTCAAGTTAGCGCCGGGGGTTGATGTTAACTATATGTTGCATACCACCGCCAAACAGGACTGAGGTCAGCACCTCCGCTTATGATGATTGCGCGGCATCAAGCCGCGTGATTATTTCTTCCGATGAAGAAATCAGCACTCGATCAAATTTTCATTTTTTTTTCTGTTTTATTGACTTCTTCTCCAGGCCTTATGCGACGTGGACTTGCGGATTATTACCCTTCCGCAACCTCAATTTAACGTCAAAATCAACCCTTGTACTCAAAAGATTCCTTACTAAAATACTCACCATATAGCGTTTCTTTTATCGACAACCCCCTACATATAGTATTTATCCACAGAGTTAGTCACAACGGCCTTCTGTGGATAAACGGGGGATATTTTCTTTCACGGACAGGTAAAATCCACATGAATCAGAGTCTGCTGGTGACAAAGCGCGACGGGACCACCGAGCGCATCAATCTCGACAAAATCCATCGCGTACTGGATTGGGCGGCAGAAGGACTGAATAACGTTTCGATTTCCCAGGTAGAGCTGCGCTCCCATATCCAGTTCTATGACGGCATCAAAACCGCGGACATCCACGAAACCATTATTAAAGCCGCTGCGGATCTGATCTCCCGCGACGCACCGGATTACCAGTACCTCGCCGCGCGTCTGGCGATTTTCCATTTGCGTAAAAAAGCCTTCGGTCAGTTTGAGCCGCCGGCGCTCTACGATCACGTGGTGAAGATGGTCGAGAAAGGTAAATACGATCATCATCTGCTGGAAGACTACACGGAAGAAGAGTTCCAGCAGATGGACGGTTTCCTCGACCACTGGCGCGACATGAACTTCTCCTACGCAGCCGTTAAGCAGCTGGAAGGCAAGTATCTGGTACAAAACCGCGTCACCGGCGAAATTTATGAGAGCGCGCAGTTCCTCTATATTCTGGTCGCCGCTTGCCTGTTCTCGAACTATCCGCGCGAAACGCGTCTGGACTATATCAAGCGTTTCTACGACGCGGTGTCCACCTTTAAAATCTCGCTGCCGACGCCGATCATGTCCGGCGTGCGTACCCCAACCCGTCAGTTCAGCTCCTGCGTGCTGATCGAGTGCGGCGACAGCCTGGATTCCATCAACGCCACCTCCAGCGCGATTGTGAAATACGTTTCCCAGCGCGCCGGCATCGGCATCAACGCCGGGCGCATTCGCGCGCTGGGCAGCCCGATCCGCGGCGGCGAAGCCTTCCACACCGGCTGCATTCCATTCTACAAGCATTTCCAGACCGCGGTGAAATCCTGCTCGCAGGGCGGCGTGCGCGGCGGCGCGGCAACCCTCTTCTACCCAATGTGGCATCTGGAAGTGGAAAGCCTGCTGGTGCTGAAAAACAACCGTGGTACCGACGCCAACCGCGTTCGTCACATGGACTACGGGGTACAGATCAACAAGCTGATGTACACCCGTCTGCTGAAGGGCGGCGATATTACCCTGTTCAGCCCTTCCGACGTCCCGGGCCTGTATGACGCCTTCTTCGCCGATCAGGACGAGTTTGAGCGCCTGTACACCCAGTACGAGCAGGACGACAGCATTCGTAAGCAGCGTATTAAAGCCGTTGAGCTGTTCTCGCTGATGATGCAGGAGCGCGCCTCTACCGGCCGCATCTATATCCAGAACGTCGACCACTGCAACACCCACAGCCCGTTCGATCCGGTAGTCGCCCCGGTGCGTCAGTCTAACCTGTGCCTGGAGATTGCTCTGCCGACCAAACCGCTGGAAGATGTCAACGACGAAAACGGCGAAATCGCGCTGTGCACCCTGTCGGCCTTCAACCTCGGGGCTATCGACAGCCTCGACGAGCTGGAAGAGCTGGCGGTGCTGGCGGTGCGTGCTCTGGATGCGCTGCTCGACTATCAGGATTACCCCATCCCGGCGGCTAAACGCGGCGCGATGGGGCGTCGTACGCTGGGTATCGGCGTGATCAACTTCGCTTACTATCTGGCGAAGCATGGCAAACGCTACTCCGACGGCAGCGCCAACAACCTGACGCACAAAACGTTCGAAGCGATTCAGTACTATCTGCTGAAGGCCTCTAACGAGCTGGCTATCGAGCAAGGCGCCTGCCCGTGGTTCAACGAAACCACCTATGCGCAGGGCATCCTGCCGATCGATACCTATAAGAAAGATCTGGACGGCATCGTCAGCGAACCCCTGCACTACGACTGGGAAGCATTGCGCGAATCCATTAAAACCCACGGCCTGCGCAACTCCACGCTCTCCGCGCTGATGCCGTCCGAGACCTCGTCGCAGATCTCCAACGCCACCAACGGCATTGAGCCGCCGCGCGGCCACGTGAGTATCAAAGCGTCCAAGGACGGTATCCTGCGCCAGGTGGTGCCGGATTACGAAAACCTGCAGAACGCCTACGAGCTGCTGTGGGAGATGCCGAACAACGACGGTTATCTGCAGCTGGTGGGTATCATGCAGAAGTTTATCGACCAGTCGATCTCTGCCAACACTAACTACGATCCGACGCGCTTCCCGTCCGGAAAAGTGCCGATGCAGCAGTTGCTCAAAGACCTGCTCAACGCCTATAAATTCGGCGTCAAAACGCTGTACTATCACAACACCCGTGATGGCGCTGAAGACGCCCAGGATGACCTGGCCCCGTCCATCCAGGACGACGGCTGCGAAAGCGGCGCTTGTAAGATCTAAGGTATTTTTGCCGGGTAACGCTACGCTTACCCGGCCTACGTTTGTGTAGGCCCGGCCAACCCATTCCTGCCGGGCAATACAGTTCAACAGGACTCACTTCAATGGCATACACCACTTTTTCACAGACGAAAAACGATCAGCTGCTGGAACCTATGTTTTTTGGCCAGCCGGTTAACGTGGCCCGCTACGATCAGCAAAAATACGACATCTTTGAAAAGCTGATTGAAAAGCAGCTCTCCTTCTTCTGGCGCCCGGAAGAGGTTGACGTTTCCCGCGATCGCATCGACTACCAGGCGCTGCCGGAACATGAAAAACATATTTTCATCAGCAACCTGAAGTACCAGACGCTGCTCGACTCCATCCAGGGCCGTAGCCCGAATGTGGCGCTGCTGCCGCTGATCTCCATCCCGGAGCTGGAGACCTGGGTAGAAACCTGGGCCTTCTCCGAGACCATTCACTCGCGTTCGTACACTCACATCATCCGCAACATCGTCAACGACCCGGCGACCGTGTTCGACGACATCGTCACCAACGAGCAGATCCAGAAACGTGCGGAAGGCATCTCTCACTATTACGATTCGCTGATCGAGATGACCAGCTACTGGCATCTGCTGGGCGAAGGCACCCACACCGTCAACGGCAAAACCGTGACCGTGAATCTGCGCGAGCTGAAAAAGAAACTCTATCTGTGCCTGATGAGCGTTAATGCCCTGGAAGCGATCCGCTTCTACGTCAGCTTCGCCTGCTCCTTCGCCTTTGCCGAACGCAAACTGATGGAAGGCAACGCCAAAATTATCCGCCTGATCGCCCGCGATGAAGCGCTGCACCTGACCGGCACCCAGCATATGCTGAACCTGCTGCGCTCCGGCAGCGACGATCCGGAAATGGCGGAAATCGCCGAAGAGTGCAAGCAGGAGTGCTATGACCTGTTCGTGCTGGCGGCGCAGCAGGAGAAAGAGTGGGCGGACTACCTGTTCCGCGACGGCTCGATGATCGGCCTGAATAAAGACATTCTCTGCCAGTACGTCGAGTACATCACCAATATCCGCATGCAGGCGGTGGGCCTCGATCTGCCGTTCCAGACCCGCTCCAACCCGATCCCATGGATCAACACCTGGCTGGTCTCCGACAACGTTCAGGTGGCGCCGCAGGAAGTGGAAGTCAGTTCTTATCTCGTCGGCCAGATCGATTCTGAAGTCGATGCCGACGATCTGAGTAACTTCCAGCTGTAATGAAGCGGATCTTCCTGAAAATCTCTGACACTCGCCTTGAGTGTCAGGATGAACACCCTTCCCTGCTGGCGGCGCTGGAGTCGCATAATATCGACGTCGAATATCAGTGCCGCGAAGGCTACTGCGGCTCCTGCCGCACGCGTCTGGTCTCCGGCCAGGTTGACTGGCTGACCGAGCCGCTGGCCTTTATCCAGCCGGGAGAAATTTTGCCCTGCTGCTGCCGGGCGAAAGGCGATATTGAGATCGAGATGTAGTCTTGTCAGGTGGCGCTACGCTTACCTGACCTACTGTTCCAGGACCGGCCGTTTACGCACTGCCGCCCTGGGCTGCTGAAACTGCCGGTGTTGACGGCCTCAAAATCGCTGAGACGTTCCCGGAAGGCCGGGGCAGCCCGCATGGATGCGGGCTGAGGGCCGTGTTTTGCATGGACGCTACCTCGGCCCGACCCGAAGCCTGCAGGGATAAGTCGAAGGGACCGCGCAGCGGCGATTTTGCTGGCCGGAGCCCGGGGGTACAGGGGGAGGCGGCGACTGGCCTCCCCCTGTGCGCTCCCTGCGCTATAAAAGGCATAACGCAGAAGAAATATCGGGAGCGCAATCTTCCAGGAAATAACATAGAACAAACGTTATTCCCGGGTCGAAATCGTTGCACGCCGAGAACAGTGTCAACAAAACCGCAGTTCGTACGCCGGGTAAGGCGTAGCCGCCACCCGGCTTTTTACTGTTTCGCGTCCAGGAACTGCACCGCTTTATCCGGGAAATCGGTAAACAAGCCGTCGACGCCCGCCTGGTGATACAGCAGGTCATAGAGCTGATTAACGTTAGTGGCGTACTCCGGCAACTGATCCGCGCGCACGGTGTACGGATGCACCTGCAGATGGCTGGCATGCGCCTCTTTTACCATCGCCGTCAGCTTCACCGCGCCCGGCTTCGAGCCTTCCGCCACCAGCATATGGTAATCCGGGCCAATACCGTCGGCGTACTGCGCAATCTGCGCCATCGCACCCGGCTGGAACATCCAGTCGTAGCTGTAGTTCACCCATTTGCCATCTGCCTGTTTCTGCTGGGTTTCATTCCAGTCGGTATAGGCGATGAGCTGCACCAGATTGAGATCCATCCCCATCTTCGGTTCCAGCTCATTTTTGATACGTTTGAGCTCGTTGGCGTCAAAGCACTGCAGATAAACCTTATCCTGCTTGCTGGTGTAGCCATATTCCTTCAGCACTTTCAGGGTACTGGCAGCAATATCTTTGCCTTCCTGATGGTGGAACCACGGCGCTTTGATTTCCGGGTAGATACCGATATTTTTACCCGTCGAATGGTTCAGCCCCTGGACAAACTCAATCTCTTCTTCAAAGGTATGAATGCGAAAATCGGATTTGCCCATCGGGAAACGCCCGGGATAGGTTTGGACGTTCTTACCATTTTTCGGCTCAAAACCTTCGGTAAACTTCAACGACTTAATCTCGGCCAGGGTAAAGTCGATGGCGTAGAAACGGCCATCTTTACGCGCCCGCTGCGGGAAACGCTGCGCAACGTCAGTCACCCGATCGAGATAATGGTCGTGTAACACCACCAGCCGGTCGTCTTTGGTCATCACCAGATCTTGCTCAAGGTAATCCGCCCCCTGAGCGTAAGCCATCGCTTTCGCCGGCAGGGTATGTTCCGGCAGATACCCGCTGGCGCCGCGGTGGGCGATGACCATTTTCTCCGCTGCGACAGCGCTGAAGCACAGCGCCGAACTGGCCAAAATCATGCCGCTCATTAGCGCGGTGAGTTTCATGTTCATCGTCGCTCCTTAGGCTTGTTTCAGTTGTTGATGATGACGACGCTCGCCAAGCATCACGATAACCAGCAGGATAACCGCCAGCACGCTGCCGCCGATCATCACCATGAAGCCGCCGTCCCAGCCGAAGAAATCGACGGTGTAGCCGACGATGGCGCTCGCCGCCACGGAACCGCCAAGATAGCCAAACAGGCCGGTGAAGCCCGCGGCGGTCCCGGCGGCTTTTTTCGGCGCCAGCTCGAGGGCATGCAGACCGATCAGCATCACCGGGCCGTAGATCAGGAAGCCGATAATAATCATACAGGCCATATCGACGCCCGGATTGCCCGGCGGGTTCAGCCAGTAAACGACAGTGGCGATGGTCACCAGGGTCATAAAGAACACGCCGGTCGCGCCGCGGTTGCCTTTAAACACTTTGTCCGACATCCAGCCGCACAGCAGGGTGCCAGGGATCCCCGCGTACTCGTACAGGAAGTAGGCCCAGGAGGATTTATCCAGCGCGAAGTGTTTGACCTCTTTCAGGTAGGTCGGCGACCAGTCCAGAATGCCGTAGCGCAGCAGATAAACGAAGACGTTAGCGATAGCGATGTACCACAGCAGCTTGTTCGGCAGAATGTACTGCATAAAGATCTGCTTCGCCGTCAGCTCTTCTTCGTGCTTTTCACTATAGTCATCCGGATAGTCGTTTTTATATTCTTCAATCGGCGGCAGACCGCAGGACTGCGGGGTGTCGCGCATCATTGCGAAGGCGAAAATCGCCAGCAGAATGGCGCCGAATGCCGGCATATACAGCGCCGCGTGCCAGTCGTTAAACCACGCCATCCCTAACAGGAACAGCAGCGGCGGAATGCCGCCGCCGACGTTATGCGCGCAGTTCCACACCGAGACAATCCCGCCGCGCTCTTTCTGCGACCACCAGTGCACCATGGTCCGGCCGCACGGCGGCCAGCCCATCCCCTGGAACCAGCCGCAGAGGAACAGCAGCACGAACATTATCATGATGCTGGACGTCGCCCACGGCACGAAGCCCATCACCAGCATCACCAGCGCGGCGAGGATCAAGCCAGCCGGCAGGAAAATGCGCGGATTCGAGCGGTCAGAGACCGATCCCATGATGAATTTCGAAAATCCATAGGCGATGGAGATACCGGAAAGGGCGAAGCCGAGGTCGCCACGAGAGAACCCCTGCTCGATAAGATAAGGCATCGCCAGGGCAAAGTTCTTACGAACCAAATAGTAGGCGGCATAACCAAAAAAGATGCCAATAAAAATCTGCCAGCGTAATCGGCGATATAGCGGGTCAATCTCCGCTGCTGGCAAACGCGCTTTATGCGCGGCGGGTTTAAAAATACTTAACATATCAGCCTCCGTGGCCCTTGCTGTTTTCTACTGACGTCACGACAAAATCCCAGATTAATCACCAACTTCAAATATGGTCGCGATGGTAGGCAATACGTAGAGTTGATACTGTGAAACATCGCACAATTTGTTACAGAAATATGACAAAACGTTCCAATGTGAGCACGAAATCACATAACACGCTCAAATAACGCGCGAATATGCTCGAAATCAAACAATAACCTTACTAATTGTGGCTAAATGGCGTTAAACGAAAGCAGAGGAGCTGAAGATGACGGGACGTCTTGATAGCGAGGTCATTATCATCGGCGGCGGAGCAACCGGCGCCGGTATCGCCCGCGACTGCGCCCGGCGCGGATTACGAACGCTGCTCATTGAGCGCCATGATATCGCCACCGGGGCGACCGGCCGGAATCATGGACTGCTGCACAGCGGCGCCCGCTACGCGGTGACCGACAACGAATCCGCCCGCGAATGCATCAGTGAGAACCGCATCCTGCGCCGCATCGCCCGCCACTGCATTGAACCGACCAATGGGCTGTTTATCACCCTGCCTGAAGATGACATGGCGTATCAGCAGACTTTTATCACCGCCTGCCAGCAGGCCGGCATTGAGGCCACGCCGCTCTCGCCGCAGGACGCGCTGCGCCGGGAGCCCGCCGTCAACCCGACGCTGCTGGGCGCGGTGCAGGTCCCGGACGGCACCATCGACCCGTTTCGCCTCACCGCGGCCAATATGCTCGACGCCCGCGAACACGGCGCGCAGATCCTTACCGGCTGCGAAGTGACAGGCCTGCTACGCCAGGGCGATCGCGTCTGTGGCGTCCAGGTATACGACCGCCAACTTCACCAGGCCCGCACGCTGTACGCCGGGGTGGTGGTTAACGCCGCCGGGATCTGGGGGCAGCGCATTGCGGAATATGCCGACCTGCGCATCACCATGTTCCCGGCGAAGGGATCGCTGTTGATCCTCGACCACCGGATTAACAACCTGGTGATCAACCGCTGCCGTAAGCCGGCCGACGCCGATATTCTGGTGCCCGGGGATACCATCTCGCTGATCGGCACCACCTCAATGCATATTCCTTATGACGACATTGACGACAACCGGGTAACGACGGCGGAAGTCGATACCCTGCTGCGCGAAGGCGAAAAGCTGGCGCCGGTCATGGGCCGCACCCGGATCCTCCGCGCCTACTCCGGCGTCCGCCCGCTGGTGGCCAGCGATAACGATCCCAGCGGGCGCAGCGTCAGCCGCGGCATCGTCCTGCTCGACCATGCCCAGCGTGACGGTATGGAAGGCTTCATTACTATCACCGGCGGCAAGCTGATGACCTATCGCCTGATGGCCGAGTGGGCCACCGACGCCGTCTGTCGTAAGCTGGGAAACACCACCCCCTGTAGCACGGCCGAGACCCCGCTGCCCGGTTCACAGGAGCCAACGGAAAGTACCCTGCAAAAAATTATCTCCCTCCCCACCCCGCTGCGCGGCTCGGCCGTCTACCGTCACGGCGATCGCACTCCTGCCTGGCTTGGCGACAGCCGCCAGCACCGTAGCCTGGTCTGCGAATGCGAAGCCGTTACCGCTGGCGAAGTGAAATACGCGGTGGAAAATCTGGCGGTCAACACCCTCCTCGACCTGCGCCGCCGCACCCGGATTGGCATGGGCACCTGCCAGGGGGAACTCTGCGCCTGCCGCGCTGCCGGACTGTTGCAGCGCTTTAACGTCACCACCCCCGCGCAGTCATTAACCCAGCTCTCGGCGTTTCTCAATGAACGCTGGAAGGGCGTTCAGCCCATCGCCTGGGGCGATGCGCTGCGCGAAAGCGAATTTACCCGCTGGGTCTACCTCGGCCTGTGCGGACTGCCACAGGAGCACCAGGATGAAGTTTGATTGCGCAATTGTCGGCGGCGGGCTCGCCGGCCTGTTGTGCGGGCTGGCGCTGAATCAGTACGGCCTGCGCAGCGTCATTATCAGCCGCGGGCAGAGCGCGCTGCATTTTTCCTCCGCGTCGTTAGACCTGCTCTCGGCGCTGCCCAACGGCGATAACGTTACTGACGTCGCACAAGGTCTGCAGCAACTCGCTGAACAGCTTCCTGAACACCCTTATTCCCGGCTCGGCGCCGGGGCGGTACTCGAATACGCGACACAGACCGAAGCCCTGTTGGCCGCCTGCGGCGCGGTGATGCAGGGCGACGCGCGCCAGCCTCACCGACGGGTGACGCCGCTGGGGACGTTGCGCCCGGCATGGTTGTCACCACAAGAGGTTCCGCTGGCGCCACTGCCGCAGCAAGGCGTCTGCCTGGTGGGGATCAGCGGCTTTGCCGATTTTCAGCCGCATCTCGCCGCCGCTGCACTCGGTCAACACGGAGTTACCGCCGCGGCGGTGGAAATCGAGTTACCGCTGCTGGATGTGCTGCGTGACAACCCCACCGAGTTTCGCGCCGCTAACATCGCCCGCGTGCTGGATGATGAGAATCTATGGCCGGCCCTGCATGCAGCGCTGCTGCCGCTGGCGCAGCAGCATGACCTGCTGATCATGCCCGCCTGTTTTGGCCTCGCCGACGATCGCCTGTACCCCTGGCTGCAGACGCGTCTGCCCTGCCCGCTGCGTTTGCTGCCGACGCTGCCGCCTTCGGTTCCCGGGATGCGTTTACATTCTCAGCTGCAACGCCAGTTCATTCGTGAGGGCGGCACCTGGCTTGCTGGCGATGAAGTGGTGAAAATCAGCCATCAGCAGGACGCCGTCGAGGCCGTCTGGACGCGAAATCACGGCGATGTCGCACTGCGTCCGCGTTTCACCGTGCTGGCCAGCGGCAGCTTTTTCAGCAACGGTCTTGTCGCCACTCGCGATAGCGTGCGCGAGCCGATCCTCGGCCTCGATCTGCAGCAGACCCTGCCACGGGAAAGCTGGTACCAGCGCGATTTCTTCGCCTCACAACCGTGGCAGCGGTTCGGCGTGAAAACCGATGCCCTGCTGCGCCCCCTGCTGGACGGGCAGCCGTTCCATAATCTGTTCGCCATTGGCTCATTGCTCGGCGGGTTCGATGCCATTCAGCTCGGCTGTGGCGGCGGTGTCTGCGCCGTCACCGCGCTGCACGCCGCCAGACAGATCCACGCCCTTGCCGGAGGCCGGCCATGAACGATACCCGTTTTGAAAGCTGCATTAAGTGCACGGTCTGTACCACCACCTGCCCGGTAAGTCGGGTCAATCCACGCTATCCCGGCCCGAAACAGGCGGGGCCGGACGGCGAACGTCTGCGTCTGAAGGATGGCGCGCTGTACGACGAGGCGCTGAAGTACTGCATTAACTGCAAGCGCTGCGAGGTTGCCTGCCCGTCGGATGTGAAAATTGGCGATATCATTCAGCGCGCCCGGGCACAGTACGGCCAGCAAAAGCCGACCCTGCGCGACGCCATCCTCAGCCATACCGACCTGATGGGCACCCTTTCCACTCCCTTTGCCCCCCTGGTCAACGCCACGACCGGTTTAAAACCGGTACGCCGCCTGCTCGACGCGGCGCTTAAAATCGACCACCGGCGCACACTACCGAAATATGGCTTCGGCACCTTCCGCCGCGCTTACCGCCAGCTCGCGGCCAGACAGGCGCAGTACCCTGAGCAGGTGGTCTTCTTTCATGGCTGCTACGTCAACTATAACCATCCGCAGCTGGGTAAGGATCTGATCCGCGTCGTCAACGCGCTGGGTACCGGCGTGCAGTTGTTATCGAAGGAAAAATGCTGCGGCGTGCCGCTGATCGCCAACGGCTTTTTCGACAAGGCGCGTAAACAGGCGCAGAGTAACGTCGCTGCGATGCGGGAAAACACGCTACCGATCATTGCCACCTCCTCGACCTGCGCCTTTACGCTACGTGATGAATACCCCCATCTCCTCGATGTCGATAACAGCGATCTTCGCGATCGGGTCGAGCTTGCCACCCGCTGGATCTGGAAACAGCTGGCTGCCGGCAGGACGCTACCGCTGCGCCCGCTGCCGCTGAAGGTGGTCTATCACACCCCGTGTCATATGGAAAAGATGGGCTGGTCGCTGTATACCCTCGAGCTGCTGCGGCTGATCCCCGGCCTGCAGCTGGAGGTGCTGGATTCACAGTGCTGCGGCATCGCAGGCACCTACGGGTTTAAAACTGAGAATTACGCGGTATCCCAGGCTATCGGCGCCCCGCTGTTCCGTCAGATTGAGGAGAGCGGGGCCGACCTCGTCGTCACCGACTGCGAGACCTGCAAATGGCAGATTGAGATGTCCACCAGCAAACGCTGCGAGCATCCGCTGACGGTGCTGGCGCAGGCGCTCGTCTGAGCCCAGCGCCAGCCTGTGCCGTCAATAGCTCGTTTTCTCTTGCGGCTGGGCGCTGTCAGATTTAAACATCGCCAGCCGGCGGTCCAGCGCCTGGGTATACAGCATGGTATCCACCCCGACGGCGACAAAGTTGGCCCCCCAGGCAAGACATTTTTCCGCCATCGCCGGGTCGACCGCCAGAAATCCGGCCGCTTTCCCCGCCGCGCGAATGCGCCGGATGCTCTGCTCGATCACCCGCTGCACGTCAGGGTGACCGGCATCGTCCGGGTAGCCCAGCGAGGCGGAGAGATCCGCCGGACCGATGAACACCCCGTCAATGCCGTCCACCTCGAGAATAGCGTCCAGGTTCTCCAGCGCGGTTCGGCTCTCGACCTGAATCAGCAGACAAAGTTCGTCATTTGCCTCCGCCATATAATTCTCCACCCTTCCCCAGCGCGCCGCTCTCGCCACGCCGGCGCCAACGCCGCGGCTCCCGATGGGGGGATAACGGGTCGCTGAGACCACCTCCCGAGCCTGCTCGGCGGTATCGACCATCGGCACCAGCAAGGTTCTGGCGCCAATATCCAGCACCTGTTTTATCAGGCTGCGGTTGCCCTCGACCGGGCGAATGACCGGCTGGCTGGCATAGGGGGCAATCGCCTGCAGCTGATGATAAAGGTCCTGAATGGTGTTCGGGGCATGCTCGCCGTCGATCAGAAGCCAGTCGTATCCCGACGTCGCAGCGATCTCCGCCATGTAGGATGAGGTGGAGCTCAGCCACAGGCCGATTTGCGTCTCACCGCGTAATAATCCCCGTTTGAAGGGGTTAGATAACAGTGCGTTCATAGCGATTCCTTTATTCAATGCTGTACGCTGCCGCGCTGGGGTACCGCGCGGGTAAGGCTCAATGAAAAGATAATGACCACCCCGACAATGGCGACGCCGGCCAGGGTTAACAGTCCGGCGGCGCTGCTGGCGAACAACGTTTCGGCCTGCACGCGCACGATCGGCGCCAGAAAACCACCGATGGCGCCAAACAGGTTAACAAAGCCAATCCCTGCGGCCAGCGCCGTGCCGGACAGCAGCTGCGTCGGCATCGTCCAGAAGACCGGCTGCACGGCGATCACCCCGACCGCCGCCACGCACAGCGCGATGATAGCCAGCACCGGCGCCACCAGTCCGGACACTGCAATCCCGACCGCCGCCGCCAGCAGCGTCAGGGCGGCAATATTGCGTCGCTCGCCGGTGCGATCGGAGTAGCGAGGGATAAGCCAGGTGCCAAACAGCGCCGCCACCCACGGGATGGCCGTCACCACCGAGGCAACGAAGCCGACTTTGGTGCCCAGCAGCGCAGCAACCTGGGTGGGCAGGAAGAAAATCAGACCATAGACCGCCACCTGAATGGTCAGATAAATCAGCGCCAGCTGCCAGACCCGCCCGTTACGCAGCGCATCGGACAGGCGCGAGGCAATCTTTTTCTCCTCCTCGCGCGCCAGCTCGCTTATCAGCGCCTGTTTCTCCGCTGCGCTCAGGAAGCGGGCATGCTGCGGCGAATCGTCCAGCCAGAAGAAGGTGAACGCTCCCGCGGCGACGGCGAGCAGGCCTTCAATGACAAACATCCAGAACCAGCCGGGATGGCCCATAAATCCATGCATCTCCAGCAGCGCACCGGATAAAGGCGATCCCAGCGTCAGGGCCAGCGGCGCGCCCATATAAAACAGCCCCATAATGCTGGCGCGGTTTTGCTGGGGAAACCACTGTGAAGTGAGGTAGATCATTCCGGGAAAGAAGCCCGCCTCCGCCGCGCCCAGCAGGGTACGTACCAGCAGGAATTTCGCTTCCGTATCCGCCCACGCCATCGCCGCCGACAGCACGCCCCACAGCAGCGTGGTGCAGCCGATCCATCGCCTGGCGCCAAATTTGCGCATCAGCAGATTGGCCGGCACCCCGAGGAAGGCATAGACCACAAAGAAGATACCGGCCCCCAGCGCGTAGGCCTCATTGCTGAGTCCGGTATCCAGCTGGTAGGTCTCTTTGGCGAAACCGATATTAGAACGGTCAAGAAACGCCAGCACGTACAGCGCCAGCATAAAGGGGATTAAGCGGGCGCGGTTTTTCTTCACCACGCTCTCCAGCAGAGTGTTGCTCATCATAATATCCTCAGGCGCGGGCCGCCGGGCGGCCTGACGCAATCAGTGTTGATAAGGACGCTTCAGGTTGCAGTCGCGATTGAGCTCGACGCCAAAGCCGGGTTTATCCAGGACCGATTTATGAATGCGCCCTCTCTCCGGCACCGGCTCGCCGAGCAGGATCGGGTCGAACTGCGGGCGCAGCGTGGCGCAGTCCGGACTGGTCATCAGAAACTCGCTGAACGGCGTGTTGGTAAAGGTGATCACCGCATGATGTGAGTAAACCGACGAGCCGTGGGGCACTACCAGCTGCCCGCGCGCTTTGGCGATGGCCGCGATCTCCACCAGGGTGGTTAAGCCGCCGCACCAGCCGACGTCGGGCTGCATAATATCGATGCCGGTTTCCGACAGGGTGCGGAAGGACTGCAGCGTGCCGTGGTGCTCGCCGCTGGTCACCATCATCCCGGCCGGCGCCTGGCGCTTCAGCTCGCGATAGCCTTCATACTGCTGCGGCGGCAGACACTCTTCGATCCACTTGAGGTTATAAGGGGCGCAGGCATGGGCAAGTTTGGTGGCATAGTTAACGTCCTGGCTCATCCAGCAGTCCAGCATTAACCAGAAATCCGGGCCGCATTTTTCGCGCATATCCGCCACCATGGCGACGTCTTTGCGGATCCCGGCGTCGCCATCGTGCGGCCCCCAGTGGGTAGGCATTTTGCCGCCGATAAAGCCCATCTCCTGCGCCAGGTCCGGACGTGCGCCGGTGGCATAGAACTGGATTTCGTCGCGCACCGCCCCACCCAACAGTTTGTAGACCGGCAGGCCAACCACTTTCCCGAACAGGTCCCACAGCGCCAGGTCGACACAGGAGATGGTATTCATCACCAGGCCGCCGGATCCCGCGTAGTAAAGGGTGGCGTTAAGCATCTGGTCATGGATCAGTTTGATATCGCTGACGCATTTGCCTTCGATAAAGCGGTTGAGATGTTTTTCGACGATAAAGCAGCCCATCTCCCCGGCCGTCGACACCGCAAAGCCGGTCTGTCCGTTGTCGGCTTCCACTTCCACAATCAGCGTCCCCAGCACGTTGATGCCAAACGACTGCCGGGACTGCTCATACTGTTTATATTTGCTCATCGGGGTGGCGATATGATCGTCAATCCAGTGGTTAGCCCCCTGGTCATGGTAATCGCCGCCGCCGGCGCCCTGCTCTGCTGTGGCGCCGCCGATGAACCAGGCGCGGACGTGTTTAATTTTCGGTAGGGTCATGATGTTCTCCTTATGATGAGGCGAGTTGTTCGAAGGGGCTTTTCCACCCCAGCAGACGTGAAATATCTTTCGCGCAGGCAATCGCCTTACCAGCCAGGTAATCGCGATTGTCTTCATTGATTTGCAGACGGGTACCCACCACCGAGATGGCGGCGGTCAGGTCGTTATTGGCGTTAAATACCGGGGCAGCCACGCAGCGCACATCCGGATAGTCCTCGCCATTATCAAAGCTCCAGCCCCGGGCGCGGATCCGCCCCAGCTCCTCCCGCAGCTGTTGAGCATCGGTGATGGTCGTTGGCGTGGCCCGCTCCCACTGCAGGTCTTCGATAATCGACGCCTGAACGCTGGCGGGCTGCCAGGCCAGCAAACATTTGCCGATCCCGGAGCGGTAAAGAGACAGGCTCTTACCCTCATGCGAGCGCACGCTGATGGTGGCGGGAGACTCAATTTTCAGAATGTAGTAGGCGTTACCCTGATCGATAATGCCCAAGTGACAAAGCAGGCCGCACTCATCCATCAGCCGGGTGAGGCGCGGCCGCGCCAGCTCGCGCAGGTCCATTTTGCTCAGCGCCTGCCCGGCCAGCTCCACCAGCTTGGTCCACAGGCAGTAGTTATCCTGATTATCCATACTGATGAAGCGCTGCTTTTTCAGCTCGCCCAGCAGCAGATACACCGTGCTTTTCGGGATCCCCAGATCCGCTATTATCGTCGCCGCGCTGCAGGGGCCGATGCGGCCAATTAAATTGAGGATCTCAATCGCGCGGGTCAGCGCCGGGACTTTCGTTGATTCCAACATACTGGACTCCAATCCTGAATACTGGAATCAGTGTTGCGATTGTCCGGGCGGTAAAGTGTGAGCGACATCGCGGGGCAATCGTTTTCCCGTATACTGGACCGTTCGCAGCAGAAAATTGCGACTTAACGCACAGAATTTTTTCAGAAGAGTACAACAGGTTGGACGACCGGCGCCCCGAGGATACGGTGCGCCGGGGGGAATGACTTACAGCGAGAGGGAATCCACCACGTTAATCCAGCCATGTTCGCTGGCCAGCGGTTGGCCATTCAGCCAGCGACGCAGCATGTTTAACGCCATCATAGCGCAGACTTCCTGGCGTACCGCCAGGCTGTGGCGGGTGGCGCTAAACTTCACCCGCAGTGCGAAGGTGCCGTCCGGGGTGGCCAGGGCCACGTTAAGATGATCGTTTTCCTGACCGCTCACCGCCAGAGCCAGGCCGGCAAAATGGTTTATGCGCCGCTCGGCCGCCCAGCGGGCCGCCTGCGCCAGCGTCTCCTCCTGCGCCGGAACGACTTCGCTGGCCAGCAGCGGCGCGCCGGCGCGGGACAGCTGGAGCGCCAGCAGGCCGCTGGTAAACTGCTCGCTGAGCGTCAGGCTCAGCTGCCGCTCCTGCAGACAGCGGGCGATCTGCGCCGGTAACCCTTCCGTGCCTTCGAAAATCAGGCTGTCGCCAGCCACCTTACGCACCTCCGGCCACAGAGCCAGCATGGCGTCGCGCTGGTTGGCCGGTCCGGTTAGCTTGAGTTCAATGATCGGCATCGACGAGCGGTAACCCATCACCACGCCCGGAGGCAGCGTCAGCGGATTAAGACTTTGCGCCAGCTCGCTCTCCGAGCGGCCAAAGGTGGTCAAACGCAGGCATACCGGCGGGTCCGGCAGCGTAAAGCGCTGGCTGTCTCTTATACACATCTCCGAGCCCAC